>Ga0187892_10000097_pt1 | contig 200917 bp, 182 predicted proteins | sample MA1701073metaG_FD_139345 | JGI IMG/M metagenome (GOLD analysis project Ga0187892, IMG submission 139345) | Bio-ooze microbial communities from a basaltic lava cave in the Kipuka Kanohina Cave System on the Island of Hawaii, USA - MA170107-3 metaG ... | reverse complement strand
GTATCCTCCTGGGAAAGGAGAGCAACCCGGTAGTCCGTACCATGAAGGGAATCCTGCAGCGTCGAGATGTTAGCCCCGGAAAGGGGAGCAAGCGGGAGCCGAGCGTTTCATGCATCGCGAAGGCCACGGAAGAGGCGAAGATTCTGGAAGCGCAGCCTCGAAGAACCCGCCGGCGTAGGGGGAGCGGAATGCTGGGAGAGCCATCAGGGCAACACGGGAGACCTCACGGGGTCGCGGGTCCACGGCCCGCGGCAGGTTCGGTATGAGCACGTGGTGGCGAAGTCCGAGCCGAGGCTTCGTGAGGAGTCGGAGGGGGAGGGAGTACCGGTGATGGAGCGGACAACACAACCGCCCCGGAGGGAAGCTCCTCTGCTTCAACCGAGTCGAGCGGGGAGGGAAGTGACGGTGCATGCCCGCGAGGGCCAATCACACCCGATGGGAAAGTCACGAGAACTCCAGCGCCGACGGTACCTCGCGGCCAAGCGGAGTGGGACTCGACGGTTTCACGCTCTGTACGACCGCATCGTCCGGCCCGACGTGCTGTGGCGGGCCTGGGTAGAGGTGCGAGCGAACTGGGGCAGCCCTGGCGTCGATGGCGTGAGCATCGAGGATGTGGAGCGCCTCGGGGTCGAGGCGTACCTTGGCCAGCTCGCGGAGGACCTGAAGGCGCGGAGGTATCGCCCCAGCCCGGTGCTGCGGGTGGAGATCCCGAAGCCCGATGGTCGAAAGCGCCCGTTGGGGATCCCGACCGTTCGCGATCGGGTGGTCCAGCAGGCGTGTCGGATCGTCATCGAGCCGCTGTTCGAGGCGAACTTCCTGCCGTGCTCGCACGGGTATCGGCCCCAGCGTGGTGCGGGGCAGGCGGTGCTGGCGGTCAAGCAGGCGCTGGTCTGGCGCTGGTGGGTCCTGGATGCGGACATCGAGGGCTACTTCGACAGCGTGGACCACGGGATCCTCATGGGTCTCGTGCGGCGACGCGTGAGCGATCGTCGGGTGCTGAAGCTGATCGTCCAGTGGCTGCGTGCCGGGGTAGTCGTCGACGGGCGACGGCAAGAGGCACGGCGTGGCGTTCCGCAGGGCGGGGTGATTTCGCCCTTGCTCTCGAACATCTACCTGCACACGCTGGACAGGTTGTGGCAGGATCGTCACGCTGGAGTCGGTCAGCTCCAGCGCTACTGTGACGACTTCGTGATCCTCTGCCGCAGCCGGCGGGCCGCGGAGCAGGCGCGCGAACTCGTCGCTGGGTGTGAAGCTGGTCAAGGACGGCGGCGTGAAGGTCACCCAGGCGGCCCGGGATCTGGGCATCCGTGCTCCGCACTCGCAACCTCCACCTTTTCAGGAGGTTGCAGGGTAGCTACCCCACGGCGCCCCTCAAGAGATGGGGAAGTGTAGTTGTCGTCCATGGGGAGGTGTAATTGTCGTCGGGCAGTTCTACGATTCAAGGACTCGAATGAGGAGGCAGCGGTGAGTAAGAAGAATACGATGTCGCAGGAAGTGGATGCGTACGTCTCCGCACAATCTCCAGCAACGCGGCGAGCGCTCGAGGAGCTGCGCTCGTGTATCTGGCAGGCAGCCCCCAACGTCTCCGAGCTCATGAACTACAACATCCCGGCCTTCTCTTTGGTCGAAGGGGGAAAGCGAGATCAGCAGGTCATGATCGCGGGTTATCTCAAGCATGTCGGTTTCTACCCTCATCCAGACGTGATAGAGGCGTTCGCCGATCAACTTGCAGAGTACAAATTGGCAAAAGGGTCGGTCCAGTTCCCGTTGAACAAGCCCATTCCCAAGGAGTTGGTCATGAAGATGGTGAAGTACAGATTGTCCCAATTGCGCAAGTAGGCAGCCATCACATCCCAAGCGGTTGCAGCGGACGGTCCCTGCGCGGCCCGCCCGTCGTATGTCATCGATCTCGATGCTGCAGAGTGGCGTGACGAATGCCTGGAATCGAGCGACGAGAATGGGAGATGGGGTCGCGCTCAGCATGCACCCTGGAGACATGCACGCAGCATGAGAAGCCGACCCGTAGGCCATGTGCGAGAAACCCGCATGCACGGTTTGAAAGGAGGATTCAGGAGCCCGGGCCCGCCAGGGCACCGCGCCTGATTTCTAATGGCGGAGGCCCATGACGAACTCGGCGGCGCGGCGTGGGCGGCGCTCGTGCGGTTGGTCCGGGAGCGACTTGCGCGCAAGCCCGGCGGGCATTTGATCGAGGCGCAGCTGCGCCAGATCGAACTCGACATCGCCTTGCCGCTCGCAGCCTCGGAGGGCGCTGGCGCGGAGTTCGCCCGCCGGCTCGTGGCCGCGATCGACGAGCAGCTCGACGGCGCCGTGGAGCAAGCCGCCGCCTTCCGGCCCGGTCACGCGTGGTGTCATCGTTGCGCCAGCGTCGGCTGCGCGCACTCCCGTCCGCCGTCGGCGCGTCACGTGTTCCTGGGCTACGCCCCGACCGGGCTCCCGCGCTGGGAGGACTTCGCGCAGCTCTGCCTGGAGCGGCGGCATCCGCGCGTGGACCAGCTTTACGACGATCCACCGGCCCTGCTGGTGCTGGTCCAGGGCCGAGCCGCGCTGGCGCGGGCGATGCTGTCGGCGTTCGAGCGGGGATCCTACGAGCTTCTGGGGCAGCTCGTGGCCGGCTTCTTCCAGGTGAGATCGCGCGCCGAGGAGGGGCGCGGCGTGATCGCGCTGACCGCACAGGTCGCCGCGTCGCGCGCGCGGGGCGGGCGGCTGCGCCTGGGGTTGAACTTGCTGGGCCTGACGCCTTCGGGAGAAGAGCTGGAGCGCCTGTGGGACCGTCACGAGGACCTGCCGTGGCGCAAGGCGGTGCGCTGGGCTCAGTCGGCATTGCAGGCCGCCGCCGTCGAGCCTGCCTGTGGCCGCAGCGCGCGCGGCGGCCCGGCGCTCGAGCGCCGCATCGAGGGGATCCTGAAGGGCCTGGCCCGGCGCCTCGAGCGGGACCAGCGCTCGCGCTCGCGCCGGACGCGTCACGCGGAGCGGCGGCACGCGGCCGGCGACCGGCCGACGCGCAAGGCCTTGGACGACGCCCGGGCGGCCTCCGGAGACACGCTGTTGGTCGACGTGCGCCGTGGAACCCTGGTCGTCCTCGGCGAGCGCGGGCGCACCCATTTCTTCAATCCGGACGGCCGCCTGGTTTCGAGCGTGCGCTACAGCCGGGATGCGATCGAGCGCAAGCTGAGGGCGGAAGTGTGGCGCCGCGCGCCCGGCGAGTTGAGCGAAACTTTCCGCTCCACGCTACTGGCGCTTCGTCCGGGGAGCGAATAGTCGCGTGGCCTCGCGCGGGCGGGACCGGAACCGCGGGCGGGTTCAAGGTCGCAATCAGAAGACCGAGGCGTCAGTCTCGTTTTCGTCGCCGGTGATCTCGAAGATCACGAACAACCCGAGGAGCGTGACCGCTCCGGCAAAGATGTACTCCGTGGTACGCGACACCTCGGCGCTGCCGAGTCCCTGCTCCCGCTTGGCCTGGATCGATCCCGGACCGAGGGCCAGAGCCATGGGCGCGTTCGTTCCCGGTGCGAGCGTCATCTCGGCGGAGGACACGAACACTCCCTCCGGCGCCTCGACTCGCAGCCCGAACGTGCCGGGAGGTACATCGTCGATGGCGAACGCGCCGTCGGCCCGGGTGGGAAGCGAGCGCGCCCGGTATGCTCCGGCGCCATCGACGAGGCCCACGACGACGCCGGCGCGGGGAGTCGATCGGTCGGCGGCGATCACCCGGCCGGACCACGAGGCCCTCAGCGATCCGGCGCCGGCGGCCTGGGCGCCAGGGCCTCCCAGAAGCAACGGGATCGCGGCGGCGGCGAGGACGCGCTGAAAGCGGCCGGCTGTCATGGGATCGACCTCCTGGCGTGGTCCGAGCAAGGAAACGAACGCCCATTGTCCGGGCCCGACCACCGCTCTGTCAAGGCCGCGCCGTGCGCCGCCTCGGCGTGGAATCAGAACGACGTCGCCGGATCCTCCGAGTCGGCTCCGAAGGCCAGGGCCAGCAGGGCCACACCCCCCAACCCGCCGAGGATCGCCACCCCTTTGGGAGAGCGCCAGAATTCACGCCCCTTGGGCTTCTCCTCCATGCGGGCCAGGCCGGTCGGATCGGAGCCGCTGCCGGCGTGCCGGCGGGCCAGGGCGGCCGTCGAAGGGTCGAAAAGAACCAGGGTCAGGAGCAGCTCGGCCGTTCCGGCCGGGGCGAGGTTGATCACGCGCTCGGCGACGAACAGCCCGGCCGGCGTCTCGACCGCCAGGTCGTAGTAACCATAGGGCAGGCCCGCCACCAGGTACTTCCCGTTGTCGCGGGAAGGCGGCGAGGCGAAGACCTCGCCCGAAGAAACGTGGCTGGCGAGCACTCGGGCCCCGGCGATCTCCCGACCTCGCGCGTCGAGGATCCGTCCCTCGATCCGGGAAGTGCCGGGAACGTTCTCCGGCACGTGCTGGCCGCGCGCCGGTTGCGGAGCGAGCGACAGCAAGATCAGCACCGCAGCAATGGGATGAGCGTTTTTTTTCATCACTCGACCGGAGGGGCCGCTTACAATATGCGGAGACCTCCGCGGCCGTCAAATCGCGCGGCCTCGTCGAGGCTGAGGGGGAGACACGATGGGGGAGCCGGAACAGGCGCAGCGGACGATCCAGAGCCAGGACCCAGCGCGGAGCGCACGCCGCCAGCCGCGGGAGAGCGGCGCGCGCGACCGTCCCTCGACCCGCAGTCGGCTGCGCTCGCTATACTTTTGCCTCGCCGCGGCCTGGGGCTTCTTCACCGGCCTGGGGGGCGTGCTGGCCATCCTCGCGCTGACGGGTCAGCGGCCCGCTCTGCTCGGATCGAGGGGGTTTGGCATCGTGATCGGCGCCGGGCTGCTGGCGCTCGCGGGCGGGCTGGTCGCCGCGGCGGCCTATCGCAGCGCGTCGCGGCGGCTACGCTGAGCGGGTGGGTCAGCGGCGCAGCACTCCGTACTTGAAGATGCACCACAGGGCACGGATTCCGTCACGCCAGCCGATCTTCTTGCCTTCGTCGTAGGTCCGTCCCGAGTAGCTGATCCCGACCTCGTAGATGCGGACCCGCAGCCGGGCGAGCTTTGCGGTCACCTCGGGCTCGAAGCCGAAACGGTCTTCTCGGAGATCCAGCCGAATCAGGATCTCGCGCCGGAACATCTTGTAACAGGTCTCCATGTCGGTCAGATTCAGGTTGGTGGTTACGTTCGACAGCAGCGTCAGCAGGCGGTTGCCAACCATGTGCCAGAAGAACAGCACGCGGTGGGCGTCGCCACCCATGAACCGTGAGCCGTAGACGACGTCGGCCTTGCCGGCCAGGATCGGGGCCAGCAGCCGCGGGTATTCGTGGGGATCGTATTCGAGATCCGCGTCTTGAACGACGACGACATCCCCTCGCGCCTCGGCGAAGCCGCGGCGCAGAGCGGCGCCCTTGCCGCGGTTCGCGGGCTGTCGGAACACGCGCACCCGCCCGTCGCCGGCAAAGGCCTCGAGCGCGCGCAGCGTCCCGTCGCTCGAGGCGTCGTCCACCACGACGACTTCGCGATCCACACCGGCAGGCAGCGGGACCGCGAGCACGCGGGTCAGCAGGTGCGCGACCGTGCGCTCCTCGTTGTAGACGGGCACGACGACGGAAAGTCGCATCGCGGGAACCCAGGCTAGGGGAGCGGGCCGGCCCGGTCAAGCGCCGCGCCGATCAGCAGGGCTCCGTGCGCAGCGGCCGTCGCCCGGCACGCCGTTCACCGGCGGAAGCCCGAGAGGTCGTCCGCTCGCCGTCGGGCCTCGGAGTCAGCGGGATCGATCCGCAGCAACTCCTCCCAGTACCGCAACGCCTTGGCCGGCTGGCCGTGCCGGTCTTCCAGGCGGGCCAGGCGGGCGAGCAGCGCCTGGCGTTCGGCCACGGCACCCGGGGCGGCCTCGTGCAGGGCGCGACTCCATTCGCGCCGGGCGCGATCGAGGTCGCCGAAGTCCAGAAACAGGTCGCCCGCAGATCTACGCACGCCCGGTGTTCCGCCGAGGGCGACCGCCCGCTCGGCATCGGCGAGGGCTCCGCGGGCATCGCCGAGCCTCCGGCGCAGGTGGGCGCGCCAGACATGCAGCGGGGCGGCCTCGCGGGTCGCCGGCAGCTCACGGTCCGGCGGCAGCAGCGTCTCGAGCGCCGGCCAGTCACCGCGGAGGAAAGCTCGAGCGCCGATCTGGATCGACGCGGGCACGTGAGCCGGCCAACGGTTGTGCGTCCGCTCCAGCCATGCCTCGGCCGCGTCGGACCGGCCGCCGGCGCGCAACCGGTCGGACCAGGCGAGCCAGGCGTCGGCCGCGTCGGGGATGGCCTGCTCGAGCGGCACGCCCAGCACGGAGGAGTCGATCTGGGCCAGCGTCTCCGCGGCGCGCGCCGGGTCGTAGCCGAACATCTGCCGCACGAGCGCGAGCGCCGTCTCGAGCGCTCCCGTGTGGGCCAGCACCAGCGCCGCTGCCCGTACCACCGAGACCGTGACCGGCGCCAACTCCGCGGCGCGCCGCGCGTGGAACCCGGCGAGCTGCATCTCCTCGAGACGCGTGCTCAGCCCGAGCAAGAGGCTGGCGTAGACCACGCGGGTCCTGGACTCGAGCGGGCGCCAGCCGAGCGTCCGGCGCAGGGCGACGAGCGTGTCGCGCACCTCGACATCCTCGCTGCCACGCGCCAGCGCCGTCCGCAGCGCCTGCTCCGCGGGCTCGCGGATGTCGATCTCGCGGCGGGCCTGGTCGGCGCCGAGCCCCGTCGCCGCCAGGGCGCACGCCAGGATACCGAGGCCCAGCACCAGGGCCAGAGAACGGGCTCCTCCGGCCGCGAGGTCGGGGAGGGGCCCAGTCGCGATCAGCTTGAGGTCGGAGGTCGGCATGGGAGGCCGAGGAGCACTCCGGCGAGCACCGCGGCCGTCGCCGCGTTGGAAGGGATGTGGAAGGTGAAGTCGACGAGCGAATGGAGCATCGCGGCGACCAGGCCGGCGGCGAAGCCCACGGCCAGCGGGCCGCGATCGCCCGCGATCGCCCGGATCGCCCGTGCGGCGACCGGCACCAGGGCGAGCAGGAACAGGGTGGCTCCGAGGGCTCCGCCCTCGGCCAGGAGCTGTACGGGATCGTTGTGGGCATGCGCGAAGAACTGGCGGACCTCCTGCGAGCGCACGAGCGGGTAGCTCGCCGCGAACGCGCCGAACCCGCAACCGGCGAGCGGCTGGGCCGCGAACAGCGAGAGCGTGTCGATCCAGACTTGCACGCGCGCGCCGCTCAGTTCCGAGGGCGAAGCGGCGTAGCGTGCGAGGAGCCTCCCGGCACCGATCTGCAGCAGCGGCAACACGGCGGCCGCGACCACGAGAATCGCGACGATCAGGCGCGCGCGCAGTCCCTGGTGGCGGCCCGCGCCCAGCAGGGTCAACCCGAGTGCCAGCAGTCCCAGCGCGATGCCTGCGCGCGAGTAGGAGAGCAGCAGCCCCGAGGCGCCCACGACGACGAGCAGCCACAGCAGCCAGTTGCGGGATCCTGACCCGCCGAGCCAGGCGGCCGCCCCGCGCGCCGCCCGCACCCGCTGGCGGCGGGAGTTGTCGTGGATCAGCGCCACGCCGCAGGGCAGCGACATGGCCAGCAGGCCGGCGAAGTGATTGGGGTTGACGAACGTGCCGGTCGCGGAATCGAGGTAGTACTTCTTGGCCACATGCCAGATCCGATCGTGGCCCGAGGCGGTCACGAGCAGCCCGTAGAGGCCCTGGAAGGCCGCACCGAAAAGCAGTGCCAGGGCGAGGCGCCGGGCCCCAGAGGTCGCGGCGACCGTCGTCGAGACCAACAGCACCGCCGCCAGCGCGGCGCCGGTGCGTAGCGCCGACGCCGTCCCCCCCGGGTCGAGCGACAGCGCCGCCGGGGTGTCCAGGCGGGTCGGGTCGATCCCCAGCAGACGTCGCTCGACCTGACCGAGTGCGGCCGGGGGCAGCGACTCGGCCCGCAGGCTCAGGGCCCGGGGCGAAAGCGACCCGACGATGCCGCCGCCCAGCGGCAGGGCCTGCAGCGTGGTCAGGAGCAGGAGGCCCGCGAGGCCCCAGATCACAGGTCGTGGCGGCAAGGCCGTCGGTCGGCCCGCCCAGGCCCGGGCAGCCCAGACGAGCAAGAGAGCGAAGGCTCCCAGCTCCAGGGCCAATCGTCCCGCCGCCGGCACGGCGCCGAAGGGGAAGGGCGCGGCGACGATCCCGACGGCCAGACACGCTTCGAGCAGCCGGGCTGTCGCGTCCGCGCGCGGAGCGGGGTTCGCAAGGGGCGCCGGTTCGGAGGGGGCGTCCGTGCGAAGGGCGCGGAAACGAAGGAAGATGCCCACGGTCTTCGGGTCCTGCCCCAGGCGGGACCGCGGCTAGGCTCCGCGACCGCCCGCCTGGGTCGCGGGAGGCTCGATCCCGCCCTCGCGAAGCGGCGCCTCGTAGCGCCCGTAGGGATGGTAGCGCTCGTAGCCCGAGGTCTGGCCGCTCGCGTCGAAATCGTTGAGGACGACGCCGAACGGACCCCCGCCCGCCTGCGCCAGCCGCGCCACGGCCAGCCGAACCGATTGCCGCGGCGTCCGCGCGGCGCGCACGACGAGGATCCCGGTGTCGGCGACGCTGGCCACGATGATCGGATCCGCCACGGAGAGGACGGGCGGGGAGTCGAACAGCAGGTGGTCGTACCCGCTCTCGATCAACCGCGGCCCCAGATTCGAGAAGACCGAGGAGTTCAACAGCTCCGAGGGGTTCGGCGGGATCGGCCCGCTCGGCATCAGATCGAGCCGCTCGATGCCCGTCGGAACGATCAGCCGATGCGGGTCCTGCTCGAGCCCAGACAGGTACGTGCTGACACCCCGGCCGGTGTCCACCCCGAAGGCCAGGTGCAGGCGGGGGCGGCGCAGGTCCGTGTCGACCAGGAGCACCCGCCGACCGAGCTGGGCCAACACCACGGCCAGGTTCAGCGCCGTGGCGCTCTTCCCGTCCTCGGGCAGTGCGCTCGTCACCACGATCTGGCGCGGGGGGGATCCGGGGTTCGAGAGCAGGATCGAGGTGCGTAGTCCGCGGTAGGCCTCGGACACGCCGGATCGGCCGTCGTGCTGGGCCACGAGGTCGATGCCCCCCTTGGAGGAGTCTCGCGGTCTGCGCCGAACCCGCGCGCGGGGCGTCAGCCCCGCCCCGTGCCGCGGGATCACCGCGAGCACGGGCAGGGACAGGATCCGCTCGAGCTCCGCCGGCGTTCCGATCGTGTTGTCGAGGTGCTCCAGGACCAGCGCGGCCGCCACCCCCAGCGCGAGCCCGAGCAGCAGTCCCAGCAGCAGGTTCCGGCTCGTGTCCGGCCGGAACGGAGCCAGCGCAGGCTGGGCCCGTTCGATGACGCGAATGTTGCTGGACATGGAATTGAGATCGAGCAACCTCGTGGACAGCGCCATCTCATCCTGCCGCCGCAACAAAGCATCGAGAGTCTCGCGCTTCTTGCGCACCTCGCTGAGCAGGTTGTTGAACTCCACGGCGTCCCGCTTCAGCCGCTGGGCGGCCTGCTCCTGGTCGGTCAGCAGGCGCTCGAGGTTCTCGGCCTCCTCGAGGGCCGCGTGGTAGTCCGCTACGGCCGTTGCCCGTACTTGTTCCACGATACGCGCGGTCTCGAGGTCCAGTCGCAGGCGCGCCTGGTCCATCTTGGATCTCAGCGTCTGCATTCCGGGCCAGTCGTCCTTGAACTGTCTCGTCTTCTGGGAATACTCGGCCTCCGAGACGGCGTAGGCGGCACGCAGCTCCCCCAGCAGTCCCGAATTCAGCACCTCAGGCAACGCTTCCGGCGGGGCGTCGCGCACGCTGTCGTAGCGGGCCTGCACGCGAGCGAGGTCGGTACGGGCTCGCGTGCGCTGCGCGGAGATCCCCTGGAGACCTTGCAGCGTGAGATTGTTCGATTCGTCGACCGACAGGATCTTCTTGGCCTCGCCGTATTCCTGCAGCCGTTCTTCGATGGCGCCGATCTCACGCTTCAGCGTTCCGATCTGGTTGATGAGGAACTCGCGCGCCTGATCGGTCGTCGAGTAACGAGCCTCCATGCTGAACTGGATGTAAGCATCCGCCACCGCGTTGGCGATCTGAGCCGCCAGCTCCGGCCGCTCGTGGGACCAGCTGACGCGCACGAGGTGCGAGTCGCGCACGGGCGTCACGACCAGCGAGGCCGCGAGTCGCGCGGCGGCGCCGTCCAGGGGATCCTGTGGGATCTCGACGCGACTCTTGCGGGGCAACAGGGCCCGCAGCCGTGCGATCGGCCCCGGCGGGCCGGCGTCGGCGGCGAAGTCGGGGTGATTCGCCAGTTCGAGTCGCTCCGCGGCGGCCCGCGCGACCGGCGCACTGCCGATGATCTTGTACTGCGTCTGGTAAAAGTCGTTATAAGCGGCCCAGGCGTAGTCCGTGCGGGCCACGTCCTGGAAGTTGAGGATCTCCGGGTTCTCGCGCTCGATCTGCAGAGTCACCGTGGAACGGTAGCGTGGGGTGGTGAGGAACGATCCCACCAAGGCCACGAGCACCAGGGTGACCACGGCCAGATAGACGATCCAGCGCCGGCGCACCAGGATCTGCCAGTAGGCCAACAGGTCGAGCCCCTCGGCTAGCGAGCCCCGGTCCCTCTCATCGCCCCGGGTCATCAGAAGAAGGACTCGGGGACGAGCACGATGTCGCCCTTCTGCAACAGCGGATCCTCGGCCTTGCCCCGCTGGATCTTGCGCAGGTCCGCGTAGAGCGTGACCCGCTTGCCTTCGGGGTCCGAGCGCATGATCTGCACCCTCTTCCTGGCCGCCCGGTCGGTCGTGCCGCCCGCGAGCGTCACCGCCTTGAGCACGGTGAGCGGCTCGTCGTGCGGAACCTCGTAGACATCGGGCTGCTTGACGGCGCCGGTCACGAAGATGCGCACCTTCTCCACGGTCGGGACGTAGATGATGTCCCCGGGTTCGACGGTCAGGTTCAGCCGCGGATCCGCGGCGTACACGAGCTGCTGCAGATCGAGCGGAATGCGCTCGGTCGAGCCATCCGCGGCGGGGCGGAAGATGATGATCTCCTTGCCCAGATCCTTGTCCAGCCCGCCGGCCATCGAGAGCATCTCGAGCAGCGTCTTGCGCCCGAGCATCTCGTAGGTGTCAGGCTTCTTCACCGCGCCGCTGACCGCGATGCGCTTCGACTCGTACTCCTTGACGAACACCGTGACCTGCGGGTCGCGCACGAAGCGCTCCGCGAGTTCTGCCGCGATCTTCTGCTCCAGCTCGGTCTTGGTCAGGCCGTCGACCGCCAGCCGGCCCAGCAACGGCATGGTGATGGACCCATCGTCCGCGACACGGACCGTTTGGTTCAACTCGTCGACCGCGAAGACCTTGACTTCGAGCAGATCTTGCCGTCCGATGCGGTAGTCCGATCGTTCGAGTCCGGCGAACGGCGCGGGGAGCGGCGCGTCCTGCGGCACGGCCTCGAGCTGCAGCGTCTCCGGCGCCGGCCTCTCCTGCGCCGACGCCGGCGCGCAGCACAGGCCGGCACCCAGCGCGGCGGCGGCGATCCACGCCAGGCTCGCGCTTCGTTTTCGGTTCCCGGGTAGAGAGTTCATCGCGGATGGCGCGCGAATCCTTGCGGCGCGCTCGCAGCTTCGGGTGGAATCAAGAAAACCGATCCAGTATAGCCGACCCGTCGAATCCAGGACCACGTGGCGGCAGGCAGCTAGAATCCGACCACCGCCCCCAGGCCGATCTGCGTGCGCGAGCGATCCTGAAGGTCGTCGTTCGAGTTCACGCGCGCGCGCCTGGCCAGCAGGCTGTACTCGACGCGGCGACCCAGCGAGTTCTCGCCCAGGCGCAGGCGTAAACCGGCCTCGTAGGAGCTGACGCGATCCTCGCGCTCGAAAGAACTGGTCGAGCCCGGAAACGTCAACCGGCCCAGGCCGCCCGCGGCCTCGAAGCCGAAGATGCGGTTCATGTAGTACAGCGCCTGCAGGCGCGCCCGCGCGTCCAGCAGGAAAACGCTGTCCGTCCCGATCGAGAAGCCCGGCTCGCGATGGGCCTCGACCCGCAGCGTCGTGCGGGCGCTCGGACGCCAGGCGACCTCGGCCCGGCCGACCAGGTCGGCGAAGTCGTCCTGCTCACCGGAGTCGGGGTCGATCTCGGTCCAGCCCAGCCGGACCCGACCCGCGAGCGTGCCGCCCTCGCCGAAGTCCACGCCGGGCAAGACACCCCACTCGCGGGAATCCCGGTCCGAGGAGACTGCGCTGTCGAAGTCGATCTCCGACACGTGGGTCTCGAGCGTCAGGCGCGTTCGGCCCAAAATGCGATAGCGCACCTCGAGCGTCTGGCGGTCTTCGGTGCGGTCCAGACGGTCACCGACCGTCACGGAGTCCCGCGGGTCGGCGTCGGGGTCCGAATAGTGCCACTCCGTGCGCGAGCGAGCGATCTCGACCTCGGTCCTCCAGCCCGGCCGGAGGATCAGACCCAGCCCCAGGCCGTCTTCGTCCCGGTCCGTGCGGATGTCCAGCTGGTCGATCGGACGCTCTTTCAATCGGTTGTACACGCCGTCGACGAACAGGCCCATGCGCCTCACGGGGAGCGTGGCCCGACCCGAGAAACGCTGCTCCAAGAAATTCTGGTCGCCGTGGTCGGCATAGGCCGTGTACTGCAGCTCCTCGTAGAAGGTCAGGAAGGCGCGGGTCCCGAGCAGCACCAGGCCATCGGCCCGGGGGGCGATCGCGGCGGTGTAATCGCCGACCTCCACGGCGTTGCTGGCGAAGATGTTGTCGTCGTGTCCCACATTGCGCAGCTCCACGCCCGGCCGGACGCGCAGCGGGCCCCAGCGCAGAAAGCGGCCCAGGTCCGGAGGCTCGAGCGCGTTCGACTGGGCCAGGCACGGCGTGACCGCCAGGGCCGCGGCGAACAGCGGGCGAGTCCAGGCAAGCTCCATGGGCCCCTCGCCCGCGCCGCGGCGCGGGCGGAGTCAGTTCTCGGAGGCGCTCGACTCGTCGTCGGTCGCGTTCTTGACCAGCACGCCGACCACGAGGGCCACGCCCAGCACGAGTGCGCCCGCGGTCAGCGGGTCGTTCCAGAGATCCGCCAACCCACCCGATGCCGGATCGGCATCGCCGCTCGTGGCCGGACCGACGGCGATCTCGAGCGGGCGGTCGACGCCGGCCACGACGTCCAGCGGGGCCCGGACGAGATACAGACCCCGCTCGACCTCGACGGCCAGTCGATAGGGGCCGGGCGCCAGCTGCTCCAGCCTGAAGCCGCCGTCCGCCGCCGTCGGCTCCGAGCGCCGAACCTCGGGGCCGGACGGCGGAGCGGCCAGCAGGCGCGCGCCTGCCAGCGGCGCGCGGTCGGCGCCGCGGATCACCCCGTGCAGGGCGGCGCTCGCTGCGTCCGCGCGAGGGGCCGAGGTCGGCGCTTGCAGGGCCAGAACGGCCAGCGCGGCCAACGATCTCTCCCACAGGCGCGGTCGATTCATGCTCTCGATCCTCCGGCCGGGTTGCGCCGGTGGCGCGGGTCGCCATAGTATCCAACCGGTTCGGTACGCGGACACGCCCTCGATTGCTCGCGACCGACCCAGAGCATACCATCCGACCGGGGGGCCGCCACCCGGCCTTCCGGAGCGCGACGTGAGGCACCTTGCGCCGGATCGAGAGCGACTGCGCGAGTTGTTGCGCCGCCACTCCCTGATGTTCGGCGACTTCACGCTGGCCTCGGGACGGAAGAGCCCCTACTACTTCGATTCGAAGCGCACGACCCTGCTCCCGGAAGGCTCCTACCTCGCCGCGGCCGAGGTGCTGCTCACCATAAGCCGGCAGCGCATCGCCGCGGATGCGATCGGCGGGATGACGCTCGGAGCCGATCCGATCGTCTGCCCGGTGGCGGCGTTGAGCCAGATCGAAGGACCGGCCCTGCGCGCCTTCATCGTGCGCAAGGAAGCCAAGCAGCACGGCACCGCGTGCGGAATCGAGGGCAACCTGGAGCCGGCCAGCCGCGTGATCGTGGTCGACGACGTCGTCACGACCGGTGGTTCCACGCTGCGTGCCATCGAGGCGGTCGAACAGGCCGGTCATCGCGTCGTGGCCGTCATGTGTCTCGTGGATCGCGAAGAGGGCGGGGCGGAGGCCTTGGCGCGCTGGCCGTTCCACGCGATGTTCCGCCGCGACGAGATCTTCGGCGGGGCGGCCGGTTCGGCGACCGAAGGGAGTTCGAGCGGCGCGATCCCGCGGGACCGCGCTTCGGAGGAGCGATGACGAGGAAGACCAGGATCAACGGAATCGTGGCCCGACTGGCCTGTGCCGCGCTGCTGGCCCAGCTGCCGCCTCCCGCTCTCGCGACCGGCGTGCCGGCGGGGGCCGTGCTCCAGGGCTACGTCATGGGTCTCGACGGGCGAGGCGCGGCGGGCTTTCGCGTGCACCTGATCGACGCGCAAGGACGCGACGCGGCCCAGGCGGCGACCGACGGCGCGGGCGTCTATCGCTTCGCGGAGCTGGCGCCCGGGGCGTACTCGCTGGGAATCGAGAGCCCCGACGGCACGCTGGCGCCGGTCGCCGCGGCCCCACTCCGTTTGCAGCCGGGAGAGCTGGCGCGACGCGACGTCAAGCTCGTCGAGGCCAGCGCCCAGGAACTGGAGCGCGTCGGCCTCGAGAACCGCTCGTTCGGTCTGTTCTGGGCCGGCCTGTCCCCGCTGGCGAAGGCCGGCTCGATCCTCGGCGTCTTCGTCGTCCTGGCGTTGACGCTCTCCGCCCTGGACGACGAGAGCGCCGGTTCGGTCACCGACCCCGATTGACGATCAACGGGCGGCGTAGAACTGCTCGATCGCGTCGACCACGCGCTGCTGCTGCTCCCGCGTCAGCTCAGGGTAGATCGGCAGGGAGATGACCTCGCGACAGGCCTGTTCCGCGCGGGGCAGGTCCCCCGCGGTGTAGCCCAGGTCGCTGAAGCACTCCTGCAGATGCAGTGGCACCGGGTAGTAGATCGAATGGCCGATGCCGAGCGCGCCGAGGTGCGCGCGCAGTTCGTCCCGCCGCTGGACGCGCAGCGTGTACTGATTGAAGATGTGGCTCGATGTCGCGTCGCGCTGGGGCACGCTCAGCCGGCCGGAGGAGATCAGGCCGCAATCCTCGAACCAACGGTCGTACCGCGCGGCGTTGGCGGCGCGGGCTCGCGACCAGCGGTCCAGATGCCGGAGCTTCACCTCCAAGACGGCGGCTTGCAGGGCGTCGAGGCGGCTGTTCCACCCGACGAAGCGATGCTCGTACATCTGGCGGCCACCGTGCACGCGCAGCAGCCGGATGCGGTCGGCCAGCTCGTCGTCGGAAGTCACGACCATGCCGCCGTCGCCGAAGGCTCCCAGGTTCTTGGTCGGGAAGAACGAGTAGCAGCCCAGGCGCCCGATGGTTCCGGCATGCGCCGGCGCCCGGCCCTCCGCGCCGCCGTCGTAGGTCGCCCCCAGCGCCTGGGCCGCATCCTCGACGACGGGGATGCGACTCGCGGCGGCGATCTGCATCAGCGCCCCGATCGCGGCGCACTGGCCGAAGAGGTGCACCGGAAGCAGGACCCGCGTGCGAGGGCCGATGGCACGAGCGACGCTTTGGGGGTCGAGGTTGAAGGTCCCGGGGTCGATGTCGGCGAAACGCGGGCGCGCGCCGACCTTGTAGGCGCAAGAGGCGCTGGCGAAGAACGAGAATGGACTCGTCAGCACCTCGTCGCCAGGGCCGACGCCGAGCGCGGCCAGCGCCAGGACCAGGGCATCCGTGCCCGAGGCGCAGCCGATCGCGTGGGCACTGCCGACGTAGCTCAGGACGGCGTGCTCGAAGCGTTCCACGACGGGTCCGAGCACGAACGCCTGGGACTCGACGACGCCCCTGATGGCGCCATCGATCTCCTCGCGAAGCGAGGCGTACTGGGGCTTGAGATCCAGCAAGGGTACGGATTCCACCGGCAACCCCTCCGTTCCGGATTGTAGCGGAGGTGGTGGTGCCCGATCCGAACCGGGGACCACGGAGGCTCGCGAGGCCCTCCCGCCGCTCGGCCGCTGCGTCCCCCGTAGTACCATGCCGATGGGAGTCACGCTTGCAGTCCAGGATCGGGACCGCACTGTTGCTGTACGTGTTTGCCGCGTTGGGGGTGTTCCTGCTCGTCGTGCCGTGGACCGCCGCCTGGACCCAGGCGATCAGCGCGCTCCTGCCCCCGCCGGCGGGTCGCTGGGCGCTCAGTGGCTGGGTCCGCGGCTGCGCCTCCGGAATGGGGGCGCTGGATCTGGCGCTCGCCGCGCAGCTGGGCGTCGAGTTGTGGCGCCGGCTGCGCGACAAGCCCCACGCCGCTGCGGCCCGCGGCGGGACCGACCACGGCCTGGCCGGCCCTGCGGTGCCTTGCGCCCCGACAGAAAAAGGGGCGGCGCCTTGCGGCGCCGCCCGGCAGGGCCGAGAAGCGAGCCCTGCTCCAGAGAGAGAAAGATGAGGAGCCGACCGTGAACGAGGATCGACGGGGGACCAGAGCCACCCGATCGATGGATACGGCCGGCGGCGACCGTTCGCAATCCGATAATCGCCGGCGCGGCCGGCGCTTTCCGAGGTTTCTCGTCTGTACGGGGCTCGCGGTCGTGGCGTTCAGCGGCTGTGGCACGCGACCGGACGAGCGCCGCCGGTCGATCTACGAGTTGAGGTCGGCGCCGACCGCGGAGAATGTCGGCAAGATCCGCGGATTGATCGCCGACCCGGATCGCGACGTGCGCGCCACAGCGCTCAACGCGCTGGTCGGACTGGGCGTGCCGGATTCCGCGGCCCTGGCGCGCGCCGCGCTCGATGACGATGACGGGTTCGTCCGGGCCGTCGCGGCCAAGCTCCTCGGCGATCTGGGAGGCGAGGACCACGCCGAGGCGCTGGCCGGCGTGCTGGCCACCGACCCCGACCCGATCGCCCGACAGCGAGCAGCCGAGTCGTTGGCCCGCATGCGCGGGCCGCTGGCGGTGGAGGCTCTGGCGGCCGCTCTGCGCGATCCGATGGACCGCGTCCGGAGGGCGGCGATCCAGGCCCTGGGGCAGCTGGCCCCCGGATACGCCAGGGACGACCTGCTACGGCTCCTGCGCGAGGATCCGCAGTGGGAGATCCGCGCCGAAGCCGCGCAATCCCTGGGCCGCTCGGGGGATACGGCCCTCGAACCCGATCTGCGGGCCGCGCTCGACGATCCCAACGAGTTCGTCCGTAGCGCCGCTCTCAACGCGCTGCGCCTGCTGGCCCGGAGTGGCCCCGGGACGCCGGCCGCGGGCCGGGACTAGGAGCCAGGGTGTATAGTAGGGATTGCCCGTCGGGGGCCGGTCCGATCGAGGCCGGGACTTCCCGATGACGTCCGAGGAGGGCGCCCAGCGAGCCGTCGCCGAGCCCCCGGCTCGATTCGTGGCGCGCTTGCCCGGCGGCGGCTTCGAAATCGCCGCGGACGGTGCGGTAGCGATTCGCGTGGTTCCCGCCGAGGACGGCTGGCGCGTGGGCGGGACAGACGGGCTCGAAGGCTGGATCCTGCGCAGGGCCGCGGCGGAACGACCGGGCTTCGTGCTCGGCCACCCCGGCAGCGGCACCGAGGGCGGGCGGACGATGCCTCCGGTGGGCCTCGGCCAGGAATCCGGCCTGCGGTTTCTGCTGCTGGAAGACGGGCGGGTGTTTCGGATCGTTCGACGCGGCCCGCGCCAGCAAGGCTTCGAGTTGCTCGGATGGGAGACCTCCGGCGCGTACCTGCGGGCTGAACCCGCCGCGCCTGGGTGGAGGATCGCGCCGACCCCGGCGGCCGGGGGCCTCGGCGAGTTGAACGTGATCGCGATCCTGTTCGCGGCCGAAATCACGGATGCGGAGGACGGACTTGGGAGATGAATCACGGCAGGCGACACTGGCCCGACACGGCATGACAGCCGAAGGCAGAGACGGCAACGCGCCACCGCGCGGGCGAAACCGCAGACGGCGCCGCGGGCCGGGTGGGAATCGGGACGGGAACCGCATCGGGAACGGTGGAGGCGGAGCAGGGGGTGCGCGAGGTTCCAAGCGCCACCCGCGGTCGCACCATGGATCCCGCGGCCAGGGTGGCGGGGGCAGGATGGCGGTGATCCATGCCGTTCCCGACGGCACGCCGTCGCTCGACGTGTGCGGCGTGCTCCAGCTCATCGAGCACCAGCATGGCTACCTGCGCGCTCCGAACCTCGACTACCGACCGGAGCCCCGCGACGCCATCGTGCCGCGAGCGCTGATCGCCGAGTTGAGCCTCGAGGCTGGCGTGGAGCTGACCGGCCGCGCCGTGGCCAATGGCAACGGCGCACCTTGTCTGGCGCAGATCGTCTCGATCAACGGCCGCGATCCGGCGGAGTGGCCGCGGCGAACTCCGTTCAGGAACCTCGTGGCCGAGGATCCGTGCGAGCGTATTCGGCTCGAGTTGGACCCGCAGGAGATCTCGACCCGCGTCGTCGACCTCATCACCCCCATCGGCAAGGGCCAGCGCTGCCTGATCGTCGCTCCGCCGAAGGCGGGCAAGACGGTGCTGCTGCAGAAAATCGCGCGCTCGGTCACGGCCAACCATCCCGAGATTCACCTGATCGTGTTGCTGATCGACGAGCGCCCCGAAGAAGTCACCGACATGCGGCGCAACGTGCGCGGAGAGGTCGTGGCCCCGTCGTCCGACGAGATGGCCAGGAACCACCTGCACCTCGCCGAACTCGTGCTGGAGCGGGCCCGCAGATTGGTCGAGATCGGCCGGGACGTGGTCGTGCTGCTGGACTCGATCACGCGGCTGTCGCGAGCCTACAACGCGGAGCAACGCAGTTCGGGCAGGGTCTTGTCGGGCGGCATCGACGCGCGGACGATGGAACGGCCCCGGCGCTTCTTCGGCGCGGCCCGCAACGCGGTCGGCGGGGGTTCGCTGACCGTGATCGGAACCGCGCTCGTCGACACCGGCTCGCGCATGGACGAGGTGATCTTCCAGGAGTTCAAGGGCACCGGGAATACCGAGATCGTCATGGACCGCTCGCTGTTCGAGCGGCGGATCTTCCCCTGCATCGACATCTCGGCGAGCGGCACGCGCAAGGAGGAGAAGTTGTTCACGGCCGAGGAGCACCAGAAGGTGACACTGCTGCGCCGCGCCCTCGCGTCCTTGAAACCCGCGGAGGCCATGCAACTGCTCACGGAGCGGCTGGCCAAGTACCCGACCAACGCCGACTTCCTGCGCGACCTGAACAAGTGATCGTCCGGCCCCGGCGGCCCCAATGCCTGGGCGCTCAGGTCGGCGCGGCGCCCGCGGCTTCTAGGATCGCGAGCTGACCGCAGGCGGCGCGGGCCTCCGCCCCGCGGCTCCAGCGGACGCTGGCCCGTGCGCCGAGCGACAGCAACCGGTCGCGAAACTCGAGCACCCGCTGTCGGCTCGGCGCCCGGTAGGCCAGCTGGCCTGGAACCGCGTTGAACGGGATCAGGTTCAGCTTGGCCGGCAAGCGGCGCACGAGAGCGGCCAGTCGCTCCACGTCTTGGTTCGAGTCGTTGACGCCCTCGAGCAGGACGTACTCGAAGGTCAGCCACTCGCCGGCCGCGCCGGCGAAGGCGCGGCAGGCCTCGACGAGTCGGTCCAGCCCGTAACGGCGGTTGATCGGCATGAGTCGACTGCGCAACTCGTCCGTCGTCGCGTTCAACGAGACGGCAAGCCGAGGCCGCGTGGTCTCGTGGGCCAGGCGCTCGATCGCCGGTGCCAGGCCCGCGGTCGAGACCGTGATGCGCCGGCGTGAGAGTGCGAACCCGTCGGGGTCGACGAGCAGCCGGATGGCCGCCAGCACCGCGTCGTAGTTGTGGAGCGGCTCGCCCATCCCCATGAAAACGACGTTGAAACGCTGCCCGTCGAGCGCCGCGTCCCCTTGGATCAGCGCCACCTGGCCCACGATCTCACCGGGCGTCAAGTGGCGCCGCAGTCCCATCCGGCCGGTGAGGCAGAAATCACAGGCGAGCGCGCACCCGACCTGGCTCGAAAGGCACAGCGTCGTCCGGGAGGACTGGTACATGCGGACGCATTCGACATCGTCCCCGCCGGACAGACTCACCCGGTACTTGACCGTGCCGTCCTTGGCCTCGATGCGGTCCCGGATCCGCCCGAGGTCGATCGCCGACGCGCCGGCCAGCGTCGCGCGCAGCTCGCGGCCGAGGTCGGTCCACGCCTCCGGATCGAACGAGCGCCTCGCGTACAGCCAGCGGAAGATCTGGCCGGCGTGGAACGCCGGTGCACCGTAGCGTGCAAGAAGGGCCGCCAGCGCCTCGCGGTCCAGGCCGAAGAGGTTCGTGCGTGTCACGAACGCCCACTGTAACACGCGAGTTTTCAGGGACCGGGGCCGGGTCGCCGATCCCCGCGCCGGCTTGACGGACGCGAACCCCCTGGGCTAGCCTGCCGGTGCTGGTCCGAGCGGCCTCTCCGGGGTCTCCTCGTGCAGGTTCTACCGACGTGAATCGCCAGAACTTCGCCTTTCTCATCGGGGGTCTGGCGTTCGGAATCCTGATCGGCTTCGGCACGTACCACACTTTCCAGACGCGTCCGGAACTCGACGCACGGGCCGAAAGCCAGGCGGCCAGCACCGACCCGCGCGGGCCGCGCGCGATGACGCAGATGGCCGACCCCAACGCCGACGGGGGCGCGCCGATGGTAGCTCGCGTCAACGAGCTGAAGCGCATGCTCCAGGAGAGGCCCAATGACTCCCAGGTCCTGCTCGCCTTGGCCAACATCTACTACGACGCCGCGATGTGGGAGCAGGCGGCGGGCTACTACGAGCGGGTAGCCGAGCTCAACCCCGACCCCGACGGGCTGACGGACCTGGGCGTGTGCTACCGCGCCCTGCGACGGTTCGATGACGCGCTCGCAATGTTCGCCCGCGCGAACGAGCTGGATCCGCGGCACTGGCAGTCGCTGTACAACACGGTGGTCGTCGCCGCGCTCGACGTCGGCCGGGTCGACCTGGCCAAGCAAGCCCTGGCTGCCATGGAGGCGATCGAACCCCGCCCGGTCGAACTGCAGCAGGCCCGGCTCGAACAGATGCGCGAGATTCTCGAACGCGCTGCGAGCCCGGTCCAGAGGCCGTCGTGATCCTGGGCCGGCTGTTCCGACTGCTGGCACTGGCGGCCCTCGCCGTGGCCGGCTGGTGGATTGCGCGATCGTGGCGCGGGAGGCACCGTCCTCCGCCGGGCCCCGCCAAGGACCGTCCGCCGTCCACGGCCAGGATGGTCCGCGACCACATGTGCAATACCTTCCTGCCACTGGACCGCGCGCTGACGGTTCGAGTCGGCGGCGCCACCCACTATTTCTGCTCGGAGTCCTGCCGTCTTCGCTTCGAGCGCGAGAGGGGAGCCGTGGCACCCGCCTGAGCGTCCCGCAGCCGCCGCCGAGCGGTACCCCGGCACGTTGCTGCGGCCAGCCGCCGCACCTATATTCCGCCACGGTTCCCGCCTGCCCCGGACGGGCCGGCACGGACGCGGGGCCGCGCCCCGTCAGTGGAGCGTCGTGGACCGGAACCTCGAAACGCTGCATCGCCGGGCATCCGGCCACTACCTCAAGGGGGATCTTGCCGAGGCCATGGCGGCCTGGCGAGAAGTGCTGGACTTTCAACCGGACGACGAGCGCGCGCGCGACGGCATCCGTTTGTGCGAACGCCTGCCTTCCCTGGTAGAGGCGAGGCCCTCTCACGCCCCGACGGAGCGCAGCTCGACCGCCGCGATCCGCGACCCCGTCGGCGCTCCCGCGATCGAGTCGAAATCGGAGGCAGGGGGCCGACCCTTGGAGCGGGTCGAATCGGCCGCGAGGTCGTCGCCGCCGAAGGCGGATGGATCCGCGGCTGCCCCGACGATCGAGAGCGAGCTCAAACGGCGCATCGACGAACTGCTGGGGGAGGGCCAGGCCCACCTGACGGCGGGCCGTGCGGACGATGCGTCACGGACGGTCGAGCGAATCCTGATTCTCGACGAAGAGAACGCCCGAGCGCGGGCCCTGCGGGAGGCGATCGCCGGTGTCGCGTCGCCGGAGATCCCTGAGGCCGCCCAAGGGTCGAGCGCGAGCGCCGAGCCGGCTGGCGCTGCCGCGCCCGACTCCTCGGCCGATTCCACGGCGATCGCGGCGGATGGACTGGCGAGCGGCGACGAGCCGCCGGTCCGGCTGCAGCCGCCGCCGCCGGCCCGGCGTCTCGCCTGGCGACCGAGCCTCCCGACATGGACCCGGGACCGGCGGTTCAGGCTGGCCGGCGCCGGGCTGATCCTCGTGGGTGCGGTCCTCGGCGGGGCGCGGATGTTCGGTACCGTCGACGAGGAAGCCGCTCCGGATCCGCTGCCACGCCGCGAGCGGGTTCCGAAGCAGCCCGCGCAGCCGCCGCCGGTTGCCCCCGGGCTTCCCGCCGCCGCAAACTCCACCCAAGAAGAGATCGGATCGTTGCTGGACCAAGGCGCCGCGGCCCACGCCGCCGGCGACTACGCCACGGCCGTCATCGCATACAGCAAGGTGATCGAGCGGCAACCGGATCATCCGGCGGCCCGGGCGGGGCTGAGTGTCGCGGCCGATCTGTACCGCGAGCAGCAAGCGCGGCAAGAGAAGTGGGAGTTGGCGGTCAGGACCTTCGAGGAATCCGACTACGCCGAGGCGCTGCGGCTCTTCTATCGCATGTCGCCTGGGGACTACGGGGTCGACCTGGAGCGAGTCAAGGTCAACGCCTGGTACAACCTCGGGGTCTTGGCGATCCAGACCTCGGATTGCGCACAAGCGGACGAGCACTTCAAGGAAGCGCTTGCGATCCAGGCCCAGGACGGCCAGCTGCTGGCCGCGCTGCGCTTGGCCCAGCAGTGCCGGGGCCCTGCCGTGCAGTCCGAGATCCTCGAGTTGCGTTTCCGCAAGCTGCACGACTGAAACCGGCGGCTCCCGGTCAGTGCCTGAAGTGGCGGCGGCCGGTGAAGATCATGGCGATCCCGTGCTGGTCGGCGGCGGCCACGACTTCCTCGTCGCGGACGGACCCGCCCGGTTGCACGACCGCCCCGACCCCGGCCGCAGCCGCGGCGTCGATCCCGTCCCGGAAGGGAAAGAAGGCGTCGGAGGCCATCACCGCACCAACGAGCGGGACACGGGCCTTGGAAATGCCCAGGCGCACCGAATCGACGCGGCTCATCTGTCCGGCGCCGATGCCGATCGTGCGATCCTCCACGGCGAAGACGATCGCGTTGGACCGGACGTGCTTGACCACGGTCCAGGCGAAGGCCAGCGAGCGCAGCTCCACTTCCGTGGGCTGGCGTCGCGTGACCGCTCGGGCCTCGCGCAGGTCCTGCTCCAGCCGGTCCCAATCCTGGACCAAGAAACCGCCATGGACCCGGCGCACGTCGAACCCGGGGCGGCGCAGGCGCTCGACGTCGCCGACCTCGAGCAGCCGCAGCTTCTTCTTGCCGCCCAGCGCCTGCCGGGCCTCCGGGTCGAAGCCGGGCGCGATGACACCCTCGTAGAACTGCTCGGTGATCTTGACCGCCGTCCGCGCGTCGACCGGACGATTGAAAGCGATGACCCCGCCGAACGCGCTGAGCGGATCGCACTCGAGCGCGCGGCCGAAGGCCGTCAGCGGTTCCGGGCCCAGCGCCGCTCCGCAGGGGTTCCCATGTTTGACGATCGCCGCGGCGCAGTCCGCGAAGTCGGCGACGAGGGCCAGCGCCCCGTCGAAGTCCAGGATGTTGTTGAACGAGAGCGGCAGGCCCTGGAGCTGAACCGCGCAATTGGCGAAGCTGCTCGGGGCCAGCGGCTCGCGGTAGTAGGCGGCGCGCTGGTGCGGGTTCTCCCCGTAGCGCAGCTCCTGTGCCTTGAACAGATCGAGCTGCAGCCGTTCCGGAAACTCCGGGCGGCCAGCGTCGCGTTCGCCGGGGATCACGGAGCGAAGGTAGGCATGGACCACGCCATCGTAGCTCGCGGTGTGCTTGAACGCCTCGGTGGCCAAACGGAGGCGGGTCTCGGCCGACACCGTTCCATCGCGCCGCAGTTCCTCGACGATCCCTGCATAGTCCCGCGGCTGCACGACCACGGCCACGTGCGCGAAGTTCTTGGCCGCGGCACGCACCAGCGCCGGACCGCCGATGTCGATCATCTCCACGACCTCCGGCAAACCGAGACCCTCGACCGCCGCCGTCTTCTCGAACGGGTAGAGATTGACCACGACGAGATCGATGGGAGCGATCTCGGCGCGCCGCAGCTCCTCCATGTGCTCTGCGTTCGAGCGCACGGCCAGGATGCCGGCATGAATCCGCGGATGCAGCGTCTTGACTCGGCCGCCGAGCATCTCGGGGAAGCCGGTATGGTCGGACACGCTGGTCACGCGCAGCCCGTGCTCGCCCAGCAGTTTCGCGGTACCGCCGCTGGATAGGATCTCGACCCCGAGGGCCTGGAGCGCGACGCAGAAATCCACGATGCCTTCCTTGTCGTGCACGCTGACCAGTGCGCGCCGCACTCGCTCGTTCATCGTCGTCCTTTTCGTCATGGATCTGGGGGGGGCGGGGCCTTCCCGTAGGGCAGGCGACTCATGTCGCCCTGGGCCCGGCGCCAGACGTTCAGCCAGACGCGGGTAATGTTGTTGATACTCCGTGAATACGAGAGCGAACCGACGGCGAAGGGCACAGAGCGGTCGTCGAACGCCGCCGGGTCGGGAGGCTCCCCGGCCGCGGCGTAGGCCCGCGACAGGTCTCGATCGCTGTCGCCGGCGCGCTCCAGCTCGCGCCGGGCGAAGCCGCCCCAGTCGCCCTCCGCCAGCAGCGGGTCGTCGTGACCCTGGAACACGACCGGGAAGCGCCCGCGACGCTCCTCGCAAAAACGGGAGAAATGGACGTAGCGCGCGGCGCCGTCGTTCCGGCTGGCGCCGGGAGGGAAGCCAGCGTCGGCAACGTAGTGCGCCAGCGTGCCGAAGCTCGCGGCGATCTCGCTGAACGGGGCCGCGGGCCGTCCGAGCGTCTCGAGCAAGGACCGCGCTTGGGCGTCGACGGTGGCGTCCAGGCTGCCCTGGACCCACGCCGGCCGGTGGCGCGGCCCGTCCTCGTCCACCATCGGAACGAGCATGCCGCGCAGCAACTCCTCGCGGTGGTGCTCGAGCGCCAACCGCAGCGAGGCCGGCATCAATCGCACGGCCTCGTCGAGCATGCGGACCCGGGTTTCGGGCGCCCAGGCGGCCAGCGGCGACAGCGCGAGGGCGGCGGCCAGGACCATCGGGATGCACTGCAGCGGTCCGCCCATAGAGGCCCGGATTCTAGTGTCCTGAATCGGGAGCCCGCCACCCGGTCCGAGTCGCCGGACGGCCTCCGACCCGACGGGCTAGTCGGTTTGAGCGCCCGCCTGGTCGATGGGGATGTCGATCAAGGGGACGCTGAGGCTCCCCACCTGCGTCTGGTACAGCATCAGCTTGACAGCCAGGAGCAGGTCGTTGTTGGCCGCTTGCGGGTTGACCGCCGGATCGCCGAGCAACGGATCGAGGGTCAGAGCGGTTCTGTATTCGGCCACCGCGTCGTCATAGCGGTTCATCTCGTCGAACGCCGCGCCCAGGTTGTAATGGGCGACGGCGCTGTTAGGGTTGATGCTCAAGGCCTTGCTGAAGGACAGAGCGGCCGTGGAGGGGTCGCCCTTCTGCAACAGTAGCGTGCCCCGGTTCACCCACAGCACCGGATCCCGTTTTTCGAGGCGCAGCGCCACGGTGTAGTACTCCATGGCGTCGTCGACCATGCCGTTTTGGGCGACGAAGTTGGCGAAGGCTGCGAGATGGTAGGGCGAGGCGTCCTGCTTGTCGATCAGGGACAGGTACTCCTGGACCGTGGGATCCTGGCCGAGCTCGGTCGCCCGGATGTTGGCCTGTGCGCGCGCGAGGCCGCGCGGCAATGGAGCCTCCCGGGGCTCCTGCGGGGCGCGCCGTTCCCGGCGGGGCGCCCGCTCGGCCGCCGGCTCCGGCGGCGTGGGCTCCGGCGCGGCGGCCACTTCACTGACGGCCGGCAACCCGGCGGTCGCGGTCCGCTGCTGTTCGGCGATCTGCTGGCGCTCGATCGCCCGGGCCGCCTCCTCGAGTTCCAGGGCCTCCCGCCGCTGGTGTTCGAGTTCTTTCTGCGCGCGTCGCTCTTCGCGCTTGCGCAGGTACTCCTCGATGCGCCGCTCCTTGGCCTGCCGCTTGCGTTCGGCCCGAGTCGGACCCTCCGGCTCCTCGGCCACGCTCGTGTCCGCTTCTTCCTCGGTGCCGCTGGGCGGCGGGTCGTCCGCGCCGGTCTGGGCCACGCTCGTGGGGCCGGGCCCCAGCGTCAGCAAGAGCGCCATCAAACCCGGGGCGAGCGCGAGCCGGCGGCCTGTCCTGAGCGGAAATCTCATCGTCACGACTCCGTGCCCCGCGGCCTCGGGCGGGCCTTGATCTGAACCCCATCGTCACTCTCGACGAGCCGCACCTCAATTGGACCGCAGTCGTGCCTGGCGCGCAACTCGCGGGTCTGGGCCGCGATCCCGCGGGTAAATTTCTCGAACGAGATCGGGTTCTTGTTCTCGCGGGCCCGGGCCGCGACGAAGCGGGCGTGCAGCCTGCGCAACTCCTCCTGGCTGCTCTCCGGATCCTCGAGCAAGCAGCGGGTCAGCAGCCGCTCCTTGACGCCCATGCGTTCGGCGAAGGAGGCGGTGCGATGGTCTCCCTCCTCCATGGCCCGCACGGTCTTGCCCCACAGCTCCGAGAAGCTGTTGTAGCGGCTCACGAGCGCGTTGAAATGATAGCGCAGCGCGAATTTCCCCGGAGGTTGCTGGTTGATGCGCCGGACGATGCGGTCGACCTCCGCGCGCAACTCGAGCGGCTGACGGTCGAGCGCTCCGGCGAAGAACTGGTCGTACTTGATCTTCAGTTCGCGGAGGACGACGTCCAGCCGTTGGAGCTGCTCCTCGTAGACCTTCACCGGGATGGGCTGCATCGAACGGCTCCAGCTGACGGCCTTTCCGGGAACCTCGCAGGATGGCCTATTATAGGTTTCGGATCCGTCTCATGCAAAAGAAACGCCCCGAGCTACCGGCCGTGGCCGACGAGTCGCCGGCGCGGCTGCCCGGCGTCTCGCGGCTGCTCGCCGGGCCGGCCTGCGCCCCGCTCATCGCCCGATTCGGCAGCGCCCTGATCACCGGGCTCCTACGCGAGCACGTCGCCCGGCTGCGCGCCGCATTGATCGACGGAAGCCTGACCGGCTCGGCGCTGGATCGCGCCGTGCTGGAGAGTTCGATTGCAGAGGCGGTGGAGGGCGAGGCCGAGCGATTGGTGGCGCCACGCCCGCAGCGCGTGATCAACGCGACGGGAGTCGTGGTCCACACGAACCTCGGTCGCTCGACGCTTTCCCAACGAGCCGCGGAGCAGTTGGCGATCGCCTCACGCTCCTATCTGGACCTCGAGTACGACGTGGAGGCGGGGCGGCGCGGCAACCGCCTGGCGGCGCTGGATCCGTTGATGAGCCGCTTGTTTCCCGGTTACCGGTTCACCGTGGTCAACAACAACGCCGCGGCGGTCCTGATGTGCGCCAGCGTGTTCGGCCGCGGCCGGGAGGTGCTGGTCTCGCGCGGCGAGCTGGTTGAGATCGGCGGCTCGTTCCGCATCCCGGATGTCCTGACGGCGTCCGGAGCGCGTCTCAAGGAGGTGGGTACCACCAACCGCACGCGGCTCGCGGATTACGAATGCGCCTTGACCGCCGAGACCGGGCTGATCCTCAAGGTCCACACGAGCAACTTCGAGATCGTCGGCTTCACGGAAGCCGTGACCGTCGAAGAGCTGGCCCGGCTGGCTTCACAGAGGAGCGTGCCATTGCTCGTCGACTGGGGCAGCGGGGATCTCGTGGACCTGGGACCGTTGGGCATCGCCGACGAGTGGCCGGTGTCGCGAGTGCTGCGGGACGGCGCCGACCTCGTCAGCTTCAGCGGCGACAAGCTGCTCGGCGGACCGCAGTGCGGTTTCGTGGTGGGGCGTGCCGAGCTGATCGAGCGCGTTCGCCGCGACCCTCTGGCGCGGGCCTGTCGGCTGGACCGGCTGCGGCTGGGCGCTTTGCAGCAGACGCTCGTGTCCTACGTCACCGGCCGAGCCTTCGAGGAGATCCCCACGCTCAGCATGTTGGCCGCCGAGCCCGCTGCGCTCGACCGTCGCGCCCGCGCGTTGCGCGAGGAGGTCGCGCGCCGCAGCGGGGCCGGTCAGTGGCTGGCGGTCGTGGAGGGGGTCTCCCGCACCGGCGGCGGCTCTTCGCCGGCCGGCGAGCGTCCGACGCGGCTCCTCGCGGTCGCACTGCCCGGCGGCGACGCAGCCGGCCTCGAGCGGCGCTTACGCGCGGGGACCCCCCCGATCGTTGGCCGGATGAGCGAAGGCCGCCTGCTCTTGGACCTGCGGACCGTGCTGCCGGACGAGCAGCCGCTGCTGGCCGAGCGGCTCGCGGAGGCCTTGGTGGCGGAGCTCGGAGCGGCGCCGCCGTAGCGCAGCGCCGGCCCGGCGGCCAGCCGATCAGACGTTGAAACGGAAGTGGGAGATGTCGCCGTCCTCGAGGATGTAGTCTCGACCCTCGAGCCGTAGCGTGGCCCGCTCGCGAGCCGCGCTCCAGCTACCGGCGGCGATCAGATCGTCGTAGGCCACGACCTCGGCGCGGATGAAGCCTTTTTCGATGTCGCTGTGGATCACGCCGGCCGCGCTCCGCGCGGTCGTCTGGCGGCCGATCGTCCAGGCGCGGCACTCGTCCTCGCCGACGGTAAAAAAAGAGATCTGTCCCAACAGCTCGTAGGAGGCGCGGATCATTCGATCGAGCGCGGGCTCCCGGATGCCCAGGTCGGAGCGGAAAGCGCCGGCATCCGCTGGCGCGAGCTGGGCGATCTCCTCCTCGATCTTGGCCGAAAGGGCCACCACCCCCGTCGCGCGCCGCTCGACGAAACTCTCGAGGCCGAAGGCCGCCGCGCCTTCGGCGAGCCGCGCGGCGTCGGACTCGTCGGCGTTGACCACGATCAGAAGCGGCTTCTGCGACAGGAAGGTGAAGCCGCGCAGGCGCAGACGCTCCTGTTCGGTGAACTCGACGTCGCGCAGCGGGACCTCGCGCTCGAGGTTGGACAGGGCCTTCTTCATCAGCTCCAGCTCTTGCTTGTCCTCGTCGCGATTGGCCTTCATCACGAGCGGCAGGAGCTTCTCGATGCGGCGCTCGGCGATCGAGTGATCGGCGAGGATCAACTCGGTCTCCATCGTCGCGGCGTCCCGGGCGGGATCCGTATCGCCCTCGGCATGGGGCACGGTCTCGTTGTCGAAGGCGCGAACGACGTGGGCCAGGGCATCGGTAGTCCGCAACTGTTCCAGCGGCAGCACGCTGGCTGCCTCGCCCTTTTCCACGCCGACGAGGTCGAGGTACTCGACGGTCGCCGGAACCACGCGCTTCGGCCTGTACATCTGGGCCAGGCGGTCGAGTCGGGGGTCGGGAACCCGCGTGACGCCGATCTGCGCCTCGCCACGGCCGCCGTGGATCGGGGGTGCGCCGCCGGTCAGCAGGCGGAACAGCGTGCTCTTGCCGGTCTTGGGAAAACCGAACAGTCCGATGCGCATAGCCCTGCCGTCGAAAGCCGGCAGGATAGCGAACCGGAGCCGCGACCGGCAAGCTCGAGCGAGGCGACACGCTCCTGCCGGAGCAGGTTTGACGCTCCGCGGACCCGTCTGTTAGGTTGCAGCGTAGGCCTTCATCGAGATCGGGGTGTAGCGCAGTCCGGTAGCGCGCCTGCTTTGGGAGCAGGATGTCGGCGGTTCGAATCCGTCCACCCCGACCATCCGTCGGTCGACAGGCGCCGTGCGTGATTCGATTTCCTCTCGAAGCCAAGATGTTCCTCGGCTTGCTGCTCTGCGCTCTCGCCGTGGGAACGGCCTTCGAGCTTCACGGCTCATCCGTGGGGATGTGGAACCGGGTGATGGCACCCGACGATCCCGAGCCCGCCGCGCTGCTGGGCAGCCCCCGGGAAATCCGCTCCGACGAATGGGTGTTCGCGACGCCGTTGATGATCAGCCAGGCGCGAGGGAATCCTCCGTTCGCCGTCGACGGTACAGCCTGGGGCCCGGGACAGGTTCCGTTGATCATCGACATGCCGGCGCGGCACTGGTCGATGCTGCTGCGCCCCCAGTTCTGGGGGTTCTTCAGCCTGGACCTCGAGCGGGGCTTTGCCTTCGCCTGGAACATGAAGGCGGTCCTGCTCCTCGGCGGGGTGTTCCTGCTGTTGATGGTGCTCACCGGCAATGACGCCTGGGTCTCGCTTCTCGGTGCCTGCTGGGTCTTCTTCTCGGGATTCACGCAGTGGTGGTACTCGACGCCGCTGATGCTGCCCGAGCTGGCGGGCTACCTGGCGCTGGCCCTTGTTGCCCTGCACTACCTGGTTCTCTCCACGAGCAGGCTGGTGATGGTTCTGTCCGCGGCAGCCTTCGCCGTGAGCGCCCTGAACTGCGCCTGGACCTTCTATCCTCCCTTTCAGATCCCGCTCCTCTATCTGGGGCTGGCGCTCTTGGCGGGCTCGCTGGGGCCGCGGCTCGCGGCAGGGGCCTGGAAGTCGAAGCTCGGCTTTCGCGCAACCTGTGCGACGACCGCCCTGCTGGCGATCGCCGGGGCGCTCGTCCTCTACTACTTCGATGCCCGCCAGGCGATCGAGCTGATGCGCGGCACGACCTATCCCGGTTCGCGCGTCGCCACCGGCGGCGACGTCACGCTGGCCCAGCTGTTCAGCGGCGCCTACGGCTTCTTCATGACCGAAAAGACCTTTCCTCGAATGTGGGGCAACGTCTGTGAGGCCAGCAATTTCCTGCTGCTGTTTCCCATACCGGCGGCCGTCAGCCTGTGGCGGGCCTGGCGCAGGCAGGCGGTCAGTGCGCTGGAGTGGAGCCTGCTGCTCTACCTCGCGATCGTCTGCTCGTGGATGGTCGTCGGCGGTCCGCGGTGGTGGGCGCTGGCCACGGGCTTCTCTCTGTCGCACGACACGCGCTGGCTCGTCGGCGTCGGGCTGGCGAGCGTCGTCTCTTGCTGCGTCTTTCTGGCCCAAGAGCGGGACGACCTTCCCGAGGGGCTGGGCCGCCGGCTGGGACTTGGCGCGTCGATCCTCGCGCTGCTGCTGCTGCATGCCTGGAACTTCAACCGCGTGACGGGTGGGTTCGCGAGAGCGGAACACGTCGCGTTGTCCAGCCTCATGCTGGGCGCCGCGGGCTATCTGCTGCTGGCGCGTCGGCGGGGCCTGTTCGCGTTAGGGATTCTGGTGCCCGGCGTCTGGTTCTTCGGCCTGGTCAATCCCGTCGCGGCCGGTCTGGGACCGATCCTGGAGTCGAAGCTGTTTCGGGACGTGGAACGGATCACCGCTCGAGATCCTGGCGCCCGCTGGATCTGCTATGGGAGCTTCGTGCAGGCCAATCTGCTGAAGGCGGCGGGGGCCCGCGTGTTCAATGGAACGAATGTCGTCCCGCCGCTGGCGGAGCTGCACCTCCTCGACCCCGACTCCTCGGAGGCATCGATCTACAACCGCTACGCGCACATGAGCCTGGCGAGCGGCGAAGGGACGGGGGTGACCTTCACGCTGAACAAGGGCGATCTGTACACCGTGGGCATCGACCCCCGCAGCGACCTCTGGCGCCAGCTCGGGATCCGCTACGTGGTCCTGCCCCGCGCGGCGACGGACGTCGTGTTCCTGAGAATGGCCAGCCTGGTGCAGGCCATCGGCGGGCAGACCTGGATCTACCGCTACAACTGGGATCTCGAGCCGCGAGCCGCGGGAACGAGGTGGGATTCAGATTCCCTGAGCGCGGTGCGAGGCGACAGGCCGGTCACCTGGCAGCCTGAAGGTGGCGGCGATGGAGTCGGCCAGGGCCAGGCCCGCCAGCGTCGGCACGAGACGGCCGTGGGCCAGCCTCGCCAGCCCCTGACTTTCCAGCCGCTCGACGAGCCGGCGGTTGGGGCCGAGTGCGTCCAGGCCCCAGCGCGCTTCGATCCGGTCGAAGTCCACGCCCGCGTAGGTGCGCAGCCCGGTCATCAACGCCTCGAGGACCAACGCTTCGGGCCCCAGCGCTTCCGAACCCTCGACGGGGCGGCGGCCGGCGGCGACGCACTCCTGCCAGGCTTCGGTGCGCCGGATGTTCCAAGAGCGCTGTCCCTCGTGAAACGAGTGCGCCGACGGTCCGAGACCCAGGTAGGGCGTGTGGTTCCAGTACTTCGTGTTGTGCCGCGAGCGATGCGCGGGTCGCGCGGCGAACTGCGAGACCTCGTAGCCTTGCATTCCCGCCGCGTTGAGCCGACGGTGGGTCTCGAGTAACAGCTCCGCTTGCTCGTCGGCGCTGAGCGGCGTCAGCCCCCCGCGTTTCTCGAGCAACCCGAAGCGGGTACGCTCGTGGATCGTCAACTGGTAGCAGGAGAGGTGGTCCGCTCGCAGCTCCAAGGCCAGCTCGAGTTCGTCGCTCCAAGCGGCCGGCGTTTGTCCGGGCCGCCCGTAGATCAGGTCGATCGAGAGCGTGCGGAACCCCGCCTGGCCCGCGACCGCGACGGCTCGGCGCGCATCCTCGACCCCATGGGCTCGACCGAGAAAGGCCAGCCCCGCGGGGTCCAGCGCTTGGATTCCGAGACTGAGCGTGGCGACCCCCAGCTCGGCCCAGGCGCGGGCGTTCGCGGCCGTCACGTCCTCGGGGTTCGCTTCGAGGAAGATCCGGGTGTCCTCGACCAGCCGCAGGCGCGACCGCGCGGCGGCGACGATCCGCGCCAGGTCCGCGGGCTCGAGCGAGGAGGGCGTGCCCCCACCGAAGTAGACGGTGTCGAAGACCAGGGGATGGCCGGCATGGAGTTCGATCTCGGCCAGCAGGGAATCGACGAACCGCCGGCGCCGCGCGCGATCGCCCGTGCGCACGGCGAAATCGCAGTAGGGGCAGACCCGGGCGCAGAAAGGAACGTGCAGGTACAGCCCGGCGAGCGGCTCGCTCAAGAATCCGTCACCGTCTTGAGCACGGCAACGAAGGCGGACTGCGGGATCTCCACCGCTCCGACCGTCTTCATGCGCTTCTTGCCTTCCTTCTGTTTTTCCAGGAGCTTGCGCTTGCGCGTGATGTCACCACCGTAACACTTGGCCGTCACGTCCTTGCGCAGCGCCTGAATGTTGGTGCGGGCGATGATCGTCCCGCCGATCGTGCCCTGCACCGCCACCTTGAACTGGTGGCGGGGAATCGTCTCGGCCAGCCGCTCGCAGTAGTGCAGGGCGCGAGCACGAGCCTTGTCGCGGTGCACGAGCTGCGACAGCGCGTCCACCGGCTCGGCGTTGACCAGGATGTCGACCTTGACCAGCTCCGTGGGGCGGTAGTCCAGGAGGTCGTAGTCCAGCGACCCGTAGCCCTGCGTGATCGATTTCAGCCGGTCGTAGAAGTCGAACAGCACTTCGGCCAGGGGTAGCTCGGACGTCAACTCCACCCGGCCCACGGCCAGGTAGTTGAACTTGGTTTCGAGGCCTCGCCGCTCGCGGCACAGTTCCATCACGGGACCGATGTAGCGCTCCGGCATCATGATCGAGGCTTTGATGTAGGGCTCCTCGCTCCCGGCGATGAGCGAGGGGTCGGGGTAGTGGCTCGGGTTGTCGACCCAGCACACCTCTCCGCTGCGCAGCGTCACCCGGTATCGCACGGAGGGCGCCGACAGCAGCAAGGACAGGTCGTACTCCCGCTGCAGCCTTTCCTGGACGATCTCGAGGTGCAACAGTCCCAAGAAACCGCAACGGAAGCCGTGGCCCAGCGCCGCCGACGAGTCCTTCTCATAGCTCAGGGACGCATCGTTCAGCACCAGCCGGTCCAGCGCCTTGGCCAGGTCCGGGTATTCGTCGGTGCCCATCGGGTAGATCGAGGAAAACACGACCGGCTTGGCCTCCTTGTAGCCCGGTAGCGGCTCGGTCGCGGGACGCTCCGCGTCGGTCAGCGTGTCGCCGACCGCGACGTCGCGCACGGTCTTGATTCCGGCGAGCACGTATCCCACCTCTCCCGCCTCGAGTCGCGGCGACGGGACGCGGTGCAGGCGCAGGTGGCCGACCTCCTCGATGCCGAAGTCCTTGCCGCTGTGCAGCAGCCGCATCGTCATCCCGGCGGCGAGCGCGCCCTCTCGGACCCGGCAGAACAGGACCACGCCGCGGTAGGGGTCGTACTGCGCGTCGAACAACATGGCGCGCAGCGGCGCGGCGGGGTCGCCCTCGGGGCCGGGCAGCCGCTGGACCACGGCCTCCAGGACATCGTCGATCCCGGTGCCGTCCTTGGCCGAGCACAGGACCGCATCTTCCGGATCCAGTCCGAGGTCGGCTTCGATCTCGGCCTTGACCCGTTCGATGTCCGCCGACGGCAAATCGATCTTGTTGATGACGGGCACGATCTCGAGGTCGTACTCCAGCGCCAGGTACAGGTTGGCCACGGTCTGGGCCTCGACGCCCTGCGAGGCGTCGATCAGCAGCAGCGCGCCCTCGCAGGACATCAGCGAGCGGCGCACCTCGTGCGAGAAATCCACGTGCCCGGGCGTGTCGATGAGGTTCAGGGCGTAGGTCTGACCGTCCGCAGCCGGGTAGTCCAGGCTGATCGTGTTGCTCTTGATGGTGATGCCACGCTCGCGCTCGATGTCCATCGAGTCCAGGATCTGGTCGCGGAACTCGCGGGCGCCGACGCCCCCGCAGCGCTGGATCAGGCGGTCGGCCAGCGTCGATTTGCCGTGGTCGATGTGGGCGATGATGCAGAAGTTGCGGGTGCGGCTCATGAAAACCTCGGGGCCATGAGATAGCACATCCCCGGCGATCGGCGGCGTGACCTGGCCCGCAGACCGTGTTCGACGGGCCCGGCCCGCGGGGCGGCCGCCCGGCACCGGCGTTCGCCCGTCCCGGGGGCTGGATTGACGCTCCTGGCCGACGACCCATATTCGAGTGAGGGTCGCCGCCACCCTGGGAGGAGCGCCGTGTCGACGAAGCAACAGCAAAAGCACCGCCTGGTGACGCGGGCCGACTTCGACGGCCTGGTCTGCGCCGCACTGCTCGAGGAGCTGGACTTGATCGACGAGATCGAGTTCGTTCACCCCAAGGGCGTCCAGGACGGCAAGGTCGAGATCACGTCCCGCGACATCACCACCAACCTGCCCTACGATCCTCGCTGCCACCTGGCCTTCGATCACCACGTCAGCGAGTCGATCAGGATGGGCCAGCGGCCTTGCCCCGCCAACCTCGTGCTGGACTCACGGGCCGACTCGGCCGCACGCGTGGTCTATCGACATTACGGCGGGCACAAGCGCTTCCCCAACATCTCGGACCACTTGATCGTGGCCACCGACAAGAGCGATGCGGGGCGGTTCACCCTGGAAGAGGTCCTCGATCCAACCGGCTGGGTCCTGTTGAACTTCATCATGGACCCGCGGACCGGACTGGGCCGGTTCAGCGAGTTCCGCATCTCGAACTGGGAAATGCTGCGGGGTCTCGTCACCCATTGCCGGCGGCGGACGGTGGAGGAGATCCTCGCGCTCCCGGACGTCGCCGAGCGCGTGCGATTGTACAGGGCCCACGCCGGGCCGGCGCTCGCGCAACTGCAAAGCTGCTCCGATGTCCGCGGCCAGGTCATCGTGCTGGACCTGCGGAACGAATCCATGATCTACGCTTGCAACCGTTTCGTGATCTACGCGCTCTACCCCCAATGCACCAGCTCGGTCCAGGTCCAGTGGGGCCGTGGCGGGCGGAACACCGTGCTGGCCATCGGCCACTCGATCTTCAACCGCGGCTCGTTCGTGAACGTCGGCGAGCTCTGTTTCGCCTTCGGCGGCGGCGGCCACGCCAACGCGGGCACGATCCAGGTGGCTCACGCGGACGCCGAACGGGCGCTGGGAGAAGTGGTCGCCCGGCTCGCTCCGGTCGTCGCGCTGGCCGCCGAGCAGGCCCCCGAGCCGGCCGAGGCCGTGCCGGCCGCCGGTGCCGCCGGCGAGACCGACGGCGCCGAAGCCGAGGTCGCGCTTCAGGCAGCGAACCGCTCGCAGGCCCCGGAGGCCGAGGATCCCGCGAAGGACACGGACGAGCTTTTGGCCGGCCTCGCCAACACCCGACGCGACATCGCGGCCGGCCCTTCCGGGGAGCCCCGGCCCACCGCAGTCCTGGCCGAAGCGCAGCCAGTCCCGCCCCCCGACGAAGAACGAACCCGCGCCGAGCGCATTCTGGAGCAGACCCTGGCCGAGAGCGGCCTGCCCCTGATCCCCACGCGCGAGGAAATCTCCAGGATCAACGAGCGGCTGGATCGCATCGAGCGAGCGCTCGCCGCTTGGACGCCCGTACCCACGTCGAACTGAGATCCCGCTCGCCCTTCTTGCGCGGCTAGCAGGCCCTGGCCTACACTCCCGCCATTCGGGACGCTCGTTGTGCGCGTGTAGCTCAGATGGATAGAGCACCAGTCTCCGGAACTGGGTGTCGCTGGTTCGAATCCAGCCACGCGTACCACTCGCGCACCACGCCGCCGTCGCGGCTGGCGCCGGTTCGTGCCGCGTTCGGCTTCTCCCGTCGGACCGTGGGGGGCCTGGTCCCGGCGCATCGTTTGGCGCGCATGCCGTGGACGCGTCAGGCACGAGCGGCGCCCGAACGACCCAACCGGGGTGAACGAAGATCCGCTGCCGGAGGTCCGGACCCGGACCTGTTCCGGAGAACGTGCGGATGTCCGTGACGCTGCCAGGGCCGAACCCGCGCATCTGCGTGATCGGCGCGGGACCGTCGGGCATCACGGCCTGCAAGAACCTGCTGGAGGCCGGGTTGCGGAACGTCGTCATCTACGAGAAGGGCGGCGAGGTCGGTGGCAATTGGGTCTTCGACGAGGACACGGGGCACTCGAGCGTTTTCGAGACGACGCACACGATCAGCTCCAAGACCCTCTCGTGCTTCGAGGATTTTCCGATGCCGGCGCACTATCCGGACTATCCGCACCACAGCCAGCTCAAGGAGTACTTCCAGAGCTACGCTCGTCACTTCGGCTTGCTGCCCCACGTGCGATTCCGCAGCGAAGTGACTCGAGCGGAACCCCACGAGGGTCGCTGGAAAGTCGTGCTGGGCGACGGCTCCGTCGAGGCCTTCGATTACCTGATGGTGGCCAACGGTCACCACTCCGACCCGCGGATGCCCGAGTATCCGGGGCGTTTCGACGGGACGTTTCTGCACTCCCACGACTACAAGCGCGCCGAGCCCTTCCGCGGCCAGCGCCTGCTCGTCATCGGAGCCGGGAACTCGGCTTGCGACGTCGCCGTGGCGACGAGTCGGGTGGCGGCGCGCACCGACCTCAGTATGCGCCGCGGTTGCTACGTCCTTCCGAAGTACCTCCGAGGCCGGCCCCTCGATACGCTCACGCAGGGCAGCCTCGACCGCGGACCCCTGTTGCGTCTGCGCCGCCGACCCCTGCTCCGGCGAGTGATCCAGCGACAGTTCCGCCGCCGGCTCTACCGCTTGCAGGGCCCGAACGAGGCCTACGGCTTGCAGGAGCCCCAGCACCTGCCGTTCGACGAGCATCCGACGATCAACTCCGAGATCCTGCTGGCCATCCGTCACGGCCAGATCCGGCCCAAGCCGGGTGTTCGGTCGCTCGACGGTCCGACCGTGCACTTCGTCGATGGATCCTCCGCGCAGTACGAGACGATCATCGCCTGCACCGGCTTCCGCCTGTCTTTTCCCTTCTTCGACAAGAGCTTGATCGATTTCGGCGACGACAAGCCCTCGCTGTATCTCAAGCTGTTTCATCCCGAGCATCGAGGCCTGCTGTTCATCGGATTGTTCCAGCCCCAAGGCTGCATCTGGCCGCTGTCGGACTACCAGAGCCGCCTGGCGGCGCGCTACATCAAGGGGCAATGGACCCCGCCGGGAGATCTCCGCGCCGCCATCGAGCGAGAGCAGCGGAGCCACGACTCCGATTTCGCGAGGACGCCCCGGCACGCCACCGAGGTGGACTACCACGTGTTCCGCATGCGGCTCCGCAGCGAGCTGGCGGGCCGCCGCGCTTTTTGAGCCTGCATGACCAACAGCGGCGCCGACGTCGTGGTGATGATCCACGGGCTGTGCTGCACCGGGGACGTGTGGCGCAATTTCCGCGGCAGGTTCGAGGCCGGCGGCTGGCGCGTCTCGACACCGACCCTGCGACCGGATTGCCGTGTGGTCTGCGATCCGCCCCCCGCGCTCACGCGTCTCGGTCTCGGGGACTACGCATCCGACCTGGAGCGGGAGATCTCCCGCATCGTCCGTGACACGGGGCACGCGCCGGCGCTGATCGGACACTCGATGGGAGGCCTGCTGGCCCAGATGCTCTGCGCCCGCGCTCCCGTGCGGGCCGCCGTGCTGCTGGCCCCCGTCCCTGCGGGCCGGTCCTCCGTCGTGGTCCGCTCCCTGTGGGCGCTGCGCGATCTCCTGCGGCCCGCCTCTCGCCACGAGCCGTTCCGGATCGGCAGGCGCGCCGCCTTCCACAGGCTGTTCAACCGCGCGACTCCGGCGGTGCGCGAGCGCGAATGGAAGGCCCTGGTCTACGAGTCGCCGCGCGTCGCGCGAGAACTCGCCGTGGACCGCCCGCAAGCGGATCCGCGCGCGGTCTCGGTGCCCACGCTGACGATCGGAGGCGGCAAGGACCGCTTCGTGCCGCCGCGCGTCGCCCGCCGGGTTGCGGCCCGCTATGCGCCTGGTGGGGGCCTCTACCGGGAGTACGCCGGGCGAGGGCACTGGCTGCTGGACGAGCCGGGCTGGGAGGAGGTGGCGTCGCTGTGCGTCGAGTTCGTCAGCGCGGCCGTTGCGCCGCGGGCCGAGCCGTGAGCGAGCCGCGTCAGCGCCGGCGCAGGATCCTCGTGGTCAGACTCGTCACGAGTCGAGGGCTGATCCTCTGCAGCAAGCAGAGGATCCTCGCGGAAGCCGGAAAGACGAGCAGGCCCTTGTTCCTGGCCACGCCGCGGAGGATCCGCCGCGCCACCTCGTCCGGCTCCATGAAGCGCACGGGAACCGAACGCTCGAGTCCGGCACCGTAGAGGTCGCGCCAGTATCCGTGCCGCTCGAACAGCCCCGTGCGGACGAAGCCGGGGCAGGCCGTCGTGACGCGAATCCCGTGCGCGGCCCCCTCGGCGCGCAGCGCTTGGCCGAGGCCGACGATGGAGAACTTGCTCGCCGTATAGGGCGAGCAGCGGATGCCCGGTAGGATCCCGTGGATCGAGGCGACGTTGACGATGTGACCGGCGCCTCGGCGCTGCATGATGCTCCACGCGGCATGCGTGCCGTGCACCACGCCCCAGAAATTGACGTCGAAGGTCCGCCGCCACATCTCGAGGGACAACTCCTCGAACCGGCCTCCGAACAGGATCCCGGCGTTGTTGACCATGAGGTCGAGCCGCCCCTGCCGCCGCGAGACCTCCTCGACGAGCTGGCGCACTTCGCCGGCGTTCGCCGGCTTGCGGCCGGACCGCTGGCAGATGCCGTGCGCTCCGAGATGTGACCGCCGTCCTTCTCGAATATTGGTGGCACGTGGACCGGTGTCTCGAGACCGCGCAGGAGCTCCGATGAGAGCCGTCGTGACAGCGTTGCGGGTCGGCCTGCCGGCGATCGCCCTGCTTTCCTCGACCCAGGCCGAGATCCCGCAGGGCCGACCGGCAGCGTGCCGCAGTCGGGTGAGGTGTTTTTCTACCTCGTTCGACCGAACGGCCCGGCCGGCTTCGCGCACTACGGTTGCGCCAGCTCGGAGCTCAGCGGTTTCCCGCTTCGCGGGACTGCCCGACGCAATGACGCCGACGCGAAGCCCCCGAGGCGCTGGACGCCTCAGCGTCGATTGGCCACAATGTGGACACTCCGGCGGCGCCGCTGGGCGGCGTCGGCAGGAATCGTCGAAAGGACCGAGCGCCTGTAGCTCAGGTGGACAGAGCAGCGGCCTTCTAAGCCGCTGGTCGGAGGTTCGAGTCCTCCCAGGCGCGCCACACCGGCGCCGCCGGCCGGCGGTTGCGAATGGCGCCGGCGCTGGGGTCCGAGTTTGGCGTGCGCCAGCCCCACGGCTATAATTCGTGGGCTTTCGCCGGCAAAACGGTGCCGCGGCCGGTTCGACCGCCATGTGGTGAGTGTAGCTCAGTTGGTAGAGCTCCAGACTGTGGATCTGGCTGTCGTGGGTTCGAATCCCATCACTCACCCCAATTCCGCGTTCCCGATGATCTCGACGGATAGCCGATCGAAGATGACCGGGTCCATCCGAACCAAGGCCAGGGGCGGGGGGCCCTCGCGGTCGATTTCGACCACGAGGGGTGGCGCGACATCGCCGAGGCGACAAGCGTCTTCAGCTCAGCGGGCCTCGATCACCGATTTCAGGTCGTCGAGGTCCTTGCCGCAGGCCTCCGCCAGCTTGCCCAGCATCGGCGTCAGCAGGGCCGACATGGTCTTGGCCAGCAGGGTCAGGGGGGTGGCCTCGAACACCATCTTGACATCGGTGCCCGACCCCTGCGGAGAGAACACGAGCTCCGTGTGGTAGCGGCAGCCGTGGCTCTCGCAGCCCAGGGCGTACGAGCGCGGCGGATCGAACTCGGTGACCACCAGCTCCTCGGTCGCCTCGCGGCCCAACATCACGCGGGTCTCGCGGAAGCGCGTGCCCAGGCCAACGGGCGCGTCGCCCAACATCTCGATCTTCCGGATGCCCGTGATCCGCTCGGGCGCCCGGGCGAAGTCGGTTGCGACGGCGAACACCTGGTCCGGCGGCGCGGCGATGTGCCTTTCGACCGTGATGCTTGGCATGGGGGTCCTCGCTCGAGCCTCGGGAGCCGGATTGTGCCAGATGCCGTGCGGCGTCTCAACCGCCTGGGCGTGCGGGTCATGGCCAGTTCGAAACGCCGGCCCGTGGGGCCCTCCGAGCGTGGGCCTGGTTCGTCCCGGAAAGGGCGCACGCTCGGCGTGCCCCGCCGGCCGAGGGTTCAAGACTGAATCAGCACCGGCGTCCGGCCCGCTCCGGGTTAGACTGGCGCCTTTGGACCCGCGGAGGCGGACGAGCCGTGATCCAGCCCAACCCGACCGAGACGCCGCGCTTCGAGGAGCGCTGGGGCCACCCGGCCCCGCTGTGGATGCTGTTCGTCACCGAGCTGTGGGAACGCTTCAGCTACTACGGGATGCGCGGCCTTCTGATCTACTACATGACCAAGAACTTCTTGTTCGGCGACGACCGTTCGTACGAGATCTACGGCTCTTACACCTCGCTGGTCTACCTGGCCCCGATCTTCGGCGGCATCCTCGCCGACCGCGTGCTGGGGTACCGTCAGGCGGTCGTCGTCGGCGCCAGCCTGATGGCCCTCGGCCACTTCTGCATGGCATTCCAGCAGGTCGACGTGTTCTTCCTGGCGCTGGCCCTGCTGATCGTCGGCAACGGTTTCTTCAAGCCGAACATGTCCACGATCGTGGGCCGGCTCTACGCGGAAGGCGACCCGCGCCGCGACTCCGGTTACACGATCTTCTACGTCAGCGTGAACATCGGGGCTGCACTGGCCCCGATCGTACTGGCCTTCGTCGTCGAGCGTTTCGGGATCCACCTGGGCTTCACGCTCGCCGGTTTCGGCATGCTGTGCGGGCTCGCGGTGTTTCTGGCGACCCAGCGCGGGCTGCAGGGGATCGCGGACCCGCCACCGCGCGCGGGAGCCGCGGTGGGGCCGGCCTGGCTCGACCCGCGGATTGTGGTGGTGCTGGGAACGCCGCTGGCCGTCGCCCTGGCCTGGAAGGTGGTCCAGCTCCACGCGGTGGTGGGCTACAGCCTGTTGGGCGTGGGGGGCGCTCTGTTGCTGTTCCTCTTGGCCCACTCGTTCCGCAGCCAGCCCGTCGCGCGGCATCGACTGTGGGTCGTCATCGTCTTGACCCTGTTCTCCGTCGTGTTCTGGGCCTTCTTCGAGCAAGCCGGCAGCTCGCTGCAGCTGTTCGCGGATCGCAACGTGAACAAGACCGTGTTGGGCCACGAGGTCCACCCGGTGATCATGCAGTCGATCAACCCGCTGTTCATCATCATGCTCGGTCTGCCCTTCGCCTGGATGTGGGTCGCGCTAGACCGGCGACGGCTGAACCCCGCGACGCCGCTCAAGTTCGGGCTGGGGATCGTCCAGCTCGGCCTGGGCTTCGCCGCGCTGTACTACGGCGCGGCGGTCTCCCAGGACGACGGGATCGTGGCCCTGCCCTGGCTCGTGCTGGGCTACTTGCTGCACACGACGGGCGAACTGTGCCTGTCTCCCGTGGGGCTGTCGATGATCTCGAAGCTGGCACCCCGCAACATGGGAGCGATGATGATGGGCACTTGGTACCTGTCCATCGCTTTCGCCAACTACGCGGGCGGCTTGATCGCCAAGCTGATGAGCATCGAGCCGGCCGGCGCAGGCGGCGCGGCGGAGCTGGAGCCGACCCAGACCGTCATGGTCTACGGCGGCGTGTTCGGCCAGATCGCGCTCGTGGCCGTGGGCGTCGGGCTGTTCATCGCCTGCGTGGCGCCGCTGATCCGCCGGGGCATGCACGGGGTGAAATAGGCCGCGCGGCCGGGTATGATGGCCGCTCGACGGTCCGCGCCCGTAGCTCAGTTGGATAGAGCATCTGACTTCGGATCAGAGGGTCGGGAGTTCGAGTCTCTCCGGGCGCGCCAATCACTCGAACTCGTAGCGTGCCCGACGGTCGCGGTGTATAAGAAACGGGGCCGCTTCTTTGGTTGAGCCGGTCGAGGGAAGTTCGTGGCCAGACCGCTGATACTGTTGCTGGTGCTCGGCGCGCTCGCGCTGCCGGCGCGAGGCGGAGAGACCCCGGATTGCTCGGCTTGGTCCTTCGAGGAATTCCGGCCCGGCATGCCCTTCGAAGAAGCGCAGCGGTTGCGTAGCTTCCGGGAGGCGGAGGAACACCCGGACCCTCTGGGGTACCGGCGCTACGTCTGGCAGGCCCCGGACCGGCCGGCAAAGGTCGAGTTGCACGTGGATCTGCGCGCGGATCCTCCGCGCGTCATCGGGGTGATGGCGACCGTGCCGACCGCGGTCACCCCCCCGGAGGAGTTCCGCGACACGATCGTCGCCCGGCTCGGCCCGCCGCTCAAGGTGGTGAACCAGGGTGCCTTCCGTCTCTATACCTGGGGCAGCAGCGACTGCGACGTCTCGGTCCGGATGAGCGTGATGGTCGAACAGCACGACGTCGGCATCTGGATCGGATTCAACCAGGCGAGCGCCCGCGACGAATTCTCGAGACGCAAGCGCGAGGCCCGGCCGGCGTCAGGGGGGGACCAGCCCGCCACGCAGGCCGGCTCGCCCGGCGAGGGCTCGCCGGAGCAGGGCGAGGACGGCGACGACTGACCTCGCTGCTCGCACCGTGATCCCGGCTGCGACCGTGTGCTACGATTCGCTCCGGGGCCGCTAGCTCAATTGGCAGAGCAGCAGACTCTTAATCTGCGGGTTCGGGGTTCGATTCCCTGGCGGCTCACCAAGTCGATTCGTGCCGGGACGACCCCGGCGCTTCCGTCGCATGGCGTTGCCACACGCCCACCGTGGACGACGCCGGGGGACGGGGCGTCGCTATAATGCAGGTCGCCCGCCCCGCGCGAGGCTCTTGATGAAAATCGATCTCACCGATCTCAGCCCGGTCAAGAAGCGGATGGCGATCGAGGTCGCGCCCGAGGACGTGCAGCGGGAGACCGACGACGTCTTGCGCGGGTACGCCAGCAAGGCACAGATCCCGGGCTTCCGCCGGGGCAAGGCGCCGATCTCGGTCATCCGCTCGCATTTTGCCCGCGAGCTGGAGGGGGACGTGCGCGATCGGGTGGTCACGGCCTCGTTCCGCAAGGCCGCGCAGCAGAAGGGCTTGACGCCGCTGGGTGAGCCGACGCTCGAGGATCTGTCGCACGAGCAAGGCCGGCCCCTGACATTCAAGACGACGTTCGAAGTGCTGCCGAGCATCGCCGTCAAGAGCTACGAGCGGATCGAGGTTTCCCAGCCGGTTCACGCGGTGTCGGCGGAGGACGTCGAGCAAGAGCTGGAGGGGATCCGCCGCTCTCGCACGCAGTTCGTTGCCGAGGAGGGTCGTCCGGCCTCGAACGGGGACATGATCTATGTCGACGTCTTGGGCCAGCCGGCCGGCGGCGAGCGTTTCGAGCGCGAGCGGCTGCCCATCGAGATCGGCTCGGCGAGCAACATCAAGGAGTTCAACGAGAACCTCGCCGGCGCCGCGATCGGCCAGCTGCTCGAGTTCGCGGTCGATTACCCGCAGGACTACGGCGCCAAGAACCTCGCCGGAACGCGGGTGGACTACCGCATGACGGTCCGCGAGATCAAGCGGCCCGTGGTCCCCGCGCTGGACGACGAGTTCGCCAAGGACCTGGGGGAGTTCGAGAATCTCGAGGCGCTGCGGGCCAAGATCCGGGAGGATCTGACGACCCGCAACCGGCACCAGGCGGAGCTGGCCGCGCGGCAGGCCGTGCTGAACAAGGTGCTGATCGAGAACCCGGTGGTCCTGCCCGACGTCCTCGTCGAACACGAGATCCGACGCCGGCTGGAGGATCTCGTTCGCGGCCTGATCATGCGCGGCGTCGAGCCCGAAAAGGCCAGGATCGATTGGGAGGACCTGCGCCGGCGACAGGAAGAGCCTGCCCGCAAGGCGGTGCACGCACGGTTGATCCTCGACGCGATCGCCCGCGCGCAGGGGCTGCGCGTCGAGCAGGCGGAGCTCGAGCGGCGCTTCCGCGAAGCGGGTTGGAGACTCGGTCCATCAGCCTCGAGCGAGGAGAAGCGCGCCGCGCGCGAGGCCCTGTGCCTGCAGCTGCTCAGAGAGAAATCGCTTGACTATCTGACGACCGTTGCTAATATTCACTACGCGGACTGAGGTGCACCGGGAATGACGCTGATACCGATGGTCGTCGAACAGACGAGTCGGGGCGAGCGCGCCTACGACATCTACTCGCGCCTGCTCAAGGACAGCATCATCTTCATCGGCCAGCCGATCGACGATGGGCTGTCGAACTTGGTCATCGCGCAACTGCTCTTTCTCGAAGCCGAGGACCCCGACCGGGACATCTCGATCTACATCAACTCCCCCGGCGGCTCCGTGACCTCGGGCCTGGCCATCCTGGACACGATGCGTTTCGTCAAACCCAACATCAGCACCTTTTGCGTGGGGCAGGCGGCCAGCATGGCTGCGGTCCTGCTGTCCGCAGGGGAGAAGGGCAAGCGGTTCGCGCTGCCCAATTCCCGAATCATCATCCACCAGCCGCTGGGGGGCGTGCACGGCCAGGCCTCGGATATCGAGATCCAGGCCCGCGAGATCCTGCGCATGCGCGAGACGCTGAACCGGATCCTGGTCGAGATGACCGGCCAGCCCTACAACAAGATTTCCGAGGATACCGACCGGGATTACATCATGGCCGCGCCCCAGGCCAAGGAATACGGTATCATCGACGAGGTCATCGACAAGCGGACCTAGTGCCCAGCGCAGGGCACCGGGCGGGGACCGAGCGATGTCACGCAAGAAAACCGAAGGCGACGGGCTGAAATGCTCGTTCTGCAACAAGAGCCAGCGCGACGTTCGCAAGCTGATCGCCGGCCCGACGGTGTACATCTGCGACGAGTGCGTCGATATTTGCCTGGACATCATCGCGGAGGAGCGCGAGAACGAAGAGCATGAGGGGCGCCAGCGCGTGCCCAAGCCGGTCGAGATCAAGACCTTCCTCGACGAGTACGTCATCGGACAGATCGAGGCCAAGAAGCGCCTGGCCGTCGCGGTGTACAACCATTACAAGCGCAACGAGATCGCCTCCAAGCGCCGTAACGACGTCGAGCTGCAGAAATCGAACATCCTGCTGGTCGGTCCGACGGGATCGGGCAAGACGCTCCTGGCCCAGACCCTGGCCCGCCTGCTTTCCGTGCCGTTCGCCATCGTCGACGCGACAACGCTGACCGAGGCCGGATACGTCGGCGAGGACGTCGAGAACATCATCCTCAAGCTGTTGCAGTCCGCCGGCAACGACGTGGAGAAGTGCCAGCGCGGAATCATCTACATCGACGAAGTGGACAAGATCGCCCGCAAGGGCGAGAACCCCTCGATCACGCGCGACGTCTCCGGCGAGGGCGTGCAACAGGCGCTGCTCAAGATCCTGGAGGGCACGGTGGCCAACGTGCCGCCGCAAGGCGGTCGCAAGCACCCGCACCAGGAGTTCGTGCCCGTGGACACGACGAACATCCTGTTCATCGTGGGCGGCGCGTTCGTGGGGTTGGAAAGCATCATCGAGCGGCGCATCGGCCGCAAGACGCTGGGCTTCAAGGCCGAGATCAAGGGAACCGGCGAGAAGGATCTGCACGAGGTGCTCAGCAAGGTCCAGCCGCAGGACCTGATCAAGTACGGCTTGATCCCCGAGTTCGTCGGCAGGCTGCCGGTCATGGCCACGTTGCACGAGCTGGATGTGGAATCGCTCGTGCGTATCCTGACCGAGCCGCGCAACGCGTTGGTCAAGCAGTATCAGAAGATCTTCGAGTTCGAGAACGTCACCTTGCGCTTCACGGACGACGCTCTGGACGCGATCGCCCAACAAGCGGTCGAGCGCAAGATCGGCGCGCGCGGGCTGCGCATGATCATGGAAGAGCTGATGCTCGAGATGATGTTCACGCTTCCCTCCGAGAAAGACGCGAGGGAGGTCGTCATCAGCCGGGACGTCGTCGTGAACAAGACGACGCCCTTGATCGTGATGGAGAAGGCGGGCTGAGAGCGCGCCGCCTCCTTGTCGTTTCGCCAATCCGAGTTCGCAACAGGAGAGCCGCATGCCGGAACGCAACCCGCGTTCGGAGGACCGTGTGACCAGCCTGCCCTTGGTCCCGCTCCGCGACATCGTGGTCTTTCCGCAGACCATGGTCCCGTTCGTGGTGGGCCGCAAGTCCTCGCTGCTGGCCGTCGAGCTGGCGCTGGCGGGGGACAAGCGGCTGTTCCTATCCACCCAGCGCAACGCGCGGGTCGACGACCCGACGGCCGACGAGATCAACACGGTGGGCACCACCGCCTTGATCGTGCAGCACCTGAAGCTGGGCAACGGTAACGTCAAGCTGCTCGTCGAGGGTATCGCCCGCGCCCGGCTGTTGGAGATCGAGCGACATGAGGGCGGGTTCTTCACGGTTCAGGCCAAACCCATCGAGCAGCGGGTCGAGATCACGGCCGAGTTGCGCGAGGCGATGAAGCACGTCGGCGAGCTGTTCGAGCGCTACATCAAGCACTCTCCCGGCCTACCCTACGAGACGATGCTCTCCACCGTGCGCATCTCGGATCCCGGGCGGCTCAGCGACACCGTGGCTGCTCACCTGTCCATAGGCGTCGAGGGCAAGCAGGCCCTGCTCGAAACCACCGCGCCGGCGGAACGGCTGCAGCGGGTGGCCAAGTTGCTCGATTCGGAGATCGAGAAGCTCCGCATGGACCGCAAGATCCACAATCGGGTCAAGAACCAGATGGAGCGGGCCCAGAAGGAGTATTACCTCAACGAGAAAATGAAGGCGATCCAGCAAGAGCTGGGCCGCAAGGACGAGAAGCTGAACGAGAACGAGGAGTTTCGCCAGAAGATCGAGCAGGCTCGGATGCCGGAGGAGGCCCGGGAGAAGGCGATGCTCGAGCTGAAGCGGCTCGAGGTCATGCCGCCGGTTTCGGCGGAGGCCACGGTCTCGCGCAACTACCTGGAGTGGCTGTTGGCCGTGCCGTGGAGCAAGAAGTCGCGCGAGCTGCGCGACATCCATCTGGCCGAGAGGATTCTGGACGAGGACCACCACGGGCTGGAAAAGGTCAAGGAGCGCATTCTCGAATTCCTCGCCGTTCGCCAACTGGTCAAGAACCCCAAGGGCTCGATCCTGTGTTTCGTCGGGCCTCCCGGAGTGGGCAAGACCTCGCTGGCGCGCTCGATTGCGCGAGCCACGGGACGCAAGTTCGTGCGCCTATCGCTGGGCGGTGTGCGCGACGAGGCCGAGATCCGCGGCCACCGGCGCACCTACATCGGGGCCTTTCCGGGCCAGATCATCCAGATGATGCGCAAGGCCGGAACGCGCAACCCGGTCTTTCTCCTGGACGAGCTGGACAAGATGGCGGCCGACTTCCGTGGCGATCCCTCCGCGGCGCTGCTCGAGGTGCTGGACCCCGAGCAGAACCAGTCGTTCTTGGACCACTATCTGGACACGGAGTTCTCTCTGAAGGAGGTCATGTTCATCGCCACGGCGAACGTGATGCACACCATTCCGCCGGCCCTCAAGGATCGCATGGAAGTGCTGCGGCTGCCCGGATACACATTGAACGAGAAGATCACCATCGGCGAGCGCTACCTCGTGCCCCGACAGATCAAGGAGCACGGACTCGCGCAAGCCGGCATCACTTTCGGGCAGGACGCCGTACAGGAGATCGCCGAACGCTACACCAAGGAGGCCGGGGTGCGGAACCTCGAGCGCGAGATCGCCTCGATCTGCCGCAAGCTGGCCCGCAAGGCGGTCGCCAAGGAGCTGGGCGGGCCGATCGAACTCTCTCCGTCCCGGGTCGTCGAGCTCTTGGGCGTCCCGCGCTACCACCTACCCAGCGAGAAGGGCCGGCAGCCGGAGGTCGGTGTGGCTACCGGACTGGCCTGGACCGACACCGGCGGCGAGATCCTGTCCATCGAAGCCACGTTGATGACCGGCCGCGGCAAGCTGACGCTGACCGGTCAGCTCGGGGACGTCATGCAGGAATCGGCGCAGGCGGCGCTATCCTACGTTCGCAGCCGGGCCGAGAGCCTGGGAATCGACCCGTTGTTCCATCGCAAGCACGACATTCACCTGCACATCCCCGAAGGGGCGATCCCCAAGGACGGTCCCTCGGCCGGGATCGCGCTGGCCACGGCGCTGGCCTCGCTCCTGTGCAAGATCCCGGTGGACGCCTACCTGGCCATGACCGGCGAGCTGACGTTGCGCGGCAAGGTGCTGCCGATCGGTGGAGTCAAGGAGAAGGCCCTCGCCGCCTACCGCTTCGGCATGAAGGCCGTGATCCTGCCCAAGGACAACGAGAAGGACCTGGCCGAGATCCCCGACGACATCGGCAAGAAGATCGGGTTCATCCTGGTCGAGCACATGGACGAGGTCCTGGAGCGAGCGCTCCTGCGACGCACGCCACCGCTGGGGCTCGAGCCCGATGCCGCGGCGGCCGCCCAGGAAGACGATAGCTTGACCCATTGACGCCTGCGTCAGCGGAGTGCCGAGCCCTTTGAGAATCACTTCGAGCCGCTTCGAGCGAGCGGCCTTCGGGCAGGCGGACGAACCGCAGGCTCCAGGACCGGATGTCGTCTTCCTGGGACGGTCCAACGTCGGGAAGTCGTCCCTGATCAACCGCTTGCTGGGAACGAAGGGTCTGGCGCGCACATCGTCCACGCCGGGTCGAACGCAGAGCATCAACTTCTATCGGGTGAACGAAGCGTACTGGTTTGTCGATCTGCCCGGCTACGGCTGGGCCCGCGTGCCCGAGGCCGTGCGGCGCTCCTGGAAGCCGCTGGTCGAGGGCTGCTTGGCCCGTCGGCGCCAGCGCATCGCTCTGGCGCTACTCGTGGTGGACGCGCGGCACGCGGCGGCGGAGACGGACCTGGCCATGCGCGACTGGCTCGAGACGGAGGGGCTGCCCTATCTGGTCGCTGCCACGAAGGTCGACAAGCTCGGCGCGAACGACCGGGCCCGCAGCGCCCGGGCGCTGCTCGGAGACTTCGGCGCTGCCGGCGTGGCCGGCGGACCGCTACTGGTGTCGGCTCGGAGCCGTGACGGCCTGCGCGACCTGTGGCGGCATCTCGATGGAGCGCTCGACAGCTGGTGGGGGAGCGCAGGAACGGATGCCAGGAAACCGCTGGCAGGCTAGGGGCAAGGACCATGGAGATTCGAGAGTTGAAGTGCATGGAGGTGGCGCATCTCGTGAAGATGGCCGCCGACTTGAAGCTGCACGGCGCGGGCGGCCTGCCCCGGCGGGAGCTGTTGTTCAAGGTCATCCAGGCCAAGGCCACGAACGGCTCGATCATCGCCGAGGGCGTGCTCGAGAAGCTCACCGACGGCTACGGCTTCCTGCGTGCTCCGGAAGCCAGCTACCTGCCGGGTCCCGACGACGTTTACGTCTCCCCTTCGCAGATCCGCCGCTTCAACCTGCTGACCGGCGACACGCTGCGCGGCCAGATCCGCCTGCCCAAGCAGGGCGAGCGCTACTTCGCGCTGGCCCGGCTGGACTCCGTGAACGGCCTGGCCCCCGAAGCGACCGGCCGGCGCACGCCGTTCGACCGCCTGACGCCGCTGTATCCGCAGGAGCGACTGCGCATGGAGCTTCCGGGCGAGGACATCTCGGGCCGCGTGCTGGACCTCTTGACGCCGCTGGGCAAGGGACAGCGCGGGCTGATCGTCTCGCCGCCCCGGACGGGCAAGACCATGCTCTTGCAGGCCATCGCCCAAGCCATCGCCCGCAACCACGCCGAGGTTCACCTCATCGTGCTGCTGATCGACGAGCGGCCCGAAGAGGTCACGGACATGGAACGCACGGTGCAAGGAGAGGTGGTCTCCTCGACCTTCGACGAGCCGGCCTCGCGGCACATCCAGGTCGCCGAGATGGTCATGGACAAGTCCAAACGCCTGGTCGAGGCCGGCCGCGACGTCGTGTTGTTGCTCGATTCGATCACGCGGCTGGCGCGCGCGTACAACGCGGCGATTCCGGCCTCGGGCCGCGTGCTCTCGGGCGGGCTCGACGCCAATGCGCTGCAGAAGCCCAAACGCTTCTTCGGCGCGGCACGCGAGGTCGAGGAAGGCGGCTCGCTGACGATCATGGCCACGGCCTTGATCGACACCGGCTCGCGGATGGACGACGTGATCTTCGAGGAGTTCAAGGGCACAGGCAACATGGAGATCAACCTGGACCGGCGGTTGGCCGATCGCCGGGTCTTTCCGGCCATCGACCTCTTGCGCTCGGGCACGCGCAAGGAGGAGTTGCTGCTGAGCAAGGTCGAGCTGGACCGCACCTGGGTGCTGCGCAAGGTGCTCCACCAGATGTCGGCGATCGAGGCCATGGAACTGTTGCGGGACAGGATGGTCAAGACCCAGGACAACGCCCAGTTCCTGCAGAGCATGACCGGGTAGCTCCGTTCGGACGCGCGCCCTGTCAGGGCAAGACCCCGCGCGCGCTGTTCCGGCTGCTCGCGCGCCGACTTCCGCCGAGTGTGCGACCTTTCAGGGAAGAAGCGCGCGCGCTCGGCGGGCCCCTCGGGCCGAATTCAAGCTGAACCATCACCCGCAAGCCCCCGCTGTGGCGCCGCTGCCGGGGATTCTCTATAATCCGCGGCTCGGACCGCAGCCGAGCGGCGCCGAAAAGGCAGGCCGAGATGAAAGCCAAGATCCACCCCGACTACAACGACGTCACCGTGACCTGCGCCTGCGGAGCCACGTTCCCGACTCGCTCCACGAAGCCGGACTATCGCGTCGAGATCTGTTCCAACTGCCATCCGTTCTTCACGGGCAAGCAGAAGCTGGTCGACACGGCGGGCCGGGTCGAGCGGTTCAACACCCGCTACAAGCGCGCGGAAACACCCTAGCCCCGCAGCCCTCCCGCCGACGTCCGGCCGCGGGGAGTCCGGGGCGCCGGGAGGCGGTTCGGGTCGTGCCGGTGCCGCCGTGAGGTGTGGGTGATGGCAGCCCTCGATCCCAAGCTGGAGAGCAAGCTGCAGACGCTCGAAGCGCACTGCGAGGAGTTGGCGCGCTCGCTGGGTGAGCCCGGGGGCACGGCGGACATGGAGCGCTTCAGGACGCTCAGCCGCACCTACGCGGAGCTCCAGCCGATCGTGACCCAGTACGTCGAGCACCGCGCGCTGCTGCGACAGTACGCCGATGCCCGGGAGTTGATGGGCGGCACAGCCGACGCCGAGCTGCGCGCGCTGGCCGTCGAGGAGTCGAGGGCGCTGGAACAACGCCTCGTCGACTCGGAGCGAGAGCTCAAACGCATGCTGTTGGCCGAGGACCCCAACGACGCCCGGAACGTCGTGCTGGAGATCCGCGCCGGTACCGGCGGCGACGAGGCCACGCTGTTCGCGGCAGAGTTGTTCCGCATGTACGGCCGGTTCGCCGAGGACCATGGCTGGCGGGTGCGTACGACGAGCATCTCGGAAAGCGGCGTGGGCGGGATCAAGGAGGTCATCGCCCTCATCGAAGGCGAGCGAGTCTACAGTCGCCTCAAGTTCGAGAGCGGCGTGCACCGCGTGCAGCGCGTGCCGGCCACCGAAGCCCAGGGCCGCATCCACACTTCGGCCGTCACGGTCGCCGTGTTGCCGGAGGCGGAGGAGGTCGAGGTCGAGCTGCAGGAGAAGGAGCTGCGCATCGATACCTTCTGCTCCTCGGGGCCGGGCGGGCAGAGCGTCAACACGACCCAGTCGGCCGTGCGGATCACGCACCTGCCCAGCAACATCGTCGTGCAATGCCAGGACGAGAAGTCCTGGCACAAGAACAAGGCGCGGGCGCTGCAGGTGCTGCGCTCGCGGCTGTACGACCGCATGCTGCGCCAGCAGCAGGAGGCCATCGCCAGCGAGCGGCGCGGGATGGTGGGCTCGGGCGACCGCAGCGAGAAGGTGCGCACCTACAACTTTCCCCAGAACCGGGTGACCGAGCACCGCATCGGTCTGACCATCCACAACTTGCCGGCGATCCTGAACGGCGAGATCGGCGAGATCGTCGAGGCGCTGGCGGCGCACGATCAGGCCGAGCGGCTGCGCCATGAGGTCGACGCGTGAGTCACCCGCTGCCGGTCGACTCGGCGGGCTCGGACAGGGTAGGCTGCCTGTTGGCCGAGGCCAGCGCCGTGCTCGAGCGAGCGGGCGTGGACCAGCCGCGCGCCAACGCGGAGCTGCTGCTGGCCTGGATGATCGACGTCGATCGCGGGTGGCTGTTCGTGAACCGCCGCGAGAGGCTCGACCCCGCCTTGGCCAGCCGCTTCGCCGACTGGGTTCGGCGGCGCGCGCGGAGAGAGCCGCTCCAGCACGTGGTCGGCCGGCTGGAGTTCTACGGCCTGTCGCTCGCCTGCGACCGTAGGGCCCTGGTTCCGCGGCCCGAGACGGAGGGTCTCGTCGGGATCGCGCTGGGGCTCGAGCCGCCGCGGGGAGCGCGGATCGCGGACCTCGGCACGGGGGGCGGGTGCATTGCGCTCGCGCTCGCCGTCGCCCGTCCGGACCTGCGCATCGTCGGGCTGGACCTTTCGACCGCCGCGCTGGACCTGGCCCGCGAGAACGCGCGACGGCTGGGCCTCGGGTCGCGCGTGCGCTTCGTCGCCGGAGATTTTGCCCGTCCGCCCAGGACCTGGCGCGGCCAGATGCACCTCGTCGTCGCCAATCCGCCCTACGGCAGCGAGTCCGAATGGCCGGTGCTCGAACCGGAGGTGCGCGATCACGACCCGCGCGAGGCCTTCGTCGCCGGGCCCACGGGTCTCGAGGCCTACCAGGCCCTGGCCGCGCCGGCATACGAGCTGCTGCGACCGGGAGGCGCCCTCGTGCTGGAGCTGGGAGCGGGCCAGTCGCGAGCGGTGGCCGAGATCGCGACCGGCGCGGGGTTCGCCATCCGCGAAGTGCGCCGGGATTTCCAGGGGATCGACCGCGTGCTCGTGGCGCGGCGTCCGGGGCCGGGTCGCGCGTGATTTCGGTCGCGGAGGCCCTGGACCTCTTGGAGCGCGAATCCGCGCCGCTCGAGATCACGACGGTGCCCCTGGCGCAGGCTGGCGGGCGCGTCCTGGCCCAGCCGGTGGCCGCCGACCGCGACTTTCCGCCCACCGATCGTTCCGCCATGGACGGGTTCGCCGTGCGGGCTGCCGACGTGGTCCGCCGGGGCGCGGTCCTGGAACTGGTCGGGGAGGTGCGGGCGGGACAGCCGTTGGGGCAGCTCCGTCTCGAAGCGGGTCAGGCGGCACGCATCATGACCGGGGGGATCGTGCCACCGGGCGCCGACGCCATCGTGATGGTCGAGAAGACCGCGGAGGTCGACGGCGGCCGGCGCGTGCGGATCGACGACGAGGTGCGGCGGGGACAGCACGTGCGCGTCCGCGGCCAGGATCTGGCGTGCGGGAGGCAGGTTCTCGAGCCCGGCACACCCATCCGGGCGGCGGAGATCGCGACCCTCGCATCCGTGGGCCAGGCCAGCGTTCGCGTGCACGCCACGCCGGTCGTCCATGTGCTGGCGACCGGCGACGAGATCGTCGAGCCCGATCGGCGGCCGCAGGAGCACCAGGTCCGCAACAGCAACGCGCACGCCTTGCTGGGGCAGCTCGCCGAAGCGGGCATCGCGGCCTGCTACCTCGGCATCGCCGGCGACGAACCCCAGCCGCTCCGCCAGGCCATCGTCCGCGGGCTCGCAGGCGATCTCCTGTTGATCACGGGCGGTGTGTCCGTCGGTCGCTACGACCTGGTCCACGACGCGCTCTGTGCGGAAGGGATGCGCCTGCTGTTCCACGGGGTCTCGATGAAGCCGGGCAAGCCCCTGCTGGCGGGCCGCTGCGGCCGATGCCTGGTCCTGGGTCTGCCCGGGAACCCACTGTCCACGTTCACCTGCTTCGTCGTGTTCGTGGCTCCGGTCCTGCGCCGCCTGTTGGGTCATCGCCGGTGGAGCAACCGCTGTCTTCCCGCCACCCTGGACGAGCCCTTGGACGCGCCGCCCGGTCGCGAGACCTATCACCTGGCGCGACTGGAGCAGGGCGCCGACGGCCTCGTGGCGCGCGTGGTCCCCAGTACCGGATCGGGGGACGTGCTCGCGCTGGCCCGGGCCAACGCCTTCATCGTCACGCCGCGGGCGGGCGCCTGCCTGGCCGCCGGCGCGGTCACTCCGGTGCTCCCGGTGACATTCCAGGGCTTCCCGGAGTAGCCACCGCCGACCGGCGCCCCGGGCCGAGCGGACTAGCAGGGCTCCCGACTCGCGCGCTGGAGCGACTGGACCAGGGCCGAGATCGCGGTGTAGGCAAAGCCGATCTCGAAGAGCAAGAGCAACGGCAGGGCCGCCCACAGCCCCTGGAGCGCGGCCGCGACCATGCCGGTCCCGAACCAGAACGCCAGCGCCAGCTCGATCCAGGTGTCCCGATTGACCGAGACGCGGTAGCGCCGGCAGGCGAGGCTCTCGCCCGCGGCCAGGTTGTACTTCGGGGTGCGCAGGAAGGCCGACTCCTTGCCGGTCAGGGCCTCGATCACGGCGCGCGCGTTGTTGATCGAGAGCCCGATACCCACCGCCATCAGGAACGGCACCCAGCGCAGGATCCCGCGCCATGTCCCCAGCGCGCGGCGCTGGGCCAGGACGTAGAAGGCGACGACCGAGATCGTCGATCCTGCGAAGAGCGGTAGATCGATGGCGGCGATCGTCCACGGCGAATACCCTCGCCGCAGCCAGACCGCGGGCACGACCAACGCGGCCAGCACGAGCAGCAGCACGTAGCCGACGTTGGCGGTCAGGTGCGCCACGGCCTCGGTCTTGACCGAGAGCGGCAGATCGGAGCGCAGGATTCCGGGCAACAGCTTGCGGGCGGTCTGGATCGAGCCCTTGGCCCAGCGGTGCTGCTGGGATTTGAAGGCTCCCATCTCCACGGGAAGCTCGGCCGGCGAGACCTCGTCGACGAGAAAGACGAACCTCCAGCCGAGCAGCTGCGCGCGGTAGGACAGGTCGAGATCCTCGGTCAGCGTGTCGTGCTGCCAGCCGCCGGCTTCCTCGATGCACGCGCGGCGCCAGATGCCGGCCGTGCCGTTGAAATTGAAGAAGCGGCCGGAGCGGTTGCGGGCCGTATGCTCGATCACGAAGTGACCGTCGAGCAGCAGCGACTGCACTCGCGTCAGCGCCGACTGGCCCGCATTGAGATGGCCCCAGCGCGCCTGGACCAGGCCAACCCGCGGATCCGTGAAGTGCTGAATCAGGTTCCGGGCGAAGTCGGGTCGGGGCACGAAGTCGGCGTCGAAGATGGCGACGAACTCGCCCTTGGCCCGGCGCAGCCCGGCGGCCAGCGCCCCGGCCTTGAAGCCCGTCCGCGCGCTGCGGTGGAGGTGCACGATGTCGAGGCCGGCGCTGCGTCCGCGGGCCACGGCAGAGGCGACGACCGCGGAGGTCTCGTCGGTCGAATCGTCGAGCACCTGGATCTCCAGGCGCTCGCGGGGGTAGTCGAGCCGGCCGACCGCCTCGATCAGCCGCTGCGCGACGTACATCTCGTTGTACAGCGGAAGCTGGACGGTCAATCGCGGCAGCTCGGCGAACCGGCTGGCCGGGCCGACCCGGTGGCCGCGGTGGCGCAGGTACAGCCAGATGAGATACCAGCGATGGCAGCCGTAGAGCGACAAGAGCAGCAGGCTGCCGAAGTACAGCCCGAGGACGACCGAGCCCCAGGTCGAGGCCCCTGACATCACGAACTCCGGGTCATCGGGGGTCGGCTTCCTGGTATACCCTCGGCCCCGTGCGCGCGGCGATGCAGCAGACTCCGGCCGTTCGAGGGCAGCCCCCCGGGGCTGACCGACGAACGCTCCTGCTGCTCGCCGTGCCGGCCGCCACGGGATACTTCGTTCTGGGATTGGTTGGCGATCTGCGCGCGCATCTGATGCTCTTCTTCGCCCTGCACGCCCTGCTCCTGGCAGCCATGTTCGCAGCCTGGCGACGCGTGCGCGCCGATCATCGTAGCCTGCCTGTCGCGCTCGGCGCCGCCCTGCTGTTCAGGCTGGTGGCGACGCCCGGCGAGCCGGCCCTGTCCGACGACCTCTATCGCTACCTGTGGGACGGCCGGCTCCAGCTCCATGGGGTTCACCCGTACCTCCATGCGCCGGACGACGAAAGCGTCGCCGCGCTGCGCGACGCCGGTTGGGAGAAGATCAACCATCCGCAGGTCAAGACGATCTACCCGCCTCTGGCGCAGGCCTTCTTCCTGCTGCTCGCGGCCCTCGGCGCGGGGCCGGTCGGCGCCAAGCTGGCCCTGGGCCTGCTGGACTTCGGGGTCGTGCTGGCGCTCGCTCGGCTCCTGGCCCGGGCCGGGCTGCCGCGCGACAGGGTCCTGCTCTACGCCTGGAATCCGCTGGCCGTCCTCGAGACCGCGGGCAGCGGCCACATCGAGCCCCTGGGGGTGCTGCTGCTCGTCCTGGCCTGTGGCGGGCTCCTGGGATCGCGGTCGCGCTGGCCGGCCGTGGCACTCGCGGCGAGCGTGCAGGTCAAGCTGCTGCCCCTCGTGCTGGTGCCCGGACACCTCCGCCGCAACGGGTGGAAGGCGGCGCTCGCCTTCACGGCGGCGCTGTTGCTCATTGGGCTGCCCTATGCCCTGGCGGGTCCGGCGCTGGGGCCGGGCCTTGCGGATTATGCGGAGCGCTGGGAGCACAACGCCTTCGTGTTCGCGGGCTTGCGGGAGCTCTCGGAGCGCATCGACACGGCGGCCAGATTGAAACCGTTGATCGAGGGCTGCCGCGAACGCTTCGGCGACCAGCCGCTGTGGAACGCGCTGCACGGCCTGGTCTGGCCCGGGGAGGTCACGCGCATCCTGGCGGCGCTTGCCCTCGCGGCCACGATGGTCGGCGTGATGGCGCGCCGCCTGACCGATCCGTTGCGCGAAGCGTCCTTGCTGATCGGGACCGTGCTGCTGCTCTCGCCGACGGTGCATCCCTGGTACGTGCTCTGGCTGCTGCCCTTCGCGGCGGCGCGGTTGTCCTACGGCTGGCTCGTGTTCGCCGCCGCGGTCCCGCTGGCCTATTGCGCAGGGGAGGGCGATGTCCCCTGGATCCTACGCTCAGTCGAGTACTTGCCGGCGCTGGGCCTGCTGATCGCCGGGGCGTGGAAGGCCCGGGCGCGACCCGCTCCGATCACGGTCTGCTAGCATTCGGCGCGTGGAGCCGCTGAGGCGAATCGTCGCGCGGGCGCAAGCTCAGCCACGGCGCATCGTGTTTCCCGAATCGGACGATGGCCGCGTGCTGCGGGCCGCAAGCCGCCTGGCACTGGAACGCATCGTCGAGCCCGTATTGCTGGGGTCTCCCGCGCGAGTACGAGCCGCCGCCGCCGCCGCCGGCGCGGCGCTGACGGGCGTCGAGCTGCTCGATCCCGCGGCGGACTCTGGCCGGCTGCATTGCATCTCGGCCGCACACGAGGCGCTGGGGGTCAAGGGCATGACCGAGGCGGCGGTCGCGGAGCTACTCCGCGACCCGCTCTACTATGCCGCGGCGATGGTGCGGGACGGGTCGGCGGCGGGCACGGTGGCCGGCGCAGTGCACTCGACCGCCGACACCCTGCGCGCGGCGCTGCGCATCCTGGGTCCCGCCCCGGGCGTGCGGGTCGTCTCGTCGTTCTTCCTCATGGAGTTGTCCCGGCCGACCGAGGCCGGCGAGGCGGTCCTGGCCTTCGCCGACTGCGGTCTCGTGCCCGATCCCGACCCCGAGCAGCTCGCCGACATCGCTCGCCGCACCGCCTGGCACTTCGAGCTGCTCGTCGAGCGTCCGCCCCGCGTGGCGTTGCTTTCCTTCTCGACCAAGGGCAGTGCGGAACACCCGTCGGTCGACAAGGTGCGCCGCGCCCTGGAACTCCTGCGCGACGGCGATCCCGGCTTCCCAGTCGACGGCGAGCTGCAGGTGGACGCCGCCCTGGTGCGGGAGGTGGGGCGGGCCAAGGCGCCGGCGAGCGCGGTGGCGGGGCAGGCCAACGTGCTGATCTTCCCGGACCTGGCCGCCGGCAACATCGCTTACAAGCTGGTCGAGCGGCTGGCGGGCGCCCGGGCCGTCGGCCCGTTGCTCCAGGGGCTCACCCGCCCGGCCAACGACCTTTCGCGTGGCTGCGTCGACGAGGACATCGTGATCGCCGCGGCGGTCACGGCGCTGCAGGCCGGGGCCGTCCTATAATACCGGCCATGTCTCATCGGTCGCGAGACCGGGATCGCCGTCCCCCGGGGCGTCGCGTGCCGCCGCCGCCGCACACCGGTCTCGAGCAGCATTACTTCGAATCGGCGCAACAGTCGTCCACGCCGCTCGTCATCACGCTGGCCGACGGGCGCAAGATCAGCGGCGCCGTCCAGGAGTTCGACCGGAACCAGATCGTGGTCGAGGATTCCTCCGGCCCGCTCGCCATACGCAAGTCGGACATCCGCTACATCAGCGAAGAGGAATAGCCCGGACTCAGCGGACTGGGGTGCCGGGAGCGACGTCTTCCTCGAACGTCGCGACGATCGGCCTGCCGCCCAGGTCCGCGGCGAGCAGCATGCCCTGGCTTTCCACGCCGCGGATACGCGCAGGCTCGAGGTTGGCGACCACGATGATCCGCTTGCCCACCAGCGCTTCGGGAGCATAGGCCAGCGCGACGCCCGCGACGAGCTGCCGCTGCTCGGAGCCGAGATCGACTTGCAGCTTGAGCAGCTTGTCCGAGTCGGGCACGCGTTCGGCGGAAATGACGCGTGCCACGCGCAACTGGGTCTCGAGGAACTTGGCGATGCTGATGCGCGGCGGCCCGGGGCGAGCTTCGGGGGCCGGAGCTGCCGGGCTCTTCGTGGTCTCGTCGGTCACGCGCGGTCCTCCTTCGTTGTTCACTCGGTTTCGCGGTTGCCGCACCGCGAGCCATCCGCCGCCGCTTGGCGCTTCCGTCGAGCCTCATACGCGGCGAGGGCCGCCTGCTGCACGCGAGCGAGCGGCACGTCGTGGCGTTCGGCCAGCGAGGCGCAATCGTCGTATTCGGGCCAGGCATGCAGCACCAGGCCGTCCAGGGAGCCGGCCTTGACCCGCACCGCGCCGAACTCCGTGTCGACCGACACGAACTCCCGGTCCAGCTCGTAGCGCCGGTCCAGGCGCGCGCGCACGCCCAGGGTCGACGTCTGGCGCAGGATCTCGCGGGCCAGCCGCTCCGCGTCGGCCGGGCGGGCCACCACGGTCAACTGCTGGCCCGCCCGCCCCTTCTTCATGGTCACGGGGGAAGTGAAAGCCTCCAGCGCGCCGGCCTCGAGCAAGCGGCGTGAGGCGAAGGCGACGGCCTGCGGCGTGGCGTCGTCGAGCGTGCACTCGAGGACGGCGACTTGGCCCTCGCGCTCCGGAATCCCCGGAGCGGTCGGCTCGGCCTGGCCCACGATCAGCCGCAACAGGTTCGGCACATCCCCGAGGTCGCGCGCTCCCGCGCCGTGGCCCACGGCGCGAGGGCGCATCGGCGGCAGCGGACCCCAGCGGTCGGCTAGCGTCATGAGCAGCGCCGCCCCTGTCGGGGTCAAGCGCTCGGCTTCGACCTCGCCCCCGCGCACGGGCGCGCCGCGCACCAGCAGGAGGGTGGCCGGCGCGGGCACCGGGTACACGCCATGCTCGCAGCGGATCTGGCCGAAGCCGGTGGTCATGGGCGAGACGACGATCTCGTCGACGGCCAGCTGCTCGACGCCCGCGCAGGTCCCGACGACGTCGACGATCGCGTCGATCCCGCCGGCCTCGTGCAAGTGCACTTCGTCGAAGGGCTGATCGTGGGCCAGGGCCTCGGCCTCGATCAGACGGCGGAAGGCTGCCAGGGCGCGCTCCCGCACGCGAGTCGCCAGGCGGCCACCCGCGACGATCTCCTCGATCTCGCGCCAGTTCCTGCAGGGTCCGGCCGAGTCCACCCGCACCTCGACCCGCGTCGCCGCGAGAGAGCAGCGCACGATCTTCCGCGCCTCGAGCGTCCAGCCGCCGATGCGCAACGCGCCGACCGCGTCGCGGATCGCGGCGATCGGCACGCCGAGGTCCACGAGCGCCCCGAGCAGCATGTCGCCGCTCGCGCCCTGGGTCGCGTCGATCCACAACTGCCCGCGCGGACCGCTCATGGCGACGGCACCCGAAACCGGGGGCCCGCCGCCGCCGGCAGCGCGGGCCGCGCTCGCCCGGCGGGCCCCGGCCAGTCCTGCACCTCCCACGGCCCCTCCGAGCCGCGCAGTCCGGCCTGCCCGCCCGGAGTCGAGCTGCCGGCGCCCGTCGATGCCAGGAGCGGGCGCGGCGCTCGCGATCGGCCCGGGAAGCCCTGCGCGGGACGTGGCGCTCTCATGGTTCAGCCTCCGGTTGCAAGAGCGGAATCGGCCGCCGGTCAGCGAATCGTAGCACTCGGCCGTTCGACCCGCGTGCTACCTTGGATCCGGGCCGCGGTCCCTTCCGTCGTGCCCGATGAGGTGTCGAGGATGAGTCGGGTCTACGAAGCGGACGACAACAATTTCGAAGCCGAGGTGGTGCGGGCGGCCGGCGCGGTGCTCGTCGACTTCTCGGCGACATGGTGCGGGCCCTGCAAGAAGCTCGAGCCCATCGTGCACGAGATCGCCGGCGATTACGACGGCCGGCTGAAGGTGGTGAAGGTCGACGTGGACAAGGCGCCGGGAATCGCCGCCAGGTTCGCCGTGATGTCCGTGCCGACCCTGCTCTTCTTCCGGGACGGCCAGGTCCGGGACCAGGTGACCGGCGTCCTGCCCAAGCGAGCCATCGCGGAGAGGGTGGACAAGGTCCTTTGACGTGCACGGGTTTCTCGAACGGATCAACGAGTTGGGTTACGCGCTGAGCGTGACCCTGCAGGATCAGCTCGAGGCCGGTTCGGCTGCGGCGCTCGCGGTGGTGTTCGCCGCCGGCGTGCTCACGAGCTTCACCCCCTGCGTCTACCCGATGATCCCGGTCACGGTCACCTACATCGGTGGCGCGTCGGCCGGCCAGCGACGCCGGGGCCTGACGCTGTCGCTCGTGTACGTGCTGGGCATGGCGTTGATCTACGCCGCGCTCGGGATCGTCACGGCGCTCTTGGGCAAGACCTTCGGCCGTTTCACGCACAACCCGTGGGTCTACGGGGGCGTCGGCGCCCTGATCCTGTTCTTCGGCCTGGTGATGCTGGACTTCGTCGGCCTGCGCGTGCCCGGCTTCTTTTCGGGAGTGCAGACGGCCGGGGCGCGCCGCGGCGGCTACGGGGGTGCCCTGCTGATCGGGCTGGCTGCGGGGTTCGTGGCCGCCCCGTGCACGGCGCCCGTCTTGGGTCTACTCTTGGTATATGTGGCTCGGACGCGGGACGTGCTGTGGGGCGGGACGCTGCTGTTCGTGTTCGCGGCGGGATTGGGGACGTTGCTGTTGCTGGTCGGAGTCTTCTCGGGTCTCCTGGCCAACCTGCCCAAGGCTGGAGCATGGATGAAGTGGATCAAGAACGCGTTCGGCGTGGGGATGCTGCTGGTCGGGGCGTGGTTCCTGGTGCGGGCCATCACCCTGGCGCTGCGCGGAGCCGGAACGTGATCGTGCGCGGGCTGGTCTGGAGCGCCCTCGCGGCGCTGTGCGCCGCCGTGTCGACGTTCGCCGGTCCGGTCGCGCTCGAGGACCCGAGCACGGGCAAGGCCGTGGTCGTGGAGCCCGGAGCCGAGGCGCTGCATCTCGTCTTTTTCGCCACCTGGTGTCCGGCCTGCGTCGGGGAGCTGCCGCGCCTCGGAGAGATCGAGGAACGCTGGAGCAGAAAGGGCTACCGCCTGGTGCTCGTCGGGGTACGCACGCGCCAGTCCGGCGATCGCCTGGCCGGTTTCGTCAAGGCCCAGCGCCCCCCCGGCCGCTTGCTGTTCGACCTGGCCGGCGAGGCCGAGCGCGAGTGGAAGGCTGCGAAGCTGCCGACGCACTTGGTGCTCGACGCTTCCGGGAAAGAGGTCGCGCGTTCGAGCGCGCTCGACGCGAAGATCGAAGCGGCGATCGCGGACCTGCTGGCCGAGAAACGTGGCGGGGGGCGCGGACCTTGACCGCTCCCCTGCGGGTCGGACTCCTGTTCGGTGGCCGTTCCGTCGAGCATGAGGTCTCCGTCGATTCGGCCCGCAGCGTGGCCCAGGCGCTGCGGGAGGCTGGGTTGTCCTGCGTCCCGATCGGCGTCACGGGGCGGGGGCGCTGGCTCTCGCCCGCCTTGTCGCAGAAGCTGCTCGACTCCGGCAGCCGGCGGGCCGAGCCGGCGCCCGAGGCGGACGACGGCGCGAGCGTCATGATCGAGCCCGGCGCAGGGAGGCTGCTCGAGCAGGTCGCGGGCGGCGTGCCGCGGGCGGTGCCACTCGACGTCGTCTTTCCACTGATCCACGGTTGGGGAGGCGAGGACGGACGCCTCCAGGGGGCCCTGGATGTCGCCGGGATTCCGTTCGTCGGCGCCGGCGTGTGCGGCTCGGCCCTGGGCATGGACAAGGTGCTCGCGCGCCAGCTCTGCGACGCGCAGGGGCTGCCGTCGGTGCGCTGGATGTGGTTCGAAGCGCCGGCGTACGACAGCGGGCCTTCCCGCATCCACGACCGCATCGCAGCGGAGCTGGGGTTTCCGGTGTTCGTCAAGCCCGCCAACGGAGGATCCTCCGTGGGCGTGAGCCGCGTGACCCGAGCGGCCGGACTACCCCCGGCGATACGGGAGGCCCTCGAGTGCGACGGCAAGGTCGTCGTGGAGCAGGGCGTCGACGCGCGCGAGATCGAGTGCGCCGTCATGGGAAACGAGCGACCGGAGGCCTCGGGGCTGGGCGAGATCGTCCCCTCCCGGGAGTTCTACGACTACGCCGCGAAGTACCTGGACGGGACCTCGGAGCTGAAGATCCCGGCCCCGCTCGAGCCCGACACGGCACGGGCGATCCAGGCCCACGCTCGGGCCGCCTTCCGCTGCCTGGGGCTGAGCGGGCTGGCCCGCGTGGACTTCCTGCTCGAGCGCGACCTAGGGCGGGTCTACCTGAACGAGGTGAATACGTTGCCGGGCTTCACTTCCATCAGTATGTTTCCCAAGCTGTGGGAGGCAGCGGGCCTGTCCTATCCCAGGCTCGTCGCGCGCCTCGTCGACCTCGCCCTCGAGCGCGCGCGCTCGGAGCAGATGCGCCGGACCGTGCGCGCGGCGGGTTGAGGGGCCGGGCGCAGCCCCCGGGGGAGACCAGGAAGTGGACGGCTCGGTGTTGGTGTTGAACAATCTGTTCCAGGCGGTGCAGATCACCGGGGCGCCGCGGGCCTTCCGTCTGTTCTACGCGGGTCGGGCGCGCGCGCTGGGGCCGGATTTCCGGGCCTACGACTTCGACAACTGGTGCGACCTGCCCGTCGGGATCGACGACCCGGTGATCCGCACGCCCTCGCGACAGATCCGCATTCCACGGGTGATTCAGCTCGTGCACTACGATCGGGTTCCGCACCGCGAGGTTCGTTTCACCCGGCGCAATATTTTCTACCGCGACAAGAGCCACTGCCAGTACTGCGGCAAGGTGTTCGCGCAGCGGGACCTGAACCTCGACCACGTCGTGCCGCTCTCGCGCGGCGGGCGCTCCGAATGGACGAACGTGGTCACGGCCTGCGTGCCCTGCAACAGCCGCAAGGGCAACCGGCTCCCGGACGAGGCCGGCATGCGCCTGGTCCGACAGCCGCGCCGGCCCGCCGGCCAACCGCTGCTGCGCGCGAGCTGGATCGGTTCCCTCCACGAGGAGTGGAAGACCTTTCTGGACGAGGCCTACTGGAACGTCGAGCTGTCCGAGGAGATCGTGCTCCGCAGCCCTTGAACGCGTGCGACACCCAGCGCGTCCATCCGGCGATACAGCTTCTGCCGCGACCAGCCGATGCGCGAGGCAGCGCGAGCGATACTCCCGTTCGCCTCTCGCAGGGCGGCGTCGATCATCCCGCGCTCCAGCGAGTCGCAGGCGACGGGGCGAGCCGCGCGCCGCCCGGCGGTCGGGAGATCGAGATGTTCGGCACAGATCGCGCCGCCGCCGGCGCGGAGCAGGGCCCGGGCCAACGCGCCGTGCAGCTCGCGAACGTTGCCCGGCCAGTCGTGGGCCCGCAGCTCGGCCCAGGCATCCGCTGCGATTCGCACGGTACCGCATCCGGTCTCTCCCGCCAGGCGCGGGGCCAGGTCGTCGACGAGTGCCGGCAGGTCCTCGATCCGGCAGCGTAGCGGGGGCACGTCCGCGCACAGCACCGCCAGGCGATAGTAGAGATCCTCGCGAAAGCTCCCGGACGCGACGCGCTCGCGCAGATCGTGGTGGGTCGCGGCGACGACGCGCGCATCGACCGGCGTCTCGGTCGGACCGCCGACGGGCCTCAAGCGGCCCGATTCCAGCACGCGCAGCAGCTTGGCCTGCATGGACGGCGGCATGTCCCCGACCTCGTCGAGGAACAGCGTTCCACCGTGGGCTTCACGGAACAGTCCAGGACGATCGCGGTCCGCGCCGGTGTAGGCCCCCCGAGCGACGCCGAACAGCTCGCTTTCGAGCAGGGTCTCGGTCAGCGCCGTGCAGTTCAGCGCGACGAACGGGCCCCGCTGACGCGGGCTCAGCGCGTGTAGCGCGCGTGACACGCCCTCCTTGCCCGACCCGCTCTCTCCGCAGACGAGCACGGGCAGCTCGGTGGGAGCGATGCGACGGACCCAGGCCAGCAGGGCTCGCCAAGCCGGCGAGGGATAGGGGCGGTCGTTTGACGCTGTCCATAGCGGCGGGCTATGCTTCGAGTCCGCGTTCAAGGGCAGATCCCTCCCTGGCGAAGGACCGACATTGAACCCGAACGGCCGGCTCCTCGAGCCGTTCCCAGCCCTCGAGGCCGTTGCGAGATTCCAACCGGAACCCGCCGTGTGAGCTACTATCGTCAAGGCCCCCAGCGCCCCTCCGGCGTGAGCCTCGGGATCCCGCCGCTCACCCCGCTCGTGCGGAAGATCGTGATCGCCTCGGTGGCGATCTGGCTCTTCCAGTTCGTCATGGATCGCCTATTCCAGGTCGACCTGGCCCGTGGGATCGGCTGGATCCCAGGATTCGGGGTCGTCCCGAGCCAGACGGCCCACGGCGCCCTGTGGCAACCGCTGACCTACATCTTCCTGCACAACGCGCGGGACCCGGTGCACATCCTGTTCAACATGCTGATGCTGTGGATGTTCGGCGGCGAGCTGGAACGGTTCTGGGGCGGGCGCGCCTTCTTCCGCTACTACCTGATCGCCGGCGCGGGGGGCGGCATCTCGGCCGCCATCCTGGGCCTGCTGTTCGGCGGGAGCCACGCCGAGGTCGCGACGATCGGCGCCTCCGGCTCGCTCTTCGGTCTCTTCGTGGCGTTCGGCATGGTGTTCGCCCACCGCACCGTCCTGTTCATGCTGTTCTTTCCCATGCAGGCCCGCACCATGTCCCTGATCCTGGTCGGGCTGAGCCTGTTCTACCTGTTGAGCCAGCCAGGCAGCCCCGTCTCCCACATCGCGCACCTCGGCGGCGCGCTGGCGGGGTACCTCTACCTCAAGCGGGCCTGGCGCGTCGGCGAGTTCGCGCGCGAGCTGCGCTGGAAGATCCGCCGACGGAGATTCAAGGTGATGTCGGAGCGCGACCCCGACGAGTGGCTCAACTGACTTCCCGCGACGCCGTTTTGCCCGTCGCTCCCCGCCCCGGCCGGCCGACCAACACCGAAAAACAGGAAAACGCTGTGAACGCAGGGTTTTTTCGCGCGTTTCCCTGTTGACAGGCGCAACGGCCCTGCATACACTAGGGCCGGCAGGGGGAGTCCCTTCGATTCCGAGCGCAGGCGACAGGGGGCCAAGGTGTCGCGAAGCCTCTCGCGCGACGACTATCGCGTCAGCAATCGACCCGTTCGCGCCGTTGGCCCGTCAAGTCGCCCCAGAATCAAATACTTACAAACGACCGAAAGCAACGATACGGCGAGCGCCCGACGCCGTCAAGCAAAAGTTGCCGAGTTTCCGCGCCCAACGGACGGCAGTGGCCGTGCGGGGCGACTCGCCGACAGGCTCGTCTGAGGCTCCGATGGAATCGTCTCAGAACGACCGCAGCTCGGTGCTCTCCCGGTATTTCTCGGAAATCCGTAACTACCCCCTGCTGACCAAGGACCAGGAGCACGACCTGGCCCGGAACGTCCAACGGCGGGGCTGCCAGGCATCGCTCAACGAGCTGATCGAATCCAATCTGAGCTTCGTGGTCAAGGTGGCGAGCGAGTATCGCAACCTCGGCTTGCCGTTCGAGGACCTGTTGAATGAAGGGAACCTGGGGCTGATCGAGGCCGCGCACCGCTACGACGCTTCCAAGGGGACCAAGTTCATCACCTACGCGATCTGGTGGATCCGCAAGTCGATCCTGAAGGCCCTGAGCGAGCACTCGAGCCTGGTGCGCGTGCCCACCTACCAGTTGAAGAAGGTGCGTGAGATCCGCGACACCGAGACCTTGCTCAGGCGCCGTCTGGGGCGCAGGCCGCGCCGCGACGAGATCTCCGAGCGGCTCGACCGCAGCCTGTCCAAGGTCGATCAGGTCCTGCAGTTCAACCTGCGCGAGATGAGTCTCGAGGAGAGGCTGGGCAAGGACCGGGACAAGCCCGTGGCGGACTTTCTCGTCGACCGCCGCTGCACGAACCCGGAGACCGATCTGATCCAGCGCGAGGCCACGTCCCTGATCGCCGAGGCCATGAGCCACTTGAGCGAGCAGGAGCGCAAGGTCATCGCACACCGCTTCGGCATCCAGATGCGCAGGCCGCTCACGCTCAAGGAAATCGGCGAGATGATGAGCATCAGCCGCGAGCGCGTGCGACAGATCGAGTGCCAGGCCAAGTCGCGGCTGCGCAAGCTTTTCTCGCGAAAGCGTCTGCTCGTCGCGCCGTGCAAGCCACCCGCGGACCGTTCGAGCCTGGACCACTGATCGTTCCTGCGTACTTGATCCCGGGACAGGGTTCTCCTAGCCTGGGGGCATGAGCGAGCCGCCCGAGCCGTTTCCGCACCAGGGGCGCGCAGCGCTGGGTCGGGCACGGCTCCGGCTGGCCTTGCGGACTCGCGAGCTCGACGCCCTGCAGGCGCTGGCGCGCGGGGCCGCAGCCGCGCGAACTCCCGAGAAGCTCGTCGCGTCCGTGCTCGGCTCGCTGCACCGTGCCGTCGATCTGGATCTGGCGCTCGTGGCCCACCCCTGGGACGGGACGCCCGCTTGCGTTCTATACCTGTCGCGCCCGTTCGAACTGGCCTTCCTCGAGGCCGTGCGCCAGCGTGTGCGAGGCCTGTTGGGCTGGCCCTCCGGCGCGGTGATCGCGGAAAAACCGCGCGACCTGGACGGATTCGACGCCGGGCGCGGAGAGCGCGGCGGCTCCGCCGAGGAGCAGGTGATCGTCGTGCCGCTCGTGCGCCGCAACCACCCCGCGGGATACCTGCTCGTGGTGCCGGCGCTCGCGCCGGGCAAGCAGGGGCTGCGCCTGCTGTACAGCGCCGCCAATCAACTGGCGCTGCACCTCGATCGCATCCTCGCCAACCGCCAGGCCGAAGCCGACCGCTTTCGGGCCATCGTCGACGCCATGCCGCAGGGCGTGCTCCTGACCGACAACCGCCTGCGTCCGTTGCAAGCCAACCCCGCGGCCGTGCGCATGCTCGCCGCCTGCGGTTTCGGCGGGGCGACCGCGCTCGAACCAGCATTCGACCGGCTGGGTCTCACGCCCCTGATCGAGCGGGTGCGCGAAGCGGGCGAGGCAGTCGCCGAAGGCGAGACCCACGCGGCCGAGGATCGGATCTGGAGCGTCACGGTTTCGCGCCTGCCGGGGGAGGCCGGCGAGCTGCTCGTGGTACTGAGCGATCGTACCGAGAGCCGCAGACTGCAGCAGCGGCTGGCCCAGTCGGAGAAGATGTCGAGCCTGGGGCAAATGATCTCGGGCGTGGCGCACGAGCTGAACAACCCGCTGGCCTCGATCGTGGGCTATGCCCAGTTGCTCGGGGGCACCGCCGGGGCAGACGGCAAGCTGGCCCGGCGGCTTCAGGTGCTCGGCCGCGAGGCCGAGCGTTGTCGCAGAATCGTGCAGAACCTGCTGTCCTTCGCCAGGCGGCGGGAGCCGGAACGCAAGCCGCTCTCGTTGAACCAGGTCGTCGAGAACGTGGTGGCGCTTCTGGGCTACCAGTTGCGCGTCGACGGCATCCGGGTCGAGCACGAACTCAGCCCGGATCTTCCCGCTCTGGCCGGCGACTCCCACGAACTCGAGCAGGTGCTGGTCAACCTGCTGACGAATGCGGCGCAAGCCATCCGCCAGAGTTCCCCGTCCGGGACCATCACGCTGCGGACCCGGCCCGAGCCGGGACCCCGGGTCGTGCTGGAGATCGAGGACACCGGACCCGGCATCCCCGACGAGCTGCGCTCGAAGATCTTCGACCCGTTCTTCACGACCAAGGCTCCCGGCGAGGGAACGGGGCTGGGCCTGGCCCTGGCCTACGGCATCGTGACCGCGCATGCGGGCACGATCGAGGCCCTGCCGCACAGCCGCCGCGGGACGACCTTTCGGGTCACGCTGCCGGCGGGACCGGGCCAGCGCCGCAGCGAGGCGCCGGCGCCGCCTGCTTCTCGAACGACGGCGGCGGCATCAGGTCGGGTCCTCGTCGTGGACGACGACGAGGCCGTGGCGCAGCTGATCTGCGACACGCTCGGCCGAGACGGCCTGTCCACGCGGCGCGCGCGGGGAGGACGTCAAGCGTTATCCGAGCTGAAGGCCCGCTCGTTTGACCTGATCGTCTGCGACGTGAAGATGCCCGACATGAGCGGAGAGCGCCTCTACGAGGAGCTGCGGCACTGGCGTCCCGAGCTGGCGCGGCGGGTGTTGTGGACGACGGGCGACACGCTGAGCGACGTGCCGGAACGCTTGGCCCAGCGCACGGGGCTCGACGTCCTGGCCAAGCCGTTCGATCTCGAGGAGCTGCGCTTCCGCGTCCGGCGACGCCTCGCGGAAGCGGCAACCTGACGTGCGCCACCTCGTCGTCGGCACGGCCGGCCACATCGATCATGGCAAGAGCGCCCTCGTTCACGCGCTGACCGGGATCGACCCTGACCGGCTCGACGAGGAAAAGCGGCGCGGCATCACGATCGAGTTGGGCTTCGCCGATCTCGAACTCGAGGACGGTCGCGTGCTCTCGTTCGTCGACGTGCCGGGCCACGAGCGGTTCGTGCGTCAGATGGTCGCCGGCGCGACGGGCGTCGATGCCGTGCTGCTCGTCGTCGCCGCCGACCAGGGTGTCCAACCGCAGACCGTCGAGCACCTGGAGATCTGCTCGCTCTTGGATGTGCGGCACGGCGTCGTCGCGCTGTCCAAGTGCGATCTCGTCGACCCGGAGCTTGCGGAGGTGGTCGCGCTCGAGCTGCGCGAGCGACTCGCAGGCACGTTCCTGGACGACGCTCCCTTCGTCCGCGTCTCGGCCCGCCGGGGCCAGGGTCTCGACGCGCTGACGCAGACGCTCGCCGGGCTGTTCGACCGCATCGCGCCGCGCTCGAGCGAGGGCATCGCGCGGCTGCCGGTCGATCGCTCGTTCGTGCTCAAGGGCTTCGGGACCGTCGTCACCGGGACGCTCGTTTCCGGGCGCTTCCGCGAGGGAGACGAGATCGAGGTGCTGCCCGGGGGGCATCGCGCGCGGATCCGGGGGTTGCAGGTCCACCGGCACAAGCTGACGGAGGCCGCGGCCGGACGGCGCGTCGCGGTCAACCTGCAGGGACTCGATCAGGCCGAGGTTCCGCGGGGCGCCACGATCACGCACGCCGGGGCGCTCGGAACGACGCGCCGGGCCTGGGCGCGGCTGACGCTCCTGCCGCGGGCGCCCGCCGCGCTGCGCCAGGGCGGGCCTGTGCGCTTCCATCAGGGAACAGCCGTTCATGCGGCGCAGCTAAGGGTGCTGGGACCGATCGACGAGTCGACCTTGCGAGCCGAACTGTATCTCGAGGAGCAGGCTGTCCTGGCGCCGGGTGACCGTTTCATCCTGCGCCGTCCGGCACCCGTCGATACGATCGCGGGCGGGGTCATCGTCGATGCGCACCCGCCGCGCCTGCGCAGACCGCCGGAAGAGTGTTTCGCCCCGGCGGCGCTGGAAGCGGTGCCCGCGCTGCGGCTGCGGCTGGATCGCTCCGCGGCCGCCGGGCGCTCCGCGGCCGATCTCGCCGCGGAACTCGGCTTCAAGCCCGAGCGGCTGGCTGCCGCCCTGAGAGAAATGGCCGGCTCGGGCGACGTCGAGCAGGGCGGGGGCCGTTGGTTCGTGGCCACGGCGTGGAACGGGGCCGCGCGCCACGCGCTCGAGATCGCCGCCGATTTCCACCGCGAACAGCCGCTGAGCCCGGGCATCGCGCGGGAGACACTGCGGGCGCGCAGCTGTTCGGAGATGCCGCAGGAGGCGTGGCGCGAGCTGCTCGAGGGGCTCGAGCGCCAGGGACGGATCCGCCTGGACGGCGAAGCCGTGTCGCTGCCCGAGCACCGCGTCGTGCTCGGCGCGGAGCAGCAAGCGCTGGCCGACCGCATGCTGGAGCGCTTTCGCCGCGCGGGCCTCGAGCCCCCCGATCCCGAAGAGGTGGTGCGGGACGAGGTTCGCGCCAGTGCCCTGTCGGTGCTCGAGTTGCTCGTCGCGCGCGGGGAGCTGGTCCGCGTGCAGAGCCGTCGGCTGTTCCACGCCGAGGCCCTCGCGGACTTGCGGGCCAAGCTCCGGGAATACTCCGCGCAGTCCAAGACGATCGACGTTGCAACATTCAAGGAGCTGGCGGGCGTGACCCGCAAGAACGCGATCCCGCTACTCGAGTACCTCGACGGCGAGCGGGCGACCCGCCGAGTCGGCGACCGGCGTGAAATCCTGGGTTGAGGCTCGGGGCTGGCCCAGAGAGTGCGATTGCTGTTATCGTGGACTCGAACGGGCGGCCCGAGGTTCCCTGCCGCCGGAGGATCCACCGATGATTCCGCTGGCCCTGTTCGGCCCGATCGGCGCTTGGGAAATCGTCCTCATCCTGCTGATCGTGGTCTTCTTGTTCGGCGCGCGCCGCATTCCGGAGATCGCTCGCGGGCTCGGCCAAGGGATTCGCAACTTCCGCGGCTCGCTCAAGGGGGACGAATCGGACACCTCGGGCCCGCGAGGCGAGAACGATCCGCGCCAGGATTGAGCGTCGGGTCAGGCCGAGGTTTCCGAGGCGGCGCTGCAGGCGAGGTGGTGCGTCGGGAACGGGATCACCGTGCGCCCGGGCCGATCCGTAGCAACCAACCGTCGGCCCAGGGTCTCGAGCAATGCGTCGAGGCTCCCGCCGTCGTGTGGGTACAGCGCGCAGGCGCTTGCCAGCGACGTCTGGCCTGCGCCGCCCTCCTCCGTGTCGAGCAGTGAGTGCTCCACGTCGCCCTCGAACTCCTGCGCGCGCTGCGCCAGCTCGTCCCGGTCGTCATGCGGGGTCAGGACGAGGAACAGCTCCGACCCGAACCGCACGAGCGTCTCTCCGCGCTTGCAGCCGGCGGCGAACCGTCGCGCCAACCGGCACAGCAGGCGGTCGACCTCCTCGTCGCCGCGACTCTCGCCCACGCGCTCCAGGCCGCCGACTCTGAATGCCAGCAGGCCGAACGGCTCGCTCGAACCGACCACGCGCTGTTCGATTTCGATCCGCAGAAAGCGCGCGCTGGGAACGCCGGTCAGTGGATCCGTCAGGCTGGCACGTTCTCTGCCCAGCCTTTCCTGCTCGCGCGCGGCGAACCGAGCCACCGAGCCCGCGACCCGCACGAGCGCGCGCCGCTCGGTCTCGGTGAACACGCGCTCGGCCCGGTCGTACAGGGTCAAGACTCCCACGACCACGTCCTCGGCGACCAGGGGCGCGGCGAGCGTGGCCCGGAGTTCGTCGACCTCGGCATCGCCGGCCGAGGCTTCGAGGTCCGATCGCGACCCGTCGCGATCGAGGGGTTCGAGGTGGTCGCGGCCCACGACCGCGCGCTTCTGGGAGGCGGCCCAACCGGAGATCCGCTGGCCCCAGGGAATCTTCGTCAGCTTCACCTTCTCCGCGGCCCGGCCCATGGTGAAGCCGGCGCGCAGAATCCGGCGATCCTCATCCAGGAAGTAGGCGACCAGGGTCTGGTGCGGGACCAGCGTGGACAGCCTGCAGCCGACCAGCGCCAGGAAGTCCTCGAGTTTCAGGCCATGGCCCATGACGCGCGACAGGTCGTAGTGGGCCTCCAGCTCGCGCTGGGCCACGAGCAGGGAGCCGCCGGGTGCCGGTTGCTCCTCGGCCCCCGATCGCTCTTGGCCTGCCGGCGCTGCCTTGGCCCGCTGCGGCGCCCGCAAGCCCGCGGGCTCGCGGTTTTCGAGGTAATCGAGCAGCGCGTAGACCACCTCCGAGTCGAAGATCACGCCGGCCTCGCGCTCGAGGAACCTCGTCGCTTCGCGATGGGAGAGGGCCTTGCGATACGGTCGATCCGAGGTGAGGGCATCGTAGCAGTCCACCGCGGCGATGATGCGAGCGCCGAGCGGAATCTCCTCGCCGGCGAGTCCGTCGGGATAACCGTCGCCGTCCCATCGCTCGTGGTGGTGACGGATGATGGACGCGAGCGGTTCCGAGAAGGGTAGCGTCGCGACGATCTCCGCGCCGATCTCCGCATGCCGCTCGACCTGCTCCATCTCCTCCGGCGTCAGCCGGCCGGGCTTGGCGAGGATGCTCTCCGGAACCCCGACCTTGCCGATGTCGTGGAGCAGGGCGGCGGAGCTCAGGATGTCGATCTCCCCGTGGGAAAGGCCCAGACCTTGGGCCACGCCCACGGACAGTCGGTGGACCCGGCGCACGTGGTCCTGCGTGCCCGGGTCGCGTTCCTCCATCGTGCGCGTCAGGGCGTGAGTCACCGCGTTCCGCACGGCGGCCAGCTCGCGCGCATGGTGCGCGGAGTCCGCCGCCGCTCGGGTCCTCAACCGCCGCACGGCCGACAGCAGCAGGAGCGCCAGAGCGGCGACGACGAGCGGCAGGGTGGAGGGGGAGGCCAGCGCCGCGGACAGCGCCACTCCCGCGGTCGCGCCGCAGGCCAGGCCGGGAAGCAAGCGGACGACCCGGCGGGCCGTAGTAGCGCCCGCCCGCGGGCCGCGTTCCCGGGCCCCCGGCCGCGACAGGCGCAGCACGAGCGACGCCGTGGCGGCGAAGGCGACGGAGTGGGCGGCCAAGGGGCCGAAAAGGCCGGCCCACGACAGGTCCGGCCCCGTCGTTCCACCACAGAGCGCAAAGGCGCCCGCTGCCGCAGCGGCCGCCAGCAGGATGCGGCATGCGCGGAAGCCGAGGCGGCCGAACGATCCGGCCCCTCGATTCCGTGGGCGGCTCGAGCGCTCGGCGAAGGTGCCGGCACATCCAGCCAAGCAGGACAGGGCCGGTCCGGCGACGAGCAGGGCAGCCAAAGTCACGGCGTAGATCACGGCGGGGCGCAACGCTCCGCGGAACGCGGCGGCGCCCGCGCCCGCGGCGAGCGCCAGCCCGAGCACGAGCCCGGAGATCGGCTCGAGCGGCGGCGGAGCGAGCACGAAGAGCCAGACGATCGCACTGGCGGCCAGTCCGGTGAGGGCTCCCAGGGTGAGATCCACGCGAATCGGGGTCGTCACTTTCCCTCCGAAATCTCTGGATGGGCCGCGGCGGACAGGGGAGCAAAGTTAGGTTCCTCGTGAACTCGATTCAACGCGAAATACGCCCTGAATACGCGGCGCGCCCGACGGATATCGGGCGTCGTATCGGTTCTCCATGGCCCGATGCGCGAGGAGCATCGGGATCACGATTACGGTCATCGAGTCGTCCGGCGGAGCCCGGCCTGGGCGCGGCCTTGAGTGGAGCTAGGGACCCCCGTATACTTGGCCTATTCGGCGGGCGGTCCGACCGGATGCGTGAAGAAGTGGAGCGGGGATGTACAGGACCAACGCCGAGATCGCCAAGCGAGTGTACCGAGCGCTCAAGACGCCGTCCGACGACAACGCTCGCACGGATCCGATCCTGGCCTTCCACTTCGCCGGACGAAGCGACTACATCATGATGCGCTGCAACAAGTCGCCGGAACTCTCCATCAAGGGCGTGCACCAGACGGCGGGAGAGGTCAAGTTCTTCGCCTACAGCGATTTCAAGAACTACGCTGAAGACGAGATCCTGTTCAAGCTCAAGGACGAGATCTCCCTCATCGAGCTGTACCGCAAGGGGGCGATCGAGGCGCGGACCTTCTCTTCCTGGAAGGAGTTCACCGCCTGGCTGGACACGCTCGACGAGAACGGCGTGCAGATCTCGCTGAAGCTACCCTGCCTGGTGTACGCGGCCGTTCGCGGCCAGTCCCCCTCGATGCAGAACTTCATCGTCGAGGCGATCAAGGCCGCACTCAGGCCCGGTCCGGAGTGAAGCCCCGAGCCATCTCGCTCCTGCTCGTCTGGGCCGCGCTCGGGTGGCCCGACGAGTCGCCCGCGCTCGACCTCGATCCCGGTTCGCGGGGCATCCTGCTGACGACGATCGAGGGCAGCCAACCCCAGGAGATTCCCGTCAAGTATCTGGGCACGTACCACGACTTCGCCGGGCCGGGGCAGGACGTGCACATGGTCGAGCTCGAAGGGCCGGTGGCCGAGCGGGTCGGGGTCGCGAACGGCATGAGCGGCAGCCCCGTCTACTTCGACGGCCACTTGCTGGGCGCGCTGGCCTATCGGCTGGGAGCATTGCCCAAGAACCCGATCGCCGGCGTCACGCCCATCGAGCGGGTGCTGGATGCATCGCGCTCGGCGCTGGTCTCTGGCACAGGCGCGGAGGGGAAGCTGCATCGGATCGCCTCGCCGGTCTTTCTCGGTGGGCTGGCCCCACCCGCGCGCGAGTGGCTCGCACCGCAGCTCGAGCGGCTGGGCTTCCTCGTCGTGGCCGGCAACGGTGGGCACGGAAATGCGGATCCAGGCGGGGCCTTGGCACCGGGCAAGCCGCTCGGAGTCGAACTGGTGCGCGGGGACATGCGCATCGCCGCCAGCGGGACGGTGACGCTGGTCGACGGGGACGTCGTCTATGCCTTCGGGCACCCGTTTCTGGGAACGGGGCCGGTGGAGCTGCCGATGGCTTCGGCCGCCGTGATCCACACGCTGGCCGACTGGGCCGGCTCCTATCACATGGTCAACCTCGGACCGAGCGTGGGGGCGATCCTGGAGGATCGACAATCGGCGATCGTCGGCCGCGTGGGGCAACCGGCGCGCATGGTCCCGCTGCGGCTGCAAGTTCGGGGCGGGGACTACGGGACGCAGGACTTCGAGATGGAGATCGTGGCCAGCTCCGACCTGACCCCGCTGCTCGCCGGCGTTGCGGCGGCCAACTCGCTGTTCCTGAGCAACGGGTATCGGGACAAGGTCACGGTCATGGCGCGCGGCAGCTTGAGCCTGGAGGGGCTGGGAGAGCTGCCGCTCGAGATGGCTTTCTCGAGCGCGCAGGGGGGCAATCCGGCGCTGGCCGTGGCCGGTACGCTGTTCCAGACGCTGGCGGGGCTGTGGGCCAACCCGTTCGCCGAGGTGAAGGTGTCGGGGCTGGAACTCGAGATCGACGTCTTCCCCGGAACGACGAGCTATGTCGTGGAGAGTCTCCGATACGACCGCGGGCCGCTCGGACCCGGCCAGCCGCTGACGGTGCGCGCGGTGCTGCGCGAGCACCGCGGCGAGACGGTCACGCGCGAATTGAGCCTGGCGCTTCCCGAGCGGCTTCCGCGCAGCGGCAGCCTGACCCTGGCCGTCGGCGGCCCGTCCGGCATCGATGGCGTCCTGGGCAACCGGGTGGCCCGCCGCCTACAAAGCGCCACGGATCTGCGGGCGGTGATCGACGCGTTGGCCGAGCAGCGCTCGGCCCACCGGCTCACCGCCGTGGTCTATGAACAGGGCGGCACCGTGGTCTCGCGCGGCACGCTGTTCCCCAGCCTCCCGCCCACGGCGGAGCGGCTGCTCTCGCTGCGGGCGGCCTCCGGGAGCCGCAACGCGAAGCCGCCGGCCTCGCCGGTTGCTCGCGCCGAGGTCGAACTCGATGGTCCGGTCGAGGGTGGGGTCCAGCTGCGTCTCAAGGTCGAAAGAGGCGTCCTGACGGTGCTGGAAGGGGAGGAGCGCTGATGCGTCGCGGGTCGTTGCTGCTCGTGGGAGTTTTCGCAGTCGGCGTGTCTGCGGAAATCCCGGCGGCGCCCGTCAAGGTCTGGGCGATCGCCTCGGCCGAGGTGTTCGCGAAGGGCACTCTCGAGGGCACCGCGCTGGATGGTGAGGGGCTGCTCACGCTCGCGCCGTCGACCACCACGATCTGGGGCCCGGACGAGGGTATCGTCTGGGACATCGAGCCCGATGCGGAGCGCGGAACGTTCGTCGCGCTGTCCTCGCCGACCCGAGTCCTTCGAGTCGCACCGGGGCGGGAGCCCCAGACCTGGCACGCGACCGGCGACGAGACGCTGGTCGCGGCGATCCTCTCCGACGGCAGCGGTGGCGTGTACTTGGGGTTGTCGCCCGATGGCCGCCTGCTGCACGCCTCGGCCCCCGGATCGACGCGCGAGGTGGCGCAGAGCGAGGCCCTGTTCATCTGGGCGCTCGCGGGGGCCGCGGACGGCTCGGTCTGGGTCGGCACCGGTCTCCCCGGAAAGCTGCTGCGCGTCGGGAAGGAAGGCGGTGTCGAGGTCGTCTTCGAGTCCGGTGATGATCCGGTGCGCTGCATCGTGGCGCTCGACGATGGCGGCGCGCTGTTCGGGACCGGCGGGCGTGGGCGCGTGATTCGCGTGAATCGTGCCGGGCGTCCGTTCGTCCTGTTCGACGCCGACGAGGCCGAAGTCGTGGCGCTCGAGGCTCTCGCCGATGGCACGGTCTACGCCCTCGCCGCTCAGGGCTCGAAGCAAATTGCCGCGGCGCGCTCCGCCGCCGGCGTCCCGGCGCCTCAGGCGGTCGTGCGGGTGACGGCGAGCCCGGCCCCCGGCCCCGAGGTGCCGGAGGAAGATGCCCCCGGCGAGGGCGAGCCCGGCGATGCCGTGGAGCGGACCGGCGCCGCGCCGCGACAGTTCAAGACGCCCCCGGGGGGTGCCCTGTACCGCATCTCTCCGGACGGCGACGGGCGGACGATCTGGCAAGCGGTGGGGGAGGTCCCCTTCGGTCTCGCCCGTCGAGCCGACGGAACCCTGCTCGCGGCCACAGGAGACCAGGGCCGGATCCATGCGATCGACGAGAGCGGTCGCTCGTCGATCCTGCTGCAGATCGCCTCGGATCAGGCCAGCGCCCTGGCCGGGGACGCCCAGGGCGCCCTGTTCGTCGGCGGCACCACCGACGCCCGCGTCGAGCGCATCGGCCCCTCGCCGCGAACGCATGGCGCCTACGTCACGCCCGCGCACGACGCCGGCGCCGTCGCCGACTGGGGCCGGCTGACCTGGGAGTCCGACCGGCCCTTCGGATCGACCGTGCGCGTCTCGGTGCGCGGTGGGAACAGCGCCGACCCGGACGCGACCTGGACCGACTGGCAGCTGTTGGCCGCGGGCGACGCCAGCGAGGTCGACAGCGGACTGCCGCCCGTGCGCTGGTTCCAGGCGCGGATCGAGCTCGCTCCGGCGCGCAGCGGGGCGTTGCCGCGACTGCGGCGACTCGAGGTCGCCTACCAGCCGCGCAACCGGCGACCGGTGCTGGCGGAGCCGGTCGTGCAGCCCGCAGGAGTGGTGTGGACCCTGGGCGGGAGTCAGCCCGCGCGACCGAGCGGGCCCTTCGTGGCCGCGGATCCGGTCGGCCGGCGCCTCGCGGGCGAGCTGCAACCGGGCACGGCGTCGAGGGCCGTGCGCAAGGTCTATGAGGCCGGAGCCCGGACCGTTTCCTGGACCGCGACCGATCCGGACGGCGATGCGCTGCACTACCGGGTCGACGTCCGCCGCGAGGGAACGTTGCCCTGGATCCCGCTGGCGCGGGGTATTCCGGACGAATTCTTCAGCTGGGATACGCGCAGTCTGCCGGACGGCCTGTACCGGGCGCGAGTTTCTGCGGAAGACCTGCAGGACAATCCTGAGGGTCGAGCGCTGGTCGACGCGCGCGTCAGCTCGTCGTTCTGGATCGACAACACCCGCCCGACGGTCGGCAGGCCCGAGATCGCGCGGGCGGGAGGCGGCTACGAGGTCGAGTTCGTCGCCAGCGACCCGCACGGGAAGGTCGCGGCAGCCGAGTTCGCCGTCGATGCCGAGGATTGGCGTCCGCTCCAGCCCCTCGATGGCGTCGCCGATTCGGCAGAGGAGCGCTACCGGCTCACCCTCGGGCCGGCTGGGGATGCGGAGGCCGGGGAGCCTCGCACGATCAAGGTGCGCGTGACGGACACCTCGGGAAATCTGGGCGGCGATGCCTGGTCGCTGGCCGAGTGAGACGGTCGCGCCCGCTCAACAACGGGCGGTGAGATCCACGGAGGCTGCATCGCCCGGGTCCTCGATCACCGGCGGCGAATCGCCCGCGTCGCCGATGTCGATGCCCTTGTGCGAGTTCACCCGATTCCGGCCGCCTTTCTTGGAGCGGTAGAGCGCCTCGTCGGCGCGCTGGAGCAGTTCGGCGACGCTCGTGCCGTCATGGGGGAACGTGGCCACGCCGCCGCTGATCGTGACCCCGCCCATCGGCTGCGACTCGCGATGCTCGAACGGCTCGGCCTCGATCGCTCGTCTCAGCCGCTCGGCCAGCTCGAAGGCTGCCGGACCGTCGGTGCCGGGAGTGGCGATCACGAATTCCTCGCCGCCGTAGCGGCAGGCCAGATCGCCCGGCCGCAAGTGGCGGCGGATCAACCCGCCCATGCCGCGCAGCAACTGGTCGCCGGCCGGGTGCCCGTTCGTGTCGTTGAAGATCTTGAAGTGGTCGATGTCGAAGATGAAGATCGAGAACGGCTTGGCTTTACCCTCACACTCGACGAGCGCCTTGGTGGCCACGTCTTCGAGGAAGCAACGCTTGTTCAGGAGACCGGTGAGGCCGTCGTGGTGCGCGGCCGACCGGAGCTTCTTGATGTTCAACGACGTGATCAGGCCGAGCGAGCCGAAGTTGGTCACCATCTGGAACATCAGCTTTTCCTCTCGGGGACGGATGCGGGGTTCGCCGATGCACAGGACGCCCAGCACGTGCTTCCGCTGCTTGGCGTGATGGACCAGCGGGCCGATCATGTCGGCGGCCAGCAGGGAGTGGTTGTTCGGGACCTCCAGACGGTCGTTCGCGCGCAGCGTGTCCCAGTCGTCCTTGAGCATGTCCAGCTCGTGGGCGGCAGCCCAGCCGATTTTGCCCTCGCCCACGCGCACGGTTCTCAGCGCGTCGGGGACCGGGTCGAGCCCCTGATGCGCGCTGAGCGTCAACATCCGCTCGCGCCCATCTGCCCCGGCCGCTCGGAAGCCGTACAGCAGGATCTGACGCGGCTCGAAGATGGCGTTGGCCAGCTGCAGGATCAGTCGTGGAATGTCGGTCGGATCGAGGTCGTCACGATTGAGATCGCGTACGACGCTCGGTAGGGCCAGCGCCAGGTTGGACACCGTATCCTGCTGGCGGCGCATCTTGGCGACCGCCCGTCGGTACTGCTCGTTGGAATCCGTCTCGACGCGCACCAGCCGCTCGCGCAGCTTGCCCTGCTCGTTCAGGATCTCCTTGCGCCCACTGCGTCCGGCCAGGAAGCCGGCGAGCAGAGCCAGACCGAGCAACGGCACGATCCACACGAGCGAGTCCGCCGAGATGCCCGAGAATGCGTGATCCACGTGTTCCCTTCCCGTCTTTCCGTGGCCGACAAGGATGTCCGCCCCCGACTTTGCAAGACACGTACCGATTACGATCCCGGCAGCGCTACCCCGGATTCCTCCGGAAAACAGCCGGCAACGAAGGGCACGCCCCCCCCCTTCTAGGTCGCGACCGCCGAAATCCATCAGGCGGGGTGACAACCCACGTCACTCCGCGGATCCTGCCAGGTGCCGTGTACAATGGCCGACCGATGCTGCGGGTCAACGAGATCTTCCATTCCATCCAAGGTGAATCGACGCGTGCGGGGGAGCCCTGCGTCTTCGTTCGCTTGACCGGGTGCAATCTGCGCTGCGTGTGGTGCGACACGGCCTACGCCTTCCACGAGGGTCGCGAGATGTCGGTCGAGGAGGTGCTCGACAGGGTTGCCGACTATCGCTGCCGTGTCGTGGAGGTCACCGGCGGTGAGCCCTTGCTGCAGCCCGACGTCCTGCCGCTGCTGCGAGCGCTCGTCGGCCGCGACCACGAGGTGCTGCTCGAGACCGGCGGGAGCTTGCCGATCGACGAGGTTCCGCCGGGCGTGCGCCGCATCGTCGATGTCAAGTGCCCGGGCAGCCGGGAATCGAGCCGGAATCGGTGGGAGAACCTCGAGCGGCTGCGTCAGGGCGACGAATTGAAGTTCGTGCTGGCCGATCGAGCGGACTACGATTGGGCCACGGCCCTGATCGGCTCGCGGGGCCTCGCCGGTCGGTGCGCTCTCTTGTTCTCTCCGGTCCACGGAGTCCTGGACCCCGGCGAGCTGGCGCGCTGGATGCTCGAGGACCGGTCGCCGGCCCGCCTCCAGCTACAGTTGCACAAGCTCCTGTGGCCCGGGGTGACGCGGGGGGTTTGATGGCCGAGCGAGCGGTCGTGCTCCTTTCGGGCGGGCTCGATTCGGCGACGACCCTGGGTCTCGCCGTCGAGCAGGGTTTCGAGGCACACGCCCTGACCGTGCGCTACGGACAGCGGCACGCGCTCGAGGTCGAGCGGGCCGAGGCGCTGGCCGGGCAGCTCTCCGCGGCCAGCTGGCGCGCGGTCGCCGTCGATCTTGGGCACCTCGTCGGTTCCGCGCTGACGGACCCGCGCACGGCGGTTCCCCAGGGGCGGGCGGCCGGGGAGATCGCCTCCGGCATTCCGCCGACCTACGTCCCCGCCCGCAACACGCTGTTCCTGGCGCTGGCCCTGGGCTGGGCCGAAGTGCTGGACGCGGGCGACGTGTTCATCGGGGCCAACGCCGTCGACTACAGCGGCTACCCGGACTGCCGTCCCGAGTTCCTCGCGGCGTTCGAGCGGCTGGCGGGCCTGGCGACCAGGGCCGGAGTCGAGGGACGCGGCGCGCGCATCCGCGCCCCGCTCGTGGACAAGACCAAAGCCGAGATCGTGCTCGAGGCCCGGCGGCTGGGCATCGACCTGACCCTCACGCTCTCCTGTTATGACCCCGGCCGGAAAGGCGAGCCCTGCGAGCGCTGCGACGCTTGCTCGCTGCGAGCCAAGGGCTTCCGCGAAGCGGGCGTGGCAGACCCGGCGCTCGGCGGCGGCCGGCAGCGCGGGTGAAGTGCCGGCGATGGTGCTGGTTCAGTTTGAAACTTCGGCCCGCGGGGCCCTCTGAGCGTGCGCTCGGTTCTTCCTTGAAAGGGCGCACGCTCAGCGGAGGTCGGCGCGCGAGAAGCCGGAACGATAGCGCGCCGACCGTGCCCCGCGGGCCGAGGTTTCAAACTGAACCATGACCCCGGCGATGGTACCGTTGCCCTCCTCCCGGCAGCGAAGGTAGGATGGCTCCGGGCCGATCCGGCCTCCGGAGGACCGCATGGAGCAGAAGCTGGTCGTCCACGCCAAGGACGGCGCGATCTACAAGGGCGTCACCCAGGACTTCGAGCCGGGGCGGGAGGAGTTCCACTTCCTGCCCGCCGAGGGTGGCGGGATCCCGATGGTCTTGCGGGTCAACGACATGAAGGCCCTGTTCTGGGTCAAGGACTACCTGGGGAATCGACAATACGTGGCTGTCCGCAAGTTCGACGGCACCGACACGCAACGCCGGCGCGCGATCGTGACCTTCGACGACGGCGAGGAGATCTGGGGCACCCTGGACGGCGACACCGGAAGCGACCGGGGCTTTTTCCTCATCCCGGCCGACAAGCTGGACAACAACGTGCGAATTTTCGTGGTCCGCTCGGCGCTGAGGGAGGTTCGCGAGGTCCCCTGAAGCTCTGCACCTTGGCCCCTGCGGGAACGAGGAGGGTCGCGAGATGAACAAGAGCGAACTCGTCGTCAGTCTGGCGCGCTGCACCAGCTTGTCGGTGGGACTGAGCCGCACGGTCATCGACTCCATCTTCGATCCGGATCCCGCCAGCGGCCTGATCGCCCGCGAACTGCTGGCGGGACGCAGGGTCTCGATCAGCGGCTTCGGCACTTTCGAGGCCCGTCCGCGGAAGGCCCGCGTGGGCAGGAACCCGCAGACCGGGGCCGCGCTCTCCATACCGGCTTCACGTGCGCCGGCGTTCAGGCCGGGCAAGCCGCTCAAGGAAGCCTTTCGCGCGCACTGACGCGGTCCGGACGGCCGGCTGTTCCGCCGCGACGGAGCCACGATGCTTCCCTCCAGGATCATCTTCGGACGTCGGCGCCGTGCGGCGAGCGGTGCGCGCGGCAAGCGGAGCCGTGCGCGCGGCAAGCCGAGACGCGCGCCGCGGCTGGCCGTCGTCGCGGTCGTGCTCGCTCTGGGCTGGCTGCTCTACCTACACGTCTCTCTGACCCGCCGTTTCGAGGGGCGGCTGTGGATGCTGCCTTCACGGGTCTACTCCGACGTGCTGGTCGTGGGCCCGGGCGATTGGCTCGATCCGTCCGAGCTGACCCAGCGCCTGGACCGTTCGGGATACGCGCGGACGGCCGGTCCGGCGGACCGCCCCGGCCAGTACCGGCGGGCGAACCAGGCGCTCGAGATCCACCCGCGGCTTTTCGAGGCCGTGAGTTTTCGCGGGGAGTCGCGGCGGATGGAGCTGCATTTCCGCGACGGACGATTGCGCTCGATCCATGACGCTCGCGGTCGCCCCGTCGACCGGGTGGTCTTCGAGCCCGAGCTCCTGGCGACGCTGTTCGGACCCCGGCAGGAGGAGCGCGAACTGATCCGGTTGGCCGACGTTCCCGAGCGCATGCGCAAGGCCATCCTCGCCGCGGAGGACGCCCGGTTCTTCTCGCACGGCGGGATCGATCTGCGCGGCATCCTGCGGGCCTCGTGGGCCAACCTGCGCCAGGGGCAGATCGTTCAGGGCGGCAGCACCATCACCCAGCAGACGGTGAAGAACATCTTCCTGGACCAGCGGCGCACCTGGTGGCGCAAGGCCCACGAGGGGCTGTTGGCCTTGATGCTCGACGCGCGCTACTCGAAGGAAAGGATCCTCGAGGTCTATCTCAACGAGGTGTACCTCGGCCAGCGCGGCCCGGTCGCCATCTGCGGCATCCAGGCGGCGGCCCGCTTCTATTTCGGGCGGGATGTCGGCGACCTGTCGCTGGGCGAGAGCGCGCTGTTGGCCGGTCTGATCCGCAGTCCGGGCCGCTACAACCCCTTTGCGGACCGGGAGCGGGCGCTCGAGCGACAGGCCCAGGTGATCGATGCGATGGTGCGGCTCGAGCTGATCACGGAGAGCGAGGGGGATGCCGGGAGGAGCGAGGGGTTGGAGCTGGCCAGCGGCAGTGGCGGCTTTGCTCTGGCGCCCCATGCCGTGGACCACGTGCGGGAAGAGCTGGCGGAGCTGGTCTCCCCCGAGACGCTGCGCTGGGAAGGACTGCGGGTCTACACGACGCTCGACACGTTGCGGCAGACCCACGCCGAAGCGGCGCTGCGCGCGGGGCTGGCGCGGATCGAACGGGGCTCGCGGGACAAGGGCGGCGCCCCGCTCCAGGGCGCCGTGCTGATGCTCGAGACCGCGACCGGCGCGATCCTGGCCATGGTCGGCGGACGCGACTACGAGACCAGCCAGTTCAACCGCGCCACGCAGGCGCGGCGCCAGCCTGGGTCGTGCTTCAAGCCCTTCGTTTACGCCGCTGGCTTCGAGGAGACGGTCCGCGGCGATCCCGACGGCCTGACCCCGGCCACGTTGCTCGAAGACAGCCCGCTCGAGATGGTGTCGGGCGGCAAGACCTGGCGCCCGGCGAACTATGACGGCGAGTTTCGCGGCTGGGTGACCGCCCGCACCGCGCTCGAGCAGTCGCTGAACGTTCCCACGGTGCGCGCGGCGCGCCAGGTAGGGCTGGAACGCGTGATCTCCACGGCGCGCCGGATGGGCATCGACTCTCCGCTGCGAGCGGTCCCGTCGGTGGCCCTCGGCGCGATCGAGGTGACGGCGCTCGAGCTGGCGTCGAGCTACGCGACCCTGGCGCGGCACGGTCGGGCCACCCGCCCCTGGATCGTTCGGGAGATCGTCGATGCCGGCGGAGATCTCGTCGTCGAGCATCGGGTCGAGGAGTCGTCGGCCATCAGCCCGCAGGCGGCCTACCAGGTCAATCAAATCCTGCGCGGCGTGTTGACCGAGGGCACGGCGCGCTCGGCGGCTGCCCTGGGTTACCACGGCGCGGCGTCGGGCAAGACCGGGACGACCGACGATACGCGAGACGCCTGGTTCGTCGGCTACACGCAGGATCTCTTGGCGCTGGTTTGGGTCGGCTACGACGACGCCCGCAGCACGGGTCTGACCGGCGCGACCGGCGCGCTCCCCATCTGGGTGGACCTGATGCAGCGCTTGCCGGCCGAGGATCGCGGGGAAACCGACGCGCTGCCCGAGGGCATCGTCGAGCGGCGTATCGACCCCGAGAGCGGCGCCCTGGCCCGCCGCGGCTGCCCGCGCTGGGTCGACGAGCGCTTCGTCGAGGGCAGCGAGCCGCGCGAGAGCTGCCCCTTGCACGGCGGCCGCTTCCGCCGTTGGTTCCACAGGTTGCGCGGCGAGCCACCCCGCGGCGTCTAGCGCCCGACCGTCGCCGGAAGCTACTCGGCGCCGTCGGACTCGTACTTCCGCTTCAGGGACTGCACGACGGCCGGGTCCGCCAGCGTGGTCGTGTCCCCCAGCGCCTTGCCCTCGGCCACGTCGCGCAGCAGGCGACGCATGATCTTTCCGGAGCGGGTCTTGGGCAGATCGGCCGTGAGCAGCAGCTCCTCCGGCCGGGCCAGCGCCCCGATCTTGATCACGACGTGTTCCTTGAGTTTTGCGGCCAGGTCGGGTGCCGTGCGGAATCCCTCGCGCAGCGTGACGAAGGCCACGATCGCGGTGCCCTTGATCGGGTGCGGGACGCCGATGACGGCCGCCTCGGCGACGGCGGGGTGCGATACGAGGGCCGATTCGATTTCCATCGTGCCCAACCGGTGTCCGGCGACGTTGATCACGTCGTCGACCCGACCGATGATCCAGAAGTAGCCCTCCGCGTCCCGCTTGGCCCCGTCTCCCGCGAAGTAGGTGTCGCGGTCCCACTTGCTCCAGTACGTCTCGAGAAACCGCTGCTCGTCGCCCCAGATCCCGAGCGTCCGCGCCGGCCAGCCGCCCCGCAGCGCCAGGTAGCCGCCGCCCACGGGCACGACCTCCCCCCGCTCCGTCAAGATCTCCGCGCGGATGCCTGGAAACGGGCGAGTCGCCGATCCGGGCTTCGTGGAAACGAGCGCGGGTAGGGGCGTGATCAGGATCTGCCCGGTCTCGGTCTGCCACCAGGTGTCCACGATCGGGCAGCGCCCCCCGCCGATCCGCTCGCGGTACCAGATCCAGGCCTCGGGGTTGATCGGCTCGCCGACCGTGCCGAGCAGCCGCAGGCGCGACAGGTCGTGGCGGGCCGGCCACTCGTCACCCCACTTCATGAAAGCCCGGATCGCCGTGGGCGCCGTGTAGAACACGGTGACGCCGTGGTCCTCGCAGATCTGCCAGAAGCGGTCACGATCGGGCCAGTCGGGGGCGCCCTCGTAGATCACCTGGGTCGCCCCGGCGGCGAGCGGGCCGTAGGCCACGTAGGAGTGCCCCGTGATCCAGCCGATGTCGGCCGTGCACCAGAAGACGTCCTCTTCCCTCAGGTCGAAGACCCAGCGGGTCGTGGCGTAGGTGCCAGTCAGATAGCCGCCCGTGCCGTGGACGATACCCTTGGGCTTGCCCGTGGTGCCGGACGTGTAGAGGATGAACAACGGATCGTTGGCGTCGACCACCTCGGGTTCGCACCAGGAGGCGACCTGCTGCATCCGGCCGTGATACCAGTGGTCGCGACCCTCGTGGAAGCTCATGGGGAACTCCCCACGCTTGTAGACCAGAACGCTCTCGATCCCCGGGGCACCCGCCAGCGCTTCGTCGGCGAACTTCTTGAGCAGCAGCGCCTTCCCGCGGCGGTGGCAGCCGTCGGCCGTGATCAGCAGCTTGGCGCCGGCGTCGTTGATCCGATCCCGCAGCGACTCGGCCGAGAAGCCGCCGAAGATGACGCTGTGGATCGCACCGATCCGGGCGCAGGCCAGCATGGACAGCACCGCCTCGGGCACCATCGGCATGTAGATGGCTACGCGGTCTCCACGCCCCACGCCCAGCGAGCGCAGCACGTTCCCCAGCTTGTTCACCTCGCGGTAGAGGTCGAAGTACGTCCAGACGCGGCGGTCGCCCGGCTCGCCCTCCCAGATCAGCGCCGCCTTGTTGCGCCGCGGCCCCGCGACGTGCCGGTCGACGCAATTGACGCAGGCGTTGATCCCTCCGCCCACGAACCAGCGGGTGGACGGACCCTCGCCCTCGCGCACGGTTCGCCAGGGGCGGGCCCAGGACAGCTCGTTCGCGAACTCGGCCCAGAAGCCGGCGGGGTCGCGCTCGGCGCGGGCGTACACCTCGGGGTCGGCCGCCCGGGCCTGCCGGACGAACTCCGCCGGCGGGTCGAAGCGCCGGTTTTCCTCGAGCAGCGCGTCGAGGCCCCGATCGGCCGGGGGTGGCGGGTTGCGCGAGTCAGCGGTCATGGGGCCTCCTGCTCTCGGCCGGGGGTCTGCGGGACCGTCTTTCGCGGGGAATGCTAGGGAGTCGGGTGCGGCCCCGTCAAGGCGGCGGCCGGCAGGCCAAGAACCGTTGGGGCCGGAGCAGGCCGGCACGGGTGACGGGGAGGGGTCCGCGCTCCCCCGGCCGCGCGCCTCCGGTCCACGTAGACGGGTCGCCCGGAAGATCCGTATCCTCTTCGGTGCGTGCGAGCGCCGGCCTGCGCGGCGCAAGGGAGACGATCGGAATGAAGCGTCTGCCGCGGCATGGCGCAGCGGGATTCACCTACATCGAGATGCTCGTGACCGCCGGCCTGCTGGCGATCCTGGCCTCGATGGTGATCCCGCTCGTCCACTGGGACGACAAGCGCCGGCGCGAGGGGCGCCTGCGCCTCACGCTGCAGCAGATGCGGGGCGCCATCGACCAATACCACCGGTACGTCGAAGAGGGGTTGATCGTACAGAGCGACGTCGAGCAGATGGGCTACCCGCTGACGCTCGACGAACTGGTCGATGGCATCGACGTCAGCGACCCGACGACCGCGGAGGTCAAGGTTGTCCGATTCCTGCAGCGGATGCCGATCGATCCGATCACCGGCGACACCGAGTGGGGCCAGCGCTCGTACCAGGACGACTGGGACAGCACGTCCTGGGGCCGCGAGAATGTCTACGACGTCTACAGTCTATCGCCGGCCCGCGCGCTCGACGGGACCTACTACAGGGACTGGTAGCGCGTCCGGGGAGGGCGGGGAGGCCGGTGCGAGCCCGGGCACCTGGCCCCGCAAGCGATTGGTGCCGAAGGCGAGACTCGAACTCGCATGGGCTTGCGCCCGCCACCCCCTCAAGATGGTGTGTCTACCAATTTCACCACTTCGGCTCGGAGAGGCTCGCGGCGGATTATAGCGCGAGCCGGGCTGCCCCAGCCGCGGTCTCGTCAGGGGCGGGAAGGATCCTGCTCGGGGCTCGGACTCTCGGGCGGGCTCGCTCCCACGTCTTCCGCCGCCGCGGGATCGACGAGGGCCTCCAGCGGATCGGCGGGGGCGGGCGCCGGCGCCTCCGCGGCCTCGCCGACGACGTCCAGGACCGTGCGTCCTCCGCCGATCTCCTTCGAGGTCATGATCGACAGCGTGAGCGCGATGATCATGAACAGCACCGCGGAAGCCGTGGTCACCTTGGCCAACAGCGTAGCTGCGCCCCGCGCGCCGAAGGCGGTCTGGCTGCCGCCACCGCCGAACGCTCCGGCGAGGTCGGCCCGCTTCCCCGTCTGCAACAGCACGACCAGGATCAGGAAGATGCATACCGGGATGTAAAGGACGTGGAGCAGTACGCTGAGCATGGTCACCCCGCGAAAGCCGCAGGACTATAACACGGCGATCCGGCCCCTGCCAGACATGCGCGGGGCGGAGCGTGGGTCCCGTTCACCGCGGCCGGTCGAGGTTGGCTTGGGCTTTTCCGTCAGGCTCGGGTCGCGGGGAGGCGCGAGGAGCGGCTCGCGGCCTGGGAGGCCCTTCGCACTCGCCGGGGGGCGGGTGGAGGCAGGATCTCCTGCAGCGCGCGCTGCTGGTCGCGGCCAAGCGAGCGGAACATGCGATCGTTGCGGCGGATGCGCTCGCGCTTGAGGATGGCGCGTACGGCGTCGCCGATACGCTGCTGGACGAACTCGTCCTCGCGGCCGTAGACCCCGAGCAGGAGCCCAATCTCGTCCTGGCTGCCGATCAGCTCGACGGCGGTGAGCAGCTCCACCTCGACCCGGCGCTCCGCGTCTCCCAGCGCCTCGCAGAGATCGAGGATCGCCACGCGGCTGCCGATCCGCGCCAGCTCGAGGTGGGCCTTGGCTCGCACGCGTTCGAGCGGATCCAATCCATTGGCGTCGCCCGGGTCGGTCGTGCGGCGGGCGAGCCGATCGATCAAGTCTTTCAAGCGATAAACCTGGGCCGCCTCGCCCAGAGCCCCGATCACTTCGACGAGCATCTGGAGCGGCAAGGGCTCCTCGACTCCGTCGAGCGCGTTGGCGATCGCACGCGCGCGCCTCGGACCCATGGCCTTGAGCGCCATGGCGGCGCGCTTGCAGAACTCCGGGTCGTGCGCACGGCTCTGCATCTCGGCGATCAACGGATCGATCGCCGCCGCGCCGCCGCCGGCGAGCGCGGTCACGGCGGCGTTCCACACCGCGTAGTCGTTCGAGCCGAGCGCCGCGACCGCCCGGCCCGGGTCGGCGCAGCCCGCCGCGGGCTCCTCGATTCGGGCGGCCGCGCGGCGCACGTCCTCACAGGGATCCTCCTGGAGCCGTTCCAGGATCCCACGCCAGGCCGAGGGCCGAAGCCGGGGCAGGAGGGCCAGCGCGGCCAGCCGCAAGCCGGTCGGCAGGCTGGCGTCCGTGATCAGCTCGAGCACCTTGCAGATGGCCTGATCCTGGCCGGCGTCGTATTGCTCGATCAGCGCCTGCACGGCGGCAATCTTGACTTTCTCGCTCCGCTCCTTCTCGAGCGCCCGGACCAGCGCATTCACCGCCTCGGAGGAAGGGAAGCGCCCCAGGCTGCGCGCGGCCGTCTCGCGCAGCCGGCTGCTGCGATCCAGGAGCATCGCGATCAGCGGACCGCGTCCACGTCGATCCTGGATCAGCGCCAAGAGCGGCATGACCCGTCCCCGAATGCGATCGTCGCCGCCTTCCAGGGCCTGCACGAGTTCTTCCACCGCTCGCGGCCCGATGCTGGCGAGCCGCGCGCGCGCGGCGTCGACACACGCTTGTCTGCGACTTCCCAAGCGTCGAATCAGCTCGGAAAGCTCGTTGGCTCCGGCACGCAACATCGCTAGAATGGACCCGTGTGCACTGAACGCCGTCTCGACCCGTCTGTCCCGGATTGCGGCTCGCGGATTATCGAACGGGTCGTGATCGAAGTCAACGGTTCGAATGAAAAAAAAAAGAGTGCCGACCCAGCACGACGTGCGAATCGTCGTTCGGTGCGTTTTCGTCAGCGCTCACGCGGATCGCTTCTTGCATCAGTCGCGATCTTGTCGAGCACGTGCGCAAGCCGGCCACCCGCGCCACCCATGGCCGTGTTCCCCTCCGGCGCGCAGTTCCATCTGGAGATCGCGGCGAACGAGGAGTCGCGACGAATCGGTTACATGTTCCGCGAGCGGGTCGGTCCACAGGAAGGCATGCTGTTCCTGTTCGACGAGGCCGAGCGCCATCCGTTCTGGATGAAGAACTGCAAGGTCAACCTGGACATCATTTGGATCGACGCGCACCAGCGCGTGGCCGAGATCGCGCATGACCAGCCGCCCTGCCCCGGTGACGGACCTTGCCCGAACGTATTCCCCATGCGGGTCGCGAGTTACGTGCTCGAGGTCGCCGGCGGCACGGCGCGTCGCGAGCGGCTCGCGCTGGGTGACCGCGTGATGTTGCACCTCGAGCCCGGCCGGGCCCCATGATCGGCCTCCTCGTGGCCGGCGCGCTGCTGCAAGCGCCGGCCGCCGAGCAGGGCGCGACAACCGTGCGGCGGCCCGCGGGCGGGGAGTCCCACCTCGACGAGGAAGTCGCACGGATCGGCGCGCAGGTCTCGCTGCTGCGCCATCAGCCGTTCGTTCGCCTGCCTTTCGCCATACGGGTTCCGGACGCCATGCTGCGGGTGGCGGCGGAGATCCGCGCGCTCAACGTGCTGCCGCGCGAACGACTCGAAGCGCGTGGCCGGGCCTGGTCCGACGTCGGTCTGGGGGACGGCGCCACACCGCGCAACCTGCTGTTCGCGCTGGCGACCGATCTCGACGGCATCGGCTTCGACTCCCAGGGCCAACGGTTGTTCGTGGGACCCGCCCGGCTCCGCGCGAACGACTTCGAGCCGACGCCGGAGAGAAACGACCCCGCCACGCTCCTGCAGTTGACGGGGATGCGCCCCGACGCTCCGGTCCTGGCCCACCTGCTGATGCACGTGCGCCAGCGGGAGCGCTCCGGAAGGGATACGCTCGAGCAGACGACCGACCGCATGCTGGCCGCGACGGCCTGGGCCGAGGGCGAGGCCAACCTGGTCGCCTTGCGTACGCTGTTCTCCGGGATGCAGGTCTCGACCGACGTCATGGATTTCTTGAAGAGTCCGGGAGAAGTGCTGGACGGTCGCCTGCTCCCGATCGCGCTACAGCGGACGGGCGACATCGAACGGGAGTTCGTGAACTTCGTTCACGTTGAGGGTTACGCGCGCGCCGCCGAGCGCTTCCGGGCCGGCGGTTGGGCCGCGCTCGACGCCGCGATGGCAGAGCGTCGAACGACGAGCGACCTGCTGCATCCGGGGCGAGCTCCGTTGTCACCGCCGGAGTTCCCCGCCCCGCGAGCGCCGAGCGAGGGGCTGCGGCTGGCCGACGAGGACTCCCTGGGCCAGCAGGCCATCGCCATCTTGGTCTCGACGCTGACCGGCAAGGAGAGCCTGGGCCTCGTCGCCGCGGAAGGTTGGGCGGGCGATCGTCTCCGGCGCTGGGAGGGCCAGGACGATCCGGGTGGCCAGGGTGGGGTCACCGAGTGGCTGAGCCACTGGCGCGCGCCCGGCGCCGAGTCGAGCGGCTCGGCTGCAGACCCCGCCGCGGATTTCGCCCAGGCCTATCGACGGGCGATCGAAGCGCGCTGTCCCGGGCGCAAGTTCGTGGGCGGCGCCGACAGCAGCCTGACCCTGGTCAGCGCAGAGCGGATCTACACGCTCGAGCGCCAGGGCTCGGCGGTCCGCGTGCTCGTGGGACCGCTCCCGGCGGAGCCCGAACCGAGTCCCCGGCCGGCGAGCCGGACTCCTCCGGCTCCGAGCTGAGCCAAGCTAGCGGCCCGAGCCGGAGTCGCGCCATGAGCGGACGGCCGCAATCCCCACCACGTACAGCGCCAGCGCGATCAGGGCCGCCGCTGCGACGGAATTGATCAGGGCGATGTCGAACCCCCGGGTGGTCGCGAGGTTGGCCCAGACCAGACGGCCCAGCGCCCACAGGGTGATGGTCAGCACGAACAGCATGGGCAGGAGCACGAAGCCGACCCGTTTGCCCGCTCGCCGCAGCCAGACACTGATCGAGACCAGGGTGAGCGCCGCCAGGAGCTGGTTCGAGGCACCGAACAGCGTCCAGAACTTGGCCCAGGCTCCCTCCCCCGCCAGGCCGACGATCAGCGCCGGCAGGCCGATGGTGGCCAGCGTGGCGGTCAGCGCGGCGGTCCGCCCGGTCCAGCCCAGCAGTTCCTGCACGAGGTAGCGTCCGAGGCGCGTGGAGACGTCCAGGGTGTCGAAGACGAACGTCGAGAAGGCCATGGCGCCGAAGGTCACGGCGAAGACCCGGCGTTCTTCGCCGATGATGAGCGTGAGGAAGCCCCCGATCCCGTTCCCGTAGATCGTCCCGGGAGCGAGTCCGCGCAAGTCCTCCTGGGCCACGATCATCACGGTCACGAGCGCGATCAGCGCCACCAGGCCCTCGGCCAACATGGCGCCGTAGCCCACCGGGCGCATGTGCGACTCACGGGAGATCTGTTTCGACGTCGTGCCCGAGCAGACCAGTCCGTGGAAGCCCGAGCACGCTCCGCAGGCGATGGTCACGAACAGGAAGGGGAACAATGCCCCGCTCGCCCCGCCCGCGTCCCAGCTCTTGAACGCCGGCTGCGCGACTGCGTAGCCGCCGAAGAGCACCCCGCCGACACCCAGCGCCACCGCCGTGTACAGCACGAATCCGCCCAGATAGCCCCGCGGCTGGAGCAGCGCCCAGACCGGGGTCACCGAGGCCAGCACGCAGTAGGCCAGGATCAACAACGCCCAACCCTGGCGGTCCAGGAGCATCCATGTGGACAGTCGCGTGCCGAGCCAGGCCACGCCGAAGGTCGCGGGCACGAAGAGCGCGGTGACGAGCCACATCGGCGGTCGCAGCAGCCGCTGCACGAACCCCATCAGCACGGCCAGCGCGAGGTACATGACGCTGGCGGCGGCCACGGCCCCGCCGGGATGGAAGCCCGTCGGCACTCCGCGCAGCTCCTCCGGCCCCACCACGAAGCTCGCCGCCGTGATGTCCGTGAAGGCCACGATGACGTAGACCAACGCGATCCAGATGAAACCCACCATCGCGCGTCCCGCGCGCGGGCCCAGATGCTCGCGAGCGATCTCGGCGATCGAACGGGCGCCGTGCCGCACCGAGGCGACCAGGCTCGAAAAGTCGTGGACCGCTCCGATCAGCACCACGCCCAGCGCGATCCACACCAGGCAGGGGAGCCAGCCGAAGGCCTGACAGGCCAGGATCGGCCCGGCGATGGGGCCCGCCGCGGCGATGGCCGAAAAATGCTGGGCGAACAGATAGAACGGGCGGGCGGGCAGGAAGTCCACGCCGTCGCGCCGTCCGTGGGCTGGAGTGACTCGCCGGTCGTCGAGGCCGAACTGCCGCGCGACCCACCGGCCGTACACGCGGTACCCGGCGGCCATGAAGGCCACGAAGGCCACGATCAGCAGGAGCAAGGTCATGCGTGGCGCTTCCCGGCGGGCACGTTTCGCTCAGCGCGGGAAGTAGCGGTCCAGGGTCGCGGCGCTGGGCGGGCGCGTGGCCAAGGAGACCGCCCAGACCAGGAGCGCCGAGACCAGGACCATCGGCAGGACGGGGAGGAACCCCGCGACCGTCACGTTGCCGGGCGTGCGTTGCAGCAAGCCGCCCAAACCGGCGAAGATCGGCACCGGCGGCTGCCCGGGGGCCGGGGCGATCTCCCGGGTCAGCCCGTGCAGGTACCAGGTGCCCAGCACGGCGCAGGCCACCCACAGCGCCGCGGCCAGCGCCCCCCACTTCGTGCTGCGCTTCCAGAACAGCGCGGCCAGCATCACCGGAGCGAGCGCCGCGAACCCGGAGAAGGCGAAGCGGATGGCCAGCTCGAAGATCCCCACGCGGTCCTTCAGCCCGAGCGCCGCGAGCCAGGCCACGAGCGCGACGCCGACGACGAACAGCCGGCCGGTCCAGACCTCGGCGACGCCGCCGAACCGCTGTCGGCCGCCGTAGTGGGCGAAGATGTCCTCGGTGAACATGGTGCTCAGGGCCAGGATCTGGCTGTCCGAGGCCATGACGCAGGCCATGATGGCGGCGCCCAGGATGCCCGCCACCCAGGCGTCGCTGTGCAGGGTCAGCAGGCGCAGGATGACGTCGTCGGATTCGCCGGCGGTCAAACCCGGGAACTGATCCGCGGCGATCACGCCCAGATACACGCTGGGGAGCCAGATGGCCAGGATGCAGACCGGATAGAAGATCACCGTGTGCTTGAAAGAGGAGACCCGCCGCGCCGTCAGGCACATGATCGAGATGTGCGGGAACATGATCGAGGACAGCGGGATGAAGAAGTAGCTGAAGAACTCGGCCTGCGGGATGCGTTGGCGCGTCAGCAAGGACGCGGTCTCGGGGTCGGCGCCGAGACGCCGCATGACCTGGTCGAAACCGCCGAGGTTGCGGCTGATGAGATAGAAGGCCACGGCGCCGAAGCTCAGGAACAGGATCGTCTGGAAGGCGTTGACCCACGCGGTGCCACGCATGCCGCCCAGGAACACGTAGCTCATCACGACCAGGGCCACGATCGCGCCCCCGACCTCGTAGCTGACCCAGTGCCGCGCCTCGAGCACGGTCTGGCCGCCGCGCAAGACCTCGACCATGACAGGCTGGCCGTCCGGGCCCAGGACGGTGCTCAGGGCTTCGAGCGTCGCGCCTCCGCCCATCACGCCGATGATCACGTAGGGCACGAGCATCAGCGCCGTCAGCGCGAAGAACAGCGTGCCGATCGCCGAGCACTCCCAGCGATCCCTGAAGAACTGCACCTGCGTCATGTGACCGAAGCGCTTGCCGTGGGCCCACAGGCGCGTCCCGATCAGGAACAGCGTGAACGGGATGACGAAGCTCGAGCAGGCCGCCATCAGGCCGTACACGCCGATCCCACGCTGATAGGCCAGGCCCGAGCTGCCCAGGATGGCGAAGGCGGTCATGTTCGTTCCGAACAGGGAGAACAGGAAGACGAACGGCCCGATCGAGCGGCCGGCCAGGAAGTAGTCCTCGCCGGACGGCCGGCTCTTGCGAAAGGCGAAGATGCCGACGTAGAGCACGATCGCCAGGTACAGGAAGACGACGATGGCCGGGATCATGGGCGGTCCCGCGCGGCGGGACGGTCATCGCGCTCGAGCCGCTCCAGCTCCTCCGGCCAGTCCCAGCGCACCAGGCTCCCCATGACGAGCGCGGCCAGGATGGAGTACCCCACCTGCGAGGCCAGGCCGATGGGCAGGGAACCGAAGACCAGCGTCGCGTCCTTCCACCACCAGAAGTCCTGCCGCAACGCAATCATCGCCAGCCACAGCGCCAGGTAGCCGACCCACCTCCGCGATCCGCCGCTTCGCCGCATCTCGCCCCCCGGCCGCGCCTACCGCCGCCCGTCGTCACGAACCGCCCATTCTACGGGAGGGCGCTTCCCGCGGGCGACCGTGGTGGCTCGGTGTCAAGCCGACCCACGACCCGGCGCCCCGCGGATTGACAGTCGCGGCGGTCGTCCCTATTCTGTGGCGGCCTTGCGCGATCCGGACGACGGACCCCAGCCCCGACCGGCGCGCCGCCGCTGGCCCGCGCTGCACACGCGCATGTTCCTCGGTCTCGCGCTGGGCGTCTTCGCGGGGATCGCGGCGCGCCTGGTCTTCGGGGACGATCCGCGCCTCGGCCGCTTCATCGAGTACGTGACCCAGCCGGTGGGGCAGGTCTTCCTGCGCCTGCTGTTCATGCTCGTCATCCCTCTCGTCTTCTGCGCGCTGGCCCTCGGCGTGGCGGGCTTGCGCGACCTGCGCAGCCTGGGGCGCATCGGCCTCAAGACGCTGGCCTACACCGTCGCCGTCTCCTCGATCGCCGTGTTCCTGGGCATGTTTCTGGTCAACGTGCTGCGCCCGGGGGACGGCCTTTCCTCCGAGGCCCAGGGCCGGCTGCTCGAGGGCGCCGCCTCGCGCGCGGCGGTGATCGGCCAGGCGGCCGAGCCGCGCAGCGGGATCGACCTCTTGGTGCAGATCGTGCCCTCAAACCCGATCAAGTCCGCCGCCGAGGGGGACATCCTGGGGGTGATGTTCTTCGCGCTGATGGTCGGCATCGGGCTGTCCGTGACCCGCTCGGCCGTGACCGAGTCCTTCGAGAAGCTGCTCGAAGGATTGTTCGAGATCACGATGCGACTGATCCGGATGGTCATCGAGCTGGCGCCCTTCGGGGTCGCGGCGCTGTTGTTCACGCTGGCGGCGCAGCTCGGCTACGAGGTCCTGGGCCACCTCGCGCGCTACGTCGGCGTGGTCGTGCTGGCGCTCGCCCTCCATCAGTTCGTGGTCTTCTCGCTGGCGGTCAAGCTGCTGGGGGGCATGAGCCCGCTGCAGTTCTTTCGTGGGATCAAGGATGCGATGCTCGTGGCCTTCTCCACGGCTTCGAGCAACGCGACGCTGCCCACGGCCCTCGACGTGGCTCGGCGCGAGCTGAAGCTGCCGCCCCACGTCAGCCGTTTCGTGCTGACGATCGGGGCCACGGCGAACCAGAACGGCACGGCACTGTTCGAGGGCGTGACCGTGCTGTTCCTGGCCCAGTTCTACGGCGTCGAGCTCGCGCTCGGAAAGCAGGTGCTCGTCGTGCTGCTCTGCATCCTGGGCGGGATCGGGACGGCGGGCGTGCCCGCCGGCTCGTTGCCGATCCTGGCCATGATCCTGGGCATCGCCGGCATCCCGGTCGAGGGCATCGGCTTGATCCTGGGGGTCGACCGCTTTCTCGACATGTGCCGCACGACCCTCAACGTCAGCGGCGATCTCGTGGCCGCGGTGGTCGTCTCCCGCGGCGAGACCGGCTGACGCGCGGCGGCACGACGGTCCGCGCGGCCCGCAGTCCGCCCCGAAAGCCCCCGTCAGGCCCGACAAACCCGCCCAAGGCAGCCGCAACGAAGTCGCGCATTGCTTGCCGGCCCCGCGTGCCGTAAGCTCCCTGGGTCATGCAGCGGGCCATAACGCTCTTGGTCCTCGTGGCCTTCCTGGGCAGCAGTCCGTTGCCCGGCTGGCAGGACTGCCTCGAGGACTGCTGCGACGGGTGCGCGGACGGACCGGCCTGCGCCGACTGCGTCTGCTGCCCGCACCGTCTTCCGGCGAACGTCCACGGCTTCGCCCCGCGGCCCGCGCCGACCCGCATCACGGATCTCGAGCTTTCGCCACCGGCTCGCGCCATGGCGCCGGACCCGCGCGAGATCCTGCACGTGCCTTTGACCCTCCTGGCCTGACTCTCTCGGAGAACGCAGGTGCGGGTACGCCTCCCGCCGTCGAGGAGGCGAGCCCCAGGGAGGTTTCCGTGGACAAGCTCCGGCTGGTCGCCGCGGCGGCCCTCGCCGCCGCGGCCTGTGCTGGGTCGCGGGCCGCCGCGGCCGAAGAACGTGCGCTGACCCTCGATGCGGCGCTGGCCCTGGCGCGGGAGCGGGGCCCCGCGATCCGCGCCTCGCGGGCGGGCGTCGACGAGGCGCGCGCGCGCCTGCTCGGCGCCTCCCTGCCCTTGCGGGACAACCCGCAGTTCGTCGGCGCCGCCGGTCGGCGAGCGTCGGACGGCGGCGACCACACCGACGGCGAGATCGGCGTGAGTCAGACGTTCGAGATCGGCGGGAAGCGAGGCGCGCGGGTCGATGGCGCGCGGGCCGCGGTCGCGGGCGCGGTCTCGAGCGACGAGGAGTTCTCGCGCAGTTTCCTGCGCGAGGTCGCCGTCGCCTTCTACGAAGCCCTGCACGCCGAGGGCCGGATGGGACTCTCCACGGCGGCCGAGGACGTGGCCCTCGAGGTGCTGCGCGTTGCCGAGCGTCGCCAGTCCGCGGGGGATGCCTCCTTGCTCGAGGTGAACCTGGCCCGCGTCGCTCAGGCCCGCACGCGGTCGGAGCGCCGGGCCGCCGAGGCCGGCCTCCTCGCGGCGTACGGCGAGCTGCGAGGGTTGCTGGGGTTGGGTCCCGCCGAGCCGTTCCGCCTAGAGGGAGAGTTGCGGAGCGCCGGCCGGTTCACTCTCGAGCAACTCCAGGCCAGCGTCCAGGGACGCGCGGATCTCCGCCTGCTGGCCGCGCGATCGGACGAGGCGCGGGCGGAGCGGCGGCTGGGCCAGGCCGAGCGGTGGCCCGATCTCGGGCTGGGAGTCCGTTATCAGCGCGACGAAGGAGACGACGTCGTGCTCGGCACCCTGGCCATCACGCTTCCGCTGTTCGAGCGGGGGCAAGGCCGGCGCGCCGAGGCCGACGCGCGCTTGCGCCGACTCGACCTGGAACTGGAGGCCGGACAGCGGCGGGCCGAGAGCGACGTGCGCACCGCATTCGACGTGCACGCACGGCGCCTGGCCGCCGTCTTCGAGCTCGAGGGCGAGGCGCTGGGTCTCATCGAGCAGAACGAAACGATGGCCCGCCTGGCCTACGACGTGGGGCAGTTCCGGCTGAGCGAGCTCTTGCTCGTGCGGCGCGAGGCGCTGGAGCTGCGCCGCGAACACCTGGACCGACTCCTCGAGGCCGCGATCGCAGGCGTCGACCTTCAATGGCTCGCGGGAGTCTTGCGTTGATCGACCCAGGGTGGACACACTGACTGCACAAAGGGAGACACGATCATGAACAAGCAGGGGACGATCGCTGTGGCGGCACTACTCGCGCTCGGCTTGGCCTGCGGAGGCTCGGCCAGGGACCCGGCGGATGGAGGCGTGGCCGCGCCGCCGGTCGAACACGCCCCCGCGGGGGCCGAGCCCGGCACCCACGCGGACTGGTGCGGGGAGCATCAAGTGCCGGAGTCGCAGTGCACGCGCTGCAATCCGTCGCTGATCGCGGCCTTCAAGGCGACCGGCGACTGGTGCCGGGAGCACGGACTGCCGGAATCGCAGTGCACGGTCTGCAACCCGGAGCTGCGGATCGAGCGCCCGCCGGCTGAGGGACTCGAGTGATGCAGGCGGCGAGAGTCCTGGCGCTGCTCGGGCTGGTCGCGCTCGCGGCTGGCTGCGGCGCCGGCCAGCGCGAGTCGGGACCGGCGACCGAGGAGGCTCGGGCCAGCCCGAGCGCGAACGCGGTGTGCGCCGAGCACGGCGTGCTCGAGGCGCTGTGCACGAAGTGCAATCCCGCGCTCGTCCCGGTCTTCCGCGGCCAGGGTGATTGGTGCGCCGAGCACGGGTTTGCCATGTCGATCTGTCCCGTGCACCATCCCGAGCGGGGCGGGCGCCCCGCGCTCGACGTCGGGGGCGACGAAGCCCCGGGCGACGGCACGCGGGTCCGCTTCAAGAGCCGGGAGACGGCCCGCCGGGCCGGGATCCGCAGCGCCGCCGCGGTGGCGCTGCCCCTCTCGCAGACGGTCGCCGCGCCGGCCCGCATCGTCTACGACGCCGGTCGCGTGGCGCATCTGAACGCCCGGGCGCCGGGAGTGATCCGCGCGATTCAGGCCGACGTCGGCAGCCGCATGCGGCCTGGGGCGTCCCTCGCCATCATCGAGAGTGCCGGCCTGGGGTCGGACGAAGCGACGCTGCGGGTGAGCCAAGCGCGTCTTGCGGCCGCTGAAGCAGAGTTGGAACGCGCCACGCGGCTGCGGGACGGGGGGGTCCTGGCGGAGCGCGACGTGCTGGCGGCGCGGCGAGAGGTCGAGGAGGCGCGGGCCGCACTGGCCTCGGCCCAGGTCGCGCTGGGCGTGGTCGGACCGACGGCGGCGGGAAGCGGGCGCTACACGCTGGTCTCCCCGATCGCCGGCGTCGTCACGCGGCGTGGCGCGATGCTGGAGCAGCTGGTCACCCCCGACGACCTGTTGTTCGAGGTGGTCGACACGACGGCGATGTGGGCCGAGCTCGACCTGGCCGAGACGGACCTCGCGGCGGTCGCCGTCGGCCAGCGCGTGACGCTGGAAATCGAGGGCCTGGCCGATCGCGAGTTTGCCGGAGAGTTGAGCTACATCGCGCCGGAGATCGATCCGCGGACGCGCACGGTCAAGGCCCGCCTGCCCCTCGAGAACCCGGAGGGTCTGCTGCGGGCCAACATGTTCGGCAGGGCTCGCGTGGCCGCCGCGCGTTCCCGCGAGTCGGTGCTCGTTCCGGCCTCGGCCCTGCAGCGCGCGCGGGATGCGGAGCTGGTCTTCGTGCGCCTCGCCGAGGATCTGTACGAGGTGCGGCGGGTGCGCCGGGGGGCCAGGGTGGGAGAGCTGGTGGAGGTCGCCGGCAACGTGCGCGCGGGCGACGAAGTCGTCACCGAGGGGGCCTTCCTGCTCAAGACCGAGACGCTGCGCGAGAACATCGGCGCCGGCTGCTGCGACGTGGAATAGCCGACGATGCTCACCCGGATCCTCGATGCATCGCTGCGGCACCGGGGCGTCGTGCTCCTAGTCTGGGCCGGCGTCGCCGTCGGCGGGGTCCTGTCGGCCCTGCGCCTGCCCATCGACGCCTTTCCCGACACCACTCCGGTCCAGGTCCACGTCAACACCGTCGCCCCCGCGCTCGGTCCGCTGGAGATCGAGCGGCAGATCACGCTGCCCGTCGAAGCCTCGATCTCCGGCTTGCCGGGGCTGTCCGAGGTGCGCTCGATCTCGAAGTTCGGCTTTTCGCAGGTGACGGTGACCTTCGAAGGCCGGACGGAGGTCTACCTCGCGCGGCAGCTGGTGTCCGAGCGGCTCCAGGCGGTCGATCTGCCTCGGGACATCTCGCGCCCGCGCCTCGGGCCCGTGTCCACCGGGCTGGGCGAGGTGTTCCACTACCTGGTCACCGGGGACGGACAGTCTCTGGCCGAGCTGCGCACCGCCCAGGACTGGATCATCGGGCCGCAGCTGCGCTCGCTGGCGGGGGTCGCCGAGATCAACACCTGGGGCGGCGACGAGCGGCAGATCCACGTCGTGGTCGACCCGCTGGAGTTGCAGCGTCGCGGCCTGTCCCTGGCGCTACTGGCGGAGCTCCTCGAGTCCGACAATGCCAACGTCGGCGGCGGGACGCTCGATCGCGGAGGGGAGTCGAGCATCGTCCAGGGGCTGGGACTGGCCACGAGCCGCGAAGATATCGAGCGGATGGTGGTGTCGGCGCGCGACGGCGTTCCGCTGCGCGTGGGCGACGTGGCCCGCGTGGTCGAAGGGCACGAGATCCGGCGCGGAGCGGTGACGGCGCACGGCAAGGGCGAGGTCGTGCTGGGCCTGGGGTTCATGCTCGCGGGCGAGAACAGCCGGGAGGTCACCACACGACTGCGGCTGCGCCTGGCGGAGATCCAGAAGACGATGCCTCGCGGCGTGACGGTCTCCCCGGTCTACGACCGTGCCACGCTCGTCGATCGCGTGCTGCGCACGGTGAAGATCAACCTGTTCGAGGGGGCGCTGCTCGTCGTCGCGATCCTGTTCGCTTTCCTGGGGAACCTGCGCGCCGGCCTCATCGTGGCCTCGGCCATCCCGCTGTCGCTGCTGTTCGCGACGAATCTGATGCTGCGCGCGGGGATCACGGGCAGCTTGATGAGCCTGGGGGCCATCGATTTCGGGCTGATCGTGGACAGCTCGGTGATCCAGGTCGAGAACGTCATGCGCCGCCTGGGCCAGGAGCCCGGCTCCCGCCCGCGGCTCGAGGTCGTCCGCGACGCCGTGGTCGAGGTGCGTCAGCCGACGCTGTTCGGCGAGCTGATCATCGCCGTCGTCTACCTGCCGATCCTGACCTTGGAGGGCATCGAAGGCAAGCTGTTCCGGCCGATGGCCCTGACCGTGATCTTCGCGCTGGCGGGCTCGCTGCTGCTCTCCCTGACCCTGATTCCGGTCCTGGCCAGCTGGGGCCTGCCGCGGCTCGCGCGGAGTCGGGAGAACGCCCTGGTGCGCTGGCTCGGCCGACTCTACCGGCCGCTGCTCGAGCGCGCGCTGAACCGTCCCGCCGTGGTCGTCGGGATCGCGCTGGTCCTCTTCGGCAACGCCGTTTTCCTGGCCACGCGCCTGGGCTCGGAGTTCGTGCCGCGCCTCCAGGAGGGGACGATCGTGATCAACACCGTCCGCCTGGCCGGCGTCTCCGTGGAGGAGTCCGTGCGCTTCGGCACGCGCATCGAGAGCGTGCTCTTGGAGCAGTTCCCGGACGAGATCGAGCGGCTGTGGACTCGCACCGGCAGCGCCGAGGTGGCGACCGACCCCATGGGTCTCGAGCTTTCCGACGTGTTCGTCACGCTGACCCCGCGGAAGCGCTGGACCCGCGTCGGGACTCAGGCCGAGCTGGTCCAGGCGATGGCCGCCGAGCTGTCGACGTTGCCGGCCATGCGCGCGATTTTCACCCAGCCGATCGAGATGCGGGTCAACGAGATGATCGCCGGGATCCGCGCCGATCTCGGCGTGCGGCTGTTCGGGGACGACTTCGCCACGCTCAAGACCAAGGCGCGGGAGATCGAGGCCGTGCTGGCGCGCATCCCGGGGGCCGCTGACGTGGTGGTGGAGCAGCTCACGGGCCAGCCGGTCATCGAGGTCGACGTGCTGCGCGAAGCCGTGGCCCGTCACGGGATCCCCGTGCGCCAGGTGCTGGCCGCGGTGGAGGCGCTCAGCCCCCGTCAGGTGGGCATGCTCTACGAGGGGGAGCGGCGCTTTCCGATCGCGCTGCGTCTGGACGAACGCTTCCGGCAGGACGAGGCAGCGCTGGCCGAGATCTCGATCGCCGCCGCCAACGGGGACCGCGTGCCGCTCGGGAGCTTGGCCCGCATCCGAACGGTGGAGCGTCCGTCCACGATCCAGCGCGAGTGGGGCAAACGGCGCATCGTCGTGCAGGCCAACGTGCGCGGCCGCGACCTCGGCGGCTTCGTGACGGAGGCCCGCCAGGCCCTGGCGCGCGAGGTCGAGCTGCCGCTCGGATACTTCCTGCGCTTCGGCGGCCAGTTCGAGCACCTCGAGCGGGCCCGAACCCGTCTGTTCGTCATCGTGCCGCTGGCCCTGGTCCTGATCTTCACGCTCCTGCTCTTCACCTACGGGCGCTGGCTCGACGCGGCGCGCGTGTTCACCGGCGTGCCCTTCGCCGCCGTCGGCGGCATCGTGGCGCTGTGGCTGCGAGACATGCCGTTCACGATCTCGGCCGGGGTCGGGTTCGTGGTCGTCTCGGGGGTTTCCGTTCTCGCCGACATGGTGCTGGTGTCGACGATCCGCCAGGCCCTGGCCCGCGGGGTCCCGTTGCGCGCGGCCGTGCAGCAGGCGGCGGAAACACGGCTGCGTCCGGTCCTGATGACCGCGCTCGTGGCCAGCTTGGGGTTCCTGCCGATGGCGCTCAACACCAGCTTCGGGGCCGAGGTCCAGCGGCCGCTGGCGACGGTCGTGATCGGCGGTGTGATGTCGTCGACGCTCTTGACCTTGGTCGTGCTGCCGGTGCTGTACACGGTGTTCCGGACCCGGCCCGCCGCTGCGGCCGACGGTTTGCGCGGCTGATGGCGGGGTCGCGCAAGCCCGGCGTGCTGCGCGCGCTGCTGCTCGTGGCCGGCCTGCAGGCCGTGGTCCTGCTCGTCTACTACGGAATCGAGACCGCGCGCCGCCGCGCGGCGGCGCCGCCCTTTGGCTTCGAACGCGTGAACGGGCCCCGCCTGCCCGAGGCCGAGCTGGTCCGCCCCGACGGGACCGCGTTCGGCGCCCTCGCGGGCCGCACGGTGCTCTTGCACTTCTGGGCCACGTGGTGTCCGCCGTGCCGCGAAGAGCTACCCGATCTCCTGACCCTCCCCGAGCGCATCGGCGGCGACAGGCCGCTCGAGGTCGTGGCGCTGACGCTCGACCCGGATTGGGCAAGGGTCCGCGAGTTCTTCGGCGGGTCGATTCCGGCGGCGGTCGTCCGCGATCCGGGCGACCGGCTGGCCACGGCCTGGGGAGTCTCGGCGCTGCCCGACACCTACCTCGTGGGCCCCGACGGCGGCGCGATCCTGCGCTTCGCCGGCGCGCGGGACTGGCGCGCTCCGTCCGCGCGGGATCTCCTGCGAGCGCAGCTCGCCAGCCTGCCCGACCGCGCGGCAGCCGAGGCTCCGGGAACGGTCGAGGCACCTGCCGATACCGAACGGGCCGGCCGAGTGCCTGCCGACTGAGCCGGCCCTCGCCGGGGGGCGGCGGCTGCCGCTTGCCCGCCAGCCGGGATGCTCGCTACGAGAGCGTGCGTGGCGTGCCGCGCGCCGTCGCCCGGGCGCGCGCGCTTCGCCGAGGCATCGCCATGACGGTCTTTATCGCCTACGAGAGCAGCGGGCCGAGGACCCGACGGCGCCGCTGGCCTGGAGAGCGACGAACGACGCTCGGCCTGCCCTGAGCCCGGAGCCTTGGTCAGGACCCCGCGGCCTGGGCTTCGGGCGGGATCGGCAGATTCAAGCGCGCAAGCTCGGCGTTGATCAGCTTGGCGAAGGCCTCGAACGGCTGAGCGCCCGACAGGAATCGTCCGTTGATGAAGAACGCCGGCGTGCCGGATGCCCCCAGCGCGTTGGCCTCGGCCCTGTCCGCGTCGATCTGCGCTTTCGGCCGCTTGGTCGTCAGCGCATCCTGGAAACGCGCCATGTCCAGCCCGATCTCGCGCGCGTAGCGGTTCAGGTCGTCGCTCGTGAACTTCTGTTCCTCGAAGAGCTTGTCGTGGTACTCCCAGAACTTGCCCTGCTCGAACGCGGCCATCGAGGCCAGATGCGCGGCGGGGGCGTCCGGGTGCATGGGCAGCGGGCTGTTCTTCCACACGATGCGGACCTTGTCCCCGTAGACTTTCCGGATCTGGTCGAGGGTCGGACCGACCCTCCCGCAGAAGGGTCATTGGAAGTCGGAGAACTCGGCGATCGTGATCGGGGCGTTCTGGAGTCCCTTGGAGGGCGACCCGCTGGTGTTGACCGTGTGGACCTTGTTCGGATCGGGTCCCCTTCTTGCCGGCTTGGCCTGGGCGGCGGGGGCCTGGACCTTGGCCGAGAGCTGTCCGATCGTGGTGTCGAGTTTGGCCAGCTTCGCGTTCACCTCGCCCTGGAACCGAGTCGCGCGGACCCAGGCGAACGCATTCATGCAGACCAGGATGACCAGCGCCACGAGCATCAAGCCCTGGAGCATCCCTCCGGGTCTCGTCGGACCACTGCTTGTTCGTGCCATCGGTGGCCTCCTTGGACCAGAGATCGATGCTAGCACAGCGCGGGACGCCGGCAAACCGGGAGGGGACGGCGCGGCCGCGGAAGCCGGCCTGCCGTCCCGTGTACTAGAATCCGCGGCCCGGACTTGCGAGGGGAGTCCCGCCCGATGATCAACCCGTTTGGCCCGCACCTGCTCGACGTCATCACCTACCTCCCGCTCGTCGGCGGCTTGTTCATCCTCGTCGCCTTCCGGCAGGAGCAGCGCCGGGCGGTGGCCCGCTTCGCGACCCTCGTCGCGGCGCTCGATCTGCTGATCAGCCTGCTGCTGTGGATCGACTGGTGGACGGCCCCGAAGGACCCCTGGGGCTTCCGCTTCGTCGAGCAGTTGCCGTGGATCGAGGCGATCGGAGTCAAGTACCTGGTGGGCCTGGACGGCATCTCGATGCTGATGGTGCTGTTGACGACGCTGCTGAGCTTCGTCGCCATCCTGTCGTCGTGGAACGCGATCGAGCACCGCGTCAAGCAATACTACGCCTTCTTGCTGTTCCTGCAGACGGGCATGCTCGGGGTGTTCGTCAGTCTCGACCTGTTCCTGTTCTACATCTTCTGGGAAGTGATGCTGGTGCCGATGTACTTCATCATCGGCGTGTGGGGCGGCGCGCGCAAGATCTACGCAGCGGTCAAGTTCTTCATCTACACCTTCTTCGGCTCGGTGTTGATGCTCTTGGGCATCCTCGCCCTGTACCTGTACCACGGCAGCGTGACCGGGGTCTACACCCTCGACGTGCGGGTGCTGCACGAGATGGGAACCTGGCGCGATTGGTTCGACCTCCAGTACTGGGTCTGGCTGGCGCTGTTCGTGGGCTTCGCCATCAAGGTGCCGATGTTCCCGTTCCACACCTGGCTGCCCGACGCGCACGTCGAAGCGCCCACCGCCGGGTCGGTGATCCTGGCCGGCGTGCTGTTGAAGATGGGGACCTACGGCTTCCTGCGCTTCAGCCTGCCGATCCTGCCCGACGCCACCCGGCACTTCCTGCCCTGGGCCCTGGGGCTGAGCGTGGTCGGCGTGATCTACGGCGCGATGGTGGCGTTGATGCAGAAGGACTGGAAGAAGCTGGTGGCCTATTCCTCCATCAGCCACCTGGGTTTCGCCATGGTCGGGATCTTCGCCTTGAACGTCCAGGGGCTGACCGGCGGCGTGCTGCAGATGATCAACCATGGCCTGTCGACCGGTGCGCTGTTCCTGCTCGTCGGTTTGATCTACGAGCGTCGGCATACGCGGCTGATCGCCGACTACGGCGGTCTGTGGTCCGTCATGCCCGTGTTCGCCGTGTTCTTCATGGTGATGATGCTTTCCTCGATCGGCATGCCCGCGATTCCCGGCAACGGCTTCGTCGGCGAATTCACCGTGCTCCTTGGGGCCTTCCTGCTGCCGCAGAAGTTCTGGGCCGTGCTCGCCGCCACGGGGCTCGTGCTGGGGGCCGTGTACATGCTCTGGCTCTACCAGCGCACGATGTTCGGCAAGCTGGACCGCGAAGAGAACCGTTCGCTCGTGGACCTGAGCTTCCGCGAAATCATGACGCTCGTGCCGCTCGTCGTGCTGTCCTTCGGCATCGGCCTGTATCCCCGTCCGGTGTTCGACGTGCTGAAGGACCCGGTGGACCGTCTGGTGCGCCAGATCAAGAAGACGCAGGGCTACCCGGATATTTCGCTGTCGATCCCGGCCGGCTGGCCCCTGCCGGCCCCGGCCTCGGCCGCCTCAGGCGTCGATCCGGTTCGGCCCCTCCCCGCGGACGAGCGGGACGGCTCCGCGATCCGCCTGGCCGCCTCCGGCTCCCGCTGACGGTCACTTGTCGTTCAATCTGCGCCAGCAGGTGGGACCGAGCCAATCCCCCGATCAGGAGGGCAACTGCTCCTCGAGGGCCTTCATGTCGGCCCCACGTTTCTCCGCCTGGGACCGGGCCGGCCGCGCGATGACCTCGTTGCCGGTCTCGAAGGTCGTGACGGCGAGCGGGGCGCAATCCGGCCGTCGCCCCGCTGCCGCCGACCGGTGCGCCGTCGGGCCCGGTGGCTCACCGTGTCCGCGCTCAGCCGTGGAGGGCCGCCTCACACGTAGTACAGGATCAGGAAGACGGCGAGGAACAGGGCGACCCACAGGACCGTGCTGCCTGTGGGCCAGCTGCGCGCGAAGAGGCCCCTGGGGCCGTGGTGCCGGTAGACGCCGGCGAGCAAGCGCGCCAGGCGCTGGAGCGCGCGGTGGACGATGCGCGAGCGCGCCGACGCGAGGCCGCGCTCGATTTCGTCGTAGGCCCGGGGCAGCAAGCGGCGATAGATCCAATCGCTGTCCAGGTTGGTCGAGGGCGTCTCCTGCGGGTAGAGCCCGGTCCGGATCAGCACGCAAAAGGCCAGCGCGGCCCACAGCAGCAACTGCAGCGACGTGATCACGTGGGCCGTCGTGTACGGCTGGAAGTCGACCGGGTAAGGCAAGAGGTCGTAGAGCGGAGCCGGGAAGAGGCCGATCAAGAGGCACAGCGCCGCGGCGAGCCCCATGGCCACCAGCATGTTGGCCGGGGCCTCCCGGCAGCGGATGCCCGAGTCGTGCGCGAAGAAGGCGAAGAACGGGATCTTGATCCCGGAGTGCTCCATCACGCCGGCCGACGCCACGAGCAGCCCCAGCAGCAGGAGCGAGCGGTGCTCCGCGCCGGCGGCGCCGAGCACCATCGACTTGGTCACGAACCCGCTGAACAGCGGAAAGCCCGAGATCGACAGCGCCCCCACGCCGCAGCAGGCCGCGGTCCAGGGCATGGACTTGTACAATCCGCCCAGCTCCGAGGCCTTGATTCGACCCGTGCGGTGCAGCACGGCCCCCATGGACATGAACAGCAGCGCCTTGTAGATCAGGTGGGCGAAGGCGTGCGCGACCGCTCCGTTCAGCGCCAGCGAGGTCCCCACGCCGATCCCCACGACCATGAAGCCGAGCTGGTTGTTCAGGCTGTAGGCCAGCACGCGGCGTAGATCGTTCTCGATCACCGCGTAGAAGATGGGGAAGAGGGTCATGGCCAGGCCCAGCCAGATCAGGACCTCCGTGCCGGCGAAGCCCCGGGCGAGCGTGTAGACCGCGAGCTTGGTCGTGAACGCGCTGAGGAAGACGGTCCCGCCGGGGGTCGCTTCGGGATAGGCATCCTGGAGCCAGTTGTGCAGCAGCGGAAAAGCGCACTTGATGCCGAAGGCCAGGAAGATCAAGGACGTGCCCAGCGTCCACGCCCCGCCCAGGAACTCGAAGCGGATCGAGCCAGTGTCACGCAGAACGAACAGCGCACCCGCCAGCAGCAGCACCCCGGAGCTCACCTGAATCACCAGATAGCGCATTCCGGCGCGGTAGGCCCGCTCGCTGCGGCTGGCCCAGACCAGGAAGACCGAGGCGATCGCGGTCAGTTCCCAGTAGACGAACAGCGTCATCAGATCGCCGGCGAAGACGGCGGCGATGGCGGCCCCGGCGTAGATCAGCGCGGCGACGTGCTGCACGGTGTCCTCGACGTGCAGCGCGTAGATCACACTCAGGAACGCCACGACGTGAAAGATCAGACCGAAGACCAGGCTCAGCTTGTCCACGCGCAGCAGCGTCAGCGTCTGGCCCAGCGTCTCGAACTCGAAGTACGCCCCGTGCTCGAGGCCGAAGTACCCCCAAAGCTGCAGTCCGCTGGCCAGCGGCAGGGTCAGCAGCCAGGCGCTGCGCAGCCGGCCGCGCAGCAAGGGAACCGCGAGGGCGCCCGCGATCAGGATCGCGGCCGGCGGCAGGCTAGCGATCATAGAAATCCTCGGGGCGCCCGAGCAGCTTGCGCAAGGGCTTGCCGGCCAGCACGATCAGCAAGAAGGCGGCGAAACCGAAGAAGCCGTGGAAGCCGAACAGTTCCTCCCAGCCGAAATGGCCGTGCTTGTCGTACAGGGGGTCGGCCGCCACCAGCGCAAGACAGGCGCCGGCCAGGGCCCGCACGAGCCAGGTCACGTGGCGCGGATCGTCGAACCAATGCTTTCCGTCCGGCCTCATCGCCACCTCAGTGGGCCTGCACGATCGGCAGTAACAAGCGGTAGATCGGGTCGGCGAAGAAGAACAGGGCGATGCAGCCGGCCGCCGTCAAGCACAGCGGGACGAGACAGAACAGCGGTGCCTCCGCGATCCCGGGGTTCCTCGAGCTGCCCACGGGCGCGTAGAAGAACCCGCGCACGGCGATGGGCACCAGATAGGCGATGTTCAAGAGCGAGCTGATCATCAGCAAGGACACGAGCACGATCTGCCGCGATTCGACGGCTCCCATGACCAAGAACCACTTGCTCCAAGTGCCACCGAACGGCGGGAGGCCGATCACGCTGAGCGAGGCCAACAGGAACGCGAAGGTCGTCACCGGCATCGTTCGGCCGATGCCGCGCATCTCGCTGATCTCGGTCTTGTGCGCGGCGACGTAGATCGCGCCCGCACAGAAAAACAGCGTGATCTTGCCCAGGGCGTGCATGGCGATGTGCATCCCGCCGCCGAGCACGCTCCAGGGACTGGCCAGCCCGGCACCCAGGACGATGTAGCCCAGCTGACTGACGGTCGAGTAGGCCAGGCGGGCCTTGAGGTTGTCCTGTCGCAGGGCGACGAGCGAGGCCACGAGCACCGTCACGGCCGCGGCGTAGGCCAGCCCCAGGCCGATGCCCGTCTCGTGCAACAGGTCGATGCCGAAGACGTAGATCGCCACCTTGAGCACCGTGAACACGCCGACCTTGACCACCGCCACCGCGTGCAGCAGCGCGCTGACCGGAGTCGGGGCGACCATCGCGGCCGGCAACCAGCGGTGGAAGGGCATCAGCGCCGCCTTCCCCGTGCCGAACGCGTACAGCGCCAGCAGCAACCCCAGCGCTCCGGGCCCCGCCTTGTCGGCGAGGATGCCGCCCGGCCGAAAATCGAGCGTACCGGCGAGCTGCCAGGTCCAGAGCACGGCGAGCAGTAGCAGGCCGATCGACGTGAACATCAGAACGGCGAGGTAGGTGCGTCCGCCGCGCCGCGCCCGCTCGTCTCCGTGATGCGTGACCAAGGGATAGGTCGAGAGCGTCAACGCTTCGTAGCAGACGAAGAGCGTGAGCAGGTTTGCCGACAACGCCACGCCCAGCGCGGCGGCGATGGACAAGGCGAAGCAGGCGTAATAACGGGTCTGGTGGCCCTCGCCGCTCCCGCGCATGTAGCCGATCGAGTAGCAGGTGGTGACGATCCACAGGCCGGCGGCGACCAGGGCGAAGAGCAGGCCGAGCGGCTCGAGCGCGAAGGCCAGCGGCAGACCCGGCAGGATCTCGAACAGCTCGAGCCCGGGCCGCCGGCCGGCCAGGACCGCTGGAGTCAAGGAGGCCACGGCGGCCAGCGTGCCGGCAGCCGCGAGCAGCGTCGCGATCTCGCGGAGGTTGGGCCGGCGGCCGAACGCCAGCGCCAGAACTGAGCCCGCAAGCGGCAGCAGCAGCGTGGCCGAGATCGCCGTCTGCGGGCTCACGAGGCGCCCCCCAACAAGGCCTGCGCCGCCCGGCGCGCGGCCGCCAGCGGAAAGCGAGTGGCCACGCCGAAGTAGATGCTGGCGCCGATCAACACCCACGTCGGGACCAGGAGCGCCAGCGGGGCTTCGCGGACCGACTCGCGCCCCGGGGGTGGCGCTTCGAAATAGGCCGTCTCGATCACGCGCCAGACGTAGGCCAGCGCGAGGAGCGAGCTGGCCACGACGGCCACCGCCACCGGCCAGGCCCCGCGCTCCCAGGCCGCAACGATCAGGTACCACTTGCTGACGAAGCCCGAGGTCAGCGGCACGCCGATCAATCCCAGTCCGCCCAGGACCCAGGCGAACATGGTGAGCGGCATGCTGCGCCCGATCCCGCGCAGGTCGCCGATGCGGGTGGTGTCGACCCGCAGCGCGATGCAGCCCATCGCCAGAAACAGACCGCCCTTGGTCAGCGCGTGGTTGAAGACGTGCACGATTCCGGCGGTGAGGCCCGTGACCGAGGCGAAGCTTGCCGCGAGGACGATGTAGCCGATCTGCGCCACGCTGGAGTAGGCCAGCAAGCGCTTGACATCGTGCTGGAAGATGGCCACCGTCGAGGCCACGAAGATGCCGGCCAGCGCCAGGGGCATCAGGACGCGATCGAGCGGCATCGCCACGAAGGCGAAGTCCGCGCCGTAGACGGTGAACACCAGGCGCAGCAGGATGTACACGGACACTTTCGTCGCCGTTGCGGCGAGGAACGCGCTGACGACCGATGGCGCGTAGGTGTAGGCGTTGGGCAACCACAGGTGCAGCGGGAACAGCGCCATCTTCAGGCAGACCCCGACCGAGAAGAACGCGAAGGCGACGTGCACCATGCGCAGGCCGCGGGCCTCCCCGAGGCGCTCGGCCATGTCGATCATGTTCAGCGTGCCGGTCGCCCCGTACAGGAGCCCGATGCCGATCAGGATGAACGTCGCGCCGATCGTGCCCAGGACGAGGTACTGGAACGCGGCGGTCAAGGCCCGCCGGTCGCGGCCCAGGCCGACCAGGGCGTAGGCCGACAGCGACGAGATCTCCAGGAACACGAAGAGGTTGAACAGGTCCCCGGTGACGACGATGCCCAGCAGGCCGGTCAAGCACAGCAGGTAGGCCGCGCAGAACAGACCGTGTCGGTCGGCCGGGATCTCGCGTTCGACGCTCCGCGGCGCCGAGGAGAGCACGACCGCGCCCACGCCCGAGATCAACAGCAGCAGGAAGGCCCCCAGGGGGTCGACCCGGTATTCGATGCCCCAGGGCACCGCCCAGCCCCCCAAGGGATAGAGCACGACCCCTTCGCGCGACACCCGGGCGAACAGCGCGAGGGCCATGGCGAAGACGGCCCAGGCGACGCCGGTCGAGAACCACAGGCCGAGACGCGAACGCCGCAGCAGCACGCACAGCGGGGCCGCCATCAACGGCACGACGATCTCGAGGACCGGCAGGTGCTCGGTCATCACGCTTCCACGTCGAGAGCTTCGATCTCGTCTTCCTCGATCGTGCCGTAGGCCTCCCGGATGCGTACGATCAGCCCCAGCGCGACCGCGCTCGTGGCCACGCCGACGACGATCGCGGTCAGGATCAGCACGCTCGGCAGCGGGTTCGAGTAGACTTCGAAGCGCTCGTCGGTGATCGGCGCCGTGCCGCCGCGTACCTTGCCCAGAGTCAGATACATCAGGAACACGGCGGTCTGGAAGATCTGGAGACCGATGATCTTCTTGACCAGATTGCCGCGTGCGATGACCGCGTAGAAGCCGATCATCATCAACAGCACGACGATCCAGTAGTTGTAGAGCCCGAGGACGGTGTTCATCCGGGTCGCGCGCGCCCCGCGAAGGCGTAGTAGATCGAGATCATCACCGCCCCCACCGCGATGCCGACCCCCAGTTCGACGAGCAGGATTCCCAGGTGCTGCCCGTGCACGGGGTCGTGGGGCACGAGCGCGCCGTGGTCGAGAAACCGGCCGCCGCGCAGCATGGCGGCGATGCCGGTTCCGGCGAACAGCAGCACGCCGAGCGCGGCCAGTCCTTCGAGCAGCGCCGGCCGAGCGATGGCGCGCGCGGCCCCGACCCCGAAGATCAAGCCGTACAGGATGAAGGCCGCGGCGACGATCACTCCGGCCTGGAAGCCCCCGCCGGGCCCGTAGTCCCCGTGCCACTGGACGTACAGGCCGAACAACAGGACGTACGGGATCAGCAGCTTGCCCACGACTCTGAGGACGGTCTGATCGGTCATTCCGGCTCCCTCCGCCGCCGGCCGCCCAGCAGCAGCAGCACTCCGACGCCGGCGGTGAAGATCACCGTCGTCTCGCCGAGCGTATCGTGACCGCGGTAGCCGGCCAGCACCGCGGTGACGACGTTGGGCAGGCCGATTTCCTGCGCGCTCCTGTCGATGTAGCTCGGCGCGGGATAGCGGTGGATCGGCGCCCGCGGATCGCCGAACTGCGGCATGTCGAGCGTGCCGTAGATCAGCGCGGTCCCGGTCAGTCCGACCACCGCCAGCGCCAGCCACGGCTTGCGGATCTCGGTCTTGGCGCGCAGCCCGGTCAGCGACAGGGTCCCCAAGAGCAGGATCGTGGAAATGCCGGCGCCCACCGCGGCCTCGGTGAAGGCGACGTCCGGGGCGTCGAGGATCAGCATCCAGCTGGCCCCGAGGAAGCTGTAGATGCCCGTGAGCATCGCGGCGGCCAACAGGCTACGCATGCGCACGATGACGAGGGCGGTGCAGGCCAACAGCGTCAGCAGGATGAGGTCCGTGAACTGGACCGCCGTGGATGTCAGCTCGGTGATGGCGGCTCCTCCTCGCCGGCCAACAGCGGTTCGACGCCGTGCGCGCGCGCTGCCTTGCACAGGGCGTGGGCGGAAGTGGGGCTGGTGATCAGCAGGAAGAACAGGATCGCGGCCAGCTTGAAGGCCACGAGGACGCCGCCGGCCTGGAACATCAGCCCCACGAGCATCAGGCCCGCGCCCAGGGTGTCGGTGATCCCCCCAGCATGCTGCCGCGTGAAGAAATCGGGCAGGCGCAACAGTCCCACGCCGCCGACCACCACGAAGAACGAGCCGGTCCCGAGACAGATCCAGCTCAGGATGTCGGCCGCGAGCGTCACCTGCGGGCCTTCCCGTCGTCCGGCGGGTCGGCGAAATGGCCGAACTTGGTGAAGCGCAGCAGCGCGACGACGCCGATGAAGTTCATCAGGGCGTACACCAGACCGAGATCGAGAAAGTCGGGCCTCCCGGTCATGAAGCCGATCACGGCGATCAAGAGCACGGTCTTCGTGCCGAACATGTTGAGGGCCAGGATGCGGTCGAAGAGCGTGGGCCCCAGGGCCGCCCGGACCAGGGCCAGGCCCATGGTGATCAGGATCGCGACCAGCGCGGCCCCGAACATCAGCCGCGCCTCGTGTAGGCGCTGACCCGTCGGTCCATCTCTCCGCTGCGCAGGCCTTCCGCAGCCTCGCGCGACAGCGCATGCACCAGGATCTCGTCGCCGACGAGGTCCACGGCCACCGTGCCAGGCGTCAGGGTGATCGAGTTGGCGTAGATCGCGCGGCCGAGATCCGTGCTCTGTCCGGCCTTGACCCGGATCAACATCGGATGGATGGGCAGCCGCGGGTCCAGGATGCGGCGCGCCACGTCCAGGTTGGACTTCGCGATCTCCCAGAACAGCCAGGGCAAGAAACGCGCGGCTCCCGCCGGGAGGTAGAGGGGCGTGCCCTCCGAGTCGATCAGACGCATGCGCCGCGCGACGGCCACGACCGCCACGACGGAGCCGATCCCCAGGGCGACGAGCAGGGGCTCGAGATGTCCGGACCACAGCAGCCAGACACAGCAGAGCACGAGGCTCAAACCGAAGGGGAGTTTCACCGGGCTCCCGAACCATGACCGGAACAGAGCGCCATCATACCAAAACGCGGTCGGCGCACCGTGGGGCGGCCGGCCGTGGCGCCTGCTAAATTGGTCTCCCGGCTTCGCGGACTCGACGCAGGCGGACAGGTGGCGGATCCGGCGAGCGCACGTCGTTGAAGGCACCCGACTCAGATGGACCCGGGCCGAGATCGCCCTACGGCTATGCCAGCGTGGGCTTCGAACTCGTCGTCCCGATTGTGCTACTTATGTTCGCGGGCTACCAACTCGACCGCTGGTTGGAATCGCAGCCGTGGTTCTTGCTCGTGGGTGCTCTCTTGGGGATGGCGGTCGGTTTTTACACCTTGTTTCGCAGGCTCCTGCCGCGGGGCGAGGATGGGTCGCGAAAGTGAAGCGAGGGGCTGCGTCGCGCTATGCGCTCGCCAGTGGTGCCGGCGCACTGGTCGCCGGGCTGGTCGTGCTGTTCGTGGCGGCTCCCCGCGGCCAGGTCACCCTGGCCGCGGGCCTGGCGGCCTGGCTCGTCACCAGCTTGGCCGGGGTGGCCGGAGGAGCCTGGCTCGTCTTCCGGCATGGCCGCCCCGACAGCGGTTTCCCGCTGGCCCTCGCGGCATGCATGGGGCTGCGCTTGATCCTGTTCGTGGCCGGGCCGCTGGCGGCCGCGCCCCTGGGCTCCGAGGCGGTGTGGGCCGTCCTGGGCGGCCTGTTCGCAGGCTACCTTCCACCGCAGGCGACCGAAGTGCTGTGGTTCGCCCGCGGCGGCGCGAGCGCCTGAGCGCGAAACGGAGGCCGCTCGATGATGGGGGGAGGTGTGACGGCAGGGCAGCTCGAAGCGGCGACTGCGCCCGACCCTGCCCTCGCCGCGCCGGCGCAGGGCGTCGATGTCGGCGGACACATCCTGCACCACATCCTCGACTCGCACGATCTCGAGATCGTTCTGCCCTGGATCAAGGTCCCGCTGCCGCGGATCGAGATCGCCGGCATCGACCTTTCCATCACCAAGCACGTCGTGTTCATGTGGATCGTCGCGGCGTTCCTTTCGGGTGTCTTCTGGCTGGCCTCGCGCCGGGTCCACGAGAGCGTGCCGCGCGGCCTGCGCAACCTGATCGAGATCCTGATCGTGTTCATTCGTGAGGAGGTGGCGCGCAAGTCGATCGGCCCCGGCGCAGACCGCTTCGTCCCCTATCTGTTGACGACGTTCTTCTTCATCCTGACCTGCAATCTCGCGGGGCTGATACCCGGAGGCAGCACGGCCACCGGGAACATCTCGGTGACCGCGGGACTGGCCCTGATCGCCTTCGCGGTGATCCACTACGGCGGCATCCGCGAGCACGGCCTCGTCGCGCATTTCAACAACCTGGTGCCGCATGGACTCCCGGGCTGGCTCGTGCCGATCATGTTCGTGCTCGAGCTGTTGAGCGCGCTGATCAAGCCCTTCGCCCTGTGCATTCGGCTGTTCGCCAACATGATGGCCGGGCACGTCGCCATCCTCGCCTTTTTCTCGTTGATCTTCATCCTGAGCGACCTGTATTCCGGGGTGGTGGGCGTCGCCGTCTCGCCGTTGGTCATCGCCTTCGAGCTGTTCGTTCACCTGCTGGAGCTCCTGGTCGCATTCCTGCAGGCTTACATCTTCACGATGCTGACGGCCAACTTCATCGGCATGTCGGTGCATCCGGCCCACTGAGCAGCGACCGTCGTATCGTCCGCTGACTTTCTCGTGATCGTCTGAAACAACAAGAAGGAGGAAGCGTCGATGGAATCCGGAGCAATTGCCTACCTGGGAGCCGGGATCGGAGCGGGTATCGCCATCGTCGGGGGTGGCATCGGGATCGGCCTCCTGGCCCAGGGCGCGATGGGCGGGATCGCACGGCAGCCGCAGTCGGCCGGCACGATTCAGACCGCGATGCTGATCGCCGCCGCGCTGATCGAGGGCGCGACGCTCTTGGCATTGGTGATCTGCGTGTTGATCGTCCTGATGAAGTAGGGTCGCGATGAACTCATGGATCCATCGCGCGGCGGCGGCCGGCCTCTGTCTGGCTGCCACGCCTGGTTTTGCCGCAGAGGCCGGCGGCGGCGGCGCCGCGCTCTTGACCCCGAAAGTCGGCACGATCTTCTGGACCGTCGTGACCTTCGTGACCCTCTTGCTCCTGCTGCGCAAGCTGGCGTGGAAGCCGCTGCTCGGAGCGATCGACGCCCGCGAACAGTCGATTCGGGAGAGCTTCGAGCAGGCGCGCCAGGATCGCGAGCGGGCCGAGGCCCTGGTGGTCGAGCAGCGCGAGCTGCTGGGCGCGGCGCGTCGCGAGCGGGCCGAGGCGGTCGAGCAAGGGAAGCGCGACGCCGAGAAGGTCAAGGCGGAGATGCTCGAGGGAGCCCGGCGACAGCGCGAGCAAGTGCTGGCCGAGACACAGGCCCAGGTGGAGGCCGGCCTGCGCAAGGCGCGCGGTGATCTACGTTCGGCGGCGGTGGATCTGGCGATCCTGGCCGCGGAGCGGCTGCTGACGCGCAACCTGGACCACGCGGCCCAACGGACGCTCGTCGAGCAGCACCTGGCCGAGCTCGAGCGGCAGGCCGGAGGTCCTTCCTCCCGGCCGGTCTAGCGTCGCACCGTGGAGGCTTTCGACCTGGCACTTCGTCCCGCGCCCCGGCGCCTCTGCCGGGTCCGGGTGGGCGCCGGGGCGCTGTCGGCGTTGGTCCAGGATCTCTCGCGCGATCCGCCGGGCCACCCGCTCCTGGTGCTGTCGGACGAGCACGTCGGCCCACTCCACGCCCTGCCGCTCGTCGATCGTCTGGTGCGGAATGGGCTCGCCGCGGAGCCGTTGATCCTGCCCGCGGGCGAGTCGGCCAAGACGCGGGAGACCAAAGCGCACGTCGAGGACCGGCTGCTTGCGCTCGGCGCGGGACGGGAGAGCGCGATCGTGGCCGTGGGCGGGGGAGTCGTCGGCGACATCGCCGGCTTCGTGGCCGCGACGTGGCAGCGCGGGATCCCGGTCGTGCAGGTCGCGACGTCGCTCTTGGCCATGGCCGACGCCGCGCTCGGAGGCAAGACCGCGGTCAACCTTCCCGGCGCGAAGAACGCCATCGGGGCCTTCCACCAGCCGTGGGGAGTCTACGCCGACATCGACCTGCTCGAAACGCTGCCCGAGCCGGACTTCGTCGCCGGTTTCGCGGAGATCGTCAAGGCCGCCTCGATCGCCGATGCGCGTTTCTTCGCCAGGCTCGAGTCCGGCGTGCCGGCCTTGCGGGGGCGCTCGCGCGAGGCTCTGGAAGACGCCGTGCTGTGCTGCCTGCGGATCAAGGCCGCGGTCGTCCGCCGCGACGAGCGCGAGGCGGGGCGCAGAGCCATGCTGAACTTCGGCCATACGGTGGGCCACGCGCTCGAGGCTGCGAGCGACCATTCCGTGCCGCACGGTCCCGCGGTCTCGATCGGTCTCGCTGCGGAATCCCGTTTCGCGGGGAGCCACACCGGGTTCCCCGAAGAGCAAGTGCGGCGCGTGGAGCGACTGCTCTCCGCCCTGGGCCTGCCGGTGCGACTGCCGGACGGAATCGACGAGGGCGCGCTAGCCGGGGCCGCCCGCCGCGACAAGAAGAACCGCGACGGTCGCATCCGCTGTGCGCTGCCGCTGCAGCTCGGCCGCATGCCCCGGGGCGCCGCGGTCACGTTTCCGATCGACGAGGCCGAGTGGACCGCGGTCCTGAGAGAGATCGGACCGCAGACGGCATTCCCCGCGGATTGACTTGCCCCTCGCGACGGGGCTACCTTGGGACTTGAGAGCGACTTGGTCGGGCAGCTGTCTTCGATGGAACTCGAAACCCTCGGCTCCTACGAGATTCTGCGGGAGTGGGGCCGCAGCCCCGCCGGCCGCATCCTGCTGGCCCATGATTCCGAGACCCAGGCGCAGGTCCGGATCCAGTTGTTCGACACGAGCGATATCACCGCTGCGGACGGGCGCGAGGCCTCCGATGCAGTGCGCGGCGCCTGCGGACCCCTCGTCGGGGTGGATCACCCGAATCTCGCGACCGTCTTCGACGTGGACGAGGAGGGCGGGGTTCCCTACGTCGTCAGCGAACACCTGGAAGGCACCCCGTTCGACGTCCACTGCCGGACGGACTCGCGGCTCGCGCCGGCGCTGGCCTGTGATCTCGTCGCGAGCAGCGCGCGCGGGTTGCACGAGGCGCACGGCGTCGGAGTCGTGCACGGCAGGATCTGTCCGCGGGCGCTGATCCGCGTCGACGAGGCGACCGCCAAGATCACGGACTTCGGTCTGGCCGTGCTGCCGCATGCCGGAGAGGGATCGGTCCGTGGCGCTCCCGGCTACCTCGCGCCCGAGCAGATTCGTGACGCGGCGCCCAGCGCTCTCAGCGATCAGTTCGCTCTGGCCAGCGTGCTGTACGAGCTGCTCACGGGCGACAAGGCATTTCCCGGGGAGTCGGTCTCCGCCGTGCTCTACCGCACGGTCCACGAGGCGCCCCGCGACCCCCGGGAGCTCGAGCCGCGAATCCCGGCGGAGCTTGCGAGCATCGTGCTGCGCGGGCTGGCCCAACGACCCGAGGAGCGCTGGGAGAGTTGCCAGCGCTTCGCCGAGGCTCTGGAGGCCGCGAGCATCAGCCTGAGTGTCGACCTGTCCCTCGCGCCCGCCCGCCCCGCGCCCGCGCCGGGAGACCCCCGCGCGCCGCGCCCCGCTCCGGCGGTTCCTCCACCGGCCGTCCACCCGGGGCCGAGTCGGACGGCGGTCTGGCCCTTCGCGGTGGCAGCGGCGCTGGTCGCAACGAGCGCCGCCGTGACCTTCGTGGTCCTGCGCCACGAGGGGCCGGCCGAGCCGCGGCCGGCCCCCTGGCTCGAGGTCCGCGTACGCACCGAGCCGCCCGGGCTTCCCGTGCTGCTCGACGGCCGGCCGATCGTCGCCACCGAGAGCGGCCTCCTGCGCTTCCAGGCCGGAGAGCCCCCCGGCCTGCTGGCCGCGAGCCTCGGTTGCCGCACGGCCCAGCACCGTCTGGCCGCCGCGGACGCGAACGGCGAGGTGGTTCTCGTGCCGGACCCGGTCGAGATCGAGGTGCGCGTCGAGGCCCCGGTCGCCGACGCAGGAGTGCTGCTCGGCGGTCGTCCGGCCGGGACGGCGCCCGTCGATCTGAGGCTGGACCTGTGCCGGCCCCAGCGGATCGAACTCGTCGCGCCGGGCTACCGCGGCCAGCCGATCGAGATCCCCGCCGGCGTCTCGCCGCTCGAAGCGCGCAAGCTCGTCGCCGATCTGACGCTCGAGCTGATTCCGCGGGGGCGACTCGTGCTGCCGGCGAGCGGTTCGGTCGAACTCGCATACTACGTCGACGGCAAGCGGCTCGACGCAACGGTGCGGGAGCTCGAGATCGAGGAAGGCCGCCACGACCTGCGGTTCACGAACGACTACCATTGGATCGACGTCACGCTGCCGGTCGAGGTCGTCGCGGGCCAGACGATCACGCCGGTCGTCGAGCCCCAGCTGGCCACGCTGGCGGTGCAGGCCTTTCCCTCCAACTGCAAGGTCTACTTGCGGCGGGGCGGCGAAGCATGGCGCTACTTCGAAGAGACGCCCGCAGAGCGTCGAGTCGCCGCCGGTCGCTACGAGATCAAAGTGCAGTCGAATTCCACGGGCGCGACGCGCACGGCCGAGGTCGACCTGGAGGCCGGCCCCAATCCGCCGGTCCGGGTGTCGTTCGGTGGAGCGGGGTGATCGTGTCGAGCCGAATCGGCGGCGGCGCCATCGCTCTGCTCCTCGGGATCGCGGGCGCTCCGCCGGGGCTGGCCCAAACCGTGGAGCGCGTCGCGGCGTCGCCCCGGTCCGCCGACTGGCCCGAGGAGACCGGGCGCCTGTCCCAGGCCGCCGCCACACACGTGCTGGGGCTGCTCGATCGCGCGGCGAACGGTGCGCTAGACGGTGACGGCACGTACGAGGCCCGCTATCGCCGGGCACTCGTCAAGCTCGAGCCGCTCGCCACCCACGACGTCCGCGCCGCAGCCGTCGATCTGCAGGCGGTCGCCGCCGCGGAGTCTCCCTGGTCCGGGCGGGCACGCTACGCGCTGGCCTGGCTCCACGAGCAACGGGGCGAGGACGACCGGGCCCTCGACGCCTACCAGCGTCTGCTGGTCGATGCGCCCGCGACCCCCGAGGGGTTGCGAGCCCGCGTCGGTCTGGCCCGGGTGCTGCTCCGCCACGGGGAGTGCGGCGCGGCGGCGCGCTGGTTGCAGGAGGCCATCGGCGCGGGCGTGGCTGCGGACACGCGGGCCGCGGTGCTGCGGGAACTCGCCGTTCGCACTCTGTTGCGAGAGGCCGGCGAGCCCGACCCGTCCCGCCCGCACCGGCGTGTCACGGGCGTGCGTTCCCCGGTCGCGTTCGCAACGACCGCCGCCGGGGGAGTGCTGCTGGGCGACCGCAAGCAAGGCAGCGTGATCGAGATCGATAGTGCCGGGACACGGGTCGGGCAATGGCCGCTCGAAGCGTTGCAGACGGTGGCGACGGATCCACGCGGGGGCCGATTCGCCGCGGCCGGCGCGACCCTGTACCGGCTCGACGACGCCGGCGTGGCGACCCCGCTGGCGTCGCTCGGGGATTACCCGCCGCTGTCGGCTCTCGCCGCCGACGACACGGGGGGGTTCTGGATCGCCGATCGCCGCGGCCGCCGGGTCGGCCGCATCGAGCCCGGCCAGGACGGCCCCGCAGCCTTCTGGGAGGGCGAGGGCTCCCGGCTGCAGGGGCTGGTCTGGGGCGGCCACCGCTTGCTGGCGATCGACACCAAGGCGCGGGGTCTCGTCGCGAGCGACGGCCGAGCCCAGTTCGCGCCCCTGCCCCTCGAAGACGGCCTGCGGCCCCTGGACCTCGCAGTCGATGCCGCGGGGCGGACCGCGGTGCTCGACGGCCGATCGGGGACGGTGCGCTTCCTGCGCAGGGACGGCCGGCCCGAGGCGCGGGCCTTTGCCTCGGTCGAGATCCCGCGGCCGGTGGCCATCGACTTCGGTCCGGAGGGCGAGTTGCACCTGCTCGACTCCGACGGCGCCTGGCTGGCCCTGCGATGAGTTGCCCGTCGTGGGTCCGCGCGCGCGGGCTGCGGATCGCCGCCCTGCTCGTGGCCTTTCCGCTGGCGACCGCGGCCGCGCCGCCACCCGAGTCCGCGCCGGCGGAAGGGCGCTCGCCCCGCGCGCTGCTCGACGCCGCTCGCGAGGACCTCGTGGGGCTGCGCTTCGAGCAAGCGTTGGCTGCCATCGAGAGCCTGCTGGGGCGGACGGACCTCGCCGCCGCGGAGCGCGAGGAAGCGCTGGTGCTGCGCTCCCAGGCCCACGTGGCGTCCGGGAATCTCGAAGCGGCGGAGCGGGATTACCGCGAGATCCTAACGGGTCGGCCCGGGTTCACCCCCGATCCCGGCCTCACTCCTTCGAAGGCGCTCGAGCGATTCCACCGCGTGCGGGCCGCGCTCGTCGGCGAGCTCGTGATCGACGTCCAGCCGCCCGACGCGCGGATCACCGTCGACGGCCTGGAGACGACGGTCCCCGCGGACGCGAAGCTTCCACTGGTCGCCGCCGAGCACGTGATTCGCGCGGAGCGGCGAGGCTTCGACCCCTTGGCCCGCAGCGTGCGGGTCGAGGCCAACCAGAGTACGAGGGTCGAACTGCGGCTCCTCCCCAACGCGCGGACCATCATCGTCCAGACCGAGCCCGAGGACGTCGAGGTCAGCGTGGACGGGGTGCCGGTCGGGCGGACGGCGCGCGCGATGACCGGCGGCGGCTCGGGAACGAGGGCGGCCGCGCAGTTCACGATCGAGAGCCTGCCGTTGGGTGAGCATGTCATCGAGCTTTCGAAGCCCTGCTTCCGCCGGGAGACGATCCGGGACTTCCTGGCGGTCGATCTGAGCGACTGGAGCCCCAAAGTCTATCCGCCGGTCCGACTCGCCCCCGCGAGGTCGACGATCGTGCTGCGCGGCGGTCCCGTCGGTGCCGAGGTGTTCGTCGACGGCGAACCCATGGCGCTGCTTCCGGCGACACCGATCGAGGTTTGCCCCGGAGAGCGGCAGATCGAGGTGTGGCAGAGCGGTCGCCGCCTGTGGACCTCGGTCCAGTCGCTGGCCCAGGCCAGCGAGGCGGTCGTCGTCGTCGAGCCCCGGCCGAACGTCGCTTTCTTCGGTGCCGCGGAATGGCCGCTCGAGATCGCCCCGGTCGCAGAGCGGTTCAACGCGACGGCGGAGGTCCCGCTTCGCACGGGCCTGGACCTGTCCCGAGCGGAGGGCTGGGACGGGCTGCGCCTCGCGCCGGACCTCGACCTGGCCCTGGTCGCGCGCGACCCGCCAGGAGACGCCGCCGGGTGGTGGATCTACAGCCCGCTCCTGCGCGCCGTCGCCGCGCTGGACGCCATCCCGGCGTCCTTGGAACCGCCCCGTTTGAGCGGGGTCTCTTGGGGACTGTCCGTCGTCGACAGCACCCGGAGCGGCCCCGCCCTCGTGGCGGAGGTGCGTCCCGACCGCAGCGCGACTGCGGTCGGCTTGCGGCCGGGCGATCGCCTGGTCTCACTCGGCGGCACCCACATCGAGAGCGCGGCCCAGGCGCAGCGGATCCTTTCCATCGCTTCGGCCGCGGTGCCGCTCGATGTGGAGTGGCTCTCGGCGGATGGGACCGCGCGCCGCGGACGATTGGCGGGCGAGCCGAGTTGGCGTCTGATCGTCGACGGCGCGACCGGCGTGGAAGCGCTGCTGCGGGCCGCCTGGGCCTCGGTCCTCGCCGTGGCTGACCAGCAGCAAGGCGCGGCGGCGACCGCGAATCTGGCGCTGCTGCTCGGAGCGCACGGGCGGTCGGAACTCGCCGTCCAGGTCTGGCGTCGCGTGGAACTGGATGACCGCCCGGGGATCGGCAGCGGTACCGTGCAGTACTACCTGGGGTGCGAGCTCGAGCGACTGGGGGCCAAGGAAGAAGCGCTCCGCGCCTACCGGCTAGCGGCCTCGAGCGCGGCCACCGCGTTCGAGGACGAGGGACCTGCGATCGCCCCCGCGGCGCGCGACAGGCTGGCCGACCTGGAACTTCAATGACCGTGCGGGTTTCGCGAACCGCCTGAAGCCGTCACTGCTCGTCCACGCTCGTCTCGTGGCGCAGCGCCAAGAGCGTCAGCGCTTCGTGCGCCTGGTCCATCCAGGTCCCGGTGCGCAGCTCCGACGCGGTCAGCGAGCGGACCACGTACTCGAGGTCGCGCGCCCGCTCCCGATTGACGCGCCGCTCGAGTTCGCCGACCGCCTCGCGGCACTGCTGGGTGACGGCCGGGTCGCCCTCGTTCCGCCCCTCGATCCGCGTGAGCCGTTGCTCCAGCGTGTCCAGCGCGTCCCGCAGGTCGCGGACCGGCGTGAAGTCCGCGGGCAGCGCCGCTTCGGCAGCGCGAGCGGCCACAGCATCCTCGATTCCGCCTTGCGGCGGCCCGGATCCGGCGGAATTGGTCCGGTTCGTCCAGCGTGGTCCGGCGACGAACCCGGCACCGAACAGCAACAGGGCACACGCCGCTCCCGCGGCGAAGGCCCAGCCCCTCGATGCGAGCGGAGGCGGACGCAGGACCAGGACGCGGGGTTCCACCGCGATCTCCGGCGCGGCGCCGCGCAGACTATCCCGGGAAGACTGCAGCTCGCTCAGGGTGGCGCGGCAGGCGGCGCAACCCGCGAGGTGCCGGTCGATCGCCTGCCGTTCGGCGGGCTCGACCTCGCCGTACAGGTGAGCCACCCACTCGTCGTTCCACTGCGTGCAGGGCATGGTGCCGCTCCCTTCGCGCTCGGGAATCAGGGCTTGGTGAAGCCTTGTCCCACGAGCGCGGCTCTCACTCCGTTCAGACCGTAGTACAATCTCGATTTCACGGTGCTTTCAGGGCAGCCGAGGATCACGGCGATCTCCCGGAACTTCAGCCCCTCGAATTCCTTGAGCACGACGACCTCGCGTTGCTCTTCAGGGAGCGCGCCGATGGCCCGCAGCACGGCCGAGGCGCGCTCCTGTAGCTCCGCGCTCCGGGCCGGATCGACCGTTTCGGGGCCGACGGCGCGATCGGGCTGGCTCGGCGTGTCCACCAGGATGCGACTCCAGCGTTTCGTCTTTCGTGCCTGGTCGCGGCAGAGGTTCAGGGCGATCTGGTACATCCACGTGGAGAAGCGTGAGCCCTGCCGGAAGCGGTGGGACCTCTTCAGGATGCGCAGGAACGTCTCCTGGCAGACGTCCCGCGCGTCTTCCGGGCCGGGCAGCAGCCGGTAGACGAAGCGGAACAGCGGCCGCTCCCAGCGCGCGACGAGCAACCCCAAGGAGTCGGTGTCGCCGGCCTGCACCGCGCGCAGCAGTTCTTCGTCCGTCCTCAAGTGGGCCGCCTGCCGGGCGATCGTCCGCGGCCCCCGCCCCCTCTCGCCCGAAGGGTCGCTCGCGCCTCGTCCATCATCCCAATGAAACGCTCGGAGCGCACCTCCGGACGGCCGCGACGGCCGGGGAGACCGCCCGCGGGGGCCGCCGCCCCGGGTTCCGTGCTGGTGCATATTCATTATTGGTTGATAGCATTGTTACTAACTTGATATATCATAGTAAAAACTTGAAAAAATAAGATGCTTTTTTTCTAACCATGAGTATTCATTAGAGCGTGCGCCCGCATCGGGGAGAGGCCGGACATGCAGTTTCATGAAACTCGGCAACTGGACAGGCCGATCCGGCTCACGCCGGCTCGGCGCGTTTGGGACGGGATCGTCAAGGGGGCTCCCGACTGTTGGGTGGTGGTGGCCCGCGAGGAGCAGGATCTCGCGGATTGGTTCGAATCGGAAGAGCTGGCGATCGGCGCCGCCCCCCTTCGCATCTGCCGCGCGATTCTGGACGACGACGTCCTGGTCCTCACCGGGAACGACTCGTGCGGCCCGCTACCGTTCGAGGATCCGGCGTGAGCAGGGCGAGCTTCGAAGGTCCGGCGTCCCGCGCGCGCGGCGAAGCCGATCTCGCCCGATCCATTTCCAGCACGGGGGAACCGATGAGCACGACCGCAGGAGCGTCGAGCCGGTTGGCGATCCGTCCATTGACCAGGGACGAGATCGACCGCAGGCTCGACTGGCTGGCGCGGGATCTCAGTACCGCGGCCGTGGAGGCGCGGACGTCGCCGTCCACAGGGACAGAGCCGCGCTGGATCTCCGCGGCCGAACTGGTGCGGCGCCTGAGGCCGTTCATCGCTTCGAACTGATCGGGGGGCGGCCGTCCGGCCGGAGCGACGAGGAGTCATGGCCCACGGGAGCCGCGAGCAGAAGACCCTGCGCGCCAAGGTCGTGTACTACGGGCCCGCGTCCGGGGGCAAGACCACCAATCTCGAAGTGCTGCACCGCATCGCCGACGCGCGCGCCGGCCACGAGCTCGTGACCGTCAAGACCCGCCATGAGAGCACGCTGTTCTTCGACCTCCTGCCGTTCCAGATCGAGGACGTGCTGGGAAAGCAGGTCACCTTGAATCTGTTCACGGTTCCCGGACAGGTACGCTACGACGCGACGCGCCGGGTCGTGCTGGCCGGGGCCGATGCCATCGTGTTCGTCGCCGATTCGCGCAGCTCTCGCCGCGAGCAGAACGTCTGGAGCCTGCAGGACTTGCGCATGAACATGCGGGCCAAGAAGATCGATCCCCGGCGCGTTCCGATCCTGTTCCAGGCCAACAAGCGCGACCTGCCCGACGCGGCGAGCGCCGCCGAGGTCGCCGAGTGGCTGGGTGTCCAGGAGCGGGACGTGATCCTCGCGGTGGCAATGCGGGGCGAGGGCGTCGTCGAGACCCTCCGCGCGGCGGGCCGAGCCGCTCTGCTGAACCTGCTGGACCGGCCCGACGCGGGCGCGCTCGCGCTGGCCCTGGATCGGGTCCTGGCTCCGCTTTCCCGGGCGATCCTCCCGCAATGCGCGGACGGGTCCGACGAGCCGCCGCGCACGCCGATCGTGCTGCCGGACGGAGACTTGCTCGAGGGGGCGATCGCGACCAGCGTTTGGCTCGGCGAAGGCCAGACCGTCGCCACGGCCCGGGCCCGCCGGCTGGCGCGCGAGGCCGATGGATTTCGACGCCTGGGCGAGTCGTTGTGCGAGATCGGCGCCGGCGACCCCGAGCCGGGCGTGGCGCTGACGGCGCTCGAGGTCGCTCGCGACGTGCTCGGTGCCGCGGCGGTGAGCCTGATTCACGCAACAGCGGCGGGTCCGCTGGTCGCGGAAGGCACCCTGGGCTGCGACGAGGATCCGCTCCTCGGCTGCGGGTCGGGCCGAGAACTCTTGCGGCGCCTGCTGGCGGCCGACGGATCCTGCGTCGTCGACGACGCCTCCGAGCATTTCAGCCAGGCCTCCGCCGCCGGGATCCGCTCGGTCGCCGCGGTGCCGGTGGGGCGCGAAGGGCAACGGGTCCTCGTGGCGTACGGCGCCCAAGCCGCGGCGGCCTTCGAGCCGCCTGACGTGCGCTTCCTGGGCTCGGTCGCGCGACACCTCGGCGCGGCGCTGGAACGAGCCAGGGCCTGCCAGGACCTGGCGCTGCACCGCCAGAGGCTCGAGGACACCGTTGTTCCGCGCGAGCCGAACCGCAGCCGAACGCGGGGCTCGCGGCGGGCCGTCGACCGTGTGCGCGAGCGGCTTCTGGGCAATCTGTCGGACGAAATGCGGGCCCCGCTGGCGGCGATAGCGAGCGCGGCCGCCGCCCTCAAGGAGGGCGGTACGAACGAGGACGCCTGCCGGGAGCTGGCCGCCTCGATCGCCGCTTCGACGACGCTCCTGGGGCGCCAGCTCGATGACCTGGCGCGGCTGAGCGGCATCAGCGGCGGGGAGCCGTTGAGACTGGCCGAGGTCACGCCCGACCGCCTCCTCGAGGCGGCCATCCGGCTGGCCGGCCACCCGGGGGTTTGCGGCAAGGTCGGGCGAGTTCCGGGTCCGTGCCGAGTCGACCTCGACCTGCTGGCCCGCGCCATCGCCAACCTGATCGACAACGCCGTCAAGTTCTCGCCCCCCGCAGCCCCGGTAAGGGTGCGGCTGGCTGCCGGCCGGTTGGCCGACCACGAGGGAGCGGTCCCGGCCCTGGTCGTGTCCGTGCTCGACCGCGGTCCCGGAGTTCCCGAGGAGGATCGAGAGCGGATCTTCGCGCCGTTCGCCACGGCGGGCCCGACGCCCGGCGGCGCGCGCAAGGGCAAGGGCATGGGCATCGGTCTCTACGAGGCGCGGTGCCTGGCAGCGCGTCACGGCGGCCACCTCGAGTGCGCATCTCGCCCGGGAGGTGGCAGCGAGTTCCGGCTGGTGGTCCCACTACAACCGATCGCCGCCCACGCGGCGCTGGAGGTCACCCGTGTCTGACGTACCCAGCCGAATGGATGAGCCGTGCCGTCAGCAGGCGCGCGCCAGCCAGGGGCGTGAGGTCGCGCAGCCGCGCGACGCACCGACGGACACCGTCGTGCCGGTCGCCGTGGACGCTGCGGCTCTGGGCGAGCTGCTGACCGAGCTCGCGCGCCTATGTCACAGGATCAACAATCCGTTGACCGCGATCATGGGCCGGGCCCAGATCCTGCGGCTCAAGAGGGGGTCGGCGGACGACGAGAAGCTGAACCGGTCAGTCGAGGTGATCGAGGAGTCGGCCAAGCGCGTTGCCGAGCTGGTGCAGCAGATGGCGAACCGGGTGTGTCAGGGACGCAAGGAGTTCCTGGAACACTACGATTCCAGCAGTGGCTCGCGGTAGGTCGGTCGGCTGCGCCAGGCTTGGAAGCTGAAGGTCAGCACGAAGGCCAGGATCAGCGTCAGCCCGATGTAGGTGCCGGCCGGCAGCGCCGACTGGCCCGAGGCATCGACGAAGCAGGGGGCCGCGCCGAGCAGCAGCCAGTTGATCCAGGCGTGGACGCCCCCGACGAAATGCAGGTTGGACGACGCCATCGCCAGGAGACCGAACAGCAGACCCAGAGAAACGACGAACACCAGTTCTCGCAGCGACTCGCCCCACGGCGGGCCGAGCGTCAAGTGTTCGAGACCGAACATCAGCGACGTCGAACTCAGCGCGAGCCAACGGCGCGGACCCGGCCGGTGGACTCCGAGTCGGGGCGCGAGCCGCTCCATTTCTCCGAGCAGCAGGCCGCGGTAGTAGAGCTCCTCGGCAAAAGCCAGCACGCTCTGCCCACCCACGACCCACAGCAGCAACGCGTCGCCGCGGGGCAGCGTGAGGCGCAGCCCGCCGCCCAGCAAGGCGCCGAGGCCGCCCAGCAGCAGGTAGCTTGCACCGACGACGATCAGCATGCCCAGGGCCGCGACCGGCCAGCGCCCCGGACGGGCCCGTCGCCAGGTCTTGCGCAGCGTCGGCATGGAGAGCCGTCCGATCACGACCGAGATCGCGATCAGGGCCAGACCGGCGAAGGCCCGAAAGGCGGCGTCGGCCTGGCTCTCGCTCAGGCCCGCCGGCGCGAGCTTGGCGAAGATCCCGGGATAGAGCGCCAGCGAGAACCACTTCTCGACCAGCAGCAGCAGCAGGATGGGCGTCAGGACTCCCAGCCGCACGCCGTCGCCGCGGTGCGGCCGCCGGCCCCGCTCGCGGGCCGTCACGAGCAACAGCAGGAAGACCGCCGCGAACAACGCGCTGCCCACGATGGGCGAGACGGACGAAGCCTGGGGCGTGCTGTCGTGAAACTGCCGTAGCAGGCCGCAGGTGCCCAACGTGCCCAGCAACAGGATCCACGCCAGCCAACGTGGGATGCGCACGCGTGGTTGCTCTCCTGGCCGGGGGCGAGGTCGGTCTCGGCGGGACCCGCGGCACGACAGCTAGAGTGTGCGATCGGACTCGGCGGCCCGCAACCACCGGTTGGGAAGGCGGAAGCCGACGATCCGGAAAGAGACGCCGGCGACGCCGCGCACTGGCGGAAGCGCGTGGGAGTCGAACCCACCTCGGACGGGCACACCGCCCGACTCGCGGTTTTGAAGACCGGGAGGGCCACCGGGCCCCATCCGCTTCCGAACGGTGTCGCGGCCGGGCATTGTAGCCCAGCCCTCCAGCTCCCGTTCAGCTCTTGGCGCGCTCCTGCAAGCCGCGCAGCAGCAGCCACGCGCCGCCGAGGATCGGGGCCAGCGGCCACCATTGCTCGAGCCAGTCCAGCGGAAGTCCGAACACGGTGCTCGACAGCAGGAGGCCGCCGCCGACGATCAGGACCACGCCGCCCGCGATCGAGCCTCCCGGCCCGGGCAGGCTCGGCTCGGCGGGCAGCGCGAATCCGCCGATCCCGGCCAGCGCCTGGTTGTAGAAGGCCGCGCGGCGGCCGGCGTCCACGACGTTGTAGAGGAAGAAAAACGCCAGGAAAATCGCCATGGGCGGGTGCAGTTCGCTCGCCCCGTCGCCTGCCGCCAGGAACATGATCGTGGCGGCGAAAACTCCGATGTGAACGAACCCCAGCTTGTAGTAGCCAACGTAGATCTGGCCGAGCCCCGGCATCAGCGAGAGGATGCAGGCCAGGGCAGGGGACTTGCGCCGCGAATCGAGCCCGCGGCCCAGGCGCGGCCCCCAATCGGCGGGATGGGGCGCGGTGCCGGGCAGGGGCGGCGGACCTCCCTCGTGCGATCGCGGAAACCCAGGGCGGGCCTCCGACTCATGGGCCGGGCTCGTACCTCGTGGAACGTCCTCGATCGAGTTCATCGTGCTCTCCTTGTGCCTCAGTCGTTTGGGTCCCGGTTCTCGTGGCCTTTGGCGGCGCGCTGCTCCCACGCCCCACGCGCCCGCTGGGTCAGTTCCTCGAGGGCGTCCGAGGCGTCGCCCGTGTCGAAGCGGAACGCGGCCTGCGCCAGCTCGCCACCCTCTCGCCCGATCTCATCGAACACGGCGGCCGTACGCCGGCAGCCCGCCCGCAGGCCCGACTTCATCGCGGCCAGCCCCGCCTCTCCGGCGACCTCCCAGGTGCGACTGCCGGCCGCTTCGACGCTTCCCCGCAGATGACGGACGTAGCGCGCCGGAGCCTCGGCGCCGGGCAACGGCAACTCGGCGTGGAACGGCGCGCCGAAGACACTCGCCGCGAGCCAGATCGCCATCGCGCCGACATAGCCGGCCTCCCAGGCGATGCGCGGCCTGGCGAGCAAGCCCAGGACGGCCCGTTCCGCCCAGCCGGCGAGTCGCCTGGAGCGGGACGCCCGCCCGGTCGTCCGCGCCAGCACGCCGGCGACGAAGTCCTCGGCCGGAGACAGCTCGGCGAGCAGGGGCAGATCTCCGCTCAGGCGCAGCAGCGCCGCGGCCAACGCGGAGCAGTCACGGCAGCCCGCAAGGTGCAGGGTCACGAGTTCGCCGTCGAGCCGTTCCAGCGCGCGGTCCACATGGTCGCACAGGAACTCGTGCGCCTGGACGCAGGCCGCTCCGCTGGTGCGCTCGAGCACGGCGCTCGTCAGGTCCACGGTTCCGGCTGCGGGAACATCCAGGCGCAGCAGGGCGACGAACTCCCGACAGCCCGAACAGGCCGCCACGTGGGCGTCCACGGCTCGGCGCTCGTCCGCGGCCAGCTTCCCCTCATGGAGCTCGGCCAGCCGATCCTGGAAGCTGCGGCAGTTCATCCTCGGCTCATCCCAGCGCATCCCATCTCATCCAACCCCTCGAATCCCAACGCAGTCGGCGGCCTCGCGGTTCCTAGGTGGATCCGTAGGAGGGGTCCAGCTCCATGACCTTGCGCGCCAGCTCGAGCCGCGCCCGGTTCGAGCGGGACTTGACCGTCCCCAGCGGCACGTCGAGCAACGAGGCGATCGCCTCGAGGTCCAGTCCCTGGATCTCCTTGAGCATGATCAGCTCGCGGTTCGGTTCGCTCATGCGCTGCAAGGCCCGGTGGACCAGCCGTCTTCGCGCCTCCGCGGCCCACGACTCCTCCGGGCTCGGCCCGGCGGCCGCGATCTCCGACCCGGCGCCGGCCGGCAGCTCCGTCGTCTGCGGCCGCGCTTTCTTGCGGCGCAGGCGATCGATCGCCGCGTTGCGGCCCAGGCGCAGCAGCCACGGTAGGAAGCTCTCTCCGCTGAAGGTGTCCAGGCTGCGATAGACCTTGATGAAGACTTCCTGCGCCAGATCGCGGGCTTCTTCGGCGTCGCACAGGTAGTGGAACGCCACGGCGTACACGCGCCCCTGGACGCGGCGCACGAGCGCCTCCCAGGCCAGCGCGTCCCCCGCCCGGCAGCGCTCGACGATGGGCGCCAGATCCGTCACCGCTCTCCCGGGGCTGCGCTCGACCCTCTCGGCCGCCGCGTGGGTCCGCCGCACCCGCACTGGACAGAACGCATTCCGCCGCCAGCGGTTCGGCGTCCGGGGCCGACGGCCCGCGCGAGGCCGGATTCCCCGGAATCATGAGGTCATTGTGCTAGCATGCGTCTCCCTTCAGGGGCTGTAGCTCAGCTGGGAGAGCGCGTGACTGGCAGTCACGAGGTCAGGGGTTCGATCCCCCTCAGCTCCACCATGCACCAACCGTTCAGCGTGGGGCGGCCCGTTGCGAGGAGCCTGCGGCCCGCGCTCGCGCCGCCGGCCGGATGGCGCGGGGAGCGGCGGCTCCCATTCCCGCGCGGCGCATGAACTCGACTTGCGCCTCCCGCCGGGGTTCACCGTCGGACGGGGTGCGGCGCACGTAGCTGCCGTCGGGCCGGCAGTCCCAGACGGAGCAATTGTCGTCGTCGTACACGGCCAAAAACCCGTCGAGCTCGGACTTCAGCAGCGGGTCCTCGACCGGCACCACGCTCTCGACGCGATCGTTGAGGTTGCGTTTCATCCAGTCCGCCGAGCCGATGTAGTGCTCCGGCGCGCCGCCGTTGGCGAAGCGGAAGACTCGGCTGTGCTCGAGGAAGCGCCCGACGACACCGAAGACCTGGACGTTGTCCGACAGGCCCGGAACGCCGGGTCGCAGGCAGCACAGGCCGCGCACGTTGAGTTTCACGGGGACGCCCGCCTGACTCGCCGCGTACAGCTCACGGATGATCTCCGCGTCCTGGAGCTGGTTCATCTTGGCGTCGATGCCCGCGGGGCGACCCTGGCGCGCGTGCTCCGCCTCACGGCGGATGAGCTGGATGAAGCGCTGGCGAATGGTCGCGGGCCCCAGGATCAGCTTGCGCGGATCGGGATGAGGCAGGGCTCCGGTCAGCGAGTTGAACACCGCCCCCACGTCCTCGCACAGGTCGGGGTCCGCCGTCAACATGCCGATGTCCTCGTAGATCCGGGCCGTTCCCGAGTGGTAGTTGCCCGTCCCCACGTGGGCGTAGCGCCGCACGCCGCGCGCCTCGTCGCGCACGACCAGCGCCAGCTTCACGTGAGTCTTGAGCCGCTCGACCCCGTAGGAGACGTGCGCGCCCTCGCTCTCGAGGAATCGGCCCCAGGCGATGTTCGGCGCCTCGTCGAAGCGGGCCGTGATCTCGACGAGCACCGCGACCTGCTTGCCGCGCTGGGCCGCCTCGGCCAGCGCCCGCACGATCGGCGAGTCACCGCTCGTGCGGTAGATCGTGAGCTTGATGGCCAGGACCGCGGGGTCCGCGGCGGCCGACTCGAGGAAGCGCAGCACCGAGGTGTCGAAATCGTGGTAGGGATGGTGCAGCAGGATGTCGCCACGCGAGATCTCGTCGAAGATCGCCTGCGGGACGTCCGGCGGCAGCCCGGCCAAGCGCGGGTGCGTCACGGGCTCGTGCGGTGCGAGCCTCAACTCGCCGTGGTCCGTCGCCGGCAGCGACTGCAGGTCGCTCAGACCCAGCAGGGAGTCGCAGGGGTAGACGTCGTCTCGAGTCACTCCGAGCTGCTTGACCAGCCACTTCACGACTTTCTTGGGCATCGACGCTTCGACCTGCAGCCGCACGATTCCCGCGAAGCGCCGCGCCTTGAGTTCGTTGCCGACCTGCAGGACGATGCTCCCGGGGCTGCGCAGCAGAGGATCCTCGGCGGCCTCGGATTTGGCCTTGTCCTCGGTACCGCGCGTGACGCGGAAGAGGTGGATGCCTTCGGCACGAGCGGCAGGGTAAAGCAGCTCCAGGTTCGCGGAGATGACCTGCTCCAGGGGCACCACGCCCGCCCCCTGCGGCAGGGGAATCCAGCGCGGGCGGTTGGACGGGACCTTCAGGCGCACGATGCGCTTGCCGCGGCCGGCTCCGTTGACCGGCAGGACGACCGCCAGGTTCAGCCCCAGACTGCTGATGAACGGGAAGGGATGCTCCGAGTCCACGGCCAGCGGCGTCAGGATCGGCTGGACGCTCGCGCTGAAATACTGGCGGAGTTGAGCGCGGGCCGGCGGGTCGAGGTCCTCGTACTTCAGGATGGGCAGCCCCGCTCCGCCCAGCGAGGGCAGCAGCTCGTCTCGCAGCAAGCGGTCCAGCTCATGGCCCTGGCGCAACAGCTCCTCGCGGCAGGCGGCGAATTCTCGCTCGGGCCGGCGCCCGTCCGGGGACAGCTTGCGCGCGCCCCGCGCCATCTCGCGCTTCAGCCCGCTCATGCGCTTCATGAAGAACTCGTCGTGCAGCATGCCGACGATGCCCGCGAACTTGACCCTTTCGAGCAGCGGAAGGTCCGCCCGGGCGACACGCGACAGCACCCGCCCCGCGAAGGCCAGCCAACTCAGCTCTCGATTGACGAACTTCGAGCGCTCGAGTTCTTCCGTCGTGGGAACCTCGTCGGTCACGAAACGCTCCTCGACGCGCGGCGCCGGTGAGTACGGATCCGCCAGCGATCCGTCGCACCATGAAGCTGACTTGTCGCCGCTGACCCGGATCGGCGGACCATTATACGACGAGCGACGTGTCTGAACTACGCGGCTGGCTCGAGCGACACGCCCTGACGCGGGCCGACCTCGAGACCGAGGCCGCCTACCTCGGCTCGGCCGGCTACGATTTCCGCTTTCGCTGAACCCGCGCGGCCGGACCCTGCGGATCGCGGTCGAGTCCCGCGGCGATCAGCAGGCGCGGGTTCACGAACCACACCAGCCGGCCCCGGCCGGGCCCGACCGCGCGCCAGCTCTCGATCGCGAGGTCGATGCGCGCCAGCGCCGCCGTGGGAAAGCGCAGCGTGCCGCCGCCGGCGAGCGCCGAGGCCAGGGCGGACCAGTTCGGCTCGTGTCCGGCCAGGAGCAGCGTCGCGTCGCGGTCGTCCGCGCGCTGCACGCGCGCCACGATCGTCCCCGGCGGGCCGCCGTAGAACTCGGGGACGACCTCGACCGCCGAGCGCCATGCGCCGGCCTCGGCCGCCAGCCGCACGGTCTCGCGGGCCCTCAGCGCAGAGGAGGTCAGCACGCGGTCCGGGACCTCCTCGATCCGCGCCAGCAAGCGGCCGATCAGCGCGGCCGCCTTGCGCCCGCGTCCGTTCAGAGGCCGCTCGTGGTCCGCGGTTCCGGCAGCGTCCCAGTCGGACTTGGCGTGGCGCAGCAACAAGATCGTCTTCATGGGACCGGGCCTCCCGGAGCGTCGCCCGCTCCGATCCCTTGCGGGTCGAGGTCCCGCGCCGGGGTCGACCTTCCGTCCGCCGCAGCCAGATGGCTCGAGTCGACGGCGGTGGCCGTCCTGCCCGCGCCGCGCTCGATGCTGAAGGTCGCGAGGCCTCTCATCGACCGAACTCGTCGATCGCCGCCGCGGTCTTCGCGCCGGCGAATCGCCCCAGGCGGCCGAGTAACTTCGGGCGCAGCTCGGATTGACGCCGGTGCAAGATCCCCACCAGGCTGCCGGCGGCGATCAACGCCTCCGGGCGCAGCGTGGGGCGCCGGGCCAGTCGCTCCGCGATCCCCAGCACCTCGTGCTGCTGGACCTCCATGTCGTTGAAGTCGCCCAGCTGGTCCTGCAGGCTCTTCAGCTCGGCCACGAGCGCCGCCACGCGCTGGGAGTCGAACGCATGACGGAAGAACTCGAGCAGGTAACGCAGCTTCTTGCAATCGATGCGCACGACGTGGAAGGTTGGGGGCGGGGTGTCGGAACCCAGGTTCCGACCGTGCTTCGAAATGCGACGGAACCGACGCCGGATGCAGCTCGCGGCCACCTCCCGGATGGGCCGTCGCGCGTCGGGACCGAGGCCGGCTTCGCCGCAGGCGGGCGGCGCGTCGACGAAGCGCGACCACTTCCGCATGAGATCTCGGTAGCGACGGGAGGCCAGCCCCTGCCCCAGCCGGCGCTGCGCCCTGCACTGGCGCAGGCGCAGCTCGGACTCGAACAGCTCCAGCCCGGCGGCCAAGGACGGCGGCAGTTCGGCCCGGTAGTCGTCCATCCCGGCCAAGAGGACGTCCAGGTCGCGGGCCGGGCCGGTGAGCCCGCCCAGCCAGGCGAACTCTTGACGGAAGCCCTCGACGGCGGGCGGAGCGAAGACTCGATCGAGCTGGCCCAAACAGGACCGCGTGCGCCGCACCGCGACGCGGAAGTCGTGCAGGAATTCGGGGTCGAGGGCCAGGCGCGTGCCCTCCTCGTTGGCGGTCAGCACGGCGAGCAGCGCGCGCAGCAGGCGACGCACCGCCGTCTGCGCGGGCTCGGCAGGCTCGAGCGGGACGTCGAGCTTCGACGAATGCCGGCCGGGTTCGAGCTTGACGGCGGCCAGCGCGTCCAGCAACTCGCCGCCCTCCGCGCGGGCGAGCCCCGGCGTTCGCCCGACGCACTCCAGCACCGCCCGGTGCTCGTCGGCGTAGCCCGGCACGGGCACGACCCGCAGCCGTTCCCCGAGCGCGCGTGAGGTCCGCCCTTCGCCGGTCGTGGCCCGGCCCCGCTCGAGGCTCAGGCGCGCGACCGTCTTGCGACGCGCGTCGAGCACGGCCAAGATCGAGCGCGTGGCTTCGACCCGCACGATGGGGAACAGCCGCCGCAGGCCGATGACCCGGGCCAGCTCGTCACGGAACGCGCCGGGCGGCAGGTCGCGGGCGAAGGCGGGAAGAGCCGTGACACGCAAGCTGTGTCGCCGCGCGCCCCCCGGCCCGCACCACAGGACGAGCCAGCCCTCGGCCTCCTCGACGGAGAACAGCGCTCCGCCGTTGCGAACGACCCTCCAGTCGAAGGTGTCGTGGTAGGTTCGCCGGCTGCTTCTCCGTCCCCGTTTCTCGGCGTGGAAGCCGGGCGAGAGAGCCGCCACGGCGGCCCGGACCTGCTCCGGGTCACGGATCTTGAAGCTCACGTCGGGGACCGTCATCGTGACCCGTGCCGGCCTGCGGAACCCGCGGCGGCTCCGCGTTCCCATGCGTTCGCCCGGGGAGGCGAAATCCTACACCGGGCGCGAAAGACCCGCAGGTCACATCCAGGCGGCTGATCCCAAGGCCACTGGAATCAATCACTTGACCTGAGTTCCGGACCGGACGCGGCCGCCGCGGAAAACCCTTGACAAGCCGGGGCGGTGCAGCGTACACAGACGGCGGTGGCGGGTGCCCCCTGGACTGCGCGGGGGCTTCGCCGACAAGAAACGAAGGGGATGACGGCGGATGGCGTCGAGAACGCTCTGGGTCGTCGTGGTGCTGGTGTTGGCGCTCGTCGCGGGGACGGAGCACGCCTCCGCTGCGGCTTCGGATCCGGACCTCGAGCTCAAGGGTGAGGTCTCCCCGGACCATCGACGGCCCGCGGTTCCAGCCAGTTCCGAGTGGAGCATGTTCATCATGGTCCTGCTGGTGCTGACCACCTCGACCTTCGTGTTCATGGGGGACGGGTTCTTCCCGGGCCAGCCGTTCCGGCGTCCCGCCGTTCCGCGGCCCGCGATGCGCCCCCCCACGAGCGGTCCCCAGCTCCGCGGCGCCGACGACCACGTGGCGGACGAGCGCCCGAAGCGCGCCGCGCGCGTACCGAAGAGCACTCTCCACAGGGAGGAGACGGCGCGCCAGCGCAGGTCGGAGTCGAGCAAGGGGTGGAGCCTCACGCGGCGCAACGCGCCTCACGCCGGCGCGCGGCGGCGCAGTGGCCCCGGTTGCCGCGGCGTCCGCTAGTCTCGGCGCAGGCGAGTGTTCTCACGCCGGCAAGGGCGGAGGTTCCTGCGCCAGGACCCAGATGGCCCGCCGCAGCCGCGCGTGACGATCGAACGCCCTGACGAACTCCGACTCGCGGCGGCCGCCCTTGGCCCGGACGACCTGCACCAGCGCCCGAACCTCCCGCTCCGGCCAGCGGTCCAGCTCGGGCAACAGGGCGAGCAGCGGCGACCAGCGTTCCCAGGCCAACCGCTCCTCGGGAGTAAACCCGGCCAGCGCATCCACCCCGAGCCGGCGCGCGGCCTCGCGCGCGCAGCTCTCGATGCCGCGCTCGCGCTCCGCGCCGAAACGCTGGGCCAGGCTGCGGGTGATGCGCAGGCCGATGTTCTCGCGCACGAACTGGCCGAGGATCTCCTGGCGCGGCTCCCCGACTGACAGGTACATGTTGACCGACGACAGCCGACCGAGCTTGGCCGGGCCGCTGCGGTGGCCCGGCGTTTCGCGCGTAAGGCGTGCTTCGGCCTCGGCCAGCCGCGCGATCGCGGGATCCCGCGGGCGAAAGCCCAGCTTGTAGTAGAACCACCAGGCGCCGGATTTCAAGCCCTCCTCGTTGTCGTGACCCATCTGGTAGGGGTCGACCGTGAAGGTGTCGACGTCGAACAGGTGGCGCACCACGCTCAAAGATCTCGCGTACAGGTGCGCCGCCTCGGCTCCGCGAAACTCGGGGGAGACGTTGAAGGCCACCTCCGCGGAGCCGAACAGCGCCGCCGCCAGCACGTAGCCGACCGTGACCCCGTTCTTCAGCATCAGGAACCCGTAGGCGGCGTCGAGCAACTGTCGCCGTTCCGCCCGTGTCCCGATGCACGCAAACTGCAGCCCCTCGCCGTACTCGAGGAGCCGCACGTCCCGCTCGTCGCCGTGGACGAAGGCATCGAGGTCACGCGAGCGCACGACCATCAGCGTGCGGGCCATGTCGATCAGCTCGAGGGCCTCGGCCCGCGACACGGCGCGAACGGCGGCCGGGCGGCGCTCCAGCTCACGACGGAAGCTCTCGCGGGACTGCAGCAAGGGGCGCGTGCCTTGGAACACGACCGGCGAGCGCGCGTGGCGGCTGCGGGTCGCCGACGGCGTGTCCGGCCCGGCCTCCAGGCGGAACAAGAGATCCAGTTCCTCGAACAGCGACTCGCGCGGCAGCGGGTCGACACGCAAGGCCTCGAAGCGTCGGACGAGGAAGCCGGCGTCGGTCTCGCCGGGGCCCTTGAGGACCTCGATCCAGCGGCGCGTGCCCATTGCGGCCTCTTCGAGGGTCAGCGTCTCGCAGTAGGGCATCAGCATGTTCAGCCGGCCGTCGAGCAGGGCTCGCTGCCGAGGGCTGATGTCGCTCCAGTCGATCCGCAGTCGGGCCGGCCAGCGCTCGGCGAGCCAACACAGCGTGAACCAGAAGAAGCGGTACTCGATGTCGCATCCCGCGATTCCGCTGTTCGTCAGCGCTCCGCAGTGGCGTCGCAAGTCCTCCCGGGCGGCGAAGCCCTCGAGCATGGCCTCGATGCGGGCCAGCACGGCTTCATCGTCGGGATAGGCCCTCATGAAGCAGAGCAGCGCGTGCAGCCGAAGCACGGCGGAGGCGCTGGGCAGCGCCGATCGCTCGAGGGTGCGAAGCCGGGCGCGCTTGCGCTGGGCGGCGCCGCGACGGAAATCGAAGCGCAGCGTTTCGAGCGCGGCCAACGCTGCGGAGGCTCGGTCGGCCACAGCACCCACTCCGGCATCCGCCTGCAAAGGCACGAGCCTACCAGAAAAGCGGCCTGGACACTCCACGACCGGAAGCGGCGCTGAGACCGCAGCGGTCGGGTGTGGATCAGGGTCGGTTCTTGGAGAGTTCCTCGAGTGCGCGGTCCAGCCCTTGGCGCGCCGAGACCAGCTCCGGCTGCAGCCGCAGGGCCTCGCGGAAGTGCTGGGCCGCCAGCGCGAACTGCCCCTGGCCTTCGCGGGCGACCCCCAGCCGCTGCCAGGCCGCCGCGTAGCCCGGATCGACCGTCACGGCGCGCTCGAGCGCGCGCGCCGCTTCGTCGAAGCGACCGCTATTCGACAGCAGCCAGCCCAGGACGTAGAGCGACTCGACGTGCCGCGGGTCGATCCGCACCACCTGCTCGTAATGCGCGATCGCCTCTGCGGTCCGTTTCAACTTGACGTAGGTCCCGGCGAGTGCGAAGTGCGCGCCCTGGTCGAGGGGATTGCTGCGGACGATCCGCGAATAGTACTCGGCCGCGCCGGCATGGTCTCCGCGTCGCGCCCGCTCGACCCCCAGATTGAACAGCGCTCCCGTGTCCAGCGGGTTCTTGGCCAGCAACGCTTGCCAGTTGGCTTCGCGCAGGGCGGTCAGGCCCCCGGGGTCGAGCGGAAGCAGCTGCAGCGCCAGGTTGCCCATCTCGTCGGTCGAGCGGTTGCCGCCCACCACCCGGCGCGGCGGAAAGTTCGGGTTGCGCACGTTGTCCGCGGAGTTGTCGTAGGTGTACTCCATCTCCACCGTCGCTCCCGCCGGCAAACGCAGGGGTTCGACGTAGCGATACATCCCTTGCCAGTTGAAGTCCCAGTCGTCGATGCGCAACAGCCACAGGCGGGTCCCGTCGGGCAGCGAGGCGGTCACGCGCATCGTCTTGCCCAGGTAGTGGGCGTGAGGGTAGACGCCGAGCACGTCGACCGCCACCGGCAGCGTGAAGCGATCCGCGATCCTGTAGGCCTTGGCGCCGGCGGGGATGTCGATCCTGTCCTCGCGCAGGACCACGGCGAAGGTCTCGCGCTCCGGTGGCCGATCGGTCAGGTGCAGCCCGACCCGCACGCGAACCGACTCCGGGATCCCGCTCGGCACCATGTGCAGTTGAAGCACGAGATCGTCCTGCGGCTCGAGCCGCCAGGCCAGGCCGGGGATCGCGGGGTAGGTCGTCGCTCCCGGTGTCCACACGATGATGTGTCCGTCGGGACTCTCGGCGTTGCCCATGGACATGCCCGGGAAGCCGGGCTCGCCATCCTCGGCGTCGAGCCGGCGGGACAGGGGGGTGGGGTCGACCTTGAGCACCGCGTGGTGGACCACCCGCTTGTTGCCGGGGCGGACCTCGACCGCTTCGACCCAGCCGGGCGCCGCGACGGGAGCGCGGATGACGAAATTGCGGATCACGTCCGGCCCGTCGGCCGGGAGCGTGTAGTCCGCGACCATCTCGGCCACGACGTCGGGCTCCTCGAGCTGCCAGCCCTGGCTCAGGGCCGGAAGCGCCGGCAGGTCGGCGGGATCACCCTGCGGCATGCCCCGCTCGTACCATTGGCGCAAGGTGCGACGCTGGTCGTCGCTCAGCTTGCGTGCCCCCTGGAACTCGCCATGGCCTGGAACGGGCAGCCAGGGCGGCATGAAGCGGCTGTCGGTCACCATCACGATTTGCTTGCCGTGCCTGCTCACGTCCGCGTAGCTCAGCAGCGAGAAGGGTCCCGCTTCACCCGGACGGTGGCAGCTGGCACACTGGGCGTAGATGATCGGCGCCACGTCCCGCGTGAACGTCGGCGGCGGCCCGGCTTCCGCGCCGACCGTTCCGGGCGGGACCAAAAGGGCCAGCACGGTCGCCGAGACGGGCCAGGCCCTCATGACCGGCGAGGCGGTCAGCCTTCGCGAGGCGCGGCCGGCGGGATCGCGAGCTGGCCTTCTCCGCGCACTTTCCGCGTCGCGGGCTGGATGAAGAAGCCGGCGATCGTGTCGTCCGGCTTGAGGATCCACTTGACCTCGATCACATCCTCGGTCTTGTCGAAGCGCGCCCAGCGCACGAAGCCCCGGTAGTCCGCATTGGATTGCGCATCCTCGGCGATGACCCGGGTCTCCTTGCCGTAGGTCGCAATCACGTGCTCGTGGAGTGCCGAAAGCTGGGCGAGCGAGAGCACCTGCTGCATCTCGCTCGAGAACTTGCCGTGCAAGAGGTCGATCTCGCCGCGGTAGAACATCTCCGTGTACCGTTGGACCACCGTGATCGCGGCGGGGTCCGGGACAGGGGCGGGGTCCGGGACAGCGGCGGTTTCCGGCGCCGGGGCCACCCCGCGCGACTCCGCGACGGGGGCGCGCTGGGGCGGGTCGGTCACCGGCGGAGGCGCCGGCGGGGCGCAGCGCGGCAGGGTGGCGAGCAGCAGCGCAACGCAGGCTAGCCGGCCCTTCACGGTCTCTCCGCCTCTCTTTTCAGGACCCACTCGATCGCCCGCTTCTCTGCCTGCGCCAACTGCGCGCCCGACAGCTTGCCGCGCAGCGCGTCCCGCGCCTGGGTCGCGAGCCAATGCCCCTTGCTCGCGGCGAGATTGAACCACTGGTGAGCCCCCACGAGGTCGACCGGCCTGCCAAGTCCGCGCTCGAGCGTCAGGCCGAACTGGTACTGGGCCTCGGGCTCGCCTTGCTCGGCGGCCTTGCGGAACCAGCGCGATGCCTCGGCCAGGTCCTTGGGTACCCCGTCGCCCTGCGCGTAGGCCCAGGCGATCGCCATCTGGCCCCACAGGAACCCCTGTTCCGCGGAGAGAAAATACCATTTCGTCGCCTCGGGCCGGCTGAGGGGTACGTCGTTGCCGGTGACGAAGCGCTGCCCCATGCGGTACTGCGCCTCGCCCAGGCCGAGTTCGGCGATGCGACGCAAGTACCCGTCGTTGTCGATCCGCGTGGCGATATCCTCGGACGGAGAATCCCAGCTCTTGGCGGCGAGGCGAAACCAGCGCAGCGCCTCCGCATCGCTCTGCGGAATGTTGCGGCCATCGAGATACAGCAGACCGACGCGGTAGCGAATGTCGCCCCGGCCGCGTTCCGCCGCTTCGCGCAGCCAGCGCTCGGCGTCGGGGTCCGCCTCGGGCCGGCCGCGGCCTCCGAGATAGAAATGGGCCAGCTTCGCCGAGGCCTCGACATGGCCTTGCCGGGCCGCCTTGCGAAACCAGAAGACCGCCCTGTCCTCGTCTTTTTCCACCCCTTGTCCCAACGTGAGCATGACCGCGACCCGGTACTGAGGGTGGGCATGGCCGCGTTTGGCCAGGGATTTCAGCAGCGTGAACGAGCGCTTGTAGTTCCCACTGCGCAGAGCCTCGTCAGCCAGATGCATGCGGTAGTTCGTGCAACCGGGCGCGAGTAACGCGAGGGCGAGCGCCGAAGCCGCGACACGATGCATCGAATCCTCCCGAACGACCGGCGATTGTACCACCCGCGCGGTCACGCCCCGCCGCGCTCCGGCCCCGGGAGCGCGATTCCGCGATCGAGTCTAAGGTAGGGAAGCCGGGCGCGCACGGCCACTCCGCGGCCTGCGGCCCGGCCCCCGGTCAGCTCTCGTGCTTCAGGACCCGCGCGCCCCGTGTTTCGGCGGCGTCGCCGCAGTATAATCGGATCACCGCGATGCAAGGACCCTTCAGGCAGATCGCCCGCTGCGGGGTGCTGATCTTGGCCCTCGGCGCCGGGCAGCTGGCGAGCCGCGCAGCGGGCGAGCAGAGCGACGACGAGTTCATCGCGGCCTTGGGCGACGAATCGATAAGCACGCCGGTCGATCGCAAGCGGCTGGCCCGCATCTTGTTCAGCCAGGCCGCGACACTGGACGGCGGAAAGAGCGGCGTCCAGTTGCTCCACGCGGGCGTGAACGCCCCGGACAGTTCGCTGCAGGCCGTGACGTCGCTCCTTCGGACGCGCTACGAGGCCTACGTCGGATCGCTGGCGCGGTTCAAGAGCAGTGTCACCGCGCTGCTGGACGAGCCGCAGTCACTGCTCCTCCTTTACCGCACCATGGTGGACGGACAGCGAACCTGTTGGCACTTCGACCTGCACAACCGGCTCATCGACATCTACGGTTCGGGCGGCGGCATGCTGTCGATCCTGGCATCGCGCGAAGCTTGCAGCCGCCTCCAGACCGCGACGTTCCAGCCCCGGGTCGACGCGATCATCCGCGCCGCGCTGGTCGAGCACGTGTACCAGCGGGAGGAGATCGTCGCGCTCCAGCTGGACATCGCCGATCTCGAGCGGCTGTTGGCCGACCTGCGGGAGATCGACGGGTCGGAGTGACCTCCCCCGGCTAGCCGTCCGGCCTCGGCAGCCCGGCCGGCTCGTCACGGACCGCCGGCGTCCTCCGGCTGCAAGATCCTCCCAAGCCCGGAAATTCCCGCCGATCCCGACAACTTGCCCGGGCCAAGCTTCCTGCCTATGTTTGCCTGGACCGTGCCGGCCGGGCCAGATCGGACAGGCGGCGCGGTCCGAGGGAGCGGGAAGTCGCCATGCACCGAGGGTTCTCGCTGGTCGAGTTGCTGGTCGTGGTGGCCATCATCGCGGTGCTCATGGGAATCACGATCCCGTTGATGCAGGGTGCCATGCTGCGCGCTCACGTGGGGGCGATGGCCTCGGACGCGCGGATCGTGCACAACGCCTTCAAGCAGCACTTCATCGACTTCGACATGTATCCGAACTCGACGGATCCCCCGGCGTTCGATCTGGTCACGTTCGAGCCCCTCGTGGGCGAGGGCTACTACGATGGGCGCATCGTCGGCCGGCTGGAGAATGGCGCGGCCGACGGCTACGACTCGCCCGACGATCAGGGCATCAATCAGGAGTACTGGATCGAGCTGACACTGGACTTCAATCCGAGCGTGCGCTTTCTGTTGGCCGACTCCGACGACGCACCGCTCTCGGGTGGCGACTACATGGACGGCATTTATCTCTACAAGAACGGCGTGCTGCACCCGCTGACGTCCCCGATCGACCGGTAGCGCGATGATCCACGGCGAGCGCATCGCGAAGTCCCAGCCCTGGGGCGAGCCCGACGAGCCGGCCAGCGCCGGCGCCGGCCCGGTCCCGTCGAACGCCCCGCCGTCGGCCGCTCCGATCGCAGGTCGGCAGCGGGCCCTCGCGCCGCACTTCGAGCGGTTCATGGCCTGGTGGTCGGCGGCGGCGGATCCCGTTCCACACATCGCGGAGCTGGACCTCGTGCCGATCGAACTCGGCTCCTGGGAGCGTGCCGTCCTCAAGACGGCCCGCGGAGTCGGCAACTCGTCCAGCAAGCGCGACCTGGGGTTGGTGGGCGAGGCGGTCGCCTACCAGGTCATGTCCATGGAGTTCGGGGACCGTCTCGAGCGCGGTCCGACGCCTTCGCCCGCGGACCTGCCCGCGTTCCTGGATCGACTGGTCCTGCACCTGGCGGTCGGCATGGCGATCGAGGCCGAGTTGCAGTGGGACATCGATCGACTGATCGCCGGCGGCCGGCTGGCCGACGCCAAGAGCCTGTCGGAACTGCGCGGCAAGGTCGCGCGCAGCCTGTCCGGGCTCAAGGGCCAGGTGGGTTCGAGCCAGCTGGCCGAGGCCGAGCGGCGGGCCGGGGAACTCGTCTCCGTCGAGAAAGCCGTGGAAACCGCATCGCGCGACGAGCTGTGCGAGGAGCCACCGCCGACCCCGAACTGGGCGACCTACAAGCTTCCGCGCGAAGCCGCGTTGCCGCCGTGGCTTTCCGAGGGACTCCCCGAGGCCGCCGGGCAGCCACCCAAGACCGCGGCGCGGGCCGCCAGCCGCACCAAGCCGTTGCTGTTCGTGCTGGCCGGGCTCCTCGCAATGTACGGCATCGTGATGATGCCCCGCCTGGCAACCCAAGGACCGCCGCCGCTGGGCCTGGAGCAGTTCTCTCACGTGGAGGCGGTGCAAGCAGTCCTGGCCAAGCCGCCCAGTCTCTACGTGGTGTTGCACCGCGCGGCCTGGGATGCCGGCACGCCTGCCGAGCGCCAGGCTCTGCTCGAGGAGATCGGCCGGGTTGCGGACGCCGCCGGGTACCGCGGAGTCCACGCGCGGACCGACGACGGGGTGACCGTCGGCCAGTGGCTCAAGCAGAGCGGCGTCGCGATCCGTCAGCGTCCCGGCAGCCCGAGCTGAGCCGGCCCGCCGGGCCCGTGCGCTCAGCGTGCGCCGCACGCGGTCAAGGGCGAGGCTCGTCCTCGATCAGCTCGAGCACCCGTCGGAGCTGGTCGATTCCGGTGCGGATCAGGAAGTCGGAGCGCCGTCCGTAGCTCTTGGCTCCCAGAATGAAGAAGTTGGGCTCGGGGTTGCGCAGGGCGGCTCCGTCCACCGCGCTCCCCGCCAGGCAGTCGCCGGCCGCGGACCCGAGCAAGGTCGCGGCCAGCCCCATCGGGCCGGCCGTGGCGTAGCATTCGTGGACTTGCAGCTCGCGGTAGAGCGAGCTGTCGGGCCGGTAGCCCACATGGGCCAGTATCCGATCGACGAGGACCGTCTCCTCCACGCCGCGGCTCGAGAGCACGACGTCGAAACCGTCGCCCCGGGCGCTCACGCGCTCGACGGCGGTGGACCGGCGGCAATCGACCCTGGAATCCGCGCCCCCCGCCAGTCGGTTGGCCAGGCGCGAGAGGCGCTCGCGCTCGGGCAGCGGGTCGTCGTCGATGACCGGCAACGGGTCGCCGACGTCGCCACGCACCACCCAGACGACGTGCGTTCCGGCCAGCCCCACCAGCGCAGCCAGCGCCGTCGCCGCGGAGTGGCCGGAGCCCACGAGCAGCACGCGACGGCCCTCGAATCGCCGGCGCGACTCTCCACCGATGTCCTGCAGCGTGTAGTCGATGCGGCCCGCCAGCGCCCGCTCCCCGCACGCCGGCAGGTTGCCGTTGCCGATCCAGTTCGGGTGGCCGTAGGTCCCCGAGCAGTCCAGCACGACGTCGGCCTGGGTCACGCTCTCGCCCAGGGGGCCCTCGAGCAGGAGGCGAAAGGGGTGGCGCTCGCGCGGGCCGCCGATCAGGTCGGACTTGGCGATGCGGTCGCGGCCGACCTGCACGACGGCGTGGCCTTCGTGGATCCGGCGGACGAGCCCGCAGGATCGCGCGAGCGGCGCGAGGTATTGCTCCAGGTAGTCCCGGCCCGTCGGATAGACCTCGGCCGGCGCCGGCTCCGCGCGGCTCCCGACCAGCGTGGCCAGGCCGAGCCGCGAGCGGTTCAGGCGCCAGGGCGAGAACAGGCCGACGTGCCCCCAGGCCGCGACGTTCGCTCCCACCGCCCCGCGCTCGTAGACCTGCACGTCATGGCCGCGCTCGGCGGCATGCAGCGCGGCCTCGATGCCGATCGGTCCGGCGCCGACGATGGCCACGCGCATCGGGGGTCCCATCCTCGAGGGTCGTCGGTCTTGCATCAGCTCGGCGTCGGACACCCGCAGGTGAGAATCTCGAGTCCGAGCGAGAATAGCAGAGTCCACGCGCCGGACGGCAGGGCAGGCCGGACCTCCCGTGTACCATGTCGGCCCCAGCAGGAGGTCGCGATGGTCCGCGTCGAGGGTCTCACCAAGCGTTTCGGCGACGTTCGGGCAGTGAACTGCGTGTCGTTCGAGTTGCGCCGCGGGGAGATCTACGGCCTGCTCGGACCGAACGGCGCGGGCAAGACGACGACCCTGTCCATGCTGAGCGGGCTGCTCGAGCCCGACGACGGGCGCGTGCTGTACGAGGGCCTGGACCTCGCCGCCGATCCGTTGGCCGTGAAGCAGAAGCTCGGCATCGTGCCGCAGGAAGTCGCGCTCTACGAGGAACTGAGCGCGCGCGAGAACCTGCGCTTCTGGGCCGGACTCTACGGACTGCGCGGCGCGCGCCTGGCCGCCCGCGTCGACGCCGTGCTCGACCAGGTCGGTCTGGCCACGCGGGCCGCGGGTCCGGTCAGGACCTTTTCGGGCGGGATGAAGCGCCGGCTCAACCTGGGTCTCGGTCTGGTCCACGAACCGGCGGTCGTGATGATGGACGAGCCCACGGCAGGGATCGACCCGCAGGCGCGCCTGAACATCCTGGACGTCGTCCGGCGCATCGCGGCCTGCGGGACGACCGTACTGTACACGACGCACTACCTCGAAGAGGCCGAGACCCTCTGCGACCGCATCGGGATCATGGACCACGGGCGGATCCTGGCCGAGGGCACGCTCGACCAGCTCAAGCGCATGTTCGGCGAGGGAGAGATCGTGACCGTGCGCGGAGCCTTCGACCCGGAGCGGCTACGCCGGCTGCTGCAGGGTCTGGAGGGCGTGCGCTTGCTCTCGGCCACGGGCGAGCGCCTCGTGCTCGAGGCGGCGGGCGAACAGGCGGGTGCCGTGCGCCTGCTCTCGCTGCTCCTCGGCGGCGAGCTGCAGGTCGACGGCGTGTCGATCCAGCCGCCGAGCCTGTCCGCGCTGTTCCTGCGGCTCACCGGGCGGGAGCTGCGCGACTGATGCACGGGCTGGCGCTGCTCGTCGCCAAGGATCTGCGCCGCGAGCTGCGCTCGCCGCTGGCGCTCGGCTGCACGCTGGCGTTCCCGGTGATCTTCTCCTCTCTCCTCGCCCTCACCTTCGGCGCCAGCGGAGAGCGCGTGCCGCGAGTCGTGCTGCTCGTGGAGGACTTGGACCACAGCCTGCTTTCGCAGGCGCTGGTTTCCGCGGCGGGCCACGAGCGGATCGCGCGCTACTACGACGTGCGACCGGTCGGGCCGCAGGGGCGCGCGGCGCTCGAGCGTGCCGAGGCCTCGGCCCTGTTGCGAATCCCCGAGGACTTCGGCCGGGAGTACCTTGCCGGGCGTCCGCTCGAGCTCGAAGTGATCCGCAACCCCGCGCAGGGCATCCTGCCCGAGATCGCCGAACAGTCCGTGCAGGTCCTGGCCGACGCGCTCTCCGCGGCCTCGCGCGCCCTGCGCCAGCCGCTGGCCCAGGTGGGGGAGCTGGTCGAGGCGGGCGGCGATGGCCCGAGCGCGGCCGAGGTCGCCGCGGTCGCGGTCGCGGCCCAGGAGGCGAGCCGCCGCATGGAGCGCCTCGTCTTCCCGCCGCGAATCACGTTCGAATCGGTCGAGGCCGGCGTCGCGGCCGGCTCCGCCCCGCCCGCCTCGCGCAAGGACCGAGCGAACGTGTTCCTGCTGATCCTGCCCGGCGTGGCGGTGTGGTCGCTGTTCCTGATCGGCGACCTCGCGATGCGCGACCTGTTGACCGAGATGGCGCAGGGCACCCTACGCCGCCAGGTCGCCTCCCCGCTCCGGGTCTGGCAGCTCGTCCTGGGGAAGACGCTGTTCGCGGCGACCCTGGCCACGGCGAGCCTCGTCGTCCTGTCCGCGATCGGCTGGGTCGCGGCGCGGAGGCCGATCGATCCGCTGGGATTCGCGCTGCTCTCGGCCGCCGTGATCCTGGCCTTGACGGGCTTCGCCGCCACGATCTACGGCGCCGCGCGCAGCGAGCGGCAGGGCGCGACCCTCTCGAACCTGCTGCTGCTGGCCTTCGCCTTCGCCGGGGGCTCCTTCATCCCCGTCGACTCCCTCCCCGCGGCGCTGCGCGACCTGGCCCCGCTGTCGCCGTTCTACTGGGGTGGCCAGGGGTACCAGGCGCTGATCGCCGAGGGCGCGGGCGTCGCGGAACTGCTGCCGCACGTCGGGATCCTCGTCGCGATCGGCGGGCCGCTGTTCGCAGTGGGGACGCTGCTGCTCGGCCGCCGCGTCCGGCGCGGGGTCATGGCATGAGCGGGATTGCGGTCCTGGCGCTCAACGACCTGCGGCTGACGCTGCGCGACAGGCCCGCGTTCTTCTGGCTCGTCCTCTTGCCCGTGGCGATGATGTGGATCTTCGGCGGACTCGGCAGCCAGCGCCCGCTGCCCCGAGTCGGCCTGGGGCTGGACGACCGCGACCGCGGCTGGGTCGCGCGGGCGCTCGTCGAGGAGCTGCGGGACGGGGGCATCCTGCTGAGCGATCCCGCGACGCGAGCCGAGGGCCAGGCGGCCCCACCGCGGACGCTCGTCATCCCCGACGGGTTCACCGCGGCGGTGCTCGCCGGCCGGCCACGGACGCTGCGCCTCGAGCACGTCCCGGGCTCGAACGAGGAGTTCGGCTTCGCGGCCGAAGTCCAACTCACGCGGGCGATCGTGCGCACGCTGGGTCGGCTCGCCGAGATGGGCCAGGCCGCCCGAACGAGCGACATGGGCGACGGCGCGGCCGCGCTCCAGCGTTTCCGCGAGCTGGCCCAGCGCGAGCCGCTCGTGCGGGTCGGCGCTTCGATCGCGGGTGCAGGGCGCCCCGTCCCCGGGGGACTGGCGCAGAGCGTCCCGGGAGCGCTGACCTTCACCGTCTTGATGATGGTCTCGATCTACGGTGCAGTGTTCCTGACCCTGGAGAAGCGCGGCGGGGTGCTGCGGCGCCAGGCCGCGGCTCCGCTGACGCCGGCCACGCTCCTGCTGGGCAAGCTCGCCGGTAGGCTGCTCATCGCCGGCCTGCAGATCGCGGTGCTGCTCTCCGCCGGACGGTTCGTTTTCGGCATCTCGTGGGGCGCGTCCCCCGCGGGCCTCGTCCTCCTGGCTTCGAGCTTCGCGCTGGCGGTGGCGGGACTCGCCGTCCTGCTCGGAGCGGTGCTGTCGACGCCCGCGCAGGCCTCGATCGTGGGCTGGAGCGTGGCCATGGTGCAGGCCGCGCTCGGCGGCTGCTGGTGGCCGTCCGAGGTCATGCCGGGCTGGTTGAGGACCGTCTCGCACGCCTTGCCCACGGCCTGGGCCATGGACGGCTTCCACGCCCTGATCTCGTTCGGCCGCGGCGCCGAGGCGGTGATCGTCCCCAGCCTCGTGCTCGCCGGCTTCGGCCTGCTGTTCACGGCGCTCGGCGCGCGCTTGCTGCGCTTCGAGGCCTGAGCCGCGAGGCCTCGTCCGTTCGCGGGGCTACAGGATCTTTTCCCAATAGCCGACATCGATCCACGTGTCGAACTTGAAGCCGACCTCGCGAAAGTGCGCAACTTTCTCGAAGCCGAATTTCTGGTGGAGCGCCACGCTCGCCTCGTTCGGCAGAGCGATGCCTCCGATCGCGACGTGGGTGCCGAGCGAATGCAGCGTCTGGAGCAGTTGATGGTAGAGCTTGGATCCGGTTCCCCGACCGCCGCAGCCATGCTCGAGGTAGACGGTGACTTCCGCCGAAAAGCGATAGCCACAACGGCCCTTCCACTTCGTGGCGTGGGCGTATCCCACGACCCGGTCTGCCTGCGTGGCCACCAGCCAGGGGAGGAAGCCCGCTTGGACCTGCCGCAGCCGCGCGGCCATTTCGGCCGCGGGCACGACCTCTTCCTCGAAGGTGACGATCGTCTCCTCGACGTAGAAGTTGTAGACGCGCGCCAACGACTCGGCATCCGTCATCCGGGCCGGCCGGATCACCGTGTCGCTCACTCGTTGAAGCTCCCCGGCTCGTCCCGCGGAAGCCCGTCCTTCAGCTCAGCCATGGCAGCATCCGTTCCGACCCCCGTGATCTTCGGGCGAGACCCCGTCCAGGCCGTCCGGGCCGCAGGCCGTCACGTCGATCGCATCGATGCGAGCCGGCGCTGACGAGTCGGTCACTCGATTCTCCTGAAGGGGCCGCTGCGGCAACGAAGAGCGGCAGCCTGGCTGCTGCGCACAGCGACCGCCCCCGACGGCCCGACCTGCCCCAAGGACCGGAGCCAAGACGTAGATCCAAAGATACTCGATTTCCCCCGCTGCGCGCGCCCCATTCCCACCCGAAGACCGCAGCCCTTCACAGCTGCTGTCGATGACCTCGCTCGGGGCCCGGTTCGCGGCGTGGGGCCCGCTGGCGTACTCCTGGGTCGTCGCAGCGCTCGCCGTCGCCGCCGCGCTGCAGCTCGCCGACATGGCCGGCGCGTTCCCCCACGGCAGCGCCGGGCTGGGGAATCTCCTCTACGGCCTGCAGGCGGCCGCCATCGCCCTGGCGTTCCCCCGGCGCGAGCCACAGGCCCACGGGGTATCCTGGGAGCGTGAAGTCGCCTCGTCCCAGGGTCGGGCTGCGCTCCCTCGACACGCTGTGGTTCCAGGTTTCGGGCACCGTGTGCAATCTGGCCTGTCGTCATTGTCTCGTGTCGTCGTCCCCCACGAACCACACGCACGAGATGATGACGCTGGAACAGGTGCGGCCCTTCCTCGAGGAGGGAGCGCGGCTGGGGGTCAAGGAGTACTACTTCACCGGTGGCGAGCCGTTCCTGAACGCGGAGATGGAACGGATCCTCGCAGAGACCCTGAAAGTGGGGCCGGCCACCGTGCTGACCAACGGGCTGTTGCTCGATCGCGAGCGTTGCGCACGTTTGCGCGCCCTGAGCGACGGCTCGGAGTACTCGCTCGACCTGCGCGTATCGATCGATGGCTACGACGCCGCCGGCAACGACCCGCTCCGCGGCGAGGGGACGTTCGATCGCATCGTGCAAGGCGTGCGCAATCTCGTGTCCGCCGGGCTCAACCCCGTGATCACGGTCACCGAGGCTTGCGCGGGAGCGGGGAGCCGGGCCGGACGCCGCCGTTTCTACGAGCTGTTGGCCGAGATGGGAATCGACCGGCCGCGGCTGAAGATCCTGCCCCTGTTCCGGATCGGAGCCGAGGCCGAGCGGGGCGGATCCTACGCGGCCTGGCAGGAATTGACCGAGGCCGACGCCACCGGCGGCGGAAGTTGGGACCACTTGCAGTGCAGCTCCTGCCGCATGGTGACGAGCAGCGGCGTCTGGGTCTGTCCGATCCTGGTCAACGAGCCGAGCGCGCGGATGGGGGAGACCCTGGCGGACACGCTGACCGACTTCGCCCTCGCGCACCGAGCCTGCTGGACCTGCCACGTGGAAGGAGCCAGCTGCCGAACCTGAGCATGGCCCAGCGAACAAGCAAGAAGCCGCCGTACCCGAACCACCGGGGGGTCGCGACCTGGGGCGAGCGGCGCGTGCCGCTCGAGGAGTTTCGAGCGGCGGCCGCGGCGCACGGACGCCGGTTGGACGACCGGGCGCGCCGCGCCGCGATCGAGGCGCTGCGGACGGCCCCGCCGGACCCGACTCCCGTCGAGGGGGCCTACGGCCGCGTCGCCGTGTTCGGCGGCGTCTATGCCAACCATCGCGCGCTCGCCGCGTTGATCGAAGACGCGCGCGGGCGCGGGGCCGAAGCGCTGTACTGCCTGGGCGACCTGGCCGGCTTCGGGCCCAACCCCGACAAGGTCCGGCCGCTGTTGGAGCGCGGCGAGGTGCGCTGCGTGCGCGGGAACTACGAAGACTCGCTCGCGGCAGGGCGGGAGGACTGCAACTGCGGCTACACCGACCCCCGCGACAATCACTTCGCCGCGCTGGCCTACGGCTACGCCGCCGCGAAGACCAGCGCGGCCTTCAAGAGCTGGATGGGCCAGCTCCCGTCGCGCCGCCGGATCCGCGTCGGCGGCCGCGAGCTTCTCTTGGTTCACGGCTCTCCGCGGCGGATCAATGAATTCCTGTTCGACTCGACATCGCCCACGCCGTTCCTCGAGCAGCTGCTCGACCGCGAGCGGGTCGACGGGCTGTTGTGCACCCACACCGGTCTCCACTGGAAACGACGGTTGCCTTCCGGGCGGGACGCGGTCAACGTCGGCGTCATCGGGCGGCCGGCCAACGATGGCCGGAGCCACGTCTGGTACTGCCTGCTCGAGTCCAGCGGCTCGGCGCTCGAAGCCAGCTTCGTGCCCCTGGCCTACGACCACGTCGGCCTTGCGGACGAGATGCGCGCCGAGAACCTGCCCGAGGAGTTCGTCGAGACCATCCTCGGCGGGTGGTGGACGACGTGCCTCGAGATCCTCCCGGCCAAGGAGCGCGCGGCATCGAGGTACTGACCCGCGAGGGCGCGGCGTCGGCTCGCCGGAGCGTCACGCGGCTCAGGGCGCGGCGCGCGGGTCGCCCGGCACTCGGCGCGCCAGGCGCACGCCGGGTCCGGCCGGCAGGCCGCGGCAGGGCGAATGGGGCGCGTAGTGGAAGCGCACCTGGCGCGCATCGACCTCGACCTGGCTGAAGCTGACGGTCGAGGCGTCGGGCCGGTGCATGCAGGGCGAGTGCGGCCCCTCCGCGGGACGGTGGCTGGCGTGGAACGCGAGGTGCATCGCGGGTTCCGCCGAGCCGGCCGACTGCCGCTCGAAGTCACGAAAAACCGCGACGCGGCTCCTGCGTACCTCTTCGCTGTAGAACGAGGACGAAACGAGCGGTTGCTCGACGGGCCGTCCGCACTTGATGCTGAGGGCGATCCCCGACCAATCGGCCACCAATCCCGCTCCGCCGACCTCGAAGGTCACGAGCAAGAATGGTCGGAAGCGGGTGAGATCGTGGGCGTTCAGCCAGGCCGCGACCTCGGCGGAGGAGGCGAGCGCGATGGCCAGCCGAGGCAACTCGCCGCGCGTCGTGAACTCCGTCCGCGCGCGGGCCGGGGCCGCAGCGCCCGCCGGAAACCCGTTGAGCAGGCAGACGCTCAGGCCGTGCTCGTTGGAGGCGATCCAGGTGCCGCCGAAGTCGCCGTCTTGCGGCGCGATGAAGCGGGTTCCGCCGCTCTCCCGGACCTCCGGCGGCAGGCCGGGCTTGCGCTCCCGGCGCTCGTCTCGGTTGAAGAAGACCCGGTAGCCAGCGGCCCGATCGTGCCAGGTCAGCGTGCACACGGAGCGATTGTGGTCCGGCAAGCCCTGGCTCGTCCAATCTCCGGTGTCTCGACGAGACAGGCCCCGTGTGGCATGGTGCGCCGTGGAATCCTGGGGGAGGGGTCGATGAAAAAAGCACTCGTGGCGTTTCTCGCCTGCGTCGGGCTCCTGGCCATTTTGGGCATGCTGGGCCTGGCGGGGCTGGGCACGATCGCGGCCCTGGGCACGCAGCCCATGCCGTCTCGCCTGATCCTCGAGGTGAATTTCGAGGAGGGCATCATCGAGTCCGTCCCTGACGACGCGCTGGCCGAGCTGATGATGCAGGACGTCCTGACCCTGCGCGACGTCGTCGACGCCATCGACCGCGGCGCCGCCGATCGTCGCGTGAAGGCCCTGTTCGCGCGCATCGGCGCCGGCGGGATGGGGCTGGCGCAGTTGCAGGAGGTTCGCGACGCCGTCGAGCGCTTCCGCGCCTCCGGCAAGCCGGCCTACGCCTACGCGGAGACGTTCGGCGAGTTTGGGCCGGGGAGCGGCGGGTACTACCTGGCCACCGCCTTCGAGCGCATCTACCTGCAGCCGTCGGGCGACGTCGGCCTGACCGGCCTGATCTACGAGAGCCCCTTCGTGCGCGGACTCCTCGAGAAGCTGGGCATCACACCGGAGATGGACCAGCGCATGGAGTTCAAGAACGCCATGAATTTCTACACCGACCGCTCCTACAACGAACCATTCCGCGAGGCGATGCAGTGGGTGATGGAGTCGCACTTTTCCCAGCTCGTTCGCGGCATCGCCGCGGGCCGCGGGCTCGACGAGGACGAGGTGCGGGCGCTGTTCGATCGTGGACCGTTCCTGGCAGAGGAAGCGCTCGACGCCGGGCTCGTGGACGATCTGGCCTACCGCGACGAGGCCTACGACGAGATCGAAGCGGTGGTGGACGACGACGACGTCGAGCGCCTGGGACCTTCGCGTTACCTCGCCGGGGCCGGGAGGCCGAACCGCAGGGGCACGACCATCGCGCTGATCGAGGGGCAGGGCGCCGTGACCCGCGGCGCGAGTCGATATTCGCCGCTCGACGGCAGCGCGTCCATGGGGGCGGAGTCGATCACGAACGCCTTCCGCGATGCGCTGGACGATCGCAGGGTCAAGGCCATCGTGTTCCGCGTGGACAGTCCGGGAGGATCCTACGTCGCCTCGGACGCGATCTGGCGCGAGACGATCCGCGCGCGCGACCAGGGCATTCCGTTGATCGTCTCCATGGGCAACCTCGCCGGCTCGGGGGGCTACTTCGTGGCCATGGACGCGGAAAAGATCGTGGCCCAGCCGGGGACGATCACCGCCTCGATCGGCGTCCTGGGTGGAAAGCTCCACACCCGGGACTTCTGGGCCATGCTCGGCATCACCTGGGACGACGTGGTCTCGAGCGCGCACTCGCGGATGTGGACCGGGACCTACCCTTACGGGCCGGCCCGCGAGCGTTTCGAGGCCGGCCTGGACCGGATCTACGAAGATTTCACCAGCAAGGTCGCGGCGGGGCGGGAGCTCGAGCTCGAACAGGTCCTGAAGATCGCGCGCGGGCGCATCTGGACCGGCGAAGACGCGAAGAGGATCGGGCTCGTCGACGAGCTGGGAGGGCTGGACGTGGCGCTGCGCCTGGCCCGCGAGGCGATCGGCCTCGATCAGGAGGCGCCCGTTCGCATCAAGCGTTTCCCGCGCCGGAAGTCGGCGTGGGAGCTGTTCGTGACGAGACGCGGGGAACGAGCCGCGCTGACGGCCGTGGCCCGCTCGCTCGCGGCGGTCCAGCCCCAGGTCCGCCAGCTAAAGAGGATGGGCCTTCTCGGGGATCCCGGGCCGCTCAGCATGCCCGAGGGGCTGGACTGACCCACCGGGATTCTTGCGGTTCCGCCGTCCGCTAGAAGTTCGCCGTCGGGGTGCCGGGTGGGATTTCTCGATGTACCGTACAAACACCGGCGGCGGCGTCCCGCGCCGATCGCCGGGCGGGCGTTCCGGGTGGCTACGACCCCCCTCGAAGCCGCCTTTCGACTCCCCGTTGACCGGTGCGGGGACCCCCTCCGCACCGGTTTTTTTGTTCAGCGATAGAGCAGGAAGGGCTTGCGCTCGCGGCGGAAGGCTTCGGTCTCCGCGCAACCCACGCGCTCCATCTCGGCCAAGGACGCCCCGCGCTCGAGCAACGGCCTGAGCTCCTGCCGCCCCAGCAAGAGATCGATCGCCAGGCGTTCGCGCTCGAACTCGTAGACCTCGTCGCGCCAGGCGAAGCGCTGCGGAGCCTGGCACCGGGCCTCGCGGATCAGGACCAGATAGGTCGCGAAGGGCCGGAACACGCCGGCATCGTCGACGAGGATCTGGACGCCCTGGCAAGCCTGACCGGCGTGCTTGTGGAACATCGGGCGGAACGACGCCTCGCGGAACAGCGCGCCGGGGAGCCCCTCGTCGCGCAGGGCCCCGGCCAGCGCCTCGCCGTCCAACCACGGCGCGCCCACGAGCTCGAACGGCGTGGTCGTCCCGCGCCCCTCGGACAGGTTCGTGCCCTCGATCAGGCAGCCGCCGGGGTAGACGAGGGCGGTCCGCGGGGTCGGCATGTTGGGCGAGGGCGGCACCCACGGCAGTCGCGTCTCGTCGAAAGTCATCGATCGCCGCCAGCCCGCCATCTCCACGACGCGCAGGTCACAACCGATGCCAAAACCGTCGTTGAACAGGCGGGCCAGCTCGCCCGACGTCAGCCCGTGCCGGACGGGCAGGGGATAGCGGCCCACGAACGAGGACCAGCGCGGGTCGAGCAGCGGTCCCTCCACCACCTCTCCGCCGAGCGGGTTGGGCCGATCGAGGACGACCACGGCGACTCCCGCGTCGCGCGCGGCTTCCATGATGTACGACAGCGTGTAGACGAAGGTGTAGTAGCGGCTCCCCACGTCCTGCAGGTCGTAAACGACGGCATCGAGACCTCGGAGGTCGTCGGCGCGCGGGCGCAGCGAATCGGCGCTCGCGCCGTAGAGGCTGACGACCGGCAGCCCGGTCAGAGGCTCGGTGGCGGACCCCACGCTCTCCATGTCCTGCTGCTGCCCGTGGAGCCCGTGCTCGGGGGCGAACAGGCGTTCGACGCGGAAGCGCCCCGTCTCGAGCACTCGTCCGAGCGCGGGGCGGGCCGCCGAGTCCACGGAGGCCGGGTGCAGCACGAGGCCGATGCGCGAACCGGGCGGCAGCGGCTCGACCTCTCGGCCGAGCCAGCGCTCCAATCCGGATTCGACCCGTGGTCTCGACATGCGGCTCGCGGCGCCATTATCGCAGACGGGAGCCTGGCGCCCCGGCGGCCGATGTGCCACGCTGCCGGGCGGCGCGCGGCGCCCCACCCCGACGAGATGCGCGAACTGGCTTATTTCTCGGTCGACTGCGAGGCCTCGGGCCCCGTGCCGGCGCTTTACAACCTCTTGTCGATCGGGGTCACGGTCGTGCGCCCGGCGGGTGACCACCACGTGCTGGGCGGCTCGCTCTACGTCGAGCTGCGGCCGATCTTCCCCGGGTTCAACGCCGATGCGCTGGCGGTGTGCGGTCTCGACGTGGAGCGCCTGGCTCGGGAGGGCGAGCCGCCGCGCGAGGCGATGGAGCGGCTGGCGCAGTGGGTCCGGCAGGAGGCCGGACCCCATTCCAGCCCGGTGTTCGTCGGGCACAACGCCGTCTTCGACTGGTCCTACGTGGCCTACTACTTCGCCCACTTCGAGCTTGAGAATCCCTTCGGCTACAAGGGCATCGACGTCAAGAGCCTGGCCATGGGTGCCTTGGGACTGCCCTGGACCGAAACGTCCAAGGAGAACCTGCAGCGCCTGCTGGGGCTGCCGCCCCAGGACCCGGCGCGAGTCCATCGGGCGGACTACGACGCCCACTATCAGGCGCTGATCCTCGAGGCCATTCTCGACCGACCGCGCTCCGTCCGCTGACATCGTCTCGGCTCTGCGCGCCGACCGTGCCCCGCGGGCCGAGGTTTCGAACTGAGCCGGCACCACGCCGCTCCGACGCTTGACAGTCACCCGGGGCGGGGCTAGGCTGGCCGGCTCGCGCTCCCGCGCTCCCCGGGGAACTCCGATGAACCGCTCGGACGGACGACCTGAAGCCGCCGCCGCCGCGCGCCGGCGCCGCGGGCGGGGAGCGGCCGCGTGATCTCCGCGCAGGATCACGAGCTGTTCCGGCGGCTGGTCGATGGCGCCGAACGGTTCGTGCTGACGACCCACATCCAGCCGGATGGCGACGCCCTCGGCTCCGAATACGGCCTGGCCAGCTATCTCGCGCAGCGCGGCAAGCAGGTGCGCATCGTCAATCGGGATCCGACCCCGGAGTCGTTGTGTTTCATCGGCGCCGACGGGCCGCCGGCGGAGGTCTACGATTCGGCCGTTCACGACAGCGCGTTCTTGACGCAGGATCTGGTCGTGCTGCTGGACAACTCGGTGCCCGATCGGCTGGGACGCATGGCACCCGTCATGGGTCGGGTGGCCGCGCGCACGCTGTGCATCGATCACCACCCCGCACGCGAGATGCCGTGGGCCCATGTGATCCTGGACCAGGCGTCGTGCGCCACGGCGATGATGGTCTATCGCCTCGCGCGCGAAGCCGGGTGGATTCCGGACCGCGGCGCGGCGGAGGCCATCTACGTCGGGCTGGCAACCGACACCGGGTTCTTCCGTTTCAACTCGTCCGGCCCCGAGGCCTACGAGGTCGCGGCCGAGCTCGTCCGGCTGGGCGCCGATCCGGCCCGCGTCTACGCCGCGATCTACGAGCGCAACTCCCTGGCTTTCACCCGGCTGATGGGTCACGCGCTGGCCGATGTGCGGGTCGATGGAGGAGCGGTGGCCTCGGTCGTCTTGACGCGCGAGATGATCGAGAAGGTCGAGGGCGCGGACGTGGACACGTCGGAGATCACGACGGCGCTGTTGGCCATGGCAGGCATCAAGCTGGCGCTGCTGTTTCGCGAACTCGATCGGGGGCAGGTCAAGGTCTCGCTGCGCTCGAAGGACACGCTCGATGTGCACCGCTTGGCGGGAGAGTTCGGCGGCGGGGGGCATCGCAACGCTTCGGGGATCGTGACCGCGGGTACGCTCGAGGACGTCGTCCGCCGGGTCGTGCAGCGGGCGACCGCGCTGGCCGCGGCCGGAGGTTGATCCTCCATGGTCGTCGAAGTCCGCTACTTCGCCTCGCTGGCGCAGACGACGGGCTGCTCCTGCGAGACGATGGAGGTCGCGGACGGCGCCGATGTCCGCGCGCTGTGGAGTGCGCTCGTCGATCGCCATCCCGGGCTGGCCGACATCCGCTTTCGCCCGCTCGTGGCCTGCGACTCGAGCTATGCCGGTTGGCGCACGCTCCTCGCGGGGGTTCGCGAAGTGGCCTTCCTGCCTCCCGTCAGCGGAGGGTGAGGCCGTGATCCGGCTGCAGAGCGAGCCGATCCGCGTCGAGGAGCTGCTCGACGCGGTGGCTGCGCCCGCCGCGGGCGCCGTCGCCTTGTTCCTGGGCACCGTCCGCTCGCACAATCGGGGCCGCCGCGTCCTGCACCTCGAGTACCAGGCCTACTCCGAGATGGCGCAGTCCGAGATGGAGCGGCTCGTGGCCGAGGTCCGAACCCGCTTCGAGCTCTCCGCGGTCGCGCTCGTGCACCGCACGGGGCGTCTCGAGCTCGGCGAGGTATCCGTGGCCGTGGCGGTGGCGGCTCCGCACCGGGCGCCGGCCTTCGACGCTTGCCGTTTCGTGATCGAGGAGCTGAAGCGAAGCGTGCCGATCTGGAAGCGCGAGACCTTCGATGGCGGCGAAGTGTGGATCGAAGGCGCGGGTGAATCGCCCGTTACCGAGCCTCAGGCGTAGCCGGCGCCGTCCAGCTCCTCTTCGTCCATGCCGAGGTAGTGGCCCAGCTCGTGGAACAGGGTCACGCGGATCTGCTCGGCCAGCTCGTCCGGGCAAGTCACGGTGCGCTCGAGGTTGCGCTGGAATAGGTAGATGCGCGCCGGCAGCTCGCCACCCGGCCCCAGGTAGCTCTGGCCGTCGACCGGCACGCCGCTGAACAGGCCGAGCAACTCGGGATTCAACCAGGGCTCGTCCTCGCGCAGCAGCTCCTCCGCCGGCAGATCCTGGACGATCAGTCCGACGTGCTCCAGATGCTCGCGAAACTGCGGTGGCAGCTCGGCCCGCGCCCGTTCGAGCTGGCGCGCGAACTCCTGCGCGCTGACGCGGCAGGGGGGCGGGAAACGATCGGGCTCGAGCTTCGCCGCCCAGGCGAAGTGTCGGTCCGCGGCGGCCGGCTCGCCGCGGCGCTCGAGGCACAAGGCGAGCAGGTAGTGGGCGTCGGCCAGCGCGCCGTCGAGTTCCACGGCGCGTTTCGCGTGCTCGTGGGCTTCGCTGAAACGGCAGCCCATGAACAGCGCCTCGGCCAGATCGGCGCGGAACTCCGAGTCGTCGGGGTCCAGCTCGACCGCCCGTCCCAGCTCCGCGGCCGCCTCGGCGGGACGATCCAGCTCGATCAGGGCTCGGCCGACGAGGAACCGGAGCACGGGATCCTCGCCCTCCGACCCCGCGAGCGCCGCGCGGGCCAGCTCCAGCGCGCGCTCTGGCATCCCGCCGTCCAACGCGTCGTAGATCGACTCGACGAGGGCGATTTCCGGTTCGTCCATTCCGCCGCGCATTCTGAGTACATCCGGCGCATTCCGCAAATGCTCGCGGCGCGCGCCCCGGCGAGTCCGGGCCGGATGGCCCCGAGGCGGAAGCTCTCCCGAGGCCGCCCGCGGCTTGTGTCGATGCGCACCGCGCGTTAAGTTACCCCTGACGAGGCGGCGATCGTAGCCGGCGCCTCCGCACGATCCGCCGGCCCGCCCGGCGCAGCGAGGAGGACATGGCGCAGCAATTCCGGGACGACGTTCGCAATCTCGCCATCATCGCCCACGTGGACCACGGCAAGACGACGCTCGTCGACGCCATGCTCGTGCAGAGCGAAGCCCTTGGCCCCGCCGCCGACCCAGCGCGCGACCCCGAGCGGCCCAAGGCCATCGGCAACCTACCCAGGTGCACCGGCGTGACCTGGCGCGGTACCCGGATCAACATCGTGGATACACCCTATGCCGATCTGGGTGGCGAGGCCGAGCGCACCGTGCGCATGGTCGACGGAGTCATTTTCCTGGTCGACGCCTGCGAGGGACCGCCCCCGCAAACCCGGTTCGTCCTGCGCAAGGCGCTCGAGGCCGGCCTGGCGCCGATCGTCGTCGTCAACAAGATCGACCTCGAGGCCGCGCGTCCGGCGCAAGCGCTGGCCGAGATCCGCGCGCTGTTCGCCGATCTGGACGCAAGCCAGGAGCAGCTCGCCTTCCCGGTGTTGTACTGCAACGCGCGTCGCGGGTCGTGCCGCCGGATGCTGGACGAGCCCGGACAGTCGCTGACACCGCTGTTCGAGGAGATCGTCCGCACCGTTCCGGCCCCGCGGTTCGACCCGGAGCAGTCGCTGCAGTTCCTGATCACCTCGATCGAGTATCACGACTTCCTGGGCCGGCTGGCTCTGGGTCGGCTGGTCAGCGGCAGCGTGCGCAAGGGGCAAGACATCGCCCATTGCCGCGCCGGGGGCGCCATCGAGGCCGACCGGGTCAGCGGCGTGTTCGGCCACGAAGGAGTGCGCCGCATCGAGATCGAACAGGCCCACGCGGGCGACATCGTCGCGCTGACCGCCGGCGGCGCGTTCCGCATCGGGGAGACCCTGTCGGACCCGGGCCGCCCGCGGCCGCTGCCGTCGCTCAGGGTCGACGAACCGACACTCGCGGTGGTACTCGCCGCCAACGATTCGCCCACGGCGGGGGTCGATGGGACGCTGGTCGGCGGGGGCCCGCTGCGCGAGCGGCTGTGGCGGGAGCTCGCGACCAACGCCGCGATTCGCGTGGCCGAGACCGACTCGCAGGAGGCCTTCCGTCTGTCGGGGCGCAGCGAGCTGCAGCTGGCGATGCTGATCGAGATGCTGCGGCGCGAGGGGTACGAGATGCTGGCGGGCAAGCCGGAGGTCGTCACGCTCCGGATCGAGGGGGCGGTGCGCGAGCCGATGGAGTGTCTGGTCGTCGACTGTCCCGAGCCGTTCTTGGGCGTCGTGACCGAGAAGATCGGCGGCCGACGCGGCCGCATGACCAAGATGGTCAATCACGGAGCCGGCCGGGTGCGGGTGGAGTTCCGCATTCCCTCCCGCGGCGTGGTCGGGTTCCGCACCGAGTTCCTCAGCGACACCAAGGGCACGGGCATCCTGCACCAGAGCTTCGACGGCTGGGAGGTCTGGCAAGGGGAGATCGCCGGGCGAACGACGGGCTCGCTCGTGGCCGACCGCCCCGGCCGGGTCACGGCGCACGCGGTGGGTCACCTGCAGCACCGCGGCACGATCTTCGTGGCGCCGGGCGAGCAGGTCTACGAGGGCATGGTCGTGGGCGAGAACTCGCGCCCGAGCGACCTGCTCGTCGACGTGACCAAGTCCAGGCGGACCGAGCCGGCCGTCGGCGCGATCGTCCCCGAACCGCAGCTGATCCCGCCGCGTTCGATGAGCCTCGAGCAGACCCTGGAGTTTCTGCACCCCGACGAGGTCGTGGAAGTCACGCCGCGGGCGCTGCGCATCCGCAAACGCGTGCTCAGCACCTCCCAGCGTGAGCGTAAAGCCTGATCGCACAAGCACTTGCTTGACGCGCCGAGGCCGGCGGTGTTACCGTGGGCCGCGGACCCCGAGGGAGGCGTCTTGAGCGCTCTCAACATCGTCGGCGCGGTCGTGGCCCTGCTGGCCGGCGGGCTCGCCGGTTGGTTCCTCAACAATCGATTCGGGCGCAGGAGCCTCGAGGCCATGCACAAGCGCGGCGACGAGGCGCTGCGCCACGCGAAGCGCGAGGCCGAGAAAACGCAACGCGCGGCCCTGCTCGAGGTACGGCAGGAGATCGTGGCGCAGCGTGACAAGGCCGAGCGCGACCTGCGTTCCCGTCGCGGTCAGTTGCAGAAGCAAGAGCGCGATCTGAAGGCCGTGGCGCAGTCCAACCAGGAGCAGGAGGCCAAACTGCTGCGGGCCCAAGAAGAGTTGCGCGAGGCCGCCGCCGCGCTGGACGCACGGCAGGTCGAGCTCGACGCGGCCCACAAGCGGGCCGCGGAGTTGATCGGCCAGCAGAACGAGGCCCTGGAGCGCATCTCCGGGGTGACGATGGACGAAGCCCGCCGGCAGCTCCTGATCAACCTCAAGGCCCAGACGCGCTACGAGGCGGCGACGATGATCAAGGAGATCAAGGACGAGGCGCAACGCACGGCCGAGGCGGAAGCGACGAAGATCATCGCGCTGGCCGTGGAGCGGATGGCTTCGGAGTTCAGCGCCGAGCGCACCGTCAGCCAGTTCAAGTTGCCGGAAGGCAGCGATCTACGCGGCCGGATCATCGGTCACGAGGGCAAGAACATCCGCGCGTTCGAACAGGCCACCGGGATGCAGCTCCTGCTCGACGAAGAAAACCAGTCCGTGACCCTCTCCGGCTATCACCCGGTCAAGCGCGAGATCGCCCGGCGCGTGCTGGAGACCCTGGTCAAGGACGGCAACATCCGGCCCAAGCGCATCGAGGAGCTGACGCGGCGCACCGAGCGGCGGCTGGAGGAGGAGATGCGGCGCGCCGGCCAAGAGTCCGTCAAGGAACTCAAGCTGCGCGGCGTCCATCCCGAGATCGTAAAGCTGCTCGGGCGGCTCAAGTTCCGCACCTCCTACGGGCAGAACGTGCTGCTGCACTCGATCGAGGTGGCCTGGCTCACGGGCATGATGGCCGCCGAGCTGCGACTGGACGAGAAACTGGCGCGCCGGGCGGGATTGCTGCATGACGTGGGCAAGGCCATCGACTACGAGCGCGAGGGCACCCATCCCGAGATCGGGGCCGAGATCGGGCGCAAGTGCGGCGAGCACGAGGTCGTGATCAACGCCATCGCCTCGCATCATGAAGATTGCGAGATGACCTCGCCGATCTCGGTGCTGGTCGCCGCTGCCGACGCCATCTCGGGCGCGCGACCGGGAGCGCGCCGGCAAACCGTGGCCCAGTACATCAAACGCATCGAGAAGCTGGAAGAGCTGGCCAACTCGATGGAAGGCGTCGAGCACTCGTACGCGCTGCAGGCCGGCCGTGAGATCCGGGTGATCGCGCGCTCGAAGCAGGTCGACGACGCGCAGGTCGACTTGCTGGCTTCGGACCTCGCGGCTCGCATCCAAAACGAGATGGACTACCCGGGCAAGATCAAGGTCACCGTCATCCGCGAATTGCGCGCGGTCGACTACGCGCACTAGCCCCGGCGTCCGCTCGCGGTCCGTCCTTCGAGAAGGGGCTGTCCTTGTCCGATCCGACACTGGTGGCGCTGCTCACGAGCGCCGCGGTCACGGGACTGCTGCACACGCTGATTCCGGACCACTGGCTGCCCTTCGTGCTGATCGGAAGCGTGCGTCGCTGGGGCGCCGCGACCGTGGCCCTGACCGCGGGTCTGTCCGCCCTGGTCCACTCGGTCGTTTCGGTGGCGCTCGGAATGAGCGCGGTGTGGATCGGCGAGAGCGCCGTCGCCGGCGTGGGGCAGAAGTTCGAGCACGCCGGGGGGCTCGTGCTCTTGCTCTTCGGTCTGTGCTACGCCGCCTGGGCCTGGAACAAGCGCGGGCACTTCCACCCCGGCGGCTCGCTGGTGCACGCGGCCAACGGCGTCGCCTGCAACGGGGCTGAAGGACCGCGCCACCCCGAGCATCTGCACTACCACGCGGACGACGCACTGATCACGGCTCGCGGCGGCTGGAGCGCCGTCGGCCTGGCCCTGATCGTGGGCCTCAACCCGTGCGTCCTCCTGCTACCGATCCTGTTCGCCGGGAGTTCCCAGGGAGCCGGGAGCGTGGCCCTCGTCGCGACGGCGTACGCGGCGCCGACGATCCTGCTCGCGAGCGGGCTGTCGGTCCTGGGGGTCCGCCTCGGCTGGCCCGTGCGACTCCCGGGCGCCGCGCGCTACGCCGAATTCGGCAGCGGCATCGTGATCGCGCTGCTCGGGCTGCTGCTCTGGCTCTTCGGGCACTGAGCGCCGTCGGTGGCGGAGCGACCGGGACCCGCGCGTCGTTTCGACGCAGGGGCGTCAATCGTGACGCCGGCGAGGGACACGGCTGCAGCCGGGCCCGGACGGCGCTTGGCGGAAAGGCCAGGAATCCCCCCAGGAACGAGAGTGCCCGGGTTGGCACTGCCCTTGCTTTCATTCCGGGCGCACGTGACCTCCTCCTGGTCAGTGTCGGACCCCCTTCGAGCCCGATGGTCATGCCCCCCCGACGGCTCGAAGGGGGTTGATTTTTCTAATAGTCTCTCCCGCACGATGCGCGAGCCCCGTGGACCGCTCAACGCCGAACTCGTGCTGGCCGCGGTCGAGTTGATGGGTCGAGCCGGCCGCGACGGCACCGTCCGGGTCCAGGGCCAGAGCATGCTGCCCACGCTGCGCCCGGGTCAGCTCCTGGCGGTCGAGTTCGCGCCGCGCGCGCTGGCGCGAGGCGACCTGTTGCTGTTCCGCCAGGGCGGCCTGTTGCTCGTGCACCGCTCGCTCGGCCGGGCTCGCCCGAGCGCGGGGCGCATTCTGCTGCGCACGCGCGGCGACGGCGCGCCGACGCTCGACCCTCCGGTCGATCCCGCCCACGTCGTCGGCCGCGTGATCGCCGTGGCGCAAGGCCCATGCTGGCGCTCGTTTCGCGGCCCCGCGGGGCGGACCTACGGCTGGTGCGTGGCCTGGCACGCTCTGTTCTGGGCCGCGGTGGGCCTGCTGTTGCAGCACATCGAGGCCGGAGCCCGCCGCGCGAACCTGCGCCTCGATCTGCGCTGGCGCGCGTCCAGGATCGATCGGCTGCTGCTCCGAGCGGTGCACGCCCTGCTCTTCGACCTGGCCCATCCCCGCGGACCCAAGCCGGAAGTGGTCGGGGGTTAGGCGCCTCCGACGCTCAGGGCCGGCGGAGACCGGCTGCTATAATGAGCGCCCGCGCCGGACCCACGGTCCGTCCGTCGGCCTTTCCCGCGACATCTCGACACCTGGCGAGGGATCCACGGCGATGATCAATACCATCCTCACCAAGATCATGGGCTCGAAGAACGAGCGCACGATGAAGCGCCTGTTGCCCATGGTGAGACGGATCAACGAACTCGAGCCTTCGGTTGCCCAGTTGAGTGAAGGGCAACTACGGGACAAGCGGATCGAGTTCAAACAGCGGCTGGAGCGCGGCGAGTCCCTGGACGATCTGCTGCCCGAGGCCTTCGCGGTCGTGCGCGAGGCCGGCCGGCGCGTGTTGTCCATGCGCCATTTCGACGTGCAGCTGATCGGCGGGATGATCCTGCATCAGGGAAAGATCGCCGAGATGAAAACGGGTGAGGGAAAGACCTTGGTGGCCACGCTGCCGGCGTACCTCAACGCGCTCGAAGGGCGCGGCGTACACGTGGTCACGGTCAACGACTACCTGGCGCGTCGCGACTCGGAATGGATGGGAGGCCTGTTCCGCTTCCTGGGCCTGACCGTGGGAGTCATCCAGCACGACATGGACGATCGCGCCCGACAGGAGGCCTACGCGCAGGAGATCACTTACGGAACGAACAACGAGGTCGGCTTCGACTATCTCCGCGACAACATGAAGTTCTCCATCGACTCCATGGTGCAGCGTGGGCGCCACTACGGGATCGTCGACGAAGTGGACTCGATCCTGATCGACGAAGCGCGCACGCCGCTGATCATCAGCGGTCCGGCCGAAGAATCCGCCGACATGTACTACCGGGTGAACGCCATCATCCCCAAGCTCCGCGAGGGCGTGGTGATCCGCGAGGGCAAGCTGCACGAGGTGGAAGAGAGCGGCGACTACGACTACGTGCTCGACGAGAAAGCCAAGACCGTCACGCTCACCGAGGCCGGCGAAGAGCGTTGCCAAGGCCTGTTGGGCATCCAGGACATCGGCGAGTGGGAGTGGGTGCGCCAGCGCTTCGTGGAAAAGGCGATGCGGGCCCACCTGATCTTCCAGCGCGACGTCGATTACATGGTCAAGGACGGCCAGGTCGTGATCGTCGACGAATTCACGGGCCGCCTCATGCCCGGCCGCCGCTGGAGCGACGGCCTGCACCAGGCCGTCGAGGCCAAGGAAGGTCTGAAGATCGAGCGCGAGAACCAGACTCTGGCGACGATCACGTTCCAGAACCTGTTCCGCATGTACGGCAAGCTCTCCGGCATGACCGGGACGGCCGACACCGAGGCGGTCGAGTTCGACAGGATCTACAAGCTGGAGGTCGTGGTCATCCCGCCGCACAAGCCGATGATCCGCGACGATCAGAACGACGTGATCTTCCGCACCGAGCCCGAGAAGTGGCGCGCCGTGGTCAAGGACATCGCCGACTGCAAGGAGCGCGGGCAGCCGGTGCTGGTCGGCACGATTTCGATCGAAAAGTCCGAGAAGCTCTCGGTCCTGCTCAAGCAGGGCGGCGTCAAGCACGTCGTGCTCAACGCCAAGCACCACGAGCGCGAGGCCGAGATCGTGGCCCAGGCCGGGCGGCTGGGAGCGGTGACGATCGCGACGAACATGGCGGGGCGCGGCACGGACATCCTGCTCGGCGGCAATCCGGAGTTCCTGGCGCGGCGGGCACTGGCCGAGCGCGGTCTGAGCCCCGGCGAGACCCCGGCCGCGGAGTTCGAAGCGGGCCTGGCTGAAGCGCTGGAGCGGACCCGGGCGGAGTGCAAGAGAGAGCACGACCAGGTCATCGAGGTCGGCGGACTGTGCATCGTCGGCACGGAGCGGCACGAGTCCCGCCGCATCGACAACCAGTTGCGCGGTCGCGCCGGGCGCCAGGGCGATCCGGGAGCCTCGCGATTCTACCTCTCGCTCGACGATGACTTGATGCGCATCTTCGCGGGCGAACGGCTCAAGGCCGCGATGAAGAGGCTGGGCATGGAGGAAGACTTACCCATCGAGTCGCCGATGGTCACGCGCTCGATCGAGCGGGCCCAGAAGCAGGTCGAGGCGCGGAACTTCGACATCCGCAAGCACTTGATCGAGTACGACGACGTCAACAACAAGCAGCGCACCGAGATCTACAAGCTGCGGCGCGGACTGCTGGAAGGACGGGAGCAGAAGGAGTACGTGCTGGAGCGGGCCCGCGACATCCTGGACTGCCTGGTCCACGATCACATGGGGACCTTCAAGGATCCGCAGGAATGGCAGCTCGACGCCTTCGGTCAGCAGTTGAAGCACTTCTACGGATTCGCCCCCGAATCCGCGGGCCTCGAGTTGAATCACCTGGGCCTCGGTGAGGTGGCCGACCGGGTCTGGGAGCAACTGCTCCAGCGCTACGACGAAAAGGAAGCCCGTGTCGGCGGCGAAATGATGCGCCAATACGAGCGGCACATCCTGCTGCAAGTGATCGATTCGTCCTGGAAGGATCACCTGCTGGCCATGGACCACCTGAAGGAGGGCATCGGGCTCCGGGCCTACGGACAGAAGGACCCGCTCGTGGAATACAAGCGCGAGTCCTTCGACATGTTCGGGCAGATGAAGGAGCGCATCGAGAACGAGGCGGTGCGCTTCCTGTTCCTGCTTCAACCCGTGAGCGCGGAGGAGCGGGAGCGCGAAGAGCGGCGCCGCCGCGCCGAGCAGGCCCAGATCTTCGACGCCGCCTCCCGCTCGGCGTCCGGCGTGACCGCGCGCGGCGGCATCCGCCAGGTCCAGCACAAGGAAGCCAAGGTGGGACGGAACGATCCCTGCCCCTGTGGCTCGGGCAAGAAGTACAAGAAATGTCACGGCGCGAGCGGCCCGTAGGTGGCCTCACGCGCCTCGGGGCTGGGAAGCCCGCAGCGATTCGTCTAGACTTTCGACCCGGGAGGAGCGATGGAGGAGTATCCCATCCGTGAAGCGCTGACCTTCGACGACGTGCTGCTCGTGCCGGCCCACAGCGACGTGCTCCCGACCCAGGTCGCCACGCGCACGCGGCTCACGCGCGAGATCGCGCTCGAGATCCCGCTGGTCTCGGCGGCGATGGACACGGTGACCGAGTCGCGCCTGGCCATCGCCCTGGCCCAGGAAGGCGGGTTGGGGATCCTGCACAAGAGCATGTCCATCGCGGCGCAGACCGAGGAGGTCGACAAGGTCAAGCGCTCGGAATCCGGGATGATCGTCGACCCGATCACCATGAGCCCGGACCAGAAGATCTACGAAGCCCTGGAGGTGATGGGCCGCTACCACATCTCCGGTGTCCCGGTGACCGACCACGCCGGCAAGCTCGTGGGCATTCTCACCAATCGCGACCTGCGCTTCTGCACGACGACGGACCAGCCGATACGCGCGCTGATGACCGACAAGGACCTCGTGACCGTGCACGAGGGCACGACCCTCGAAGAGGCCAAGGCCCTGCTGCACAAGCACCGCATCGAGAAGCTGCTCGTCGTCGACGATGCGTTCCGCCTGCGCGGCCTGATCACCGTCAAGGACATCCAGAAGCAGATCCGTTACCCGAGCGCCAGCAAGGACAGCTACGGCCGGTTGCGCGTGGGGGCCGCGGTCGGCATCGCCAGCGACACGCTGGCTCGCGCGCAGGCCCTGCTGGACGCCAACGTGGACCTGTTGGTCGTGGACACGGCTCATGGACACAGCCAGGGCGTCTTGGACACCGTGGCCCGCTTGCGCGAGCTCTTCCCGCAGGTTCAACTCCTCGCCGGCAACGTCGCCACGCGCGAGGGCGCGCAGGCCTTGATCGATCGCGGCGTCGACGGCGTCAAGGTCGGCGTGGGCCCGGGCAGCATCTGCACGACCCGGATCGTCACCGGCGCCGGAGTGCCGCAATTGACCGCCATTCTCGAGGCATCCCGGGCCTGCCGCGAGGCCGGGGTGCCGCTCGTCGCCGATGGCGGGGTCAAGTTCGCGGGGGACGTGACCAAGGCCATCGCCGCGGGTGCGAGCACGGTGATGATCGGCAGCCTGTTCGCCGGAACGGAGGAAGCGCCGGGCGAGACCGTGCTGTTCCAGGGACGCACGTTCAAGGAGTATCGCGGCATGGGATCGATCGCCGCGATGAAGGAAGGCTCGCGCGACCGCTATTTCCAGGACGAGTTCGACGAGCGAAAACTGGTGCCGGAGGGCATCGAAGGACGGGTGCCCTACAAGGGGCCGCTGTCGGCGCTCGTGGCCCAGCTCGTGGGCGGCCTACGTGCCGGCATGGGCTACCTGGGCTGTCCGGGGATCGAGGCGCTGCAGCGCACGGCGCGTTTCGTGCGCATCACGTCGGCCGGGTTGCGCGAGTCCCACGCGCACGACGTCATCATCACGCGGGAAGCGCCGAACTACCGCCTCGACTGATCGCGACGCGCGTCAGTGGTCGAGGGTCGAGGGTTCCGCGGGCTGCTCCAGCACCTCGATGCGGCGCGCGGCTTCGCCGATGTCGTGCAGGCGCACGGTCAGCGCTCCCCGGCACAGCGCCCGCGGCAGGCGCTCGCCCCACTCGATGACCACCACCGCTCCGGCGCCCAGCAGCTCTTCGAGACCGAGCGTTTCGATCTCGTCGATCCTCTCGATGCGGTAGAGATCGACGTGGAACATCGGCACGCGGCCGCCGCCGTATTCCTGAACCAAGGTGAACGACGGGGAGCAGACCTCGTCCGGCGAGATGCCCAGCCCGGCGGCCAGGCCCCGCGCGAAGGCCGTCTTGCCCGCGCCCAGCGGCCCCTCGAGCAGGACCAGATCGCCCCCGGCGAGCTGGCGGCCGAGAGCCCGACCCAGCTCCAGGGTCTCGCTCTCGCTCAACGAGTAGACCGAGCCGCCCGATCGCGAGAGCGGGCGGCGGGTCGCGGTCCGCGTCTGCCGGTCTTCCGGCACCTCAGTGGATCTCCACGGCGCGCAGTTCGACCAGCGCTCCGGGCAGCTCGTCGACGATGTCCGACGCGATCAGGCCGTCCTGTCCGAGCCGCCGGGCGGCGCGATCTCCCGCAGCCCCGTGCACGAAGACCGCCAGGCGGGCGGCGTTCCAGCCGTCCAGGCGCCGGGCCAGCAGGGCGCCCACGGCACCGGTGAGCACGTCGCCGGCGCCCCCCGTGGCCATCCCCGGGTTCCCGGTCGAGTTGATCGCCGCCTGCCCGTCGGGGCGGGCCACGATCGACTGGTGTCCCTTGAGCACCACGACGGCGCCGCTGGTCCGGGCCAGGCGGCGCGCGGCCTCCAGACGATCCGTCTGAACCTCGTGGGTCGTGCGGCCGAGCAGCCGGGCGGCCTCGCCCGGGTGCGGGGTCAGCACCACCGGACGCGGCCGCTCGGGCAGGGGTGACAGGTCGGCCGTCCCCACGAGGGCGTTCAACGCGTCGGCATCGAGGACCAGCGGTGAGTGGCAACCCTGGACGATGACTCGCACGGCGTGGCGCGTCTGGGGCTCGGCTCCCAGGCCGGGACCGAGCGCCAGCGCGTCGCGGCCGGAAAGCAGCTCGAGCGCCGCCTCCGCCGCGTCGGCGGCCAGCGTGCCTGTGGCGGTCTCGGTCAGGCTCTCGGTCATCATCTCCGCCTGCTGTGAAGCCGCATATCGCAGCCCGGACGGCGTCGTCGCCAGGGTCACGAGTCCCGCGCCGCTGCGCAGGGCCCCGCGGGCCACCAGCACCGACGCGCCGCTCTTGTCGCGCGAGCCGGCCACGACGAGCAAGTGGCCGTAGTCTCCCTTGTGGCTGGCGGCCGCGCGCGGGGGCAGCAGCCGGGCAGCGGTCGTGGCTTCGACCCACTCGAGCGAGGTCGACTCCTGCGCCACCGCATCGTCCGGGATACCGATCGGGATCACGCGCACCGCCCCGGCATGGGTCGCGCCCGGATCGAGCACGAGCGCCAGCTTCGGCCGGCAGATCGTGTACGTGCGCTCGGCCCGCACCGCGATGCCCTGCACCTCGGCCGTGTCGGCGTCGAGGCCCGAGGGCAGATCGACCGACACGACCCGGCAGCGGCTACGGCTCAGGTCGCGAATCACGGTCCGGGGCAGACCCTGGGCCCCGCCCTTCACGCCGGTGCCGAGCATGGCGTCCAGGACGATGGGGGATCCGGTCAGGAGCGAGCGCTCACGTTCCCAGGCCTGTTCGTCCGGAACCTCCCGGATCTCCAGTCCGAGGTTGACCGCCGCGCGTTGGTTGTGAGCGGCGTCCTTGGCCAGCGCGTCCGCGCTGGCCAAGAGGACGATCCGCGGCGTGAGGCCGCGCCGCGCGAGATAGCGTGCGGCCACCAGTCCGTCGCCGCCGTTGTTGCCCTTGCCGCACAGCACGACGACGCCGGAGGCTGCCGCGTCCGGGTAGTCCTCGAGCAGCGCCTCGGCCACGCCGCGACCGGCCGCCTCCATCAGCCGCAGGCCGGGAATCCCCTGCTCGTCGATGGCGCGGCGATCGATTCGACGCATCTGCTCTCCGGTCACGACTTCCATGGCTTCTCCGGCTGGGCTCTCGAACATAGTCCGCGTCGCGAGCCCCGGTCAAGCCGAGCGAGCGGGGCCCGGATCCGGTCGCGGGCGAGTCGCTGGCGAGCGCCGACCCCCGAAGTTAGAATCGCCGCTCCCGCCGAGGTGAGCATTGGCGCTGCGTTACCTGACGGCCGGCGAATCGCACGGCCCAGCCCTGACCGTCGTCGTCGAGGGGTTGCCCGCCGGCGTCCCGGTCGACCGGGCGCGGATCGACGGAGAGCTGCGCCGTCGCATGGCCGGACACGGACGCGGCGGGCGGATGCGCATCGAGCGCGACGCCGTGGAGATTCTGGGCGGGGTCCGTTTCGGCTACACGCTGGGCTCGCCCGTGGCCATGGTCATCCGCAACCTGGATCACGCGAACTGGGTTGCTGCGATGAGCGTCGAGCCCCCGCATCCGGGAGAGGAGCTGGCGCGGGCCGTGAGCCGTCCGCGCCCCGGTCACGCCGATCTCGCAGGGGCTTTGAAATACGGGACACACGACGCGCGCGACGTGCTCGAACGCGCGAGCGCGCGCGAGACCGCCGCGCGCACCGCGGCGGGGGCCCTGGCCCGCGCGCTGCTGGCCCAGGCCGGCATCGAGGCCACGAGCCACACCGTCGCGGTGGGAGACGTCACCGCCCCCGAGCTGTCCGACGCCGACTTCGACGCCCTGCTGGCCCTGGACGAGGCCGCGCCGATGCGCGTGCTCGACGTGAGAGCACGGGACGCGATGGTCGAGGCTGTGGACCTTGCCCGTCAGGCCGGGGACTCGCTGGGCGGCGTGTTCGAAGTCCTCGTTCGCGGCGTGCCGGTGGGGTTGGGCAGCCACGTGCACTGGGACCGCAGGCTCGATGGGCGACTGGCAGCAGCCCTGATGTCCGTGCCGGCAGTCAAGGCCGTGAGCATCGGCGGCGGTGTCGAAAGCGTGTCGATGCGCGGCAGCCAGAGCCACGATGCGATCGTCTACGATCCGGGCGAACGACGCTTCCGGCGCGCGAGCAATCGCGCCGGCGGGATCGAAGGCGGCATCTCGAACGGCGAGCCGATCCGCTTGCGGGGATACCTCAAGCCGCTGTCCACGTTGCCCCGGCCCGCGCTGTCGGCCGACCTCGTCACGAAGCAGCCGTTCGAAGCGACCTTCGAGCGGACCGACACGATCCCGATCGTCGCCGCGGGGGTCGTGGGCGAGGCGATGGCCTGTCTCGTGCTCGCCGACGAGTTCCTGGCGAAGTTCGGGGGGGATCGGCTCGCCGAGACCCTGCGCAACCTCGAGACCTATCGAGCGGCGCAGCGCGCCTACTGAGGCGGCGCCGCCCAAAAAAAAGGGGGGCGATGACGGTGCCATCGCCCCCCCCATGGCGGGCCTCTGCTGATCCCCCAATCGCCGGGCAGCCGGCTTGCGCCGCCGCACTGTCTCGAGCCGGGAAGGGGCCGCAGCGGTCACCCCCCTGGTCGGAACGGCCCACGAAGCAGAGCCCGCTCGGTCCATCGAACGTGTCGAGAGCCGAGTCGCCCTCAAAATACGGCGAGGGCCGGGGGGGTACAAGGGAATACGTGAGGAGCCGGCGGGCTCGAACGGGACCCACGAAAGAAGCCGAACCCCGGGACCGGACCGCCGTTCCCGAGGCGTTGTATAATCAGGTCGGACCCTGCTCGCTCTCTCCGGAGAACCGCTTCCCTGGCACGGGTCAAGACTCCAGTGGTAGGCGCAAGCAGGATACCGGTCGTCCCCTCGAGGGGATGGCCGGCGTTGGGTAGGCGAGACCGGCAGAGCCGGCCCCGAAGGCATAGAGGTCGGGTCGCAAGTCCGCCGGAGAGAGCGAGCAAGGTCCGATTCTCAACGCCTTTTCCTCAAGCTGCCTGCCTGTAGGTCCGAAGTCGGCTGGCCCACATGCGCCATGGATCGTGCGTCCCGGACCATACCCCAATCCGTCCGACCATGTCAACCGAAAAGTGCAAGATATCGGGCTCGGGTTCCGGAGGGCCCCAGGATATGGGGGTCCCGGCTGCTTCTCCGGGGTCGGACCCGGTCGAGTTGCTGGTGGACCGGCTCGCGGCCGGGGGCCGGGGAGTGGCCCGCGCGGGGGGACTGGTCTGGTTCCTGCCCGGGGGGCTTCCCGGCGACCGGGTGCGGGCGACGGCGGTGCTTCGCCGCCCGAGCTACGTGGAGGGGCGCATCGTGGAGGTCCTGGCCTGGTCGGCGGACCGCCGGCCGCCCCCCTGCCCGCTGCAACCCCGCTGCGGAGGCTGCCCGTGGATGGGACTCGAGGAGGCCGATCAACGACGCTGGAAACGGGCCCTCGTGGAGGACGCCCTGCGGCGCATCGGGCGGTCCGCGGTCGAAGTCGAAGAGGTCCGAGCCTCGCCGCTGGCCCTGGGCTATCGCAACAAGCTGGAGCTGACCCTGGGCCGCGGCGCCGACGGCCGACCGGCCGTGGGCTTTCACCCGCAGGACGAGAGCGCGGGAGGGCTCGTCGACGTCGACCGCTGCCAGGTCCAGACGGATCCCGCGAACGCCGTGCTGGCCACCGCCCGCGAGTTCCTGCTCTCCCGGTCGGCGGACTGGGCCGGCGCCGCGGAGCGCGCCCGCGACCCCTACCGCCTCGTCATTCGCGCGTCGACCCTCACCGGGCAGGTGCTCGTCGCGATCCGTGAGGTGGCCGGAGCGTTCCCGCTGGCCGAGCGCCTGGCGGAACGGCTGCGCGAACGACACGCCGATCTCGCCGGCGTCGTGCGTATTCGAGCCCTTTCCGGCCGCCGCGGCCGGGGCCGCACGCTGCCGCTGGTCGGCCGGCCCTGGATCGAGGAACGCGTCGGCGGCACGACCTTCCGCCTACCCGCCGCCACCTTCCTGCAGGTCAATCCGCAGGCGGCGGAGCTCTTGCTCGAATCCGTGCGCGAGGCGGCGGGGCGGGTCAGCGAGCAGGAGGTGATCGACCTCTACGGCGGCGTGGGGCTCTTCGGCATCGCGCTGGCGCGGGAGGGCGCGCGCGTCAGCGTTTGCGATGCCGACCCTGTCGCCGTGGACTGCGGTCGCCATGCCGCCCGAGCGGCAGGCGCGCGGCGGGTCGCCTTCCATCGCGCGGACGTGACCGAATTCCTCCGCGGTCGCCCGGTCACGGCGGCGTCCGTGGATCTCGTCGTGGCCAATCCTCCGCGACGCGGGCTGGGGCGGCACGTTCCGCCGCTCGTGGCCGGCCTGGCACCCCAACGCATCATCTTGGTTTCGTGCGATCCGGCGACGCTGGCCCGGGACGCGCAGCGGCTGGCCCGAGCCGGCTTCACGCCCGAGCGCGCCATCCCGGTCGACCTCTTCCCCCAGACGGCCCACGTCGAGACGGTGCTTTCGCTGGTCCGGAATCGACTCGGGCCGACCGCCGCGCCGGCCTGATCCGCGCCGCGCTCAGGGCAGCGGGCCCCCGGCCACCGCCGCCAGCAGGGCCTCGGCGGTCAGCACGCGGTTCGTGTTGAAGCGCAGGTCCGCGCGGAGGCGATCGATACACTGGACGAGCGAGGCCGCGCGATGCGGCCCGAGGCGGGCCGCGATCGGATCCAGCCGAGCGTAGAGATCGGCGTGCAGCAGGGCGCCGCGAGCGTCGGCCACGCCGCAGCGGGCCGCGTCGCGCAGCAAGGACTGCGACAGGTCGAGCGCGTCGACGAGCGTCGCGTCGTCCTTGCCGGCCAACGACGCCGCCATCGCCGGCAGCTTCTCGATCGCGGCCGGACTCGACGAGAGCGTGTCGAGCATCTCCAGGATCTCCCGGCGGCGACCACGCCGGACCTCGAGGTCCAGCTCCAGCGCGCGCCCCAGCGAGCCGCCCGACAGCGCGGCGCGTGCGGCGGCCTCGTCGGGCGGCATGCCGCGGCGCTCCAGGAGCGCGCTCAGCTCGGTCACGCGCATGGTCGAGAAACCGATGCTGAAGCAGCGCGAGCGAACCGTGGGCAGCAGCAGGTGCGGGCGGGCGCTGATCAGGATCACGAGGGAGCCGGCCGGGGGCTCTTCCAGCGTCTTGAGCAGCCCATTCTGCGCCTCGCGGTTCATGCGATCCGCCGGATCGATCAGGGCCACGCGCCGGCGCCCCTGTCGTGGGCGGAAACCGACGATGCCGGTCAGCTTGCGGATCTGGTCGACCAGGATGCGCGACGCAAGGTCGCCTTCCGCGGCCCCGGCGACCTGTGTGAACAGCCGAGAGTTCTCCTTGTTCTTGATCTCCTGGCGCGTCAGCCGGCCCACGCGCAGATAGTCCGGGTGGGTCTCCCGCTCGTTCAGCACGCAGGAGGCGCAGCGCCCGCAGGCGGCAGTTCCGTCCGCGTCGCACATCAGCGCGGCCGCAAACGTCCGCGCGGTCGTGGCCTTGCCCACGCCTTCCGGGCCACGGAACAGCAGCGCCTGGGGCACGCGACCCGAGCGCAGCAAGCGGCGCAGCAGATCGACGGCCTCGCGCTGGCCGGCGATGTCGTCGAGGGTCAGCACGGCTCCTGTCCGAGCGCGGGCCACAGGTCCCGCAGGGCCTCGAGCACGCGGCGCTCCACGTCGTCGGGACCTCCGCTGCCGTCGACGACCCGGATGCGCGACGGTTCGGCGGCCGCCAGGGCCTGGTAGCCCTGCGCCACGCGCCGGTGGAACTCGAGTTGCTCCCGCTCGAAGCGTCCCTCGGAGTCGGCGACGTTGCGCTGCACGTCGCGGCGCGCGGCGCGGGCCAGGGCGAGCTGGGGCGCCAGATCGAGCAGGATGGTGCGGTCGGGCGTGCGGTCGAGCGGCGCCTGGCGGTGCAGTTCGAGGATCCACGGGAGCGCCAGGCCCCGGCCGTGCCCCTGGTAGGCCAGCGTCGCGTCCCGGAAGCGATCGCACAGCACGACGCGGCCTGCCGCGAGAGCGGGATCGACGACCTCCGTCAGATGCTGGGTGCGATCCGTCAGGTAAAGCAACAGCTCGGCCAGCGGCGTCATCGGCGCGGACGATGGGCGCAGCAGCAAGGCCCGCAACTCGCGTCCCAACGCCGTACCGCCCGGCTCGCGCGTGAGCACGACCTCCGCGCCGGCGCGGCGCAGGCGCGCCGCCAGGCGGGTGATCTGGGTCGTCTTGCCGCTGCCTTCCAGCCCCTCGAACGTCACGAATCGACCCCGGCCCTCGGCGCCCGCGCCGGCCGGCGGACGGCTCACGGGGTGCCCAGGGGAAGGTTGTGGAAGTAGGCCACTGCCGCGGCGCAGTCGCGCGCGATTTGGTTAGCCAGCGCCGACGCACTCTCGAAACGCTGCTCGTCGCGCAGCCGATCGAGGAAGTGGACCTCCAGCCGCTCGTGATACAGGTCCTCCCCGAACTCCAAGAGATGAGTCTCCACCGTGAGCGTGTCTCCGCCGAAGGTCGGCCGCAGCCCGACGTTGGTCACCGACGGGAATCGCCCGGCGATCACCATCGTCTCGGTCACGTAGACCCCCGGGCGCGGCAGGACCTGGTTGTCGGGAGCGAGATTCGCGGTGGGGCAGCCCAGGCTGCGCCCGCGACCGTCCCCCCGAACCACCTCGCCGGCCACCACGTAGGGCCGCCCCAGCATCCGGCGCGCCGCCACCACGTCGCCCGCGGCCAGCGCCGCGCGGATCGCGGTCGACGAGATCACTCCGCCGTCGATCTGGACCGCGGGCACCCCGTGCACCTCGAAGCCCAGCCGCGCGCCGATGCGCCGCAGCAGCGCGAGATTCCCCTCGCGCCGGTGGCCGAAGCGGAAATTCTCGCCGACGTGGATCGCGCTGAAGCGCAGGCGATCGGCCAGGATCCGCGCGAAGAACTCCTCGCCGCTGAGCTCCGCCACGTGGGCGTCGAACTCGATGATCAAGACGTCGCTCAGGCCGGTCTGCCGGAGACTCTCGAGCTTCTGCCCCCGATTCTGGAGCAGCTCGAGGTCGTGGTCCGGCGCGACCACGGACAGCGGGTGGGGTGAGAAGGTGATCAACAGCGAAGGCGCGCCCTCCGCGTGGGCCTGGTCGATCACGCGGCGCAGGATCGCGCGGTGTCCCAGGTGCACGCCGTCGTAGTTGCCGATGGTGGCCACGGCCGCGTGCGCGTCGGCGGGATAGGATCCGATGCCGTTCCAAACGTTCATCCGCCTCCCCACCATCCCGGCCAGGTCCAGCGCAGCGCCTGCTGCAGCAGGTTGGCGTAGACGCCCGCCAACAGATCGTCGGCCATGATACCCGAACCCCCGGCCAGCCTCTCCAGCCGCCGGATCGGGTAAGGCTTGAAGATGTCTAACAGCCGAAACAGCAGGAAACCGGCGGCGAACGCCGCGGGCGACAGGGGCAGGAACAGCAAGCTCACCAGCTGTCCCGCGACCTCGTCGACGACTACCGCCGGAGGGTCCCGCCGCGCGAGCCGCGCTTCGGCGAGGCCCGCGGCCCACACTCCGATGCAGGAAACCGCCACGGCCCCGGCGGCGACGAGCCACGGGCCGCCCGCCAGCCCCAGCCCGCCGGCCAGTGCCAGGCCGGCCAGCGAGCCGAGGGTGCCGGGCGCGAGCGGCGCGCGGCCCAGCCCTCCCAGGGTGGCGACGAGCAGCGGTAGGTCAGGCCGGGCCAACGATCCCGCCCACCAGATCGTAGCCCGCCACCTCGGTCAGCCGCACGCTGACGAACTCGCCGGGCCGGGCCGCGCCATCGTTCAACAGGACCTGGCCGTCCACGTCCAGGGCTTGCGAGCGCATGCGGCCGACCAGCAGGTGCTCCGTCTCGGGATGTCCCCCCTCGACCAGCACCTCGACCTCGCGGCCGATCCGCTCGCGGTTGCGCTCGACGGCGATCCGTTGCTGGCAGGCCATGAGCCGGTCGCGCCTTTCCTGCTTGAGCGTCTCGGCGACGTCGTCCGCCAAGAGGCCGGCCGAAGTGCCGTCCTCGTGGGAATAGCTGAAGGCTCCCAGATGGTCGAAGCGGGCCTCGCGCACGAAGTCGAGCAGCGCTTCGAACTCGTCCTCGGTTTCGCCGGGGAAGCCGACGATCAAGGTCGTGCGCAGGGCCGCGTCGGGCATGGCTTCCCGGAACCGCGACAGGAGGCGCAGGTGCGACTCTGCGGATCCGCCCCGGCGCATCCGGCGCAGCATGTCCGGATGGGCGTGCTGCAACGGCATGTCGACGTACTCGAGGACGCGCCGGGCGCCGGCCATCGTGTCGATCAGCTCCTGCGTGACCGTGTTCGGGTACAGGTAGTGCAAGCGGATCCAGCGCAGATCCTCGATGCCATCGAGCTCGCGGAGCAGGTCGGCCAGCCCCTGGTTCGTCCCGAGGTCGCGCCCGTAGTGGCTGGAGTCCTGGGCGATCAAATTGATCTCGCGCACGCCCCTTGCCGCCAGATCACGAGCCTCGCGCACGACGCTCTGGGGCAGGCGCGAGCGAAAGGCGCCGCGGAACGAGGGGATCGCGCAGAACGAGCAGCTATGGTCGCAGCCCTCCGCGATCTTGATGTAGGCCGTCCAGGGCGGCGTGGCCAGCCGGCGCGGCGTGGCGTGGTCGTAGAGGTAGCGTGACGCGCTCCAGCGGACGTCGGCGGCGGGCTGCGGTCGCGGCGGGGCGGGCTCGACCGCGCCGACGATCCGATCCAGCTCGTCGAGCCCCAGGAACGCGTCCACTTCCGGCAGCTCGGCTCTCAGCTCGCCGGAATAGCGCTGGACCAAGCAGCCGGTCACGACCAGCCGGCGCAAGCGGCCCGATTTCTTGTGCTCGGCGGCTTCGAGGATGGTGCGAATCGACTCCTCGCGAGCGGGTCCGATGAACGAGCAGGTGTTGACGACGATGACCTCGGCGTCGGCGGGATCGTTGACGAATTCCCAGCCCGCGCCGGCCAGGTGGCCGAGCATGACCTCGCTGTCCACGAGGTTCTTCGCGCAACCGAGGCTGATCAGGCCCAGCCGCCGGGGAGCGGGGCGGCCGGCCGAGTCGTCTGGCCACGCGCGGTCGCTCATGGGTAGAGCCGGTGGATCTGCCGCGGATAGGGGATGGCTTCGCGCAGGTGGGAGAGGCCGCACATCCAGGTGACGAAGCGCTCGATGCCCATGCCGAATCCCGCGTGCGGGACCGTGCCGTACCTGCGGATGTCGAGGTACCACTGGAAGGCCTCGAGCGGCAGCTCGTGCTCGCGCAGGCGCGCGAGCAGCAGATCGTGGTCGTGCACGCGCTGCGACCCTCCGATGATCTCGCCGTACCCCTCCGGGGCCAGCATGTCGACGCACAGCGCCAGCGCGGGATCGTCGGCCGCCGGCTGCATGTAGAAGGCCTTGATCTTCGCCGGCCAGTGCGTGACCATCACCGGCCGGTCGAAGCGCCGCGTCAAATAAGTCTCGTCGAAGCCGCCGAAGTCGGCGCCGTGCGTGAACGGGGGCGCCCCGGCCTGGATCATTTCGGCCTGGGCCGCGGGCGAAGTCAGTATCTCGGCCGCCTCGGCGTAGGTCAGACGCGGGAAGGGCGGCCTGACGCTCTCGAGCTTGGAGACATCGCGCTCGAGGAGTCTCAGCGGCTCGCGGCAGCGGTCCAGCACGCGCGCCGTGACCTCGGATACGAAGTCCTCGGCCAGATCGAGCAGGCCGTCCAATTCCAGGAAGGCGACTTCGGGCTCGATCATCCAGAACTCGGTGAGATGCCGCCGCGTCTTGGACTTCTCGGCACGGAAGGTCGGACCGAAGCAATACACCTTGCCGAAGGCCATGCACGCCGGCTCGATGTAGAGTTGTCCGGACTGGGCCAGGTAGGCCGTCTTGTCGAAATAGTCGGTTTCGAACAGCGTCGTCGTGCCCTCGCAGGCGGCGGGGGTCAGGATCGGCGAGTCGATGTTGACGTAGCCGCGCTCGTAGAAGTAATCGCGACAGGCCTGCACCACCTCGTGGCGCACGCGCAGGACGGCCTGGGGCGTGCGCGACCGCAGGTAGAGGTGCCGCTGGTCGAACAGGAACTCGACGCCGTGCTCCTTCGGCTGAATCGGGTAGTCGGCGGCCTCGTGGATCGCGGTGACCGAGCGCAGCCCCAGCTCGTAGCCGCCCGTGGATCGCGGGTCCTCGCGGACGGTGCCGCTCGCGGTCAGCGACGATTCCAGGGGCAGGCGCCCCAAGAGCTCGAAGGTCTCGGGATCGACGTCGCCGACCGCGGCCACGCACTGGACCTGGCCGGTGCCGTCCCGCAGGACGACAAAGCGGATCTTGCCCGAGGAGCGCCGCTGGGTCAGCCAGCCGCGTACGTTGACGCTCGCGCCGACGTGCCGGCCCAGCTCTCCGACGTAGACGAAGTCGCTGCTCACGGACTATCGATGAGGAGGGTCGGGCCTCGCCGCGGGAGGCGACGGCTCAGGCCTCCTGCTCCTTGCCCTTGACCGCTGCGGCGACCAGCTGCTCCTGGATCTGCGCGGGCACCGGCTCGTAGTGGTTGAACTGCATGTGGTAGCTGCCGCGATCGGAGGTGATCGACTTCAGCGTGGAGTCGTAGGTCAGCATCTCGGCCATCGGCACCTCGGCCTTGATCACCTGGAACGTGCCTTGCACTTCCATACCCTGCGGCTTGCCGCGCCGCGACGAAAGATCGCCCATCACGTCGCCCATGCAATCCTCCGGCGAGAAGATCTCGACGGACATGATCGGCTCGAGCATGATCGGCCGTGCCTGTTTGACCGCTTCCTTGAAAGCCAGCGAGCCGGCGATCTTGAACGCCATCTCCGACGAGTCGACGTCATGGTACTTCCCGTCGGTCAGCGTGACCTGGAAGTCCACCACGGGGTGCCCCGCGATGACCCCCTTGGACGAGGCCTCGTGGATGCCCTTTTCCACCGCCGGCCGGAAGTTGTGCGGGATGGCTCCGCCGAAGATCTTGTCCACGAACTTGAAGCCCGAGCCTCGAGGCAGCGGTTCCATGTCGATGACGCACACGGCGAACTGGCCCCGGCCGCCCGACTGCTTCTTGTGCTTGCCCTCGATGTTGGCGGTCTTGCGTGAAATCGTTTCGAGGTAGCGGACCTTCGGCAGCTTGAGCAGCGCCTCGACTCCGAATTTCTTCTTCATCTTGATCACGGCGACTTCGACGTGAACCTGACTCGTGCCCGAGACCAACAGCTCGCCCGTCTGCGCGTCGCGGCCGACCTCCAGCACCGGATCCTCCTCGGTGAGGCGGCTCAACGCGCCGGAGAGCTTGTCCTCGTCCCCCTTCGATTTGGGCTCGATGGCGAAAGAGATCGAGGGCTTGGGAAACTGGATCGGCGGATAGACGATCGCGGCCGCGGGATCGCACAAGGTGTCGCTGGTCTTGGTCTCCTTGAGCTTGGCCACGACGCCCAGATCCCCGGCACGTAGCTCGGCGATCTGCTCGATCTGCTTCCCCTGCATCGTGGATACGTGACCCAGCCGTTCGCTGCTCCCGCTGCGCGGGTTGGTGACGGTCGAGTCGCCCTTGAGCGTGCCACTCTGCACGCGAAACAAGGACAGCCTCCCGGCAAAGGGGTCGGCGATCGTCTTGAATACGAACATCGACAGCGGGGCCGCTCCGGAGACCTCGCGCGTCAGTGCGGCGCCGCCCTCCGGACTGGAGCCGCTGGCCGGACCACGGGCGTCGGGAGCGGGCAAGAGCTCGACGAGGTAGTCGAGCACGGTCTGCGCGCCGATCATGCGCGTGGCAGACGTTGCGCAGACCGGATGGAGTTTGCGCGCCAGCGTGGCGGCGCGCAGCCCGCCGACCAGCTGCTCCTGCGTCAGTTCGCCGGCCGTGAAGAACGCCTCCATCAACTTGTCGTCGTTCTCCGCAACCATCTCGACCAGCGTCGCCCGCGCCGCCTGCGCGGGTTCCTCGAGATCGGCCGGGATCGGCTGCTCGCTCAGCTTGCCCGAGCCGTCCTCCGCGTAGCGCTGCGCCTTCATCGTGATCAGATCGACCACCCCGCAGAACCCCTGCTCCTCGCCGATCGGCAACTGGATCGGCACGGCGCCGCGTCCGAAGCGCTCTTGAAGCTGCTCGAGGCAGCGGTCGAACGAGGCACGCTCACGGTCGAGCTTCGTGATCACGAACAGCAACGGCAGCGAGTAGGACGCGGCGAAATCGTGCACCCGGACGGTCATGACCTGGATGCCCGCCACACCCTCGACCAGCAGCAATACGCCGTCCGTCACCGCGAGCCCCGCCTTGGCGTCCGCGATGAACGCGGCGTAGCCCGGCGTGTCGATCAGGTTGACCTTCTTCTTCTTCCACTCCAGGTGAGCCAGCGCCGTCTGCAGCGAGATCTTGCGGCTGATCTCCTCCTCGTCGAAGTCCGTGACGGCGGTTCCGTCCTCGATGCGACCCAGCCGATTGACCGCGCCCGCGGCGAACAGCATGGCGGAAGTCAGCGACGTCTTGCCCGAGTCACCGTGACCGACCAACGCGATGTTGCGGATGTCGGGAGTGTCGTACACCTTCATCGGCAGACTCCTCGCGGCGTGTGTTCTGGCAGGGCCTCCGGCCGCGTCATGCTCGTGGAAAACGAAGGGCCGGACTATACCACAGCGCGCGAAAACCCCTCAAACTACGAGCTCGACGGTTATGGCTCAGTTTGAAACCTCGCCTCGCGGGGCGCGGTCGGACTCGCGCGATCGTCCGGCTTCTCGCGCGCCGACCTCCGCTCGAGCGTGCGCCCTTTCGGGGAAGAACCGGGCGCACGCTCCAAGGACCCCACCGGCCGAGGTTTCAAGCAGCAGCTCGACCGGGCAGGGGCTCCAGCGCCGGCCTTGACCCTCCCGCCGCCCGAACCTACGTTCTGCGGAGGCCGTCCGCCGGAGCGTGGACCGCTTCCCTGGCGCGAGGGCTGCATGATCGTCGTCTGTCCGTCCTGCCAACAGCGCTATCGGCACGCGGCCACGTTCGCGGGCGTGCCTCCCACCGCTCGCTGTTCGGCCTGCGACGAAAGTTTCGAGCTGAGCGCGCCGAAACGCAGCTATGTCATGATCGCCCCGGGCGGCCCGCAGCTCGCGCCGCAGGAGCGGGCGGTCATCGCGCCGCCGCGCTTCGACATGGACCTTCCAACGGACGGCTCGCCGGCGCTCGTTCCGGATCTGACGGCGCCGTTCGACTCCGAGGTCGGCGTCGCGCCGGAGTCCGTGGCCGCGAGCTCTGCCGCTGCGCTCCCGGCACGGCATGGCGACCGCGCGACGTCGGATCAGGCCGCAGGGCCCGCCCGGACCCGGCCCTGGGTCGAGAGCCTGGTGGCGCTCGTCCCCGGGGGGTTGGGTGGCGCGATCGGATATCATGCGGCCGGGCCTCCGGGCGAGGACGCGCTGACCTGGGCCATGATGGGAGCCGCGGTCGGGCTGCTCGTGGGCTGGGTCTGGCTGCTATGGATCACGCGAGCGGACTGACGGCCGAAAGCCAGCGGGATGGCGCGCCGCTTTACGTCGACTGTCCCGACTGCCGCGCTCCTTCCGCAAATCTCACGCAGGCCCGCAGTGTCTCCCTGGACGGCGTGCCGCTGCGTCGTTGCTTCCGCTGCGGGCACCGCTCGACCTGGGAGGAGACGCCGCGGCGGGTCCTGGCCTGCTCGGACTGCGGGCTGCCCTTTCTGGCCGGGCCGCTGGCCCTGGAGCGCTGCCCCGCTTGCGCAGCCGAGACGCGGGCGCCGGAGCAACCCGACGAAGAGCTGGTGCAGGCGGCGGAGGCCGAGGTGCGCGCCGCGCTCGCCGCACGCTGGCGCTTCGTGGGGTCGAGGCGAGTCTCGGACTACCTGGGTCGAGTGTTGCGCGGCGTGGCCTCGGCCATCGACGGGGCGCCGGCGAGCGGGCACGTGCTGCTCGTGGACGAGCCGGCGTGGCACACGCTGGCGCTGCCCTCGGGCACCGTCATTCTGAGCGTCGCGTTCTTGGCCGCGCTCGAGGACGAGGCCGAGCTGGCCTTCGTGCTGGGGCACGAGCTGGCGCATGTCGCGGCGGGGGACAGCGCTGCGGCGCTGGTGCGCTTCGGCCTGCACGAGGTCGAGACCGAAAGCTCCGGGGCGGTCGAGGCAGCGTGGGCCCGCGCCGCCGTCGACCTCGTGCGGCTCGGATTCGGCGATTTGAGCGAGTACAGGGCGGATGCAACGTCGGCCGCGGCCCTGGCGGCCGTGGGCTACGATCTCGAGTCCGCGCGGCGGCTCTTCGAGCGCCTCGGGAGCCGGACCGACGCCGGGAGGGTCGAGATCGCGGATCTGGCGCTGGCCCACCCGCCCCCCTGGCACCGCTTGCGCCGGCTGGCGGGCTGGGCCGGCCCGCCGAGGCCGGCCGCGGGAATCTTGCGGATCGACCGCGAGGTCTTCAGAAGAGCCGCGGGCCCGTCGGTGCTGGCGGCGGAGCTCGTGCCGCAGCAGCCCTTCGACGCGCCGCAGCCGGCCGCCACGAGTCCGGGCGGGGCGCGGCGCGGGAGACTGATCCTGGCCCTGGCGAGCCTGGCCGCCGCCGCCGTGCTCCTGGCGCTCTGGGGAATCCTGTAGGATTCCGTTCCATTTCGTCCCAACGAGGTGAGAGTGCCCCGCGCCGCTACCGGAACGGGCGAGCCGAGGCTCGGCGCGCACATGTCGACCGCGGGCGGGCCGGCCCGCGCCGTCGACCGCGCCCTGTCCGTCCGCGCCACGGCACTGCAGATCTTCGTCAAGTCTCCCCGGCAGTGGTCGGCCGGCGAACTCGATCCCGCCGACGCGCGGGTCTTTCGCCGACGCGCGGTCGAGGCCGGGCTCGCGGAACACACGCTGGCGCACGCCAGCTACCTGATCAACCTGGCCTCTCCGGACGAGAGTCTGTGGCGGCGCTCCAGCGCGGCCTTCGGCGTCGAGATCGAGCGTTGCTCCAGGCTGGAGATTCCGCAGATCGTCGTGCATCCCGGATCGCACGTGGGCTCCGGGGAAGCCGCCGGACTGGAGCGGGTGGCCCGGGCCCTGCGCGGGCTGCTCGCGGGCCGCCGGCCCGGTCCGACGGTGCTGCTCGAAATCACGGCCGGGCAGGGGACGAACCTGGGGGGCGACTTCGCGCAACTCGGCTGGATCATCGAGCATTCGGGCGTGGCGGATCGTCTGGGGGTCTGCTTCGATACCTGCCATGCCTTCGCGGCGGGTTACGACCTGCGCGACGCGCGAACCTACCGCGAGACCTTCGACGCGCTCGATCGCGCGATCGGCCTCGACCGGCTGAAGGCCTTCCATCTGAACGACTCCAAGTTCGGCCTGGGCAGTCGGCGCGACCGGCACGAGCACATCGGACGGGGCCGGCTAGGGCGAGCGCCCTTTCGGCGGGTGCTGAACGACCCGCGGTTCCGCGAGCTGCCGCTCGTGCTCGAGACGCCCAAGGGCCCGGACCTCGCCGAGGACGTCGCGAACCTGTCGCTCTTGCGCTCGTTGATCCGCCGGAGCCGGCGATGAACGTCGCCGAGTTCGACTTCGAACTCCCGGCCCGGCTGATCGCCCAGCGGCCGCTGGCCCGGCGCGACCAGTCGCGGCTGCTGGTCCTCGACCGCATGACCGGAGCGGTGGGCCACCGGCGGTTCAGCGACCTGCCGGCGTTGCTGCGTCCGGGCGATCTCTTGGTCCTGAACGATACGCGCGTGACCGCGGCGCGGCTGGTGGGGCGCAAGGCGTCGGGTGGTCGCGTCGAGCTCCTGCTGGTCGAGCGCCTCGACAGTGCCGGCCGGCGTGGGAGCTGGCGCTGTCTGCTGAAGGCCGCGCGCAAGCCGCCCCTGGGCTCGCGGGTGGAGTTCGAGCGCGGGGTGAGCGCCGAGGTCCTGGAGCGTAACGGACTCGACTGGCGGGTGGCGTTCGAGTGTCCGAGCGGTCGGATCGACGAGCAGCTCGAGCTGATCGGCCGGATGCCGCTTCCACCCTACATCCGACGCGACGACGAGGATTCGCGGGACGCCGAGGATCGGGTGCGGTATCAGACCGTGTTCGCGGCGCGTCCGGGAGCGATCGCCGCGCCCACCGCCGGGTTGCATTTCACGCCGGAGCTGTTGGAGCGGCTCCGCGCCCGCGCCGTCGAACGGGTCAGCCTCACGCTCCACGTCGGGACCGCCACGTTCCGCCCGGTCTCGGTGGAGCGCGTCGCGCAGCACCGGATCGAGGCCGAGCGGTTCGACCTGCCGCCACCCGTCGCCGAGGCCGTGGCCGCCGCCCGGCAGCGGAATGGTAGGGTCGTGGCCGTGGGCACGACCGTCGTGCGCGCGCTGGAGTCGTGCGCCGCGGCAGGGCGACTGGTGCGAGCCGGGCAGGGGCTGTCCGAGCTGTTCATCTATCCTGGGTACGGGTTTCGCGTGGTCGATGCCATCATCACCAACTTCCATCTGCCGCGGTCGACGCTGCTGATGCTCGTCAGCGCCTTCGCCGGGCGCGATCGCGTGCTCGAGGCCTACCGCGAGGCGGTCCGGGCCGGCTACCGCTTCTACTCGTACGGGGACGCGATGCTGATCGAGGGCCACGGATGAAGCCCGTGTTCGAGCTCGTGGCCACCGACGGTCGGGCGCGGCGCGGTCGCCTGTTCACCGCGCGGGGCACGGTCGAGACCCCGGCGTTCATGCCGGTGGGCACCGCGGGGTCGGTCAAGGGCGTGACGCCCGACGAGCTGCGGGAGTGCGGGGCGGAGATCCTTCTCGGCAACACCTATCACCTGTACCTGCGGCCGGGCCACGAGGTCGTGCAGGAACTGGGTGGGCTGCAGCGCTTCATGGGCTGGTCGGGGCCGGTCCTGACCGACTCCGGCGGTTTCCAGGTGATGTCGCTGGACGGCCTGGCCCGCGTCGACGAGGAAGGCGCGCGGTTCCGCTCGCACCTCGACGGGTCGGCCCACCTGTTGACGCCGGAGCGGGCCATGCAGATTCAGGCCGCGCTGGGCTCGGACATCGCGATGGTCCTCGACATCTGTCCGCGGCTCCCCGCGACCCGGGGCGAGATCGAGGAGGCCGTGGCGCGCACGACCCGCTGGGCCGGCCGCTGCCGGGCCGCCTACAGCGGTCCGGGCGTGGCCTTCGGCATCGTCCAGGGCGGCACCTTCCCCGATCTGCGCGCGCGCAGCGCGAGCGAGTTGCTCGAGCTGGGCTTCCCGGGCTACGCGATCGGCGGCGTCTCCGTCGGCGAAGCGCAAGAAGCCGTGGGCGAGACCGTCCGTCACACCGTGTCGTGGTTGCCCGCGGACCGTCCGCGCTACCTGATGGGCGTCGGCCGCCCCCGCGACCTGGTCGAAGGCGTCGCGGCCGGCTGCGACATGTTCGACTGCGTCATGCCCACGCGCAATGCCCGCAATGGACAGCTCTTCACCTCGCGCGGCAAGCTGAACATCAAGCGGCAGGAGTATCGACGCGACGGGCGACCGCTGGACGAGGAGTGTCCCTGTCCGGCCTGCCGGCGGTACAGCCGCGCCTACCTGCGGCACCTGTTCACTTCAGGCGAGCTCCTGGGGCTGCGCCTCAACACCCTGCACAACCTGACCCACTACCTGCGTCTGATGCGGAGCATGCGCGCAGCGATCGCCAGCGGCTCCTTCGCCGAGTTCCTCCGGCGGTTCGACGCCGAGGAAGACGAGCGGGAAGAGCGATGAACGGCGGCGCGGAGTCGGGCGACCTCGTATTCGTCGGTGACGTCCATCTGGGCCAGGACGACCCGTGGCTGCCGAGCTTCCTCGAGTTCCTCGATCGTCTGGGGCGGACGAGCCGGCGCATCGTGTTCATGGGGGACCTGTTCGATCTCTGGATCGGGCGCCCCGAGCTCGAACAACCTCACCAGACCGCGGTCGTGGCGCGGCTGGCCGAGCTACGGCGCCGCGGCGTCGTCGTGCGGTACCTCGAGGGCAACCGCGATTTCCACATCGGACGGTGCTACGCCGGCTCCGCCTTCGACGACGCCACGGACCAGGGGATCCTCGAAGAGTTCGGCGGCCGGCGCGTCGTGGCGATCCACGGCGATCTGGCGAATCGGCGGGACCGCCGCTATCGCCGCTGGCGGCGCGTGAGCCGCTCGGGCCCGGCCTGGCTCCTGTTCAACCTGCTCCCGCGCCGGCGGCGCCTGCGGCTGGCCTGCGGGCTGGAGCGCCGCCTGCGCCGCAGCAACGCGGAGTACAAGGGTGCTTTTCCCGAGGCCGAGGTGCGGGCCTATGCCGCCACGCTGCTGGGGTCGCGGGACGACGCGCTGGTTTTGGGTCACTTCCACGTCGAGCGCGACCTCGCCCCCGCGCCGACGGGGGCGAGGGGGCGGGTGCTGGTGCTCCCCGAGTGGAAAGCGAGTCGGCGACACCTGCGCATCGATCCCGCCGGGGACATGGCCTTCGTCGACTCGCCGCGCTGAAGGGCTCGGCCTAGCCGCTCCCCAGCGCGTCCCGGGTCGTGCCGCGGGATCCCGGGTCGCCGGCGGGGTCCGGGTCGGGCGCAGCATCGGCGCGGGCGGTCGACAGGGGCACGCCGGTCGAGGCCGGCGCGGGATCGGAGTCCGCCTTCTCGGCGCGGGCGTAGATCATCAACTTGCGGTCGAGCGGCCGGAAGTCATCCGCAGCCTGCGCCAGCGACTTGGCCGTGTTGCGCGCGAAGGACATCACTTCGACCCGTGGGCCCATGCTCTTGACACGCTTGACCAGGGAGGTGAAGTCGCCATCTCCCGAGACGAGCACGACCACGTCGAGCCCCGCTGCCGCGTCGAGGATGTCGAGGGCCAGTTCCATGTCCCAGTCGCCCTTCATCGATCCGTCCGCGCGCACCTGCAGGGTCTTGCGTCGCACCTCGATGCCTCGCGCTTCGAGGATCGCGATGAACTGCGACTGGTCGGTCTCCTTGGACTCGACCACGTAGGCCGTGGTCTTGATGTGGCGGCGTCCTTGCACTGCGGCCTCGAGCAGCGCATCGAAATCGAGCTTGCCCTTCAGCCGCCGAGCGCCGTAGTACACGTTCTGGACGTCGATGAACACGCCCACGCGCTGAGCCGATCCCTTGGCCCTCGCGCGCTTGACCGGCTTGTCCGGCCGCGCCTGCGGACGTGCGCGCACCTCGGCCCGCAGCGCCTGGAGCCGCTCGGCGACCGCGTCGAGCTGCCGCCCGCGCTCGGTGGCGTCGGCCGCTATCGACTTCTCCAGCTGTTTGACGGCGTCCAAGACCGAGCGCAGCGCCGCGGCCTCGGCGCGCGCAGGCTTCGGATCTCCGGGAGCGGGCAGATGGTGCGCGAGCTTGCGCTGCTCCGTGGTGAGCTGCCGCACCGCGGCGGCCAGCTCGGCCAACGACTTTTCCGACCGCTGCGGCTCGCTCGGCTCGGTCGACTGGCCGGCGTTACGGCTGTATGCCAGCTCCTGCCGAAGCCGCTCGGCCAGCATGCGCGATTCCGCCAGCTCCCCCTTGCGCAGGATCAGGTCCTGTTTGATCGCCTTGTGGGACTCGCGGGCCTTGACGATCTGGGCCTCGAGGTGACGCAGCTTGCGTTCCCGTTCCTCGACCTGGCGGCGCAGTCGGCCCTCCTCGCGCGAGGCCTTTGCGGCCGGGGGCGGCGTCGCGGGGGGACGAGCGCCGTTCGACGCCAAGCGCTGCAGCCGCTCGCCGGCCAGCTCGAGCTCCCGCGCGTCGGCAGCGCTCGCGTCGTCGGCGTGGGCCAGCAGGTACAGGTGCAGGCCGACGTGCCCGTCGGCGCGCAGCAGTTCCTCGTCTGCCAGCCGGCGCAGCTTCTCGCTCGTGTCCAGCCGACTCCACTCGCGCGCGGCCGGGGCCGCCGACTTCTCCAGGGCGCGGACGACCGCGGTGCCGACGTCGTCCTGCTGCCGCGCCTTCTCCGCCAGATCCCGGATCAGGCGGACCCGGCTCTGCGACTGGGTGCGCATGCCTCGGTATTCGAGCCCGCACGCGTTGGCCAGGCGCACGAGCCGGCCTTGGTCCAAGAGGTCGTCGAGCGCGCGGCTCAGTCCACCCGGGCCGAGGCGGTCGAGTATCTCCTGCGCGGCGCGGGCCATCGAGACTCCATGAATCCCGGCCACCCCAAGCGGCCGCCGGGGCCGAGCAGACGGTCAAGGGCGGCACTCCAGGCGCAGTCCGGGAGCCGGCCAGTTGCCGGAACCCGTTGATAACAAACGGTTTCTGTTCCTGTCCGCCGGCAACGACCGCGGACGCATTATAGCACCTTCAGACGGGAGCAAACCGAGCGCCGCGAAGGGCGCGCAGCTCGTGGCATCGCCGAGGGAGGGAGGGGCGAGGCAGCGCATCACGGGGGGTCGCACAGCTCGATCATGCCGATTTCCCGCATCCGCTTGAGGGTGCGCAGGGCGTCGACCTCTCGGAACGGGGCCACCTGGATGATCGATCGCACGTCCCAAGTGCCGTCGATTCGACTCAGCAGGAAGAACTCCTCGGGGGTCAGCCGTTCCGAGGAGAGGCTGTCGGCGGGGCGGGTCAGGATCGGCACCTGATTCGCTGGCAGGTAATGGCGATAGGCCTTCTCGACGAACGCGGCCTCGGCCTCGGCGGTCAGGCGGCGCAAGGCATCGTCCGCCGGACTCTCCCTGTACAGCGCATTCAGGATGTCCAGGGCGCCTTCGATCTCACCCGCCGTCATCATGCGGTTCGCGCGGGTCAACGCGTCGCCCAGTTCGTCGGCCCCCGCCAGGATCGAGGTCGGGGCCCCGGGCAGCGGCAGGGTCGGGGCCCCGGCCGCTGCTGTCCGGCCCGCCGGGCCGGGCGTCGCTCGCACGGGCTGGAGTTCGAGGTCGAGATCGGGGACGGGCTCGAGCGACAGCTCGAGACCGGGCTCTTCGCAGGAGGCGGCCGAGCGGGTGCGTGGGCTGTGGCACGGGACGCCGACTGCCTCGCGCTCCTTGCTCTTCGCGATCTCGACGAACCCGCCTTCGTGCAGGTCGTAGAAGAACTTCTTCACCTGGTACTCGCTACCGTGAACGTGCAGCAGGATCTCGGCCAGCGTCCGCTCGCCGTCGATTGCGGCGTACATCGCCCGCGAAGAATCGTCGCTGAAGATGTCGGGGCCCGGGGGCTTGCTGGTGTAGCGCAGGACGATGCCCGGGCTGTGCAGGAGACCCCGGATCATCGTCATGTCGTCGTAACGCTTGACCCCGCGCAGCAGGATGTCGTCGATGCGCAGGTCGACCGGAAAGACATCGTCCTGGTCGTCGACCGTTTCCTCGAAGCGAAAGACACCCTCGTCCCAGTCGAACAGGCTATAGATGATCTCCTCGGCCTTGGCCCGCAGCTCTCCGCGCAACTCTTCGGAGTCCAGGGCGCCCATCTCGACCAGGACCTGACCCAGCAGCTCGCCGGCCTGCGTCCCGATCGTGAGCGCCTGGAGCAGCTGCTCCTCCGTGATGCGCTTGCGCGACAGCAGGAACTGGCCCAGCCGCTGCTGGGGATCGTCGGACGACGAGCCGATCACGCGGCCGTCGCGCACCCGGATGGCCTTGGTCGCGCGGTTGCGCTCGACGAGGAGCGTGCCCGTCTTGCGGGCGCCGCCGATCCACTGCAAGAGATCGGGCAGCGTCATCGTCGAAAAAGTCCCGGCCAGCGGCATACCTGCAAACTCCTTCACGTTGGAATCTAGGTCCAGGGGGGGGCAAGGCAAGCCCTTCCGCGCGCTCCGGCGCCGAGTCCGGGTCGATTCGAGTTTGACAGTTGCCCGGGGCTGCCCAAGAATGGCGGCCCCATGCGGCGCCCCTCCCCGATGCGACTCGCGGCACTGGCCCTGATCGCCCTCGTCGCGCGGGAGGCGTTCGCGGACGCGAGCGGGGGGCGCGAGGACGGGCCGCGCCTCGGCTTCCTGCTGCGGCCCGCCGACACCGCGGGGCTGCCGCCCGTGCAGGGCGAGGCCACGGGCTGGCTGCCCCTGGTGCGCATCGAGGCCCGGTGGGAGCGCGTCGAGAGCGTGCCGGGCGCCTACGACTGGACGGAGTTCGCGCCCGCGATCGATGCGCTCGAGAGCGCGGGCTATCGAGCGGTGCTGGCCCTCGGTGGGTCCCACCCGCACCACCTACCGCAGGGCGGCCCGCCCTCGCCGCTGGACGGCGGCTCGCTCGAGGCCTGGCTCGATTTCGTGCGCAGCGCGGCGCGCACCTTCAGCGGGCGCGTCGTCGCCTTCGAGCTGGGGGTCGGCCCGCCCGGCGGCAGCGGGGCCGACGCCGACATCCGGGCCCTGGTGCTCAAGCAGTCGACGCTCGCCGTCCGCGCGGAGCTGGGTGCCCGCGGCGCACAGGCGCTGATCGTGCAGGGCGCGATACCGGCCGGCGCGCTGGATTGGCAGCGCCTGCTGTGGGAGCGCGATGTCGCCGCCTACGTCGACGTCTTGCCGATCGTCTGCGAGGCGGCGGTCGATCTCGACCCTCCGGGGGAGCGCGTGCAGGCCATGTTCGAAGCGAGCTTGCGCCACCCGCCGGCGCCGGAGCTGTGGGTCTACGCCGGCGCCGAGGCGGGATGGGACGGGGCGGCGTTGGCCGTCGGCGCGCTGACGACGGGGGCGAGCGTGGCCCTGTTCCAGCCCTCGACCCACGAGGAGATCGCCTGGGCCAACGGCCTGCAGCGCACGCTGGACGCGGGGTACGGGCCGGCCGCGCGCGGAGCGCTGCGGCTCGTGTACGACGAAGGGCCGCAGCCCACCGCCGCGCGGGTCTTCGGCCGCTTCTTCAACGAGCGGGACTTCTCGACGCTCGTCGTCTACCACGCCCCCGGAGCGGGGGAGCCGGCCGGGCTCGTCGTCGATAGCGGGACCGCGCGCAACGTCCGGCTGCTCGACCCGGTCACGGGCGATACGCGCCGCGCGCGGACGACGGAGGTCGAGGGCCATTCCGGGCGGGTCGTACGGCTGGAGACCGCGCCGGCGCCCGCCGGCCTGCTGTACCAGTCCCAGCTCGTCACGCCGGGCTTCGAGACGCCCGCCGAGGATCTCGAGGTCGCCTCGGAGCGCGGGCTCACGGCGGAAGAGGTCATCGCGCGCTTTCAGCAGTTGCAGCGGGACCAGGACGACCGGCTCGAGCGCTGGACCGCCAGGGGCCGGATCGACTTCCACTTCAAGCTGGGCCAGAGCGCGTCGACGGTGGACGTCTCGATCGACAGCAACTATTTCTGGGAACGCGGCGGCCAGTTGGAGTGGGAGCAGACGAGCTACTTCATCAACGGCAATCGGGTGCGCTGGAAGAACATCCCCGAGCTGCCGCTGATCCAGCCGGAGAAGGTGATTACCCTGCCGCTCGATCTCACTTTGGACAGGACGTACGCCTACCGGCACGCCGGCGAGGAGCGCGTGGGCGGGCGCGAAGCCTACGTCATCGCCTTCGAGCCCGTGGCTCCCGACCCGACGCGCAGCCTGTACCGCGGGCGGGTCTGGATCGACAAGCAGACCTTCGCCCGCCTGAAGGCCTCCGTCATCCAGAACAACCTGGAAGCGCCGGTCTTGTCCAACGAGGAGACCGATCGTTTCCAGGAGCTGCCGGGACCGGACGGTCATGCGTACTGGATGCTGGCCAGCATCGATGGCCAGCAGGTCTGGAACGCCGCGGGCCGGACCTTCGTGGTCGAGCGTGAGCTGACCTTCGGCGAGTTCGAGATCAACCCCCGGCCCGCGGAATTCGAGCAGCGCCGCCAGGCCGCCTACGCTTCGCAGAACCAGATGTTGCGCGACACGGACGAAGGCTTTCGTTACCTCGAGCGACAGGCCGACGGGTCGCGGGTCGTGAAGCAGGAGCAGGACACGAGCCAGCTGTTCGCCGCCGCCGGCGCTTTCAAGGACGGCTCGTACGACAACGTGGTCCCGCTGGCCGGCGTCAACTACTTCGACTACGACCTGTGGGGCAAGAACATCCAGGTCAACGCGCTGTTCGCGGGCGTGCTGGGGCTGTTCACGGCCTCCAAGCCGTCGCTGGGCGGCACGCGGAACGACCTGACCGTCGACGCCGGCTTGAACGCCCTGAAGTCCGAGAACCAGGTGTACGAGGGCAACGACGAGGTCGAGGCCGAAGCCGTCGAGGAACGGAACCAGACGCTGGCGCTGCGGCTGGGGCTGCCCGCGGGTCAGTTCGTGAAGTTCAACCTGATCGCCGGTCTCGCCCTGCGGCAGTACTTCGACTCCGACGACGGCGACGCCGCGATCGAGGCCTACAACGAGGCCAACGGGGCCAACCTCGGCTTCGTCCTGCCGCAGGACCACGTGGAGCTGACGGGCACCGCCGAAGTCGAGTTCAACCGGCGCGGCTACAACGTCAGCGCCGCCGTGGCCCGCAGCCGCCGCTCCGACTGGGCGGCCTGGGGCCTGATGGACATGGACCGCGGCGGCGACTTCGGGGCGATCGTGGATGGGGTGTTCGTGGCCGACGGGGGAGAGCCGGTGCAGGACGACTTCACGCGCTGGCGGCTGTTCGCCGGGAAGGAGTGGCACCTGGCGAAGTTCCAGAAGATCCGGGCTGCGGTGAACTGGCTCGATGGCTCGGACCTCGACCGCTTCAGCCGCTACGAGTTCTCCTTCCTCGGCGACGACCGGCTCAACGGCTTTTCGGGGACCGGCGTGCGCTTCGACGAGGGCCTGATCGGCCGCCTGGGCTACGCCTTCAACCTATTCGAGGTCGTTCGTTTCGACGCGGCGCTGGAATCGGCCCGCGTCGAGCAGGTTGGAACGGGGGTCGGCAGCCAGTCCTTCAGCGGCGCGGGGTTGTCCGCCAACTTCGTCGGCCCCTGGAAGACGGTGATCAACGTCAACTATGGCTACGCCCTGGCCTCGGACATCCCCGACCTCGAGGGCCAGCAGGAGTTTCTGGCGTTGGTGCTGAAGCTGTTCTGAGCCGGGAGCGTGTCGCGCCTTCGCCCGTCAACTGCGGGAGACGGAGGCCAGGATCTGCTCCGCCGCCCGCGAGACCAGAAAGCTCCGCTCGAGCAGCCGCCGCGCGTTCCGGCCCATCTCGGCGCGCAGCGCGCCGTCTCGCGCCAGGCGCCGCGCGTTCTCGAGCAGGGTCGCGTCGTCCCCGTTCCAGCTGACGAAGCCGGCGCGGGCCTCCTCGACGACCTGGCGCAGGTCGTTGCCCGGATTGACGCTGGCCAGCATCGGCAGCGAGGCCTGCATGTAGCTCAGCATCTTGCCCGGGAAGTTCTGGGTGAGCAGCCGGCGATCGAGCGACAACAGCCCCACGTCGAAATCGGCCACCATCGCCAGGTAGCGCTGTTGATCCACGCCCGGATGGAGGGTCACGTTCCCCAGCCCGCGCTCCGCCGCGGCGCGGCGCACGCGTTCCACCTCCGTCCCTTGGCCCACGAACAAGAAGTGCGTGGACGGCTCGTCCCGCATGCCCGCCGCGAGTCGCAGCAGGTTGTCCATGTCCTGCGCCAAGCCGATGTTGCCGCCGTAGAAGAAGACGGTGCGTCCCTGCAGCCCCAGCCGCTCCCGCTCCCGGCCCGTCGGCCGCGGGCTCTCGGGCACGGCCCAGTTGAACAGCACCTCGAGCCGCCGCGGCTTCCCGCCCATTCCCCGCTCGAAGTAGGCCAGATTGGCCGGCGACTGCACGCCGATCACGTCCGCGGCCCTGTACTGCGCCAGCTCCTTGCGGCGGAAGAACCAGTAGGCCGGGCCTCGTCGCAGCACCCCGGCATCGACGGCCCACTGCGGGAAGATGTCGCGCAGGATCAAGTAGGAGCGGCAGCCCCACAGTCGCTTGAGCCGCAGCACGAGCGCCCCGAAGAAGATGGTCGGGGAGTAGTAGGCCACGAGGTCGCAGCGCTGCGCCTCGAAGAACCGGCGGGCCCGCCGCCACAGCACGGCGGACAGGCGGGCCTCGTTGAACGCGCGCAAGGGCAGCAGGGCGCCCTTGATCCGTCCCGCGCGCACGCGCACCACCGTGACCCCGGCCTCCTGCCGCACGTCGCAGGGGCGGTCCAGCGCGTCGTCCGGAGCCACGACGATGGCCTGGTGTCCCTGGCGCTGGATCTCGAGCGCCAGATCGTGTACGAGCTTGGCGCTGGATTTCGTGCTGGGCAGATAGCAGTCGACGAGCAGCAGGACTCTCACGCGAACCACACGGTCCGGCGCACGTAATCGACGTAGCTCAGGATCAGGCGCAGGACCTTCTTCGACACCGGCTCGGTCTCGTAGTCAGGCGGCCTGCGGAAGGGCTGCAGCCCTCCCGCCGCGTGGGCCAGCACCACGTCCAGCGCCTGCAGCACCCGCTCCGCGCGCAGGCCGGACATCACGAGCGTGCCCCGGTCCATGCCTTCCGGGCGCTCGTGCGCCTCGCGGATCATCACCGCCGGGAAGCCCAGGATCGCCGACTCCTCGGTCAGCGTGCCGCTGTCGGAGATCGTGCACAGCGCCTCACGCTCCAGACGTACCCAGTCGGGGAAGCCCAGGGGCGGCAGGAAGCGCAGCGCGGGGTTCGGCGCGGGCAACCCGCCGTGGTCCTCCAGCCGCTTGCGGGTGCGGGGATGCGTGGAGACGATCAGCGGGGTGCCCGTGCGCTCGGCGACGGCGTTCAGACTCTCGAGGAGCGCGGCCAGGCGCAGCGGGTCGTCGACGTTTTCCTCGCGATGCGCGCTGGCCACGCAGTAGCGCCGCGGCTCGAGCCCCAGCCGCGCCAGGGCGTCCGAGCGGTCGATCTTCGGCCGGTAGTGCTCGAGGACCTCGCCCATCGGCGATCCGGTCACGATCACCCGATCGGGCGGCAGCCCCTCGACCAAGAGGTAGCGGCGGGCATGCTCGGTGTAAGGCAGGTTGACGTCGCTGACGTGATCGATGATCCGGCGGTTGATCTCCTCCGGCACGCGGTCGTCGAAGCAGCGGTTGCCGGCCTCCATGTGGAAGACCGGGATGCGACGGCGCTTGGCGGAGATCGCGGCCAGGCCGCTGTTGGTGTCGCCGAGCAGCAGCACGGCGTCGGGTCGCTCCTCGACGAGCAGCGCGTCGGCCTTGGCGATCACGTTGCCGATCGTCTCGGCCGCCGTGCCGCCCGCCGCGGCGAGGAAGCGTTCCGGCTGGCCCAGCTCCAGCTCGTCGAAGAAGATCTGGTTCAACTCGTGGTCGTAGTTCTGACCCGTGTGGACCAGCGTGTGGTCCGTGTGCGCGCGCAGTTCCGCGATGACCCGTGACAGCTTGATCAGCTCCGGGCGAGTGCCGACGAACGTGACGACCTTGAGCCGGGCCATGGACGATCCGCGTTAGCGGAGGATCTCTCCGGCCCCCTCGGGGCCGAGCTGCTCGAGCAGCAGCCGGTGCTCGCGCAGGAGCTGCGCCGTGCGCTCCGGACCCACGACGCCGTCGGCCGAGCTGTACTCGCGGGCCAGCGGCGTCGGCTCGGCCGGCCGGCTTTCGCCAAGCTCGGGCAGCATGGGTCGGATCGCGTAATAGCGATCGCCGCGCCGGACACAGCGACCGGCCTCTTCTTCCGAGACCAGAATCTCGTGCATCTTCTCTCCCGGGCGGATGCCGGTCTCCCGGATCTCGATCTTGCGCGTGCCGATCAAGGCTCGGGCCACGTCGAGGACCGTCGCGGATGGAATGATCGGCACGTAGGTCTCTCCGGGAGCGGCCTCGCGGAGGGCCGTGAAGACCGTGTCGACGGCCTGTTCGATGCTGAGCAGAAAGCGCGTCATCCCGGGAACCGTGAGCGTGACCGGCCCTCCCGAACGGATCTGGTCGTGAAACAGCGGGATCACCGAGCCGCGCGAGGCCAGGACGTTGCCGTAGCGCACGCAAACGAAGCGGGTGCGCGGGGACAGGATGTTCGCGCCCGTGAAGATGCGTTCCTGGATCGCCTTGGTCATGCCCATCACGTTGACCGGCTTGCAGGCCTTGTCCGTGCTGATGCCGATCACGCTCTCGACGTCGAGCCGGTGCTCGTGGATGGCCCGCACGATGTGGGCCGGCCCTCCACAGTTCGTCCGCAGGGCCTGCTCTGGAAAATACTCGCAGGTCGGCACTTGCTTGAGCGCCGCGGCATTGGCCACGACGTCGGCGTCGCGCAGGGCGGAGCAGACGTCCCCGTAGTCGCGCACGTCACCGATGCGGAACTCCAGCACATTCTGGAAATTGCGGTAGATCGTCTCGTCGGTGGTCACGTGCCGGTTGAGGTAGGCCATGCGCATCGCGTGCTGCTTGGCCTCGTCGCGCGAGAGCACGATGACCTTGCGCGGCGTTCCCAACTCGCCGGTCAGGATGCGGCGCACCAAGACCTGCCCCATCGAGCCCGTCCCGCCCGTGACCAGGATGCGCTTGTCCTCGAGAATCATGAGAGCCCCGCCGCTAGCCGCCGCTGCACGTCGTCGTACGGCGTTGGGTCAACATACATCCCGCGGATCATCTCGTGCCACTGCGGTGGCTCGTAGCCCGTGACGCGGGCGAAGCGGTCCATGGTCAGGCTGCGATCACAGACGAACTCCTCGTCGCGCTCGATCGTCACGTCCAGCTCGTATTCCCGGCGGATGAGATCGAGCAACGCGTACTTGTCGATGGGTCGCGCGGCCACCTGCACCGTTCCGCACAGATCCCGCCCCTTGCGTACGACGAGATCGACGATGCGTCCCAGCTCGATCGTCGTGAAGCCGCTGAAGATCGCGCGCGCGAAACCCTTGACGGTCCGGCCGCGCTGCGCCAGGAACCACTCGACCAGGCCCTGTGTGGGAAGGCGCAGCTCGCGGCCGATCATCGACGTCCGCAGCGTCAGGGCGGCGCGTTCCGCTTCCTCGGTCTCGCCCAGGTACTTCGACTTGCCGTAGACGTCGCGGGCGTCGGAGGGATCGCCTTCGCCGTACCCGCCTCGCGTGCCGTCGAAGACGCAATCGGTGCTGATGTGGATCAACCGCGCCCCGGCCGCGGCGCACAGCCGGGCCAGACGATGGGGCAGCGCCGCGTTGATCTCGACCGCCAGGGCGCGGTCGGAGGCGTCCGCACGCTGCTTGACGAGACCCACGCAGTTGACGACGACATCCGGGCGCACGGCCTCGAACGCCGACTGAAGCGTCCCCGGGTCGAGCACATCGAGCGCGTCCCACAGCGCGGATCCGCCGTAGATCGCGCCGGCCTCGCGACGCAGCAGCATGGCATCGCGGCGGACGGCACCCGTGACCTTGTAACCGCAGCCCGGCAGCAGCTGGCACAGCTTGTGGCCCAGCATCCCCGCCGCGCCGAGCACCAGGATGCGATTCATCGGTCCGCTGCGGCGGTCGCGCGGGTCGGCTCGGCGCTCATCACTCGCTCAGCTTAGACGCCCCACTCCCGGTCGGGCAACCCCCATGGTGGTGCGGAGAGTGTTGCGTTTTCTCGAGTCGAGGGACAGCGCTGGCGGGGTGTGGGGGAGCGAGGTTCGAGGCGAGGCTCTCTACGCTCGCGGACTCGGCCGGTTGGGAAGCGCCGGGGTTTTCAGGAGCTGCCCATCGGTCGGGGCCGACCCCGTCGAATGAAACGGGGAAGGGGAGGTTTCGGCAGCGGGGTATGCTGGCGGCCGGGTCGCGGGACCCTCGAACGGAGCTTTCTAGAAGGCGCGGGCCAGGTCGTGGCGCGAATTGGCCGGTAGGACCGGGGTGAGCCATTCGCGTCGGTAGAGCTGAGCCCAGACTGCGGGGAGCCGCTCGCGGTCGTGGAACAGCCTGCGGGC
>Ga0187892_10000096_pt1 | contig 201461 bp, 208 predicted proteins | sample MA1701073metaG_FD_139345 | JGI IMG/M metagenome (GOLD analysis project Ga0187892, IMG submission 139345) | Bio-ooze microbial communities from a basaltic lava cave in the Kipuka Kanohina Cave System on the Island of Hawaii, USA - MA170107-3 metaG ... | reverse complement strand
CAACCGCGTCATCGTCGCGCGCGACGGCGTCGAGTACGTGCCGCCGCATCTCTCCAAGGACCAGGACATCCGCATCGAAGCCGGCGACTCGATCACCGTGATGACGCCCGGCGGCGGCGGCTACGGCGATCCCTTCGCGCGCGATCCCGAGCTCGTCGCACGCGATGTACGGCGCGGCTATTACACGGCCGAGCAGGCGCGGGAGATGTTCGGCGTAGCGCTCGATCCGGCCACCGGCACCATCGAGCGAAGCGCCACGGCGGATTTGCGCACTGCGCGCTGATTGGGGCGCACGGGCGGTGTCGCAAGCGGCGGATGTGCATTTGCCAGGGCTGTGAGCCCCACGTCGTCGCTTCGCGAAATAAACAGCCCTATCGCATTGACATAGCGTTGCGCGACGGCCACTTAGAGAGTGATCGGTGGCACTCGCCTCGGTCGAGTGCCAACCCGGCGCAAATACTCAACCAAATCAACGGTACAGGAGGGAACCATGAAGTTCCGCCCATTGCACGACCGCGTCGTCGTGCGCGGCATCGAAGGCAAGGACAAGACGGCCGGCGGCATCATCATTCCGGACACGGCCAAGGAGAAGCCGCAGGAGGGCGAGATCGTCGCGGTCGGCCCCGGCGGGCGCGATGAATCCGGCAAGCTCATCCCGATCGATCTCAAGGTCGGCGACCGCATCCTGTTCGGGAAGTGGTCGGGCACGGAGGTCAAGATCGACGGCGAAGAGCTGCTGATCATGAAGGAAAGCGACATCATGGGCGTGGTCGAAGGCGCGGCGAAGCCGATCAAGAAGGCCGCCTGATCCACCAGTTCCCCAAAACCCCGGCAAAGAGGACCTCCATCATGGCAGGCAAAGACGTTAGATTCGGAGCCGACGCGCGCGGCCGCATGCTGCGCGGAATCGATATTCTCGCCGACGCGGTCAAGATCACGCTCGGCCCCAAGGGCCGCAACGTGGTGCTCGACAAAGCCTATGGCGCGCCCCGCATCACCAAGGACGGCGTCGCCGTCGCCAAGGAGATCGAGCTCTCCGACAAGTTCGAGAACATGGGCGCCCAGATGGTGCGCGAGGTCGCGTCGAAGACCTCCGACATCGCCGGCGACGGCACCACGACGGCCACCGTGCTCGCCCAGGCCATCGTCAAGGAAGGTGCGAAGGCCGTGGCGGCGGGCATGAACCCGATGGATCTGAAGCGCGGCATCGACACGGCCGTGGAAGCCGTGGTGGAGGATCTCCGCAAGAAGACCAAGAAGGTCACGACCAACGACGAGATCGCGCAGGTCGGCACCATCTCGGCCAATGGCGAAGCGGAAATCGGCCAGATGATCGCCAAGGCGATGGAGAAAGTCGGCAACGAGGGCGTGATCACGGTCGAGGAAGCCAAATCGATCGAGACCGAGCTCGAGGTGGTCGAGGGCATGCAGTTCGACCGCGGCTACATCTCGCCCTATTTCGTGACCAACGCCGACAAGATGAACGTCGTGCTGGACGATCCCTACATCCTGATCAGCGAGAAGAAGCTTTCGACGCTGCAGCCGTTGCTGCCGATCCTCGAGGCCGTGGTGCAGTCGGGCAAGCCGCTGCTCATCGTGGCCGAAGACGTCGAGGGCGAGGCGTTGGCGACGCTCGTCGTCAACAAGCTGCGCGGAGGCTTGAAGGTCGCGGCCGTCAAGGCCCCGGGCTTCGGCGACCGCCGTAAGGCCATGCTCGAGGACGTCGCGATCCTGACCAAAGGCGAGACGATCAGCGAAGACCTTGGCATCAAGCTGGAAAGCGTCACGGTCGACATGCTCGGCCGCGCCAAGAAGGTGATCATCGACAAGGAGAACACGACCATCGTCGATGGCGCCGGCAGCAAGAAGGACATCGAGGCGCGTTGCGGCCAGATCCGCCGGGAGATCGAGGAGACCACGTCGGACTACGACAAAGAGAAGCTGCAGGAGCGGCTGGCCAAGCTGGCCGGCGGCGTGGCGATCATCCGCGTCGGCGGCGCCACCGAGATCGAAGTGAAGGAGCGCAAGGATCGCGTCGATGACGCGATGCACGCGACCCGCGCCGCGGTCGAGGAAGGCGTGGTGCCGGGCGGCGGCGTGGCGCTGCTGCGCGCGATCAAGTCGCTCGACAGGCTGAGGCCGGAGAATGACGATCAGCGCGTGGGCGTCGATATCGTACGCCGCGCGCTGTCGTGGCCGGCGAAGCAGATCGCGGCCAATGCCGGCGCCGATGGCTCGGTCGTGGTCGGCAAGATCCTCGAGACCGGCGACTACAATTTCGGCTTCGACGCCCAAAGCGGCAACTATGTCGACATGGTCAAGAAGGGCATCATCGATCCGACCAAGGTGCTGCGCTGCGCGCTGCAGAACGGCGCCTCAGTCGCGGGCCTGCTCATCACCACCGAGGCGATGGTCGCCGAGCGGCCGGAGAAGAAATCGGCCGGCGGCCCGCCGGGCGGCGACATGGGCGGCATGGGCGGAATGGATTTCTAAATCCGTCCGCCATCCTGACGCACCGAAACGGATCGGGCCGCGTCCCCTCGGGGCGCGGCCTCGTTTCGATGTTCTTGCTGCCGCCTTCCGCCGGGTAAACCAACGGACATTAGAACGCTCATGATCGCGCCTGCATCCGAGACTGCCACGGCGCGCGAGAAGATCGCCGACCAAATTCTCGCCCGGCGCCTGGCCGCGCATTGCGCTGCCTACAGGGGCGCCGAGACGACGCGCGCCATCCTTCAGCTCCTCGTTACGGGTGTCCCTTTTCTCGCCCTCTGCGCGGTCATGCTCCTGACCGTCGAACACGCCCATTGGGTCACAGCCCTCGCGACGCTCCCCGCCGCCGGACTGATGGTGCGCTTGTTCATCATGCAGCACGATTGCGGGCACGGCTCTTTTCTCGGTTCCCGCGCCGCCAACGACGGGGTCGGCCGCCTGATCAGCCTCGTTACGCTCACGCCGTACGGCTATTGGCGAACGGCGCATGCCCGGCACCACGCGACGTCGGGAAATCTCGACCGGCGCGGCACCGGAGACGTCACGACGCTGACGGTGACGGAATACCGGGCCTTGCCGCTCCGCGCGCGCGCCTTCTATCGCCTCTATCGCAACCCGCTCGTCCTTCTTCTCGTCGGCGCGCCGGTTCATTTCATCCTGTTGCAGCGCCTGCCGCCCCGGATGTCGCTCGCTTCGCGCGATGCCTGGCGTAGCGTCCTTTCCCTCAACGCGGCCATCGTCGTGCTGTACGGCCTCCTCGCCGCCGCCGCGGGCATCGAAGCGCTGCTGATGGCGTACCTGCCGATGATCTTGATTGCGTCGTGGATCGGCGGTTGGATGTTCTATGTCCAGCATCAGTTCGAAGACGCCAATTGGACCCGGGACAAGGATTTGGACTTTCAGGGCGCCGCGGCCCATGGCAGCTCGTATCTCGTTCTACCGCGCCTGCTGCGATGGTTCACCGGCAGCATCGGCCTCCATCACGTTCATCATCTCAACAGCACGATTCCGAATTACCGGCTCCAGGAGTGTCTCGAAGCCAGCCCCGAGCTGCAATCGATGAGCCGGCTGACGATCGCCGAGAGCCTGAAGAGCGCGAGACTCGCTCTCTGGGACGAAGAGCGCGGAAAGCTCGTCGGATTCCGCCATATCCGCCGCAACGCAACGGCATGATCGCCGGGCCGACCATGGCCCGGCGCCCATGATCTATCGCTTGGGCAACGCTGCCTCGGCGACCAACATCCAGAGGAGAAACGCACATGGCCAAAGGTCAGCAACGGGGAACGCGCGAAAAGAAGAAGCCGAAGCAGGAAAAGGCGAAGCCGGCCGCGGCGACTTCGCGATTCGTGGCAGCGCCGATCGTGGTGGGCGCTCCACAGTCCGGGAAAAAGAAGTGGTAGGCTGACGCGCCGGCGTCCTCGGCGCGGCGCGCGCGGTTGACCTCAGCCGCGGGGCGTCCATACTCGGTACATGCGGCGCCTTCTTCCCCTCCTCCTTCTCCTCGCGGCATGCGAGAGCACGAGCTATACGGATCTCGACGACGCGAAGGAGACGTGCCGCGACCTGGGCTTCGAGGGCGAAGCGCATGCGCGCTGCGTGACACGCCGCGAGCACGAGGCCGCCTGCCGACGGTTCGTCAATTCGCGCGACTACACCGCCGCCGAGGCCCGCGCACGGAAATGCGATTGATGACGCGCGGCTACGGCCGGACCTCCAGCCCCGGGCAATTCCGCTTCGCCCATGGCAGGAAGCTTGGAGCGCACGCCCACCCACTCCGTGCGTGCGCGCTGCCGGGGCGGCAATCGAGAATCGGCGGCAGAACATAAACGCGCGGGTCCTGGCCGACCCAGCCGGGCGGCCGCAAGATGCCGACCTGCCAGGGCGGCGGCGGGGTTTCGACCTTTGGCTCCGCGCCGGCCAGCACCTTGCAGGTATCCTCGCCGTCGCGCGGATACCAGGGTGCGATGGCGGCGAGCGCGGCGGCGCCGGCAACCGCGCTCAGCGCAGCGGCGAGCAGCGCGGCGCGGACCGGTCGCGCCGCAGGGCGGGGTTTGGCTTTGGCCATCGGCGATCACACTTTGTCCGGCAATGGGCGGCAAGCTAGGGCAAGCTGCCGCGCCCGCCAAGCGTCCGGCAACGATTGCGGGCCCGGGCCCGTTTACAACACGCGAATCCAGTCAGGGGAACTCCCGATGCAAATCACCGTCAACCCGGACGCGGTCGGTTTCATCATCTCCAAGGCGCGCGCGTTCGACGCCAAGGTCGAGCCGGACGATCCCGATTCCGGCTCGAATCCGAGCGACGACAAGGCGGTCGGCGTACTCGAAGACTTCGCCGACGACGCCACGCTCGAGGAATTGAAGGGCGCCATCGAGCAGCTCAGCGACGACGAGAGCCGCGACCTCATCGCCATCATGTGGACCGGTCGCGGCGACTACGACAAGGCAACTTGGGACGAAGCGAAGCGCCAGGCGAACACGATCCCACCCCGCGATCGCAGCCGGTATCTGATCGGCACGCCGATGCTGGCCGACTATCTCGAACAGGGCTTGGATGAGCTCGGGATTCCCGTGCCCGAAGCCGAGGCTTAGCCAGGGTAGGGGCGCGCTGCGCGCGCCCTGTCTGCGCCGGCACGACGTCGGAATAGGCACACGGAGCTTTGCGCCCCTTCTGCCGATGTACGCGGGGGACAGGGCGCGCGCAGCGCGCCCCTACGCGTTTGGCATCGTGCCGATGTTGCTCTAATCAACTGGAATGCCCTCCGAGCGCCCGACCCTTCGCCTGCTGCCCGGGCACGACAAGCGCGTGCGCGCGGGTTCGCCGTGGATCTATTCCAACGAAATTTCGACCGGCGCCGAGGCCAGGAAGATCGCGCCGGGCGCGCCGGTGCGCATCGAGACGGACAAGGGCAATCCGCTCGGTATCGCGGCGTTCAACGTGCATGCGCTGATCGCGGCGCGGCTCTACGATCGCGACCCGGCGGCCGCGCTCGACGCGGAGTGGTTCGCGCTGCGCCTCCGGCGCGCGCTCAAGCTGCGCGAGCGGTTCTTCCAGAAGCCGCTCTATCGTCTCGTCCACGCCGAGGGCGACGGGCTGCCGGGCTTCATCGCCGACCGCTTCGGCGACGTGTGCGTCGTGCAGGCCAACACTGCGGGCGCGGAGCGCCTGCTTCCGGCATTCGTCGAGGCACTCGAGCGCACGCTCGCGCCCAAAGGGGTCATCCTGCGCAACGACAGCGCCGGGCGCGCGCTCGAAGGGCTGAAAGACGAGATCAAGGTCCTGCGCGGCGCCGTCGACGGACCGATCGAGATCGAAGACCGCGGCGCGCGCTTTCCGATCGACGTGCTGGGCGGGCAGAAGACCGGCTGGTATCTCGACATCGCCGAGGCGCGCGGGCGCGTGGCGCGCTTGGCGCAGGGCGCGCGCGTGCTCGACCTCTACTGCCACACCGGGGCGTTTTCGATCATCTGCGCCCGCGCCGGGGCGAGGCATGTGCGCGGCATCGATAGCTCGGCCAAGGCGCTGGCGCTCGCCGACGAAGCGGCTGGGCTCAATGGGCTCGGGGAGCGCGCGCGCTTCGAGCGGGCCGACGTGTTCGATGCGCTCGAGGAGATCGACGCCAAGTCCGAGCGATACGATCTCGTCATCGCCGATCCGCCGAGCTTTGTGAAAGCGAAGAAGGATCTCGGCGCGGGCGCCCGCGCCTACAGGAAGCTCGCGCGCCTTTGCGCGAGCGTCGTCGAGCGCGGCGGCTTCCTCTTCATCGCTTCGTGCTCGCACAACGTGACGCCGGAGCTTTTTGCGGGCGAAGTCGGCGCCGGCCTTGCGGCCGCCGCGCGTGCGGGACGCATCCTCATGAGCGGAGGCGCCGGGCCCGACCATCCGGTCCATCCGCAGCTCGCCGAAACCGCCTATCTCAAATGGCTGCTGCTCCAGCTCGACTGAGCGCGCCGGAGGTCCATTTCTCGACAAAGTCTTGGTTAATCATATCGCTGCCGACGCGTTGCAGCCCGAGGGATGGGCCATTGCGGCCGGCCGTAGTACCGATTAGGGAGAGTTCCGGCCCCGCGCGCCGGGAATGGGGAGAAGCCATGAAGATCAGATGCTTCTCGATCGCATTCGGAATCGTGGCCGTTGCGGCAACGGCGGCCGCGGCGGCGCTGGCCATGCCGGCGCCCGCGCGGCTCCACGAGGCACCTGTTTCCGCCGAGGCGGCCGGCATCGTCCTCGCCCAGAGCATCAAGGAACGTCAGCTCGACGAGATGCCCCCGGTTGACGCCGGGCGCGCGCCGCCAGCGGCGCGAACGGCTCCGCCGCCCGCTCCGCCGCTGCGCGCCACAACGCGCACAGCGCCGCCGCCCGCGGACGACGAATTGGGTCCGCCGGCGCGCGAAGTGCCGCCGCCGCCAACCTCCACGTCGCGCACCACGCCGCAGCCGCGGGCGCCTACGCGTCTCCACGAACCGGGACCGGCGCGTCGCGCCGCGCCACCCAGCGACGAGCAGCCGCCCGCTCTCGCAGCCCCCGCCCGCCGCCCGGCGCCGCCCGCTTATGACGATCCGCCGCGCCGCGCCGACGCGCCGCGGCGCGCTCCATCGACGCGCTCGGCCTTCTATTCCAACTGCACGCAGCAGTGCCACCTCTCTTGCGAGGCGTCGTTCGAGACCTGCAATGGCGATTCGTCGCCCGCCAAGCCGGCCTGCGTGAAGAAGCTCGAATCCTGCCGCATCGAGCGCTGCTCCTGCCGCATTCAGTAGACAGACGACAGGCGACGGACGACAGAGGCCCCTGACTCTGCCTGTCGTCGGTCCTCCGTCGTCTGTCGTCTGAATTATGCCTCCGCGTGAATTCGCAGCAATTCCGCCACGGTCTCGGGCGGCCTGCGCCCGAAGCCGCATTCGGTCGCGATCCCGAAATCCTCGACGAAACGCTCGGCCATGGCCATGCGCCGGCGCGTGCCTTCGATGCCGTCGCCGGGATGGACGAGCCCCAGGAAAAGCCGCGTCTCGGGCCTGAGCTTCAGGCTCTTGAGCGGTGCGAAATAAGCCGAATCGTCGCGCTCCTTCGGCACCGGCATATGGATCCACTGGATCGGGCGCGGCGAATCCTGAGAGATCGCATTAGCGATCTTGACCAAGAGGCTGGTATCCGCGGGCTCCTTGAAATGCTTGCCGCCCGCATCGCCGTAGCAGAGATGAAATCCCATCTCGACCGCCGGCGGGATTGCCGCGCGCAGCGCGCGCAAGCGCTCGACGATGCCTTCCATGACAGGCTGGAAATAGACGCGCCGAACGCCTTCAAGCACGGCGAATTCCACCGCCACGTCCCATTGCACGGCCAGCTCGCGCTGCGGAATGGCGCTCGCGATCTCATGCGTCTCGGCCAGCAGCCGGTCGCGATACGGACCTTCGACGGCGGATTGGGCGCTGGCCTCGATGTACTGCGCGACGACGGCTAGCGGCGTCGGCAGGCTCACTTGGAAGCGCAGATCGTCCGGAATACGGCGCTCGTCCCGCAGCCGGCGAAACACGGCGTGCGATTCTAAAGCGGCTTTGGCATAGCCGAGCGGGCCGAAGGCGACGGCGCCGCGATGCTCGGGATTGAGCACGAAAACGGGGAACGGCCCGGCCGCGGGCAGCTGCCTGAGCGCCGGATTGGCGCCGAGCAGCGTGCGCTGCCACGCGATCCAGTTGGTGCGCGGTCCGGTCTCGCCGTCGGGCAAGCGCTTCACCCGGCCGTCGAGGGCGTGCGCGCAAGCCGCGAACACTTCCTTGGCCGAGCCGAGCGGCACGCTGCCGACAAGCAAGACTTCGCGTTTGCCGCGTTCGGCCATCGCCTCCTCCCTCGTTCGTGCGAGGCGAGGCTATGCGGCCTGGCCGGGCTGCGTCAAAGCAAAGCTAGCCCATTGTTGTCCCAACGGTTTTGCATTCAAGCCAGGTTCAGGTTGGTCATGTATATTGCGTGTACAAACAAAGGTATTAGTACGAGCAGTCACGATGAAGCGCCTTCTCGCCATGGTCGTCCTGGGCTTTCTGGCCCTCGGCATCGCCGGCCTCTCGGCCGGGAGCGCCGAAGCCGGGCCGGCCCGTTGCGCGCCGAACGCGGCGGCGCTCATGGAGGACGTCGACGCCATGGCGGAATTGGCGGCCTACACCGAGCGCCCCGCGGCTGCGCGCCACGCGAACCTCGCCGACGGCCCGCAGCTTGCCTGCAACAGTGCCTGCGCACGCGGCTGCGCGGCCCGCTTCGGCAGTTGCCCCACTCGCGAGTGCCGCCAGCAGTTCAACGCCTGCGTACGCGCCTGCGGCTGCTGACGCCGCGGTCGCGCGACAATCCGCCCGCCTCACTGATTCGGGCGAAGCGAACGCTCGCATCGAAGGCCGGAAGGCTGGAGCGGCGCTTTTTCTCGAGCGCGAACGCGCTGGCACTGTCGTCAAAATTTAATTGGCCGCTCTGCTGCGATGCGGGAACCGATTGCCCGCGGCCGGCGTCTCTAGGGGAACGCGCCGCCGCGCGGCATCGTTACGACGAGTCTCCGAAAATTGGGCAATGCAATAGGGTAAGCGGAGCGAAATCATGAACAATCGAATCGAGTCACCGATGGATCCCTTCCGGGCCTGGATGGACTCCGGCACCGGCGAGCCGCTGCGCAAATCGATGCTCCATCAGATGGAGCGATTCTGGGAAGGCCAGCGCAAATTGCTTGACGAATACGAAACCTTCTCGCGCTCGTTGCTCGAGCGCCGGCGCGTGGCGGCGGAGGCCACGCTCGACACGCTGCGCAAGATGAGCACGGCGACGGACGGCGCCGAGTGGGCCAAGTGCTGCAGCGACTGGTTCACGGGCAGCATGACGCGCGTCGCCGAGGACAGCCGCGACATGATCCAGGAAGGGCTGAAGGTGTTCGCCGAGGTTTCGCAGAACATGACCGCGGGCATGGCGGAAACCGCGCAGGCAACCGCGGAGACGCAGCAGGCGGCGGCGCGGAGTGCCACGGCCCATGCCGCGGCGGCGGCCGAGCAAGGCACCGCGACGGCGCAGGAAGCGACGCGCGTCGCTGCAAGGGCCGCGCAGCGACCGAAGCGGCCCGAGGAAGGCGCGCGGGCCTGAGCGAGGCGGCGGAACAGGACTCAGACGGGGCCGGGCGGCGCGCCTTTCAGGAACGTTTTGACGGTGGTCAGGAATCGCGCAAACGCGGGTTCGTGCTCCAAAGGGAGATGATTGCGGCTCGTCAGGGTCTCGAAACGAGCATTGGGAATCATCGAGGCCATTTTGCGCCCGGCCTTGTGGACGATGGCCCCGTCGTCGGAACTGTGCGTGACCAAAGTCGGAACGGTGACGCTGGACAACAGATCGCTGACATCGAGCCGTGCCAACGTGTCGAGGATGCGGGCGGCAGTCTCCGGCGTAGTCGACAGCCGCTCCAATTCGTTGAACGCCGCAACCTCCTCCTCGGTGCCACCGGGAATGAACATCGACGTAAACACCTGCCGCATCGCCGGCGATGTTCGGCCCCAGCCTTGCCGGATTATGGTCAGCATCGCCCGGTGCTGCTCTCGGGCGGCATCCGACGACCCGCTCCCCGCCCAGCCTTTCGCGAAGCCGCCGTGCAGCATGAGGCGAGTGACGCGCTCCGGATGCTTGGCGGCGTAAGCGACCGAAATCGCGCAGCCCTGCGAGATGCCCAAGAGCGCGAAGCGATCGAGGCCGGCGGCGTCGATAACTGCCTCGAGGTCGCTGACCCACGCCGCCAGGGAAATATCGGCAACATCCCTTTGCGATATCCCCGTTCCGCGATGATCGTATCGCAGCAGGCGAAAGTCCTTGCTTAGTTCCCGCAACAGGCGCCGCCAAACCAGGCTTTCCCAATCCAGCTCGAGGTGTGTGAACCAGTTGGCGGCCCTGACCAGCGGCGGCCCGTCGCCGACGACGGCATAGGCAAGCTTGACGCCGTCGGGCGCCGAACAGAAGCGAATCACTTGCTCGGCGGGGACGCGGAATGTGCGCGAGCCTGCGCCGACACTCTTCGCGCGCCATCGCCAGACGTGAATCGGCTTGCCGATATTCTTGACAGACCGCTCGCCGAGATCCTCGAAATCGACATCAAGCTTGCCATCGACGCTCTGGCGCACGAGGTCGGAAACGCAGATTCCACCGGGTTCGGCGAGCGCCTCGATGCGGGCGGCGATATTAACGCCGTCGCCCAGAAGATCATCTCCGTCGATGAGAATGTCACCGAGGTTGATGCCGATGCGGAAGCGAACGCGCCGTTCCTCGGGCACATCGGCCTCTCGTTCGGCCATCCCCCGCTGCAGAGCCACGGCGCACTCGACGGCATCCACAACGCTCGCGAATTCGGCGAGCAGCCCGTCGCCGGTCGTCTTGAAGATACGTCCGCCCCGATTCATAACGGCCGGGTTGATCAGCTCGTCGCGCTGCGCCTTCTGGCGCGCAACGGTGCCCGTCTCGTCCGCCTCCATCAGCCGGCTGTAGCCAACCATGTCCGCGGCGAGAATCGCGGCAAGCCGCCGCTTGGCCCTTTCGTTTGGCATCGTACCGAACTCCCGCGCGAAGGCCTACGTAAGCCTACATCTGCGCCCGGCGCACGCGCAAATGCCTGGCGCGCTCTGCGCGCGGGCCTCGGAATCCGCTGCAAGATTTGATCGAGATCGGCTGGAAGCGGCCGGTCGTCCGGCGTATCGTCGAGCATGCGCGTTCTCGCCGAGGGCAACCGCCAACCGGCGAGGACGGCAGGGCTTTGCGGAGGATGACCATGGCCGATACCCCGATCGAATGGCCGACCGATCCGTTCAAGGCGTATCTCGGAAGCGAAGCGGGCGAGGCTTGGCGCAGCGCGATGCTGCGCCAAAGCGAGCGCTTCTGGGACGCGCAGCGAAAGCTCCTCGACGAATACGAAACCTTCTCGCGCGCGCTCATCGAGCGGCGGCGCGCGGCAACCGAGGCGACGCTGGAGACGATGCGCAAGTTGAGCGCCTGCAGCGACAACGCCGAGTGGGCGAAGTCCTGCGGCGAATGGTTCGCGGGCAGCGTCGAGCGGGTGGCGGCAGACAGCCGCGACATTCTTCAGGAGAGCCTCAAGGTCTTTTCGGGCATATCGGAGAGCATGAGCGCCGCAATGTCCGAGGCGGCGAGTGGCGCTGATGCCGCGAAGCAGGCCGCGCAGCGCGAAGCGGCGGTCGTGCGTGGCGCCGCCATCGCCCAGACCGCCGCTGCCATGCAGGAGGCGGCCGCACGCACGGGCAAGGCGCCGCCGCGGTTCAAGAAGCCTGAGGAAGGCGCACCCTCGAGCGCGGGCAGCGCCGACTAGCGGGCGGTCGCTGCCAGACGGTCGCGGACCATCTTCTGCATCCGCGCGAGCGGCTTGTCCTCGATGCCGAGCGCGTCGAGCGCGGCCACGGTGTGATCGAGATAGTCGCGGCAGGCCCCGAGCGGGCCGGCCGCGCGGGCGATCGCGTCCGCGACCGCGGCGTCGGAGAGGCGTCCGGCATAGCGCTCGTGCGCGCGGTTCATGAGGAAGCAGAGCGCCTTGACCGGTTTCCTGACGCCCTGGACCTGCACGGTCACCCAGCGCGGGTCGTAGGAGCCGCTCACCATCTCGCGCCGGAACAGGATGTCGAACTCGGCTTCGGCGACCGCGCGCTCGACGCGCAGCGCCACGCCGACGCAGGCGCCGCCCGGCATCAGGCCGAGCATGAGGCCCGGGCAATCGGGCGAGCCGCGGCCCAACTGCGTCCAGAGGCAGAAGCGGCGGTGGAACCCGTTGAGCCGCGCGCGCCGCATCTCGGCCACGTGGATGCATGGATTCCAGATCAGCGAGCCGTAGGCGAACACCCAGACGTCGCCGCGCGGCGCCTCCGCCAGCATCCCACGGTAGCAATCGACGATCTGCCGCTTGCTCCAGCGGCCCGGGAGCCCGCCGCGCGCGTCGATCATGCGATCGATGAAGCCGTTCTTGATGGCGTCGCGGGTGAGAACCACGGCTGGGCGGCGATGTGACATGGCGCATCCGCGCCGGGCGCTGTTGCAAGGCGGTGGCGGTCCGCGCTTTATAGCCCGCATTCGTTACCGTCACCAAGGGGGCACACGGGGGGTGCGTTCCGCGCCGTTAACTCTTTTGACGCGGCCGGCGCATTCCGCCATCGCGACGAGGCGGCCCGTCGTCCATTTCGGATGTCCCGCCGCAGCCGGGTGAAAACGCGTGCCGACGTCGACGCCCTCCGCTGCCGGATACTGGCTTTCGCTGCCGGCCAACGGGCGCGCTGCGATCTGGATGCTGCTGGCGGTGCTCGCGTTCTCGGTCAACAACGTGGCCCTCAAGAGCCTCACGCGCGAACTCGACCCGCTCCAGATCATGTTCATCCGCGGCGCGCTGATGACGTGCTTCATGCTGCCGATCGCATTGCGCACCCACGCCATCGCGACGCGCCGCATCGGCGCGCATCTCTCGCGCTCGCTGCTCGGCACCTCGGGGGCCTACCTCTTCATCCTGGCGCTGTCGCTGGCGCCGGTCGCGGATGTCGTGGCGCTGAGCTTCTCGCGCGCGCTCTTCATCGTCGTGATGGCGGTGCTGATCCTCGGCGAGGTCGTGGGCTGGCGGCGCTGGACCGCGTGCGCGGCCGGCTTCGTCGGCGTGCTCGTGATGGTGCGGCCCGGATTCGGCGAGCTCAACCTCGGCCTCGTCGCGGCCGCCGCCGACGCCGTGCTCTCCGCGGCGGTGGCGCTCACGCTGAAATCGCTTGGCCGCACCGAACGGCCGCAGACGACGGTCTTCTACTTCGGCCTGTTTTCCACGCTGCTGTGCATGGTTCCCGCGATCCTGGTCTGGCGCGCGCCGAGCGCCGAGGGCTGGACGCTGCTGTTCCTCATCGGCGTGCTCGCCACCTGCGGCCAGATCGCGATCACGCGCGCGTGGACCGAGGGCGAGGCTTCGATCGTGGCGCCGCTCGCTTATGTTCAGCTCGTGCTCTCGGGCGGCCTCGCCTACCTCATCTTCCGCGAAACGCCCGACGCGCTGGCGCTGCTCGGCGCAGCGATCATCGTCGCCTCGACGCTCTACATCGCGCTGCGCGAAGCGCGCCTCAAGAGGAAGGTGACGGCGGAGGCGGATTAGTTAGCGTCCCGCATCCTTCGTAGGGGCGGGTCCCCGACCCGCCCTTGCGACGCCACACCACCCTTCGCAGCGGCGTCGCGCGTCGGCCCGGGCGGGTCGGGGACCCGCCCCTACGAATGCGTCGCTTTGCCCGCTGCCGGCGTACCGCCTTCGCCGAGGTCCCAGAACAACCCCGCCATCATCATCAATCCCTCGCGCGCGACCGAGCCGAGCATGTGTTCGTCGGGCGCGTGCTGCGAGCAGGAGGGATAGGAGTGCGGGACCCAGATCGTCGGCAGGCCGGCGATCTCCGCGAAGATGTCGTTGGGCAGCGAGCCGCCGACATTGGGGAGGATCGCCGGCTTCTTGCCCGTGGTCGCCGCGATCGAGGCGGCGGCCCAGCGCACCCAGGGATGATCGGGATCGAGGCGGGTCGCCTTGAACGCGCCGGCGGCCGCGGCGCTCACCTCGACCTCGGGAAATCCTTCGCGGGCAAGATGGCGCTTCAGCGCCGGCACGATGTCGTCGGCGTCGGTGCCGACCACGAAGCGCAGCTGGCAATGCGCCGTGGCCGCGGGCGGGATCGCGTTGACCGGGTAGTCGGGATTGCCGGTTTTCATCGCCAAGACGCTGAAGCTGTTCCAGCCGAAGACGCGCTCGGCCGGCGTCAGACCGGGTTCGCCCCAGCGCGGATCGATCGCGGGCCCGTCGGCGCCGCCATCGACGTCGCAGTCAGCCAGCGCCATGCGCACGGAATTGGTGAGCGACGGGGGGCGCCACTCGGGCACGCGGATGCGGCCGGTGCGATCGGCGACCGCCGCCAGCGCATGGGCGAGAATCACGCCGGGCTCGGCCAAGAGCCCGCCCCAGTTGCCCGAATGGTGCGCGCCTTTGCGCAGCGCGACGCGAAGATCGAAGTTGAGCGCCCCGCGCGCGCCAGTGAAAAGGGTCGGGCGGTCGGCGCGCAGCCGCGGACCGTCGGAGGCGATGAACACGTCGGCCTCGAGGGCCGGCGCCTCGCTGCGAAAAACGTCGGCCAAGCCCGGCGAGCCCGTCTCCTCGCCGGTCTCGAGCACCAGGACGAAATCGAAGCCGAGGCGCCCGCGCGTCTCGAGCACGGTCCTCAAGGCGGCGAGGTTGATCGTGTGCTGGCCCTTGTTGTCGGCCGTGCCGCGGCCGTAGAGCCGATCGCCTTCGGGCGTGAGCCGCCACGGATCGAGCCCCGCGCGCCACTGGCCTTCGAGGCCGCGAACGACGTCGCCATGGCCGTAGCTCATCACGGTCAGGCGGCTGCCGCGCTCGCGCCGCCGCGCAATCAGGAACGGCCAGCCGCCCGCCGGGTTCGGCACCAGGCGGCACTCGCAGCCGATCGCCGTCAGCCCCGGTGCGATCTCATCCTTCAAATATCGCTCGAGCTCCGCCGCCCGCGCTGGGTTCTGACTCTCGGTTGGAATCGCCACGCGCCGCGCCAGCTCGGCCGCGAAGCCGCCGCTGTCGAAATGCCGGGCGGCGCGGGCGACGGCGTCGGTACGGCTCATGGCGGGGCGATCGGTGCGAAGGGGAAACCAGCGGCGGTCACGCCACTCTGCCATCATCGACATCGTTTAGAAAGCCGAGCACGGCCGCGGCGAATGCGTCGGGCTCCTCGATGAACGGCATGTGGCCGCTGCGCTCCAAGAAGGTCATGCGCGCCGCCGGCATCATGCGATAGAGGTTCCAGCCGATGGAAGGCGCGAGGACGGCATCGAACCGGCCATGCACGACGAGCGCGGGTTTGCGGAAGCCGCGCAACGCCGCGCCGAAGTCGAGGGCCTCCATGTCGGCGCGGAGGATGTTGTTGAGCCGGATGTTGTAGACGTGACTCTCCACCTCGCGCGCGTAGCGCGCATGTGCCGACCGCTCGACGAACTCCATCGTATGGAAGAGGGCGATCACCGAGGCCGGAAACTCGGCCGGCAGCGCCGCGCGCGTGCGCCGCCACTCGTCGATGCGGTCGGGAAACACCTGGTCCAGGAGCTGCACGGTCTCGGCGGGCCTCGGTCCCATCGAGCTGACGAGGATGAGGCTGCGCAGCCGCGCCGCGTGCTTCGCGGCGTAGGCCATCGCCAGATAGCCGCCGAACGAATGGCCGATGAGATCGACCTGCTCGGCGCCGGTCGCCGCGCGTACCGCTTCGAGATCGTCGACGAAGCGGTCGATGGTTTCGCCCTCGGCGGCCGGGCTGGAGCGGCCGCTGCCGCGCTGATCGTAGTAGACGAGCCGGCGCTGCGCGGCGACGCGGTCGAAGCCGCCGCCCACGCAAAGATAGCGGCGGTCCGAGCCCGGCCCGCCGGCCACTGCGATCAGCGGCGTCGGCGGCAGACGCTCGGCCGGCGGATACCAGGCGATCTGCCCGCCCGACGAGGCGATGAATGCATGAGACATAGATTTTCTCTTTCGAGTTCCCCGCTATGCCGACAAAACTCTTGCTGGCACGCGGCGCAAACCAATAGAAATCCGCCCATGCATTAACTTTTTTAAGCCTTGTCATGGCCGCGCCGCTTCCGCCCCTCAATGCACTCCGCAGCTTCGATGCGGCGGCGCGCCATTTGAGCTTCGTGCGCGCCGCATTCGAGCTCGGGGTGACACCCGGCGCGGTCAGCCATCAGGTGCGTCAGCTCGAGCTCTGGCTTGGCCAGACCTTGTTCGAGCGCCGCGCCAAGGGTGTCGCGCTGACGGCGCTGGGGCGCGACTACGGCGCGCGCCTGCGCGCGATCTTCGACCAGATCGCGGCCGCGACGCGCGGCGCGCGCCAGCCCTCGGCGCTGCCGCGGGTCGTGCTGCGCTGCCAATATTCGCTGGCGGCCAAGTGGCTGGCGCCGCGCCTCGCCGATTTCCGCGCGGCGCATCCCGATATCGAGCTCCGCGTGCTGGCGCGGCGTTACCACGCCGATCCGCGCGCCGAAGGCGCCGATCTCGCGATCTACTACAGCCGCGGCCCGACGCCGGGCGTGCGCCAGGATCGCCTGTTCGCGGGCAGGGTCTCCGTCCTGGGCGCGCCCGCGCTCGCGGAGAGTCTGCCGAAAAGTCCACGGCCGGCCGATCTGCTCGAACAGCCGCTGCTCCACACCTGGACCGCCGACCGCGGCTGGAGCGAGCCCGATTGGACAACGTGGTTCGCCGCCGCGGGCATTGAGCTCGCGAGCGCGCCGGCCGGGCTCGGCTTCAACCTCGCGCATCTGACGCTCGAAGCTTGCCTTGCGGGCGCCGGCTTCGCGCTGATCCACGATGTTTTCGCCGCACCCCATCTCGCACGCGGCGAGCTCGTGCGGCCGCTGGCGCTCGCCCTGCCCGCGCCGCATGCCTATTCGCTGCTGGTCGCGAGCGCCGCGCTGCGCCGCGAAGAAGTGCGGCGCGTGCGCGACTGGCTCCTCGGCCAGGCGGCGGGGCCGGCGGCGCGCCGAGCTCCGCACCGGCCCGGCCGTTAACCATTTCGTCAACGCGGGCCGCCCGTTCGACCGTTCGGCCTAGTCCCTCAAGCGGAATTTACCCCCATCACGAAATCGGCGAAACCGGAGCGGTCAGAGGGCGCCGCGCTGACATACCGCCGCCGCGGCGTTTCCGGGGAATACCGCCGTGTCCGTCAATGCATCCGCCACCGTTGCCGCCTGCGGGCCGTCATCGGCCGCGGGCCCGCGCGCGGACTGAGGCCAAGAGCCATGGCCAGCCGCGATCCTCGTTTGATCAAGCGCGCGCCCGCCCGGCGCCTGACCGCGCGGGATATCATGACCCGCGACCCCATCTGCGTCACCGAACAGACCCCGCTCGCCGATTGCGCGCGCCTGATGCGCGAGCGCAGCGTGAGCGGCCTTCCCGTCATCGACAGCGAGCGCGAAGTCATCGGCTTCGTCAGCGACGGCGACCTTCTGCGCGGCGCGGCCAGCGAAGGCCAGCCCAAGACCGAACACTGGATGGATCTGCTAGGGGCAGCCGAAGCCGCGGCCGGCGTGCTGGCCACGCTCGCCAGCCGCCGCGCCGCGGAAATCATGACCGCGCGCGTGATCTGCGTGCGGCCCGACATGCCGGTCGCCGAAGTCGCCACCATCCTCGCCGAGTGGCGCGTCAAGCGCGTGCCGGTGATCGGCCAAGGAAAGATCGTCGGCATCGTCTCGCGCAGCGATCTCATCCGCACGATGCTCGATCCGCGCAAGCTCCGGCCCGAGATCGCGGCGTCGGATACCTCGATCCGCGACAGCCTCGTCTCGCATCTCGAGCAGCTCACCTGGCTGCAAGGCGGCGGCGGCGTGCAGGTCACGGTCAACGACGGCACCGTCGTGCTCTACGGCTTCGCCGCCTCGAACGAGGAGGTGGTCGCGATCGAATACCTCGCCGAGGGCGTGCCCGGGGTGCGCTACGTCGAGAACTATCTCCGCGTCGGCCAGCAGACCAAGTACCGCAACTAGGCCGCCGCGGCGAATTTCTCCGGATCGTTCCCGCAATTCCTCCCTCGCCGATTGGAACGTGACTGGCCGGCTCCCCGTGCGACGGCACGGGAGCCGGTTTTTTGCGCATGTTTCAGAACCGTCATCCCGACCGGAGCGAGCCGACTTCCGGCTCGCGGAGTGGAGGGATCGCGCGACAGCGGGCTTACGATCCCTCCACTTCGCGGCCGCGCCAAGGGCGCGCCCGCTTCGGTCGGGATGACGGCTCCAAAAGGTAGTATCAATCCGCCCAGGGGATCGGGGCTTCGTTCAAGCCCCAGAAGAAGCTTTTCTGGCGCATGTAGTTGCGGATGCCGAGGCGGCCCTTCTCGACGCCGATGCCGCTGTCTTTCCGCCCCGAAAACGGGGTCGCGATGCTGAACTGCTTGAAGGTGTTGACCCACACCGTGCCGGCCTCGAGCCGGCGCCCGATGCGCCAGGCGCGGCGGTAGTCGCGCGTCCAGACGCCGGCAGCCAGGCCGTAGACGGTGTCGTTGGCCTGGGCGAGCAAGTCCTCCTCGTCCTTGAACGGAATGCTGACCAGCACCGGTCCGAAAATCTCTTCCTGCGCGATGCGCGCGCGGTTCGAGAGCCCGTCGATGATCGTCGGCAGCAGATAGTTGCCGTCGGCGTAGACGGCGCCGCGCGGGCGCTCGCCGCCGCAAACGATCGTACCGCCGTCCTTGCGGCCGGCGTCGATGTACCGCTCGATCGAGGCGCGGTGCTCGGGCGTGATCTGCGGGCCCATCTGGGTTTGCTCGGACGAGGGGTCGCCGATGCGCAGCGCCTTCGTCTTGGCGACGAGCCTCTCCAGGAAATCGTCGTAAATCCGCGCGGCGACGAAGAGGCGCGACCCCGCGATGCAGGACTGGCCGGCCGAGCTGAAGATGCCGAAGATCACGCCGTTGACGGCGTGATCGATCTCCGCGTCCTCGCACACGATCGTCGGCGATTTGCCGCCGAGCTCGAGGATGACTGGCATCATCTTCTCGGCCGCGACGTGCGCGATTGCCTTCCCGGTGCGCGTGCCGCCGGTGAACGAGACCATCTTCACGTCGGGGTGCGCGACGATGGCGTTGCCGACGCTGCCGCCCGCGCCCGGCAGCACGCTCACGACGCCCCTGGGCAGGCCGGCTTCGAGGCAGATGCGCCCGAGCTCCAGCGCCACGAGCGGCGTCGGGCCGGCGGGCTTCAGCAGCACGGCGTTGCCGGCGGCGAGCGCGGGCGCCAGCTTCTGCGCGTCGCTGGCGACGGGCGAGTTCCACGGCGTTATCGCCGCCACCACGCCGCAGGGGTCCCAGGTGCTCATCGTGAGATAGGGCCCGCGCGCGGGCGTCAGCTCCCACTCCGCCGTCTCGGCGACCGCGCCGAAATAGCGGAACGTGCCGGCGGCGCTCGCCACGAGCATCCGCGTCTCCGAGATGGGCTTCCCGTTGTCGCGCCGCTGTAGCTGCGCGAGCTCTTCGGCGCGCTGCGTGATCAAATCGGCGATCTTGTAGAGATAGTGCGCACGCTGGTGCGGCAGCAGATCGCGCCATTTGGGATCGGCGAGCACGCGCTTGCCGGCGGCGACCGCGTCCTCGACATCGGCCGGCGAAGCGCCCGCCACCTCGCCCGAGACCGACTGATCGTGCGGATAGTGCGAGACGACGACGGGCCCGCGTCCGGCCTTCCACTCGCCGCCGATGAGGATGGGTTGCGCGCTCATGTAATCTACCCAACCTGCCTATGCCTCGCGTGCGGTGCCGCCGCCAAGAAGGAAAAAACACACAGGACGCGGAGGAAACGGAGAAGGAAGACACTGCGCGCCTTGGCGCGCGAAACTGGCCTTTCTCTGTGTCCTCCGTGTCCTCCGTGGTTCAATTCTTTCTTTCTCCTCGGCTCCTGTTCACATGACTTCCTCGCCACCGCCGTCAGATCTCGACGACGCTCGCGCGGTTGCGGATCGCGCGCAGCACGGAGAGGGCCGCGAGACTCGAGGTCTTGGGATTGTCGGGCAACGGCTTGCCGCGCATCTCGACGCTCATGCGCCCGAACGCGCCCTCGGCCTCGATCCGGTGGATGTTGTCCTCGGCGGCGGGGTCGGCGATGAGCGTCACCTCGGTCTTGTCCCATCCGGCGCCCGCCAGCGCCACGGTGGCGCAGGCGTTCGCGTTCTGCGGATAGGTCCGCGCGGCCTCGTCGGCGTGGCCCGAATACAGGATCTTTTCCGTCTTGAGCTTGGCGAGGTCGGCGACCTTCTCGGCCGGCGTGCCTTTCCAGGCCCTGGGCGGCTTCCGCGACGTGTAGCGCACCCGCGCGAGGCCGCCATGGCGCGCGGCGGCGAGCGCGTCGACGCCGCCGATGGCACCGGGCAGGATCAGCATCTTTGCTTTGCCCTTCTCGGCGGCGGCGGCGAGCCTGCTGTGCAGCGCGCGGTCGGCAAGCGCTCCGACAGAGATCACGATGAGGTCGCTGCCCGCCTCGAGCACCGCGGCGCCGTGCTCGGCGAGGCCGCCGTGCCCTGCGGCCTCGACCACCAGCGGCGGCACGTGAAAACCCAGCTCGGCGACGCTGCCGACAACAATGACCGCGGCGCCCACTCCCTTCTGCACCTCGGCCACGCGCGGCCGGCGCACGACCATGGCCGTGCAGCGCGCGGGCTCGTCGCGCCGCAGGTTCTTCAGCACGTATCGGGCGATGGCGCCGTGGCCGATGAGGGCGAACTCGAGCATCGCCCTATGTCTTAGCCCTGACCGGCGGTCCCGCGAAAGGCTTGGCGAAGGGGCCGAGCGCCGTCATGTCGACCTCGACGATGACCGGGCCGGGGGTGGTGAGCGCCGCCGCGAAGGCTTCCTCGAAGGCGGAGACGTTCTGGACACGCCGGTGCGGGAGTCCGATCGATGCCGCGAGCTTGGCGAAATCCGGCGTCACGAGATCGGCATAGGCGCGGCGGCCGCCGTAGTGCGCGTCCTGGATGTTGCGGATGACGCCGTAGCCGAGATCGTTCATCAGGATGTAGACGACGTTCGCGCGTTCCTGCACCGCGGTCGCGATCTCGCCGGCCGCCAGCATGAAGCCGCCGTCGCCGACCAGCGCCACGGTCTTGGTGTCGGGCCGGCCGAGCGCCGCGCCGATCGCCATCGGCACGCCCAGGCCGATCGCGCCGCCGAGCGAATGCACGCCCTGGCGCGGATCGGCGAGCGCCGTGTAGCGGTTGCCCCAGGTGCTGTTCGAGAGCGTGATGTCGCGCACCCACGGCGCGCCCTTCGGCAAACGTGCCCGAACGGCGTCGGCGAGCGCCGCGTAGGCGGGCCCGAGCGCTTCGCGCATGCCGTGCACCGCGGCCTTCTTCGCCGCGGCGAGATCGGCGGCGAAGGCGGGATCGATCGCGAGCCTTCCGGCCACGCGCTCGGCGAGGCCGGCGAGGAACAGCGCCGCATCGCTCTGCACGAACAGCGCCGCCGGATAGGCGCGGCCATGCATCGATGCGTCGACATCGACCTGGATCAGCGGCTCGGGCAGCTTCAGATGGAAGCGCAGCGTCTCGTTGCCCCTGAGGCGCGAGCCAACCGCGATCATGAGATCGCAGGTGGCGTAGAATTTCTCGACCGCGGGCTGCAGATTGAACGCGCCGAGGCTCAGCGGATGATCCTCCGGCACGGTGCCGCGGCCGTTGATGCTGGTGACGATGCCGAGGCCGAGCCCGGCGAGCTTGCGCGCTTCGGCGGCTGCACCGCGCGCCCCGCCGCCGATCCAGAGCAGCGGGCGCTTGGCGGCGATGAGGCGCTCGGCCGCGAGATCGAGCAGCGCCGGCGCCGGTGCGAGCGGCGCGAGCGGCGTCGGCGTCAGATCGTCGGGCCAGCGCGCGGGCGACGCTTGTATGTCGATCGGGATCTCGATCGAGACGGGCCCGCGCGGCGGCGTGAGCGCCACGCGCGCGGCCTCGCGCAGCACGCCCAGCGCCTGCTGCGCCGAAAGAATGCGGAAATAGGCCTTGGAAACGGCCCTCAGCATTGCCGGCTGGCCGGGCGATTCGTGGATGTTGGCGCGGCCCTTGTCGAGATCGTTGCTCTCGATGTTGCCGGTGAAGTGCAAGAGCGGCGTGCCGGCGTTCTGCGCTTCGAGCAGGCTCCCGGCCGCGTTGCCGGCGCCGACGCCGGTCGAGGTGACCCCGACGCCGAGCCTGCCCGTCACGCGCGCATAGGCATCGGCCATGTTGAGGGCACCCGCTTCGCCGCGCGCCGGCACGAAGCGGATGCGGTTTCTCCGCGCGAACGCGTCGAGGATCGGCATGTTGTGGATCGAGATCACGCCGAACGCGGTCGTGACGCCGCATTCCTCGAGGAACGCGGCGATCACATCGCCCACGGTCGCCGTCATCGCGGGGGCCTGATCAGGCAAAGCGGGACACTCCGCCGGCGACTTCCAGCGACGCGCCGGTGATGAACGAGGCTGCGGGCGAGGCCAGGAACCCGATGGCGGCCGCCGCCTCCTCGGGCCGACCCAGGCGCCCGACGAGGATGCCCTTTTCCTCGGCGAGCCGCGTCATCCACTGCTCCTTGCTCTCGCCGCCGCGGCCTTGCGCCTCGTAGCGCCGCTGCCATTGTCCGGAATCGACGATGCCGAGCAGGATCGCGTTGACGCGCACGCCCTTCGGCGCGAATTCCACGCTCATGGATTTCACCAGGTTCTGCACGCCCGCCCGCAGCGCCGAGGTCGCGACCATGTGCGGCTCGGGCTGGCGCGCCAGCAGCGAATTCACCACGACGACGGCCGCGCTTTTCGATTGCTCGAGCGCCGGCAGCAGCGCGCGCGCGGGGTAGATGACGCTGAAGAACTTCAGGCGGAATTCCTCGCCCCAGGCCTCGTCGGCGGTGTCGGCGAAGGTGCTGAGCCGCCCCTGCCCCGCATTGTTGACGAGGATGTCGGCGCCGCCGAAGCGGGCGAGCACGGCATCGTGGAATCGCTCCACCTGCGTCTTGTCGAGCACGTCGCAGCGTTGGGCGAGCACGTCGTCGCCATGCTGCCGGCGCAGCGGCGCCGCCGCGCGCTCGAGCCGCTCGCCGTCGCGGCCGCAGAACGCCACCTTGCAGCCCTCGGCGAGCAGCAGCTTCACGGTAGCCAGGCCGATGCCGCTCGAGCCGCCCGTGACGACCGCGCGCAATCCTCCGAGGCCGAGGTCCATTACGTCCCCCTCTCCCCTTGGGAGAGAGGGGAAAGGGGTGAGGGCCCGGCGCCGACGGTGAGGCACGCAGCTCGCTCAAACACAGCGCTCTCGCTCAAACCGCCGATCAGGCGGAAAGGTCCCCTCATCGCCGCCCTTCTCCCCCTGGGGGAGAAGGGTTTCGTTCGATTGCGCATCTTCACCCCTGCCAGCCCGGATCGGGCTTGCCGGCCATAAAGGCGCGGAACTCGGGCGGCGGCGGCCCCGCCGTGCCCCAGCGGTCCATCAAGTGCGGCACGCGGCGCCAGACCTGCGGCTCGTGCGTGGCTTCGTCGATCTGCAGTATCTCGGTCGTGTACTCGACGACGAAGTCGTTGGGATCGGTGAAGTAGGCGAACACGTTGTTGCCCGGGCCGTGGCGCCCGACGCCCCAGCCCACCGGCTTGCCTTTGCTCCTCAAGCGCCCGACCCCGCGCATCAGCGCATCGACGCTCGGCATCTCGAACGCGATGTGGTTGAGCGAGGCGTGGTCGGCGCGGTTGAACGCGATCGAGTGGTGGTCGCTGTTGCAGCGGATGAAGACCATCTGGTTCTCGGACCAATCGCTGATGCGGAAGCCGAGCGCCTCCCCGTAGAAATGCAGCGCCTTCTCGAGCTGCGGCGTGTTGAGCACGAGATGCGTGATCTTGCGCGGCGCGTCCGCGCGGTCGGGCGCGTCCGGATAGAGCTCGACGCCGCACGAGATGCGCAGCAGCCGGCTGTCGGGGTCGACCACGTCGAAGCCGGTGCCGCCGCCGGGCGTGTCGAGCGCCCGGATCGGCGCCGCGATGCGCACGCCGCGGCCGGCGAGCTTCAGGTGCAGCGCCTTCAACGCCGCCTCGTCCTGCGCCGCGAAATTGATGTAGGCGATGCCGCGCTGCGGTCGGTCGTGCAGCGAGAGGATGTGGTGCTCCGGGCCCGAGCCCCGGAAATAGGCGGCGCCCGCTTCGTCGGCGACCTTGGCCAGGCCCCAGGCGTCCGCGAACCATCCGGCGGCGCCGGCGACGTTGGGACCGCCCAGCGCAATCCCGCGCAGACGGCTGATGCGCGCATTGCTCATGGGCCGTTTCTCCTCGGCGCCTGCCCGCGCGGACGGCGATGGCCGAGCCATTCCGAGATCGTCTTCGCGGCGTGCAGCACCTGGTCCTTGATCGCGGTTTCGAGCGTGCTCGCCGACACGGTCGATTCGGGCGTCGAGATGTTGATCGCTGCGACGACGGCGCCCTCGGCGTCGAACACCGGCGCCGCCACGCTGGCGATGCCGGCCTCGAAGCTGGAGCGGCTCAGGATGTAGCCGCGCGAGCGGTCGGCTTCGAGCGTCGCGAGCAGCGCCTTCAAGGTCGTCGGCGTCGCCGCGCTGAAGCGGGCGAGCGTGCGGCCGGCGAAGCGCCGGCGCACCTCGTCCGCCGAAAGCTGCGCGAGAATCGCGCGCCCCATGCTGGTCGCGTGGGCCGGAAAGCGCGTTCCGACGCTGATGCGCGAGGTCAGTGCCTTCTTGTCGGCGTAGCGCGCGATGTAGACGATCTCCGTGCCGTCGAGCACGGCGAGGTGGGCCGAGCAATCCGTGCGGTCGCGCAGCACCTCGAGATGAGGCCGCGCGATTTCGGCCAGCTCCTGCGACGCGAGATAGGAGAAGCCGAGGCTCAGAACCCGCGGGCCGAGTCGATAGCTCTTGCGCTCCGGATTGCGGACGAGGAAGCCGAGCTCGGCCAGCGTGTAGACGAGGCGGTAGGCGGCCGAGCGCGTCATCCCGATGCCGCGCGCGAGCTCCACCAAGGTCAGTTCCTCCCGCCGGGCGCCGAAGCACTCGAGCAGCGCCAAGCCGCGCGCCAGCGCCGGGACGAGATAGCGCTCGTCGAGCTTGGGCAGACTTGCCGCTATGCCGGGCACTTCGTTCATGCGGCGACCGTGGCGGTTGCGAGAAACGCGGCGACCGACGCGTTGAAGCGCCCCGGCGCCTCGATGTAGGGCAGATGACCGATGCCTTCGATCGGCTCGAAGCGCGCGCCGACGGCGGCCGCGATATTTCGGTTCGAGTCGGGTGGGGTCACCTGATCCTCCGCGCCGCACAGCACGAGCGCGGGCGCGCGGCAGCCGGTGAGCTCGGCGTAGATGTCGCCGAGCGACAGCATGCGTGCCGCCTGGCAGTAGCCCTTGGGCCGGATCCTGCTCATGACGCGCAGCGCCGCGTTGCGCGCACCCGGCGCCGCCTTGGAGCCAAGGAGCTTGGCGACGCGTTTCTCGGCCATGCCGGCGGGGCCAAGCTCGGCGAGATCGTCGAGCCGTTGCATGAGCTTCTCATTGCGATCCTCCTCGCCGAGCGAGCCATGCCCGGCCGCGGCATCGGAGAGGACCAGCGCTACGACGCGCCCGGGATAGCGCCGCACGAAGGCCGCGGCCATCAGCGCGCCGAGCGAATTGCCCACCAGCGTCGCGCGCGCGATGCCGAGCGCATCGAAGAGGCCGGCGAGCGCGTCGGCGTAGTCCGACGCCGCCGGCGCCAGCGGCTCGAGATCGCCCGAGCCGCCGTAGCCCGGCGCATCCCAGGCGATCGCGCGATGCGTCTTGCCGAAATGCGCAAGCTGCGCCTCCCAGCCCTCCGACGACGCGCCGATGCCATGGAGGAACGCGATCGCCGCGCCGGCGCCCGCTTCGCGATAGCCGATCGTGAGGCCGGCGGCGGTGGTTGCCGTCTTCAAAGGGAAGGACATCCGCGCCCTCCTTTCTTCATCGTCATCCTGAGCGCCGGGCCGAAGGCCCGCGCGAAGGACCTTGCCGACGCAAGCATCTTTGCTCGCGCCGAGTACCAGGCGCCTCCACAACCGTACTTGCACCGGCCAGGTCCTTCGCTTCGCTCAGGATGACGTTGCGGCATCGTCCGCCTCAATGCAGCACGAAGCCGCCGTTGACCGGCAGCAGCTGGCCGGTGACGAAAGCGGCGCCGTCGGAGAGGAGATAGAGGACTGCGCCGACGACATCGTCGGGCTGCTGCGCGCGCGCCATCGCGCGGCCCTTGACGTAGAGCTCGTGGCGCTCCTTGGGCACGGATTGCGTGGCCTCGACTTCGGTCAGGCCGGGCGCCACCGCGTTCACCGCGATGCGGTCGGGCCCGAGCTCGCGCGCGAGCGAGCGCGTCATCGCGATGACGGCGCCCTTGCTCGCGACGTAGTGCAGCAGCCGCGGCGCGCCCCAGAGCGCGGTGTCGGAGGCGATGTTGACCACCCGCGCGCCGCCCTCTCCCTTGCGCAGCCACGGCGCGCAGGCCCTGGTCGCGAGCCACGTGCCGCGCACGTTGACGCGCATGACCTTGTCCCAGGTGTCGAGGTCGATCTCCTCGAAGGTCTTGCCGCCGATGCCGGTGGCGATGGCGCCGTTGTTGACGAGGCCGTCGATGCGCCCGTAGCGCTTGCCGACCACCTCGGCCATCGCCGCGACGCTGGCCGGCTCCCCCAGATCGAGCGCCACGAACAGCGATTCGTGGCCCGATTTCTTGAGCGCGGCCGCGGCGGCCCGGCCCCACTCGTCGACGAGCTCCGCGACCACCACGGCGGCGGCGCCTGCCCTGGCCGCGCCCTCGGCGAAGGCGCGGCCGAGCCCGCGCCCGGCGCCGGTTACGACGATGATCTTGCCGGAGAGGGAGGTCATGGGCTGCTTCGAGTCGCACCTGCGGCGCGCTCTATCCAATGCCCGTCACGCCGACCGGAGCGAGCCGTCTTCGGCTCGCGGAGTGGAGGCATCGTGCGGCAGCGTCGCGCGATCCCTCCACTTCGCGGCTGCGCGAAGGGCGCAGCCGCTTCGGTCGGGATGACGGTGCCAAGGGGCACCATCACTTCTTTTTCCCCCGCTCGATCTTGGCGAGCGGATGGTCGGGCGGATAGGTGGGGATCGTCGGCTCGGGCGAGCCCAGCATCACGCACATCAGCGCCTCCTCCTCGCGCTCGTTGACGAGGCCGCGATAGACGCCGGGCGGCACCGAAACAAGGTCGCGCTCGCCGAGCACCGTCTCCCATTTCTCGCCGTCCTTCTCGAAGAAGAGCCGCACCGTGCCGCGGATCATGAAGAACACCTCCTCCACGTCGTGGTGGACATGGAGCGGCCCCTCGCAGCCGGGCGGCAGCACCATCGTCGAGAACGTGAAGTGCTCGGCCGGCACCGCATTGACGTCCGCATCGACGCCGGTGCCGCCGGTGCCCATGTAGCGCATCTGGGCGCGGCGGTATTTGGGATCGTGGTCGGCCTGGAACTTGAGCGCGTCCCAGTCATAGGTGCGCGTTTCGTAGCGCGCGATGCGCCCCCTCATTCGCTCGGCGAGCGGGCGCTTCGCGCTGTCGGTGTCCGAAGCGGAAGCGGTGCGGGAGGCCGAAGGCGAATCCATGGCTACTTACCTCCTGGTTGGTTCGTTTCGCCGAAATCGCGCCGCGGCATGTAGTGGAGCACGCTCCGCTCGGCGAGAATCACGATGCAATAGGCGACGATGCCGATGATCGTCAGCACGAGGATGGCGAGGAAGACGAGCGGCGCGCCCATGGTCTCTCCGCTCAGCAGCAGGAAACCGAGCCCGCGGTTGATGCCGCCCACGAGCTCGCCGACCGTGACGCCGATGACGGCCAGCGTCGAGCCGATCCTGAGGCCCGAGAAGAGGGCCGGCATCGAGGCGGGAAATTCGATCTTCCAGAAGATCTGCCAGCGCGTGGCGTTGAACGTGCGCGCGAGATTGATCATGGCCGGATCGACCGCGCGTACGGCGCCCAGCACGTTGACCATGATCGGGAAGAAGACGACGAGCACCGCCACCAGGATGGCGACCGACATCTTGGCCTCGACCGAGAAGCCGAACCACAGCACGAACAGCGGCGCGAACGCGACCTTGGGCGCGATCTGGAGCGCCAGGATATAGGGCGAGAGCACCATCTCGGCGGTGGGCGACATGCCGAGGATGTAGCCCATCGTCATGCCCAGCAGCGCGCCGAGCGCGAACCCGACCACGACCTCGAACGACGTGATTGCGGTGTGGTGCACGAGGTCCATGCGCTCGTAGGCGCGCAGGAACTCGCTGCCGATTTCGCTCAGAGTCGGGATGAAATATTTCGGCACGCCGAGCGCGCGGAACCCCCACTCCCACGCGAGGATGAACAGCACCAGCACGATCGCGCTCCAGATGGGCACGCGGTAGCTGCGCCAGAAGCTCGGCGCCGCAGGCGCGTGGCTCGGCTCGGACGGCGCCGCCGCGGGCGGCGCCACGGTCGGGACGGCGCTGACGGGCGTCGACTCGGCCATCGCCTCACCCATCGAGCCGTTCGCCATGCCCGATGTCGAGCAGCGCCATGAGCTCGGCCATGAGCCTGCCGATCTCGGGCCGCTGCCGGCGCGCGATCGGGTTGTTGCGGTCGGGAAGATCGACCCGGATCTCGCGCACGATGCGGCCCGGCCGGCGCGACATCACCAGCACGCGGTCGGCGAGTGCGATCGCCTCGAGGAGATCGTGCGTGATGAGGAACGCGGTCTTCCTCTCTTCGGCGAGCGTGCGCGCGAGGTCCTGCTGCAGCACCATCTTGGTCTGCGCATCGAGTGCCGAGAACGGCTCGTCGAGCAGCAGCACGTCGGGGTTCATCGCCATGGTGCGCGCGAGCGCCGCCCGCTGGCGCATGCCGCCCGAGAGCTGGTGCGGATAATGCCCGGTGAATTCGCCGAGGTGATACTTCGCCAGCAGCCTCAACGCGATATCGCGCCGCCGCTCCTTCGCCACGTGCTGGATCTCCTGGCCGAAGGTGACGTTGTCGAGGATCGAGCGCCACGGCAGCAGCAAATCGCGCTGGAGCATGAACGCGACGTGGCTGTTGGGCCCCGTCACTTCGCTGCCGTCGACATAGACGCGCCCCCGGCTCGGCCGGTCGAGGCCCGAGGCGAGGTTCAACAGCGTGCTCTTGCCGCAGCCCGAGGGACCGATGAGCGCCACCACCTCGCCGTCGGCGACGCCCACGTCGACGTCGGCGATGGCGGTGATCCCCTCGCCGCCGCGGCGCTGCGGCGGGAAGCTCTTGGTGACGCGCTCGAACTGGAGGCGGATCATTCCGGACCGCCTTTGCCTTGAGCGTCATCCCGACCGAAGCGGGCGCGCTCCTTGCGCGGCCGCGACGGCCCGCGAATGCGGGCCTTCGGCCGAATTGCGCCGGACGGCGCAATTCGGCGTAAGCTCGGGCGGAGCCCGAGCGGCGTGGAGGGATCGCGGGGCCGCCGCACGTGGCCGCTGCACCGCGTTCCCTCCACTACGCGAGCCGAAGCCGGCGCGCTCCGGTCGGGATGACGTGTCATTGTCTCGATGCGGGGGATCATCGCGCTATTCGGCGGCTGCAGAAGCGGCGGCTCCGGCCGCCGCGACGCGCACCTGATCGCGCGCGCGCTTCTCGAGATGCTTCCGCACCCGCGCCATGCCCTGGTCGTGCTGATAGAGGAACTCGCGGGTCCGCGCCTCGGGCGCCATGTTCTCTAGGATCAGCCGGTCCTGCTCGAGCACGTCCCAGTGCAGGCCCTCGAGCCGGTTGCGGTAGAGGAAGCGCCATACGCTGCGCTGCCAGCCCTCCACCTTGCGCGTGCGCCAGAAGAAGACGCGGCAATGCGTCTCGTCGACGGGCGTCGCGAAGCCGACGATGCCAAAGGGGCCGCCCGGCCCGAATTTCTTCTGGTAAGGAATGGCGAGGCGCATCCAGAGGCAGTTGGTCTCGCCGAACTCGACCCAGTCGAAATTCACGCCGCGCTGGCCGGTCTTCTCGAACACGAAGCCGGTCGCGGTCTTGCGCAGCGCCATCTCGGCGGTCTTGTCGCCCTCGGCCATCGAGTGCGAGGCGCTGTGGAGATAGGCGCCGTGCATCGGGTCCATCACGTTGTCGAGCGCGTAGCGGTAGTTGCAGGCCCAATGCGCGGTGCAGAGCATGTGGCTCCATGCGTCGGAAACCAGCTCTTCCGGCAGAGTGAGCGGCCGTGCGGGTGCGCCGGCATCGGCGCCGAACCAGACGAAGATCGCGCCGGCGCGCTCCTCGACCGGGTAGCTGCGCACGCGCTTCATGCCTTTCATCTGGCATTGGGCAACGGCCGGGACGTCGGCGATGACGCCGTCGCCCGTCACCTGCACGCCGTGATACCAACAGGCGATGCGGTCGCCCAAATTCCAGCCGAGCGAGAGGCGCGCGCCGCGGTGCGGGCAGCTGTCCTCGCACGCATGGATGCCGCCGTCGGGATCGCGCCACAGCACGAGGTTCGTCGAAAGCCGCGTGATGCCGACGGGCGCCCCCTGCAGGCCCCAGCTCGGCAGCACCGGATACCAGTAGTCGAGCAGCCCCTTGTTGAGGCGCTGCTCGGCCGCGGCGAAATGATCGCTGACCGTCATGGTCCCGCTCCCCGCCCCGCTCACCCGCCGAGCCGCGCCATCTCGCGCTCGAAGCGCGCGGCGGTCCACGGCGCGCCATCCGGCGCCGCGACGCCCATCGCATTGAGCCGCGCCACCAGCGGCTCGATCTCCTCGATGCCGGCGGCGAAGCATTCGACCAAGGCGTCGCCGAGCCTCGTTTCGTAGTCGGTGGGAGGCGCCGCGCGCGTCTGCCAGACGATGTTGACCACCGCCTCGGGCCGCTCGATCGAGCCCTTGCGCGCGGCATCGTCCAGCCCTGGCTGGATTCCGGGCTTCAGCAGCGGATTGTGGTCCATGGCTCGCGCTCGTTATATTGCCAAGGCAAATGTTGGCAGGCTAAACGTCATTTCTTATATCAAACACCCGGCGGCGGACGCCGTCAAGACCCCAGCGCGGGGGCGCCCACATCGAGGTCCGCCGTCCGTTTCCTATCGGCTCGCGGCGACACGCTGGCAGCGGCGCGGCGAAGACAGGATAGGAGTCTTTCAGATGGCCGACATGGAAGAAAAGCTGCGCCGGAGCGCCACCGCCGCGGGCTGGCCGCGCGCCGGCGGCTTCGCGCGCGCCGCGCGGCGCATCGCCGCTTGGGCCGGTCACCCGCTGGGATTTTCCGGCGCCGTCGCGATCGTCCTCGGCTGGGCCCTGCTCGGGCCGGTGTTCGGCTTCAGCGACACGTGGCAGCTCGTCGTCAACACCGGCACGACGATCGCCACCTTCCTGATGGTGTTCCTGATCCAGAACACGCAGAACCGCGACACGCAGGCCCTCCAGATCAAGCTCGACGAGCTGTTGCGGGCGACCAAGGGCGCGCACTATGCGCTCATCGATCTCGAGGAGCTCACCGACGAGGAGCTGAGGAGCATTCGTCGGCGCTATCTCGAGCTGGCCGAGAAGGGCCGCGAGCGGCTGCGCTCGGGCCGCACGGACACGGATGCGCCGTCGATCGACTGAGCTCGACGGAAACGCGCAATTTCTTTTCGCGCGGCGGCATGGGCGCGGGCAAATACGAGGACACGATCCTTACGCTTGGGTGAGGCCCTGCCGCCGGCGTGAGAGCGCCTCCACGTCGGGGCGGGTCCCCGACCCGCCCGTGCCGACGCAACACCAATCTCGGCGCAGTGCGCGTGGCAAGGCCGCCGGGCGGGTCGGGGACCCGCCCCTACGCGTTAGATGCAATGCGGCCGCGTTCGTGGACATTGGCCCGCGGGCACTTATTATCCGCCGAAAGACGCCACGCTGAGGGAATGCGCCATGCGCCTTGTCGACATCAACCATGTCGCGATCCGCACTCTCGATCTCGACAAGACGAACAGGTTCTACACCGAGGTGCTCGGCATGACGCTCGCCGAGCGGCCGCCGTTCGATTTTCCCGGCAGCTGGCTCGCGATCGGCCAGACCATGATCCACGTGCTGGCCGGCAAGGCCGCCTACGATTCCGAGGGCAGGTTCCGGCCGCTCGGCGGCTGCGTCGATCACATCAGCATCTCCGCCGAGGGCTTCGATGGCTACGCCCGGCGCTTCGGCGAGCACGGGCTCGACTGGCGCGAGTTCAAGGTGCCCGGCGCGGACATCGTCCAGATCTTCGTGCGCGACCCCAACGGCGTCCTGATCGAGCTCAATTTCACGGCCAGCCGCGAAGGCCGCGGCGGCCGGAAGGCCCACGCCGAGCGCGAATATCTGCCAGGGACGTTCTAGCGGGCCCGCACGCGTTTCATTGCGTAGGGGCGGGTCCCCGACCCGCCCGGCCGACGTCCCACGATGCTCAATCGCCGTGCTCGCGTCGACGCCGCTGGGCGGGTCGGGGACCCGCCCCTACGCGCGCGCCAGCGATTTTCCGAGCGCGCGCAGCAGCGCGGCGCCGTCGCCTTGCCAGGCGCTGCCGTGCATGCAGGCGAGCGTCGCGGGCTTCAAATCCGCGAGCCGGCCGATCAGCGCGCCCACATCGCGCGTGTGCGAGAAATAGTCGAACTGGCCGCGGAACGCCTCGCTCGGCCCCAGGATGTCGGACGCGGTGACCGGCGCGTCGCCGGTGCCGGGCTGGGTGAAGAGATCGCCGCAGAACAGCGTCTTGGCCTCGCGCGCGAAGAGATAGCCGCATTCCCAGCCGTGCGGCAGATGCGGCGCGTCCACCCACTCGACGGTGTGGCGGCCGAGCCGCAGCGTCTCGCCGTGCGCGAGCTCCCTGGGCTCGCGGTCGGCCTGGTCACGGATCGCGATCAGCGCCGCGACTTTGCTGCAGACCGGCACGGCGCGCGGCGCCGCGGCGAGAAACTGGTTGAGCGCACCGCACTCGTCGGCCTCGTAGTGCGAGAGCGCCACGTGGCGCAGCGTCGCGGCCGGGATCGCCGCCGCCACGGCCGTCAGCGTCGACGCGAACAGCCGGCGCGGGCCGGTGTGGAACAGCAAGGGCTCGTCGTCGCGAATGAGATACTGATTGTAGGAGAATCCGCCGGGAACGTGGCCGAGCGGCGTGTTGATGCGGAAGATGTCGGGCGCGATCTCGTCGATGCGTGTCCCGGTTTCGGTGTCGACGACGGGCATGATGCCTCCCACTGCTGCCGCGCTGATATGCGTCGCGCGCGGCCGATGTCGAGGCCCGCGCATGGAGCGCATGCACGCGGCGCGGGGGCATTCCCAATCCCGCGCGGCGCGGCTAAAGCCGGGGCTCCACCAGCGCGGCTTCCGCGATGTCCGACGCACGACGCCTGGCGGTGGCGCTGGTGGGGCTTTGCGCCTTCCTCCAGCTCTACGCGCCCCAATCCCTGCTGCCGCTGTTCGCGGGCGAGTTCGGCGCGAGCCCGGCCGCCGCGAGCCTCACCGTTAGCGCAACGACGCCGGCCGTGGCGCTCGTGGCGCCGTTCGCCGGCGCGCTGGCCGATCGCATCGGGCGTCGGCGCATGATCGTCGGCGCGGTGTTCGTGCTGGCGCTGCCGACGCTGCTCGTCGCCACGGCCGGCTCGCTCGACGAGCTCGTGCTCTGGCGCTTCCTGCAAGGCCTGCTGCTGCCGCCGATCTTCGCGGTGGCCGTCGCCTATATCGGCGAGGAGTGGCCGGCGGACGCCGTCGCGTCGGTCATCGGTATCTACACCGCGGGCGCAGCGCTCGGCGGCTTCCTCGGCCGCTTCGTCGCGGGCATCGCCGCCGACCAGCTCGGCTGGCGCGCGGCGTTCGTCGTGCTCGCGGTCATCGACCTCGCCGGCGCCGCGATCATCGCGCGGTATCTGCCGGCCGAGCGGAAATTCGTGCCGGCCGCGAGCCTCGCGGCGTCGCTGCGCGCGATGGGCCGCCACCTCGCCAACGCGCGCCTCCTCGCCACCTTCGCCGTCGGCTTCGCGATCCTGTTCGCGTTCGTCGCGGTCTTCACCTATGTGAGCTTCCATCTCGCCGCGCCGCCCCATTCGCTCTCGCCGGCGGCGCTGGGCTCGATCTTCGTCGTCTATCTCTTCGGCGTCGTCGTCACACCCTCCAGCGGACGCGCGGTGATGCGCTTCGGGCGCCGGCGCGTGGCGGCGCTCGCGGCCGTGCTCTGGTGCGCGGCGCTCGCGCTGACGCTGGTTGCTTCGCTGCCGGTGATCATCGCCGGCCTCGGTCTCGCCGCCGCCGCAGGCTTCGTCTGCCAGGCGCTCGCGAACGGATTCCTCGCATCGGCAGGCGGCGCCGGCCGCTCGAGCGCGGTCGGCCTCTATGCTTCCACGTACTACATCGGCGGCAGCCTCGGCGCCGTGCTGCCCGGCCCCGCCTACGCCGCGTTCGGCTGGCCCGGCTGCGTGGCACTGGTGATCGTCGCGCTCGCGCTGATGGCCGCGTTGGTGCTCGCCGCGTGGGGCGTCGATTCCGAATGAAGCCGAAGAAAAATCAGTCTCAGCAACGTATTGGTCGCGGCGAGCCACAGCGGGCTGAAATCGCGCTCGACATCGTACTGGCCTATGCTCAATGTTGATCTCTTTTTGTTCTTGACATGATTCCTAGGCAATGCTATGTCTCTCATCCCATTCCCCGCGATGCAATCCCATGGACAACAAAGAAATCGCCGAGCACTTGAAGCAGCCGCCCGAGCGGGTTCGCTTGGCCCTCCTCTATCCGGACCTGCCGAACCCCATCCCGTTCGCGGACGCTATTCCGCTCGGGCCGTGGGATGAGGACGAGGACGACCCGCCGGAGTTTCGCGGCTGCTACTACATTTCCTTCATCATCCCGTCCCTACCCTCGCTCAACAAGTACGCCGTGACGGAGCAGCACCATCGCATCGTCGAGGAATACGAGGAGGTAAGCTGGCGACAGCACGACGCGGAGGAGGCCTGTGCTGCCGACCGGTGGGAAAAGCCCGTCGCGGACATCCCGCCGCCGCGCAATCCCGAGCCCGAGGACATCCCGCCCGACGGGAAGCTCACGCCGCGCCAGGAGGAGTTCTGCCGTCACTACGCCGCGCAGCCGGTCGGCACGCGCGCGGCCGTGCTCGCCGGCTATTCCGAGGACAATGCGGCGGCCTATGGCTCGAGGCTGCTCAAGAATCCGCTGGTGCTCGACCGCATCGCGAAGCTGCGCGAGGAGAAGAATCTCCATTATGTGGTCGAGCGCGACACCGTGCACGACAAGCTCGAAGCCGTATTCTTCGAGGCGCTCGGCGAGCGCAATTATGCCGCGGCGGTGGCGGCGCTCCGGCTCCAGGCGGCGCTCGCCGGCATGCTGACCCGCGCGGAGACGAAGCACGAAGCCAAGAAAAGCCAAGGTGGCTCGGCGAAAAAGCCAACGAAAGCCAAGGTGGCGGCGCGCGGAAAGCCAAGCAAAGCCAAGGCCGCTCTGCGCCAAAAGCCAAGGAACGCCAAGCAAAGCCAATGAAAGCCAAGGGTGGCGCAAGTCTCTCCTTCCCCCGCTGCGCGGGGGAAGGAGACGTTGACGCCTCGGGCGGGCTCAAAGCCCCATATACGCCTGCCGCACCTGGTCGTTGGCGAGCAGCTCCTGGCCCGTGCCCTTCAACGTGATGCGCCCGTTCTCGAGCACGTAGGCGTGCTGCGCCAGCGCCAGCGAGACGGCGACGTTCTGCTCGACGAGGATGATCGTGGCGCCCTCGGCATTCAGGCGCTCGATCACGCGGAACACCTCCTGCACGATCGTTGGCGCGAGGCCGAGCGAGGGCTCGTCGAACATGATGAGCTCGGGCTGGCCCATCAAGCAGCGGCCGATCGCGAGCATCTGCTGCTCGCCGCCCGACATCGTGCCGGCGTATTGGCCGCGCCGCTCGGCCAGGCGCGGGAACAGCGAAAAGACGCGCTCGCGCGCCGCCGCCTGGCCGGCGCGCCCGCGCGGCAGATACGCGCCGACCTCGAGATTCTCGACGACCGTCAGCGACGGGAAGATCTGGCGGCCTTCGGCCACCTGGCCGATGCCGAGGTCGCACACCCTGTGGCTCGGCCAGCCGGTGATGTCGGCGCCCTTGAACCGGATGCGGCCCGCGCGCGGGCGCTCGATGCCGGCGATCGTGCGGATCAGCGACGACTTGCCGGCGCCGTTGGCGCCGACGATGGCGACGATCTCTTTCTCCTTGACGTCGATCGAGACGCCGTCGAGCGCCTGCGCGTCGCCGTAGTAGAGGTCGACGTTTTCCGCCGCGAGGATCATACCAGAGGCCCCGGCACCGGATCTAAGGGCAAAAGGAAGTCCGGTGCACCACCGACCGTCATGCCGACCGGAGCGAGCCGGCTTCGGCTCGCGGAGTGGAGGCATCGTGCGCCAGCGCGGGGCGATCCCTCCACTGCGCGGCCGCGTAAGGGGCGCGGCCGCTTCGGTCGGGATGACGCTGAAAATATGGGCGCGGCGCCATTACCCCTTTTTGCGGGCGCAACCGCAATTGTGGCCGTTGGCGTCATATCGCGCCCTCGCCGAGGTAGCATTCGAGCACCGCCGGATCCTTGGTCACGCGCTCGGGCGTGCCCTGGCTGATCTTCTCGCCGTGGTGCAGCACGATCACCCGGTCGGAGAGCGCCATCACCGCGCGCATCACGTGCTCGATCAGCAGAATCGTGAGCCCGGTCTCGGCGCGCAGGCGCTTCAGCATCGCCACCATGCGGTCGGTCTCGGTGGGCCTCAAGCCCGCCATCACCTCGTCGAGCAGCAGGAGCTTCGGCGCGGTGGCGAGCGCCCGCGCCACTTCGAGGCGCTTCCTGTCGGGCAGGGTGAGGTTGGCCGCATGCATGTGGCGCTTCTCGCCGAGCTCGAGCAGATCGAGGAAGCGCAGCGCGTCGCGCTTGGCCGCGGCGACGCTGGCATTCTTGTGGAGCGCTCCGACCGTCACGTTCTCCAGCACCGTCAGCTCCCGGAACGGCTTCACGAGCTGGAACGTGCGGCCGATGCCGACGTCGCAGACGCGGTCGGCGCGGAATCCGGTGATGTCGGCGCCGCCGAGGCGCACGCGCCCGGAATCGGGCCGCATGGCGCCCGCGATCAGGTTGAAGCACGTGGTCTTGCCCGCGCCGTTGGGGCCGATCAGCGCCACGATGCCCTTCTCCTCGACCGCGAACGAGACGTCGGACACTGCGCGCAGGCCGCGGAAGCGCTTGGAGAGATTCTCGACTTCGAGCAGCGCCGGCACCGCCGTCAGGCCCGCTGGTGGGGCGGCTTCACGAGGCCGAATCGCCGGCACGCCCACGGCCACAATCCGTGCGGCTGCAGCAGCACGATCGCCGCCACGGCGAGACCCCAGAACACCTGCTTGATGCCGTCGAGCTTGAGCGCGGGATCGATCACCTTCCACGCCTTGAGTGCGTCGATCAGCTCGATCAGGGCCTCGCTCAGGAGCTGCAGCACGAACGTGCCGAAGATCGGGCCGAACAGCGTGCCGACGCCGCCCACGATCGGCCCGAGCGTGATCTCGATCGACACCGCGACCGGGAACATCTGCGCGGGGAACAGATTCTTCTGGAAGAACGCGAACCACACGCCGGCGATGCCGGCCATCGCCGAAGAGATCGCCACCGCCTGCATCCGCGTGCGGAACAGGTGGACGCCGAGCGCCGCCGCCGCCTCGGGGTCGTCGCGCACGGCGCGCCAGTGGTAGCCGAGCCGGCCGGCGAGCAGCACCCGGCACAGCGCGAGCGCGGCCAGTGCCAGCCCCAGCACGATGTAGTAGAACATCGCCGGCGGTCCGTGGAGGTTGACGAGGTCCCACCCGCGCACCGCCTCCACCTTCAAGAACATCCCCTGCGCGCCTCCGAGCCAGCCGACGTGGTCGACGACGATGCGCGTGAACTCGGCGAAGGCGATCGTGAGCAGCGCGAAATAGACGCCGCCGATCGCGAAGCGGAAGCCGAGGTAGCCGATCAGGCATCCCGCCGCCACCGCCAGCGCCGCGGACAGGACCACGCTCGCGAGCGGCGCGACACCGAAATGGAAGAACAGCGCCGCGCTGGAATAGGCGCCGATTCCGACGAACAGCGCGTGGCCGATCGACAGCAGCCCGGCGAAGCCGAGCATCAGGTTCCACGCCTGGCCGAGATAGGCGAAATAGAGGATGAAGATGAGGACCGAGAGCCAGTGATCGTTGAGCAGGAACGGCGCCGCCGCCAGGAACGCCACGAAACCCGCGAGCGCCGCGTTTCCGGCCGGGCTGAGATCGGACCGCAGCCGGATGCCGAGGCCGGCTCGGGCGGCGGGCAGAGTCGCGCTCATCGCAGCGCCTTGCCGAGCAGCCCCTGCGGCCGCATCAACAGGACCACGATCAGCAGCGCGAAGCTGAACGCCGACTTCAGCGAGGGCTGCAGCAGCGTCCCTGCCATGGCCTCGGCCAGTCCGATCAGGATGCCGCCGAGCAGAGCGCCCCAGAGGCTGCCCATGCCGCCGACGATGACGATCACAAACCCGATCAGCGTGTATTCCGGGCCGAGATTGGGCTGGACTCCGTTGACGGTCGGCAGCAGCACGCACCCGGCGGCGCCGACGCACGCCGCGCCGATGCCGAACGTCAGCGCGTAGAGGCGGTCGACGTCGAGGCCGACGACCTTGGCGCCGAGGCGGTTGTCGGCGCAGGCGCGGATCGCCTTCCCGGTCGGCGAAAAGCGGAAGAACGCGAGCAGCAGCGAGGCGACCGCCAGGGCTACGAGCGCGGCGTAGACCTTGGGCGTGTCGATGGTGATGGCGCCGACCGCGTAGCTGCTGAGCCCGTAGGGCAGTTCGGTCGTGATGTCCTGTGCGTCCGGCCCGAAGCGCAGCAGGCACAGCGCGACCAGCACGATCGCGATCGCCGCGAGCAGCATGAACTGAAGATGGTCGGCCAGGTGCGCGACGCGCCGAATGACGAAATGCTGCAGCAAGTAGCCGACGACGAAGAGCAGCACCGCCGCGATCGGCACCGACAGCAGCGGATCGATGCCGGCGGCCTTGAACAGCACGAGCGCGAAATACATGCCGACCACCATCAACTCGCCGTGCGCGAAGTTGACGATGCGGATGACGCCGAAGATCACCGACAAGCCCAGCGCCGACAGGCCGTAGACCAGGCCGGTGAGCACGCCGCCGATGAGGTTCTTGATGATGAGTTCGGAAGTCATCGCGGTTCCAGGGGCCCCGACCCGGCGGGCCGCCCCGAGGCGATCGGGTCGGCCCGCCGGCCCTGCCGTGACGGGGCGCGGCGCGGCCGCAGGCGGGCGCGGCGCGGCCGCAGGCGGGCGCGGCGCGGCCGCAGGCTCAGCCGCGCGCGTTCCAGTCGCGAATCGGCCAGATGATCTTGCCCTCGGCCGCGGTGGCCGGCAGCACCGCGACGTTGACGCCCTTCTGGTTCTGGATCGCGGAGTTGCGCGTGTCGGGGTTTTGCCCCTGGGCGTCGAACCTGATGCCCGGGCCGACGGTGACGTTGTCCTTGATGTCGGTCGCGCGCAGCGCCTCGATCAGCTTCGCCGGGTCGGTCGAGCCGGCGCGCTTGAACGCGTCGAGCATGATCAGAACCGCCTCGAAGGTGTGCGTGTGGTTCGTCGTCAGCCCGATATCCTTGAACTGCTGGGCGAACGCGGCCTTGAGCGCCTTCGACATCGGCTTGTTGGGGTCGTACCACGGCACGAAGCTGATGACGTCGTCGCCCAGGTGCTTGACGGCGTCCATGTACTGCTTCTCGTACCAGCCCGGGCCGGTCGAGAAGATGCCCATCGGCTTCCAGCGCTGCTTGACCAGTTCGCGGGTGATCAGGATCGCGTCGTTGAGCCGCGAGATGACCATGAGCAGCTCGCCGCCGGTCGCCTTGGCCTTGCCGACCTCGACCGAGAGGTCCTTGGCCTGTGGATCGTAGGCGATCGCCTCGACGATCTTGTAGGGCATCCCCGTCTTCTCGGCGAGCGCGAGGTTGGCCTTGGCCTGCGTCGCGCCGAAGGTGTCGTTGACGTGGAGCAGGACCGCCGTTTTCGGAAGCGCTTTCGTCGCGTCCCAGAGCTCCTTCTGATTGCGGAAGAAGTCGGCCGCGATCATCTGCCCCTTCGGGAAATTGCGGAACACGGTCTTGTAGCCCGACTCGGTGATCTGCGGCGCGGCCGCGATGTTGACCACCATCGGGATGCCCTTCTGCTCGCAGACCTGCGCGGCGGCGCCGGTCTGGCCCGAATCGAAGCAGCCGGTGATCATGTGGGCGCCGGAATTGATGAGCTTCTCGCACTGCGTGCGCGATACGTCGGGCTTCGACTCGGTGTCGGCGAGCAGATACTCGGCGTCGGGATAGCCCTTGGCCTTCAGCACGCCGAGCGACACGTCGGCGCCGCGCTGGCAATCGATTCCGAGCTGGGCCTGAAACCCCGTGCGCGGCAGCAGCACGCCGATCTTGAGCTTCTGGCCTTGGGCGTGCGCGAAGCGCAGCGGGATCGCGGCGGCCGCGGCGCCCGCGGCCGCTCCGGCGAGAAAGGAGCGGCGCACGATCCGCGTCCCCGAAGTGTCGTTCGCCTTGCGAGTCATGACGGTTTCCTCCTGTTGGCTCCCTGTGGAAAGCTGATGTCCGGCGCCCGTTCTCGGGGCGGGCAATGGCTCATCCGCGCCCGCCGATATTGTTATAGTGCATTACGAATAGCGTCAATTCGCACCCGGCCGCGAGCGGCCGCCTCATCCGAGCGAGCGCGCGACGCGGCCGAGCAGATCGAGCAGCAAGCGCCTCTCGCCGGGATCGAGCGCGCGCGTGGCGCGCCTTTCGTGCTCGAGCGCCCGGCGGTGGAAGCGCGCCAGCATCCGGCGGCCGTTGGCGGTGAGGTGGAGCGCGTGCGAGCGGCGGTCGGACGGCGACGCCACGCGCCGCGCAAGCTTGCGCCGCTCGAGCTCGTTGAGCATGCCGACGAGATTGGCGCGCTTGATCGCGAGCGCGCGGCTGAGCTCCGCCTGGGTGAGGCCCGGATTCTGGTCGATCACGATCAGCACGGAGTACTGCGCCGGCCGGATCGCGACCGGCTCCATGGTCTCGATGAAATCCTTGAAGATCGCGAGCTGCGCGCGGCGCACGACGTAGCCGACGTGGTCGGTCAGATAGCCGAGCGCGATCCGGTCGCCGCGCGCCCGCGCCGGGCCGGCGCGGCCCGACCCGGCCCCCTCCTCGCCGTTGCGCCGCGCATGCTGGCGCTGGACCGATCTTGGCGAAATCCCCGACATCGCGCTTTGCTGGTGATGGACTCGGCGGCGGATGATGCGCCGATTGCGGCGCGCGGCGCAACCCCGCGCGGCGGCTCAGACGATCAGCTTGTTCCAGCCGCCGTAGCGGGCGAGCACCGGGCCCCGCCGGAACGCCAGCACGACGAGGGCCGCGCCGCAGGCCACGCTCGAGAGGCCGGCCCACGGGTTCGGCCAGAAGACGGCGGCGAGCGCGATCAGCGCGGCGCCCAGCAGGATATTGGCGTAGCGCACCGGGCGCGCGACCTCGGCGAGGGCCGTGACCGTCACCGTCAGCACGAGCGACCCGATCACGTGATCCGCGTCGGCCGCGCGCCCGTCGCTGCCGAGCGTGGCGCGGCTCAGCATGAGCCACACGCCGATCAGGATGGAGACGGCGAGATTCCAGGGGACGCTCACGCCGCCGCCCGCCATCTCCCGCAAGATGCGGCGCGGAGGCTGCGCGAAGTCGTCCTTGGCGCGCATGGCCGTGCCCTCGTCCGTATCGCCGCGGAAGAACACGCGCACGATACGCTGGCCCGCGCGGCGGCGGCGGCCGAGGAACTGGATCGTCGCCGCCAGCTCGTCGAGCGAATAGGGGATCTGGACGAGCATCGCCGCGGCGGCCACGAGGCAGAGCGTGCACCAGGTCTCGAGCAGCACCGGCTGGATGATGATGAAGGCGATCGAGACGACGCCGAGCGGCGCGATCATGATGCCGAACAGGATCACCAGCCACGGCATGGTGCGCCAGCGGTTGGCGGCGCCGATGACGCCGGTCAGGATCTCGAGCATGTAGGTGACGGCGCCCACGCCCGCGTCGGAGATCGGCCAGACCTCGGAGATGTAGGAGGTGATGATCTCCTCGGTGCCGTTCTTGGGGTCGGGCCCGCCGCGGAAGAAGGGATCCCAGACGCCGGCCGTGTGGCCGAGCTGATAGGCGGCGAGATAGCGCGAGATGTGAAGACCGATCACGGCGAGTGCCACGATCGGCAGGCGCTGGACCCAGCTCGAGGGCGAATAGTCCCAGCCGGGCGGCACGTCGGGGCCGGCCGCCGCCGCGGGGCTGACGCCCGGCACCGGCTTCGCCAGCACCGCGAATCCGATCACGAGCGCGCCGCACAGCGTATCGTTGAGATAGGCGGCCGCGCTCGCCGTCCAGAACACGAGCGGCGCGAACAGCAGCCAGGTGCCGACCGCCGCCGTCGCCCAGCGCACCACGCCGAACTGCCAGGACAGCGACAGCAGCGAGAACACGAGCACGGCGCATCCGGATGCGATGTCGCTCGCCGCCAGCACGCCCCAACCGTAGCCGAGCAGCGGCGGCGCAGTGACGAGCCAGGTTCCAACGCCGAGATTGGCGAAATGCGCCCAGAGATTGGCGGCATGGTCGGCGCGATAGCGTTGCTCGTGCCGCCGCCGGAGCGCCTCGGGGTCGTCGACGCTCATCGCCGCGCTTTCGAGCCAGCCCGGCGGCAGGATGCGGTGCGCCTTGTACCAGCCCGCGGGGTCGTCCTTGAGCGCGGCGATGATCCTGGGCAGCGTCTTCCGGATGCTGTGCTTCGGCTCCCAGCCGAGCAGCGTTTTCGCGCGCGTGATGTCGAGCGCGTAGTGATCGTCGGCGAGGTCGATCATGAACGGGCGCACGAAGGGCTGCTCGCCGCGATCGATGGCGTCGGGCACGATCGGCTCGGCCGCCAGCTGCGCCCAGGCGCCGAGCCGTGCCATCGGTTTCGGCACCTTGAGCGTCGCCCATTCGCGCTCGCCGTGGACGAGGCTGCCGATCATGTCCTGCAGCGCGTCGTAGCTCATCGCATCGGGCTCGCCGATGAGAATCGCCGCGTCGCCGGGCAGCGCCGCGCGGCGCGCGACGGTGCGCCGGAACGCCTCGATCATGTCGTCGCGGTGCAGCATGGACTGGCCGGCGCGCACGTCGCCCGGATAGAGGTGGCTCGCGGCCTCGCGCTCGTAGATGCGCGCGATCTGCTGCGCGAGGGTCGGCACCACCGTGCGGTCGTCGTAGACGCCGGCGAGGCGCAACAGCACGTAGGGGATGCCGCCATGCTCCTCGGCGATCACCGCCTCGGTCGCCGCCTTCGATCGCGGATAGGCCCATTTGGGCGCAATCGGCGCGCGTTCGTCGATGCGCTCACCCACCGCGGACGGCGCGTGGACGAGCATGGTGCCGGAATAGACGAATTGCTCGACCGCGAAATCGCGCAGCCCCTGCAGCAGCCGCCGCGTGCCCTCGACGTTGACCTTCTCGTAGAGCGGATGCTCGTCGCCCGAGAAGTCGAAGTAGGCGGCGAGGTGGATCACCGACGCGATGTCGTTGCCGTGACGCTCGCGCAAGGCGGAAAGGGCGCGCGCGGTCGATTGGTCCGAGGTGAGATCGATCTCGATGCATTCGCCCGTGGCGCGGTCGGCCTCGAGATCCAGCCCGACCACGCGGTAGTCGCGCGCGAGCGCGCGCGCGAGCGCGCCCCCGATTTCGCCCGCCATGCCGGTGATCACGGCCAGCGGTTTTCTTGGTCTTGTGCGCGCGCTGTTCATCGGCTCTTTACGGGCGGGATGGCAGTGAAACGCGGGATCGTTGAGCCAACGGTTCGCGCGCGGGGCGGTTCCGCGCAGCCGCGGAGGGTGCGGGCGCGATCCCCTGCCCGCCCGCTGCCGCGTTGACGCGCTTCGCCGCGCGCGGCTAGCGTGCCGCCAAGAAGGCCGGGACAGGGAGAGCGGGCTTGCGGCTGTTGCTGCTGGAAAGGGTATCGCGGCCGCGGCTGCGCGTTGGCGAGATCCTCGCCGGCCTGCGCGGGCACCATCTCGCCAATGCGCTGGTCAGCTTCCTGTTCGCCTGCACCGGCCCGGTGGCGCTGATCCTGACGGTGGGCGTCGCCGGCGGCTTGAAGCCGGCGGAGATCGCATCGTGGATTTCGATCGCGTTCGGGCTCGGCGGCGTCATCACCTTCGCGATGAGCGTCCTCTACCGCCAGCCGCTGGCGATGGCGTGGACGATCCCCGGATCGGCCATCGTCGGCGCGGGCTTGCTGAAGTTCCCCTACGACGAGATCGTCGGCGCCTATGTGGTGACGGGCGGGCTGATGCTGGCGCTCGGTCTCAGCGGCGCCTTCAAGAAGATCATGGATTGGATGCCGCAACCCATCGTCATGGCGATGGTCGCCGGCCTGTTCCTGAAGTTCGGACTCCTTGCCATCGACGGCTTCGACAAGGCGCCGATCGTGGCCGCGGCCGCAACCGCGGGCTTCGCGTTGTTCTCGCTGCTGCGCCCGGTCGGCCGGGTCGTGCCGCCGGTCGTGGCGGCGTTGGCGGCAGGCGCGGCCGCGATCGGTTTTCTCGGCGGCTTCGCGCCGCGCGAAGGCGCCGCCGGACTCTTCGCCGACTTCATCTTCTTCGCGCCGAAATTCAGCGAAGCGGCTCTGCTCGATCTCGTGCTGCCGCTCGCGATCTCGGTCGTGGTGCTGCAGAACGCGCAAGGCATCGGCATCCTGCGCATGAACGGGCACGATCCGCCGCCCAACACGATCACAGCGGTGTGCGGCGCGGGCTCGGTCGTCTTCGGGCTGTTCGGCTCGGTGTGCACTTGCCTGACCGGCCCCACGAACGCCATCCTCTCCTCGAGCGGCGAGCCCAAGAACCACTACCTCGGCGCGCTGATCTGGGCCGTGTTCGCGGTGCTGTTCGGCCTGTTCGCGCCCGGCATCACCCGCGTCGCGCTGGCGGTGCCGGACGCGTTCATCTACGTGATCGGCGGCCTCGCGATGCTGCGCGTGCTGCAGCAATCGCTGGCCGCGGCCTTCGGCGGCCAGTTCACGGCTGGCGCCGTCGTCTGCATGGCGGTGACGGTGACCGAGCTCATCCCGGAAGCGCGCTTCGTGCTGCTGGGCATCGGCGCGCCGTTCTGGGGACTCGTGTTCGGGATCGCGGCTTCGCTCCTGCTGGAACCCGGCGATTTCCGAAGACCGGCCGCCGCGGCTGCGCCGGCCCGGGAGCAGCCCGCGACGCCGCAAGAACCGGAGCGTCCGCGCCCGCAGATCCCCGCCTGGGTGTTCAAGCCCGAGGAGAAACCCGAACCCGCGGAGGCTGCGGCAACGGCCGAGCCCGCGGCGACGGGCGACGCCGCGGCGACGAACATCGCCGAGACACAGCCACCGCCTGCATCCGAGGCACCGCCGCCACCCGCCGCCGAGGCACCGGCACCGCCCGTCCCCGAAACGCCGCCGCCTCCCGCCGCCGAGTCACCGGCGCCACCCGTCCCCGAAACGCCGCCGCCTCCCGGAGCGACCGCACCGGCGGCGCCGCCCGCCGGACGCAAAAGGAAATCGGTCGCAGAGGTGCTCGCCGCCGGATCGGCGGGCGCTGCGCCCTCCTCCGCCTCCGAAGCCGTCACGAGGGACCTCACTCTGGAAGAGCGCGGGATTTTGCAGCCCGAGAAGAAACAGGGGATCGAAGCCGCGGCGGTAGCTCCGCCCGAGGCCGTCAAAGAGCCCGCGGCCGAGGAAAAGAAACCGGAAGCAAAGAGGGCAAAGCGGAGTCGTGGCGCCGGCGCCTCCGAGCGGCCATCGGCCAAACCGACCGATTCATCCTAGAGTGTTGGGTCAAGTGGAATCGGCGTTCATCACGTAGGGCGCGCCGCCCTCTCTCCACAGGCGAGAGGGCCAAGCGATGAAGAAAGGCCCATCTCCGCGAGCAAGACAGGCGGCAGTAGAGGCAGGGCGCGCACAGCGCGCCCCTACGCAGCCGTCGGCCCGCTACGTGCGATAGCTCGGATCGGTGCGGTCGAGATCGCGCATCAGCGCCGCGAAGGTGTCCTCGCCGCACATGGGCCGATTGGCGAACAGGTTGGAATCGCGCGTCGAGTTGATCGTGGCTTCGCGCGAGACCTCGATCGTCTCGCCCGCGAGCGCGTCGGCCGCGCACTGCGCCTCGCACGCCCACTGCAGATTGAGCATGCGCGCCCAGGCCTCCGGGATGGTCCGCCCGTGCGCGAGCAGGCCGTGGTTGCGCAGGATCACCAGCGGCTTCAAGCCGATGCTCCTGACCATGCGCGCCTTCTCGTCGTCGCGGACGGTCAGTCCCTCGAAATCGTGATAGGCGACATGGTCGAAGATCATCGCCGAGTAGAAATTGTTGTTGCGCAAGCCCGACTTCTTGGAGGCGACGGCCAGCCCTTCCTTGGTGTGGGTGTGGATGATGCAGATCGCCTCGGGCACGTGCTCGTGAATCGCGCTGTGGATGAGGAAGCCGGCCGGGTTCACGTCCCACGGCGAATCATCGAGCTTGTTCCCTTTCAAGTCGATCTTGACCAGGTTCGAGGCGCTCACCTCGTGGTACATCAGCCCGTAGGGGTTGATGAGGAAGTGGTGCTCGGGCCCGGGCAGGCGCACCGTGATGTGGTTGAAGATGAGCAGCGACCAGCCCATGCGGTCGACGACGCGGTAGAGCGCCGCGAGCTGCACGCGCAGCTCCCACTCCTCGGCGCTGATCTCGGGCGGGCGCGCATCGGTGACGGTCTTGAGCTTCACCGCGGCCTGGACCGGATAGCGGGCCATGTGCAATTCCTCTCGTCGCCGTGGGGCGTGGCGGCTGCATAGTCTAAGACGCCGCGTCCGCTCCGCAAGGGGCAAAGCCGGGCGCCGGCATTGCGCCGGGTGCAACAGCCGTGAACGAGGTCGGGAACGGTCACAATGAAGGTTTGCGTATTCGGCGCCGGTGCGATCGGCGGTTACATCGCCGTGAAGCTGGCGCAGACCGGGCACGCCGTCTCGGTGGTGGCGCGCGGCGCGCAGCTCGAGGCGATCAAGGCGAAGGGGCTCGCGCTGCAGCAGGGCGGCACGCGCTATCACGCGCGGCCCAATGCCTCGGCGGACCCGGCCGCGCTCGGCGCGCAGGACTATGTTTTCCTTTCGGTGAAGGCGCCGGCTCTGCCGGCGGCCGCCGTTCAGCTGGCGCCGCTGATCGGCCCCGAGACCGCCGTCGTCACGGCGATGAACGGCGTTCCGTGGTGGTTCTTCCATGGGTTCGGCAGGTTCCACGGCACCACGTTCGATTCGATCGATCCCGGCGGCGCGCTGGCCAAGGCGCTGCCGCCCGAGCGAATCATCGGCTGCGTGTTGCACATCGCCTGCTCGGTGTCCGCGCCCGGCGTCATCGTGCACAACAGCCAGAACCGCTTCTTCCTCGGCGATCTCGACGGCAAGACCAGCCGGAGGCTTGCCGTCATCGTCGAGGCGATGAAGCAATCGGGCATGGAGGCCGAGGCGCGCTCCGACATCCGCCGCGACGTGTGGGTGAAGCTGCTCGGCAACTTGACCTTCGCGCCCGTGAGTATCCTGACCCAGGCCACCAACGACGCTATGGCGAAGGACCCCGGCGTGCGCCGCGTCTTTGCCGCCATGATCGAGGAGGCGAACGCCGTCGGCGCGCAATACGGCCTCACCTCGGACATTTCGGTGGAGGAGCGCATCGATCTGGGCGGCAGCTTGAAGGGCTTCCGCACCTCGATGCTGCAGGACATGGACAAGGGCCGCCCGGTCGAGCTCGACACGATCGTGCGCGCGGTCATCGACATGGGCAGGAAGGCCGGGGTGCCGACGCCGGTGATCGATACGGTCTTCGCGCTCGCCGCCCAGCGCGCCGAGGTGGCGGGAATCTATAAACCGTGGGGCCGCGGCTAGGCCGAGTCTTCCGGACTGCCCTCACTTCCCATTCGCCGCGAAGTCGCAGCGAATGGGCCCCTTCTCTCCCGCAAGCGGGAGAGAGAAGAGAAGAAAGGGGCGCGCTTTTCTTTTCTCTCCCTCTGGGAGAGAAGGGGCCCATCGCTCGCCACTTGGCGAGCGATGGGAAGTGAGGGCATGCGCTGCGCCGGGGCCCCCCCGCGCGGCGCGCTCTGGACAGCGCGGAGGGCTCGGTGGAAATTGGGCCGTGTTCGCGAGGGAGGAAAAACGAAAAATGTCCGCCGACAAGCGCGGCGCGCTGGCCGCACGCATCCGCAAGCGCGAATGGGCGTCGCTGCCGGGGGTGTTCGAGATGATCTCGGCGCGCATCGCCGACGGCATGGGCTTCTTCGCGCTCTACATGACCGGCTACGGCGTGGCCGCCTCCTCTCTCGGCGTGCCGGATGCGGGCCTCGCCACCTACACCGACATGGTCGACCGCGTCGCGAAGTTCTGCGAGGTCTGCGCGACGCCGCTCATCGCCGACGGCGACACCGGCTATGGCGGACTGCTCAACCTGGAGCGCACGGTGCGCGGCTACGAGCGCGCGGGTGCTGCCGGCATCCAGATCGAGGACCAGCAGTTCCCGAAGAAATGCGGGCACACGCCCGGCCGGCGCGTGATCCCGCTCGAGGAAGCGGCCGCCAAGATCAAATGCGCGGTGGAGAGCCGCGACTCCGCGGATTTCCTCATCGTCGCGCGGACCGATGCGCGCGGTGCGCACGGCCTCGACGAGGCATTGAAGCGCGGCGAGGCCTTCGCCAGGGCCGGCGCCGACGTGATTTTCATCGAGTCGCCGCAATCGCGCGAGGAGATGGAGCGTGTCGGGCGCACGTTCAAAGGCAAGCCCCTCCTCGCCAACATGGTCGAGGGGGGCCTGACACCGATGCTGCCGGTGGGCGAGCTCGCGCGCCTCGGCTACAGCCTCGCCATCTACCCCGGCACCGCGTTCCTCGCGATGGGCGCCACGGTGCGCAAGGTCTACGAGCACATCCTGAAGACGGGATCGAGCGTCGGCGCGCCCGTGCCGCTCGACGACTTCAACGCGTTCTCGAAGCTGATGGGCTTCGAACGGGTGTGGGACTTCGAGAAGAAATGGGCCGGGCTCGGCTGAGCGACGTCTGGGATTGGACCAATGGAGCAGCGTAGGATCAACGCACCCGATGCGCCGGCCCCGCCGAGCCGATACTCGCAAGCGGTCGAGATCGCCGGTGCCAAGCGCATCCTCTATGTCAGCGGGCAGATCCCGGTCGCGAAGGACGGCGGCGTGCCGAAGGATTTCCCGGCGCAGGCCCGCCAGGCCTGGGCCAATGTCGAGGCACAATTGCGCGCGGCCGGCATGACGCTCGACAACGTCGTGAAGGTCACGATCTTTCTTGCCGACCGCCGCCATGCGATGGAGAACCGCGCCGTGCGCCAGGAGGTGCTCGGCGAGCGAGCGCCCGCGCTCACCGTCATTATCGCCGGAATCTTCGACGAAAGCTGGCTCATCGAAATCGAGGCCGTCGCGGCCGCGTGAGCTTGGAGGATCGAAAATGCCCCACAAGACCGAGCTGCATCCCGACGTCATCGACCGCATCCTGAAGCGGCGCGGCAAGATGCACGTGCACGACACGATCGACCCGAAGCGCTCGGCGCTCGTGTCCGTCGACATGCAGGTGGCGTTCCTCGGCGAGGGGCTGCCCTCGGAAGTGCCGATGGCGCGCGAGATCGTGCCTGTCATCAACCGGCTCGCCGACGCACTTCGTGCTTCCGGCGGCACCGTCGCCTGGGTCTACAGCACCTTCACGCCCGCGATCTTCGAGGAATGGTCCGCGTTCCTCGGCGGCACCTATGCGGGGCCGCATGCGAGGAAGGTGGCCGAGAACCTCTACAAGGGCGCGCCCGGCCACAGGCACTGGCCCGCGATCGAGACGAGGCCCGGCGATCTCTGGGCCGAGAAGAACCGGTTCAGCGCGTTCCTGCCCGGCGCGTCCGACCTCGAGGCGCAGCTGAGGGCGCGCGGCGTCGACACCGTCATCATCGTGGGCACGCTCACCAATGTGTGCTGCGAATCGAGCGCGCGCGACGCGATGATGCGGAACTTCCACGTCATCATGGTCGGCGACGCCAACGCCACCTACACCGATGCGATCCACAATGCGAGCCTCACCAGCCTCGCCATCACGTTCTGCGACGTGATGTCGGCCGACGAGGTCATAGCCAGGCTCGAGGCGCCGGCGGCGCGCGCGGCCGAATGATGCGGGCATGAAGCCGCAGCGGATCGGATCGTTCCGCGTCGATCGCGTGCTCGAACACGAGGGGCCCTTCTTTGCGCTCGATTTCCTGCTGCCCGGCGCCCCGCCCGGCCTCATCGCCGAGAATGCCGATTGGCTGAAGCCGCGTTTCGTCGATGCGGCCGACGATCGTCTGATCCTCTCGTTCCAGAGCTTCGTGCTGCGCACGGGCAGGCACACGATCCTCGTCGACACCTGCGTCGGCAACGACAAGGAGCGGCCCGCGCGGCCGCATTGGCACCGGCTGAAAGGCCCTTTCCTCGATCGGCTGCGCGCGCTCGGGGTGGCGCCGGAGAGCGTCGATTTCGTGTTCTGCACCCATCTCCACGCCGATCACGTCGGCTGGAACACGAAGCTCGACAGCGGGCGCTGGGTTCCGACCTTCCCCAACGCGCGCTACATCTTCGCGAAGCGCGAATACGAATACTGGGAGAAGGCGCATCGCGAGATCGTGGCGCGCGGCGGCGAGCCGCTGAGCCACGGCTCCTTCGCCGACAGCGTGCTGCCGGTGGTCGAGGCCAAGCGCGCCATCTTCGTCGCCGGCGACCACGAGATCGAGCCGGGCGTTTTCCTCGAGCCCGCTTACGGACATACGCCCGGCAATTGCGTGCTGCACGCCAGGAGCGGCGGCGCCCACGCGCTGTTCATCGGCGACGTGATGCACAGCGCCGCGCAATTGGCGAACCCCGCCCTCTCCTCGTGCTTCTGCTCGGATCCGGCCGAGTCGGCGCGCACGCGCATCGCCCTCGTCGAGCGCCACGCCGAGACGGATACCGTGGTGCTCGCCTGCCACTTTCCGACGCCCGTCGCCGGCCGCATCCGCCGCCACCGCTCCGGGTTCGCGCTCGCGGTTTGATCGGCTCGTGCAATGCGCGCATACGATCCGCTGGAACAACTATCGGTCACAGAACACGCGATGAGCGTAATGCTGTGGTTAATTCTACTATTAACACTGTGGCAAAAATACAACAGTCGAGAGAAAAATTTCAGACTGTGTCTTGCGCTTCCGAGGCGGGCTGCGGGGCGGGCGGGCCTCCGCAACCAAATTCGCTTTTCTTCGGAATACTTGAAAGATTGTTTCGGACCATTTTCGGCCGATCTGAAGCCGGGCCCCATACTATCGCGGAAGACGTTAATATTCCTCATGGTTTCCTGGTCCACCAGAATGTCAATAGCGTGAATCCGCAGGGAACGGCGTCTGTCTGCCGAGCTCCGGCTGACCGCCGAATATATGGCCGAAACCGGGCCTGCGACGAATCAATTCAGAATCGGACAAGTAATACCATAGAATTTGCTCCTAGACTGGACAGCGCGGCGTGTATTTGTGAGCCGCTTTGATTTCAATATTACCCGCGGCGGCGCGCTGGATTGGTCCTGATCGTGTGCTCCACGCAGAAAGGGTCAAATTCCGCGCAGCCTCCGCGGCGGTCTTCAGGCGATTTCTTTTATTGACACTTAAACACTTCTATTGAAACTAGCCATTGAGTTCTCCCGTGGGGAACTCTCAACCTGTTGATGGAAAGAGGTGCTAAGATGGCCAAGAGAAAGACCAAGAAGAAGTCAGGGAAAAAGAAGAAGAAGTAGCTTTCTCCGATCCAGGCGCCGCCCCCGCCCCACGATCCGTGCTGGGGTTGAGCGGGGCCCAAGCCCCCAAGGGCAAGGCTCCTTTGCGGCGGCAGCGCGGCGCCTGATCTGGATGGAAAACGTTGCGGGCGGGGCCCATCGGCCCCGCCCGCAATCGCGTCGGGGCCTCAGTGCTCGACCAGCAGCGAACCGAAGCCGTGGATGCGGTCGCCGATCCCGTTCGTGCGCAGCGCATGCCAATAGGTGGCCGTGTTGATCGCGATCACCGGCTTGTCGAGCCAGAACTCGGCGATGCCGGCGAGCCGCGCCATCGCGAGGTTGGTGCCGACCTGCACGATCGCCTCCACCGAACCGTCGTTCACCGCGAGGATCGCGTCGCGCAGCTCCTTCTCCGAGACATGCGCGATCAGGCTCGGGCTCCGGCACCGCAGGCCCTTGAGACGCACGATCTCGAATCCGCAGTCGGCGAAGAAGCGGCGCACCTCGTCGTCGCCGACGGGCATGTAGGGGGTGACCACGCCGATGCGCTTGATGTCGCCGTAGCGGCGCAGCGCCGCCTGCGAGGCGTCGGACCCCATGGTGACCTTGACGCCCGCGCGCTCCTCGACGCGGCGCTTCAGCTCTCTCGAGGCCTCGAGCCCGCCCCAGAACGTCTCCGACGACATGCCCATGATCATGTGCTGCGGCCTACATGTCATCACGCGGTCGATGGCCGCCATCAGCTCGCGGCGGATGTTGTCCATCAGCGCGTTGAAATCGTCGTCGCCGCCGATCGGATCGTCCGGGATGTGGATGCGGCCGTAGTGGTTGGTGACGCCGTGCGGGCGCATCGCGTCGAACTCCGGCTGCACCGAGGTGTTCGTCGACGGCGCCACCACGCCGAATTTCATGCGGAAGCCGAGCGAGTCGACCATATGTCGTCCTTCATTTCGCGCCGCGGCTCGCCGAATAGAGATGTTTCGCTGCGCTCAGCATGACGCCGAAGGGATGGATCGTCATCCTGAGCGAAGCGAAGGATCTCTCGCGGACGAGCCGCCAACGCCTCAGTCCGCCATCAGCTTCTGCAGCTCGCGGTAGTCGAGCCCCTCGCGCGCGAACGCGGCGGTGCCGTGTTCCTTCAACTCGCGCGCGGCGCGCCGCGTCACGGCGAGCGCGGCGCGCGCCAGGTGACCGCCGAGGCTGATCCGCGCGACGCCGAGCTTCGCCATCTCCGCCACGGTGATCGTGGGCTGAAGAATGATGTTGAGGGGCCCCTCGACCGCCTTGACGAGGCGCCCGATCACACCGGGATCGGCGGTGAACGGCGCGAACAGGCAATCGGCGCCGGCCTTGCGATAGGCGTTGAGGCGCCTCACCGCTTCGGCGAAGGCCTTCTCGGGCTCCTTGATGCGCATCAGCGCATCGGTGCGGCCGTTGATGACGAACCGCACACCGGCATCCTCGGCCGCCTTCCGTCCCGCCGCGATGCGCGCCGTGGCAAGCTCGAGATCGAACAGCGCGCCGCCCTGGGCGTCGCTGCTGTCCTCGAAATTGGCGCCGACCACGCCGGCGCCGAGCAGCTCCATCACCGTGTAGGCGACGTTGTTGGGCTCGGGGCCGTAGCCCGCTTCGACGTCGGCCGTGACCGGCACCTTCACGGCCGCCGCGATGCGCCGCGTCGCGTGCAGCATGTCGGCGCGCGAGATCGCCTCGCCGTCCGGCACGCCGCAGCTGAAGGCGATGCCCGCGCTCGTCGTCGCGATCGCGGGAAACCCCTCGGCGGCGATGATCTTGGCGGTGCCGGCGTCCCACGCATTCGGCAGTACCAGCGGCCGGCCGGGAACGTGCAGCGCGCGCAGGCGCTCGGCTTTCTCGATCAGCGTCTTGTCGGCCATGGCTTTCCTCTCATCCATAGAAACGCATGCTCGCGCGTCGCGCACCGCGCCGGGATGCGAACGATCTTTTTAACGCCCTCTAGTACTGTCTGTTTGCGCCGGCGCCGCCAGCGCCTATTATCCGGGCCGTCCACGGGGTTAAAGAGAAATCCGCGCATGCCTTGCTTTGCGTTTTTGCGCGCGCCGCAGCGCGCGCTGGCCACGATTGCGCTTGCCGGTGCCCTTGCCGCCTCGCTCGCCGCCCCCGCCGGGGCGAAAAAGCCGCCGCGCGCGGCGGCCGAGCCCGAGATCGGCGATTTTTCCGACGACGGCCTCGCCAAGCGGTTCCAGCTGCCGCTGTCGGAAGTCGGCTATCTCGTGGTCGACGCCAAGACCGGGCAGGTCCTCGAGCAGCGCCAGGCCAAGGAGCCGTTCGTCCCCGCATCCACGATCAAGGTCGTCTCGACCGTCGCGGCGCTCATCGTGCTCGGTCCCGAGCATCGGTTCCACACCGAACTGTTTTCCGCCGGAACCGTCAACAACGGCACGCTCGCCGGCGATCTGTTTCTCAGGGGCGGCGGCGACCCGATGCTGACGAGCGACGATTTCGAGGCCATGGCCCAGCAGCTCAAGGCCAAGGGCATCACGAGGGTCGGCGGCCGCTTCGTCTACGATTCCTCGGCCTACACGACGGCCCAGGCGATCGACGCCGAGTACGAGCAGAGCGCCTCCTACAATCCCGGCATCGCGGCGCTCTCGGTGAACTTCAACGTGCTGCAGCTCAAATGGGAGCGCGAGAAGAAAGGCCCGGTCCGGTTTCGCTTCGCGGCGCAGACCGACAATCACGAGATCGACGTCGGCTATCTGAAGGCCGTGCCGGCGCAGCCCGGCACCACCGGCCCCTACGGCCTCGCCTATCGCGACGATCCCAAGTCGCCGACCTGGCTCATCATCCCGAGCAAGCGCGCCAAGGGAGAGATCCGCGTGCCGGTGAAGCACCCCGATTTCTCGGCCGCCTACATCTTCCGCCGGGCGGCGGAGAAGCACGGGATGGCGCTGGCGGAGCCGGTTGCGGGGATCACGCCCGCATCCGCGAACCTCGTCCATCGGCAGGTCTCGAAGCCGCTGCCGGATATCGTCCACCGCACGAATCGCTTCAGCAACAACATGGCCGCCGAGATGCTGGCGCTCGCCGCCGCGCGGAAGCTCAGCAGCAAGACGCTCGACATGGCCGCGGCGGGCCAGGTCCTCGCCGCCTGGTACAAGGAGAAAGTGACGGGCGTCGATTGGAGCGGGCTCAATCTCAAGAACGGCTCGGGCCTCACCAAGGACAGCCGCATCTCGCCCGAGCAGATGGTCGCGATCCTGCGCCACGCGGCGAAGCTCTCGATCGGCAACCAGGATTATGCCGATCTGCTGCGCCGCTACCATATCGGCAAGGTCGAAGCGGATGAGGAATACGGCCACGACGAGGGCAACCGGGAGAAGCACGGCAAGCGCGGCGTCGTCAGCGTCATGGCCAAGACCGGCACCGTGAACTTCTCGCGCGGCGTCGTCGGCTATCTCCACACCGGGAAAGGCCGCGACGTGGTGTTCGCGGTGTTCGTCTCCGACTACAAGCAGCGCGAAGTGATGCAGAAGCAGGGCCAGGACTGGAAAGAGCCGCGCGTGCGCTGGTGGCTCTCCCGCTCCGGCGCGATGCAGCGCGCGCTGGTGAAGCGCTGGGCGGAGAAGCTGTAGCCCCTCCCGTCATGCTGAGCGGCCCCGTCTTGGGGTCGCGAAGCATCTCTAGAGAGGGTCGCACGGCGCCGTTTCAGCTGCGGACCCCTGCCTTCGCCCACTCGAACAGCGTTGGCGCGAGGTCTACGAATTGCAGATTCATCTGCGCATTCAGCGCGAGCTTCTTCTTACGCAGCCAACCCTTGATCTGCTTCTCGCGCGCGATCGCAGCCTCAATCGTTTCGTAGAACTCGTAGTACATAAGGCGTGCAACGTCATAGCGCGCGGTGAAACCGGGATACGCCTTGTTCTTATGTTGCCACACGCGCTTTTCGAGATCGCTCGTCACGCCCGTGTACAACACCATCGAGCGACTCGCGACGATGTAAGCGAACCCGCCCTTGATCGACGTGGAGCGCACTGGAATGCCTTGGCCAGCTGCATAGAGATGCTTCGCGGCCCGAAGAGGGCCGCTCAGCATGACGAATACATCAATGACTGTCGCGCGGCGTGAATTTATGCGCCACGTCGCGGTATTTGACGGCGGGCTTCAGCACCATGCCCTCGGAGAGCTGATCGGTCATCGAGCGGAAGATTTCCTGCCACGGGGTCTGGCTGGGCGGGATCATTTCCTTCATCGTCTTCCGCCGCTTCTCGATCTCGTCCTTGGAAATCAGGATGTCGGCGCTCCCTTTGTTCAAGTCGATGCGGATGCGGTCGCCGGTCTTCAGGATCGCGAGGTTCCCCCCCGCGGCCGCCTCGGGCGAGGCGTTCAAGATCGAGGGCGAGCTCGAAGTGCCCGACTGGCGTCCGTCGCCGATGCAAGGCAACGACGTGATGCCTTTCTTGATGAGGTAGGCCGGCGGCTGCATGTTCACGACCTCGGCCGAGCCGGGATAGCCGACCGGCCCCACGCCGCGCACGACGAGGATGCAGTTCTCGTCGATCTCGAGCGCCGGATCCTCGATGCGCTTGTGATAGTCCTCGCGCCCATCGAACACGATCGCGCGGCCCTCCCACGCGTTCGGGTCCTTGGGGTTGGAGAGATAGCGCTTGCGGAATTCCTCGTCGATCACGCTCGTCTTCATGATCGCCGAATCGAACAGGTTGCCGCGCAGCACCGCGAAGCCGGCGTCCTTCATCAGCGGCTTGTCGTAGCCCTTGATGACGCGGTCGTCCTTGCTCGTCGCGTTCTTGCAGTTCTCGCCTATGGTCTTGCCGTTCACGGTTTTCGCGTTCTCGCGGATCTTCCCCGCCTTCATGAGCGCGCCGACCACGGCGGGGACGCCGCCGGCGCGGTGATAGTCCTCGCCGAGATACTCGCCGGCCGGCTGCATGTTCACGAGTAGCGGAATCTTGTGGCCGATCTTCTCCCAATCGTCCATGTCGACCTTGACGCCGATGTGGCGCGCGATCGCGTTGATGTGAATCGGGCAGTTGGTCGAGCCGCCGATCGCGCTGTTGACGACGATGGCGTTCTCGAACGCCTCGCGCGTCAGGATGTCGGAGGGCTTGAGGTCCTCCCACACCATCTCGACGATGCGCTTGCCGCTCTCGTAGGCGTATTGCGGGCGCTCGCGATGCGGCGCCGGTACCGCGGCCTGGCCCGGCAACGAGAGGCCGAGCGCCTCGGCCAGCGAGTTCATCGAGCTCGCGGTGCCCATCGTGTTGCAATGGCCGGTGCTGGGCGCGGCCGAAGCGACCATTTCGATATATTCGGCGTCGTCGATCCGGCCGGCGGCGTATTCCTTGCGCGCGTGCCACTTGATCGTGCCCGAGCCGGAACGCTGGTTCTTGTACCAGCCATTCAGCATCGGCCCGACGTTGAGCACGATCGCCGGCGTGTTGACCGTGCACGCGGCCATGATGCAGGCCGGCGTGGTCTTGTCGCATCCGGTCAGCAGCACGACGCCGTCGAGCGGGTAGCCGTAGAGCACTTCGACGAGGCCGAGATAGGCGAGATTGCGGTCGAGCGCCGCTGTCGGGCGCTTGCCGGTCTCCTGGATCGGATGCACGGGGAATTCGAACGCGACGCCGCCCGCCTCGCGGATGCCCTCGCGCACGCGCTGGGCCAGCTGGATGTGGTGGCGGTTGCAGGGCGAGAGATCGGAGCCGGTCTGCGCGATGCCGATGATGGGCTTGCCCGCTTGCAGCTCTCCGCGCGAGAGGCCGTAGTTCATGTAGCGCTCGATATAGAGCGCGGCCATGTGCGGATCGTCCGGATTGTCGAACCAGAGCCGGCTGCGCAGGAAGCGGCCGCCGTTTTTCTTGGCCATCGCGAGTTCCTCCCGGGGGGATTTGTTGGTTTGAGCATTGGCCGCAGCGCGCGGAAAATCAACCGCGCTCCTTTCCCTCTCCCTTTGGGAGAGGAGGGGCCCATTCGCCGCATTGCGGCGAATGGGAGGTGAGGGCAGCGCGTTGGCGCCGCAGTACCAAGTTACCGGCGCCGTGCCCTCACTTCCCATCGCGCCAGGGGCGCGATGGGCCGCTTCTCTCCGAAGGGAGAGAGAAAGTGGCCGCGTCACCCTCGACAGCGTGGCCCTATGCTGAGAAGCCGACAGCGTCCAACCACGCTTCGAAAAACGCCTTGCCCTGGCGCGCGAGCGCCGGCGCGTAGCGCAGCGTGGCGGCGCGGAGGTTTTTCACGTCGATGCCGGGCAGCGCCGCGATCTCGCAGGCATGGCCGACGAACCACGCCTCGAGGCCCTTGGCCGTCACCTCGGGATGGAACTGCAGCGCGAGCGTCGTTCCGCCGTAAGAGAAGGCCTGCTGCGGGTAGCGGTCGGTCGAGGCGAGCAGCGTAGCGCCCTTCGGCAGGTCGAAGCTGTCGCCGTGCCAGTGCAAGACGCGCGTGCGCTCGGGCGAGAGATGCGCGAGCGGCGAAGCGGCGCCCGAGGGCGTGAGATTCAGCGTGCCCCAGCCCACCTCCTTGCCGCGATTGCCCGGATAGACCTCGGCACCGAGCGCGGCCGCCATGATCTGGCTGCCGAGGCAGATGCCGAGGATCGGCTTTTTCCGGGCGAGGCGCTCCTCGGCGAGCGCGATCTCCTTGTCCAAGAACGGATAGGCGTCGCGCTCGTACACACCGATCGGGCCGCCAAGCAGCACCAGAAGATCGCACTCGAGGAGATCGGCGGCGCCGAGATCGTCCGTCGGCGCCTCGCGGTAACCGGTCGTAAAGCCGCGCGCCGCGAGCACAGCGGCGAAGAAGCCCAAATCCTCGAACGGAACGTGGCGGACGGCGCGGCAGGTGCGCGAGTTGCTAACCATTTGGGGCGAAGCTCAGAGGCCAAACACGGTCTGTCGTTTCCGCGGAAGCGGGGACCCACACGGCGGCGCCATAGTGCGAGGACTTTGATCGTTCTCCGGGCGTCGGCATGGGTCCGCGGTTGCGCGGGGACGACAATTCGAACTGTTTCTTCATTGCGCCAAACGTTCTTGGAATCGGGAATCGTTCGTGCACCGCGCGCTCTTCCTCGATGGCAGCCGTGTCGTCAATCCTGGCGAAGCCGCGCCGGTGCGCATCGCGCCCGCGCGTCCGCCCCCTGCTGGACACCGCCGGCGCGGCGCTGGCATGGTGCGCCGCGCGCTTCCCTCGGCGTGATGCGATGGATTGGTACCTGATCGGGCGCATCCTCGGCGTCACGTTTTGGCCAGGGCTGGTGGCCGTGGCGCTCTTTGGCGTTGGCTGGGCGGTCTCGCTCCCTCGCCCGGAACACGTTGCCGCCAACATCAAGCGCTGGTTCCGGATGGCGGCGGTGGCCGGCTTCACGGGCACGCTGTTCTTTGTCGGCCTCGATTTCCTGAAGTACACGGGCGTCTTCTCGTAGGGGCGCGTCGACGCCCGTGCGTGCTTCGAGGCTCCTTGTTTGCGCGCGAAACCCGGTCCTCATCCTGGGCCGAGCGCAGCGCGGCGGCTGCCCTCACTTCCCATTTCGCTGCAAGAGCAGCGAAATGGGCCCCTTCTCTCCCGGAGGGAGAGAGAAGAGTCGGCGCCGCTCTTTCTTTTCTCTCCCTCCGGGAGAGATGGGGCCCAAGCAACGCCGCTTGCGTTGCTTGGGAAGTGAGGGCACGGCGCCGCGCTGCGCCCAGGCGCCGCCGCTACTTCACCGGCGTCAGCGGCGGGCGGCCCTCGCGCCAGGCTTTGAGATTGTCGACGACGAGCTGAGCCATCGCGTTGCGCGTGTGATGCGTGGCCGAGCCCACGTGCGGCGCCAACACCACCTGGTCCATCTTCATCAGCGCCTCGGGCACCCCGGGCTCGTTCTCGAACACGTCGAGGCCGGCGCCGGCGATCTTGCCCTGCTCCAGCGCCTTGACCAGCGCGGCCTCGTCCACGACCGAGCCGCGCGAGACGTTGATGAGATAGCCGCTGGGTCCCAGCGCCTCCAGCACCTGCGCGTTGATGAGGTGGCGCGTGGCGGCGCCGCCGGGGACGATGACCATCAGGATATCGACGTCGCGCGCCATCTCGACGAGGCGCGGATAGTGCACATAGGCCTGGCCGGTCTGGTGCGTGCGCGCGTGATAGACGATCTTCAAGTCGAACGCCGCCGCGCGCTTGGCGATGACCTTGCCGATGCGCCCGAATCCCACCATGCCGAGCGTGCGGTTCCGCAGCGTGTCGGTGAGCGCCATATGGCCCTTGGCGACCCACTTGCCCTCGCGCACATAGCGATCGCCCTGCGCGATGCGCCGAATCGCGGCCAGCAGCAGCGCCATCGCAAGGTCGGCGACGTCGTCGTTGAGCACGTCGGGCGTGTTGGTGACGATGATCTTGTTCTGGCGCGCATAGGCAAGGTCGATGGCGTCGACGCCGACGCCCTGGCAGCCCACGATTTCGAGCTTCGGCAGCTTGCGCATGAGGTCGGCGCCGGCGCCGCGCGTGCCGTCGGTGGCGATGGCGCGCGTCGCCGGGGCCACTTTGGCGAGGAGCGCGTCCTTGTCCGCCGCCTCCCAGAGCTTGTGGACGTCGAATAGCGGCGCCACGCCGTCCATCACCCGCGGCATCAGCGGACAAACCATCACCAATCCGGGCTTCATGCTGGTCCTCGCTGGACGGCGTTCGGGGGTGCAGAGATAGCGGCCTCGCCGCCGCCGGGCAACCGTCCGGCCGTGCAGCGAGCTCGGCGCCGAGGCGATGCGGCCCACCGGCTTGACGCGATGGAGCGCCGAACGCTTACTGCGGATGAGGGGCGGATGCGACGAATCCTTTTCGTTCTGGGGACGCGATTCCTGCCGGGCTTCATCACCGGCCATACGGTGTCGGTGCATGCGCTGTGCCGGCGTCTTGCCGCCGAGGGCGTCGAGCCGATCGTCGTTTGCCTTGCCGAGCCGCCCGGCGCCGCGGCGCGCCCGGATGCGCCGGCGCCCTCGTACACCGTGATCCGGCTCGCCGATCCCGTGTCGGCGATGATCGAGATGATCGCGCCGCTCAAGCCGGATGCCGTCGTGGTGCACGGCACGCAAGCCGCCACCCGCGTTGCCGAGATGGGCGCGGCGCGCGGCCGGCGCCTCCATTTCTATTTTTCGACCACATTCTACGGCTATCCCGCGCCGGCGGCGGAGGCCGCGCCGCAGTTCCGCTACGCGGTGAACTCGCCCTACCTCGCGACCTTCGCGCGCGCCTATCTCGGCTTCCCCGTGGCGCTGGTGCCGCCGGTGTTCGAACCCGCGGAGTACCGGTGCGAGGCCGGCGGAGATCGTGTGCTGTTCGTCAATCCCGTCGCCGGCAAAGGCGTGCACCTGGTCTGGGCGATCGCCCGCCGCCTGCCGCAGCGCCGCTTTCTCATCGTGCGCTCGTGGCCGGATCAGCAGGACTTCCCGCACGTCCAGTTCGGTCTCGACAACGTGGAATGGCGCGAGAGCACGCATGACATGCGCCCCGTCTACGCCCGCGCCAGGCTGGTGCTGATGCCGACCATCATGGAGGAAGGCTGGGGCCGCACCGTGAGCGAGGCGCAGATCAGCGGCATTCCGGCGATCGTCAGCGATCGCGGCGGGTTGCCCGACACGGTGGGGCGCGGTGGCGTCGTCCTTTCGCTGGCGGAGCCGGTCGAGCGCTGGTGCGAGGCGATCGAGGCGCTGTTCGGTGACCAGGCGCGCTATTCGGCGTTGTCCGGGGCCGCTCGGCGGCACGCCGCGCGCACCGAGCTCCTGCCGGAAAATGTGACGGCGCGTTTCCTGGAATTCCTCGCCGCCTGAGCGGGGAATGCCGCAGCTGAAACGCATCCTGTTCGTGCTCGACTCGACCTATTTGCCCCACGGCATCTCGGGCGCGAACGTATCTCTGCATGCGCTCTGCAAGCGCCTTCCGGCCCGCGGCTGCGAGCCCGTCGTCATTTGCGCGCAGGATCATCCGCCCGCGGACAGCGCAAGGGCCCTCGGTCCGCCGCCGGGCTATACGGTACTGCGCACGGGCGATCCGGTTACGGCCATGCACGAGATGAGCAGCCTGTTCGCGCCCGCCGCCATCGTCGTGCGCGCCCCCGACCCGGCCGAGCGCATCGCCGCCGGCGCGGCCGCCGCCGGAGCTCCCGGCCTTTGCATCTACTTCGAGAGCGCTTTCTTCCACCGCAGCTTTGCGCCGCCGCTCGCCGCGCCGAATCTGCGCTATGCGGCGTGCTCGCCCTTTCTCGCGCGGATGGCCGAAGCCTATCTCGGCGCGCCGGTGGCAATGGTGCCGCCGCTGATCGAGCCCGAGCGTTTCCGCTGCGCGGCAAGCGGCGATTGCGTTCTCTTCGTCAATCCGACGTCGATCAAGGGCGCGCGCGCCGCCGAGGCGATCGCCGCGCGCCTCCCCCACCGCCGGTTCCTGTTCGTCCGGTCTTGGCCCGACCATCCCCACCATCCGCATCGCGCGGCGGCGCTGCCGAACATCCGAATGGCGGAAAGCACCGACGACATGCGGCCGCTGCTCGCCCAGACGAAGCTCGTGCTCATGCCGAGCGTCTGGGAGGAAGGCTGGGGCCGCGTCGTGAGCGAAGCACAAGTCAGCGGCATTCCCGCCGTCGCCAGCGACCGCGGCGGCCTGCCCGAGACCGTCGGTCCAGGCGGGGTTGTCCTGCCGCTGGAGGCACCGATCGAGCGCTGGTGCGAAGCCGTCGAGCGGGCGTTCACCGATGACGACTATTTCGCGGCGCTCTCCGACGGCGCGCGTTCGCAGGCGGCGCGGCCGGAGTACCAGCCCGGCGCCGTCGTCGACCGGTTTCTCGACTTCGTGTCGAGCTAGGTCGGCTGGCCCGAAGCATCCGGGGGCGCGCGCAGCTTCGCCTCGTACGCAGTTGAACCGGCGCGCAGGCTAATTGCCATAGGGCGATGGCGGCGGCGACGGCGGCGAGGGCGAGGGCGAGAACTCCGGCGGGCGCGACCGATCTTGCTGCAAGTAGTCGCTGAGGGTCCGCCAAATCCGCTCGAAGCCGTCCTGCGTCTTCAACAGGCCCAGCGCCGTGTCGTAATCGAGGCCCGTGACCCGCTCGAACTCCGTGAGGTCTACGAAGCGGATCTGGCCGCCGATCTGGCCGAGGAGCTGGTGCAGGAATTCCGGCCCCACCGGCTGCGGCACGCAGCTGGGGTTGGGCGTGATCACGCAACCCCAGCCGAAGCGGAAGATCTCGGTGATCTTGCCGCCGATGTTGACCGTGACGCCGCTCGGCGGCCGGTCGGCGAAGTTGTCGGGGCCGATCCCGAACAGGCCGACGAAAATGCCGCCGGGGCCGAACGAGAACAGCGCCATCGAGCCGCGCACGCCGACCGTCGCCAGCGGCAGCTTGATCTGGATCGCCTCCTGCTCCTGGCGCGCGATGCGGCCCGAGATGAGGCGCATCGTTCCCCGCGTCACCGAGGCCGTGATTTTCCCCGTGCCGGCCGCGGGGTTGTAGACGAACTCGTCGATGACCATCGACGAGTTCGGCCCGACCGAGAACGTGGTGCCGTCGAGCAGCATGATCTGGAGGCCGCCGGCGGGGCCGGTCACGATGCGGTCACCGAGGAAGATCTCGTCGCCGCTCGAAACGTTGCGGCCGACCGTGGCGCTCGGCGTGCGGAACGAGACCTGCTGCACGGGCCCCCGCACCGCGGCGGCGACCCCAGCCTTGGACCCGGACTGGGCGGGAACGTCGCTCGCCCCCAGCGCCAGCGCCGACGCGGCGCCGAGCACCGTCAGCGGCACCGATGTCCGCTTCGCCTTCATCGAAACCTCCTCTACTCCGGGCCGGCCTAAGGGCGGCGCCTTCGGCAGCGCCGCACGGAGCCACTTTCGGTCCCCAACCGGCTCTTTTCCTCAGCCCTTCACTAGCAGATTTTCCGGCCACCTCCTAGTTTGGCGGCGGCTGCGGGCGAGAGGGCGGCTGTGCTGGGGACTGTGGACCACCAGGGCGGTTGCGATCCTGGAGAACCTGGTCGATCGTCTGCCACAACTCTTCGAAACCGCCCTGGGTCTGCAGCAGACGCAACGCCTCGACAAGGTCGAGGCCGGTGCGATTCTGGAGTTCGTCGAGGCTGACCTGCCGGGGCTGGCCGCCGATCTGGCCGAGCAGAGTGTGCAGGAATTCCGGGCCGACCGGCTGCGCGATGCAGACCGGGTTGGCCGGCGTAATGGTGCAGCCGAAGCTCGGTTGATAGATTCCGTTGCCGCCGCCATTGTTGTAGACGAACAGGACGCTCTTCGGCCGGTTGACGCTGTTGTCGGCGCCGATGCCGAAGAGGCCGATGAAGAACCGGTCGAGGCCGCCCGAGAACAGCGCCATCGTGCCGCGCACGCCCACCGTCGCCATCGGGAGCCTGACGCGGATCGCTTCCTGCTGCTGGCGCGCGAGCCGGCCGGAGATCACGCGCAGCGTGCCGCGCGCCACGCTCGCGGTCAGCTTGCCGGCGCCGGTCGCGGGGTTGAAGACGAACTCGTCGATGATCATCGACGAGTTGGGGCCGAGCGAGAAGGTCGTGCCGTCGAGCAGCAGGATCTGGAGCCCGCCGCCCGGGCCCGTCACGATGCGGTCGCCGAGGAAAATCTCCTGGCCGCCGGCGAGATTTTGCCCGACCGTGGCCTGCGGCGTGCGGAACGAGATTTGCTGGACGGGGCCGCGCACCGCGGCGGCGACGCCCGCCCTGGTCCCGACCTGGGCGCCGGCGGCGGACGCGGACAAACACAAGATCAGCGCCCAGGCCAGCCCGAGCGCTGCGACAACGGTCTTCCCTGCGGCTGGCATGGCAGCCTCCCTGGCTGGCCGATGCCCGCGAACCCGACGACCTAATTGTTACGGACGGCGCGGGGCGATTGTGCCCCGCCCAGGGGCCACAAAATATCCCGCTTGATCAGCGTCTTAGCGTGGCTTGACGAGGGGTCGGCCGGAGCGCCGGGGCCCGTTCCGGCTCAGAAATCGAACCGCTTCGTGAGCGCGCCCATGACGCGATAGTTGTGGTAGCGGTAATTGTCGATGTTCGAAAACGCGCGGCTGTATTCGAAGCCGACGCTGATGCCGACATCGCGCAACGGCCGCGGCGCCGTGTTCCACCCCGTCAGCGTCGCGAACGGAATGCCGAAGATCGTGCGCACGCGCAGGATGTTGTCCTCGCGCTTGGTGCTGTTGATGTTGGGATCGGACTCGTCGTACCAGTCGCCCTCCCAAGAGACATTCGTCAGCAGGAACATGCCGCGGCCAAGCAGCCAGCCGTGCTCGAGCCCGACCAGGGCGCCCGAATAGTCGAAGAAACCTTCGCGCGCCTCCTTGCGGATTCCGGTCGCGGTGACGGTCACGCGATGCTCGGGCACGATCACCCAGCGCACGCCCACGCCGCCGCGCCACTCGGGTCCGGTGCGGAAGCGCGAGGAGGGAGCCGCGTCGGTTCCGTTGAACACCTGGTGCTCGCCCGAGAAGAACGCGAAGTAGTGGAGATTCTGCTTGGTCGGCCAATCGAAGCGGATGCTGCCGCCGTGCGCCTGCAGCACGGTGTCGTGCTCGAGATGCGCCCAGCGGAAATGCGGCTGGATGCGCACTTCGTAAGGTGCCAGGTCGAGCGCGATGCCGCCGCGCACGTCGATGGCGCTCAAGGTGAACCGGTCCGAGCGCAGCGACAGATCGTAGAGGCCGGTGACCGAGCCGATCAGCCGGTGGCGGCGCTGGAAGCCGAGATCGTGCTCGACCTCGAGGCGGCCGAAGGTTTCGAGCGAATGCGTCTCGGTCTCGCCCGGCAGCGGGACGGCGGCGCCGGACGAGATGAGGCTGCGCGTGAGCGGCGCCGCGTTGCGGTTGCTGTCGTAGTTCCAGCCGAAGCGGACGACGGCGGTGAACTTGGTCGTCTGCTTCGCGCGCGCGATCTGCGAGCGGTAGTATTCGAGTTCGCGCCGGAGCCCCTCGTCCATGCGGAGCCTGAGCAGGTTGTCGAACTCGCGCTCCGCCTCGGCGACCGCGTTCAAGCGGTAGAGCACGATCGCATAGATCAGCCGCACGCGCGGGATGCCCGGATTGCGGAGCAGGATGCGCTCGAGGGTGGACAAAGCGCCCAGGAGATCGCCCTGCCGGATTTGCGTCAGCGCGAAGGCATAGTTGAGCTCGACATTGTCCGGGTCGCGCAGCACCTCCTCGAAGGCGACGTCGCGCCCGGCGAAGGCCCCCGCGGGCCCCAGCGATTCGCGCTGCGTCTCGGCGCCGCGCACCGTGGTCTCGGTGGCGCGCCCCGGCTGCTCGATGTCGCGCTGGATCTGCGGGCTCGGCGTCTCCGCCAGGGCGGAGCCCGCCAACGCCGTGCCGAACAGACAGGAAAAAGCGCAAAGAGCACGCCGCGCGGCGTGCCCCAGCCGAACCTCGCCCGATTCGACCATCGGCCCCTCCGTATCCCTTCGGCGCGCCGCCTCGCGTCTCCCCATCGGCCGCGCGAGCCGACCCAGGCGGCATCCGGCAAAGATTTCGCAAAGCTTACGCTGCCTCGGCACGGAAACAAATGCAAAAAGCGCCCGCCGCGGACGGATAGCGGCTTATGGCGACATCGCCGCGAGCGAGTCGAGCACCGGATTTTGCGTGACGGGCATCACTTGCGGGACGTGACGGGCGTCACATGCGGCGCGTGACGGCCGTCACTGCCCGGGCAAAGGCCTCGGGTTATGGTCGGAGCACCGTGATCGATTTCACGGCCGCGCGGTCGACTGCCGGCCGCGCCGACTTCCGTGCCCGCTTGGTGCAACGCTCTCGAGGAGATGGCCATGACGCGCATCGCCTTTCGTTCCAGCAGCCTTGGTTTCCGTTCCGCCAGCCGCCTCGTCGTCGGCGCCGCGGCACTCGCGTTCGGCTTCGCCGCCGGACCGGCCGCAGCCGGCACGCAGATCGTCGGCGGCGTGGCTTATAGCTGCACGAACCACATCCAGATCGGCCCCGACATGTCGGGGCTTCTGAAGTCGTTCCAGATCGAAAAAGAGTACACCTTCGCGTTCCAGGACTGCGTGAAGGCCTGCAATCAGACGGCCGGCTGTATCGCGGTCAACGTCAAGGAAATGGGCACGCACGGCCCGACGATGTGCCAGCTGTTCAGCAAGGTCACCGGCGTTACGCCCTATCCGATCCAGACGACATCGACCGGCGATGCGAGCTGGGGCACTGCGTGCGTCAGAAGCGATAGCGTGAAATGGACGACCAAGAATCCGAATGAGACGTACCAGGCCGATCCGAACGCCCCCCATATCCCGGGCACGCGCCCCTATTTCGAGGACAAGCATCGGCCGGGACCCGGCGCGATCGGTACGCCCGGCGGGCGGCGGCCGTAGCGACGCGGCGCGGGGCTACTTCGTCTCGGCGACGTAGACGCCGTCCCAGCCCGGCGGCGGCGGCGTGCGGCGAAATTCGGCGATGCGCTCGGCAAAGGCCGCGCAGAGCCCCGCCAGCTCGCCGCCGCCGGCTTCGCGCAGTTGCGCGAGCGCGCGCTCGGCCGCGTCCCACTCGCCCGAGGGGCCGAACGCTCATTGTCAGCGCCATGGAGTTTGCCGCCATGACAGGTCTTCTTGCACGCAAGGCCGCCCTCGTACTGGTTGCGATTTTCGCAGCGGCATCGTGGGCCCAGGCCGAACCTACATGGCCGACCCGAAGCCGCCCTGCATCATGTCGCCTTTGGGCACTTGCTGGACGCCGGTGCCCTCGCCGCAGGGATGGAAATGCCATTGGTCGATGGATCTGACGGGCAAGGAGCTGAAGTCGTTGCTCGTCGACGGCATCCATCCCGGCATCGACGCTTCGTCCTGCGACCTCAAGGCCTGTACCACGGCCTGCGCCAAGACGGAGGGCTGCATCGCGGTCGACATCATGAAATCGTCCAAGATCGACGGCAAATGGAACAATGCCGGCCAATGCGTTTGCACGCTCTTCGGCAGCGTGGCCTCTGCCACGAAGTTCGAGGAGGTGCGCGCGCCCCTCGACAAGATTCTTTCGGGCTACGCTTGCATGCGCCTGCCCAAGCCGCCGCCGCCGCCGGTCACCGAAATTCCGAACTTCCCGGGCACGGACCGGCCCGCACTGGAACAAGACCAAACGCGGCCGGACACGCCGGGCACGCCCGGCTCTTCGCGGCGACGCTGAAGCGTGGGCGCGGCACGCGCGGCACGAAATAGCCTTTTCGACTACTTCGTCTCGGCGACGTAGACGCCGTCCCAGCCCGGCGGCGGCGGCGTGCGGCGGAATTCCGCGATGCGCTCGGCGTAGACGGCGCAGAGATTCGCCAGCTCGCCGCCGCCGGCCGCGCGCAGTTGCGCGAGCGCGCGCCCGGCGGCGTCCCACTGCCCCGCGCGGTAGGCGACGAGGAACCCGGCCTGCAGCGATTCGAGCGCGCGGAACGCGTCGGAGCTTGCACGCTCGGGCCCGCCCAGCAGCGTGTAAACGCGCGCCGGCGCCGTCTTGCCCTTGACGCGGATGAGATCGACCTCGAGCGCCGCGAACTCGGGCGCCAGCGAGCGCGTCTCCTCGCCGATGAGCGTCGCGAGTCCGTAGACCTTGGTCTGCCCTTCGAGGCGCGAGGCGAGATTCACGCCGTCGCCCAGCACCGAGTAGTCGAAGCGCTGCTGCGAGCCCATGTTGCCGACGCAGCACACCGCCGAGTTCAATCCGATGCCGATCGCGATCGGCGCGTGCGCGCGGCCGGCGGCGGCCGCCTCCGCGGCGAACCCGGCGTTGAGCTCCTCGAGCCGCTCCAGCATCGCCAGCGCGGCGGCGCAGGCGCTCTTGGCGTGCGCCGGCTCGTCCAGCGGCGCGTTCCAGAAGGCCATGATCGCATCGCCCATGTATTTGTCGACGGTGCCGCCGTGGGCGAGGATCGCGTCGGTCATCGGCGTGAGGTAGCGGTTCATGAACGCGGTGAGGCCCTCGGCGTCGAACCCCTCCGAGATCGTCGTGAAGCCGCGGATGTCGGAGAACAGCAGCGTCATCGGCCGCATCTCGCCGCCGAGCCGGAGGCGCGAGGGGTCGGCCGCGAGCCGCTCGACCAGCGCCGGCGCGAGATAACGGCCAAACGCCGAGCGGACCTGCCGGCGCTCGCGCTCGGTGCGGAAATAGACGACGAGCGTCGCGACCACGAAGACGAGGCCGATCGCGAGCGCAGGCGCCACGGGATCGATCAGCCAGCCGAAGCGCACGAACGCCATCCAGGCGAGCCCGACCGCGAGCGCGGCGCCGCCGAAGCCGATCAGCCCCGCCCAGGCGGCGCCGATGCGCGGCACCATCAGGATCACGCCGGCGCAGAGCACCACCACGAAGATGTGCTCGACCGAGTCCGAGAAATCGGGGCGCAGCAGATACGTGCCCGAGGCCACCTGCTCGATCGCCTGCGCGTGGACTTCGACCCCCGGCGTGGCCGGGTCGAGCGGCGTCGCGCGGATGTCGAGCAGTCCCGCCGCGCTGGTGCCCACGATCGCGATGCGGCCCTCCACGTCGCTGGAATCGAAATCGCCGGCGATGATCTTCCAGGCCGGGATCGAGCGCACCGTTTCGCGCGGCGCGAAATAGACGACGAGCCGGCCGTCGGCATCGGTCGGCACCGCGGCGCGGCCGATCTGGATCGCCTCGATGGCGGCACCCCGCTGGGCCGAGCGCAGCTTATAGGAGTGGGCGCCCTGCCCCACGCGGAGCAGTTCGGCAAACAGCGTGGGATAGAGCTCGTTGCCGACCCGGATCACCGCGGGCATGCGCCGCACGACCTGGTCCCGCTCCGGAAACCAGTTGAGCGCGCCGTTGCCCTTCGCCCCGGCCTCGAGCTCGGGCAGCGTCGGCACGGCGCTCCGCGCGCCGTAGACCGCGCGCAGCGGATCGGCGCCCGCTACGCCGTAGCCGGCCTTGGCGGCCGGCGCGCGGCCCCCGTCATTGGCGAGGAAGAAGCCGGTGACGACGCGGCTCCGCGCAATGGCGGCGGCGAAGAGCTTGTCGTTGTCGGGAAGCGCATCGGCGCGCGCGAGCAGCTGCTCTGTCTCCGGCGTCTTGGGCCAGGTCTTGATGAGGCGGCCCGGCGAAAGCCGGTCGGGCTCGGCGAACACGATGTCGAAGCCGATGACGCCGGCCTTGGCGTCGGTGAGCCGGTCGACGATCCGCGCCATCAGCGTGCGCGGCCATGGCCACTGCCCGTGGCGGGCGAGCGATTCGTCGTCGATATCGATGATGCGTACGAGCGTGTCGCCGGCAATCTGCGTGCGCGGCTTGGAGCGCTGATAGGTGTCGAAGGCGAGATCGCGCAGAAGCTGGGCCGGAACCGGGTCCCACGCGCGCACCGCCACGATGAGCACGAGCCACGCCCACGGGATCAGCGCGACGAGCCGCGATCCCCAGCGCCCCATCGTTCAGCCGGCCCCGCGCGGCCGCGCGGCGCGCGGCGACGGAAAATGCCCGCTGGTGCTCGCGGTCCCCGGTTCGGACATGGCACGGAAAGCTAACACGATCCCCTTACAGCCGCCCACCCTTTCGCGCCCGCCTGCCCGTGACAGGCGGCGGAAGCATTTGGGCGCGCGCCGGGAACCGGAGCGGCGTTGAGCCGTTCGTCAGCGTGGACCGACGCGCCTTTGGGGGAGGCGATTTCCGCATAAGGAGGCTTGCCCCGATGAATCCCGTCGCCGCCGCTTCGATGGCCACCGCCGTCGACGTTGCCCGCGAAGCCTCGCCGGAAGCTCCGCTGATCCTCTGGCCGGAAGATTGGCCGGCGCCCGAGCTCGTCGCCTGGACCCTCGCGCACATGCTGGCCGAGACGCTGCCCGCCAATGACGACGCTGCGCAAGGAGCGGCCGAAACCGGCCCACGCGAACCCAGGCTTGCTGCCGAGTAGACGAGGCCGCCGCCGCTGCGCCGCTCCGCCCGGCGAGCCGGCCGCGGCTGCGGCCGGAGCGGGCCTGCGCTATGTCAGCGACAGCCTGCCGGGCCTCCGCCGCGTGCGCCGCGCGCGCAATTTCGCGTATCTCGACGCCGCCGGGCGGCCCATGCGAGACCGCAAGACGCTGGCGCGAGTTCGCGCGCTGTCCATTCCACCCGCCTACACGGATGTCTGGATTTGTGCCGATCCGCTGGGCCATATCCAGGCGACCGGACGCGATGCCCGCGGCCGCTAGCAATATCGTTATCACGCCGATTGGCGCGCCGTGCGCGACAGCACCAAATACGAGCACGCGATCGCTTTCGGGCGCGCGCTGCCCGCGCTTCGTGCGCGCGTCGCCGCCGACATTGCGCAGCCCGGTTTGGGGCGCGAGCGGGTGCTGGCCACCACCGTGCGCCTGCTCGACAAGACTCTGATGCGCGTCGGCAATGCGAGCTACAGCCGCGACAACAACAGCTTCGGCCTCACCACGCTGCGCAATCGGCATGTGCGCGTCAACGGCGCCGAGCTTTCGTTCACGTTCCGCGGCAAGGGCGGCAGGCCCTGGGCGGTCAGTCTGCGCGATCGGCGGCTCGCGCGCCTGGTCAAATCGTGCCAGGAGCTGCCGGGCCAGATGCTTTTCCAATACGTTGACGAGAGCGGCGCCACGCGCGCCATCACCTCGAACGACGTCAACGCCTACCTGCGCGAAATCGGCGGGCGGGACTTTATCGCCAAGGACTTCCGCACGTGGGCGGGCACCGTGCTGTGCGCGCTCGCGCTGAGTCGGCTGGAGCAGGCGGAGAGCGAGGCCGCGGTCAAGCGCGTCGTGCGCCGCGCGATCGAGGCGGTATCAGGCGTGCTTGGCAACACGGCCGCTATCTGCCGCAAATGCTACGTCCATCCCGACGTGATTGCGGCCTACCGCGCGGGAGCGCTGCATCGCTGGTTCGGGCGCCGGCGCAAGCACCTGGCGGGGCGGCGCCCGGCCGAGTGCACGCTTCTGGGGCTGCTGGAAGCGGGCGGGCGCTGGGCGTCGAATGGCGGCGGGCGTGCCCGTGCGGGCACCTTATCCGAAGCAATCATATCCCCGCGAGGGAGATGGTGGGCGCGACAGGGATCGAACCTGTGACCCCTACGATGTCAACGTAGTGCTCTTCCGCTGAGCTACGCGCCCCCGAAGACGGCCGGTCTTATCGCTTGCACGAACCGAGAATGCAAGGCCGGCCCGGGCCGATCCACCAACGACGGCCGCCTTGCAGCGGCGGCCGCCCCGAGTTTCACTGCGCACGCCCCTCAGTACCAGCGGGTGCCGACGCGACATCGGGTGACGAAGGACAAGGCTATTGCCCCGGCGGCAAGGAGAGCCAACGTGCGTCTGCGACAAGTCAAATCTTTTTCCGGAAGTAGCCGGCGTAAACGAATAGCGCCATCACGTAGAGAGCGCCGTTGAAAAAAACGTTGAGCGCAACTCGTTTGAGTTTTTCCTCAATCGAGAGTTCTCTTCGCGACACCAAACCGAAGTACAGATAGTGCAGCGAGGCGCTGATGCCCTTGATTCTTCCAGTTACAGGAAGAAGCGGCACTAACAGGTATCTCCACAATGGGGCAAACGAAACTACGAGCAGCAGAAACATCGAGAGAAAAACACGGGTGCTCTCGCTTAACGTTGGGCTGATCACCACTCCACCACCCCTTCGCCCGGCGCCGCCTGCAACACCTTCATGCGCTTCCCGGAACACGTTCTCGCGCGAATTCGTGAACGCTGCAACAAGGATGTATGGAAGAAAGGAAATTCGTCGCGGCCCCCCACTTCTTCGCGGTGCTCAGTCAAGAGAGCAAAATCGCACCGACTTGCCTTCGCGGCTGCCTTCGCTTACCCGGCTAAGCGAGACCGGTTGCCGTAACAACGATACTTGCCCGGACTTGCTTCAAATCTTACCGTGAAATCGCGGTTGCTGCCCTTTGCGCGCGCCACAATTTCTGAATCTGAAAAGAAAATGTGCGGCGGCTGGTCGGGCAGAAAGCGGCGGCCGGGGCGCGGCATGGTTGCAACGAATACTGCGCCACACGGCAAGATTCAGCTCCGACCGATGCCGATACGCCTTAACGCTGACCGTCATCCCGACCGAAGCGAGCCGCACCCTGAGCGCCGACGCGATGCGTCGGTCGTCAAAGGGGCGGCTCGCGAAGTGGAGGGATCGTGTCGGGCCGCAAGTGCGGCCCGACGCGAGGCCAAAGGGCCTCGCGCTACGCTGCGGCACGATCCCTCCACGACGCGGGCCTTCGGCCCGCTTACGCAGAATTGCGCCATGCGGCGCAATTCTGCCGAAGGCCCGCGTTGCGGGCCGTCGCGGCCGCGCCAAACGGCGCGCACGCTCCGGTCGGGATGACGGATCAGAACAAAGGCCCGCGGCTTCGGGGAACCGGAATTCACTGCGTCCGAGGCAGAGGGATTCCCTCAGCACCTTTACGTATTTTGCACAGCCGCGTGGCCGGCGGCAGTCGAGTTCGACCGCAACCGTGCGGCGCGCCGTCGTGGCGCCGCGCCCGCCCCACAACGGTTTGTCGCTAGGCGCCCCCTCGACGCTTGGCTATAGTCGCGCAAAAGACCGGCTGTCAGCTGTCAATCGGGAGGATTTCGATGCACACCCGCTTCGCGCTTGCCGCCGCCGCGGCCGCCGCCCTCGGGCTGGCCCTGCCCGCCGCGGCCCAGAACAAATCCATCACGCTCGGCACCGCCTCCACCGGCGGCACCTATTTCGTCTATGGCGGCGTAATCGCCTCGCTGCTGACGAACAAGAACATTGGCGTGACCGTCTCGACGCAGCAGACTCAGGGCCCCAACCAGAACATCGTGCTCGTTTCCGAGAAGAAGGTGGAGCTCGGCATGACGACCATGGGCGTCGCCTTCCATGCCTGGCAGGGCACGCAGGACGGCTGGACCAAGGGCAAGAAATACAACGACATCCGCGCCCTCTTTCCGATGTACGACACGCCGTTCCACTTCATCGCGCTGAGCAAGGCCGGAATCAAGGCGGTCGCCGATCTGAAGGGCAAGACGGTGGGCGTGGGGCCGCGCGCGGGCACGTGCGGCACCTATTTCCCGCTGATGTTCAAGTCGCTCAAGATCGATCTCACGATCCAGTACGGCCAGGCCAGCGACATGGCGAGCCGGCTCTCGGACGGCCTCATCGCCGCGTTCCCGTTCTGCGCGGGCGTGCCGATCGCGGTCTATAGCGAGCTCGAGAACTCGCGCGAGGTGACGTTCTTCACCTACACCGACGCCGAGATCGCGCAGCTCAAGAAGGACATTCCCGAGCTGTCGGATTCGATCGTACCGAAGGGCACCTACAAGGGCCTCAAGGAGGACCACAAGACGGTCGGCGTCTACAACTTCTTCATCGTCCACAAGGACCTCGACGCCGAGACGGCCTACCAGATCACGAAGGCCGTGCTCGAGAACAACGCCGAAATGGTGAAGGGCCACGCGGCCGCCGTCGAGACGGTGATCAAGAACTGGGACAAGAACACGTTTCTCCCGTTCCATCCCGGCGCGGTGAAGTATTTCGCCGAGAAGGGCGTCAAGATTCCGGACAACCTCGTCGGCAAATAAACGGGGCCTCGACGAACGTCCGGGGCGCGCGCTTCGTGGGGAGGCGCGCGCCCCTTTGTCAGGGGGCGGGGCGATGGCGAGCGGGGAACAGGGCAAGCCCGCGGCGGCCGGCGCGAACGAAGGCGGCGAGGCCGCGCAGATCAGCGAGCAGGAGTTCTCGAGCTCCTGGCGCGCGCACACCGGCTGGAAGAAGTCCGCGCTGTTCTGGCTGGCCGCGATCTTCGCCGCGTTCCACCTGCTCAATCTCAACTATCTCGCGCTCGATTCGACGCTGTTCCGCATCGTGCATCTCTGCGGCGGCGCCGCGCTCGGATTCCTGCTGATCTCCTCGCGCCGCGGCGAGACGCCCGGCCGGATACCCTGGTACGACTGGCTGCTGGCGGCGGCGGCGATCGCGGTCGGCGTCTACCTCGCCTGGGAGGTCGACGACTGGCAGATGCGCGTCGGCACCGTCGCGACGCAGTGGGACTTCATCGCCGCCCTCGCCGGCACGATCCTCGTTCTCGAGTTCACGCGGCGCAGCTCGGGCTGGGCGCTCACCATCATCGCGCTCGTCTTCATCGTCTACGGCTTCGGCTTCGTCGGCCGCATGATGCCCGGAGCGCTTCATCACCAGGGCAAGCCGTTCCAGGACTGGTTCGTCCAGATCTTCAGCGAGAACGGAGTCTTCGGCCAGACGCTCGAGGTCTCGTCGACCTTCATCATCCTGTTCGTGATTTTCGGCGTTTTCCTCACGCGCTCGGGCGCCGGCGACTACTTCAACAACCTCTCGGTGGCGCTGGTCGGCTGGGCGCGCGGCGGGCCGGCCAAGGTGGCGGTGATCTCGGGCGCGCTCTTCGGCTCGATCAGCGGCTCCTCGGTCGCCAACGTCGTGGCCTCGGGCGCCATCACCATCCCGATGATGCGCCGCGTCGGCTACGACCGCGCCACCGCCGGCGCCATCGAGGCCACGTCGTCCACCGGCGGCCAGATCACGCCGCCCGTGCTCGGCGCCGGCGCCTTCATCATGGCGCAGGTGCTGGGCGTGCCTTACACCGACATCGCCTGGGCCGCGTTCTTCCCCTGCGTCCTCTTCTACGTCGCCAACTACTCGCACTGCCATCTCCACGCGCTGCGCCACGGGTTGAAGGGCATTCCGCGCAAGCAGCTGCCGCGCATCGGCCCGATGCTGGCGCGGCTCTACTTCGTGCTTCCGATCGCGATCCTGATCTACGCGTTCGTGACCGGGTTCTCGGCCTTCCGCGCCGCCTCGCTGGCGATGCTGGCGGCAATCCTCGTGACGCTGGCGGTGATCGGAACCTCGGGCGGCCCGATCCATCCCGGCCTGCGGCTGTTCCTTCTCGTGGGCGCGCTCGCGCTCGGCGGGATCGAGCTGCTGCTGCTGCTGCTCGACATCAACCAGGTGACGGTGCCGGGCGCCGGCCCCGTCGTCCTCTTCTTCGCGCTCGCGCTCGCCACGCTCGTCATCGCGCTGCTCGCGGGGTGGCTCGACAAGAGAAAGCGAGGCGAGGACACGACGCCGTTCGGCCTCGCGGGCCTCGCCAAGACCTTCGAGGGCGGCACCCGCGACGCGTTGCAGCTCATCGCGGTGTGCGCCGCGGCCGGCATCGTCGCCGGCGCGATCGCCACCACCGGCGTCGGCGGCCGCATCACCTACGTGATGCTCGCGATCGCCGGCGAGAGCAAGCTGCTGGCGATGATCTTCACCGCGATCATCGTCACCGTGCTCGGCATGGGGATGCCGACGACCGCGGCCTACGCCATCGCCGCCTCGGTGGTGGCGCCCGGCTTGATCCGCATCGGCATCGAGCCGCTGGTCGCGCACATGTTCATCTTCTACTACGCGATCCTCTCCTCGATCACGCCGCCGGTGGCGATCGCGTCCTTCGCCGCCGCTGCCATGGCCCGCGCCGATCCCTGGAAGACGTCGATGATCGCCGTGCGCAACGGCCTCGCCACGTTCATCGTGCCGTTCCTCTTCTTCTATTCGCCGGTGCTGCTGGGGAAGGGCGCCTGGTTCGAGGTGGCCTCGGCGCTGGCGAGCGCCATGGTCGGCGTCTATTTCCTCGCCTGCTCCACCGAAGGCTGGCTCAACGGCCCGCTCGGCTGGATCGAGCGCGCGCTGCTGTTCCTCGGCGCCATCGGCCTGATGCTCCCCGAGCTCTATTCGAGCGTCGTCGGAATCCTGCTCGGCGTCGGCGTGTTCGCCTGGCAGCGCGTGCGGCACGGCGCCAACCCGGCCGACAAGATCCCCTCGCCGAAGCTCTCGGCCGCATAGCGCCGCGGCGCCGCTACGCGCCGATCTTTTCCTTGAGCTTCTTGAGCTCCTGCGCCGCGCGCGCGCGATCTTCGAGCCCCTGCACGCGATCCGGCGCCGTCCTGGGCGGCGTCACCGGCGCCGGCAGCGATTCGTAAGTGTGCAGCGTGCGCTTCTCCCGGTCCTCGGTCGGCGCGCGGTCGAGCGTCAGGTCGCGCTCGTTGACGCCGTCGGGGCGCACGACGCGCTCGCCCTTGGTCTCGAGGTCGAACCACCACTTCTTGACCGGGTTGCGCACGCCGTAGCCGAGCCTGTCGTCGAGCCAGATCAGCAGGCGGTGCGTCCACTTCCACTTGATCGCCATCCACATCGCGAGGCGGTGGTGCATCAAGCCTTCCTTGTTCCAGGGGCACATCTTCATGCAGCGCCCGCAGGCCGAGCCCTTCAGATTCGTCACGCGGTACTTGGTGCACTTCTCGACGTCGGGCTTCCAGATCTCGTAATCGTTGTAGAGGACCTTGGGGCCGTAGGGGATCGCCTGCGCCGGGCACTCGCGCGCGCATTTCCGGCACTTGTCGCAGAACGCCTGGAGGTTGAAATCGATCGGCTTGTCGCATTCGAGCGGCAGGTCGGTCGTGATCACCGCGGTCTTGTGGCGCGGGCCGATGAACGGATTGAGGATCACCTCGCCGATGCGCGAGAGCTCGCCCAGGCCCGCCAGCAGCATCAGCGGCACCTGCTGCACGTCGCCGTCGGCGTTGCTGTGCGCCTGGGCGTGATAGCCGAGCCGGCGGATGTAGTCGGCGACGATGCACGCGACCGACGAGCTCTTGAAATAGGCGCGATAGCTCTGGCCGCCGCTGATCCAATCGTCGCCCGAGCTTCCCTCCATCGTGTCGAAGCCCTGGTCGATGACGACGACGATCGCGTATTTGTGCCGCGTCGCGATCGGGTTGCCCTTGAGGTCGTGCGAATACCAGGCCCAGTCGGGCATCTCGCAGATGCCGATCATGTCGGCGTCGAGGAAGTAGCACATCGACTTGATGTGCCTGGCGAGCTCGGCCGGGTTGTTGGTGAGCGGCGCCTTCTCGGGCGCGGGCTCCCCTTTGTGCACCGGGATCTGCTTCCAGTGGAGGTGCCCGATGGCGGCGTTGAACGGCTGCTTGGTGACGAAGCGGCGGATCTCGCGCTCGGCCGTGGGGCCGAAATCGCCCTTGTAGGCGCGCACGAAGCCGTCGGCGCGCTTGGGCACCGGCTTCACGTTGGGGCCGATATAGGTCGTGGGCTTCTCGACCCGCTTGATCTTCTCCATCGGAAAGCGCCCCAGATGCAGCGGGCGCTTCCTGTTCGAAAACAGCGGCAGCATGCGACGGTCTCCCAGCGGAGATGCCTCATGCCCATATACTATCACTTGATACTAATTGCAACCGGTCTCGGCGCAGAAAAGAAGTGGCAGGGAGACGGGGAGACGGGAGACGGAGAAGAAAGGAAGAAATTGAACCACGGAGGACACAGAGGACACGGAGAAGATAAGGAAGCGATTGCGCCGCGAGGGCGGCGCGAAGAAATCGACGCCTCGCGTCCTCCTTCCGCGCGCGCCTTCGCGCGCAACCACCTTCCTTCTCCGTGTCCTCCGTGCCCTCTGTGCCCTCTGTGGTTCCCTCTCTTTGTTACTTCGCGTCTCCCCGCCTCCCCGCCTCGCTACTCACTTCGCCTCGTCGGCGATGAGCTTTTCGAGCAGGCGCCGGAGCTGCGCAACTTCGCGCGGCGCGAGCGCCTTCAGGAAATCGCGGTAGCGGCTCGTGGCGGCGGGTTCGATCGCGCGGTAGCGGCGGCGGCCCTCTTGCGTCAGCTCGAGCACCCAGCGGCGGCGGTCGTCGGCGGCGGGCGTGCGGCGCACGAGGCCGGCGCGCGCCAATCTTTGCACCGCGCGGCTGATCGCCATCTTGTCCATGCCCCACAGCGCCGCCACCGCCATCGCCGCCATGCCCGGATGGCGCGTCAAGGTCAGCATCACGCGCCACTCGGGCAGCGAGATGCCGTGCCGCGCCTCGATGTCGGCGTAGAACGCGCGGCTGATGCGGTTCGAGACGACGTGGATCGCCGCCAGCACGTTGTCGGCCGGCACATCGGCGGGTTCGGCCGCCGGCGCGGCCGTCGAAGCTACATCGTTAACGCGGGCGCGGCGCTGCACGGACATTGTCTGTCAGGAAACCGAGGGCGATGAGACGATTTGCTTCCCGCCTTTAGCGCCATCGTTCAACATCGCGCAAGCGGGTGCCCGCGTCGTCTACCGGCTCTCCGCGTGTCACGACCAGGCGACATCGGGGCCGGAAAGCGCGCGCTCGACCGCGACCCGATACTCGGGACGATTGTAAGAGTCGTAGTCGCCGTCCAAGTGCTTCTTGAAATCGTTGCGCAAACGCCCCCATCCTCCCGCAAGCTTGCCGTATCGAGCGATAAACTCTGACGTTCCCCCGAGGATGCCAAAACCTTCCCAGCAATACATTGCCTAATCGTCACACATGCTAAAAAGCGCGAAAGCGTCAGCAACGTGATAGTCAATCGCGCGAAGGCCGTCGCCGATTTCGGTCCAATCCAATCCGCATTCGGCACAGCACGGTTCATGGTCGCAAAGCAGCTCGTAGGTGGAAAGAAGCAGCGGAGCCGCCTTTCGCTCCTTGAGCAACGTGGACCACGGCAGCCAAAACCGGCGATACAGGTGCTGCCGGTAGGCGTCCTCGACCGAGACGTTGGGGTTGAGCTTGGAGCTCTCGTTCCAATCGACGGCCTGCCCAGGTGCAACGGGCATCACACGCCAGGGGTCGGCCGCTAGCGGCGCGATCTGCCAATCGCGCGCTCGAAAGAGCGACGACTGCCTTGTGGGCCAGCGGTACAGTTCCGCATCGCCCGCGTACAATTTTTGATATTGGGAGCGATATCGAGCAAGGTATTCCCGGCTATGGAGGAGGCGAAGCATCCAATCATCTCGTTTTGCTGCGACCTGTCATTCGTATCGAATCTTGATCTGCAATTTCCCGGCTCGTCCCTGCCGAGGGGTGATGGGGGCCGGGTCCGGCAGCCAAATCTGCAGCTCGTTCGTAACCTTGGCGCCCTCCCGCGCTTGCCGGATCACGATCGTGGTCTGCTTATCGGGACTAGTAAACTGATACCCGCTTCCGTCGCGCAGCCCCTTGATGTCTTCTTTGGTCCCACCTGAGCGGCCGACGAACTGACCGAAGTCCTTCATCGCCTGTCGAACCAATCGCCTTCGCCAAGGCGGCCCATAGGATCGGGTCGATAGCGGTACCCGCGGGCAATCAACTCATCTTCGCGCGTCAGCAAGGAGGACGCGCGCAAGCCGCCGCGGCCGTCGCTTGCGGCGAGTCGTGGCGAAAGCGAGACGTTCTGCCCGAGCGACGGGCCCGAAGCGAAAGCGTCATCCCATACCGCTTCATGCCGTTCAGCCTGCGCACCGCCAGAATCTTCGAGCGTATCGTTGATCCTCCGCTGCGTGGGACCGCCCGGCAGCAAGATGCCATCGACTTCGAGGCCGTTGCTCGCTTGGTAGTCCCGCACGCCGCTATCGAAATCGCCGTCCCACGCGCCGGTTTGCCCGGCGCGGTCCATGCGCCCGATGCCAAGCTCAGCGAGGCTCGCGGCTGTATTCTTGATGTCGGCGGCTTCGTTTTCTTGATCCTGTCCGACCGAGCCAACAAGGTCCAAGTAGTTCATCGTCTTCGCTCCTGAATGTTCGTGAGCCCCTCGTCCGGCACCATGCCGGACAATAGGAACGAGGTCAAGAACAAATGATGAACTATAACCTCTTTGCCGGCGGCCGCCCCCAAACGGTGTGTCGCGACCGCGCGTCCCTCGCGCGACCATCGCGCGAGTGACAAGCCCGCGCGGCTTGGGCTAGATCGTTCGGCGATGAACATGGACACCTCGCTCGTTCCGGGCGCCGCCCGCCTGACGGCGCCCGTTTACGCGATCCAGGCGCCGGCCGAGCAGACCGTGCCGTTCGTGTTCTGCTCGCCGCACAGCGGCACCGACTATGGCGATGCCTTCCGCCGCGCCTCGAAGCTCGACCAGGCGGCGCTCAGGAAATCCGAGGACAGCCACGTCGACGTGCTGTTCGGCGCGGCCCCCGAGCGCGGCGCGCCGCTCATCTCGGCGCTGTTCCCGCGCGCCTATGTCGACCCCAACCGCGAGCCGTTCGAGCTCGATCCGGCCATGTTCGAGGACCGGCTGCCCGACTACGTGAACACCGCCTCGCCGCGCGTGGCGGCCGGGCTCGGCACCATCGCCAAGGTCGTCTGCAACGGCGCCGAGATCTACCGCCGCAAGCTGCGCTTTTCCGAGGCGCTCGAGCGCATCGAGAGCTGCTACCGCCCCTATCACGCGGCGCTGACCCGGCTCGTCGAGGACACGCGGCGCCGCTTCGGCGTCGCGGTCGTGGTCGATTGCCACTCGATGCCGTCGGTGGGCGGCCCGATGGACCGCGACCCCGGCGCGCGGCGCGTCGATTTCGTGCTCGGCGACGCCTACGGCGCCGCCTGCCATCCCGCGCTGACGCTGGCCGCCGAGGCGAAGCTCCGCGCCATGGGCTACGCCGTCCACCGCAACATGCCCTATGCCGGCGGCTACACGACGCGCCACTACGGCGACCCGGGCCAGCGCCAGCACGCGCTGCAGATCGAGGTGAACCGCGCGCTCTACATGGACGAAGACAGCTATGCGCGGCGCGCGAGCTTCGAGGCGGTCAGGGCGAACCTCTCCGCGCTCGTCGCCCATCTCGCCGCGCTCGACATGCGGGAACTGGCGCGGTGATGCCGGCGCGCCCCTGCACCGACCCGTCATGCCGACCGAAGCGAGCCGCTTCCCCTTCATCGTCATCCCGACCGGAGCGAGCCGCCCTTGCGGCTCGCGAAGCGGAGGGATCGCGTCGAACCGCTGCGCGGTTCTTCCCGTCAATTCGCGCGATGGCGCGAATTGGCCCGAGGGCCCGCCCTTGCGGGCCGACACGATCCCTCCACGACGCGAGGCCCTTGGCCTCGCTTACAGCCGAATCGCGCCAAGTGGCGCGATTTCGGCCGGAAGGCCCGCCCTTGCGGGCCGACTCGGTCGGGATGACGATCAAGACAAAGGCGTGCCGGTATGAGTAGCCGGGCGAGCGCGTCCACGCGCGCGGCCGAGGCGCCGGCGCCCGGGATCGTGATCCGCGATTCGCGCGACGGCGACCTTCCCGCGATCCAGGCGATCTACGCGCACCACGTCGAGACCGGCTTCGGCTCGTTCGAGGAGACGCCGCCCGACGTGCCCGAGCTCGCGCGCCGCCGGGCCGACCATCTCGCGCGCGGGCTGCCCTATCTCGTCGCCGAGCTCGCCGGCCCGGCCGGCGCGGCAGGCCGCGCCGACGCTGAGCGCCCGGCCGACACCGGCGGCCGGGTCGTCGGCTACGCCTATGCGGCGCCGTTCCGCCCGCGCTCGGCCTACCGCTTCACGGTCGAGGACTCGATCTATGTCGATCCCGCCGCCGCGCGCCGCGGCATCGGGCGCCGGCTCCTGGCCGAGCTGATCCGGCGCTGCACGGCGCTGGGCTGCCGCCAGATGGTGGCCGTCATCGGCGACAGCCGGAACGCGAGCTCGATCCGCCTCCACGAGGCGCTCGGCTTCGCGCATGCCGGCCGCTTCCGCGCGGTCGGCCGCAAGCACGGCCGCTGGCTCGACATCGTGATGATGCAGCTCACGCTCGGCGAGGGCGACACCACCGACCCGCCGGCGACGGCGTAGGGGGCGGCTTTTCTATCGCTCTGCCAATTCGGATTGAGCGGGGGCTGAAAAGCGCGTCAAGAAATTCGGCACCTCCTCGACCTTGTCGGCGCGCGCGTAGCGCCAGCGGCCGAACCGCCCGTCAGCATTGACGGCCGTGACCCATCGTTCCGCCGCCTGCCGCTTCACGTCCTTGAGCGGATCGTAGCCTTTCGTCTCCAAAATCACGTTGAGCGGGGTGTCTCCCTTCATTCGCACGATGAAGTCCGGCTCGTAGTCGTGCATCTGGCCGTTGTGCAGATACGGGATGGCGAAGCCTAGGCCCGCGTTCTTGACGAAGGCTTCGACGGCGTCGTGCGTATCGATGAAGTAAGCGGCCGATTGCTCCCACTGCTTGGTGTCGGCCACGACGTAGTTGACGTGGCTCTTGATCACGGGCCGCACGTCGCGACTCGTCCAGAAATCTACCTCCCCCGTGGTTCCGCTCGGCCGGTTCGCCTCGATCGCGGGCAACTCCGGCGCCTCGCCCGCGCTCGCGTCCGGCTTGATCGCTTCGACCAGCCGCTCGATCACCCCGCCGTAATACGGCGAGACAGCGATATCGATCCGCTCGGCGGGCGCGACCGGCATCACCTTTTCGCGCACATACCGCTCGACGATCTCGACCAGTTGCGGGAACAGCACGTGCGCCGGCACGGCGCATTCGGGCTGAGCGAGATACTGCTTCGCCAAGTCGCGTGCCATCTCGAAGACCACCTGCTGCAAGCGGTGGGACTTGCGGTAGGGATTCATCGTCACGTCTTCGAGCGCGCCGGGCCCATGCAGGCTTGGGCGGCCCTTGTTCGTCGGCAGCATGCCCTTCATCTGCACTTCGGGCGGAATCTTGTTCGGATCGAGCCAGAGCGGCGCGAGACTGTTCCAATCGACCGTCACGCGGTTGCGGATCGCCTGCCGATAGCCTTCCACGCGTGGAAAATCGATCTTGTATTGGGCTTTCTCGGGAATGGCGTGAACGCGATGGCGCTTCGGCGGCTTCGCGGGCGCGGCGCCCTTGTTCTCCTTGAACGGAACGACCTCGAAGGGCACGCCGAAAACCTTTGCCACTTCCTCTCCCAGCCGCCCTTGTTCGTCGAAGTCGTCATAGCTGGCGCGGCGTAGGCCACGGCCCACCACCTGCTCGCACAAGAGCTGCGACATGAACGGCCGCAAGCCGATAATGTGCGTGACAGTGTTGCAGTCCCAGCCCTCGGTCAGCATGCCCACGCTGACGATGCAGCGAATGTCGCGGCCCGGCGGATGCAGCGGCCGCCCGAGTTTCTCCGCCAAGTCGACAAAGCCTTCGGGATAGATTGGCCGGCCCTGCGCATCGAGCGGCCATTCGCGCTTGCCCACCGTGTCGAGCGTGCGCCGCATCCAGGCGACTTCGTCGCTCTTGGCGTAGTCGGCATCCGACTCTTGCACGACCTTGGTATCGACGCGGATCGTGAAAACCTGATCTTCGCCGTTGCGGAGCGCCTTCAATCGTGCCGAGGGGATGCCGGCCGGCGGCTTGTCCTCCGCTAGCCACTCGTAGATGACCTTGGCGATCTTCGTGTTCTTGCACACCAGAATGAACACGGGCGGCCGGTCTTCGTCCTCGCGCGCCGCCCATTCGGCGCGAATATCGTCCCAGAGCGCGGCGAGCATCGCGATCGGCTGATAGGCGTATTTCAGGATCGCTTCCGGCTTCGGGTTCGATTTCTTGCCGCCGCGCTCGGCCGCCGTCAGCTTGGGCAGGATCCAGCGCCAGATGTTGAAATAGCCGGGGATCTCGGCGCCGGTGTTGTCGCGGACGGCGAGCTGAGGGATCTTGACGAGACCCGACTCGATCGCGTCCGTCAGCCCGAAGTCGCTGACCGTCCAGGGAAAGATCGTGTTCGTTTCCTGCCCCACGCGGCTGATGAAGTAAGGCGTGGCCGAGAGATCGACGCAGAAATTGATGCCGCGCAGCTTGTTGACCTTGTCGAGGCCGTCGATCCAGACGGTGGCCTCCTTCTGCTGATAGTCGAAATCCTCTTCCTCGCCTTCGTCCTCCTCGTCATCGCCGTCCGCCTTGGCATTCTTGATCCGGTAGGCATGGTGCGCTTCGTCGTTGAGCACGAGCACGTTGCTCTTGCTCGCCGCGTCGCTGAGCACGCGATTGACCAGGGCCGTGTCGCTTTCGACGTAGGCCGTGCCTTCGACAACGACGGTGCGCTGGCCGTTCTTGTCGGTCTTGTCGTCGAGAATGCGCAGCTCGCCCTTGAAAACACGGTCGTCGAGCACGGCCGACGTGATGTACTTCTTGCCGTGAAACGAGGTGGTCTTGCCGGCGACGATGAATTTCTCCGTCGTCTTCGTCGCCTTGCCGGCCTTGACCACGCGGGCGCCCGTGCCGCCCACGGCGCTGCCCTGCGGCTCGAACACGTGCCAGTTCCAGATGATCACGCGCCCCTTTTGCAGCTCGGGCATCAACCGCTCGGGGACGAGATCGCGCGTGCGATAGAGGCTCGCCGCGCCGATGCGCGGATCGATCTCCTGCAATCGGTTGCGGATGGTCACGTTGGGGCAGACGACAAGCACGGTGTCCGAAAAGCGCGCGTCGCTGCGGTTTGCCGCCTTGTTGAGGATGCTCCATGCGGCCAGCATCGCCATCACGGTCGATTTCCCCGAGCCGGTCGCCATCTTGCAGCAGAGCCGCTTGAACGCGGCGAAGCCTTCCGCCTTGCGCTCGTCGCTCGGCTCGTCGAGCGGAACGGCTATCCCCTGCAAGAAATCGGCGCGGGCTTCGTTGAGGAAGATGATCGTCTCCGCCGCTTCGAGCTGGGCGAAGAAGAGACGCTTCGTAGGATCACGCCCTTCGCGCCGCCAATACGCGATCAGCTCGGCGGATGTGCGCGTGAGGCCGGGCCGCCCTTCGGCCTGCCACTTGGCCATGCGCTCGCGGACGAGGTTGACCGCCTCGAGCGCGCGCCACTCGCCGGCGCCGCTCTCGCCTTCCTCGCCCTGCGGCGCCTTGGGCGGCCGGTAGAAATATCCGGCCATGCGCCGGCCGGGCACGCGAAGGGCGGGCTTGTCCGGCTCGATCTTCCAATGCTCTCGGGGCGGGTCGAACGGCCCGTTGAGGATCGGTGTCGGGACTTCGAAGTTTTCAGACATCGGATTGCCGGCCCTCGAGTCGCGGAAAGGCGAATTCGGCCCGCTTACGGATCATAGGCTGCGGGTCGCGTGGCAACCACCCTGCCGTTTGCGTCCCGAATTTCGGTGGGCAGCAGACATTGCGCGATCTTGCCTTTGCCAATGGCGAACAACGGATTGAGGTCGCGCGCGCTCGCGAATCGGCCCGGCGGCGCAACGACGTGGATTTTCTTGGTCGGGGCCGCGGCGCGCGCCATTTTCACCGCCGGCGCGAGATCGGAATCGGCGCTCACCACGAGCGCGCGGTCGAAATGGTTCTTGAGCGCGTCGGCGACCAAGTGAACGGCCAGATGCACGTCGCTTTCCTTTTCCTCGTGCGCTTCCCAGCGCGCGCCGCACGCGCGGCATTGCCGCGGCTTCTTCTTGAAATGGCCCATGATCGCGGCGACGCCGCGGTGCCGCAAGGCCGCGACATAGCTGCGGTGCCGTGCGTAGGGCGCGGCGAGCCAGGTCGCGTAGGCGGAGAAGTATTTGACGCCGTCAAGGCGTTCCCCGGGCCCGATCAACGCCGCGGACAGCGCCCACAGATCCACCCATTTCAGCTTGGGATCGCCGAGCTCGTCGATGGCGTGATAGACGTTGAAGCCGTCGATGTAGGCGATGACGCGGGTCACCCTCCGCCCCCGAAGCAAAAGGCCGCAACCCCGTGAAGGGCCGCGGCCTTATCTGCCGGGACATGCCCGACAGGACGACTGGCATATTTATATTGCATCCGGCTGTGGCGTTTCAATGCCGCCATAAGAATATTTTCTTGTGGTTCTTCCGTAAGTTGCGCGGCGAACGCCCGCGGCTTCACCCGGTGTCTTTCAGGTTTCGCACGACCAGCAGCTCGTTCCCGCGGTCATCAATGACCTTGACTGCGATCGTCGCGTGCTCGCCCGCTTCGAAGGGCGCGCTCACGCTGCCGGCCAGATGGTCCCACACGCTTTCCTCGTGCGTGGCCTTGAGCGCCTTCTTCAGGCTCTCCCAGGCCGACGTGCGCGGGAAGAACACCTGGCTGCCGTGGAACACGAGGCCGTTGTAGTCGGTGTCGAGCATCCAGGCCGGCACGTTGTCGCCGTCCTTGTGGTCGAGGTTCATCGTCGCGGGGTCGAACACGTCGTAGCCGAGCAGCTCCACCTGATAGCGCGGCGGGCCGCCGGCCTTCTCGGGCGCCAGCTTCCTAATCGCGATCTCGGGCATGCCGCACACGCTGAAGATCTGGCTCGCCCGCGTCGTCTTCAGCAATTCGCCCATCATCAAATCGGGCGTCGCCTGCACGTAGGTCGAGGGAATGCTGGCGATCGCCTCGCTCTTCTCGATCAGATCGCGCGCATTGGCCTGGATCGCGAAGCCGATCACGTAGAGGTGGGAGAAATTGCGGAGATAGGCCTCGCGCAGCGCCTCCTGCACCAGCTTCTCGCTCACCGCGCCGCTCTCGGGTCCGAACACGATCGCCACGGGCCGCTGCGAGAAGCGCAAGCCGCCGGTGTTCGCCTCGTGCGCGGCGTCGATGGCGGCGGCGAGCGCCCCACGCTTGCCGTTGCCGTTCGCGTCCACCATCGCCTCGGCCGACAGCGAGAGAGACTTGGCGGGCGGACGGATGTTCCGGAGCGTCACCGTCTTGCCGCCGCCCACCTGGAGCAGCGGCGATTTCCGCAGCACCTCGAGCATGCGCTCGAGATAGCTGGCGTGTTCTTCCGGCGCGGCGCCCGAATCCTCCTTTCCGTCGCCATCCAGGTCGATCGGCGAGGGGATCGTCGCCTCCACCGCGAAAGGCCCGGCGACGCGCACGATGCTGTCCACTGTTTCAGGGCGATCAACGAGCAATTCCTCGGTCGGAGGCTCATCATTTGCAATATTCGACGAAGTGATATGGGGGACGATTCCCCCAACCTCCTCGTTTTTCTTGTTTTGCCGGCGCCCATACACGAATCCGCCAACCGGTCCTCGATCTTCATCTTTTAGTTCGTAGTAGGGAAATATTGCGGTCAATATTCGCTGCCGTGCCAAGGCAAGTGGAACGCGACTGGTGTCTATCGCAATCCAGCGTCGCCCCCAGTGCTCGGCCACGTATGCCGTGGTTCCACTGCCGCAGGTGGGGTCAAGGACCAAATCTCCAGGGCGTGTCGTCATCAGAATACAACGTTTGACGATCTCAGCATTCGTCTGAACGACGTAAATCGGATTCGAAGCGCCTCCGAGTCCATCTCACCAATTTGTCGTTTGCTTGAAGGCGAAATCATCCACGTATCGCTTTACGCGGAGTTGATTTCGCCCGATGAAAAGTCGATTTGAAGAGGCAAGTCGATCCAAGCCCGATGGACTGCCATCATCCGAGATGGCAGTGTGTTTCCAACAAGATCCCTGCGAAATCCCTGGATCAAATTCTCGTCCGCGATACTTGTAAACGACGCTCTGATTCTTGCGATACCCGCCACTTGTAAGGGGATTATCCGCAAAAATCTTAGCACCGGGGTAATCTACGAAGAGGCGATACGGATTGGCGAGATAGTCGACTTCACGTCGCTCGCCGAGTTCCTTGAGACCAACCTCTTCTCCCGAGGGAAGTTCTGCAAAGCGAAAACCTTCTCGAACTTGCTCATCGAGTGGTGAGCGCTCGTAGATTTTACTGAAGACCCCTTCGGCTCTTCCGCGATCCTTCACGTACCAGACGAGGTAGTCATTCACGCTCTCGACAAGATTGCCTTTTTGAGCGCCTGTTTTCTTCACAAGAAACGTAACAACGAAGTTCTGACTGCCGAAAATTTCGTCTCCAATCTCCCGAACGTGATGCAAATTCTCATCCGAAATCTGCACGAACACGCTGCCGCTCGGATGCAGCAGATCGCGCGCGAGCAATAGCCGGTCGCGCAGATAGGTCAGATACGAGTGCAGCCCCAGCTCCCACGTGTCGCGATAGGCCTTCACCATTTCCGGCTCGCGCGTCATGTCGTCGTCGTCGTTGTGCGAGACGTCGCGCTTCCGCACGAAGGGCTGGAAGTTGGAGCCGAATTTCACGCCGTAGGGCGGATCGATGTAGATCATCTGCACCTGGCCGCCCAAGCCCTCGTAGTGCAGCAGCGAATTCGTGACCACGAGCGAATCGCCGAGGATCAGGCGGTTCACCCACTTGTCCTTGTATTCGTAGGCTTTCAGCACTTGATCGGCGACCGAGCGCTTGGGGTCGCCGAACAGGTCGAACATGTCGGCCTGCGCCGCTTGCTTCTCGTGCGATTTCAACGTTTCGATGATCGCCTTGGTCGATAGCCGTTCGTGGACGAACAGCGGCAAGGTCGGAACATCGAACGAAAGCCGCTCAGCCTTGCCGGTCCAATCGAGAAAGGGCTTGCCGAGCCGTTTCAGCCTCTCCGCCGCTGCTTTAGCCTTGGAGAGTGCGGCGCGCGCCGCCTTCTTCGCTTCATCCGCGCTGGCGGCGTTATCGACCGGCGACGTGTCGAGGTCGAGGATCTCCTTGATCGCCGCTTCGCCTTGCTCGCGCGCCGAATTCTGCCCGTCCCAATTCAGCGCCGGGGCAAGCGAGCTGTCGTAGCGATAGGCGACGGGCGGCTTTCGCTTCTTGAACTGCGCCTGCGTGCCCACGTCGGGCCGCAGCGGCGACTCCGCCTCGGGATGGCGGTAGTCCGCCTCGCGCTTTGCGGCGGCGGCCTTTGGACGATTTCCTTTGCCCTTCTTCGCGCTCATCCGGCCGCGTCCCCTTCCCTCTTGTGCTGTATTTTGGCCAACGCGCTGCCGCCGGTGCAAGCGACGCGGGTCCCAGATCTCGCCGGCGAACTTATAGGGAACGACATTCAGCGCAAGGGCCCACGGCCACGGCGCCTGTGACGCGCGGTACTGGCAAGACGCATCTTCGTTCGTAGATTCATCGCAGCAACCGCACACGGCGACATGGCCGCTCTCGTCAACCGCTCGGGCCGGCCGGACTGGTCGATCGACCAGGACTGGCAGGCCTACACCAGCGAACAGCACGCGATCTGGCGCACCCTCTTCGCGCGCCAGGCGCGCCTCTTGCGCGACCGCGCCTCGCCCGAATTCCTCGACGGCGCACCGTGCGCCGCGGCGGCGCGCACCTCCGCCCTGGCCCTCCGCCGAGACACGCTCAGGCGGCGCGCAGGATCTCAGGATGCTCGCGCGCGATCTGGAGCAGGCGCAGCGCCGCGCCCGAGGGCTTGCGGCGGCCCTTCTCCCAGCTCACCGCGGTGACGGTGGCGACGTTGAGGAGCGCCGCGAACACCGGCTGGCTGACCTTGAGGCGCGCGCGCAGCCGCGCCACGTCGGCCGCCGAGATGGGCGGCGCCGGCGGCGGCAGCGGCACGGCGGCGGTGCGCGGCGCGCTGCGCAGCGCGATCTTCCGCCGGCCGGTCACGCTGTCGCGCACGGCCTCCACGCTCCGGACCAGCGCCTCCGCGTCGAATCGAACGCCCTTCCGCTTCATGTCTCGAACTCCGCTTTGATCTCCGCGACCGCGCGGCGCAACCGCCGTCTCTGCTCCGTGTCCAGATCCGCCATCTCGCCCTTCGTGTAGAGGTAGAGAAGATAGACGATGCCGGCGCGCGGCAGAGGCAGATAGATGATGCGCGCGCCGCCGCGCTTGCCCTTGCCCTTCGCTGCCCAGCGAATTTTGCGCAGCCCGCCGAGCCCGGGAATGACGCCGCCCAGCGCGGGGTGCGCGGCCAGCTCCCGCTGGAAGGCGGCGAGCTCGTCGTCGCTCCACACCGCGCCGACCGCTTCCGTGAACGCCGGCGCTTCGACGAAGGTGATCAAGGGCTCTTACTATGTAAGGGAGATAGCCGGAGGTTGCAACCCCTCACCTTAGCCATCGCCGGATACATCGCAATGCCGCGCTCGGGCGTCGCGCGCTTGGGCGTCGCGGCCGACGGCGCCGCGCACCGCGGAATCCCCGATTTCCGGCGCTTGAACGACGTGCTCGGCAAGGCGACGGGGTTCCGGATCGTCGCCGTGCCGGGCCTGGTGTCCGACGGCGTCTTCTTCGCGCACCTCGCGGCTTTCCCCTCGACCTGCTTCATCCGCGCGCCCGCGCAGCTCGACACCATCGCGGAGCCCTTTCGTCTTCCACGACATCTTCGGCCACGTGCCGCTGCTGGTGAACCCGGTGTTCGCCGACACCATGCAGGCCTATGGCGAGGGCGGCCAGCGGGCGCTCAGGCTCGGCGCGCTCGAGAAACTCGCGCGGCTCTATTGGTACACGGTCGAGTTCGGCTTGATCGCGGACGCCGCGGCGCGCGGCGCGCCGGCGGGCCTGCGCATCTTGGGCTCGGGCATCGTCTCGTCGAAGGGCGAGTCGGAATATTGCCTCGACCACCCGGGCCCCAACCGGCTCCGCTTCGATCTCGACGCGAGGCCCTTGGCCTCGCTTACGGCCAATTCGCGCCGGTGCGCGAATTGGCCACAAGGCCCGCCCGTGCGGGCCGACATCGACGCGTTCCAGGAGACCTATTTCGTGATCGAGAGCTTCGAGCAATTGTTCGCGGCGACGCGCGCGGACTTCACCGGCTACTACGAGGCGCTCGCGGCGCTGCCCGAACTCGCGGCCGGCGCCGTATTGCCGACGGACCGCGTCGTCCACCGCGGCGCGGGCCGGAAGCGGCGCGGGATCACGGGGCGCGCGCGCGTGGCGTGAGAGTGGCCGCCGGTGTCGTGAAACGGCATGCCCGTGGCGCGAAACAGGCTGCCCGTCGCGCGAAAACGGGACCGGGGCGGGCGAAAAAAAGGGGCCGCGTCTTGCGGCGCGGCCCAAGTCTAGGGAGGAAACGCCCAAGAAGTGCAGCGGCACGGTCTGTTGCGAACGCCAGGGGCGTTCGCCGCAGATGGGCTCGTGCCGCGCTGCAAAATATGTCCATGCCGCACCGCAAAATCAAGGGGGAAGTTCGTACACGGACGAGCTTATGGGGACTGCCGTTGTTTTTCCTGATATTCTTGACAGAAATTGGGCCGGCGGAGCGGACATTAACCCCGGTTCTGTTGCGTTGCGGCCGTGGCGCATGGCTGGCCTGCACAAAGCGCGGGCGCGCGTCCCCGTTGCGGCGCCAAACCCGATGCACTAGCGTCCGCGCCGCGAGGGGAGCGGGATAAACGCAAAGAAATCAAGGGCGATGGCGCCTGAAGCCGGCTGGATCGAAGGCAAGCACGAGCGCGACACGCTCGTCCTCAACGTTGGCGGCGCTTGGAGCCTGCGCGAACTTGCGCACCTGGTACGCGACGTGCGCGCGGCGATTCCGGCGCGCGGCGCGCTGGGCGGGCGCACGCGCGCGCGCATCGACCTCGCCAATGTCAGCGTGCTCGACAGCAGCGGCGCCTGGCTGGTCGCCGACACCAAGCGCCGGCTCGACGCGCTCGGCTTGAAGACCGAGATCGTGGTCGGCCGCGCGGTCGACCGCGCGCTGCTCGACCGCGTCGAGAGGGCGCTCGCGCGCATCGGCTTGCTCGCGCCGCCGCCGAGGCCGCAGCCGATCCTGACCGCACTCGCCAATATCGGCCGCGTCGTGGTCGACGCCGCGAAGAAGGGCCACGAGCTGCTTTCCTTCTTCGGCCTTTCGGTGATCCTGCTCGCGCGCGCGGCGGCAAAACCCTGGCGCATCCAGTTCAAGGCGACGGTCAAGCACATCGAGACGACGGGGTTGAACGCGCTCCCGATCGTGGGGCTGCTGAATTTCCTGATCGGCATGGTCGTTGCGTTCATGGGCGCCGTGCAGCTCAAGAAGTTCGGCGCCGAGATCTTCACCGTGAACCTGGTGGGCGTCGCGGTGCTGCGCGAGCTCGGCGTGCTCATCACCGCGATCCTCATCGCCGGCCGCTCGGGCAGCGCGTTCACCGCCCAGATCGGCACGATGAAGGTCAACCAGGAAATCGACGCGATGCAGACGATCGGCTTGAACCCGGTCGAGGTGCTGGTGCTGCCGCGCGTCCTCGCGATGATGATCACGCTGCCGCTGCTCACCTTCTACGCCGACATCATGGGCCTGGCCGGCGGCGCGCTGATGGCCACGCTGTCGCTCGAGATCTCGCTCGCCGCGTTCCTACGCCAGCTCCACGACGCGGTCGAGCTCAGCACGTTCCTGATCGGCATCCTCAAGGCGCCGTTCTGCGCCTACATCATCGCGCTGGTCGGCTGCTTCGAGGGGATGCAGGTGGCCGGCAGCGCCGAGAGCGTCGGCACCCGCACCACCATGGCCGTGGTCGAGGCGATCTTCCTCGTCATCGTGTTCGACGCGCTCGTCGCGATCGGCCTCTCGATTTTGGGCATTTGACCGGGCATGACGGCGGCAAACGGCGAGAACGTCATCGAGGTACGCGGGCTGGTCAACCAGTTCGGCGCGCAACGCGTGCACGACAAACTCGATCTCGACGTGCATCGCGGCGAGGTGCTCGGGGTCGTCGGCGGCTCGGGCACCGGGAAATCCGTGCTGTTGCGCACGATCATCGGCCTCAACCGCCCGCGCGAAGGCCGCATCACCGTGCTCGGCATCGACGCGCGCAAATCGGGCCGCGACGCCGACGAGCTGCTGCGCCGCTGGGGCGTGCTGTTCCAGGACGGCGCGCTGTTCAGCTCGCTGACCGTGGCCGAGAACATCGCGGTGCCGATCAAGGAGCACACAGATCTTCCGAACGACGTCATCAGGGAGATCGCGTATCTCAAGATCGGCCTTGCCGGCCTGCCCCCCGACGCCGGGCCCAAATATCCCGCGCAGCTCTCGGGCGGCATGCGGAAGCGCGCGGGCCTCGCGCGCGCGCTGGCACTCGATCCCGACATCCTCTTCTTGGACGAGCCCACGGCCGGCCTCGATCCCATCGGCGCCGCCGATTTCGACATGCTGATCCGCGAGCTCCAGCAGAGCCTGGGCCTGACCGTGTTCATGGTCACGCACGACCTCGATTCGCTGGTCTCGATCACCGACCGGATCGCGGTGCTCATCGATAAGAAATGCAGGGTAGGTACCATCCACGAGTTGCTCCAGGACCAGCATCCCTGGATCAAGGACTACTTCCACGGGCCGCGCGGGCGCGCGGCCATGCAAGAGTGAGGGCAAGGCCATGGAAACCCGCGCCAGCTACGTTCTCGTCGGCAGCTTCGTCTTGGGCCTCGTCGCCGCGGCGGTGATCTTCGTGCTGTGGCTGGGACGCGGCGACGGCGGGCGCGACCTCGTCGCGTACAAGGTCCATTTCACCGGCGCCGTCACCGGCTTGGCGCCCGGCGCCGCGGTCCGCTACCGCGGCATCAACAAGGGCGAGGTGCGCTCGGTCGCGATTCTTCCCGAGCGCGACGAGATCATCGAGGTCACGATCCGCGTCGACGCCGACACGCCGCTCTACACCGACACGGTGGCCTCGATCGAAGTGCAGGGCCTGACCGGCTCGCCCTTCATCCAGCTCAAGCGCTCGCCGAAGCCCGGCGTCGAAGGCAAGAAGGTCGGGGCGGCGGAGCGCGCCAAGATCGTCATTCAGGGCGAGAGCGCGGGCCTCGAGCGGATCTTCGAGGAGTTCCCAAAGGCGATCGCGTCGGTGACGGCGCTCGCCGACCGCGCCTCGGGGCTGCTCGACAAGGAGAACCAGGAGAACTTCAAGAACGTGCTGCGAGGCGCCAGCGAGGCGCTGACGGCGCTGCGCGGGCTCGCGACGGAGATGACGACGGTGGCGCGCGAGGCGCGTGCGCCGGTCGAGGAACTCGGCAATCTGGCGCGCCGCGGCCAATCCTCGCTCGGCGAGCTCGATAAGGCCTCCCAGGCCGTCGGCGCGGCGGCTCAGACTGTCGGCACGCTCATGGGCGATGCGCGCGTCGTTCTGCGGGAAAACCGCCGCCCGCTCGCCGACTTCGCCGCGACCGGGCTCTACGAGTTCTCGCTCTTCTTGACCGACACGCGCAAATTCGTGCGTACTTTCGACCGCATCATGTCCCGCATCGAAAGCGATCCGTCGCAATTCCTGTTCGGCAATCGCCAGCGCGGATTCGAAACCCAGGGTGGCCAGCGCTGATGATGCCCCCTTCGGTCCCGTCGGCGTTGCGCGCGGCCCTCGCGCTGGCCGCGGCGCTTGCGGCTTCGGCCTGTCAAGGCCTGATCCCCGGCGCCTCGCGCGACCCGCCGCGGCTCTACGAGCTCACGCCCAAGAGCACGTTCGATCCGGCGCTGCCGCGCGTGCGCTCCCAGCTCGTGGTCGAGATACCGGAATCGGCCTCGGGGCTCACCACGAGCCGCATCGCCGTCAAGCAGAGGCCGACCACGCTCGACTATTACGCGCGCTCGGAGTGGACCGATCTCGCGCCGCGGCTCGTGCAGACCAAACTGATCGAGTCATTCGAGAACTCGGGCAAGATCGTCTCGGTCGGACGCGAGGGGTCGGGCCTGCGCTCGGACTACATCCTCAAGAGCGAGCTGCGCCATTTCGAGGCCCAGCTCTACGATTCGGAAAAGCCGGTGATCCGCGTCGTCGTCAACGCCAAGCTCGTCAGGATGCCGGCGCGCGAGATCGTCGCGAACCGCAGCTTCGAGCGCCAGGCCAAGGTCGACACCGCGAACATCGACCAGATGGTCGAAGGCTTCGACGAGGCGCTCGGCGGCGTGCTGAAGCGCGTTGTCGAATGGACGATCCGCGAGATGGACGCGCGCGACCGCGGCGTCGTCCGCCCGCCGCCCGGGCGCGGCCGCCCGGCCGACCGCACGCCCCAGCCGGAGTGAAGCGGCGCCGCGCGCCGCCGGCCACCTCCGCTCGGCCGCATGCAATCGGTCGGCGCTATGGAAAGGGCCGTTGCCGTCAAGCATTAGTGAACTGGCATCACGCAGCGATCACGCGCGCGGGACGTAATTTCCGCGGGGCAACGCGCGAAATGGAGAGAGCGTAATGCGTAAGTTTTGTATCGTCCTATCCGCCGCCGCGAGCCTCGCGCTTGTGGCAGGCGTCCCCGCGGCCCAAGCCCAACAGAGCTGGGGCCCGAAGCACACGACCTACTGGAGCAGCGACAGCACCGGCAAACACGAACCCGGCAAGTTCATGCAGCCGAGCGTGACGACGATCGCCGTGCAGCCAGCGGCTCAGCGGCGCATGTTCTATCAAGGGCCCGGCAAGCGCGTGAAAGCCGTGAAAGTGCAGAAGCGGCAAGCGATGCGGCTTCGCCAGCAGCAGCCCGCGCAGCCGGGCAAGCCGCCCATGGATCCGGGCGCGCAGCCGCCGGCCGAGCGCAGCGCGCAGCCGCCCGCGGACGCGAAGCCCTCGGCCCCGCCGACCCAGGGCCGGCAGCCGCCGGCGCAAGGCACTCCGAAGTAAGCGGCTCCTGTTGACCCGCCGGCTTCGGCGCCGGCGGTCTGGGTTCCTTTGCATCGGCAAGAGCGGCTCGGCGCGAGCCGCTCTTGCCCGCGCGCGCTTGCGGCCGCGACCGTTGACAGGGCGGGATCCCCAATCGTCGCGCTCGCAGCAGCGCGTCGCACGATGCCTCGGCCGCCGCTTCGGGCGCCAGTGCGGCGCAGAAGCAAAAAAGGCAAGCGCGGGCCGCCGCCATTGCCGCAAACGAATCCGTGAGGCGACGCAGCATCTTCAATGACGCGGCGTTGACTCTGTATCCCCTCAAACGGAACGGAGAAGACGATGCGACGCACCACCACAATTCTTTCGGCTCTCGCAGTCGCCGCCGGCGTGTGGGGCGCCGGCAGCGCGATGGCGATGGACGGCTACTATTACCAGCCGCGCGCCACGTACTACTACGATAGCAACTACGCGCCCTTGGGGAGCTACCATGGCACTTACGAGTATCCCGATTGGCGCTATCGCACGACCTACCAGGATGCGCCCGATTCGGGTTATAACTACGCGCCTCTCGGAAGCTATTACGGCACCTACCAATATGGGCCCGACTGGGGCTATCGCAGCACCTACCTGTATGCGCCGGACCGGCGTTATCGCACCACGTACCAATACGCGCCGCACTGGGGCTACAACACCTACCAGTACGCGCCTTACGGCGGATACTACGGCGGTTCTACGTTGCACTATCAGCGGCGCGGCCAGGGTTACGACAATTACATCGGACGTTAGCCTCGCCACGCAGAAGTCGAGAAACGAAGGGCGGCCCCGGGGCCGCCCTTCGCGCGTTCGGGCTCATCTCAGAAACGGGTTAGGCGCGCCGCGCCCGCGCCGCGGCGGGAACGCGGCGGCGAGATAGTTGAGGATCAGCGCGCGCTCCTCGCCATCGAGCTTCGGCATCTTGTGGCGCTCGGTCATAATGTCGAGCGTCTCGTCCCATTGCGCGCGCGACAGGCCCTGCTGGCTCACGATGAGGCCGCTGTGGCACGCGGCACACATGTTCGCCGTCTCCTCGCGACCGTCTCCTGGCGGGAAGCCGTCGATCCCGCGCTCGTCGGCGCGCGCTGGCGTCGCGAGGGCGCAGTAAATTAGAAGTAACGCCGGCAGAAATTTCATTGCCGCCCCCAAGAAAGCGGGGACCCATGCCTCGGCCACCCGGCGTCCGCAGCGTACATCGAGACGCTCGATCAAAGTGCGGGCCCCAGCTTTCGCGGGGGCGACACATTTTTCGTATTGCGGCTAGCTAGGCCTCGACGAGCACGCGCACGCGGTGCCAGGTGTTGGCGCCGTAGCCTTGCGGATTCCAGAACGGCGCCACGGGCGGCTGAGTCTTGCCGTTGCTGTCGGTGGCGCGCACCCAGAGTTCGTAGTACCCCTCGGTGGGCACCTTCAGCTTGGCGTCCCAGCGCTGCCAGGCGAAGCGATTGGCCGGCGCCTTGACCTGCGCCGCGGTCCAGCGCTGGCCGTAGTCGGCGCTGACCTGCACCGCCCGCACGGTGTTGTCGCCGGCCCAGGCCTTGCCGCGGAGCGCGATCTCGCGGGTCTTGGCCGGGAACTTGTGCCCGTCCTTCACATTGGTGATGATCGAGCGCACCGGCATCGATTCCAGAACGCGCATCGTCTTCACGTCGAACTTGGGGTCGCCGGGCACGCCGGGGATCGTCGGCACGCGGTAGCTGGCGCCGGTCATGCCGGGGCCGTCATGCTCCTTGTCGCGGATCCAGACGCGCTTCAGCCATTTGTGCGAGGCCGATCCCGCCCAACCCGGCACGATGAGGCGCACCGGCCCGCCGTGCACGTTCGGGATCGGCTTGCCGTTCATCTCGAACGCGAGGATCGTGTGCTGGTCCATCGCCTTGGCGAGGCGCACACCGCGCGAGAGCGTCGGGGTCTCGGGGTTGCCGGAGAGATGGACGTCGGCGCCGTAGTGCGCCGTGTACTTGGCCGAGGGCTTCAAGCCTGCGGCCTTCAAGACGTCGCCCAGCGCCACGCCGGACCAGCGCGCACAGCCCATGCCGCCAACGGTCCACTGGTTGCCGCGCGCCGGCGGATCGAACGCGGAGCGGCCGTTGCCGCCGCATTCCAGCTGCAGCACGTAGGTGACCTTCTTGAACCGCTTCTTGAGGTCGCCGACCGTGATCTTCATCGGCTTCTCGACCTCGCCGTCGATCGCGATCTCCCACGCGTCGCCGTCCTTGGGCGCCTCGGGCGGCGTGCCATTGTTCCGGATGTAGAACTTTTCGGTCGGCGTCACGTCGTCGTCGAGCATGTGCGCCGGCGTCTCGGCCACGAGCGGCTTGTCGCCCAACACGACGAGCTCGGCCTTGCCGTCCATCTTGAGAAGTTTCGGCTCTTTCGCGTCCTGGGCGAAGGCCCTGGGAACGAAGCCGCCGGGCATGAATTCCGCCATCGCGATCGGCGCGCCGATCATGGCTGTCATCGTCGCGAGGCCCGAGCCCGAAAGGAAACCGCGGCGCGAAGGGCCGGTGAGGCGGTCGAACACCAGCGCATCGGCGCGCTCGGGATCGTCGGCATAGAGCTCGTGAAGGCCGCGCTCGCGATAGAACATCGGCATGTCGTCATCCCCCTGGTTGGCAGCCGGCGCAACGCTTGCGATTCTTTGCAAGTATCGCCTGAGGCGAATCGTGGCGCAAGTCGCACCCGCATTGCAAGCGCGGATGTGCTCATGCGCCGAGCAAGCCTTCATCTTTCATCCACCGGTGCGCATCCGCGAGCATGGTCTCGAGCGCGACAGGTTCGTAGCCAAGCTCGCTGATCGCGCGATCGGAGGCAAGACGTGTGTTGCCGGTCACCACGGCGGCGATATCGGGAGTGATCTCGGGCTCGCGGCCGGTGAGGGCGGCGACGCCGGCCAGGAGCCGCGCGTAACGACGCAGCGCGAGGGCCGGCATCGCGCGCATCGGCACCCGCTTGCCGGTGAGTTTGCCGATCGCGCCAAACACGTCGAGGAAGCTCGCGTCGGCGCCGCCCAATAGGTAGTTCTGACCAAGCCGGCCGCGCCCCGCGGCCGCGATCATCGCGCCGGCGACGGCCGCCGCGTGACAGAACGAGCCGCTGCCCGGTGGCACGCCGGGTATTTTCTCGCGCACGTCACTTCGATCATGCGCGCCCAGTTGTGGGTATCGTAGCGCCCGATGATGTGGCCGGGATTGACGATGACGGCCGCGAAACCGTCGCGCGCTGCCACCCTCACCGCCTCTTCGGCAGCGAGCTTGCTCTGCGCGTAGCCGAAGCCGCCGGCTGCGATCCGCGGCGATTCTTCGGTGATGGCATCGTGCCCATGGCCATAGACGCTGGCGGTCGAGACATGGACCAAGCGCTTGGCCCCGCGCGTCCGCGCCGCCGCCACCACCGTTTCGGTGCCGGTGACGTTGTCCCGCCACTGCTCCTCGAAGCGGCGCGACCACATCGTGGTGTTGGCCGCGCAATGGAAGACCGCGTCGGCGCCTTCGGGCAGCGCCGCCTCCACCGCTGCCCGGTCGGCGACGTCGCCGAGGGCCCGCCGGACCCTGAAGCGCGCGAGCCGTTCCACATTGGAGCCCGCGCGATGCAGCGCCACGATCTCCCAGCCGCGCGCCGCGAGCTGCTCGACGAGATTCAAGCCAAGAAAGCCGGTGGCGCCGGTGACGAATGCGAGAGGCAAGATTTGCTCCGGCTGTTTTCCCGACCGTCGGCATCATAGCGGCCGCTGCAGCACCATCCCACTCCGCCCGCAAACCAAAACGGCGCCCGCGTAAGCGGGCGCCGTTCACGAAGCTCGGTCGCTCAGACGCGGCTACTTCTTCTTCGCTTCCTTCTTCTCCGCGGCCGGCGCGGCTGACTTAGGCGCGGCGGCGATGGGCTTTGCCTCGACCGCGGGAGCCGTTTCCTTCTTCGCCTTCGGCTTCTCGGGCTTGTTGACGGCGCCCTCGCCGGCCGAAACGCCCATGCTCTGCGGAATGCCGAGATTCTGATAGCGGTTCTTGAACTTGGCGAGCTGGCCGCCCGTGTCCATCAGCCGGTGCACGCCGGTCCAGGCCGGGTGCGACTTCGGGTCGATGTCGAGCTTCAGCGTGCCGCCCGGCTTGCCCCATGTCGAGCGGGTCTTGAACGACGAGCCGTCGGTCATGACCACGGTGATCTCGTGATACTTGGGGTGAATGTCCTTTTTCATCCTAGGTCTCCGCCGCGGAAGGCGGGTATATAACGGCGACCCGCCGGGCAAGCAAGGCGCCCCCGGTGCGGCGATTCGCGTTGATTAGCTAGCAAGCCTCAGCAAGCCCTTTGAAACCTCCTTCCGCTTCGCCGCCACGCGCGGAGATTGCGCGCATCCGGCCCCTGCTCGGCTTTCTCCGGCCCTATAAGGGCGAGATCGCCGGCGCGGTGGCGGCGCTCGTGCTCTCGTCCGCGGCCATGCTCGCCTTCGGCATCGGTTTGCGCTGGCTCGTCGACAGCGGCTTCGCCGATGGCGGGGCGGCGCTGGACTGGGCGCTCCTGGGGCTGCTCGGCATCGTCTCGGTGCTCGCGACCGCCACCTATTTCCGCGCCTATCTGGTCAACTGGATCGGCGAGCGCGTGGCGGCCGACATCCAGCGCGCCGTGTTCGCCAACGTGTTGCGGCTCGAGCCCGCCTTTTTCGAAACGACGCCGACCGGCGACGTGGTCTCGCGCCTCACCAACGATACGACGCTGCTCCAAGCCATCCTCGGCTCGTCGGCCTCGATGGCGGCGCGCAACCTGCTGATGTTCGTGGGCGCCGTCATCCTGATGGCGGTGACGAGCCCGAAGCTCACCGGCCTCGCCGCGCTCGTCGTCCCGCTCGTGGTGCTGCCCGCGATCGTGTTCGGGAGGAAGGTGCGACGCCTTTCGCGCACGACCCAGGACCGCATCGGCGATGTCGGCGCCAAGATCGAAGAAACGCTCTCCGGCATTCGCGTTGTGCAGGCCTTCACCCAGGAAGACGCCGAGCGGCGGCGCTTCGAAGGCCGCGTCGCCGCCGCGTTCGCCGCCGCGATGCGCCGCATCCGCGCGCGCTCGCTGTTCTTCGCTTGCGTGTTCTTCGCGGTGTTCGCCGCGGTCGGCCTCGTGCTCTGGATCGGCGGCAACGATCTGCTCGCCGGCCGCATCACTGCGGGGCAGCTCACCGCGTTCCTCTTCTTCGCGATCCTCGCCGCCGGCGCGGTCGGCGCGATCGCCGAATTCCACAGCGACCTCCAGCGCGCAGCCGGCGCCGCCGAGCGCCTGCTGCAGCTGCTCCACACCGAGCCCGCGATCAAGGCACCCGTGGCACCCAAGGCGCTGCCGCAGCCGCAAGGATCCCTGGCGTTCGAGCGCGTCTCCTTCAGATACCCGGCGCGGCCGGACCGCTCGGCGCTCCGCGATTTTTCGCTGGCCGTGCGGCCGGGCGAGACCGTCGCGCTGGTGGGCCCCTCCGGCGCCGGCAAGACGACCGTGTTCCAGCTCGTCTATCGCTTTTACGATCCGCAGCGGGGCCGCGTCGTGATCGACGGGATCGCGCTCGCGGAGGCCGATCCCGCGGATTTCCGCGCGCGCCTGGCGTTGGTGCCGCAGGAGCCGGTGATCTTCTCCGGCACCGTCGCCGAAAACATCCGCTTCGGCCGCCCTGAGGCGAGCGACGACGACATCCGGCGCGCCGCCGACACGGCGGCGGCGCTCGACTTCATCGAGGCGCTGCCCGAGGGCTTCGCGTCATCGCTCGGCGAGAAGGGCGTGCGGCTTTCGGGCGGCCAGCGCCAGCGCATCGCGATCGCGCGCGCGATCCTGCGCAATCCCGCGATCCTGCTGCTCGACGAAGCGACCAGCGCGCTCGACGCCGAGAGCGAGCGCGCGGTGCAGACGGCGCTCGACCGCGTGATGAAGGGGCGCACGACGCTCATCATCGCGCACCGCCTCGCCACGGTGCTGAAAGCCGACCGCATCGTGGTGATGGACGAGGGCCGCATTGTCGCCGAAGGCCGCCACGCCGAGCTCGTGCAGCGCAACGCGCTCTACGCGCGGCTCGCCACGCTGCAATTCGACGCGGCCAGGGCGGCGGAGTGAGCGGCATGCATGTTGTCGCCACGGCAGTGAAACTCGGTCGGCCGAAGGATTGGGCGCGCGTTGCGGTGTTCCTCGAGCAGAAAGCCGTCGATCTCGATGCGCGCCGCGGTGTACTGGAGCGGCACCGATTGTCGAATGCTTGGCAGACTTTCTGCGTGAGAAGTGGGATCCGCAATCCGCTGTGGTAGTATGGCAACATGAAATCCCGCGCCGCGCGGTATCCGGATATTTCCGATATCATCGCCCGTAAAGCCGCGGGTAGACGGCAGCTTGCTGCGCTCAGCTTCGGCGAGAAGCTTGCGATTCTCGACGCTTTGCGCGAGCGCGCCGAGCCGATGCGCCGCGCCCGTCGGGCGATCGCCGCCACGCGCAAGGCAGCCAACAAGACCTCGGAAAAATAGTTCCCTGCCGATGGAACTTTTTCGTTTGATACCATTTTGTGTCGGCAAGCAATTGATTCAACTCGTAAATAGTGGTCCCCCGGTGCCGCTCTAGCTTGACTCGGCGCGGCCTGGGGTCCACTTTGTCGCCCATCAATCTCCGCGACCCGATGCCTTGCCGACGCGCCCCCGAAGGCCCTTCGCTCAAGTTCTTCGCTACCGGGATTGGCTCCCTCGCCATGCGGGCTAAGCGTGGCATTTCGTAACCAACCCGGGAGGGCTGCATGCCCAGCGGCACTGTCAAGTGGTTCAACCCGACCAAAGGCTACGGCTTCATCCAGCCGAGCGATGGCGGCAAGGACGTCTTCGTGCATATCAGCGCGGTCGAGCGCGCCGGCCTCAACACGCTCAACGAGGGCCAGAAGGTTTCGTTCGAGCTCCAGACCGAGCGCGGCAAGACCTCGGCGACGAACCTGAAGGTGGGCTGACCGTCAGTCGCGACGGACGGGGCCGCCCTCGAGCGGCCCCGTTTTCGTTCGCCAGGACGAGCCGCGGCGCGACCAGCGGCATCGAGGGACGTGCGTTCGCGGCAGCCTGCGCGATAGTGCGCGGGCGCCGCTGCTCTTCTAGCGGGGCGAGGTTGAGATGGCCAAGCAAGCGCCGGAATCCGCCGAGGCCGCCAAGACGCGCAAGCTGCGCGAGCTGCGCGAGGCCGACGAGGCGCAGCGCCGGGCCCGGGGCATCTGGGGAACGTACAGCGTTGCCGAGATCTCGCATCCCGATTCCAACTCCATGTTCGTGATGCGCTGCCGCAGCCGCGACGCGCCCGACCTCGCCAAGGAGGCGCGCACGCGCTCGGCGCTGGTTTCCGCCGAGGACCACCAGGCCCTCGTCGGCTGGATCGCGCGCCGGCCATTCGCCGAATTCCGCTCGCGCCTGGTTGCGTGGAATCTCAGCGACGGCGAAGCCAAGCGCATCCACCGCAGCCACATCGACGAAGCGCGCACCAAGGGCGCGAGCGTCGTCAACCCGCTACCGGTATCCGCTTCGGAGCAGGCGCCGGCGGCGTAGGGCGCGCCTGCAAACTTTAGTTTTCTCGACCTCGGCGCGGGGCGGCAGGGCTAGCGCTCGGTGAGCTTGAGCTCGATCCGGCGGTTCTTGCCGAACGACTCCTCGCCCTCGCCCGGCTCGAGCGGCTGGAATTCGCCGAAGCCCGCCGCGACGAGGCGATTGGCGGGCACGCCCTCGGCGATCAATAGGCGCACGACCGCGATCGCGCGTGCCGAGGATAGCTCCCAGTTCGAGGGGAAACGCGCGCTGACGATGGGCCGCCGGTCGGTGTGACCGTCGACGCGCAGCACCCAGTTGAGCTCGGTCGGGATCTTGGTCGAAATTTCGCGCAACGTGCGCGCGAGCTTGGCGAGCTGCTCGCGTCCGGCCGGATTGATCTCGTCCGAGCCCACCGGGAACAGCACCTCGGACTGGAACACGAAGCGGTCGCCGACGACGCGGATGTCCGGCCGGTCGCCCAAGATCTCGCGCAGCCTGCCGAAGAACTCCGAGCGGTAGCGCTGCAGCTCCTGCACCTGGCTCGCGAGCGCGAGATTGAGGCGGCGGCCCAAATCCTCGATCTCGATCTTCTGCGTTTCGGTCCTGGCTTCCGAGGCCTGGAGCGCCTGCTCGATCGCGGCCAGCTGCTGGCGCAGCGCCGCCATCTGCCGGTTCAAGAGCGCGATCTCGGCCGCCTGCTCGTCGGTCAGGCGCCTCTGGTCGCCGACCGCCTTCTGCTCGAGAAGCAAGGCGGACTGGAGGCGGTCGCGATCGCGGCGCAGCGCATCCAGCTCCCGCTCGAGCGCGGACAGGCGCTGCTCGGCGGTCTGCTTCTCGGCGGTGAGGAGCTTTGCAGCGTCTTCCTCCGCGCGGCGGCGCGCTTCGAGCGCTTGCAAGCGGCGCTCCAGCTCCGTCTTCTCGCCGGCGAGGCGCCCGCGCTCGGCCTCTTCGGCGCGGCGGCGCGCCTCGAGCGCCTCGAGGCGGCGTTCCAATTCGCTCCTCTCGCCGGCGAGGCGTCCGCGCTCCGTCTCGGCCGCGCGCCGCTCCTCGGCGCCCTGGCGCTCGAGCGCCGCGATGCGCGCCAGCGCCGCCAGCTTCTCCCGATCGAGGCCGGTGATGCGCGCCACAAGGTCGTCGTTCTCCTTCTCGAGACCGGAGATGCGCCGCTCGGCCTCGGCCTTCTGGCCTTCGAGCGCACTCTTCTCGCGCTCGAGCCGCTCGCGCTGCTCCACGGTCGCGCGAAGGTCGCGTTGCAGGCCGGCGATATCGCGCAGCGCCTGCTGCACCCTGGCGCGCTCGGCGGCGAGCTGCTTCGTGAGATCCTCTCTCTGTGCGGAGAGCTCGGAGATGGTTTTTTCGCGGCCGGTCAGCGCGTCGCCGAGGAAGATCTGCGAGGCCGTGAAGACCGTCAGCACGAACAGCAGCATGATCAGCAGCGTCGCCAGCGCGTCGACGAAGCCGGGCCAGATGTTGAACCCTTCGCGGACTCTGACGCGGCCGGGCATCGGTCTCTACGCCTTCGGCCTGGCCCGCACGTCGTGGTCGTGCCGCTCGCGGGCGCCGGCCAGCGTCGCGATCGCCTGTGCGAGGATTTCGGTCTCGGAGCGCATCTCCCGGATCATCTCCTGGCGGCCGATCGCGTTGTCCTTCGTCATTTGGTCGAGATAGGGGCGGATTTGAAGCTGAAGTTCGGCAATGCGGTTGGCGAGGCTGCGGAACTCGGTGCGCAGCGCCGTCACCAGCTCCTGCCGGCCGAACGACTGCTCCTCCGAGAGGCGGCCGAGGATCGGCTTGAGCTCGATCTGGGTATCGGCGAGGCGCGCCAACAGCGCCTGCTGCGTGTGCAGCTGCTCGACGAGGAGGCCCAGCCGCTCGGCCAGCGCACCCACGCTTTCCGAGGCCTTCTGCCGCTCGCTCTCGCCGCGCACGATCGTCTGCGAGAGCTCGTCCATCGTCGTGGCGGTGTGCTCGAGCAGCGCCTGGAGATAGCTCGACACCGATTCGAACGAATCGCCCGAAGTGTCGGTGGGCAGCACGGCGATCCGCGTCATCCCCGAGAGCCAATCCTCGAGATCGGTGTAGAAGCGGTTCTGCGCTTGCGCGGCCTGCAGATCGAGAAAACCCAGGATCAGCGAGCCGCCGAGCCCGAACAGCGAAGTGCTGAACGCGTTGCTGGCGCCCTCGAGCGTGCCGAGAAGGCCGGCCTTGAAGCGTTCGAACACCTTGCCGAACTCGGCGCCGCTGTCCCCCGTGCCGACAAACAGGCCCTGGATCACGCGCACGACCGCGTCGACCGTCTCGAGCAGGCCCCAGAACGTGCCGAGCAAGCCGAGGAAGACGAGCAGCGCGATCGTGTAGCGCGAGATCTCGCGGCCCTCGTCGAGCCGGATGCCGATGCCGTCGAGCAGAGTGCGCATCGTGCCGGCGGTGAGCCGCAAGTGCCGTCCCTCGCGCTCGCCCAGCATCTTCGCCATCGGCGCCAGGAAGCGCGGCCCGCGGCCCGAGAGCGTGCGGTCCTTCTTGTAGTGCTCGATCCAGCTTACCTCCGGCCACAGCACCAGCACCTGACGCAGGCAATAAAGGATGCCGATGATCAGGATTCCGATGATGAGGCCGTTCAAGAACGCGTTCGCGAAGAAGAACTTCTCGAGCTCGCCGCGGATAAGGAACAATCCTCCGGCCACGACGACGAGGAACACGAGCATGCGAACGAGATAGCGGCCGGGACGGGTCATCGCTCGGTCGGTTGCGGCATGAAAGGCGGACGGAGCCCGAGAATGGCGGCGATCCTAGAGCATCTCGACGCGGGGCGCCATGGAACGGATGGCGCAGCGGCGTCACGAGCCCGCAGCCGGGCCGCTCAGGCCTTGGCGGCGGCCGCGATCAGGCGCGCGAGCGGCTTCTGCAGCCCCGGCGTGGCGGCGAGGATCTCGCCGCGCGCGAGCATCTCGTCGCCGCCGTCCATGTCGCTCACCGCACCACCGGCTTCGCGGATGAGCAGAATGCCCGCCGCCATGTCCCACGGAAACAAGCCGTACTCCCAAAACCCGTCGAAGCGGCCCGCCGCGACCCACGCGAGATCGAGCGCCGCCGCGCCGAAGCGGCGGATGCCCGCGACCTCGGGCGTCACCGCCGCGAGGGTCTCCATGTAGCGCGGATGCTTGGGCTTGCCCTTGAAAGGAATGCCGGTGGCGACCAGTGCATCGGCGAGCTTCTGGCGCGCCGAGACGCGCAGCCGCCGCCGGTTGAGATAGGTGCCCATGCCGCGCTCGGCCCAATACAGCTCGTCGCCGATCGGCTGATAGACGATGCCGGCCACGATCTCGCCCTTGTGCCAATGCGCGATCGTGACCGCGAAATGCGGAATGCCGTGGAGGAAATTCGTGGTGCCGTCGATCGGGTCGACGATCCACGCGTCGTCCCTGTCGCGCGGGACGGCGCCGCCCTTTTCTTCGCTGACCAGCGACCAGCCCGGCCGCGCCTTGCTCAGCTCCTCGCGCAGAATCTTCTCGACGCGGAGATCGGCGGCGCTGACGAAATCCGACGGCCCCTTGCGCGATACCTGGAGGTGCTCGATCTCGCCGAAGTCGCGGATGAGGCCGCGCGATGCCTTGCGCGCCGCCGCCTCCATCACGTTGACGACGGGGGACTTGAGGGCCAAGGGCGCGCCGCCTCAGCCTTTGAAGCGCTCGACGTATTCGCCGGTCTCGGTGTTGACCACGACCTTGATGCCCGCCTCGATGTGCGGCGGCACCATGATGCGCCGGCCGTTCTCGAGCTTGGCGGGCTTGTAGGACGAAGCCGCCGTCTGGCCCTTCACCACCGGATCGGCCTCGGTCAGCGTCATCACCACGGTCTGCGGCAGGTGCACGGCGACCGCCTTTCCTTCGACGTAGTCGATCGTGACCTCCATGTTGTCCTGGAGGAAATCGGCCTGATCGCCGACCGTCTCCTTCGCGAGCGTGAACTGCTCGTACGATTCCTGCTCCATGAAGGTGAGCATGTCGCCGTCGGCGAAGAGGAAGTTCGCCGCCTTCTGGTCGGTCGTGAGCTTCTCGACCGTGTCGGCCGTCCGCCAGCGCTGGTTGGTCTTGAGGCCCGATTTGATGTCGCGCATGTCGACCTGGATGAAGGCGCCGCCCTTGCCGGGTGTGATGAGCTGGATCCTGAGCACGCTGTATTGCTTGCCTTCGTGCTCGATGACGTTGCCGGGGCGAATCGAGTTTGCGCCGATCTTCATGGGATGCTGCGGAATGCCGGGAAGGCCGGATTGGCGGCGGTTTCTAGCAACTCGGTCCCGCCGGCGCAACGCCCCGGCGGCGCGGCAATGCGCGTCAGCGACGCGTGCATCGCCGACGCTCGTCCATCGGAGCCGCGTCTCAAACGCTTCCGCTGCCGCGCGGCGGATAGCGGTGGCGCTTGCCGCGCGGATCCTCGACGATCCAGGCGCCGTCGCTTTCCTCGGCGTAAACCGGGCCGATCGGCACTTTACCGTGACCGCCGGGTACGTCGAGCACATAGATGGGCTGGGCGAGGCCGGAAAGGCGGCCGCGCAAGCGGCGCATTAGCGCGCGGCCCTCCGCGATGCCGGTGCGGAAATGCGCTGTGCCGGGCGCAAGATCGGGATGGTGCAGATAGTAGGGCTTGATACGCGCCGCGAGCAGCGCGCGGAACAGCGCCTCGAGCGTCGCCGCGTCGTCGTTGACTCCCTTGAGGAGAACCGATTGAGAGAAGAGCGGAACGCCGGCTCGGACGAGCTTCAGCGCGGCGGCGCGGAACGCCTTCGTCACCTCGCGCGGATGGTTGCAGTGAAGGACGACGTACAGCGCTTTTTCAGCGCCGAGCGCGCGCACGAGCTGGGCGGTCACAACGCCCGGCCGCGCGACCGGCGCACGCGTATGGATCCGGATCACCTCGACATGCGGAATCGCGCCGAGCGCGGCGATCAGCGCGCCAAGCTTTCTCGGCGCGAGCACCAGCGGATCGCCGCCGGTCAGGATGACCTCGAAGATCTCGCGATGCGCGCGGATGTAGTCGAGCGCCGCCGCGGTCTCGGCCCGCGTCAAGACGGCGCCGCCGGGGCCCACGGTCTCGCGGCGGAAGCAGAAGCGGCAATAGACCGGGCACACATGCACCGGCGTCAGCAGCACGCGGTCGGGATAGCGGTGAATTATGCCTTTGACCGGGCTCTTCGCCGCATCGCCGATGGGGTCGGCGCGCTCTTCCGGCACGCGCGCCAGCTCGCGCGCGTCGGGTACGAATTGCCGCGCAATCGGATCGGCGGGATCGGCGGGATCGATGAGGCCGGCGAGATCGCGCGTGATCGCCACCGCGTAGCGCGCAGTCACGCGCTCCAAATCCGCGCGCCGCTCGGGCGAGACGACGCCCGCCGCGACGAGGTCGCCAGGGCGGCGCAGCGTAGGTGCGGTCTCCGGCCGGCGCGATCTGGCCTTGCTCATGGCGCGCGATATAGCCCCGCCCGGCGCCCGGCGGAAGCCGCATGAACTGGTGGGACCGCGACGAATTCGCCCGCCGCCGCCCGCGCCTGCTCGCGCGCAACGCGGCCATGGCCGCGATCCGCCGCTATTTTGCGGGCGAGGGCTTCGTCGAGGTCGAAACGCCGGCCCTTCAGATTTCGCCGGGCATGGAAGTGCACCTCCGGGCGTTCGCGACCGAGCTCGAAGAGCCGTTCGGCGAGCGGCGGAGAAAGCTCTATCTCCACACCTCGCCCGAATTCGCGATGAAGAAGTTGCTGGCGGCCGGCGAGCGGCGCCTGTTCCAATTCGCCCGCGTCTTCCGCAACGGCGAGCGCGCGCCGACGCATCATCCCGAGTTCACGATGCTCGAATGGTATCGCGCCGAGGCCGATTGGACCGCGTTGATCGGCGATTGCGAAGGCGTTCTGCGCGCGGCCCTCGGCGCGGTGCCGCCCGCGCTCTCCCAGAGCGCGTTGCGCTGGCGCGGCGTGGCGGCCGATCCGGCGGGCCCGTTCGAGCGCCTCTCGGTGGCGGATGCGTTCCAGCGCCACTGCGCCATCGATCTCTACGCCACCGCGCCCGATCCGCAGCGGCCCGATGCCGCCGTGCTGGCCGCCGCCGCGCGCCGCATCGGCATCGCGACGCAGCCGCACGATGCGTGGGAGGACGTGTTCCTCAAAATCTTCCTGGAGCGCATCGAGCCCAAGCTCGGCGCGGGACGCCCCACGATCCTCCACTCCTACCCGGCTTCGATGGCGGCGCTGGCGCGGCTCGATCCCGGCGATCCGCGCGTGGCCGAGCGCTGCGAGCTGTTCGCGGCCGGACTCGAGCTGGCCAACGGCTTCGGCGAGCTCACGGATGCCGCCGAGCAGCGCCGCCGCTTCGAGGCCGACATGGCCAAAAAGCAGGCGCTCTACGGCGAGCGATACCCGCTCGACGAGGACTTCATCGCTGCGGTGGGCGCGATGCCGCGCGCCGCCGGCATGGCGCTCGGCTTCGATCGCCTGATCATGTGCGCCACCGGCGCCGAAAGAATAGATGACGTGCTGTGGTCGCCGGTCGCGGAATGAGGGCTCCGCAGCCGCTCACCGATCATTGATCGAGTGTGAAGCGTCGTTTGTTGCGGCGGCGTGACGCGTGCTTAACGTTGACGCTGCTGCAGCCGTCGGGTCAACGATGTCGCCGCGTCTTTCGCTCTTGGTCGCCGCGCTTGCGCTCACCGGTTGCACCACGCTCGAGGCGCAGCTTGCGCCGGCGGCCGAGCCGCTGCGGCGCTGGGAGCGGCACGACGCGGCTTCCACGCAAACCATCGATCATCGCGCCTGGGGCGCGCTTCTTGCCCGCTATCGCGTCGCCGGCGCGGACGACGTCGCGCGCATCCGCTACGCGGCGGTGACGCCCGCGGATCGCGCGGCGCTCGGGCAATACGTGGCGCGTCTCGAAGCGGTCGAAATCGATCGCTTCAATCGGCGCGAGCAGTTCGCCTACTGGGTCAATCTCTACAACGCCGCCACCCTGCGCGTCGTGCTCGACCGCTATCCGGTCAAGAGCATCCGCGATATCGCGCTGGGCGGCCTGCTCGAGGTCGGCCCATGGGGCGCCAAGCTGGTGACGGTCAAGGGCGAACGGCTCTCGCTCGACGACATCGAGCACCGCATCCTGCGCCCGCTCTGGCGCGATCCGCGCATCCACTACGTCGTCAACTGCGCATCGATCGGCTGTCCCGACATGCCGCCGGCGCCGCTCACCGGTGCCAACGCCGAGACCGTGCTCGAAGCGGCGGCGCGCGGCTATATCAACCATGCGCGCGGCGCCGCCGTGCGCGACGGGCGCGTTACGGTCTCGAGCATCTACCGCTGGTACCGCGAGGATTTCGGCAATAGCGAAGCCGGCGTGCTCGCCCATCTCAGGCGCTATGCGGCGCCGCCGCTCACCGCGCAGCTCGCCGGCGTCAGCGCGATCGACCGATACCGATACGACTGGGCACTGAACGACGCGGGCCCGGCGCCTGCACGGTAGAGCGGTAGACGCGCGCGAGCAGGCGCGGCGAGACGCCGAACGCGTAGAGCACATGGATCGCGAGCCAGCCGGCCATGATCGCGACCGGCCGGCGGCCGCGGAAGCGGCGCGAGGACGCGACGAGCGGCGGAAAGCGCACGCATGCGATTCGCCCGGCCCGGCGCATTCGGCGCGCGAAGTCGTGGTCCTCCATCAGCGGCAAGGCGCGCATGCCGCCGATCGCCTCGTATGCGGCGCGGCGGACGAAGATTCCGGAATCGCCGTAGAACAGGCCGAGCCGGCGGATGATCGCGTAGAACCAGATCATGAAGCGGTCGAAGCGAGTGCCGCCGTCGAACAGCACGCGGAAATTCCCGCCGACGGCGCCGCGCCCATCGAGCGCGTGCATGAGCGCGCGCATGGCGGCGTAGGGCGCCTTCGTGTCGGCGTGGAGGAACCAGAGCACGTCGCCGGCAGCCGCGGCGGCGCCGGCGGCGAGCTGCGCGCCGCGGCCTTGCGGTGCTGAGATCACGCGCGCGCCGGCTTCGCGCGCCAACGCGACGGTGGCGTCCGCGCTGCCGCCGTCGGCGACGATGATCTCGTGCGCCTCGCCTTGCGCGGCCAGTGCGCGCAGCAAGCCCGGCAGCGCCGCGGCTTCGTTCAAGGTGGGGATGATTACCGAGATCACGCTTTGCCGCTACGCCGGGATCGTTTGCCGGTCAAAGCAATCCGTTTGAATTTCCCGTGATCCGGTGAGCTAGGTCACAGCAAAGTCTAACTCTTTCGCGTAAATGTCGCGCGGTCACAGGGCGCGCCGGAATCCTCCGGCTTGCCGCGTAATGGACCAGGGACAGGGCATTCGTCGCCGCTCGCGGTGGCGCGGCCCAACGGAGACGGCGATGAGCGACGAATTGAACGACCCGCTCTTCGAGCGGCTCGGCCCTATCGTGTTGCGCCTGCTGGCGCTGATCTCGGTGGCTTTGATCGCCATCCCCATTGCGCTCGTGGCCGCGGTGCCGTTCTTCGGCTGATCAACGCGGATCCGCACGCGCGGCGAGAACCAAGCCGCCGATAGTCAGCGCCGCGCCCGCGATGTGGAACAGGCGCACCTCTTCGTCGAGCAGCAGGATCGCGAGGATCGCGGCGAAGACCGGAATCAAGTATTGGAACAGCGCCGGCGCTCAGTAGACGACGACGCTGCGGATCGACTCGCCGCGATGCATGAGGTCGAAGCCCTCGCTGATTCGCGCGAGCGGCAGCGTGTGGGTGATGAGATCGTCGATATTGATCTTGCCGTCCATGTACCAGTCGACGATCTTCGGCACTTGCGTGCGGCCCTTGACGCCGCCGAACGCGGTGCCTTTCCAGACGCGGCCGGTGACGAGCTGGAATGGCCGCGTCGAAATCTCCTGGCCCGCGCCCGCCACGCCGATGATGACGCTCACGCCCCAGCCGCGGTGGCAGCATTCGAGCGCCTGGCGCATCGTCTTCACGTTGCCGATGCATTCGAAGCTGTAGTCGGCGCCGCCCTTGGTGAGCTCGACGAGATGCGGCACCAGGTCGCCTTTGACTTCGGCCGGGTCGACGAAGTGCGTCATGCCGAATTTCTTCGCGAGCGCCGCCTTCTTGGGATTGAGATCGACGCCGACGATGATGTCCGCCCCGGCAAGGCGCGCGCCTTGGATCACGTTCAAGCCGATGCCGCCGAGCCCGAATACGACGACATTGGCGCCGGGCTCGACCTTGGCCGTGTTGATGACCGCGCCGAGACCGGTCGAAACGCCGCAGCCGATGTAACAAATCTTGTCGAAGGGCGCGTCGGCGCGGACCTTCGCCAACGCGATTTCGGGCACGACCGTGAAATTCGCGAACGTGGACGTGCCCATGTAATGGTGGAGCGGCTTGCCGCCGCGCGAGAAGCGGCTCGTGCCGTCGGGCATGAGGCCTTTGCCTTGGGTGGCGCGGATCGCGGTGCAGAGATTGGTCTTGCCCGAGAGGCAGGATTTGCACTGCCGGCATTCCGGCACGTAGAGCGGGATCACGTGATCGCCCTTCTTGAGCGTCGTCACGTCCTTGCCGACCTCGACGACGATGCCGGCGCCTTCGTGGCCAAGAATTGCGGGGAAGAGGCCTTCGGGATCATCGCCCGAGAGCGTGAACGCGTCGGTGTGGCAGATGCCGGTGGCCTTGATCTCGACCAGCACCTCGCCGGCGCGCGGCCCCTCGAGCGTCACGGTCTCGATCGCGAGCGGCTTGCCGGCGGCCACGGCGACGGCGGCGCGAACGTCCATCAGCTTTTCCTCCAGATGAGCACGGACTGATAGGGACCGGCACGGATTGGCACGGGACGTGCCATGACCGCAAGCCATATTGGGCGCATGGTCCGTGCTCGTCCGTGTCAGTCCGTGTCGCCCGTGCTGCGGCGCCAGCTTTTCCGATCATCTCATCCGGGGGGAGGCAGCGCCCACTTCGGAATGGGGCTACGCCTTGCGCTCGCGGCGCGAGACCTCGCGCCCGTTGTCGTAGGTGACCTCGACGATCACGCCGCGCCTGGTATCGCGCAGAATCCAGAGTCCGTGGCGCTTGCCGTTGGCGTTAAGGCAGCCGGCCGCCTCGATGCCGCCCATTGTATCGATATCCAGCTTCTGCCCCTGCCCGCACAGCAGCTGCATCTGCTTCGCCCATTCGGGCAGCGGCGGCTCGGATTGGCTGCGGCGCGGGCGCTGTGCCTCCTGAACCGGGCGCGGATTGGGGCCGCGCGCCGTGCAGTGCGGATCGCAATAGCCCGCTTTGCGCACCGCCTCCTCGATCGCGCGCAGCGGATCTTGCGTTTTCGCGAGCTCCTCGCGGCACGCGGCGATGATGCGGCCCTCGCATTTTCGGCAGTCGTCGCGCCAAGGCCCGGTGAGCAATCCGGCGTCCTTGATATTGGCACAGTCGCAATTGATTCCGGCGTTGCAGGCGTCATCGCGCGTCTGCGGCGCCGCCGCCGGCGCGGCCATGAGCGGGATGGCGAAACACGTCGCGAGCAGCCACAAGGCGCGCATCGGCCTCTCCTCGCGTGATGGTAGTATTATCGCCGCGGTTCGAAGGCGCGGCAAGGCAGGAGCTAAGCCTGTGCCGAGCGCGCGAAAATCTCGTTGAACGCGGCGACGGCCGCGGCGGGCCCCGCGGAAAAGCCCCAGACGCCCGTCACCACGGCGAGGAAATCGGTGCCGGCCTCGACCAGCACCTTGCAGTTCTCGACCGTGATGCCGCCAATGGCGACGCACGGCACGGTCATCGACATCGCCCAGTCGCGGATCAGCTCGGGATCGGGGCGGTATTGCGAAGGCTTGGTCGAGGTCGGATAGAAAGCGCCGAAGGCCACGTAATCGGCGCCCTGCGCCGCCGCCACGTAGGCGAGGTGCTTCGAGTCGTGGCAGGTGACGCCGACGATGCCGGCCGAGCCGACCGCGGCGCGGGCGGTCGCGTAGTCCGCGTCCCGCTGACCGACGTGGACGCCGTCGGCGCCGAGCGCGGCGGCGAGATCGGGCCGGTCGTTGACGATGAACGCCACGTCATGCGCGTGGCAGACTGGAATCAGCGCGCGGGCGGCGCGGCGCATGGTCTCGTCGTCGGCGTCCTTGAGACGCAGCTGCAGGCACGCCACGTCGCCGGCGCCGAGCGCAGCCTCGAGCTCGCGTTTGAAGACGTCGGGATCGAATGCGGGCGGCGTGACGAGATAGAGGCGGCAGCGATTTTCCGATTCGCGCTGCATGACCTATTCCCCTCGCCCTGGGGTGAGGGGGAGTATCTCGGCGCCGCTGAAGATCATCCCCCTCTCCCCCTGCCCCCGCTCCCCAGGGAGCGGGGGAAGATTACTCCTGCCCCTTGTAGATCTTGATCACGCCGTCGAGCAGATTGAGGGCCTCTTCGCGCGGGCGCTGGAAGGCGTTGCGGCCCATGATCGAGCCGCTCGCGCCGCCCTTCATGAGCTCGCGCACCTCGTCGAGGATTTCCTGATCGTCCTTGGCCGCGCCGCCCGAAAAGACGACGATGCGCCGGCCGGCGAAGCAGGACTGCACGACGTGCGCGATGCGCGCGGACAGCATCGAGACGTCGATCTTCTGCTTTTCGTAGACGGCCTTGGCCTCGGCCTGCTCGATGAACGCGGTCGGCGGCTTCACCTTGATGATGTGGGCGCCCAGCATCGCGGCCATGTGCGCGGAATAGGCCGTCACGTCGATCGCGGTCTCGCCTTCCTTCGAGAGCTTGCCGCCGCGCGGATAGGACCAGATCACGACCGCGAGGCCGCTTGCCTTGGCCTCCTCGCCCATTTCGCGGATCTCCTCGAACATCCCGTATTGGTCGTCCGAGCCCGGATAGATCGTGAAGCCGATCGCCGCGCAGCCGAGCCGGAGCGCGTCCTTCACCGACGCCGTCACCGCCTGGTCCTTCTTGGTCGAATGCGAATTCGCGCTGTTGACCTTCAGGATGAGCGGAATCTGGCCGGCAAAGGTGCCGGCGCCGGCCTCGATCATTCCGAGAACCGAGGCATAGGCCGAGAGTCCGGCATCGACGGCGAGCTGGAAATGATAGTGCGGATCGTAGGACGGCGGATTGACCGCGAAGCTCCGCGCCGGCCCGTGCTCGAAGCCCTGGTCCACCGGCAGGATCACGAGCTTGCCGGTGCCGCCGAGGCGGCCCTGCATCAGCACGCGCGCGAGGTTCGCCTTGGTGCCCGGGTTGTCGCTTTCGTAATTGTCGAGAATGCGCTTGACGCGGGGCGTGATCTTCATGGCTCCAAACTCGTGCGGGGATTTGGCCATCCGCCTGAGGCGGCAGGGTTCGCGATGATTAGACGGGTGCCCCCCGCATTGCAACCGGCCCTCTCCGCAGAACTCTATCGCGTCGCCTGCACGGCGCAGTGCGCCGCCGCCGCCGCCTCGCCGTTGCCCTCGGCGCGCGACACCCCGGCGAAATCGCCGCGCAGCGCTTTCAGCGCGTATTTCTCGCGATGGATCTCGCCCGCGGTTCGGAATCCGAGACTGCGCAGCAGCGGCACCGGCGGGCTCCAGCCGCTCACAGCATGCTGCAGCAGGAATCCGCCTACGATGCCCGGCAGCCAATAGAATGCGCGTCGCCCCATCAGGCCCATCAGCACGCCGAACACAGCGAGCGAGGCCGCCTTCGCTTCGAGCGCGCGCTCGATGTCCCACTCGCGCTCGAGCTCGAACAGGCGATGGTCGATCTTCTCGGGATGCGCCGCGTGATAGCGGATGCTTTCCTCGATCTGGCCGTCGATGCGGCGGTTGATCTCGGGCGCGGTGTGGCTGCGGACCCGGTTGTCCGTGGTGGGCAGCATGGCGACCTCGGGGGTGCGGGCAACCAGGAAACGCCCCCGCTCCAGCGAAGTTCCTAAGTTGAACCGCGAGATGGGGGAGAAGGTTGGGAAGGAAGGTTTCGTATCACAGAGGACACAGAGGGCACGGAGAGGTAAGTCGGAAAAAATTTGCGCGCGCGTGTGGCGCTCACCCTTCCTTCTCCGTGTCCTCTGTGCCCTCTGTGGTTATTTTCCTTTTTCTCTTCCCGCCTCGCCGCCTCCCCGCTCCGCTTTGCGGCGGGCGCCGCAGCAAGCGCGCGCCCATCGCGCGCGCGATCGCGGCGACGCGGACGCGGGCGCGCGGATCGCCGCGCAGCACGATCGTCGTGAATCCCACGCGCAGCGCTGAAAGCGCCCACCCCGGATCGTCGCCGCAATCCATCACGCCTTCGACCGCGACATCGGCGAATTCGGCGCGTGCGGCTTCGACCAGCGCCGCAAAGAATCCGACCCCGAGATAGGCCGCGGCGCCGGGCGGGCTCACGAGCGTGGCGGCGAGTCCGCGCTCACGCGCCTCGCTCAACGCGCCGCGCGCCTCGTCGAGCGAGCGTACGACCGCGCAGAGGCGTGCGCGTGCCCGACGCGGGTCCGGCCATGCCGCGCGCGCCGACGCGCATGCGCGTCTGGCCTTGCGCTTCATCGCCGGTGGGCCGCGGAGGGACATGAGGAACGTGCAAAAACAAAAAGGGGACGGTTTTCGCCGCTCGGCGTGGCTGGCGGCGCGGGTGCGAGCGTAATAACCTGCGGACGCATTCGTGACAAAGCCCCGTGGCCCCGGAGCGAACTTGAGCGGACCTCAGAAGCCCCGCCGCCGCTGGCGCCGGCTCGTCGGCGCGGCCGCGCTGCTCGCAGCGGCCGGCGGCGGCGCCTGGTACGCGATGGGCGGCGTCACCGTGGTCGTGGCGGCGCGGCCCGAGCGCGGGCCCGCGGTTGAAGCCGTCTACGCGACCGGCGCGGTCGAGCCCACTTACTGGGCCAAGGTTTCCTCGACCCAGGTCGGGCGCATCGCCGAAATCCCTGTGAAGGAGGGCGACAAGGCCAAGGCCGGCGATGTGCTAATGCGCCTCGACGACCGCGAGGCCAAGCACAAGCTTTCCGAGGCCGAGGCCAAGGAGCGCTTCCTCACCCAGGAGGTCGCGCGCATGTCGATGCTGGCGCAGCGGGACTACGCCTCGCAGCAGGCGTTCCAGCGCACCGTCAGCGACCATGCTCAGGCCGTGGCGACGGTGGCTGCCGCGCGCCAGCGCCTCTCCGACCTCACGCTCACCGCGCCGCTCGACGGCGAGATCCTTCGCCTCGACGGGAACGTGGGGGAGGTTTTGCGCAGCGGCGACGTCGCGGTGTGGATCGGCCAGCGCGAGCCGATGCGCATCGAGGCCGAAGTGGACGAAGAGGACATCCCGAAGGTCGCACGCGGCCAGAAGGTTTTGGTCAAGGCCGACGCGTGGCCGGGCCGAGTGTTCACCGCGCAGGTCACCTCGCTGACGCCCAAAGGCGATCCGGTCAGCAAGAACTATCGCGTGCGCATTACGCTCGATCCCGCGCAGCCGTTCCAGATCGGCATGACGGCGGAGGTCAACATCATCGTGCGCGAGACGAAGGACGCGCTGCTGGTCCCGTTCAGCGCGCTGCGCGGCGAAGCGGTCTTTGTCGCCGAGGGCGCGCGCGTCCGCCGCCGGACGATCAAGGCCGGCATCGTCGGGACGAACAAGGTCGAGGTCCTCGACGGATTGCGGGACGGCGAGCTCGTCGTGACCGACCCGCCCGCCGGCCTCAAGGACGGCGATTTCGTCAGTGTCCGCACGCCGTCGGCGCCCGCCCCCGCGGCCGCCGCAGACAAGAAAGAGTCGCGCGCTCAGTGAACCTCAAGCTCGACATTGCGCTCACGCATCTCCGCTCGCGCAAGCGCCAGACCCTCGTCTCGGTGCTGGGCGTCGCCATGGGCGTGGGCTTCTTCATCGCGATCGCCTCGCTGATGCAGGGCTTCCAGGAAGACATCGTGCGCCGCGTGATCGACAACTCGCCGCACATCACGATGAAGGACGAGTTCCGCGACCCGCCGCGCCAGCCGATCGAGCTCGCCTACGCGGGAGGGGCGCTGGCGTTGCGCGGCGTCAAGCCCAAGACCGAGATCCGCGGGATAAGGCGCGCGGGCCAGATCATGCAGGCGCTGACCAGCTGGCAGGGCCTGACCGTCTCGCAGGTTCTGTCGGGCCAGGGCTTCTTGCGCTACGGCAGCAAGGAGCGCTCGGCCACCGTCACCGGCATCGAGCCCGACCGCGAGCGGCTCGTGACGCGCATCGACAAGGACATCGTCAAGGGCTCGCTCGATGCGCTGAAGACGGCGGCCAACGGCGTCATCTTGGGGCGCGGGCTCGCGCGGCGGTTGGCGCTCGAGATGAACGACACGGTGACGGTCACCTCGCCGACCGGCGTCATCATGCGCATGAAGGTGGTCGGCATCTCGCACACCGGCGTGCTCGCGTTCGACGAGGCCAGCGCCTACGTCCTGCTCAAGAAGAACCAGATCCTGCAGGGCAAGACCAACATCGTGAACCAGCTCCGCATGCGCAGCGACGACGTCAACCAGTCGCGCGCGCTCGCGGCCAAGGTCGAGGGCCGCTTCGGCTACCGCACCGAGAGCTGGGACGAGGCGAACGAGGGCATTTTCGGCGTGTTCTTCATCCAGAACATGATCATGTATTCGGTGACGAGCGCCATTCTGATCGTCGCCTGCTTCGGCATCTTCAACATCATCTCGACGGTGATCTTCGAGAAGACGCGCGACATCGCGATCATGAAATCGATGGGCTTCGCCGAGGGCGACATCCGCAGCATCTTCCTGCTCGAGGGGCTCGCGCTCGGCGCGATCGGCGCCGCGATCGGCTGCGTGCTCGGCCTGCTGCTCACCTACCTTCTCTCGATCGTCCGCTTCAAGGCGGTGGGCCTCGTCGAGATCCAGCAATTCATCCTCAAATGGTCGTTCTGGCACTACGCGATCGCGAGCTGCATCGCGATGGGCTCGGCCGTCGCCGCCGCCTACATCCCCTCGCGCCGCGCGGCCAAGGTCAACCCGGTCGAGATCGTGCGGGGCGCAGCGTGATCCCAGCCGTCGAAGCAAGAAATGCCACGCGCGTCCTGCCCGGCGCGGTGCCGGTGACCCTGGTGCGCGAGATCGACGTGGCCGTCATGCCGGGCGAGTTCGTCGCCATCACCGGCCCCTCGGGCTCGGGCAAGTCGTCGCTGCTCTACCTGCTCGGCCTGCTCGACCGGCCCAGCGAGGGCGCCGTCCTGGTGCACGGGCAGGACACCACCGACCTCTCGGGTGATACCCTCGCCGCGCTCCGCCTCGCCCGCATCGGCTTCGTCTTCCAGTTCCATTTCCTGCTGCCCGAGTTCAGCGCGCTCGATAATGTGCTGGTGCCGATGCGGAGGCTCGAGCGCTGGACCGACAAGGAGGCGCGCGAGCGCGCCGAGCGGCTCCTTACCGACGTTGGCCTCGCCGACCAGTTGAAAAAGCGCCCCGATCAGATGTCGGGCGGCCAGCGCCAGCGCGTCGCCATCGCCCGCTCGATGGCCAACGAACCCGACATCATCCTCGCCGACGAGCCCACCGGAAACCTCGACCAGAAGAACGGCCAACTGGTGTTCGAGATTTTCGCCCGGCTCGCGAGCGAATTCGGCAAATCGGTCATCGCCGTGACCCACGATCCGCATTTGGCCGCGCAGACGCGTCGCCAGATCCACCTCATCGACGGCCGCATCGTCGACGACGGCAGCGGCGCAAAGCGTGCGCCTGACGAAGCCGCGCTCCCCGCGCCGCCCGGGGTATGAGGCGGTGGCGTCGCTGATCGAACGCAGCGCCTCGAGATAGCGCGATTCTCTTCGACCGAAGCCGTTGCGGGCCTTGGCGACCGCCAATAGCCTAGGGAAGCCGCCGCGACGCCGCGTCCGGCCCAGAACCGATCCGGTGAAGCATGGCCAAGCAGCTCCCCGACCCCGTCATCGTTCTTCCGGGCGTCACGGCCACCTATCTCGAGGATCGCTACCCCATCGCGCCGGAGCTGATCTGGGCGGTGCTCACCAAGAACTACGAGCGCGCCGTCCTCCATCCCGACGATCCGGAACTGCGCTACGAACTGCGCGAGCCGGCGCGGGTGACGCCCGGCCAGGTCTACGAGGTCGCCTACAAGGAGCTGGTCGAGGAACTGCGCTACAATCTTTCGCCGCGCCCCGACCTTCCGGTGCCGGTCTATGCCTTCGGCTACGATTGGCGCCACGCGCTCGACGCGATCGAGCGCGCGCTCGACGATTTCGTCAAGGAGGTGATCGCCCGCACCCGGCTGCTGCACCACTACAACGAGGCCGGCTACGGCGACGATCCGGCGGTGACGCTGATCGGGCACTCGATGGGAGGCCTGCTCGTCGCCGGCTACCTCGAGCGCGCCGGGCGGCAGGCGCCCGTGCGCAAGGTCGTGACGATGGCGACTCCCTTTCGCGGATCCGTAGAAGCGATCGTCAAGATCGCGACCGGCATCGGCGCGTTCGGGGAGGATGCGGGCAGCTCGCGCGAGCGCGAAGCGGCCCGCCTCACGCCTTCGCTCTACCATCTGCTGCCGCGGTTTCCCGGCGCGGTGACCGATCGAGCCGGTGCCGAACACGACATCTTCGATCCCGAAATCTGGCAGCCGAGCATCGTCGATACGCTCGCCACCTTCATTCGCCTCTACGGCCTCGACCGGGCGGCGCCGCGCGAGAAGGCGCAGGATTTGTTCGCGCGATTGCTGCGCGACGCGGCCGCGCACCGCCAGCGCATCGAAGGGCTCAAGCTCGCGAAGACCAGGCTCAAGGCCGACGATTGGCTGTGCGTCGTCGGGATCGGCGCACGCACGCGGGTGGGCATTCAGGTCGAACCGGCCGGCCGCGGCCGCAGCGCGTTTGTCGTGAATTCGGACTTGCGCGTCGATGCGCTGTCGAGCCGCGCCGGCGCCGCGGCCGATCCCGAGCTGACCGGGGACGGCACCGTGCCGTTTCGCGGGGCGGTGAGCGGCTTCATTCCGCGCGAGAAGCTGGTGTGCCTCACGCCCGACGACTTCTCGTTCTGGGAGGTGCAGGACCGGGCGCTGGCCGCCGCGTCGGGCTTCCACGGCCTTTTGCCCAACATGAACATGCTCATCCGGATGATCGTGCGCTTCCTTACCGGCGCGCCGGACCGGCACGGCAACACGTGGGGCCGCCGCGCCCCCGGCCTGCCGCCCGACGCCGCCTGGAAGCCGCCGCTCGAGCTCGCGGAGAAGGCCTCGTCCTGAAGGCACGATGAAGCGACGTTCGCCGTCAGGCGAGATCGAGCCGATAAAACCGCGTGTCTCCCTTCATGCGCGGGAACGCCTCGGGCAGCGCGGCCGAGCCGACCTGGCGAAATCCATTCTTCTCGTAGAAGCGGTGCGCTGCGCGAAAGGCCTCGGTGGTGCCCAGCAGAACACTGCGCATTCCGGCGGCACGGGCGTGCGCGAGCAGCGTTTCGAGCAAGGCCAGCGCCACGCGCCGTTCGGGGCCGCGCCAGTCCTTGGCGACGAACATCTTGCGCAGCGCGCCGATGCCGCCGCCGATGTCGCGCAGGCTGATCGTGCCGACGATGCGGCCGGATCTATCCTTTGCCACCCAGAATTCGCCGGCGCCGGCGCGATAGTAGCCGGCGATGTCATGCAGATCGGACTGGTCCTCCCAGGTGATGGGGAACCCGAACTCCCCGCGCTGGATGCCGAGGATGAGCTCCTTGACGCCGGCGGCATCGCCGCCGGCGTAAGGGCCGATCGCGACGGTCACGAGGCCAAGCGCCGTTCGCTTCAGTGCATCACTTTCCCCATCACCACCGCCACGTCGGACATGCGGTTGGAGAAGCCCCACTCGTTGTCGTACCAGGCGAGCACGCGCACGAACTTGCCGTCGACGACCTGGGTCTGCGTGAGATCGAACGTGGCGCTGGCCGCGTTGTGGTTGAAGTCGGCCGAGACGAGCTGCGCGGCGTTGACCGCGAGGATGCCTTTGAGCGGGCCCGAGGACGCGGCCTTCTTCACGGCCTCGTTCACCTCCTCGGCCGTCACCGTCCGCTTGGCGTCGAACTTGAAGTCGATCAGCGAGACGTTGGGCGTCGGCACGCGCACCGAGGTGCCGTCGAGCTTGCCCTTCAACTCCGGCAGCACGAGGCCGACCGCCTTGGCGGCACCCGTCGAGGTCGGGATCAGCGAGACCGCCGCGGCACGCGCACGGCGGAAATCTTTGTGCAGCGTGTCGACCGTGCTCTGGTCGCCGGTATAGGCGTGGATCGTCGTCATGTAGCCGCGCTCGATGCCGATGGCGTCGTGCAGCACCTTGGCCACCGGCGCGAGGCAGTTCGTCGTGCACGAGGCGTTCGAGACGATGCCGTGGTTGTTGTTGAGCTGCTGGTGATTGACGCCGTAGACGACGGTCAAGTCGGCGCCCTCGGCCGGGGCCGAGATCAGCACCTTCTTGGCGCCGGCCTCCAAGTGCTTGGCCGCCTGCTCGCGCCTGGTGAAGATGCCGGTGCATTCCATCACCACGTCGACGCCGAGCGTTTTCCACGGCAGCTTGGCGGGGTCGCGCTCGGCGCTCACCTTGATCGGGCCGGCGCCGAGATCGATCGTGTCGCCCTTGGCGGTCACCTCGCCCGGAAACGTGCCGTGCACCGAGTCGTATTTGAGCAGGTGCGCGTTGGCCTCGACCGAGCCGAGATCGTTGACGCCGACGAATTCGAGATCGCGGCGCTTGGCCTCGTAGGCGGCGCGCAGCACGAGGCGGCCGATGCGGCCGAAGCCGTTGATGGCGACGCGGAGCGTCATGGCGGTCTCCTTAGTTCTTTTGTTCCGGTCAGAAATTCGCGGTCTGGTCGGCCGGCGAGCCGGGCGCATGGCAGACGGCTTCGATATTGTGTCCGTCGGGATCGAAGACAAACGCCGCGTAATAGTTCCGGTGATAGTGCGGCCGCAGGCCGGGGGCGCCGTTGTCGCGCCCGCCCGCGCCGAGCGCCGCCCGGTAGAACGCATCGACCGCGGCGCGGTTCGCGGCCGCGAACGCAAAGTGCAGCGTCCGACCGCTCGGCCCGCCGCCCGCGATCCAGAAGACGGCATGAGTCGCGCCAAAGCCGGCTCGGTCGGGAGCGCCCGCCTCGTCCGCGGGCAGCTCCACCTTCACCCCATAGCCGAGCGGCGCCAGCGCGGCTGCGTAGAAAGCGCGGCTCGTGGCGTAGTCGCCAGCGTCGAGACCCGCGTGATCGATCACCGCTTCTTCCGCTTGCCGGCTTTCTTCCGCGCCGGCGCGCGCTTCTTCGCGCCGCTTGACTTCGCCGCGGCGCGCTTCGGCTTGGCGGCGCCACCGAGCGGGTAGTGGCACACGGCCTCGACGTTGTGGCCGTCGGGATCGAGCACGAAGGCGCCGTAATAGTTGGGATGATATTGCGCGCGGACGCCGGGCGGGCCGTTGTCGCGGCCGCCGGCCGCCAATGCGGCTTTGTAAAACGCGTCGACCGCGGCACGGTTCTTGGCCGCGAAGCAGACGTGGATGTGCGGCGAGGTCGGGCCGCCGCCGGCGAGCCAGAAATCGGGCTTCCCGGCGCCGAGACCCGCCGCAGGCTGCCCCCCGGCCTGCTCGGCCGGGAACTCCATCATCACCTTGTAGCCGAGCGGCGCCAGCGCGCGGGCATACCACTCCTTGCTCCGCGCGAAATCGCTGACCGCGAGACCCGTGTGGTCGATCATTGGAGAGCTCCTCTGTTGCGGCGCCCCAGCGCCGCGTCCTAACCGAGCCGCTGCTTGACCGCGGCCACGACGGCATCCGGGGTGATGCCGAAATGCTTGTAGAGATCGCCGAACGGCGCCGAGGCGCCGAAGCTCTTCATGCCGACGAAGCCGCCCTCGGGGCCCACCCAGCGCTCCCAGCCGAAGCCCACCGCGGCCTCGACCGCCACCTTGAGCGTGCCCGAGCCCAGCACCTGCTCGCGATACGAAGCGGGCTGGCGCTCGAACAGCGACCAGCACGGCATCGAGACCACGGCCGCCTCGATCCCCTCGCCCGCGAGCCTGGTCTGCGCATCGATCGCGATCGAGACCTCCGAGCCGGTGGCGAGCAGCGTGACGCGCCGCGGCCCGGTCGATTCGCTCAAAACATAGGCGCCGCGCGCGCAAAGATTCTCGCGCGAATGGATCGCGCGCACCGCCGGCAGCGCCTGGCGCGTCAGCACCAGCACGGTCGGCATTTCTCTGGCGGCGAGCGCCAGCGCCCAGCACTCCGCGGTCTCGATCAGGTCGGCCGGGCGCAACACCTGCAGGTTCGGTATCGCGCGCAGCGCGGCGAGATGCTCGATCGGTTGGTGCGTCGGTCCATCCTCGCCGAGCCCGATCGAGTCGTGGGTCATCACGTAGACGACCCGCACGCCCATCAGCGCCGCGAGCCGGATCGAAGGCCGGCAATAGTCGGTGAAGACGAGGAACGTGCCACCATAGGGGATGACGCCGCGATGGAGCGCCATCCCATTCATGGCCGCCGCCATGCCATGCTCGCGCACGCCATAGTGGATGTAGCCGCCCGAATAGTCGCCGGCCTTGACGATCTTGTGCGCCTTGGTCTGCGTGTTGACCGATCCGGTGAGATCGGCCGAGCCGCCGACGAGCTCGGGCATGATCTTGGTGAGCTCCTCGAGCACGTTGCCCGAGCATTGGCGGGTGGCAAGCTTCGGCTTCTCGGCCGCGGCCTTGGCCTTGATCGATTCGATCGCGCCCGCGAACGCGGCCGGTAGATCGCCGGCGATCACGCGTCCGAACTCGGCGCGTTTCGCGGCGGGTGCTGCGGCAAGGCGCTTCTGCCAGGCTTCATAGTCGGCGGCACCGCGCGCGCCGTAAGCGCGCCACGCCGCGACGATCTCGTTCGGCACGACAAATGGCGGATGCGCCCAGCCGAGCTTCTCGCGCGCGCCGGCCACTTCCTTCTCGCCGAGCGGCGAGCCGTGCGTCGAGGCCGTGCCGGCCTTGTTGGGCGCGCCATAGCCGATGATCGTGCGGCAGCGGATCATCGTGGGGCGCCCGTCGCCGCGCCGCGCCTCGGTCAATGCCGCCTCGACGGCGGCGACATCGTGGCCGTCGGCGTCGAGCACGCGCCAGCCGGCCGCCGCGAAGCGCAGAGTCGCATCCTCGGATGTGGCGAGGCTGGTCGGCCCGTCGATCGAGACCTTGTTGTCGTCGAAGAGGCAGACGAGCTTGCCGAGCCTGAGATGCCCGGCCAGCGTGATTGCCTCCTGCGAGACTCCTTCCATGAGGCAGCCGTCGCCGGCGAGCACGTAGGTGTGGTGGTCGACGAGGTCGGCGCCGAAGCGCGCCGCGAGGATGCGCTCGGCCAGCGCCATGCCCACCGCGTTGCCGAGCCCCTGCCCGAGCGGCCCGGTCGTCGTCTCGATGCCGGGCGCGTGTCCGTATTCGGGATGGCCGGCGGTGCGGCTGCCGAGCTGGCGGAAGCGGCGGATCTCGTCGAGCGTCATGTCCGGATAGCCTGCGAGATGGAGCACCGCATAGAGCAGCATCGAGCCGTGCCCGGCCGAGAGCACGAAGCGGTCGCGGTCCGGCCAGTCGGGATGCGCGGGGTCGTATTTCAAGTGCCGCGTCCACAGCAGCGTCGCCACGTCGGCCATGCCCATCGGCATGCCCGGATGCCCCGATTTCGCCTGCTCGACCGCGTCCATGGCGAGCGCGCGGATGGCGTTGGCCATCGAGGTGTGCGAGACGGCGGGCTGATGCATCTGGCTTATGCGCGGCGGGCGCCGGCGGAAGGAAAGCGGCGCGAAAGACGAGGCCGCGCACGGAACATGGCGTTGGCGAACAACCGCGTCAACGGGCCGAGATGGCGCCGGGCCGTCTCGGTGCAGGCACTGTAGAGATCATGGGTCGCCGAGGGTCCAGGGGCCGTCCATGGCCGGGGGGATCGGCTGCCAGCGCAGATGCAGTGCGGTCGGCGAGTGTCGGATAGCGGAAAAGCACCAGGCCTGCCGCGGGTCGTGGCGCGCGCCGCTGATGCACATCCGCTCGCCCTCCAGCCTCCAGACGCCGACATTGTAGCGTCCGTCGCAGCCCCGGCCCTCGTGATCGTGCGAAACGCACCGGCGCTGAAACGAGCCGTCGGTGCGGAAGTAAAAGGTGACGGTGATGGCCCCCGGCGTGCGGCTTGCCTTGGCAGCATCGTGGCCGGACACCCAGTCGCGCGCCCGTCGCGACAGCTTCTTGCCGACGAGCGCGTCGACCAGCTCTTTTCCCGACATCGCCGGGGCGGCCGGCGCCTGGGCGATCTCCGCCTGCGCGGGCGCGGCCACCACCAGCGCGAGGGAATGGATTGCGCTCCACATCGACGATTGGCTCATTTCGGCACCAGCCGCTCGCCGTCGATAGTCGACGGCGGGCCGCTTGCCAGCCGAAAACGCAATCCTTCGCTATCGCGAAGCACGTCGTAGCATTGCTCCTGGCCGCCCCGCGCCGTCAGGAACTGATAGCAGAAGCGATTGTCGCTGACCGACCAGACGCCGGCATCGCGTGTTCCGGCGCCGCCGGTCAAGCCGCAGGGCGTGGTGAAGCCGGCGCGATTGTAGTGGGTGCAGACGAAAATGATCGAATGATCGGGGCGAACGAAGACGTCGGTTACCGCGTAACCGCCATCGCTTCGACGGGTCATTCCGGACGGATTGGCCGGATTGCCAACAGGCACCCTCTCGGTCCGAACGCGAAAGGGCTTGCCGACGAGTGCCGCCTCGATTTCGGCGCCACTGAGCTTAGTTTCTTGTGCTCGCGCCGGCGCCGCTAGCGCCATGCCAAGCACGAACGCCGCCGACGCCATTCCGCACGGCGTTGCCGAACGATGCAGTGCCGCGGCGCCCCGGGCGCCGGCCATGGCTCGCATGAACACGCGGGCCTGCATCGCCCGTCGCCTCTACCGAACGAACATCACGCCGGCGAGGAGCCCCGGCCCGGCCAGCACCAGCTGATTGCCGCTGCCGGAGACCTGGTAGCAGGTCCGCTCCGCGAGATTGATCACGGCCGAAGAGATGCAGAGCGTCGAGCCGTTGAGCGACCAGGTGCCGGTGCCGTTCGGCTGGCCGTAGCAGGCATTCTGGCCGCCGTCGGCCAATTCGGCGATGCACGAAACGCCCATGACCCCGCCCGCGCCGAACTGCAGGTGAATCCGCATGACGATCCGCCGCTCGGGCGAGAGGCGCGAGATCGTTCCGGTGCGCCCGGCGAGCTGCACGGCGCCGGGACGCGTGGGCGCCTCCGGACTCGCGGCATCCGGCTGCTTGTCCTCCTGCAGCGCGAACGACGCGCGGCGGAAATCGGGGCCCTTGCCCGGTCCGCCGATGCCGGTCCGGATGCGCGCCGGCGGTAGGCCGCGCTGCGCCGCGATGCGCGCGGCGTTGCGGCAGCGGTCCTGGGCGAGGCGCTGTCCGGCGGCGGCGTTCGGCGCTTCGAGCTGATCGTAGCCGCAGAGCACCACCAGGATCCGCTCCTGCGCCTTGGCCGCGTCGGCTCCGCGCCCGAGCGCGTCGGCCGCGGCGGCCGGCAGTTCGGCCTTGCCGAACGCGAAGAACGAGGCGCCGCGGCTGCGGCGGTCGTCGTAGCCGGAATCGCGCACCACGTCGCGGGTCTTCGCGCGCTGGTCCTCGTCGCCGTCGTCCTTGCGCGAGGCCTCCTCCTTCTTGCGGCGCTCGTCTTCAGCCTTCTTGCGCTCTTCCTCCGCACGCAGGCGGGCCTCCTCGGCCTTCTTCAGCGCCGCCTCGTATTCGCGCCGCGCCGCGCCGATCTCGGCCGAGGCCGGCTCGAGCGTCGCGGCCTCGGTCAGCCGCTTGTCGGCCTCGTCGATCCGGCCGGCGCGCAAGAGCTCGCGCGCCTCGCGCACGAGCACCGTGACGCGGGCGGCGGCGCTCCTGTCGAGATCGCGCTTGAACGCATCGAGATCGCGTCCCGCGACGCCGACGACGACCGAGCCGGCGAAGATCTCGCGCGCCTCCTTGAGCAGCGCTTCGGTCTCGCCCGCAAGGCGCCGCGCCTCGCCGAATTCCCCCTTCTTCAAGGCCGCGCGCGCCTGGTCGAGGCGCTGCTGGCCGATGCGCGCCAGCGCCTCGGCCTGGACGCGCTTGCGATCGGCCTCCTCGCGCGCCTTCCGCTCGGCCTCGCCCTTGGCGTCGGCATCCTTGCGCCGCTCGGCGTCGGCCGCCACACGCTCCAGCTCGGCGACGCGGATCTTCGCGAGCTCGGCGAACACGCCCTGCGGATAGCGTTGCAGATAGGCCCTGAAATCGGCGAGGTTCCTGCTGTCGCGGATCGAGTTCCAGAACGCCACCTCGACGTCGGGCGGCGCCGGCGCCGCGGCCATCAGATAGACCTGGCGCGTCAGCGACGCCGCCTCCCACGGCACCTGCTGGCCCCGCGTCGCGGCGATCACCGCCGCGCGCACCTGCGAGATCATGTGGCGCACTTCGAGGCCGGGCTGTTCGATGTGCTTCAACAGCGCTTCGGTGAACGGGCTGTGTTTCTCCTTGCCGTCGAGCGCGACGTTGCCGGGGTTGGTGGCGTAGACGATGAGCGTGTCGTTGATGCCGCGCATCTCGGCGAGGCCGCGGCCGATCGCGGAGCGCGTGCCCATGCCGCGCGCGAGCGTGCGCGCCAACGGATTGTCGCGGCACGAATCGAGAAGGACGATGTTCGTCTGCCCGGTCTTCTCCATCAGTTGCTGGACGAAGTCGAACGCGACGGCCTGGAAATCGAGGTCGCGCTCGCGCTCGAGCTTGGCGTCGACCGGCACGAGGTAGTTGCGCCCGTTCACCTGCAGGCCGTGCCCGGCATAGAAGAGAACGGCCACGTCCTCCTTGCCGAATCCGTCGAGCTTCTCGGAAAATTCGCGCAGCAGCCGCCGCGTCGATACTTCGTCGAGATCGAGTCCCGCGATAACCTCGAATTTGAGCCGCTTGAGCGCGGCCGTCATCGCCTCCGCGTCGTTCTTGGGGTTCGCCAGCGCCGGCGCGTGCTTGTAGGCGCCGTTGCCGATCACGAGCGCCAACCGCTTTTCGGCCAGCGCCGGAACGGACAGAGCGACGATGCAAACGACGAGGCCGCCGACGCGCGCCATCGCGCGGCTCCATGTGGCCGAAGAGCGGAGATTTCGGATAGTGCTCTGAAGTCGCAAAAGGCTGCCCCCGTAGCGGCCCCGCAGCCGTCTCCCGCCGAATAATTAGCAGCAGGGCTCCGGAGCGGCAATCCGGCATCCCTTGAAACCCTGGTCGTGGCGATTGACGCCGCTTCCTGCATCCCCCTATCCTGCCGCTTCAAGGAAAAGGCACAAGCTTCGGAAACGATTGATCTTCGCCGCCAGCGCTTGAGAGGCGGCGGCGGGCTCGGCAGGACATGGAACGGCTGGAACAAGCGAGGATACGCCTCGACGTGGCGCTCGAGCGGCTCGAAGCGGCGCAGCAGGCGCTCGACGACCGCGTGCGCGTGCTGAAAGCCGCCGTGGCGCCGGGGACGGATTGGCAGGAGCTCATTCGCGCCGTCGAAGCCGTGCAGAAGGAGAACCACACGCTGATCGAGCGCGAGGACCGGATGCGCGGCCGGCTCGACCAGGCGATCGCGCGGCTCTCGGCCATGCTCGACGCGGGCTCGGAGGCCCGCGCCGCCGGCAGCGGCGGCGGGGGCGCTGCGTGAGCGAAGTCACCATCACCGTCAATCGCCGGCCCTACCGCCTCGCCTGCGAGGACGGGCAGGAAGAGCACCTGAAGGGTCTCGCCGCGCGCATCGATACGCGCGTCGCCGACCTTGTCGCCAAGTTCGGGCAGATCGGCGACCAGCAGCTGCTGGTCATGGTCGGGCTCCTGCTCGCCGACGAGGCGGCCGAGCTCCGCCGCCGCCTCGACGAACAGGAGCAGATGTCGGCCGAGCATACCTCCGCCTTTGCGGCCGCCGACGCCGCCGCCGCCGGCGTGCTCGATGAAATGGCCGAGCGCGTCGAGGCGCTGGCCGCCATCGTCGAGCGCGCCGCCGCGGGCATCAGCAAGTAAAGCCCTGGCCGATGGACGACGCCGGGACGCGGGCGCTGAAGGCGCGGCTGCGGGCGGAAGCGAAGGCGCTGCGCGCGCGCATTCGGCCGGCGGAGGCGGCGGCCGCGGCGCTCGCCGTGCGCGATCGCGTGCTCGCGACGGGGATTATCCCAGAGGGCGCCGTGGCCAGCGGCTTCTGGCCCATCGGCGACGAGTTCGATCCGCGCCCGCTCATGGAGGCGCTCGCGGCGCGCGGCCACCGCCTTTGCCTGCCCGTCGTCGTCGGCAAGGGCCGTCCGCTGGCCTTCCGCGTCTGGGCGCCGGGCGATCCGCTCGAGAGCGCGGATTTCGGACTGTCGGTGCCGCATTGGGATGCGGCGCCGGTGGTTCCGAGCGCGATGATCGTGCCGCTGCTCGCATTCGACCGCCGCCTCTATCGCCTCGGCTATGGCGCGGGCTATTACGACCGCACGATTGCGCTGCTGCGGGCGAAATCGAAGCAGGTGCTGGCGCTCGGCGCCGGCTTCGCGCTGCAGGAAATTGCCGCGGTGCCGGCGCTGGCGCACGATCAGCGCCTCGACGCGATCGCGACCGAGGCTTATCTGATCGAAACGGGTGGACAGGGCGCGTAAATGGACCTCTATAACATCTGGTGCGACCTGAAGCCGGAGCAGCGCGACGTCGAGTTCGCCGAGCATGTCGGCCGGTATCTCGGCAAGCTCGAGGCGGACGGCCTGATCGCCGGCTACCGGCTCGCGCGCAGAAAGCTCGGCTTCGGCGTTCCCGGCCTCGGCGAATTCCACATCGCGATCGAGACGCGCGATCTCGCGCAGCTCGAGCGCGCGTTCCAGACCGTCTCCACCCGCGTCGACCCGGTCGAGAGCCTGCATCAGGCGGTGAATTCGCGGGTGGTCAATTTCCAGGCGGCGCTGTATCGAGACTTCCCCGATCCGCAGCGGCGGACGGGCGAGGAAAAATTCTGATGCGCATTCTCTATTGCGGCGACGTGATGGGCCGCTCGGGCCGCGACATCGTGACGGCCGAGCTGCCCAAGCTGCGCGAGCGCCTGGCGCTCGATTTCGTGCTCGTCAACGGCGAGAACGCGGCCGGCGGCTTCGGCATCACGCCCGAGATCTGCCGGCTCCTTTATCAGCAGGGCGCCGACACGGTGCTGCTCGGCAACCACAGCTGGGACCAGCGCGAGATCGTCGCCTACATCGACGGCGATCCCAAGCTGATCCGCCCGCTCAACTATCCCAAGGGCACGCCCGGCCGCGGCCTGGCGGTCTTCACGCTCGCCGATGGGCGGAAGGTGCTGGTGATCCAGCTGATGGGCCGCCTTTTCATGGACGCGCTCGATTGCCCGTTCCAGGCGCTGGACGATGCCCTCGCCGCCCATCGCCTCGGCGGCAACGTTCAGGCGATCATCGTCGACATTCATGCCGAGGCGACGAGCGAGAAGATGTCGATCGCGCATTCGGCCGACGGCCGCGCTTCGCTCGTCGCCGGCACGCACACCCATGTGCCGACCGCCGACGCCCAGATCCTGCCCGGCGGCACCGCCTACATCACCGATGTCGGCATGTGCGGCGACTACGATTCGGTGATCGGCATCAGGAAGGACATCCCGATCCAGCGCTTCCGCCGCAAGCTGCCCGGCGAGCGCTTCGCGCCGGCGGAAGGGCCGGCCACGCTCTGCGCCGTCTTCCTCGAGACCGACGACCGCACCGGCAAGGCCAAACGCATCGCGCCGCTGCGTCTCGGCGGAAGGCTCGCGCCGCAATGGCCGGTCGACGAGGCGGCGGAGTAGCGGCCGCCTTTGCGTCGCGGGCGCGGATGAATTATTAGAAACGGATCGCGAACCGATCCAATTTGCGACCGCCGCCGGCGCGCGGCGGCCCCAACCACCGAGACCGACGCATGGCCGGCCATTCCCAATTCGCCAACATCATGTACCGCAAGGGCGCGCAGGATAAGAAGCGCGCCAAGCTGTTCAGCAAGCTCGTGCGCGAGATGATGACCGCCGCGCGCCAGAGCCCCGATCCCGACGGCAACCCGCGTCTGCGCGCCGCCATCGTCGCCGCGCGCGCCGTCAACATGCCGAAGGACAACATCGAGCGCGCGATCCGCCGCGGCAGCGGTCAGGAGCCGGGCGTGGTCTACGAAGAGGTGCGCTACGAGGGGCTCGGGCCGGGCGGCGTGGCGCTCATCGTCGAGGCGCTGACCGACAACCGCAACCGCACCGCCACCGACATCCGCACGATCTTCGGCAAGAACGCCGGCAAGCTCGGCGAGCTCAACAGCGTCGCGTTCCTGTTCAGCCGCGTCGGCACGGTCGTCTACCCGGCGGCGGCGGCGGGCGCCGACGCCATGTTCGAAGCGGCGCTCGAAGGCGGCGCGCAGGACGTCGCTTCCGATGCCGCGCGCCACGAGGTCACCTGCGCGCCCGAGGACTTGGCGGCCGTGCGCGACGCGCTCGAGGCGAAGTTCGGCGCCGCCGAGAGCGCCAAGCTCGGCTGGAAGCCCAACAGCACGGTATCGGTCGGCGACGAAGCCGTGGCGCGCGACCTCTTCAAGCTCGTCGAGGCGATCGAGGACAACGATGATGTCCAGACCGTCTACCCCAACTATGAAATCCCCGAGGACCTGATGCAGAAGCTCGCCGCGTGAGGCGGTAAGATGCAGGGAGGCGGGGAGACGGGGAGAAGAGAATTGAAACACGGAGGGCACGGAGGACACGGAGGAGAACGGGTTGCGCGCCAAGGGCGCGCGAAAAGATTTCCTCCGTGTCCTCCGTGTTTCACGCTCCTTTTTTTCTCCCCGCCTCCCCGCCTCCCTGCATCTTTGCCGGAGGCCGGGCGTGGGTGAGCGTGTGCGCATCATCGGGTTGGACCCGGGGCTGCGGCGCACCGGCTGGGGCATCGTCGAGGCCGAGGGCAATCGCCTGCGCCACGTCGCGCACGGCGTGATCGCGACCGAGCAGGCCGCGGCGACGGCGCGGCGCCTCACCCAGATCTTCCGCGGCGTCGAGGAGGTGTTCGAAGCGCACGCGCCCGACGCCGCCGCGGTCGAGGAGATCTTCGTCAGCAAGAACCCGGGCAGCACGTTGAAGCTCGGCCAGGCGCGCGGCGTCGCGTTGCTCGTGCCGGCGATGCGCGGCATCGCGGTCGAAGAATACGCCGCCAACCTCGTCAAGAAATCGCTGGTCGGCGCGGGTCATGCCGAGAAGGGGCAGGTGCTCCACATGGTGCGCCTCTTGCTGCCCGCTTGCGGCGCGCTGGCACCCGACGCCGCCGACGCGCTTGCGGTCGCGATCTGCCACGCGCACCACGCGGGCACGCTCGGTCGCTGGCCCGCGGAGCACGCGACGCGCGGCGCAAGGCGCGGCGCGCCCCCAAGGCGCGGCGTGCCCCTAAGGCGCGGAGCGCCGCCATGATCGCCGCGCTCGCGGGGCGCGTCGACGCCGTCGCATCCGATCACGCGGTGATCGACGTGAGCGGCGTCGGCTATCTCGTCTTTGCCTCGGGCCGCACGCTCGCGCGCCTGCCCGAGCCGGGCGGCGGCGCAAAGCTCTTGATCGAGACGCATGTGCGCGAGGATCACATCCATCTCTACGGCTTCGCCGACGCGGGCGAGCGCGACTGGTTCCGCCTTCTCACGACCGTGCAGGGCGTCGGCGCGCGCACGGCCATGGAGATTCTCTCCGCGCTGGCGCCCGAGGATCTCACGCTCGCGGTGGCGGCGCAGGACAAGGCCGTGCTGACGCGCGCCGACGGCGTCGGGCAGAAGCTCGCGACGCGCATCGTGACCGAGCTGCGCGACAAGGCCGGCAACCTGGCGCTCGGCGCCGGCAAGGATGCGCGGCCCGTCTCCGGCCCCGCGCCCGCCACCCGCGCCGCAGAGCAGGCGGTTTCCGCGCTGGTAAATCTCCAATACAGCCAGGGCGAGGCGTTCGGCGCTGTTAACCGCGCAGTTCAGAGGTTGGGCGCCGAAGCGCCGATCGACGCGCTGATCAAGGCCGCGTTGAAGGAGCTCGCGGCTTAAGATGGCCAGGCCGGAGCCCGCCGACACCGACCGCGTCGTCACGCGCGAGAAGCGCGCCGAGGACCAGGACGCGGCGCTGCGGCCGCAGTCGCTCGCCGATTTCGTGGGGCAGAAGCCGGCGAAGGAGAATCTCGCGGTGTTCATCGGCGCCGCCAGATCGCGCGGCGAGGCGCTCGATCACGTGCTGCTGCACGGGCCGCCGGGCCTGGGCAAGACGACGCTGGCGCAGATCGTGGCGCGCGAGCTCGGCGTCGGCTTCCGCGCGAGCTCGGGCCCGGTGATCGCGCGCGCCGGCGATCTCGCCGCGATCCTCACCAACCTGCAGCCGCGCGACGTTCTCTTCATCGACGAGATCCATCGCCTCAACCCGGCGGTCGAGGAAATCCTCTATCCGGCGATGGAGGACTATCAGCTCGATCTCATCATCGGCCAGGGGCCGGCGGCCCGCTCGGTGCGCATCGATCTGCCGCCGTTCACGCTGGTCGGCGCCACCACGCGCTCGGGCCTCCTGACGACGCCGCTGCGCGAGCGCTTCGGCATTCCGCTGCGGCTCGATTTCTACGGCGCCGAGGAGCTGGCGAAGATCGTCACGCGCGTCGCCAAGCTCCTCAGCGCGCCGCTCGAGGCCAAGGCCGCCGCCGAGATCGCACGGCGCTCGCGCGGCACGCCGCGCGTGGCCGGCCGCCTGCTCCGCCGCGTGCGCGACTTCGCGGCGATGGACGGCGGCGGATCGGCCGACCAAGGAGGTCGGATCACGCTCGCCGCGGCGCAAGCCGGCCTCGCGCGGCTCGACATCGACGACCGCGGCCTCGACACGATGGACCGCCGGTATCTGCGCTGCATCGCCGAGACCTATGGCGGCGGCCCGGTCGGCGTCGAGACGATCGCGGCCGTGCTCTCGGAGCAGCGCGACATGGTGGAAGACGTGATCGAGCCGTTCCTGATCCAGGCCGGGCTCGTGCAGCGCACGCCGAGGGGGCGCATGATCACGCAGCCCTGCTGGGCCTATCTCGGCCTCACGGCACCGAAGGACGCGGCGCCCCGCCAACTCGATCTGCTCGGCCCCGCCCGGGAAAGCGCCGACGACGGCGGGTGACGCGCCGCGCACCACGGATTCGAAAATACCTTGGCTTTTATTGCCTTTTCTTGGCTTTTATTGGCTTTTTGGAGCATTCCGCCTTGGCTTTTCTTGGCTTTTTCGGGAGCTCCTCCTTGGCTTTCCTTGGCTTTTTTGCACAAGCACCTTGGCTTTTCTTGGCTTTGGACGCCGCATGACGCATCCATTCCAGCAACGGCGACGGTCTTCCACGCTCGCTTCCAATAGCGCCCAATTATGTTCTTTTTATGTTCTCTCGGCTGAAACGGAGCAAATCAAACTTCGCGTGAGCGACGGGCCGACGCACGCAACACCCCCGGCCGGCATACGTTTCTCGAGCGTGGAAACTTCGGAGTGCCGCAGCGATGCTCTATTGGGCCCTGGTCTTCCTGCTCGTCTCGCTGGTCGCGGCGCTGTTCGGCTTCGGCGGCCTCAGCGCCGCCTCGGCGGACATCGCGCGCATCCTGTTTTTCATCTTCATCGTGCTGTTCCTGCTGAGCCTCGTCTTCGGGCTCGCGCGCCGCGGAAGGCCTTGAGCACGCACTGACGAACACGGACCTTTATGGACGAACGCGGACAGGCACGGACGCAGCTATATCCGTCGCAGTCCGTGTTTGGTCCGTGGTCGTCCGTGCGGCGTGCCTAGTCCGCGCACGTCAGCGGCCGCGCCACCTGCTCGAGCGGCTTGCGCTCCGCGGCCGTGCCCCAGATCGCCTGCACGACGGCGGCTCCGACCATCAGCGCCGCGCCGATCAGATAGCCGATCAGCACCTGGCTGCGCGAGCCGGTCTCGATCAGCGCGCCGAAGACGAGCGGGCCCGAGATGCCGCCCAATCCCGTGCCGATCGCGTAGAAGACGGCGATGGTGAGCGCCCTGATCTCGAGCGGGAAGGTCTCGCTCACCGTCAAATAGGCCGAGCTCGCCGCCGCCGAGGCGAAGAAGAAGATGATCATCCAGGCGATCGTCTGCGTCGTCTCGCTGAGCGCGCCCTGCTGGAACAGGAAACCGGTGATCGCCAGCAGGATCCCCGATATCGCATAGGTGAACGCGATCATCGGCTTCCTCCCGATGCTGTCGAACAGGCGCCCGAGCAAAAACGGCCCGAGCACGTTGCCGATCGCGAACGGCAGGATGTACCAGCCCACTTGCGCCGCCGGGATCGCGTAGAAATCGGTCAGCACCAGCGCGTAGGTGAAGAAGATCGCGTTGTAGAAGAAGGCCTGCGAGGTCATCAACGCGAGCCCCACCAGCGCGCGGCGCCGCTGCTTCATGAACAGCGTGTCGAACACCTCGGCGAACCGACCGCGCCGCCGCCCGTGCAGGCGGATGCAGGGCAGCGCTACGACGGGCAGCGCATGGCCGCGCGCGCGGATGCCCTCTTCGATGCGCGTCAGCAGCGCCGCCGCCTCCTCGTGCCGCCCATGCGTCATCAGCCAGCGCGGACTCTCCGGAATCCAGAACCGCATCGCGAAGATGAAGAGCCCGAGCACGGCGCCCGCGAAGAAGCAGACGCGCCAGCCCGTGTCGGCGCCGAGCACGGCGGGATCGAGCAGCACGATCGAGCCGGCCGCGCCGATCGCGGCGCCGAGCCAGAAGCTGCCGTTGATCGCGAGATCGGTCCAGCCGCGCACGCGCGCCGGGATCAGCTCCTGCACCGCCGAGTTGATCGCCGAATACTCGCCGCCGATGCCCGCGCCGGTGAGGAAGCGGAACAGCGCGAACGACCACACGTCCCACGAAGCGGCGGTGGCGCCGGTCGCGGCGATGTAGACCGCGAGCGTCACGAAGAAGAGCCGCCGCCGCCCCCAGCGATCGGCGAGCCAGCCGAACAGCAGCGCGCCCAAGACCGCGCCGAGCACGTAAGCCGCGCCGGCAAGCCCGATATCGGCATTGGAGAGGCGCAGCGCCGGGCTCTCCTTGAGCGCGCCGGCGACGGCACCCGCCAAGGTCACCTCGAGTCCGTCCAGAATCCATGTCACGCCCAGCGCAAACACCACGCGCGTGTGAAACGAGCCCCACGGCAACCGGTCGAGCCGCGCCGGAACGTCGGTTTCGATGATGCGCAAGCTGGGCGTGGCGGGCTGGTCCATCCGAGGCAGGGCTTGACCCGCAACTAGGACGATTGGCGCGCTACACCGGTTCCGCGGTATTTCATGCCTGTTTTCCGATCAATTGCTTGTTGCGAAACTACCGCCGCGCTTCGATGCCGCCGTGCCGGCGCAGCATGGTGAGCCGCCAGCTGATCGCCGCGACGATGATTGCGCTGCCGGCGTAGACGATCGCATGGGCGACCGTGGAATCAACGGCTTGGTAATGCGCGATGAAATCCCAGACCCAGCCGACACCCTGGATCAGGGCGCCCGAGAGCACGACGGCGTAGGTCGTGTGGAGCGGCCGCGCGAGACCGCGGCTCAGGGCCATGATGGCGCCCACCAGAACGAGGGCCGTGGCGAGATAGAACACGGCTTGCGTGCGCAATGTCTCCAGGCCCTCGTGCGAATGGACGAATTCGTGCCAGATCCAGCCCGGAATATTGAGCGCGATCCCGACGACAACGACGAGCAGCGGAACGCGATCTGCGCCAGACATGGATCAATCCCGAGTAAAGCCGGAGAGCGCCCAGTCTTTGGGGAACGGACCCGGGCTCGTCCCGGTTCCACGCTCCGGTTCGACCAATTGATCGCAGCCGGCAACGGCCGCTCGAAATTGTGCTTGATTCGAAGCGCGCCTCGCCCTCACGGTGCCGTCCAAATGAGCGACGGCATGAGCAAAGGACGGCCCTCCTCCGGCTTCATCGACGAAGCCGCGCGCGAGCACGTGTTCCCGGTGCGGGTCTATTACGAGGACACCGACACCGCCGGCAGCGTCTATTACGTCAACTACCTGAAATTCGCCGAGCGCGCGCGGACCGAGATGCTGCGGCTGCTGGGCCGCGAGCAGCAGCGGATGATCGAGCGCGAGCGCGTGGCGTTCGCGGTCAAGAGCGCGCGCATCGAGTATTTCCGACCGGCGGGGCTCGACGATGCGCTCGATGTGCGCACCGGCCTGGTCGATGTGGCCGGCGCGAGCCTCAAGGTGCGCCAGCGCATCTTTCGCGGCGGGGAACTGCTCGCCGACATGCTGATCCGGCTCGCGGTGGTGGACCGCGCCGGGCGGCCGACGCGCCTGCCGGCCGACATCCGCGCCGCGCTGGCGCCGCACGCGGATCCAAAGCGCGAGATGTGAGCGCGGTCGCCGGGCCGCCGCCGCGTTATCCATTTAACCGTGTCGTCCCCGGCGCTCCGGGGGACGCCGCACCCGCACCCGCTCGTAACCCTTGCGAGGGCACGGTGGGTGGTCCAAAAAACGCCTAGTTTCCCGCCTATTCCCCCTCCTTAACCCGATTTTCGAGACCATGGACCTTTCAGGCCTGCCTCTATTCGATCCGATTCTCATCGATTCGGTCCGCGACACGCTCGCCGCGGCGCGCGATCATTTCGCCGGCGCCGCGTATGCGTGGGCGCCCCAAAGCGACGACTATGGCGGCGATGCGGCGCCGGGCCTCGGCGGCGAGGGCGGCCTCGAACTCGCCCAGGCCACGCCCGAGAAACCCGCGGAGAATCCGGGCGAAAAGCCGTCGACGACGCCGCCCGAAAAGCGCGTGATGGAGGGATCGCTCGAGCGCAAGGACGCGCCCGGCGCCGGCGGGCCCTCGGCCGCCGGCATCGATTTCTCGGTTTGGGGCATCGTGGCGCGCGCCGATCCGATCGCCAAAGTGGTGATCGCGATCCTCTCGGTGGCGTCGGTGTGGAGCTGGGCGATCATCTTCGAGAAGCTCATCGCGCTACGGTCGGTCAACGCGCGCTCGGACAAGTTCGAGGACCGCTTCTGGTCGGGCGGCTCGGTCGATTCGCTGTTCGACGAGGTGAGCCGCCGACCCAACAGCCCGATGGCGGCGCTGTTCGCGGCCGCGATGCGCGAGTGGCGCCAGTCGACGGCGCCCGATCACACCGGCCAGCAGACGATCCTGGGCGGCGTCAAGGAACGCATCGAGCGCGTGATGCACGTGACGCTCGGGCGCGAGATGGCGCGGCTCGAGCGCAATGTGGGCTTTCTCGCGACCGTGGGTTCGACGGCGCCGTTCATCGGCCTCTTCGGCACGGTGTGGGGGATCATGAACAGCTTCCAGCACATCGCGATCCAGAAGAACACCAACCTCGCGACGGTGGCGCCGGGCATCTCGGAGGCCCTCTTCGCGACGGCGCTTGGCCTGCTCGCCGCGATCCCGGCCGTGATCGCCTACAACCGCTTCTCGGGCGAGCTCGACCGCTACGCGCACCGGCTCGAGGGCTTCACCGGCGAGTTCACCGCGATCGTCTCGCGCCAACTGGAAGGCGGGGTGCGCTGATGGCGATCAGTGTCGGCGGCAAGGCAAACGGCAAGCCCGGGCGCATCTACCGCCCGATGTCCGAGATCAACGTGACGCCATTCGTCGACGTGATGCTCGTGCTGCTCGTCATCTTCATGGTGACCGCGCCGCTGCTGACGGTCGGCGTTCCGGTCGATCTGCCCAAGACCCAGGCGGCCTCCATCAGCAAGCCCGACGAGCCGCTCATCGTCACCGTCACCGCCGAGGGCAAGGTCTATCTCCAGGAGACCGAGATGACCGACACGCAGCTCGTCGACAAGCTCAAGGCGATGTCGGCCGACAAGGCCGAGCAGCGCCTCTATGTGCGCGGCGACAAATCGGTGGCCTATGGGCGCGTGATGGAGGTGATGGGCCAGCTGGCCGGCGCCGGATTCACCAAGGTGGCGCTCATCGCCGAGTCGGCCGATGTCCCGCCGCCGGGCAAGGCGCAGCCGGGCGCGCGCCCGGCGCCCCGGCCGCCGCCGCGCTAGCGAGGTGCTATGCGCTACGGCCTGCCGCTCTCGATCTTCTTCCACGCCCTGCTCGTGGCGGTGGTGATGTTCGGCTGGCCGAGTCTCAGCAAGCCGATGGCCGAAAAGAGCATCGAGGTGCCGGTCGAGATCGTGCGCTTCGACGAGGCGACCAATCCGCCGCCCGGCCAAAAGCAGGATCAGCGCGACGAGCGCACGCCCGACGACGACAAGACCACGGGCAAGAGCCGCGCCGCCGACGGCGGCAAGACGCGGCCCGTCGTGCGCCCCGAGCGGGCGCCCGAGCGGCCGCCCGAGCCCGAGGTGAAGAAGCCGGCGGAGACCCCGGAGGACAAGCCGCAGACGCCCAAGACCGAAACCGACAGCGCGGCGCCGACGACGCCAGAGCGCCCGCCCGAGCCGCCCCGGCAGGACGTGAAGAGGCCGGCCGAGACGCCGGACGCCGCGACGCCCAAAACCGAGCGCGACGTTGCGGCGCCGGCGCGCCCGCCCGAACCGCCTAAGCGGCAGGACGTGACCGTGGCGACGCCGAAGTCCTTGCAGAAGGAGCCGGCCACGCCCGACAGCGCGCGCAAGAACCCCGAGATCAAGAAGCCGCCGGCGCCGCCCGAGCCCGAGCGCCACGACGCGGCGCTGAGACCCCCGCCGCGCGTCACCGCGCCCGATCCGTCGACGGCGCCCGAGCGCCCCGACGCGGAGCGCGACGCCGCCCTTCCGAGGAAGCCCGCGGCCCCGCCCAAGCCCGATCGCCAGATCGCGGCGCTGCGTCCGCCCGCAGCCGACAAGGCGGCGCCCAGGGAGCCCAAGGAAGACAAGCCGCAGATCAAGTCGCAGCCGACCTTCCGCGCCGAGCCTTCGGAAGCCGAGAAGAAGAAAGAGGAGGCGCCCGCGATCAAGTCGCGGCCGAGCTTCCGCGCCGAGAAGGCGCCGCAGGATCCGCGCGAGAACAAGGCGCAGCAGCCGGCGCCGACGCCGTCGAAGCTCGACACGATCCTCCGCAGCCTCGACCGCGAGCGCAAAGCGCCGCAGGAAGCCGACGCCGAGCGCACCGCGCGCGACCAGCGCCGCGGCGCGCCCGAGCATAAGCCGGGCGCCCCGCTGAGCGTCAGCGAGATCGACGCGGTCAAGCGCCAGATCCGCCAATGCTGGAGCGCCGACGCCGCGGCCAAGGAGCTCGAGGAACTGGTCGTCACGATCGAAGTCTGGATGAACGAGGACGGCACGGTGCGCGAGGCCAGGATCGCGCCCGAAACGACGATCCGCAGCGCGACGCACCGTGCCGCGGCCAATGCCGCGCTGCGCGCCGTGCTCAACGAGAGGTGCCAGCCCTATCGCCTGCCGCCGGAGAAATTCGCGCGCTGGCGGCACATGAAGCTGGAATTCGACCCTTCGGAATGAGGCGATGCCGACGACGCGCGCCGCCCGCAAAGGAACGAGACAGGGTAAGGGAGAAGCAATGTCCGGGACCCGGTTGATCGCGAAGGTTTTCGCCGCGGCGCTGGCCGCCGCCGCCGCGCCCAGCGCGGCCGAGCTGCGCATCCGCATCACCGATCCCAATTTCGAGCCGATCCCGATCGCGGTCCCCGAATTCGTCGCCGCGCGCGAGGACGACCGCGTCCAGGGCCAGCGCATCGTCGACGTGATCATCAACAATTTCCGCAATTCTGGCGTGTTCAAGGTGCTCGACCAGCGCTCGTTCATCCAGAAGCCCGACGAGCTCATCCGCGGGCCGCGCATGGCCGATTGGAAGCAGGTCGGCGCCGACGCGGTGATGGGCGGCCGGATCGCGTCGGTCGGCGGCGGAATCAAGGTCGAGCTGTGGGCCTGGTGGGTCGGCACGGGCGCATCGCTGGTCGCCAAGGGGTTCGAAACCTCGGCCGCCAACTGGCGCCGGCTCGCCCACAAGATCTCCGACCGCGTGTTCGAGAGCGTCACCGGCGAGACCGGCTATTTCGACACCCGCGTCGTCTACGTCGCCGAGACCGGGCCGGTCACGCGGCGCGTCAAGCGCCTCGCCATGATGGACCAGGACGGCGCCAACAACCGCTACCTGAGCGAAGGCGAGACGCTGGTGCTGACGCCGCGCTTCTCGCCGACCGCGCAGGAGATCACCTACCTCTCCTACACCGGCAACGCGCCGCGCGTTTACATCTTGAGCATCGACAGCGGCCGGCGCGAGGTGGTCGGCGATTTCCCCGGCATGACGTTTGCGCCGCGCTTCTCGAACGACGGCAACAAGATCGCGCTCTCGCTCGAGACCGACGGCAATTCGGAGATCTACTCGATGGATCTCCGCACGCGGCAGGTGACGCGGCTCACCAACAATCCCGCGATCGACACCTCGCCCTCCTACTCGCCCGACGGCCGCAAGATCGCGTTCAACTCCGATCGCGGCGGCACGCAGAAAATCTATGTCATGAACGCCGACGGCAGCGACGTGGTGCGCATCTCCAACCGGCCGGGGCGCTACGCGACCCCGGTGTGGTCGCCGCGCGACGACTACATCGCGTTCACCAAGATCGAGGGCGGGACGTTCTCGATCGGCATCATGCGCCCCGACGGCGAGGGCGAACGGATTCTCGCCCAGGGCTTCCTCGCCGAGGGGCCGACCTGGGCGCCCAACGGCCGCTACCTCATGTACTTCAAGCAGGACCGCGCCGCGCCGCTCGGCCTCTACTCCATCGACATCACCGGCCGCACCGAGCGCCGCATCGAGACGCCGACCGAGGCGTCCGATCCGGCGTGGTCGCCGCTGCTGCGCGACTGAGGCGCAGACCGCGCCGGCTTGCCCTTCATCGCCAGGGTGGCGATAACCCTTCGCGGGAGGGAGGGAAGGCTGGTTCGGGAACGCCGCCGACCTCAAGACCGATCAACTCGTGGGGACTTTCATGCGCGTCAGACAGTTTCTCGCTCTCCTCGGCATCGCGACGTTCGTCGCCGCATGCGGGCCGGACACCAAGACCGATCCCAACGCGGATGCGGCGACGCGCCTCGGGCGGCCCGATCCGCGCGCCGCTTGGTCCGACTTCACCAATCCCGGGCGCAACGGCCATGCCGACCGCGTCTTCTTCGATCTCGACCAGCACGACGTGCGGCCCGACCAGGAGCCGACCGTGCGCGCATGGGCCGAGTGGCTGCGCGCGCATCCCGGCGCCAGCTTCATGATCGAAGGCCATTGCGACGAGCGCGGCACGCGCGAATACAACCTCGGCCTGGGCGCGCGGCGCGCCACGTCCATCAAGAATCTCCTCGTCTCGCTCGGCGTCGAAGCCGGGCGCGTGCGCACGATCTCCTACGGCAAGGAGCGCCCGGCCGAGGCCGGCTCGACCGAAGACGGCTGGGCCAAGAACCGCCGCGGCGTCGCCGTCCCGAGTGGTTCCGGGGCTTAGGCAGCGGCTACAACTCGCGAGGGCGGAATTTACGAGCGGCGTTCGCTCCCCCCTTGAGGGGGAGCTGTACGGCGCGCGCTTGCGCGCCGTACTGAGGGGGCGCTTCCGCCGCACGTCGCTGGAGAGGAGTGCCCCACCCGTCGGCGCAGCCGCGCAAGCGCGGCAGCGCCGCCGACCGCCCCTCAAGGGGGCGGTGAGATTCGCCTACGCCGCGAGCCGCGCCCGGTCGTGCGGCGCCGCGAGATCGATCGGCGTGCCCTTGGGCGTGATGCCGGTGGGGTTGAGCTTCTTGATCGAGTAGTAGCCGATCACGTAGTAGCGCGGCTTCACCGTGGCGGCGATGCCCGGCACGGCGTAGAGCTCGAGCATGTAGTTGGCGAGGTTCGGATAGTCGGCGATGCGCCGCTTGTTGCACTTGAACAGCGAGAAATAGGCCACGTCGAAGCGCACCAGGGTCGGGAACAGGCGCCAATCGGCCTCGGTCAAGCGGTTGCCGAAGAGATAGCGCTGGCGCCCCAAGCGCGCCTCGAGCTCGTCGAGCGCCGCGAACAGCGCGTCGAAGGCCGCGTCGTAGGCCGCCTGCGAGCGCGCGAAGCCGCAGCGATAGACGCCGTTGTTGACGTTGGCGAAGACAAAATCGTTGACCCGGTCGATCTCGGCGCGCAGCGGCGCCGGATAGAGGTCCGTATCGTCGCCGGCGATGCCGCGGAACTCGCTGTTGAGCATGCGGATGATCTCGGACGACTCGTTGTTGACGACACGCTTCGTCTTGGTGTCCCAGAGCGTCGGCACCGTCACCTTGCCGGTGTAGCCGGGATCGCTGGCCGTGTAGGCCTGATGCAAATGGCGGAAGCCGTTGACGGTGTCCGGGGTGCAATCCGGAAAGGCGGGATTGCTCTCGAAGGTCCAGCCTTGCCCGCGCTCGCCGGGAATGGCGTAGGCGACGCTGATCGCGCGGTCGAGCTTCTTCAGCGCCCGGAAGATCAGCGTGCGGTGCGCCCAGGGGCAGGTGTGCGCCACGTAAAGGTGGTAACGCCCCGCCTCGGCCTTGAAACCCGAGGAGCCGTCGGCCGTGACGCGGTCGCGGAACCGGCTTTCGATGCGCTGGAACTCGCCGGCCGCGCCGGTCTCGGCTGCAAGCTCCTCGTCGCGCCATTGGCCGTTTATCAAGATTCCCATGGATAATCCTTGTCCGTTGGAGGCGCCCCGGCACCATCTAAGTCGGCCCGGCGCGGTTGCCAACCGCGGACCGAAGCCCGTTGCCGGGGCGCCCTTGTTTCGCCACGCTGCGTGCCTAGCGTCCGTATACGAAAAGACAACACTGGGCAGGGATCGTCCCACGATGACCCGCATCAATCTTCGCGCGCATCGCGCGTTCGCGCTGGCCTTTGCGGCCGCGCTCTCCGTGCTTTCGCCCGCCGCCGCCGATACGCGCTCCGCCATCGGCGCCGCGCTGAGCAGCGCGCTCGACGAGGTGCGGCGCGAGGCGCATGCGATCCGCGTCGAGCTCGCGCAGATGTCGCCCGACGCCGCCGTGCAGCTCAACCGCCGGCTCGACGAGCTCGAGCGCCTGATCCAGCGCCTGACCGACAAGATCGACACGCTCAACGCGCAGCAGCGCGAAATGGCGCGCGAGTTCGACCGCTACAAGAACGACACCGATTTCCGCCTGGGCCAGCTCGACAAGGGCCGCGCGGCGCCGCCGCGGCCGCCCGAACGCCGTACCGAGGCGCCGCCCGAGCGACGCACCGAGACGCCGCCCGATCGCCGCGCGCCGCCGCGCGCCGCGGATGACGAAGGCGAAGATGGTCCGCCGCGTCCCGCGCGCCGCGACGAGGCGGCCCGCCCGCAGCAGCCCGAGGCGCCGGCGCCCGGCGGCTCGGTGCGCGATCAGTACGAGCACGCGCTCGCCTTGCTGCGCCGCGCCGACTACAAGGCGGCCGAGGCGGCCCTTCTCCAGTTCGTGCGCCGCCATCCCAACGATCCTCTCTCGGCCAACGCCTACTATTGGCTCGGCGAGAACTACTACGCGCAGGGCCGCTATCAGGACGCCGCGCATCAGTTCGCCGACGGATTCCGGAAATTCCCGAACCATCCGAAGGCGCAGGACAGCCTGTTCAAGCTGGCGCTCTCGCTCGGGCGCCAGGGCAAGACCGGCGACGCCTGCACCACCTTCGGCGAGTTCAAGAAGCGCTATCCGCAAGCGGGCCTCCGCCGCGAGGCGGATGCCGAGCAGCGCCGGTTCAACTGCCCGGGGTAGTGCCGTTCGACGGCGCCCGTTGAGCATTGTCTGGCAGCTGGTCGCGAATGCTGTCATGATCGGGGTAAGCCAAGTGAGCCAGAGGTCGTGACCAAGGAAGTGCCGAAGCCCAAAGTACGGGAATTCGATGTTGTGATCGAACGCGACAGCGAAGGTAACTACGTCGCGTCAGTGCCCGTGTTGCCCGGCTGCCATACACAGGCACGCTCCATGGATGAGCTGATAGAGCGTATCAAGGAGGCGATCGCCCTTTGCCTCGAGGATCGTGACGCCCCTCCGCAGCAACTCGATTTCATCGGCATTCAGCGCATCAAAGTTGCGGCATGAACAGCCTGCCCCGGCCGACCGGGCGTGCGCTGATAACCGCACTGAAAAAGGCTGGATTCACCGTCGCCCGCATTCGCGGGAGCCATCACATTCTCAAGCACCGGGACGGGAGAATGACCGTCGTTCCAGTTCATGCCGGCGAAACGATCGGACCGGGACTACTGTCGCGAATCCTGCGGGATTGCAAATTGACGCGAGGCCAGCTGGGCGAACTATTGTAGCCGGCATGAGTGATGTTGCATCGACCGAATTCGCGCGCTTGATGGCGCGCTGCGGGCCGTTCGAGCCGCGGCCGCTGCTCGGGGTCGCGGTCTCGGGCGGCGCGGACAGCATGGCGCTGGCGTTGCTGGCCGACGAATGGGCGCGCGCGCAGAGCGGCCGCGTCGTGGCGCTCACGGTCGATCACGGCCTCCGGCCCGAAGCGCCCGCCGAGGCGCGCGCCGTCGCGCGCTGGATGAAGCGGCGCGGCATCGCGCATCGCGTCCTCGCCTGGCGCGGCACGAAGCCCGCGACCGGCATCCAGGCCGCGGCGCGCGAGGCGCGCTATCGACTCCTCGGCGAGCGGTGCCGCGCCGACGCCGCCTTGCACCTGCTGCTCGGCCACACACGCGACGATCAGGCCGAAACCGTGCTGCTGCGCCTCGCCTCCGGCAGCGGCCCGCGCGGGCTCGCGGCGATGCCGCTCGCGCAGGAGACGGCCGCGGTGCGCGTGCTCCGCCCGCTGCTCGGCGTGGAGCGTGCCCGTCTCCGCGCCACATTGCGCGCGCGTGATCAGCAATGGATCGAGGATCCGAGCAACTGCGACGATCGCTTCGCGCGCGTCCGCGTGCGCCGAATGCTCGCGGCGGCGCGCGAGGGCGAACTGCAATCCGCTCGTCTCGCCGCCGCCGCGCTCGAACTGGGCCGTTTGCGCGCGAGCGAGGAACGCAGGATCGCGGGCACGCTGGCCCGCGCCGTCACCCTCTATCCCGAAGGCTATGCGCGGGTCGACGTCGGCGCGGTGGTCGCGGCGCCGCCCGAGCTCGGCTGGCGCGCGCTGGCGGCATTGCTGGCGACGATCGGAGGCCTCGCCTACGCGCCGCGCGTCGACGCGGTTCGTGCGCTCCATGCCGACCTTTGCGCGGGCCGCATCGGCGGCGGGCGCACGCTGGCGCGCTGCCGGCTGATCCCCGAAGTCGCTCGGACCCAAGCGGCGCGGTGCCTCGTCGTGCGCGAGACGCGCGGGATCGAGATTGCGCGTCCCGGCACCGGTTCCAAGCGGTTCGACCGATGGGACGGGCGCTTCGATCTCGAGCTTTCCCCTGCGCGCAAGGCCGTCGAGATCGCCGCGCTCGGGGCCGCGGGCTGGGCCGAGGCGGTGGCCCGGGCGGGGGCGCTGAGGGCAACGCCCATTCCCTATGCGGCGCGGCTTGGGCTGCCGGCGCTGCGCGACCGGAGTGGCGTTTTGGCGGTGCCCTCGCTCGGCTTTCGGCGCGAGCGCAGCCCCAAAAAGACCCCAATTGCGGCGTTTCGCCCTCGCGGACCGCTGGCGCCCGCCGTCTTTGCCGCGCCTACTTTGCCTTGAGCGCCGGGCGGCCCCGTTGTTTAATTCTTTCAACACCCTATCTGTTGTACGACGCTTCGCCACCCTGCCGCGCCGCAGCGAAAGGCCAAGGAATTGAACAACGTCGGTCGTAATCTCCTGATGTGGGTGGTCATCGGCGCATTGCTGGTGGCTCTCTACAGCCTGTTCCAAGGGTCATCCACGCGCGAAGGCGGGCACGAACTCACCTATTCGGACTTCATCGCCCAGGTCGAATCCGGGCAGGTCAAGACCGTCACCATCCAGGGCACGACGTTGCGCGGCCAACTCCAGAACGGCCGCGTCTTCCGCGTCAACAAGCCCGACGATCCGCAGCTCGTCGACCGCCTGATCAAGAACAAGGTCGACGTCCGCTCGGTGCCGCCCGAGAAGGGCATGCACCCGCTCCTGTCGATGATCGTCTCGTGGCTGCCGATCATCCTCATCGTGGCGGTGTGGATTTTCTTCATGCGCCAGATGCAGTCGGGCACCGGCCGCGCCATGGGCTTCGGCAAATCGCGGGCGCGTCTGCTCACCGAGCGCCAGGGCCGCGTCACCTTCGAGGACGTGGCCGGCGTCGAGGAGGCCAAGCAGGAGGTGCAGGAGATCGTCGAGTTCCTGCGCGATCCGCAGAAGTTCACGCGCCTCGGCGGCAAGATCCCCAAGGGCGTATTGCTCGTCGGCCCGCCGGGCACCGGCAAAACGCTGCTGGCGCGCGCCATCGCCGGCGAGGCCAACGTTCCGTTCTTCACCATATCGGGCTCGGACTTCGTCGAGATGTTCGTCGGCGTCGGCGCCTCCCGTGTGCGCGACATGTTCGAGCAGGGCAAGAAGAACGCGCCCTGCATCATCTTCATCGACGAGATCGACGCGGTCGGCCGCCACCGCGGCGCCGGCTTGGGCGGCGGCAACGACGAGCGCGAGCAGACGCTCAACCAGCTCCTCGTCGAGATGGACGGCTTCGAGGCCAACGAGGGCGTGATCCTCATTGCCGCCACCAATCGCCCCGACGTGCTCGACCCGGCCCTCCTCCGCCCCGGCCGCTTCGACCGCCAGGTCGTGGTCCCCAATCCGGACGTGGTCGGCCGCGAGAAGATCCTGCGCGTCCACATGCGCAAGGTGCCGCTGGCGCCCGACGTCGATCCCGCCGTCATCGCGCGCGGAACGCCCGGCTTCTCGGGCGCCGATCTCGCCAACATCGTCAACGAGGCAGCGCTGCTCGCCGCGCGGAAGAACCGCCGCGCCGTCTCGATGCGCGAGTTCGAGGAGGCCAAGGACAAGGTCATGATGGGCCCCGAGCGGCGCTCGATGGTCATGACCGACAAGGAGCGCGAGGCGACCGCCTATCACGAAGCCGGCCACGCGCTCGTGGTGATGGAGATGCCGGACGGCGACCCGCTCCACAAGGTCACGATCATTCCGCGCGGCCGGGCGCTCGGCGTCACCATGTCGCTGCCCGAGCGCGACCGCCTCTCCCACAGCAAGAAGTGGTGCGAGGCCAAGATCGCGATGTGCTTCGGCGGCCGCATCGCCGAGCAGCTCATCTACGGGCAGGAGCACCTCAACACCGGCGCCTCGGACGACATCCGCCAGGCCACCGGTCTCGCGCGCAAGATGGTGACCGAGTGGGGCATGAGCGGGAAGCTGGGCCCGCTGCGCTACAGCGAGAACGAGGAGGAAGTGTTCCTCGGCCACTCGGTAACGCAGAGGAAGAATATCTCCGACGCCACCGCCAAGATCATCGACGAGGAGATCCGCCGCCTCATCGAGGAGGGCGAGAACAAGGCGCGCAGCATCCTCTCGGCGCGCATCGAAGACCTCCACAAGATCGCCAAGGCGCTACTCGAATACGAGATGCTGAGCGCTGATGAAGTGCAAAAGGTGCTTCGCGGCGAGGCCATCGAGCGCCCGACCGTCGACGAGCCGCCGCGCACCGGCCCGGCCCAGTCCCCCGGCAAGCGCCCGCACCGCGGCTCCGTGCCGACCAGCCGGCCCGGTGGCATCGCGCCCGAGCCGAGCACGTGACTCCCCCTCGCCCCGGGGCGAGGGGGTTGGGGGTGAGGGGGAGTCCCTCACCTTAATTCACTCGTCTGCGCGAGGGCCTCGTCGAAAGGATTCCCCCTCACCCCCTGCCCCTAGGGCGAGGGGTAATCCACGGTTTTTCCCCTATGAAACGATCCGACACTTTTTTTGAGGTGAAACACTGCGGCATGTGTCGTAAGAAGCAGTGACGCACTATCTGTTGAGGGCCGCCTCGCGCGATGTCGCCTGCGCCTCGCGAATACGCCGGACTGAAGCTCGACCGCCCGCTGCTGATGGGCATCGTCAACGTGACGCCCGACAGCTTCTCGGACGGCGGCGCGTTCTTCGATGCCGAGCGCGCGATCAGGCACGGCATCCGCCTCATCGCGGAGGGCGCCGACATCCTCGATATCGGCGGCGAATCGACCCGCCCCGGCGCCGATCCGGTCGATGCCGAGGAAGAGAAGCGCCGCGTGCTCCCGGTGATCGAGGGCCTGCGCGACATCGGCGCGCCGCTCTCCTGCGACACCTCCAAGCCCGAGGTGATGGCCGCCGCGCTCGACGCCGGCGCCCGCATCGTCAACGACGTGCGCGCGCTGCGCCTGGGCGGCCTCGACCTCGTCGCGGCGCGGGGCGCCTCGGTCGTCCTGGGTCATATGCAGGGCGAACCGGCCACCATGAACCTCAATCCCCACTATGAGGACGTGGTGTCCGAGGTGCGCGCCTTCCTCGCCGAGCGCGCCGCCGCCTGCATCGCCGCCGGCATTACGCCCGAGCGCATCGCTGTCGATCCGGGATTCGGCTTCGGCAAGCGGCGGCGGCACAACATGGCTCTGCTTCACGAGTTGGGCGCGCTGGCCAGCCTCGACTGCCCGATCTGCGTCGGGGCCTCGCGCAAATTCTCGCCCAAGGAAGCCACCGACGAGATGAAGCTGGCCGGCTCGCTGGTCGCCGCCGTCATCGCCGTGCGCAACGGCGCCCGCATCCTCCGCGTCCACGACGTGTCCGAGCACAAGGCCGCGTTCGATCTGCTGCCGGAGATCGTGCAGCCCGGGGAGCCCGCGCAACCCGTGGCGAATTAGACCTCGATGTTTCATACGTAGGGGCGGGTCCCCGACCCGCCCGACAGCCGTCGCCGCAGCACATCCTCTCGACAAGGGAACCCGCGGCGGGGAAGCGGGCGGGTCGGGGACCCGCCCCTACGCCGCAAACATGATGCGTCAAAGCCCGCGCAGGAACGCGATCAGCTCTGCGTTCACGCGCTCGGCGGCCTCCTGCTGCACCCAATGGCCGGCGCCGGGGATCAGGATCTTGCCGCGCAGGCCGGGCACTGCCTCCTCCATAGCGACGAGACGATCGCGGCGGCCGCCGATGCGCAGCGTGGGATCGCGCTCGCCGGCGATGAAGAGCGCCGGCTGGCGAATGCGCGCGTCGCCGAACGCGGCCGTCAGCGCCCAGTTGCGGTCGATGTTGCGATACCAGTTGAGCCCGCCGCGGAAGCCGCTCCGCTCGAAGGCGGCGACGCAGCGGGCGAAGTCCGCGGGTGCAAGCCAGCGCGGCCGGGCCGCGGGTTCGAGCGTGGTGTCGAGGAGGCCGCCGCCCTCCGGCACCACAGCGCGCCAATGCCAATCGGCCGGAACGTCGCCCGAGGCCGCGTGGTAGATCCGGCGCAGCGCGTGCGCGACGTCGCGCTCGAGCTCGGCTTCCGCGACGCCCGGCTCCTGGAAATGAAGCCAGTAGAAGCCGTGATAGCCGGCGCGGCGCAGCGTCTCGAGCGGCGCCTTCGCGGGTCGCAGCGTGTGCGGAACGCTCATCGCCGCGACCGCGCGGAAGCGGTCGGGCCTGAGCAGCGCCGCGTGCCAGGCGACCGGCGCGCCCCAATCGTGGCCGACGACGACGGCCTCGGCAGCGCCGAGATGATCGAGCAGCCCCACAAGATCGCCGACGAGGTGGAGGATCGTGTACTCGGCGATGTCGGCAGGCGCCGAGCTTTCGCCATAGCCGCGCATGTCGGGCGCCACCACGCGATACCCGGCCGCCGTCAGCGCCGGGGTTTGGTTGCGCCACGAATGAGCGATTTCGGGCCAGCCATGCACGAGCAGCACGAGCGGCCCCGCCCCGGCCTCGTCATAGGCGAGGCGGATGCCGTTCACCTCGGCATGGCGGCGCTCGATCGCGGGGGTCATGGCATGCGGTGCTATCGCTTGTTCTGTCGCCGTCTACCGCATCGCAATTGCACGTGAGGTCCCAACGCAGTCCCCGCGCCACGGGTGCGGAATGCTTGCGCCCCATCGTACAAAGGAATAATCGATGCCGGAACTGGGGACGAAACCATGTCGCGCAAGCTTTTCGGCACGGACGGCGTTCGCGGCATCGCCAATCAGGAGCCGATGACGGCCGAGACGGCGCTGCGCCTCGCCGAGGCGGCCGCCGCCTATTTCCGCCGCGGCGATCACCGCCACCGCGTCGTGATCGGCAAGGACACGCGGCTTTCGGGCTACCTGATCGAGCCCGCGCTGACGGCCGGCTTCATCTCGATGGGCATGGACGTGTTCCTCGTGGGGCCGATGCCGACGCCGGCGCTGGCGATGCTGACGCGCGCCATGCGCTGCGATCTGGGCGTCGTCATCTCCGCCTCGCACAACCCGTTCGAGGACAACGGCATCAAGCTCTTCGGCCCCGACGGGTACAAGCTCTCCGACGAGATCGAGCTCGAGATCGAGCAGCGCATGGAGAACGGCGTGCCCGAGCGGGCGCCCTCGCCCAAGCTCGGCCGCGCCCAACGCCTCGACGACGCGCCGGGACGCTACATCGAATTCGTCAAGCGCTCGTTCCCGAAGGAGCTGCGCCTCGACGGTCTCAAGATCGCCGTCGATTGTGCAAACGGCGCCGCATACAAGGTGGCGCCGACCGTGCTGTTCGAGCTCGGCGCCAGCGTCGTGCCGCTCGGCGTCTCGCCCGACGGCCTCAACATCAACCGCAATTGCGGCGCCACCGCGCCCGACATGCTGCGCGAGCAGACGGTCGCGCATGGCTGCGATCTCGGCATCGCGCTCGACGGCGACGCCGACCGCGTGGTCATGGTCGACGAGAAGGGCGATCTCATCGACGGCGATCAGCTGATGGCGCTGATCGCCGCCTCGTGGCACCAGCAGGAGCGCTTGAGGGGCGGCGGCATCGTCACGACCGTGATGTCGAACCTGGGGCTCGAGCGCTTCCTCGCCGGCAAGGGCCTCGCGATGGCGCGCACGGCCGTCGGCGACCGCTACGTGCTCGAGCATATGCGCGCCAAGAACTTCAACATCGGCGGCGAGCAGTCGGGCCACATCATCATCAGCGACTATTCGCGCACCGGCGACGGCCTCATCGCGGCGCTGCAAGTGCTGGCCGTGCTGGTATCGACCAAGCAGCCCGCGAGCGCAGCCACGTGCCTGTTCGCGCCGGTGCCGCAGCTCTTGAAAAGCGTGCGCTACGACAAGGGCAACGGCGCCAAGCCGCTCGAGCACGCCGGCGTCAAGTCGGCCATTGCCGCCGCCGAAAAGAAGCTCGGCGCGAATGCCGGACGGCTCCTCATCCGCAAGTCCGGCACCGAGCCGGTGATCCGCGTGATGGCCGAAGGCGACGACGCGGCGATGGTGAGGAGCATCGTCGAGGAGCTCTGCGCGACGATCCAGCAGGCGGCGAAATAGTCGGAGGACCGACTACAGTGGACAGACGACGGACAGCTCCTGTTTCCGTCGTCCGTCGTCTGACGTCTGTCGTCTGAATGCACGGTCGCGTCCTCATCATCGCCGGCTCGGACTCGGGCGGCGGCGCCGGCATCCAGGCCGACATCAAGAGCGTTACCGCCATGGGCGGCTACGCGATGACGGCGATCACGGCGCTCACGGCGCAGAACACCGAGGGCGTGTTCGGCATCCACGCCGTGCCTCAGGATTTCATCCGGCAGCAGATCGAACTCTGCCTGGCCGATATCGGCGCCGACTGCATCAAGACCGGCATGCTGGCGACCGCCGGCGTCATCGAAACCGTGGCGGAGGCGCTCGACAAGCTCGCACCGCGCGTTCCGCTCGTCGCCGATCCGGTCATGGTTGCCAAGGGAGGCGCCGCGCTCCTCGAGCCCGCGGCCGCCGAGGCGCTGCGCCGCCTGCTGCTGCCGCGCGCGGCGCTGCTCACGCCCAACCTGCCCGAGGCCGAGGCGTTGAGCGGGCGGAAGATCGCCTCGGCCTCCGATATGCGGGCTGCCGGCGAGGCGCTGCTGGCGCTCGGGCCCAAGGCGGTGCTGATGAAGGGCGGCCATCTTCCGGGCCCGCGCGTCCACGACGTGCTCGTAACCGCCGGCGAAGCGCGCGTGTTCGAGAGCCCGCGCATCGACACGCGCCACACGCACGGCACCGGCTGCACGCTCGCCTCCGCCATTGCCGCCGGCATCGCGCAGAGCCTGGCGCTCGCCGACGCCGTCGCCCGCGCGCGCGCCTATGTCCAGGCCGCGATCAAGAACGCGCCTGGCTACGGCAAGGGCCATGGGCCGCTCGATCACGCGGTGACCGTGGATCCGACCCTGATCGAGGAAGGCTTCAAGGAGGCATAGCGTCTTTTTCCTCCCCCGCTTGCGGGGGAGGTGCGCGCGTCAGCGCGCGGTGGGGGCCAGTCAAAGTTGCAACACACTGTGCCGACGGACTCCCCCAACCCGGCCTCCCCCGCTACGCGGGGGAGGAGAAGGTCATACCGCCCGCCGCACGCCGGGCCGGCTCTGCGCGACCTCGGCGATCACGGTCAGCGCGCGCTCGAGCGTCTCGTGGTCGCGCGCGGCCGCGAGCGAGATGCGCACCGCGTGCGGCGCGACCTCGCGCCCGATCACGAACGCGCTCGCCGAAACGATGCGCACGCCCTGCGCCAGCGCGGCCTGCACGAAATCTTCGCGCCGCCAGGGATCGGCCAGGTGCAGGAAAATGTGGAACGCCGCCGGATCCGCTTCGATCGGGAATCCGGCGAGACGCCGGCGCGCGAGCGCCTGGCGCGCGCCGAGCTCGCGGCGGAGCCGGCGCATGATCTCGGCCGCGGTGCCGTCGGCGATCCAGCGCCGCGCGATCTCGAACGGCACCGACGACAGCGAACCCGTCATCGAGTAGCGCGCCTCGTCGAGCTTGCGCACGAGGCCCTCGGGCGCGAACACCCACCCGACCCGCAATCCCGGCGCCATCGCCTTCGAGGCGCTCGTGACATAGACCGTGCGCTCGGGTGCCAGCGCCGCGATCGGCGGCGGCCGCCGCTCGGGCAGCAGGCCGTAGACGTCGTCCTCGACCAGCAGCAGGCTGCGCCGCCGCGCGACCGCGACGATGTCGCGCCGGCGCTGCTCGCTCATCGTCGTGCAGACGGGATTGTGGATCGTGGGCTGCAGGAAGACGACGCGCGCGCCGGTCTCGGCCGCGGCGCGGTCCAGCGCGTCGGGCCGCATACCCTCGCGGTCGGTGACGACGCCCTTCAGCGCGTGGCCCGAGCGGTTGGCGTCGTCGATGATGCCGGTATAGGTGAGCGTCTCCGAGAGCGCCGCCTCGCCCGGCGCGAGCAGCGCCGCGAACGCCGCGGCGATGCCTTGCTGCGCGCCGTTGGTGAGGATGACGCGCTCGGGATCGATCGGCAGGCCGAGTTGCGCCAGCCATTCCGCGCCGCCCGCGCGGTAGGCCGCCTGCCACGGCGGCGTCATGTAACGCAGCAGCTGCTCGAGCCCGTCGGCGCGCGCGAGCTCGGCGAGCGTCCGCGACAGCGATTCGCCGTGAAACGCGGTGAGCGACGCGTTGACGCTCAAGTCGATGACGTTCTCAAGCGCGGGCTCGAGTTTGGGGCTGCGCACTGCCGCGGCAGGACCGCGCACGAAGCTTCCGCGCCCCACCTCGCCCGAGATGAGGCCCTGCTGCTCGACAAGCATATAGGCCCGGCCCACGGTTCCCACCGTGATGCCGAGCTTGTCCGCCATGTCGCGCTGCGTCGGCAGCTGCTCGCCGGGTTTGAGGTCGCCGCTGCGAATCGCGGCCGCCATTTTTTCGGCCAGCTCAAGATAGATCTCGCGCTTGCGCCGCTCGAGGGTCGGTGTCCATCCTGTCATGGTACAATTATAGTATTGACACGATACGAATGTCAAGAGTATTGTATCAATCATCGCGGGGGCGATACAACCCCTCAAGGAGACCGACCATGGCCCACGCAATCGATACAAATCTCGGCGGCGCTGGCAGCGCCTCCTCCAAAAGCCTCCGGGCCTTCGGACAGATCCGCCGTATCGTCGTCAAGGTCTTGAATACGATCATAATTTGGCAGGAGCGGTCCGGCCAGCGCCACGCGCTTAGCGAGCTCAACGAGCATATGCTGAAAGACATCGGCGTGAGCAGGGCGGATGCGTACAAAGAGATACGCAAGCCATTCTGGCTGCCGTAATATATCATGACAATCGCCCCCGCGATTGCGAACGGCATTACCTATCAGCTGGAACCGGGCCTCACAGCGGAAGCCTTCATCGGCGTGCTCGAGGCGTCCGGTCTCGCCGAACGCCGCCCCGTTTCGGAGCCCGCCCGCATCGCGACGATGCTGCGCCATGCCAACATCATCGTCACCGCGCGCAGCGGCGCGCGTCTCGTCGGCGTCTCGCGCGCGATCGCGGATTTCGGCTTCTGCTGCTATCTCTCCGATCTCGCGGTGGACCGCGAATTCCAGCGCCGCGGCATCGGCCGCGCGCTGATCGAGCGCACTTGGGACGCTGCGGGACGGCAGACCACGCTGATCCTGCTCGCGGCCCCCGCGGCGACCGCCTATTACCCGCACATCGGCATGACCAAGCACGAAGCCTGCTTCACCTTCCCGCGCGAACGCTGAGGACATCAATGCGCATCCGCCTCATTCAAGTCGACGCTTTCACCGAGAAGACGTTCGGCGGCAACCCCGCCGCCGTCTGCCCGCTCGAGCACTGGCTGCCCGATGTGCTGCTGCAATCGATCGCGACCGAGAACAATCTCTCGGAGACCGCCTATTTCGTGCCGAACGGCGGCGACTACCAGCTGCGCTGGTTTACGCCCGTGGCCGAGATCGATCTCGCCGGCCACCCGACGCTTGCCACCGCCTGGGTCATGATCAACACGCTCGGCGTCAAGCGCGACAAGCTCGTCTTCCACACCAAGATCGGCGACACGCTGACCGTGACGCGCGAGGGCGACCGCCTCGCGATGGATTTTCCTGCCCGCCCGCCCGCGCCGCGCGCGATCGGCGACGTGGCGGCGGCGCTCGGCGCCAAGCCCGCCGAAGTGCTGGCGGCGCGCGACGGCTTCGCGGTGTTCGCGCACGAGCAGGACGTGCGCGGGCTGAAGCCCAACATGGACAAGGTCGCGGCACTGGATTGCATGGGCCTCATCGCGACCGCACCGGGCAAAGACTGCGATTTCGTCTCGCGCTTCTTCGCGCCGAAGCACAATATTCCCGAGGATCCGGTCACCGGCTCCGCCCACAGCACGCTCATTCCCTATTGGGCCAAGCGCCTCGGCAAGAACGAGCTGTTCGCGCGCCAGATCTCGGTGCGCGGCGGCGAGATCTGGTGCCGCCACCGCGGCGAGCGCGTGACCATCGCCGGGAAATGCGCGCCCTATCTCGACGGCTGGATCGAGGTATGAACATCGCCACCGAACCCCGGCCCCAGCGCGCACCCGCCGCGGGCCGCCTGCGCATTCCGCTCTACCAGATCGACGCGTTCGCCGACCGGCCCTTCACCGGGAATCCGGCCGCGGTTTGCCCGCTCGAAGGCTGGCTGCCCGACGACGTGCTCCAGTCGATCGCCGAGGAGAACAATCTCGCGCAGACGGCGTTCTACGTTCCCCGCGCCTTGCGCAACGCGGAACCCGCTTTCGACCTGCGCTGGTTCACGCCCACCGCCGAGGTCGACATTTGCGGCCACGCCACACTGGCGAGCGCGCATTCCATCCTCGGCGAAGGCGACGCGAACTCGGTCGCGTTCTACACCCGCAGCGGCGTGCTGCGTGTCATGCGCGAGGGCGAGCGGCTCGCCCTCGACTTCCCGGCGCGCCCGCCCGCGCCGGGCTCGATCGATATTGCCGCGGTCGAAGCCGCGCTCGGCGCGCGGCCCGATTTGCTCCTCATGTCGCGCGACGTGTTCGCTGTCTTCGGCGAAACGCCCCGTGTCGCGGGCCTGCGGCCGGACACGGCCAAGGTCGCGGCGCTTCCGGGATTCGGCGTCATCGCGACCGCGCCCGGCGCCGACTGCGATTTCGTCTCGCGCTTCTTCGCGCCGAAGGTCGGCGTGCCCGAGGATCCCGTGACCGGTTCGGCGCACTGCTCGCTCATCCCCTACTGGGCCGAGCGGCTCGGCAAGGCCGACCTGTTCGCGCGCCAGATATCGAAGCGCGGCGGCCAATTGTGGTGCCGCCATCGCGGCGAGCGCGTGACCATCGCCGGCACCTGCGCGCCCTATCTCGCAGGCTGGATCGAGATATGACGGGCCCGCACGACCACGCCTCGGCGGAGGCGTTCGCGCGCGATTGGATCGCTGCCTGGAATCGGCGGGACATCGAAGCCATCGTCGCCCACTACGCGGCCGACGGCCGCTTCACCAGCCCGCGCGCGCTCGAGCGCATGGGTACGGCCACAGTCGCCGGGCGCGAGATGCTGAAGGCGTATTGGCAGGGCGCGCGCAAATTGCCGAAGCTGCATTTCACGCTCGACCGCGTGCTCTGGGACGCGGAGCGGCGCGAACTCGTCGCGCTCTACACGTCCGACCTCGGCGAGCAGAAGATCCGCGCCATGGAGGTCATGCGTATCGGCGCCGACGGCCTCATCCGCGAGGGCGAGGCGATGTACGGAGCGCCCGTGCCGTGACCGGCGCCGTCGCCCGCAGCGGCGCCGGCGCGGCGGTATTCGCCGCCGCGATAGCCGTCCTCATCTGGGGCGGCACGCCGATCGCGACGCGCATCGCGGTCGACACGATCGATCCCGCGATGGTCGGCATGCTGCGCACGCTTCTGGCCGCGCTGCTGGCGCCGTTTCTGTTGCTGGCATTGCGCCTGCCGGTCCCCGCCGGCAACGGCACGCGCCCCCTCCTCGCGTTTTCAGGGCTCTGCGCGTTCGTGCTGTTCCCGGTGCTGTTCAGCGTCGGCATCGACTACACCACCGCCTCGCACGCGGCGCTGATCCTCGCGATGCAGCCGGTGTTCACCGCGCTCGCCGCGCACATCGTCGAACGCAGCGCGCCGAGCTGGCGCTGGGCCGCGGGCGCCGCGCTGGCCGCGGCCGGCACGTTCGCGCTCGTCCATTTCCGCATCGGCATCGCCGAGGGCACCGCAGAGAGCTGGATCGGCGATCTCTTGATCCTGGCGGCCGGCTTCCTCGCCTCGATCGGCTACGTCGGCGGCGGCCGCGCCGCGCGGAGCTTCCCGGCGCTCGGCGTGACGTTGTGGGGCCTCGCGATCGGCGGCCTCGCGCTCCTCCCGCTCTTCGCTTGGCGGGCCGGCGCGGTCGATTGGAGCACCGGCACGGTCTCTTCGTGGTCCGCGGTGGCGTATCTCGCTTTCGCGGTCTCGTCGCTCGGCTACCTTCTGTGGTATTGGGCGCTGGCCAAGGGCGGCATCGCCCGCATCGGCACGTTGCAGTTCCTGCAGCCGGTCGCGAGCCTGGTGCTGGCCGTGATCGTCCTCGGCGAACATATGACGCTTCCGCTCGCCGCTTGTGCGGCTGTGGTGCTTGCCGGCACGATCCTCGCGCATCGAGGCTGACCCATGGCCGCTCCGATCTCCCGCGCCGCCCTCGAAGAGGCTGCGGTGCTCGTGCACAAGACCGTGGCGCCGACGGCGCAGCATTGCTGGCCGCTGCTTTCGGCGCGCATCGGCGCCGAGGCGTGGGTCAAGCACGAGAACCACACCGCGACCGGCGCGTTCAAGCTGCGCGGCGGCCTCGTCTATGTCGACGGATTGAAGCGCCGCGAGCCCGGTGTTGCCGGCGTGATCGCCGCCACGCGCGGCAATCACGGGCAGAGCGTGGCCTTCGCGGCGCGCCGCGCCGGATTGCAGGCCGTCGTCGTGGTCCCGCACGGCAACAGCCGCGAGAAGAACGCCGCGATGAAGGCGCTCGGCGCCGAGCTGATCGAGTTCGGCCACGATTTCCAGGCCGCCTACGAGCACGCGCTGGGCCTTGCGGCCGAGCGGCGCCTGCACCCGTTTCCGAGCTTCGACGACGCGCTGATCAAAGGCGTGGCCAGCTATAGCCTCGAATTCCTCTCCGCCGCGCCCGATCTCGACGTGCTCTACGTGCCGATCGGCCTGGGCTCGGGCATTTGCGGCATGATCGCCGCGCGCGACGCGCTCGGGAGCACGACCGAGATCGTCGGCGTCGTCGCCGAGAATGCGCCGACCTATGCGCTCTCGTTCAGGGCGAAGAAACCGGTGCCCACCAATTCCGCAGACACGATGGCCGACGGCATGGCCTGCCGCGTGCCGGTCGCGGAGGCCGTGGAGCGCATCAATCGCGGCGCCGCGCGCATCGTCGAAGTCTCGGATGCCGAGATCGAGGCCGCGATGCGCCACTACTTCACGGACACGCACAACGTCTCCGAAGGCGCCGGCGCCGCGCCCTTGGCGGCCGCGCTCAAGGAACGCACGCGGATCGCCGGCAAGAAGATCGGCCTCGTGCTCTCCGGCGGCAACGTGGATCGCGATGTGTTCGCCCGCGTGCTGGCCGCAGGTGTCACAGCCGAGCAGCCGGTCCGCCTCCATCCTTCGCATTGAATTGGCCCGCGCCCCACGATGATGTAGCTTCGTCCGCTCCGTAATGGAGGGTCGCGCCGGGTCCTGCGGAAGGCGCCGGCGGAGCGGGATGGGAGCGAACGCATGATTTCCTACGACATCATCGAGCACGGCCAACCGTTGCAGCGGTCGGTCAAGGACACCCCGCGGCCCGCGGGCACCGAGGTGCTCATGCGCATCACCCGCTGCGGGGTGTGCCACTCGGATCTGCACATTTGGGACGGCTACTTCGACCTCGGCGGCGGCAAGCGCTTCTACGTCAAGGAGCGCGGCTGCATCCCGCCCTTCACCATGGGCCACGAGCCGCTCGGAATCGTCGAGGCTCTGGGGCCGCGCGCCCGCGGCGTGAAAGTGGGCACCAGGCGCCTGATCTATCCCTGGCTCGGCTGCGGCCAATGCGATGTCTGCAAGGCCGGACAGGACAATTACTGCCCCAAACGGCGCCCGCTCGGCGTCTCGCGGCCCGGCGGCTACGGCACGCACGTCGTGGTTCCGCATCCCAAGTACTTGATCGACAGCGGCGGCGTCGACGAGGCCTTCGCGGCGACCCTCGCCTGCTCCGGGCTGACCGCGCAGAGCGCCATCAACAAGTTGCCGCAGCTCGGGCCCAAGGATCGGGTGGCGGTGGTGGGCTGCGGCGGGGTCGGCCTCATCGCGGTCTCCATCCTGCGCGCCGCGGGCCGGCGCAACATTGTCGCCTGCGATGTCGATCCGGCGAAGCTGGCCGCCGCCCAGAAGCTCGGCGCGAAGCGGCTGCTCGACACAAGAGCGCCCGACGCCGCGAAACAACTCAGCGCCCTGGCCGAGGGCAAGCTCAAGGCCGCCATCGATTTCGTCGGCCTGCCGGCGACCGCGAGCCTCGGCATCGCCGCCCTGGCCAATGGCGGGCGGCTCGTCCTCGTGGGCCTGTTCGGCGGCGAGATCACGCTCTCGCTGCCGCCCATCGCCCAGCGCGCGATCGGCATCGTCGGCTCCTATGTCGGCAATCTCGCCGAGCTGAAGCAGGTGGTGGCCTTGGCCAAGAAGCGGCGCCTGAAGCCCATGCCGGTCGAGACCCGCCCCGCCGCCGAGGTCAACCGCACGCTCGAGGAACTCAAGGCTGGACACATTCTCGGCCGCGTCGTGCTCGATCTCAAGCACGAGGCGGCCTGATTCTTCCAACGGCGCGCCGGGAAAGGCCATGACCGAAGAACTGTTCCGCAGCGACGGCTATTTGAAATCTTGCTCGGCCAAGGTGCTCGAGGTCCGCCCCGACGGCATCGTGCTCGACCGCACCGTTTTCTACTATGAAAGCGGCGGCCAGCCGGGCGACAGCGGCCGGCTCGCGCGCGCCGACGGCGCCGCCGCCGCGGCGGTCAGCATCGGCATCGCCGACACCAAGCGCGACAAGGCGACGGGCGCCATCCTCCATGTTCCGCAGGCAGGCGCCGGTGCGTTGGCGCCGGGCGACACGGTGATGGCCGAGATCGACTGGGAGCGCCGGCACCGCCACATGCGCATACACACCTGCCTGCATCTCCTCACCGCCGTTGTGCCCGGCCAAGTGACGGGCGGGCAGATTGCGGCCGACAAGGGCCGCCTCGACTTCGCGGTCGACACCGGCGCGCTCGACAAGGCGCGCATCGAAAGCGAGATCAATCGTCTCATCCGCGAGGATCACGCGGTCACACCGCGCTGGATCACCGACGAGGAATTGGCGGCCAAGCCCGATCTCGTGCGCACCATGTCGGTGAAGCCGCCCGTGGGCGCGGGCAAGGTGCGCCTCCTCGACATTCCCGGTGTCGATCTCCAGCCCTGCGGCGGCACGCATGTGGCGCGCACCGGCGAGATCGGCGCCGTGGTGGTGGCCAAGATCGAGAACAAGGGCAAGCAGAACCGGCGCGTGGTGGTGCAGCTCGCGTAATCCCCTCGCCGCTGGGCGAGGGGGACTGCTAGACTCCGCGCCATGGCCAACCCCGAGCATCTCGAGCTCGCGTGGCAGGGGCGCGAGGCGTGGAACAAGTGGCGGCGGCGCAATCCCGATCTGCCGGCGGACTTCGCGCGCGTCGATTTCAGCGCGCCGGAGCACGGCAAGATCTCGTTCGCCGGATTCGAACTCGGGCCGAAGGCCGATTTCTCCCACTGTGTGTTCGGCGGCGCGGATCACCGCGCCGTGGCGGTCGAGGACCTGAGCCCCTATGCACCCGAAGTCGCGCGGTATCTCAACGGCGGCGCGTGGTTCTACGGCGCGCGCTTCGGCCCCGGCGCCCGCTTCGCCGATTCTACGTTCAAGGGAGTCGCGGTTTTCCAGAACGCGGCGTTCGGCAGCGACGCCGATTTCTCGCGCGCGGAATTCCTCGACGAAGCGAATTTCGTGGGCGCGCAGTTCGGACCAGGCGCCAATTTCGCGCAAGCCGTCTTCGCCACGCTGATGCAATTCGAGCGGGCCCGCTTCGCCGGCACCGTCGGCTTCGAGGGAAGCGGCGCGGGCGGCAGCCGCTCGCCTGGCGGCGACACTCTCCCCTATCTCACCTTCCGGCACGCGCGCTTCGGCGGCGCGTCGAGCTTCGCCCGCCGGCGCCTCCTCGGCCGCGCCGATTTCGCCTACGCCGCCTTCGACCAGCCGCCGGATTTCGCCGGCGTCGGCGGGCGCGAGCGCGTCGATTTCCAGGGCGCGCGCTTCCGCCTGCGCGAAGGGATCATCCCCGGCTGGACCACGCGCGCCGGAACCGTCGCCGCGATCCGCGAGCTGCGCGGCATCGCGCGCGAAACGCACGCGCATGCCGCCGAGCGCGATCTCCTGGTGCTCGAGCGGAAGGCCGAGCGCGGCACCGCCTGGAAGAACGCGCGCGACGCGGTGTGGGCCGAGCCGCTGCGGAAGCTCGGTCTCTACGGCCGTGCGCTCAGCGCGACCGTGCTGCTGTTCCTCTACGGCGTCTTCTCCGATTGCGGGCGCGGCCTCGCGCGGCCGCTGCTGTGGCTGGTCCTCGTCAACGCCGCGGCCTATTTCGCCTATCGCGCCTACGCCAAGCCGTCGACGACCGTGGTCGGCCGCGCGGCCAAGGGCACATGGGGCTGGATGAAATCGCTGTTCGTCTCGTCGCCGCCGCCGTCGGCGACGACCTCGTCGTCGCTCTCGGCGGACCAGCAGCGCTCGCTGTTCGAGTTCTGGTGGTCGGGCGCCGTGCCCGGATCGGTCGCGCGCTCGGCCTACGAGAAATCCGTCCTCGCGCTGTTCGGCCCCGAGGGCGTGCCGCCGCTCGTCTACCTCATGCAGTTCGGCCACACCGCGCTCAACCTAGTGCTCGTGCTGCTGCTGGCGGTCGCGGTGCGCAACCATTTCCGCGGCGCCGCGCCCGCCTGAGGGTCAACGGCGCGCTTCGAGACCAAGGAAACATGCCCCATTCCCCCGAGGACAGCCGCACGCGCCGATACAGCTGGAGCGATCCCAAGATGGCCGCCGAGGCGGCGCGGCGGCTGAGCGGCAGGGACTATCTCGCCGCCGTCGTGAAGGGCGAGCTGCCGGCCGGCCCGATCATGGACACGCTCGGCTTCCGCCTCGCCGAGGTCGGCGACGGGCTTGCGGTCTTCACCTGCGATCCAGGCGAGTTCGTCTACAACGCGATCGGCTCGGTGCATGGCGGGATCGCCGCGACGCTGATCGACAGCGCCGCGAGCTGCGCCGTGCACACGCAGCTTCCGGCCGGCACCGGCTATACCACGATCAATCTCGCGATCGACATGATCAAGGCGATCACCGGCACGGTCGGCAGGCTCCGCTGCGAGGGCCGCGTCGTGCGCGCCGGTGCGCGCATCGCCGTCGCCGACGCGGAGCTGACAGGCTCCGACGGCACGCTTTACGCCCGCGGCTCGGCGACGTGCCTCATCCTGCGGCCCGGGAAGAGCTAGGCGCCGCTATGCCCCCTCCTGCCTCACTTGCGAAAGGACCCACTCGCGGAACGTTGCAATGCGGCGGTCGTCGGCGCGGCCTTCGGGGTAAACAAAGTAGAACGCGCCGCCCGAGGGCATGTCGATCGCGAACGGCGTCACCAGCTTGCCCTGCTTCAACTCGCGCGCGATGAACTTGCGGTCGGAAATGGCGACGCCGATGCCGTCGATCGCCGCCTGGATGGCCGCGGTCGTGTCCGACAGGACCTGGCCCGATTCGGGATCGACGCCGGTGGCGCCGGCGGCGAGGAGCCACATGCGCCAGACATCGGGCGTGGCCTCGGCGTGCAGGAGCGTGTGGCGCGCGAGATCGCCCGGCGTCTTGAGACGGCCCTGCCGCAACAAGGCGGGCGCGCAGACCGGCAGATAGTCCAATGACATCAGCCGCAGTGCCGCGAGGCCGGGCCAAGTGCCGCGGCCGAAGCGCACCGCGCAGTCGACGCCGTCGCCGGCGAAGTCGGCGAAGCGCGTGGTGCTGATGAGGCGCACCGAGATTCCCGGATGCGCGGCCTCGAAGCGCGCCAGCCGCGGCAGCAGCCAACGCGCGCCGAACAGCGGCGTGACGCTCACGATCAACGGGCGATTGGCTTCGACGGAGAGGCGCCGGGTCGCCTCGCGCAGGATCGCGATCGCGTCCGCCACCGCGGCCGCATAGGCGCGGCCCGCCGGCGTCAAACGCACCTTCCGCGTCAGGCGCTCGAACAGCACCAGGCCGAGCTGCCCTTCAAGCGCCTTGACGCGGTGGCTCACTGCCGAGGCGGTTAAATGCAACTCTTCGGCCGCGGCGGCGAAGCTGAGGCGACGGGCAGCGACCTCGAAGACGCGCAGCGCGTCGAGCGGCGGCAGGTCGGCCATGGCTATGGATTAATCCTGCTCATCTATAGCGCGAGAAGGGATCGTTTGTCGCGTGTGACGGCCATCACTACGTTTCCTTGACAGGATAGCGGAAGATCAGCGCCAGGGCAGACAGGCTAAACGTTGAATTCCGCTCATGTAAAGCGAGGAATCCGCCATGTCTCTCATCCCCGCCCTCCCGCCCAGCCATGGCCGGTCGCTCACCGCCGTCGGCCTCGATGCCGAGCCGCCCGCGATCCGCCGCACGTCCGAGGGTCAGATCGACTTCGATTGGTACCTGTTGCGCGCCCGCCACTTGCGCGCGCGGTCGTATTCGCGCGTCTTCCGCGCGATCGGCGCCGCCTTCGCCGCGTGGAAGAAATCGCTCCGCGACCGGCGCGCGCGCAAGCGTGCGGTGGCCGAGCTGCTCGGCCTCGACGATCGCGCCTTGCGCGATATGGGCCTCAACCGCGGCGGCGTCTATTTCGCGGTCGATCACGGCCGCGAGGACGCGCCCGCCCCGGCGAACGTCAACGAGAATCCGTCGCGCTCGCCCAAGGCCGCGTGACCGGGCGATCGTGAATGGGCGTGCCGCGGGCATAGCGCGCGGCCTTGGCAGCGCGCGCGGGCGTGGCTACGACATCGCCATGCCCGCCCGCGCTTCGCCGCCGCTCCGCCGCCGCACCGTGCGATGGGCCGACCCCGCGCCCCTCGCGGTGGCGCGGCGCGCCCAGAGCGGCCTCGATTTCTTCCGCGCCATCGCCGCGGGCGCGCTGCCGCAGCCGCCGATCTACGATCTGCTCGGCTTCCGTCTCGTCGGCGCCGATCCCGGCAGCGCGCGCTTCGAAGGCGAGACCGGCGAGCACCTGCTCAATCCGTTCGGCACGGTCCACGGCGGCTATGCGGCGACCTTGCTCGATTCCGCCTGCGGCGTCGGCCTGCAATCGACGCTGCCGCAGGGGCGCGGAACCGCCACGGTCCGCCTCGAAGTGTCGTTCCTGCGCCCCATCCTGGCGGCGACCGGACGCGTCACCTGCGTCTCGAGGCTGATCCACGCCGCCGAGCAGGTCGCCTGGTCCGAAGCCGACGTGCTCGGTACCGACGGCAAGATTCTCGCGCGCGCCCACGGCTGCTTCGCGATCTTCGCGACCGAGAGCGGGCCCTGGCAGGGCGAAAGCGCTGCGGAGATCCCGGCGCCCGTCTATGAAACCAAGGAGATCGCGTGGGATGACCCCGCGATCCTGCTGGCGGCGGCAGCGCGCATGAGCGGGCTCGAATTCCTGGCCGCGCAGGCCGACGGCACGCTCCCGGTGGCGCCGATTCACCGCAGCGCGCATTACGATCCGGTCGCGGTCGAGCATGGCCGCGCGGTCTACCGCTGCACGCCGGCCGCCTATCACTACAATCCGATGGGCGGCGTGCATGGCGGCCTCGCCGCGATCCTGGTCGATACAGCGGCCGGCGCCGCGATCCAGACCGCGCAGGAGAAGGGCCGCGGCGGCACCGCGGTCAATCTCGCCGTCGATTATTTCCGTCCGATCACACGCGATAGCGGGCCGCTCCTGGCGGAAGGCCGGCTGGTGCGCGCCGGCGCCCGCATCGGCCTTGCCGATGCCGACGTAAAAGACGAGCGCGGGACCATTTACGCGAGGGGGTCGGCCACCTATCTCACTCTTGCATTGAATGGGGGCCAGGCGTGAGTACGGCATCTGCCGCGTTCGAGCTTGCGATTTCACCGGCGCGGGGTGACGACGATATGGCCGCGGTCGCGCGGCTGTTCCGCGAGTACCAAGTTTCGATCGGCGTCGATCTCTGTTTCCAGGGCTTCGAGGAAGAACTCGCGACGCTGCCCGGCCACTACGGGCCGCCGCGCGGCGAGATTCTGATGGCGCGCGCGGGCCGCGCCGCGGCCGGCGTCGTGGCGCTGCGCCCGCTGTTGAAATTCGACGGCGGGGGCGCGTCCGATGATGGCGCCTGCGAGATGAAGCGCCTTTACGTGCGCCCGGCCTTCCGGGCCGCCAAGCTCGGACGCCGCCTCGCCGAGCGCGTGCTCGCCGAAGCACGGCGCTTGGGCTATCGCCGGATCGTGCTCGACACGCTCAAGGACATGACCGCGGCGCAGGCGCTCTACCGCACGCTCGGCTTCGACGAGATCCAGGCCTATTACAAGAACCCGCTGCCCGGCGTGCGCTATTTCGCGCTCACGCTCTAGCGTGCGGCGAAGGCCCTTGCAACGAAGGCGCAAAGGCGCCGATAAGCACGGACCCACACGGACGGACACGGACCCACGCGGACGGCGCGGCATCTCGAAATGTCCGTGGCCGTCGGTGAAAGTCCGTGTTTGTCCGCGTCCGCCGCGCAACGAGAGGCCTGCATGAAAAAATACAAGGTCGCCGTCATTCCCGGCGACGGCATTGGCAAGGAGGTGGTGCCCGAGGGGCAGCGGGTGCTCGAGGCGGCCGCGCGGCGGCACGGCTTCGCGTTCGATTGGAAGCATTTCGACTGGAGCTGCGACCGCTATTTGAAGAGCCGCGAGTTCATGCCCAAGGACGGCATCGAGCAATTGCGCGGCTTCGATGCGATCTATTTGGGCGCCGTCGGCTGGCCCGGCATTCCCGACCATGTCTCGCTCTGGGGCTTGTTGATCCCTATCCGCCGCAGCTTCGAGCAATACGTCAATCTGCGGCCGGTGCGCCTCCTGAAAGGCGTGCCGTGCCCGCTCGCCGGAAAGAAGCCCGGCGACATCGAATACTGGATCGTGCGCGAGAATTGCGAGGGCGAGTATTCGAACATCGGCGGTCGCATCTACGAGGGCACCGAGGCCGAGATGGCGATGCAGCAGAGCCTGTTCACCAAGCGCGGCGTCGACCGCGTGCTGCGCTACGCCTTCGATCTCGCGAAGTCGCGGCCGCGGAAGCGCCTCACCTCGGCGACGAAATCGAACGGGATCATCCACACGATGCCCTATTGGGACGAGCGCGTGAAAGCGATCGCCAAGGAGTATCCCGAAGTGTCGGTCGACGTGTATCACATCGACATCCTCGCGGCGCATTTCGTGCGCTTTCCCGAGCGCTTCGACGTCGTCGTCGGCAGCAATCTGTTCGGCGACATTCTCTCCGATCTGGGGCCGGCCACGACCGGCACGATCGCGATCGCGCCCGGCGCCAACCTCAATCCGGAGAGGAAGCACCCTTCGATGTTCGAGCCGGTGCACGGCTCGGCTCCGGACATCTACGGCAAGAAGATCGCGAACCCGATCGGCCAGATCTGGTCTGGCGCCATGATGCTCGACCATTTCGGCGAGAAGAAAGCCGCCGATGCGATCGTGCGCGCGATCGAGGACGTGGTCGGCGGCGGCGGCCCGCGCACGCCCGACATGGGCGGCCAAGCGTCGACGTCCGATCTCGGCGAGGCCATTGCGGCGCAGGTGCGATGAACGAGGAAGCGCCGGCGCGCACCCTCCCCGGCTACGATCTCTGGCTCGATGATTTTAAGCCAGGCGACGCGTTCGAGACGGAAGGGCTCACCGTCAGCGAGTCGATGATCATCGACTTCTCGCTGCAATGGGACCCGCAGTCGTCCCACATGGACGTGCACGCCAAGCGCACCGAGATGTTGGGCGGGCTGATGGCGAGCGGGTTCCTGACGCTCTGCATTACGTTCCGTTCATTCCTCGGCAGCGGAATCCTCGATGCCTCGAACCTCGCGAGCCCCGGCTTCGACAAGCTGCGCTGGCTGAAGCCGGTCCGGCCCGGCGATACGCTCCGCGTCGTCTCCAAGGTGATCTCGGCAACGCCCTCGCGCACCAAGCCCGACCGCGGCGCGATGCTCATGACGCACGAGACCTACAATCAGAACGGCGAGCTGGTGCTCTCGTGCGAGTGCGTGCATTTCCTGAAGCGGCGGCCGGGCGTGGACCCCGCCTAGCGCGAGCCGCGGCCCGTTCGATTCTCCACCGTGCGGAGCGGCGTCAGTTCTTCTTGTCGTCCTTCGGCACCGGCTTGTAGTCCTTCGGCACCTCGAAGACCTTTGCGTCGACCGGGCCGACCTTCAAGTTCTTGAGTTCGGACGTGACCTTGATCTTTTTGCCCTCGTCCTCGGCCTCGCCTTCCATCTTCACCTGGATGTTCTCCTTGGTGGTCCAGATGAGGCCCTTGAAGCCGCGGCCGTCGGTGCCCTTGCCGTTGACCGTCCACTTGGTGGTGGCGACGCCGGCCGTCGTCTCGTCGCCGGTCTTGGCCACCTCCCAGGTTCCGCTCGCGATCGGATTCGAGGCCTCGCCCTCGGGCAGGGGTTCGTTCTGATAAAGCCTCGACTTCGGAATCAGCACGGTCATCTTCTTCGCCGGCCGGTCCATGATCACCGACATGCTCTGGCCCTGATGGCTCACATCGACGCGCACCTTGTCCTTCGTGTACCAGATCTTCGACGTGGAATCGGGCTGCCCCTCGGTCTTGGCGAACGCTTCGGCCGTGTAGTCGGCCGTCGGGTTCTGGCGCGGATCGGCCTGTGCCGGCAGAACGAGCGCGAAGGCCGCCGCTGCGGCAAGCATGGGGAGCGATTTCATGGGATTGCCTTTCTTGCTGTGGGTGGTGGCCGGCGGCGCTGCGCCGCAACGAGCATACGAAGCGGATGGGAGGTATGTTCCCCGCGGTCGGGCAAGCCGCCGCGAAGCCGGCGGCTACTTACGCTTGTCCTCGATCAGCGCATAATCCGCCGGCACGCGGAACACCGCGCCGTCGATCGCGCCGATCTTGAGCTCGCTCGCACTCATCGCGATGCGCCGCGTGCGCCGGCCCTGCTTCACCTCGCCCTCGAGCTTGACGAGGATGCGTTCCGCGGTGAGCCACGCGGAGCCCTTGAACTCCTGGCCCTGCGCGGTCTTGGCTTCCACGCGGAATTTCTGGGCGCTCTGGCCGGCGACGGATTCGTCGGCGATCTTCTCGCGCTTGGTCTCGGCGCGGCCGATTCCGAAATCGAACTCGGGCTGCACCAGCGCCGCTTTCCGGTAGCGCTTCTGCCCCGGGTAGAGCACGAACACCGCCGCCGCGTCCTGATCGACGATGGCGATCTCCTCGCGCTCGCCCGATTTGTAGTCGAGGCGCTGGCGACTGGGCGTGTAGTACATGCGATGCGTCAGCGTCTCGCCGCGGTCGTCGGTAAAGGTCAGCAGGGCCGCGTACTCGGCCGTGGGCGGGCCCCAATCCTCGGCCGCGATCGCGGGCGCGGCGGCGAGCAGCGATAGCGCCAGAAACGCGGCGTTGCGCATGAACCGTCCTGGGGCTGAAAAACGCGCTCAAGATAATGCGAATCGGCGTTCGAAAACCCCGCCGCTTTGCGGCCAAGCGCCGCATCGGCCGACGTGGCGGCGCGTTGACCCTGCCCGGCGCGGTTCCTAAACTTCGCGCCCTTTTGCACCGCACCATCGGGGCTCTACGATGAACGCAGCCGTCGCCCGGCCGGCTGCAAGGCCGGCCGTTCCTCATTTTTCCTCAGGGCCTTGCGCCAAGCGGCCGGGCTGGTCGCTGGAAGCGCTCAAGGGCGCGCTCGTCGGCCGGTCGCACCGCGCCGCGGACGGCAGGGCCCGCCTAGCGGAAGTGCTCGATAGGAGCCGCGCCATCCTCGGCCTGCCCAAGGATTGGAGCATCGGCATCGTCCCGGCATCGGACACGGGCGCGGTCGAGATGGCGCTCTGGTCGCTCTTGGGCGCGCGCGGCCTCGACATCCTCGCCTGGGAGAGCTTCGGAGCGGGCTGGGTCACCGACGTGACGAAGCAGCTGAAACTCAAGGATGTGCGCCTGATGGAGGCGCCCTATGGCGAGCTGCCGGATCTCGCGCGGGTCGACGCCGACCGCGACGTCGTCTTCACCTGGAACGGCACGACCTCGGGCGTGCGCGTTCCCAACGGTGACTGGATCGCGGCGGACCGCAAGGGCCTCACGATCTGCGACGCGACCTCGGCCGTCTTCGCGATGGAGCTGCCGTGGACGAAGCTCGATGTCGTCACCTGGTCGTGGCAGAAGGTTCTGGGCGGAGAGGCCGCCCACGGCATGCTCGTGCTCTCGCCGCGCGCGATCGAGCGGCTGGAGAGCTACACGCCGCCTTGGCCGTTGCCGAAGATTTTCCGGTTGACCAGCAAGGGCAAGTTCAACGAGGCGATCTTCAAGGGCGAGACGATCAACACGCCCTCGATGCTTTGCGTCGAGGACCAGATCGACGCGTTGAAATGGGCCGAGAGCGTCGGCGGCTTGAAAGGCCTCATCGCGCGCTCGGAATCCAACCTCGCGGCTATCGAGCAATGGGTGACGCGCGCCGGCTGGGCCGATTTCCTCGCCCGCGATGCGCGCACGCGCTCGTGCACGTCGATTTGCCTGAAGTTCGCCGATCCGGCGGTGGCGGCTGCGCCCGCCGCGGCGCAGGTTGAGCTCGCCAAGACGATCGCGAGCACCCTTGCCAAGGAGAAGGTCGCCTACGATATCGGTTCCTATCGCGATGCCCCGCCGGGCCTGCGCATCTGGGGCGGCGCCACGGTCGAGACCGCCGACATCAAGGCGCTGCTGCCCTGGCTCGACTGGGCGTTCGCGGGAGCACGGTCGGCCGCCAAGGTGGCGGCCTAGGGATCAGTGATCGGGTATCAGGGATCAGATGCCGCTCCTTCCTAAATTGGGACCTGCGCGATGGCGCGGTAGCTGCGGCTGTTGACGCCGCTTCCTCCCTGCTGATTCCTGATCCCTGACATCCGACATCTGCCCATGCCCAAAGTTCTCATCTCCGACTCCATGAGCCCGCGCGCGGCGGAGATCTTCCGCGAGCGCGGCATAGACGTCGACGTCAACGCCGGCATGAGGCCGGATCAGTTGAAAGCCGCGATCGACGGCTACGACGGCTTGGCGATCCGCTCGGCGACCAAGGTGACGGCCGACATTCTCTCCGCGGCCAGAAAGCTCAAGGTCGTGGGCCGCGCCGGAATCGGCGTCGACAACGTCGACGTCGAGGCCGCCACCGCGCGCGGCGTCCTGGTGATGAACACGCCGTTCGGCAATTCCGTCACCACCGCCGAGCACACGATCGCGCTCATCTTCGCGCTGGCGCGGCAGATCCCCGAAGCCGACCGCTCGACCCAGGCCGGCAGGTGGGAGAAGAACCGTTTCATGGGCGTCGAGATCACGGGCAAGACGCTCGGCGTGATCGGCTGCGGCAACATCGGGACGATCGTCGCCGACCGCGCCAAGGGCCTGAAGATGCGCGTCGTCGCGTTCGATCCCTTCCTTTCTCCGCAGCGCGCACAGCAGCTCGACATCGAGAAGGTGGAGCTCGACGAACTCTTCGCCCGCGCCGATTTCGTCTCGCTGCACACGCCGCTGACCGACGCCACGCGCGGCACCATCAACAAGGATAGCATCGCCAAGATGAAATCCGGCGTGCGTATCGTGAACTGCGCGCGCGGCGGGCTCATCGTCGAAGCCGACTTGAAAGCGGCGCTCGAGGCGGGAAAGGTGGCGGGCGCCGCGCTCGACGTGTTCGAGGTCGAGCCCGCCAAGACCAACATCCTGTTCGGCTCGGACAAGGTCGTTTGCACGCCGCATCTCGGCGCCTCGACCGAGGAGGCGCAGGAGAACGTCGCGATCCAGGTCGCCGAGCAGATCGCCGACTATCTGCTGAACGGCACCGTCACCAATCCGATCAACATGGCCGCCGTCTCGGCCGACGAGGCGCCGAAGCTCAGGCCCTATCTGAAGCTCGCCGAGCAGCTCGGCAGCTTCGCCGGCCAGATCGCCGAATCGGCGATGCACGGGGTACACATCGAATACGAGGGCCAAGCGGCCGACCTCAACACGCGCCCGCTCACCGCCGCGATCCTGAACGGCCTCCTCAAGCCGCTGTACGAGGGCGTGAACCTCGTCAATGCGCCCTTTTTCGCGAAGGAGCGCGACATCGCCGTCACCGAGGAGAGGCGCTCGCAGATCACCGACTATCAGACGCTGATCAAGATCACCGTGAAAAAGGAGAACCGCGACCGCACGGTCGCCGGCACGATCATGGGCGGCGACAAGCCGCGCCTCGTCGAGATCGAGGGCATCCGCGTCGAGGCCGAGCTGCAGGGCCACATGCTGCTGGTGCGCAACATCGACCGGCCCGGCATGGTCGGCAACCTCGGCCGGACCTTGGGCGACGCCGACATCAACATCGCCACCTTCTTCTTGGGCCGCCAGTCCCCGGGCGGCGAGGCGCTGTCGCTTCTCGCCATCGATCAGCCGGCGAGCGACCTCGTGATCATGAACATCTGCGCGCTGCCGAACGTCACGCAGGTGAAGTCGCTCCGCTTCTGAGCCGCGCGGGCGCCGCCGATCTCGCCGCGTCAACATTGACAGCGTGGGGCAAAGCCGTCACGCTTGTACGATGATACGACCGGCACGAAGCCGGCGCGCGGCGGGAAAACAGGGCTCGCCGCATGGACTGGGGGACGAACGCCTATGACGGCGCGGTCAGCGAACATCGTGGTTCTTTGCCAGGCCCGTCGTTTGGTTCGGCCTTCCGCCTCGCGCGCGATTGCGCGCGTCGCCAATCCGACAGCAATTTGTGGAGGAAACCCATGAACGCCCGTCTCTGGACGGCCGCGGCGGCCGTCCTCGCGCTCAGCGCCGCCGCAGCCTCGGCGCAGGACAAGAAGGTCCGCGTCAACATGCAGTCGAACTTTGCCTCGACGCTCGCGGTGCTCGGGCCCACGGCGAAGCACGTGGCCGATACGATCGCCAAGACGTCAGGCGGCTCGATCGACATCAAGTTCTTCGAGCCGGGCGCGCTGGTGCCACCGGGCCAGGCCTTCGACGCGGTCTCCTCGGGCTCGCTCGACGCCGCCTGGGCGACGCCGGGCTTCTGGACCGGGAAGGACATCGGCTTCGCCGTGTTCTCGACCGTGCCCTACGGGCCCGGACCCGGCGAATACCTGGCGTGGATGAAGTATGGCGGGGGCGAGAAGCTGCTGCAGAAGCTCTACGCCAAGTACAACATCCACTCGATGATCTGCAATCTCATCGCCCCCGAGGCGTCGGGCTGGTTCCGCAAGGAGATCAAGACCGTCGACGACCTCAGAGGCCTGAAGATGCGGTTCTTTGGGCTCGGCGCCAACGTGATGCAGAAGCTCGGCGTCGCCACGCAGCTGCTGCAGGCCGGTGAAATCTTCCAGGCGCTGCAGCTCGGCACCATCGACGCCACCGAGTTCTCGATGCCGGCGATGGACCTTTCGCTCGGCTTCCATCAGGTCGCCAAGTTCTACTACTTCCCCGGCTGGCATCAGCAGGCCACCTTCGGCGACATGATCTGGAACAAGGCCAAATGGGACCAGCTCTCCGAGACGCAGAAGGCGATCGCCCAGGCCGCGTGCGATTCGGCGACGCTCATGGGTTTCGCGCGCTCCGAATACGAACAGTTCGCGGCGCTGCAGGAGATCGAGAAGAAGGGCGTCAAGCTCATGACCTGGAGCCCGGAATTCCTGCAGGCGTTCGAGAAGGCCTGGGAAGAGGTCGCCAAGGAGCAGGCCGAGAAGAGCCCTGTCTTCAAAGAGGCCTGGGATTCGCTACGGGAATTCCGCAAGAACTACGCCGTGTGGCGCGAACGCGGCTACCTCAAGTAGGCAGTACCAGCCGACGCCGTGATCGACAGATGCGCCGGCGCGCTCCTCGTACAGTCGCGCCGGCGGCGTCTTTTTTTGCACTCTGATCTGGAGTTGAGCGCAATGCGGCGCCCCGGACAGCCGGGCGCATAGCCGGGGGGATGAAATGAGTTTCATGCTCGCGCTAAGCGACGCAATCGACGCATTGCTGGAACGCATCGCCCGCTTCTTCGGGTGGCTGTTCTTCGCCCTCGTCGGCGTCATCGTCTGGGACGTACTCACCCGGAAAATCGGGTTCCAGATACCGGGCTTCGGCTCGACGCCGATCCAGGAGCTCGAATGGCACCTGCACGGCGCCATCTTCCTGCCCTGGCTCGGCTACGCCTATGTCCGCAACGTGCACGTGCGCATCGACGTCTTCACCGCGAACCTACCGCCACGGCGCGCCGCCTGGCTCGAGATCATCGGCATCTTCGTTTTCGCCGTGCCGTACACGCTGGTGGCGATCTACTTCTCCTATTTCTTCGCCGAGACGTCGTTCATACAGAACGAAAGCTCCTCGGCGCCCAATGGACTGCCCAATCGCTGGATCATCAAATCCTTCCTGTTCGGCGGCCTCGTGCTGCTGATGGCGAGCGTCGTTTCCGTTTTCTGCCGCAAGGTCGTGTTCCTGTTCGGAACCCGCGAGCTGGCCGAGCGCGCGATGCCGCGCGCGGCCACGCATTGAGCGGAGCGCGTCATGGAATGGATCGCCGACCATCTCGCCGTCATCATGTTCCTCGTGCTGACGTTCATCATGTTCATCGGCTATCCGGTGGCCTATGTGCTGGGTGGCGTCGCGCTCGGCTTCGGGGTGCTCGGCATTCTCTTCGGCACGTTCAACGTGGCGCAGTTCGGCGCGCTGATCCCGCGCATCTGGGGCCAGGCGGTCGAAAATCAGGTGCTGCTGGCGGTGCCCATGTTCATCTTCATGGGCACCCTGCTCGAACGCAGCGGCGTGGCCGAGGACCTCTTGAAGGCGCTCCAGGTGCTAACGCGCCGTGTCCCCGGCGGCCTCGCGATGTCGGTCGTCCTCATGGGCACGATCATGGCCGCCACCACCGGCATTGTCGGCGCCTCGGTCATCATGCTGACGCTGATCGCGCTGCCGACCATGCTGGCGCAGGGCTATTCCAAGGAGCTCTCGGTCGGCTGCATCGCCTCGGCCGGAACGCTCGGCATTCTCATCCCGCCCAGCATCATGCTGGTGATCATGGGCGACCTGCTCACGCTTTCGGTCGGCACGCTGTTCACCGCGGCGGTGCTGCCGGGGCTGCTGATGTCGCTGATCTACATGGGCTATATCGGCATCTTCTCGACCATCCGCCCGGGCGCGGCGCCGGCCCTGGCCGCCCATTCCGGGCCGCAGGACGCGATGGCGCTCCTGCGCATGATCTTCAAGAGCTTCCTGCCGCCGGCGTTCCTCATCGTCGTCGTTCTCGGCTCGATCTTCGGCGGCTTCGCGACGCCGACCGAGGCGGGAGGCTGCGGCTCGGCGGGAGCAATGCTGCTCGCGATCTGGAACAAGCGCTTCAACTTGAGGACGGTGCGGGCGGTCATCGATAGCGCCGCGCTCACCACCGCGCTGGTCTTCTTCATCGTCTTCGGCGCCACGCTGTTCGCCTTCATCTTCCGCTCGCTCGGCGGCGACGATGTGGTCGAGGAGATCCTGAAGGCGCTCGGCATCGACACCGGATGGTCCATCCTCATCTTCGTGATGCTGCTGGTGTTCGTGATGGGCTTCTTCTTCGACTGGATCGAGATCTGCCTGATCGTGCTGCCGATCTTCGCGCCGATTCTCCAGAAGGTGAATTTCGAGCCGCACCTCGCCGCCAACAAGGAGTTCATGATCTGGTTCACGGCGCTCGTGGCGGTGAACCTGCAAACCGCATTCTTGACGCCGCCGTTCGGCTTTGCGCTCTTCTACATGAAAGGCACCGTGCCGAAGTCGGTGACGATGGGCCACATCTATCGCGGCATCATCCCGTTCGTCTGCCTGCAGCTGCTGGCGCTCGCTTTCTGCATCATGTATCCCGAAATCGTGCTCTGGCTGCCGCGCAGGTTCGGCTTCCTCGATTAGCAACGGCCTGCGCTCCGGACTCGCCGGCGGCGCGGCGCCGGACGCGGCCCGCCGTGCCTCGGGAACGCGCGGACGATGCGCCCGCCGCGCGACGCCGGCTCACCTGTAGCCGAGCCGGAGCACGCGGATGTCGCCCTCGCCGGCGCCCTTCGAGGTGGAAAAGCCCGCGACCGCGAAGCCGCCATCGGGCAGCGCTGCGGCCGAGAACAGGTTCTCGTCGCCGGGACCCTCGAAGACGCTGGTCCACAGCACGGCGCCATCGGCGCCGAGACGCGCCAGCCACGCCTTCTCTTTCTCCGCGCCGAGGCCAGGCTCGACGATGCTGCCGCCCGCCACGAGAAGGCCGCCATCGGCCAGCGCCAAGACGGAATTGGCCGAGGCGCCCTTGACCGGCGTCAGCAGCCGTTCCCACGCCGCCTCGCCCTTGTCGTCGAGCCGCAGAACCCAGGCGGCGCCGCCGGCCGGGCCTTTCGAGCGCGTCGTGCCGGCGGCCACGAATCCGCCTTGGCCATGGCGCGCGATAGCGTTGAAGACATCGTAGCCCGTGCCGCCGAAGCGCTTCTCCCACACGACGCCGCCCCTCGCGTCGAGGCGGAGCAGCCAGCCCTGCCCGTCCGCGCCATGGGCACCGGTGGCGATCGCACCGCCATCGGGCAACGCCGCCACGGAGAACAGCGCATCCTCCTCGGCGCCGCCGAAGGTCTTCTCCCAGAGCACCTTGCCGTCCTTGTCGAGCCGCAGCAGCCAGCCGTCGTACTGGCCGGCGCTCTTGACCGCCGTGGACCCCGCGACGACGAAGCCGCCATCCGGCAGCTCGTCGATCGAGGTCAGGCCGCTGGTGCCTTTGGGATCGCCGCCGTCGAATTCATGGCGCCAGAGCTCGTCGGCCTTGGCGTTGAGGCGCACGACCCAGCCCGACGAGCGCGTGATCTCCCTGTCGGTGCGCGAGCCGGTCAGCGCGAGGCCGCCGTCGCGGGTCGCGATCATGCTGGTCAGCCAGTCGAAATCGGGGCTGCCGACGAGGCGCTCGCCGGTTTCCTTGCCCTCGGCATCGAGGAACACGAGCCACACATCGTCGCCGCCCTGGCCGCGCGAGCGCGTGCGGCCGGCGATGACGAACCCGTCCTTGCCCCAGGGCAGGATGCGCCGCGCCGCATCGATGCGCGCGCCGCCATAGGTGCGGTCCCAGACGATAGCGGGCGCACCCGAGCGGCTTTTCTCGGCCGCCGTGATCGCAGCGCGGTCGGCGGGCGGCTCGCCCGGCGCGGCCGGCGGGACGAGCATCCGGTAGCCCCAGATCGCCGCCACCGCGATGCCGATGACGGCGCCGCCCGCGAAAAGAGCGACGGTGAATGGCCCGGAACGCATGGTCAGAGAACGGATGACAGAGGACAGAGGACAGAGGATACAAGCAAAGTGCCTCCTAGTACGATATTACTTTGGGCCATGGTGCCCGCTCGGCGTCCTCTGCTCTTGTCTCTGTCCTCTGTCCTCTGATCAATGCCCGAAGTCGAAACGACTGCGCTGCTTCCTGCGGGCCTCCGCGACATCCTTCCGCCCGACGCGGCGTTCGCGGCCGACCTGGTGCAGCGCCTGCGCGCCTGCTTCGCGGGCTATGGCTACGACTGGGTCGATCCGCCGTTGGTCGAGTTCGAGGAGACTCTGTTCGATGGCGCCGGCGCCGCGATGACCCACGAGACGTTCCGGCTCATGGACCCGGTCTCGCAGCGCATGATGGGGCTGCGCACCGACATCACGGTGCAGGTGGCCCGCATCGCCACGACGCGCCTCGCCAAGGCCGCGCGCCCGCTGCGCCTCGCCTATGCCGGCGACGTGCTGCGGATCAAGGGCAAGCAGCTCCGGCCCGAGCGGCAGTTCACGCAGATCGGCGCCGAGCTGATCGGCTCCGCCGGCGAAACCGCCGACGTGGAAGCGGTGACGATGGCCATAGACGGGCTTACGCGGCTCGGCGTGCGGAAGCTCTCGGTCGATCTTACGGTCCCGGCGCTGGTGCCGCATGTGCTGACCGGCCTCAACGTGCCGCCGCGCGCCGGTGCCGCCATCCGCGCGGCGCTCGACCGCAAGGACGCGGCCGCCGTGGACGTGGCGGCGGCGCCCCTCGGGAAGGACGCCACGGTGTTCAGCCTGCTGCTGCGCGCGGCGGGCACTGCGGAGACCGCGCTCAGGCAGATCGCGCGCATGGCGCTGCCCGAAGCGGCGCGGCGCGAGGTGGATCGCCTCGGCGCGGTGGCGCGGGCGCTGACGGCGGCGCTGCCCGCCACCGCTTTCACCGTCGATCCGGTCGAGAGCCGCGGGCTCGAGTACCACACCGGCGTGAGCTTCACGATCTTCCGCGCCGGCGTGCGCGGCGAGCTGGGCTTGGGCGGCCGCTATCTCGCCGGCCGCGCCGGGAACGCCGCCGATGGCGGGCGCCCGCAGGAGCCGGCCACCGGCTTCACGCTCTATCTCGATCCGATCCTGCGCGCGCTGCCCGAGCCGCGGCCGCCCGAACGCATCTACGTGCCCCACGGCACGCCCGCCGACATCGCCGCGGGCCTGCGCGAGAACGGCCATCGCACGGTGGCAGGCCTCGCTCCCGAGCCCGGCGGCGACGCAGCCGCCGCGGCGGTCGCCGAGGCGCGCCGCCTCGGCTGCTCGCACGTGTGGCAAGCCGGCAAGATCACTCCCGTGTCTTAGAAAGATAGAGGCGCAGGGAGGCGGGGAGACGGGGAGGTAAAGGAATGCGGCGCTTTGCGTCGCGAACTTCTTTCCTCCCCGCCTCCCCGCCTCCCTGCTAACTTCACGCGCGCAAAGCGGCACTGCGTCGACATGTAAGGCCGAAGCAAAAGGACGTGACATGGCGAACGTGGCGGTGATCGGCGCCCAGTGGGGCGACGAGGGCAAAGGCAAGATCGTGGACTGGCTCTCGGAGCGCGCCGACGTGGTGGTGCGCTTCCAGGGCGGCCACAATGCCGGCCACACGCTCGTGATCGGCGACAAGACGTTCAAGCTCTCGCTCTTGCCCTCGGGCGTGGTGCGGCCCGGCAAGCTCTCGATCATCGGCAACGGCGTCGTGGTCGATCCCTGGGCGCTCTTGAAGGAGATCGAGACGATCCGCGGCATGGGCGTCGAGGTGAGCCCGGCCAATCTCCGCGTCGCCGACAACGCGACGCTGATCCTGCCGCTGCACGGCGAGCTCGACCGCCTGCGCGAGGAAGCCTCGGGCGCGGCCAAGATCGGAACCACGGGCCGCGGCATCGGCCCCGCCTACGAGGACAAGATCGGGCGGCGCGCGATCCGCGTCTGCGATCTCGCCGACAAGGGCGCGCTCGACGACAAGATCACGCGCCTGCTCGCGCACCACAACGCGCTCCGGCGCGGCTTGGGCGCGCCCGAGATCGACCGCAAGGCGCTGTTTGAATCGCTAGCCGCGGTCAGCAAGCAGCTGTTGCCCTATGCCGAGCGCGTGTGGTCGCGGCTCGCCGAGCTGCGCCGCGCCGGCACCCGCATCCTGTTCGAGGGCGCGCAGGGCACGATGCTCGACGTCGACCACGGCACCTATCCTTACGTGACCTCGTCGAACACGGTGGCCGGCCAGGCCGCGATCGGCGCCGGCCTCGGCCCGCGCGCGATCGGCTACGTGCTCGGCATCACCAAGGCCTACACGACCCGCGTCGGCAACGGCCCCTTCCCGACCGAGCAGGTGAACGAGATCGGTGAGACGCTGGGCACGCGCGGCCGCGAGTTCGGCACCGTGACGGGGCGGAAGCGCCGCTGCGGCTGGTTCGACGCCGTGATGGTGCGCCAGGCCGTGCGCGTCGGCGGCATCGACGGCATCGCGCTCACCAAGCTCGACGTGCTCGACGGTTTCGAGGAGCTCGCGATCGGCGTCGGCTACACGCTCGCCGGCCGGCGCCTCGAGCATTTCCCCGCCGGCGCGGCCGAGCAGGCGGCGCTCGAGCCCGTCTACGAGCGCTTCCCCGGCTGGAGCGAGAGCACGCGCGGCGCCCGCTCCTGGGCCGACCTGCCGGCGCAGGCCGTCAAATACATCCGCCGCATCGAGGAGCTGATCGGCGCCCCGGTGGCGCTGCTCTCCACCTCGCCCGAGCGCGACGACACGATCCTGGTCAAGGATCCGTTCGCCGACTAACCCCCGGTCCTCGGGGAGCGGGGGCAGGGGGCGAGGGGGAGGACCTTCCATGCTGCGAGGGGCACCCCCCTCGAATCACCTACATTCACCTACTTTCACCTACATCCGACCAACAGCGGCGCGCGCTGCCTGGCTCGCCCGGCCCTGCGCTGTTGACGGCCCCTCCCCCGGTCACGCGTCAACAAACGTGAACATTCGTAAACATGCGCCAACATGCGGAGCGAATCGGGGGAACCGAAGCCGCGCGCATGCGCGCGTGCCCAGCGGCGATTCCACCGGCGGCGATGCCGACAAAAGCCGACATTTGTCCACATTCGGGACAGTGTCGGCATTTGTGGGCTTTTGTCGGCTTTTTGTCGGCTTTCATCGGCTTTTGCGCGGCCCCGGTGTTGGCTTTTGTGGGCTTCCTTGGCTTTCCCGGATCGCGGCCGTTCGCAGCATCGCTTGCGCCGGGACCGCGCGCCCCCGAGCGTGTCGAAGGGCAGGCGCGCAACGCCGCCGCCCGCAGCCGCGTGTCAGAGATCGAGATACACATGTCCAAACAGCCGCGTTCGACACGCCCATGAGCGCGCCGCCTGCCAGGCCCAAGGAGGGCCATGGGCGGCGATCTAGTACAAAACAAGAACGATGTCAAGAACCGGCACAGCCCGGCCCACTTATTTTTCCACGGCCTCGAGATCGCCCATCAACGTTAGTTGCCTGGCAATCGTCGCAAGCCTTTTTGGCTTCTTCTCCGTCTTGATCGGCGATTTCTTCGCACGTTCCTTGCCGCCATCCTGAGGCAACGATGTGTCATCCCCTTTAGCCCAGAGAATCCCGGGGTGCGGGACACGGTAATAGTTGCTCTCGTCACCGCGCTTCGGCTTTGAGCGGCCGTTGCTGTTTACTGGGCGCTCGAACCGACCGATAGCTCCAGTTAGGTACGCCTCATTCATCTCTACGCACATCCATCGGCGGGCCAGTCGTTCTGCCACTTCCCCGGTAACGCAGCTGCCAGCAAACGGATCGATGATCAGATCACCTTTGTCGCTGAGCATCCGAATGAAGTACTCGGGAAGCGCTGCGGGATACCGCGCCGGATGCACCGGCAAACCTTTTTCCTGGCAGTACCGTATGTAGTAGCTGTTACTTTCGGTGTTCGGAATTGCAATGAGATTGGGCGGGATCGCAGCCCCGTTGTTGATGCTGAATTTGTCACTGATGTCATGACCGGACGGACGCTTCTTCGCTCTGTAGCCCCTTGCAAGCAGCTCATGCATGCTCGGGCTATACGGCTGAAGTACCCTACGATTACTCGCCTTGGGCCACGGCGTTTTGCTTAGCCACCACACCGTGTTGATTGCATCTTTCACTCGGACGCGCCGTATCGTCACCCACTCGGCCGGCGTCGGGAGTTTCGAGGGATTCCACCAATAGAAATCCTGCGCCAGGTGGAATTTGAAATCGTCACACAGCGCGATTAGCAGTTTGAAATGGTACAGATGCCGTGTAGGCAGTCCTTGATGCCATGCGCCGCCAATGTCGATAACCAGGCTGCCTCCGTCCTTTAGAACGCGGTGAAACTCCCTAGCAAAAGGGCCGAACCATTCGACGTATTCATCCGCATCGACATTGCCGTAGTCCTTCTTTCTCACCAGTCCAAAGGGAGGGCTCGTCATGATGAGATCGACCGAGTTCCCTTCTAGTGCGCGAAGTACATCGAGCGAATCGCCATGGATCGCTCTTCCAAACTTCGTGCTGAATGAAATTTTGTCTTTGCCGTTTTTCATCGTGCTTACCCCTCCAGCACAAGCGCCTTCAGTTTCATCGCGTGCCGCGCTTCGCGCTCAAACGCCGATACGATGCTCGCCGGATTTTCTGTGATCCGCGCCAGGTCGGCGCCGTCGATCATCACGATGGCGAGGTTGGTATCGCCCATGATCTTGTTCGCGTAGCGGCGCGCCTCTGCGCCCACTTGGCCGGTCGTCACGACGACGATCACTGTGCTCTTGAGAAAGTGCGTTAGCCCTACTTCCTTCGCTACGTCATCCAATGAAACGCGCGAAGTGTTCTTGCATTGCACCTGCCAGCGCGAGAAGACGAGGCGGGCCGCTTCAAAAATAAGGTCAACTTCGGCTCCACCCGTTGCGGAACCGCGCAAGCGCGTCGCCACGTAATCCATATCAACGAGACGCATAAGCTTGAAGCCCAATGCCTCAAGCGCAAGGCCCGCAACATGTCTGTCCTCGCTATCGAGCTCCGGGAGAATGTCGTTTAGCGGCTTGCGGAGCAGGGCGATCACCTTGGGGTCAGTCTGCCCTTCCAGCTGTTTGAGCAATGGCTCCAATACTTCAGCAACTGCCTTCTCGGTGGGCGCCACAAGAAACGGTTTTGCTCCTCGGCCTTCTGTCGTCTTGGTCGCTGTGATGTATCCGGCCTCGGCCAGGTGATTGAGAACCAGCTTCGGCAGGCTTTTCTCTGGAAACTTCACTCCGTACGTGGCGGACGCCAATCGTGCGATTTCGTTTGCGGGTTGCGGCTCAAGTTTGCCCGTGTTCAAGAGCGCTCTTAGAAAGGCGCGTTGCTCCATGGTGAAGCCGGCCAGTGTTAGGAAATCGTCGGATGCAACCCCGAGAACTTCCTTGAGGCGAGCTTCATCGACCTGCCAACGGGAACCAACAAAAACCCGCGCCTTCTCCAACCACAAGCGCATCATGCTTGGGTGCTTGCCGCCGGGCGGATAATGCACATCACGCTCGGCGAGTGCTTCTCGCAGCGTCGTTAGGTTCACCTCTTTCCCCGCCGCACCCATGTCCTGCACGGTCTGTACAAGTGTCATGCCGTGCAGGTTCAGAAGAATGTGCCGCGCCAGCTCGGTGTAGAGTTTCTTTACATCGTGACGCAGCTCGTAGAGATACTCACCGAACTCGGTGAGTTTTGCGGCATCCGGTCCGATGATCCCGTAGGCTCTCATTCCAAGCTTCGTGTTATTGGCGAGCTTCGCTCGGTTGGAGTCGCTGGTCTTGTATTCTGCGAAGTACTCGGCCAACACCCGCTGTTCGAAAGCCTTCCAATCCGTCCCTGTGTCGTGCGCTATCTCAAGCACGCGGCGAAGGTCGATTTGCGAAGGCGAGAATTCACTTCCGAATGGCAGGTCACTCTTGGCCATTGGATCCAGCGTAGCAGCTCTCGTTTCGTTCTACTAGAACTGTTCGCGACACGTTCCAGACTCTGACCACCAAAGCTGGGGTTAGGCCTCGCTAAGACCCCAAATACTAGTTTCCCTTCCCTAGTCACCCGGTCCGCGTCGATCAAGCTGATTCTTTCCAACAGTTGTGGTCCATCCACAGCCCGCTTCGAAGGGTGAGGTTCGGCGCGCGATGCACGCATGGGTGGACAGTGGGGCGAATCTGCCAGCACGAACCGCGTCCTTCGCAACAAATCGACCCCGTGAAAAAGTCATACGTCCGATGGAGCCGGTCATGCGGCCATCGGGAGGATGTGGTGGCTGCCGCGGACCCGCGCGACCACGAATCCCGCCCTGCCCAGCGCGGCAATCAATGTCCGGCCTGTGAGCTTCGGCAGGCTCAAGCGGCGATCCGGACCCGCTGAACTCCGACGAAATCGAGCTGCTCGGGCGGTTCGCCGCGATCCTCGAGGCAGAGCGAGCTCGCTTCCTTCACGCGCTCGATGAGCTCGTCCATCGAGCGTGCCTGCGTGTGGCAGCCCGGAAGCGCGGGGACGGACGCCACGTAGCAGCCGTCTGCGTCCCGCTCGATCACGACGTCGAATTCGCGCGCCATTTCGTGCACCTCGCGGCTGTCGTCTTCGCGGTCCACGGTCATCATGTCGGCAGTGCGCGCTCCGTGCAATGCTCGCGGGGTTGACGGGAGGGTCCGCCCCCTCTCCCCCTGGCCCGCTCGCCGGCGCGCGGCTTTCGCCGAGCTCGGGGCGAGGGGAAGATTACCCCGTCACGCCGCTGCAGAAGCGCGTCACGATCTTGCAGTCGTTGCCGTCGCGCGCGGCGCATTCGTTGAGCGCGCGCTCGGGGCGCTCCTCGTTGGGATAGCCGAGCGCCCAGCCGAACGCGTTGTTGCTGGCGCGCGCGATCGCGATGCATTGGCGCTGGAACGTGGCGTAGACGCGGCAATCCTGCGCGTGCTTGCGGCATTCGGTCATCGCGCGGTCGCGCGCCAGCGCGTCGGTGGCGTAGTTGTAGCCGTAGCCGTAGGCGCCGGTGCTGGGGCTGATCGCCAGCGCCCCGTAGACGCCCTGCGCCCGCGCGGGCGCGCCCATGAAGGCAAGAGCGGCAAGGGCGGCGAGCGCGACGACGATCGATCTCAAAGCAGGCATGGTTGGCGTTGTTTCCGTAGCACCTCGGGTCGACCCGCCCCTCCGCGAGCCTCCGGCGTAACGATAGCCGCGCGCGCCGGGCCGCGCAATCGACGCCTCATACTGCGCGCCTAATGCTGACACGTCATCCCGACCGGAGCGGACGCGCCCGTTGGCGCGGCCGCGGAGTGGAGGGATCGCGTCGGCCCGCAAGTGCGAGCCGACGCGAGGCCAAGGGCCTCGCGGCGCGCCACGATCCCTCCACTTCGCGAGCCGCAAGAGCGGCTCGCTCCGGTCGGGATGACGGTCAGTATTGAGGCGCGCCCCTTCAGATCCGCGGCACGATGCGCATTTCGGGGTTGGGCTCGGGCGGGCCGGGATCGTCCTCGTCGGCGGGGCCGAAGGTCTGGAACGGCTGCGTCCACGACGCGACGATGTCGCGCAGCGCCTTGGTCGAGGCCAACGCGAAGTCGCGCTGGTGGCCGTTCCACCAGGGAAACGCGAGCGGGGGTTGCCCCTTCTGCCGCCCGGCCAGCTCCTCCCAGGGCTTGTCGCCGGGATGGATCTCGCGCAATCCCCGCTCGAAATTGCGCAGCGCTCCCTCGAGCGCGTACATGCTGGAGCGGAAGCGCACCCAGCGATGCGCCTCCCACGCCTCGGCCACCTCCCATTGCGGGCCCGAGGCGAAGCGCTCGGCCAGCGTCTGGCCCGCGATGCGCCCGCGCTCGGCGATGTCGGCGATCATCTCGGGCGGCATGTCGAGGTTCACGCCGCCCTCGCCCGGCATGAGCGTGATGTGGACGATGCGGTCGCGGAAGCCGGGCACGCGCACCTGCTCGTTGTCCATCCAGTTCTGCGTCACGTCCTTGATCGTGGCGAGGAAGCCGCCGAGCGTCGGCGCGCGCCCGGCGTCGAAGCGGTTCCAGATCGCGATGCCGCGGTCGCGGTTGCTCTTCGGCATCCACACCAGCTCGTCCGGCATGTCGGGATGCGGCGGGCGGAAATTGATCGCGAAGGTCGGCCAGCGCGGCAGCGGGTTGTCGAAGAAGTGGACCGGGAAATTGCTCGACAGCCCGCCGTCGGAGAACCAGCAGCGGTCGGGCTGGAGGCGGTCCTTGGCGCGCTCGCGCGTCCAGTCGTGCGTGTAGAGCGGCACGGCCGAGAGCAGCAGCGGATAGGAGACCGAGAGCCTGACGCCGACGACGACCGGAAGATCGCGCGCCCTGGGCAGCCTTATGAGATTGGTCGGGAGCTGCGTCTGCCCCGCCTGCGCGGCGTGGCCGATCATCCATTCGACGATGCGCTCGGGGAAGAGCCGGCGCATCTCCTCGGGATCGAAGTAGTACTGGCCGATGCCCTTCTGGCCCGGATCGACGAACGGCACGCGCATCGGCCGGCCTTGGGTGAGGTTCGTCGTCATCATCTGGAGGTTGACGCCGGTTTCCGGGCGCTCGCCCCAGAGATCGCCGAAAGTGAGCGGCGGATCCGTGGCGGGATCGCGGCCGCCGATGCGGTCGATCGTGTCGGCGATCCACTCGGTGAGCGCGGGCGCCTCGCCGGGTGCCGCTGGCGCGGCACCTGAGCAGATGCCGTAGAAATTCGCCGGCACGTCCTTGAGCAGGATGCGGCCGGCGGCGCGTCCGGCCATCAGCATCGCGCCGGCGCCGATCATGAGCGCCGCGGCGAGCAGCGACGCCGCGAGCGCGATGCCGCTGCCGAAGACGAGCACGATCGCGGCGAGCAGCACGCCGGGCACGGCGCCGATCAGCGCCTGGCGCGGAAAGCCCGTGATCGACGCGCGCACGACCTTGAGCGCGCGATTGAGCCGGCTTTGCCCGCGCGTGCGCATATGCGACTGGACCAGGTTGAAGAGCGGCGCGGTGGCCGGATCGGGCCGGAACAGCCTGAACAGGTTCGTGCTGCCGTCGGGCGCCGTCTCCGCGAACCACGCCGGCAGCTTCTCGAGCGCCTCGAAACCCGCGCCGTGCTTGCCGCGCGCGTGCTCGGCGGCGGCGGCCAGCGCGGCGGCGATGGCGCCGACCGAGGTGCCGCCGATGTTGCGGAGCGTGAAATGCTTGGCCAGCTCGACCGAGGCCAGCGGATAGGCGACGCCGCTGGTGATGCCGCCCTTCATCACCAGATCGCAGACTCGCTCGGGCTTTTGCGCCATTCGGCTTTCCCTCCCCTTGAGCGGAGAAGATTGAACCACAGAGGACACGGAGGGCACAGAGGAATGAAGATTGCGCGCTGCGTCCCGGCGTCATCGTGAGGCTGAGCGCAGCGAAGCCGAAGGACCTGGCCGAAGCGGCAGCAGTGTCGCCAAATGACTCGCGCCGTCGGCGCAGTGCGGATGGAGACTAGGTCCTTCGGCCGCAAGTGCGGCCTCAGGATGACGGCGATGAACCCTTCCGCGCCGCACATCCGGCCGATATGGTGCGGCACAATGGAACGCCCACGCACCCGCGCCGCCTTTGACCGCGTGCAGCACGGCAGCGACCGCGCCACGGCCGCTCCGGCCAAGGCGCGCCGCGCGAAACCGTCGCCGCGCCCGCCGGAATCCGGCACCAGCAAGTCGCGGCGGCGGCGCGAAGACATCCTCAAAAAGGCGACCGAGCTCTTCGACCGCCAGGGCTACGCCAACACCTCGCTCGACGACATCGCGCGGGCGGTCGGCATCGCGCGCGAGGGCATCTACTACTATTTCAGGAACCGCGCCGAGATCCTGCTGCACATCATCGAGCCGAGGAGCCTCGCGCTCATCCATGGCCTGCGCGCGATCATGGAGGCCGGAGACCGAGGCTACGCCGGGAAGCTCCATGATGCCGTACGCAACCATCTGGAGCAGTTCGACCTGCACTGCCTCGAAATGACGGTCTCGCTGCGCGATGGCCATCTCGAGGACGCGCGCGCGGTGCGCGCGGCGATGGCGCGCATCTGGAAGGAGTACGAGGCGCTCTGGACGCGGCTCATCGCCGAGGGCCAGCGCGCCGGCGAGTTCCGCGCCATGGGCGACCCCAAGATGCTCGCGTTCGGCATCCTCGGCATGTGCAACTGGCTCGCGCGCTGGTACGACCCGAAGAAAGGCGTGCCGATTTCGGAGTTGGTCGAGTCGTATACCGGGCTCGTGGGCCGCGGGCTGATCGCGTAGGGCCTTCCCTTCCCCCGCTTGCGGGGGAAGCCGGATGGGGGTCAGCGAGCGAGCTCGGCGTTGGCGGCTTTCCCGCCACACCCCCATCCAACCTTCCCCCGCAAGCGGGGGAAGGCTTCGGTTTGGCCGCGCTTCATGTCAACGCATTGATTTCATCCGTGTTCGTCCGCACCGCTCACAGCAATTTTACGCTATCGTAAAAAATCTTCTTGACCCTTGCCCGCCACGGGCTAGGATCACGCGGATGAACATGCAGCTCGCCGGCAAGGTCTATCCGCCCTACCGCCTGAAGCCCGATCGCGCGCTGGCCGCCAAGATGCTGGCCGGCCAGGGGCTCGCCGGCGCGCCCGCCACCGCGCCCGCGGCGGTGCCGCCCACCTACTTCATCTTCCTGCGCGGCGAGACGCGCGGCGTCGACCTATTCGCCGATCTCGACATTCCGCGCGAGAAGGCGCTCCACGCCGGCCAGCGCTACGAGTGGCTCGCGCCGATCGGCTGGGACGACGAGCTGGAGGTGACGGCGCGCATCGCATCGCTCGCCGAGAAGCAAGGCAAGGGCGGCAAGCTCTGGTTCGCCGACGTGGAATACGAATACCGCGTGCTGCCCCAACGCACGCTGGCGCTGCGCGAAGTCACGCGACTGGTGAAGCGTGGTTGACGCCGGGATGAGACCGGGCGACGTGATCTTCGATGAGCTGCGGCCGGGCGCCTCGCGCGAGCAGCTCGCGCTGTTCTCCGCCGGGACCGAGGATCCCAACCCCATTCACGTCGACGACGCTTTCGCCAAACGCTGCGGCTTCCCCGCCGTGCTGCAGCAAGGCCCGATGACGACCGCGCATTTGGGCGCGCTGCTCGCGCAGCGCTTCGGCGCGCGGCTCAAGGCGCTCGACGTGACCTTCACCGCGCCCGTCTTTCCCGGCGAGGCGCTGCGCCTCGTGGCCAAGGTCGAAAGCGCCGGCGCCGACATCGTCTGCGCGCTCTCCGCGCACAAGGCGGACGGCACGCAGACCGCCCGCGGCACGGCCACGATCCGCCCCGAAGGAGCGGCCAGGCCATGAGCCACGCGCCGCATCGCGCCCCGCCCTTGCGCGTCACCGTCGCCGGCGCCGCGGCCGGGCCGTTCGGCCGCCACCTGGCGGCGACGCTGGCCGATCTCGCGCGGCCCGTCGTAGCCGAGGCGTTGCAACGCGCCGGCCTCGAGGCGCGCGACGTCGAGGCCGCGTTCGTCGGCAACGCGTTCGGCGGCGTGCTGCAGAACCAGGAATCGGTTCTCGGCCAGGTGCTGCTGGCGCCGGCGGGGATCGCCGGCATTCCGGTGCACACGATCAAGAACGCATGTTCGTCGGGCGCCGATGCCGTGCATCTCGCTTGGTCGTCGGTCGCCTACCGCCAATACGATTGCGTGCTGGTGCTCGGCGCCGAGAAGCTGAACCTTTCCGAGAAAGCGCGCGCGTTCGCGGCGCTGGCCAGCGCCACCGATCACCCGCCGGCCGGCGAAGGCCGCTCGGTGTTCATGGACATCAATGCCGAACGCGCGCGCGGCTACATGGCGCGCCACGGTGCTGCGCCGCGCCACTTCGCGCTCGTCGCGGCCAAGAATCGCCGCCACGCCGCGCTCAACGCCGACGCGGCGCTGCGCGAGCCGGCCACGGCGGAGGCGATTCTCGCCGACAAGATCGTGGTGGCGCCGCTCACCCGCGGCATGTGCAGCGGCCTCGCCGACGGCGCGGCGGCGGTCGTCCTTGTCTCCGACGAATTCGCGCGCAGGCACGGAATCTCGGGGCCGCGGATTGCCGCGTCCGCTGTTGTAAGCGGCCTTGGCATCGTAGGGGCGCGCTGCGCGCGCCCTGTCTCAGCAAACGGGGCGTCGAGCATTGAGAGCACGGCGTTCGCCTCCGACTCCAGTGGCGAAAGTTCTCGCGCCGAAGGCAAGGGCGCGCGCAGCGCGCCCCTACGCGATGAACGCTTCGCGTCAGCCACGAGCAGAGCAGGATCGGCGGCCTTCGGCCAAGCCGGAATCGCGCCCAGCGACGTCTCGCTCGCCGAGGTCCACGATCCCACGTCGCCACAGGAGCTGTTCGACATCGAGGAGCTCGGCCTGGCGCCGCCGGGCGGCGCTGTCGCGCTGGTCGAGGACGGCGCCACGGCGCTGGGCGGCCGCCTGCCGGTCAATGTCAGCGGCGGGCTCGTCGCGCGCGGGCATCCGGTCGGCGCCACCGGCGTCGCGCAGATCGCCGAAATCGCCGAGCAGCTCTTGGGCCGCGCCGGCGCGCGGCAGGTGGAAGGCGCCAGGGTCGGCCTCGCGCAGATGGCGGGAGGCCTGCTCGGGCACGACTCCGCCGTTGCCGCCGTTCACATCCTCACGCGTTGAGGCGCGCATGGGCTACGCGATCGAGACGGAGTACGGCCTCTATATCGGCAACAAATTCGTGGCGCCGTCGAGCAATGCGCGGCTCGAATCGCTGAGCCCGCTCACCGGCGAGGTGCTCTGCACCGTGCCCGACGCGAACGCCGCCGATGTCGACGCCGCCGTGGCCGCCGCGCGTGCCGCCTGGCCGGGGTGGTTCGAGGCGGGGCCGCGCAAGCGCCAGTCGCTGCTGATGAAATGCGCCGACCGCCTCGCCGCCGAAGCCGAGCGCTTCGCCTGGCTCGAGACCTCCGACACCGGCAAGCCCTGGCGCGAGAGCCTCGCCAACGTGCACACGGCCGCCGACCGCATCCGGTACTACGCCGGCGCCTGCCGCGCGCTCGAGGGGAACACGCTCCCGGTGGGCGGCACGATCCTCTCGCTCGATTTCCGCGAGCCGCTCGGCGTCATCGGCATCTTGGGCGCGTGGAATTTCCCGCTCAACATGTTCGCCGGCAAGATCGCGCCCGCGCTCGCGACCGGCAACGCCGTCGTCTACAAGCCGGCCGAGCCCACGCCCATCACGACGCTCGAATTCGCGCGGCTCATGGGCGAAATCCTGCCGCCCGGAATCGTCAACGTCGTGACCGGCAACGGCGAGACGGCGGGTGCCGCCATCGTGGCGCATCCCGGCATCCGCAAGATCTCGATCACCGGCGCGGTCGAGACCGGCAAGCGCGTGATGGCCGCGGCGGCGGCCACGGCCAAGCAGCTGACGCTCGAACTCGGCGGCAAGAACGCGCAGATCGTGTGCGCGGACGCCGATCTCGACCGCGCGGCGCAGGGCATCCTGCTCGGCGCGTTCATGAACCAGGGCCAGGTCTGCACCTCGGGTTCGCGAATCTTCGCGCACAAGACAGTCGCGAAGGCGCTGGCCGAGAAGGTCGTGGCGCTGATCCCGAAGCTCAAGGTCGGCGATCCCTTCGCCAAGGACACGACCATGGGCACGCTCTGCTACCGCGAGCATATGGAGCGCGTGCTTGACTACGTCGCGACCGGCAAGCGCGAGGGCGCCAAAGTCCTCGCCGGCGGCGGCAGGCTCGCGGTGGAGGGTTTCCCCAAGGCGCTGTTTCTGCAGCCGACGCTGTTTGGCGATGTCGCCTCCGAGATGCGCATCGCGCGCGAGGAGATTTTCGGGCCGGTCGCGACGCTCCACGCCTGGGACGACGAAGACGCGATGCTGGCCGAGGCGAACGGCCTCGACTACGGCCTCGCCGCCGGCATCTGGACCGAGAATTTCGGCCGCGCGCACCGGCTCGCGCGCGCCGTCGAGGCCGGGCGCGTCTGGATCAACTGCTACAACCTGTTCCCCTCGGGCGCCGCGTTCGGCGGCACCAAGGGCAGCGGCTTCGGCCGCGAGGACGCGTTCGAGACCATGCTCGCGTTCACGCAGGTCAAGAACGTCGTCGCCGACATCGCCGCCGCGCAGCGGCGGTTCTACGAGTGAGGATGCGATGCGTGACCGCGTAGGGGCGCGCTGCGCGCGCCCTCGTTCCGCCGAAATCATGTTTGCAGCACGTAGGGGCGCACGTCATCGTTGACAGGGCGCGCGCAGCGCGCCCCTACGCAGCAAAGGCCCCGCTCAAACTCGGAAGACACCTCATGACCCAGCTCTACGGCCAAGCGAAGATCCCCAATGTCGACGCGGGAAATTTCCGCGAGCAGGACCCGGAGTTCCAGGAGCTCGTGCTCAACCTCATCAACATCCATGTGGTGAGCGAGGATTACGGCGCCGATTGCTTCGAGCGCAGCATCCTCCGCGGCCCCACGCCCGAGTTCAAGCAGCGCATGGCCAAGACGGTGATGGAGGAATACGGCCATCACCTCCGCTTCCGCCGCCTGCTCGAGGAGCTCGGCATCGATTGGCGCGAGACGATGAAGGCCAAGCAGCATCTCTCGACTTTCGACGTGCCGATCGAGACCTGGGCCGACCAGATGGTGTTCCTGGCGCTCGTCGACCGCGCCGCCGCGCATCAATTCGTCGAGTTCGAGAAGATGCCCTACGCGCCGTTCCGGAAGGCGGCCGAGGACACCCTCCGCGAGGAGCACGGCCATGTCGGCCTCGGCATGAAGGGCACCAAGTGGCTGATCGACCACGCGCCCGACGGCCGCGCCGAGGTGAAGGCCGCGGTGCTGAAATGGCTGCCGGTCGGCCTCCAGAGCTTCGGCGGCGACCGCTCGAAATCCAACGAGCGCTACCGCTATTGGGGCATCAAGACCCGCACCAACGAGGAGATGCGCGCCGAATACTTCGCCGAAGTGATGCCGATCATCCGCGACAAATGGGGCATCGACGTGCCGTCGCGCCTCGAGGATTGGTGGAACGGCAAGACCGCGCAGGCCGCCGGCGACGGCGGCTATAAATATGCGGGGATGAGGTTGAAGGTCTAGCGTAGTTCAGAGATCTGAGTGCGTAATTCAGGTGCGATGATCAAAGACCCTGAGTCCATACTTTATGTATCCCTCATAGCTGTTCTTGCTTTGAAATCGAAGATCCATGATTGGCGGCCAATATCGCTTCACATGGCCGTAATCCAAGTAGTTATTCGTCGCATCGGCGCCCCCGGGCGCAAGTCGATGCACGTATGTATTGGCGTAAATCAATGCGGCCACGATATCGGCGATTTGAACTCCAGCGGTGATTCCGGAGTCAGCAAACAGCGGTGCCTCCCGGAGACGCTTTAGCTGACGGCCTTGCTCATTTCCAAAGAAGTATGTGAGCAAACTGAGGGCGGTAGTGTAATCCAATCCGCGGCCTTTTTCGACATGGGCCATCCGTGAATCTAGGATAATCAACCCGCGAGAGTCCTCGGATTTCTCTCTCAAGAAGATATCGAAAGCTTCCGCTAGAATCTGGAGCGCAACCGTATACATCGTGTTTGATGCGGTGGGGTTTGCGGCATTCTTCAAGAAAGAAACCGAGAAAATCGTACCGTGGCGTGCACGAATTAGATCGAAGAGACGGTACACAAATATCTTGATTCGCTCCGAGCTTGCGTTTCTAGGGGCAATTGCCCTATTTCCTTTGAATTCCCACTGAGGGCCAGATTTTGATGAAAGATCGATCTCATTCTGAAAGAATTGGTACTTAAGCTGCAGATACTCTCGATCGTATGTGCGCCAATCAGTGAGCGGAAGCGCCACGCCAGCAAGCGTGAACACTGGGGACTCACCGTTCCGCAGGGGAATGTGATGGCGTTCCGGGGCGCCGGACTCATCGAGATACAGAGCCCAAGTAGGCAAATTGGCTCCCCGGTTCCGCTCCCCATGAAAAACGAACAGCCCCGTCGCCGGGGCTGTTCTGGTCGCTCGTTGGGATCGCTACCGATCAACTGACCCATAACGGCCAGCACCAGCGAGCACACAACAATATGGGTGTCAGATGCTAAGAGTCAATAACCAAAACATTAAAAAGCCTCGCTTTTGCAAGCTCTTTCCCTATGTCAGCAACGCTCGGATTAATCAATTGGTTCCGAACTCAAACCTCCAAGATTGACGCACGGTGATTCGATATAAAGGAACAAATATAGAACAAAACTCACCCTGTCAATGACGTATATCGCGCACGCGCTTGGCCTTGAACTCGGTCTTGGGCAGCGTCCCCGGCGCCAGCACTTCGACGCCGACGCGGACCTCGCAGCGCGTGCGCACCTCGCCAGCGACCTCCTCCGCGATGCTGGCTCCCGCCGCGTGCTCGACGCGGATCGTCATCACGTCGAGGCCGTTGGCCTCGGTCGCGAGAACGATCTCGTACTCGTCGCCGATGCCGGCGACGGCGCGGACGCCCTCCTCGATCTGCGAGGGATAGAGCTTGACGCCGCGCAGGTTGATGATCTCGTCGGCGCGGCCGACGAAGGAGCCGATCGCGCGCACATGCGTGCGCCCGCAGGCGCAAGGGCGGTCGTCGAACACGGTGTAGTCGCCGACGAGGAAGCGCAGCTGCGGCGAGCTTTCCGAATTGAGGTTCGTCGTCACCGTGAGCCCGCGCCGGCCGATCGGCACCGGCGCCTTCGTCTCGGCGTCGACGAGCTCCCAGACGCCGATGTCCTCCATCAAATGCGTGGCGACGGCGCCGTCGGCCGCGATCGACGCCGGACAGGAGTAGCCGCCGGTGTGCGGCGCCGCCTCGGTGCAGCCGTAGAATTCGACCGGCCGCGCGTTCCAGAGCCCGGCGAGGCGCTCGCGCGTGGCGGCGACGCCCATCGCCGGCTCGCCGCCGATGAACAGCGTCTTGACGCCCGCCGCGGCCGGATCGAGGCCCATCTCCTGCATGGTGCGTCCGAGATAGAGCGCGTAGGACGGCGTGCAGGCGAGCACCGTCGGCCGGTAGCGCTGCACGAACGCGGCGCGCATCCTCGCATCGAGGCCGCCGCCCGGGATCATCGGAATGCCCATGCGCGCCAGTGCCACGCTCACGCCCCAGATCCACACATGCGGGCCGAAGCCCGAGATCAGCATCGCGCTGTCGCCGCGCCGGATGCCCATCGAATAAAGCGCGCGCGCGTTGGCCCATTCCCAAAAGGCGCGGTCGATCTGGCTGTAGCGGAAGACGCGCGGCGCGCCGGTGGTCCCCGAGGTGCCGAAGATCATCCAGCCGCGCTCCCGCCAGAGCGCGTCGTCGTGCGCGGTATAGGTGCCGTAGGGCGGATGCCGGAGCGCGTCCTCGACCATCTCGCGCTTGTCGACCACGGGCCATTTCCCGAGGTCGTCGATGCTGCGGACGTCGTCGGGCGTCATGCCGAGCCGCTCGAAGCGGCGGCGGTAGAAAGGGCTATTCTCGTAGAGGAACGGCACGGCGGCGGCGAGCTTCGCATCCTGGATGCGGCGCAGTTCCGCGCGCGGCGCGGTGTCGAGCTTCGGCGACCAGTATTTCTCCGAGCCCGGCTTCTCCCAATCCTGCCGGTGCTCCGCGAGCACTTCGAGCCAGCGCCGCCGCGTCGCCTCTTTGCGGTCCGCCACCGCCGTCCTCCCTGCCATTTCTATAGGCTTATTGAACGGACCCTAGCGGCGGCCCGGCATGGCGGCAAGCGTCACCCTTCGGAGTAAGCGATTCCCCTCCCATTGCGGGCCGGTACGAATTCGACTTGAATGCCGCCCGCTCCGTGTCGAGGGGGAAAGGCCATGCGTACCCTGCTTGCGTTCACGCTCGCTGCCGTGCCGGCGATGGCGGCCGCCGAGCCGCAACTGAGATGCGCGTTCGACGGCAACAAGACCGTCGTCACCATCGTCAATCCCGACGCCAAGGATCAGCAGTGCAACTATGCCTGCCACTACGCGCTCGAGGGCGGCTCGGCCTCGGTAAGCGGTTCCGTCGGGGTCAAGGCCGGGGCGACCAAGACGGTGGACGAGGACACGCGCCGCTCCAAGGTCGTGCGCGTGCGCGAAAGCTCCCTTAAATGCGAGTGAGCGGCGGCGCCGGCCCTCACTTCCCATTCGTCGCAAGGGCGACGAATGGGCCCCTTCTCTCCCGCAAGCGGGAGAGAGAAGTAGGGGCCGCATGCGCTCTTCTTTTTCTCTCCCTCCGGGAGAGAAGGGGCCCGCGCGCCGCCCCTGGCGGCGCGTGGGAAGTGAGGGCGGCGCGCCGCCCTCCTGAGCGGCCGCGCCTAGGCCGCGTCGATTCTCTGCTCGACGACCTTCTGCTTGATCGCCTTCTGCAGCTTCTCGAACGCGCGCACCTCGATCTGGCGCACGCGCTCGCGGCTGATGCCGAATTGTTGCGAGAGGTCCTCGAGCGTCAGCGGCCCTTCGCGCAGACGCCGCTCGGCGATGATGTGGCGCTCGCGCTTGCTGAGTCCCTTCATCGCCTCTTCCAGCAGCTGGCGCCGCACCTTGGTCTGCTCGGCGTCGCCGGTCACCTGCTCGGGGTTCGGGCGCTCGTCGGCGAGCCAGTCCTGCCACTCCATGTCGCCGTCGGCGCGCAGCGGCGCGTTCAGCGAATGATCGGGCGCGGCGAGGCGCCGGTTCATCTGCACCACGTCGTCTTCGGTGACGTTGAGCTGCTCGGAAATGTGCTTGACTTTCTCGGGCGGCAGGTCGCCCTCCTCGACGTGCTTCAGCTTGGCCTTGAGCTTCCTCAAGTTGAAGAACAGCTTCTTCTGCGCCGCCGTGGTGCCGAGCTTAACCAGCGACCAGGAATGCAGGATGTATTCCTGGATCGAGGCGCGAATCCACCACATCGCGTAGGTGGCGAGCCGGAAGCCCCTGTCGGGGTCGAAGCGCTTCACCGCCTGCATCATCCCGACATTGCCTTCGGAGATGAGCTCGGCCACCGGCAGCCCATAGCCGCGGTAGCCCATGGCGATCTTCGCCACGAGGCGGAGATGCGAGGTGACCAGTTTGTGGGCGGCGGAGAGGTCGCCATGCTCGCGCCAGCGCTTGGCGAGCATGAACTCCTCGTCCGGTTTCAGCATCGGAAATTTGCGGATCTCCGCCAGATAGGCCGAGAGATTGCCGCCTCCCCCGATGGCCGGAATGGCCGGGGCCGGCGCCGCAACTGCAGTCGTCGTCATGTATCCCTCTCTTCTGTCCCGCGGCACCCGGTCCGTTAAGGCCCCAAGGCGCGCGTACGCCGTCCTATGTGGGCCCGCAAGCGCCTCTCTTCAAATCAACGCCCAACCGGACCAGCCAATTACGGCACTTTTTAGATTTCCTCCAAACTATTGAGGAGATTGGAGAAATCGCCCGGCGGCGGCGCCGCGAAGCGGAGCCTTGCGCGGCTCGCTGGGTGGTCGAAGCCAAGCACCGCGGCATGCAGCGCCTGGCGGCGAAATCCGTCGATGATCTTACGAAGCGGCGCCGGCAATTCCGCCGCGCTCCGGCGTCGCGCCCGCCCATACACGGGGTCGCCCACGAGCGGATGGCCGATATGCGCCAAGTGCACGCGGATTTGGTGCGTGCGCCCGGTTTCGAGCCGGCATTCGAGGAGGCTGGCCGCGGCGCCGAAGGTCTTGAGCACGCGATAGCGCGTCGCCGCCGCTTTTCCGCCGCGTCCGAGCACGGCCATCTTCTTGCGGTCGCGCGGATTGCGGCCGATGGCGCCTTCGATGCGCCCGCTCGCGGGCCGCGGCACGCCCCGGACGAGCGCGAGATAGACGCGCTCGATGCGGCGGCTCTGGAATTGCGCGCTGAGCGCCGCGTGGGCGGCATCGGTCTTGGCCGCGACCATGACGCCGCTCGTGTCCTTGTCGAGCCGGTGCACGATGCCGGGGCGCGCGACGCCGCCGATGCCGGAGAGCGAAGCGCCGCAATGCGCGATCAGCGCGTTGACGAGCGTCTTGTCGGGATTGCCCGGCGCCGGGTGCACGGCGAGTCCCGCGGGCTTCACGATCACGACGAGCTCTGCGTCCTCGAACAGAATCTCGAGCGGCATTGCCTGCGCGCGCGGTTCCGCCGGCACGGCCGCCGGAACCACGACGTCGAAACGCTCGCCCGGTTTGACCCTCCGCGAGGGCTCGGATATGACAGCGCCGGCGCACGCCACCCGCCCTTCCAGGATCAACGTCTTCAAGCGCGACCGCGAAAGCGCCGGCAGCGCCGCGGCCAGAAGCTGATCGAGCCGCCGGCCGCGATCGCCGGCGCCGGTTTCGACTACGAAAAGCTGGTTACCGCTCGTAGATTGTTCCTCATTTTTCTCTTGGCTCTCGAGCGCTGAACACATTCGACCTGCGACCACCTCAAATCTAAGCTAGCCAATCTGATAGTGACCGCCGACGCATCGCAAACCTTGAACGGCCATGCTTTTGGCTTGCGGCGATTGCGCTGTAAAGGATGTCTTTCCACTGGCTATCCATATATGCTCGCGTTCGAGTTGGTTTAGCGGCGAATCGACCTGAACAAGCCAATTCCTGAGCCACGCAAGCTTCGCGAGCACAATTTTGACCTCGCCCGCGGTGGCGGGATGAACTTCTACCCAAAACACCTTGTCCGCCGAGGGGTCAAGTCCGGTTTTTGCTGGATAAACGAGTTGGGGATGCGGTGACTGTTGCGCGCGCAGCGGGAGCGGTTCGCTCGGCGTGGGCGCGGTCGAGTTCGGCGCGGATCGCCTGCAGCTGACGTCGCTCGAACTCGGTCGAGCGCAAGCCGCGCCAGCGTTCGGCGGCGCGGATCAAAGCTGCATACATCAGCTTCAAGACGGCGCGTTCGCCGAAGGCATGCGGGATCACCTTGGTGCGCCGGCGCTCCTCGCCGAACAGGCGCTCGAGCAGATTCGTGGTGCGGATCGCCCGGCGGTGCGCGAGCGGGAACTTCAAGTGCGCGATGCACGCCTCGAAGTCGTCGTCCAGACAGGCGACGGCCGAGGTCAGGTCGGCGCCATAGGTCGCCGCGATGTCGTCGCGCAGCAGCCGCGCCAGCGCGGGCGAAGCCGCGCGATAGCAGGCCTGGGCGCGCGCCTTGAACTCGGCCCACTGGTCCTCGGGCACCTTGCTTTGGAGATTGCGCATCTTGTGCGCGAGGCAGCGCTGGCGCAGCGCGCGCGGGAAGCACTCCTCGATCGCCCGGATCAGACCCGGTGCCCCGTCGCTGACGACCAGGAGCGGATCGGGCAGGCCGCGCCGGCGCATGTCGTGGAAGAACTCCCGGCAGCTCGCCGTGTCTTCCTTCGTCCCGGGTGCCAAGTGCAGCAGCGCCTTGGCGCCATCGGCCAAAATACCCCACGCCGCCAGCACCGCCTCGCGCGGCTGCCCCAGATGCAGGCGCTCGGCGATCCCGTCCACAAAGAGATACAGCACCTCGAACTCGGCCAGCTCGCGACCGGCAAAAGCCTGGTACTCCGCCCACAGCCGCTCGGTGATCTCGCTTACCGCCGTCCGGCTCAAGAGACTGCGGCCGTCCGCGTCAGCGAACAGCGCTTCGATATCCCGGGTGCTCAAACCTCGCGCGTACATCTCGACCGCCAGCGACTCCAACACCTCCGTCCGACTGCCGAGGATCGACCGGATCTTCGAGCGGAACGGCTCGGCACGATCCGCGATCTGTGGGGCGCTGTACTCGACTGCGCCCTCCGCCGTCTTCAGCCGACCCGTCCGGTAGCCGTTGCGATAGCCGGCGCCTGGCGCCGCGCCGCGCGCGTAGTACTCGCGCCCCAGCGCATCGGACGCCTCGCCCTCCAGCGCTTCCTCGACGATCAGGCGTGCCGCCAAGCGCATCAGCTCCGAGCCCGCCTCGCCGCTCGCGCCGCCCCCGTCCATCAGCCACTTCAGCTTCTCGCGTGTCCGCTCGGATGCCTGTATCCTCTCCATCGGGGTGCTCCGTCGCTGAGGCCGGTCGCCAAACCGCGCCTCGTTGGTTCGCCTAATCAGGCGAGGGTGCACCCCAACCCTTTTTCCAGCAAGCTTAGGACTTCACCATACGCTGACGATCGGAGTTCGAAAGAGCCTGTAGTCCTGGCTGAAATGCGGCCTCCAAACCTTGGGTGGCTACAACTGCTTTTCGAAACGTCACGGCGTGGCCGCCTCACCGCCCGCATTGGCAACTGCGCGGGCAACTGCTGCATTTGCTCTCGCGCTGAATTCCACAAGACCTCCCCAACCGTCGCCCGCAGCGCCCTCGGAGCTAGGATCGAGTGAGGAGATATCCCTCACACCGCCGCCGCGATCAAAAAAGTACACTTTGGTTTCCTTGTTCAGCGTCTTCTTCGCGAGGTCAATCATCGCAGCAGACTTTCTTGCGTCGAATATTTCTAGCAGTGCTCTCGCGTCCGCCTTACTGTCGCGCAAGATCCGAAGGGCCCATACCGCTTCCACAACTTGCGGTGAGTGGGTCGAGATGCACACTTTGTAACCTCGCGAAATCAGCTCAAATATCAACAGAACGATGACACTGATCGCCTTTGGATGCAGACCCATCTCCAATTCTTCAATCGCAACCCATTCTATGCCTTTTCGTTTGGACACCTTTGTTGGCGGGATTAGCCAATACAGCCCAAGCAATAGCGGCACAAACTCCCGCTGCCCCGCCGACCAAACCATGTATGGCAGTGGCGGTCCTTTCCCGGCTCCGAGAACCAAGCGCTTTTGCCTTTGATTGCGATCCACTTTCAGCGAAAACTCGCTAAACATCGATTCGCCAAGCAACTCGCGAAATTCCGTTTTTAGACGCCTTCGCTGCGGGAACAGGCTCTCCTGTTTTCTGAACTCGTGATCCAACATTAGCCCGACCTATTCACCAGCACAGCGGTGAGAGTGGGATTGTGCAGCCGCGTCGAGGCCGGGGCAAGGTTGGGCGCGGCGCTGGATCGGCGCCGGTTGTTCTTGGTTTGGTTGTAGGGTT